>Ga0209934_1000126_pt1 | contig 265948 bp, 200 predicted proteins | sample ThiBiot_750_plan_2_FD_183950 | JGI IMG/M metagenome (GOLD analysis project Ga0209934, IMG submission 183950) | Wastewater bioreactor microbial communities from Cape Town, South Africa - Thiocy_expt_750_plan (SPAdes) | ecosystem: Engineered > Bioreactor > Thiocyanate-remediating >...
TATTCTAAAAGCCCTTCGGGCATCAATAGCGATAGTAATTTACGTTCGGCGTCTTGCAAGGGATATCTGTATTAAAGATGCTAAACTAGGAAATTTTTAATATTCCCCCAAGAAGTCTGCTTGATCCATTTAAATTTATAGGACATATCCAAGGAAATAACGCAAGGGTAAAAAACAAAAAAACACCCGAAAGCATGGGGTACTCCGGGTGTTTTAGCCATATTATTAACCTATTTTATGAAAAGTGCCCTTGAATGGGCAACACTAAAATAGAAAATAACTTTGTATAAACAAAATAAAATTTAAAAAAATCATTTTTTATAAATCACTAAACCGGTTAAACATGGAAATTTAGCAGCACGGCTAAAGGATTTCAAGTCCCCTTTTTGTCTAGGAACAAGTTAAAATCAAATTAATATTATCTTAATATATGATAGGGATATTACAGGGGGTTATCAGGGGTATAACAGGGGGTTAGTAGGGGATTTACCCCTACTAACCCCTTGATAATACGCTGTAAAAAGATTGTTATTTCCCTATTAATTGGGGATATGAAGGGAACTTGATGCATCCCTTCGCTATCCTTGTGAGATTTTGTTTAATTTTAAATCGATCAAGTAACTGTTAGCTATGACCGAACGTGAAATTCTGAGACAACATATCGACAAGACCGTCCAGTTGAATGACGAACAATTCGACTACTTCTTTTCTTTTTTTAAACCGATCTCCTTTAAAAAGAAACAACAGATTATCAGCATAGGAGATCTGGTCGAACAAGAGTATTTTGTGCTAAATGGTTGTTTAAAGACCTTTTTTACCAACGATGAACAAAAGATGCATATCTTACAGTTTGCCACACAGACCTGGTGGGCTTCTGATTATAATGCATTGCATAATCAGAGCAGGGCTACAGTCAATTTAGATTGTGTAAGCGAGGCAGACACGCTCTGCTTATCGAATGCGGACAGGGAAAAAGTATGTAAGGAAATTCACGAAGTTGAAACCTTTTTCAGATGGCGTTCTAATAAAGGATACATTGGGCTGCAAAAAAGAATAATGTCACTGTTGAACAACAATGCGCGGAGTCGCTACGAGGAACTCATGCAGCAATACCCTGAACTCTATAATCTCGTTCCCAAACATTTGATCGCAGCATATCTGGGCGTTTCCCGCGAAACACTAAGCAGGCTATACCAAGCCAAATAATGTGATCTAGATCACAAAAGCAAAACCATTCTCCAAATTGTGATGTATATCACATAGGGCTCCAGCAATTTATTCCCTACTTTGTACTATCGTTTTAAACATATAATTTTTTAACAGACTTGGTTATTTAATATGAAAAAAGACAAATTAAAAGTATTGGTTGTATTGACATCACATGACCAATTGGGCAATACAGGAGAAAAAACAGGTTTTTGGGTGGAGGAATTTGCAGCGCCTTATTATGTTTTACAAGATGCAGGAGTGGACGTCACCATCGCATCTCCAAAAGGGGGGCAACCACCAATCGATCCTAAAAGTGCACTCCCAGATTTTCAAACAGAAGCAACCAAACGTTTTGATGCAGATAAGGAGCTCCAAACAAAATTGGCAAATAGCTTAGCCTTGGATACGATCAATGAACAGGACCACGATGCGATTTTCTATCCTGGGGGCCATGGTCCTTTGTGGGATTTAACCAACGATAAGACATCCGTTGCATTGATCGAGTCATTTTGGGCCCACAACAAACCTGTCGCCGCCGTATGCCATGCGCCAGCTGTATTTCGCTATGTCAAGGATAGTAATGGTCAGCCACTGGTCAAAGGTAAAAAAGTTACCGGATTTTCAAATAGCGAGGAAGAAGCGGTTCAACTAACGGCTGTTGTTCCCTTTTTAGTAGAAGATGAACTCGTAAAATTGGGTGCACAGTACAGCAAAGGGGAAGATTGGCATAGTTATGTAGTCAAAGATGGCCATCTCATTACCGGGCAAAACCCTGCGTCTTCGGAAGAAACTGCTAAAGCTTTGTTTACTCTATTGAGCAATTCCTAGCAATAAACTAATCAAAAAATAAGTAAGGACTGTTGTCATCGAAACAGTCCTTGCTTATTTTTTGACAAAGCATCAACATCCTCTTCCAATTGAAATCTATGATCCTTGTAACTCTTCAGGATAAGAACTATTTGCAAAATGACCTCAATCTTTGTCTTCAAGTTCAAACAATTCTTCAACACTACGCTCAAGCACATGGGAGATTTTTAACGAAAGTACAGTGGAAGGAATATATTTTTCGGCTTCCAGCGCATTGATGGTTTGCCTGCTTACACCCACCAAATTTGCGAGCTGTTCCTGTGAGTAGTTTTTTATTAATCGATGGATTCTTATCTTAATAATACGAATGATAACAGTTCCTTTAAAGAAATAGGCTTTTCAAAAAAAAGCCAGCTGCATGCAGCTGGCTTTGGCCGTTTATATTTTTTGTGAGCAATATTTAAAAACCGGCTCCATTTATCTGTACATTCTCCCCTCCTTTTTTGAGGTTGGCTGCATCTTGTTGGATTTTAAAATATTGTGCCGCTGGGCAGGCCATCTGCGTCATCCGTCCCGCATGCATAGGTACTTCGATCACTTGCTTTGCGTCATAGCGGAGTAAAGTGCTATAGGACCAAATCGCTTCCAATACTTTCGTTTTTGTTGCCTGCACAGGTTTTCCTTCATTGGCCACCTGATCAATGGCGTTCACTCGTTTAAACTCCCCCAATCCACCCAAGGTATATCCTGCACTTTCAAACGTAGCTTCATATTTCTTGCCGTTACCCTGTATAGCAAATTTTAATATGCCTGGACCAACAATTTCCAATGTCATCAGCACCTTTTCGCCAGGATACCAATAATATTCGTCTTGTGCCGGTGCATTTTGATAAAGACTTGCTTGACCAGAGCTGTGTGCTGCCCTTCGCAAAAAAGGTCGGAAAGCCCGCCTGTCTTCGGTCACATTTCCTTTTTCATCTTTTACAACTTCCCAGGTAAGGCCAATATCCGTTTCTTGTCCCCCCATGTTACCGCCCATATAAACAGAGGGGTTATCCAGGTATTGCTTGGGTTTGCCCGGGTTCAATCGCGCCGGATCAAATTCCATCTTTGGTAAGGTAACTTCGGCCTTAATGCCGACCCAGACATCTGTACTGGAAACGACTTTTCGATAGTAGGCTCCTTGAAAACAAGCTTTTGAAGAAGCCGGACGCACCTCATTTTTGAGATACTCATTCCCATCAACACCTACAACCGGAAATTCTGGTTTAACAAATTCATTTTTTGCACTGCAGGCGGTCAAGCTTAGTAAAAAAAGTAAGCGTATGTGTTTCATTATTTCTTCGGATCAATGGGTACAAAAATTAATGGGGTCGGTAGGCAGGAAGCTCCCGGAGGAGAATAGGTGAATTCAATTTCCTGTATTTCCTTCTTCGGGTCGGGCCAATAAGTTTCGATTAGAATTGCCTCTGGATAACCTTTTGTAATCAGCGTATTTTTGGGATATTGCATCACGGTCTTTTGACCATCTTTACCCACAAGTTCCATGGTCAGCCCCATGCCACCACACCATTGGTTGTCTCCGGAACGGCTGTTCCAGCTAACCAAAGCTAATCCTTTTCCGTCTGTACTCTTCCATTTGATCTTTGTTTTATACAGCACACCATAGTTTCCGGCATTCTTGGCAAATTCTTTTTTCGCACCAATCGTTCCCGTGATCCATGGATCGTCCTGCCCGTCGGCCACAATCAGCTGCACTGCTCCTTTTTTGGTATCGAGCGTATCCGTCGGATTAATCTGATAATTAGAAATCGGAAAAATACCGCGACCAGCGTTTGCGTGACTATGAGGAATCAAGGTCTTGATCCGCGGAAACACTTTTGGCCCAGACTCATCTGGAGCAAATTGAATGACAGCGATCTGCGCCGGCTGGTCAACCACAAACTCATAAAACCCATGGACGAGTTCATCGTATTGTACCAGCTGTTTTTCCAGTTTTTCATCGATAGCCATTACTTCTCCTGGTTTAAGCACTTTCACCTGATTGTTTACAGCAGATAAAAAGTAGTCCTCAAGCCCCTTCTTTCCAATTTCAAAATAGTTTGAACTCGGTTTTTGTGAAGCATACTTCAGCATGCGAAAATGCATATTTTCATGGCCTAGATTTTTAATGACCGCTGAAATCTTACGCGGCATTTTTTGTGGTTCTTTAACACCATTGACGTTATAGACATACAACCTAACAGCCCCAGGGTCAACCGTCTCCTGTAATGCAATAGCCTCAGGAACACGAATATACTCGGGATCATCAGATATGATATACTGCGGTCCTGGTAATACGGTCTTTGTGTAAGGCAACTTAGGAAAGTCCGTTTTTAGAAAATCCTCCAACAAGACGATATCGCCTTTATTTGCGCTGACAATCTTTTTGGACACGCTACTTAAATCATTTTTTTGTGCAAATCCAACTTTACACGAAACTAAACCTAACATCAACAATAAGCTTGTTTTGATGTGCTTGTTCATAATTTTATTTTTTTACGAATGAATACAATGTTCCTCCACTGCAACACAAGCTGCGTGAAGGAACGATTATTTTAATTTGAATCGGCATAAATTGTAAACTCCTGCGCGACAAGATAACCAAAGGTCGTCAACATATACACCTGAAGCCTTTGTCCATTTTCTGAAGTTCCCATACAGATGTCGCTGGTTGCATTACCATTGGTACCACCAGTAAACAGTTCCGACTCATAAACACGCAATTGGTTATAGGTAGGTGAACTCAGTGTGGTACCAATGCGGGCTCGATCGCTAATATCATAAACATACATCTGACCAATCTCATTGCTTCCAAACAATTTGACCTGAGCCAAAATATCTGCATTGTTAAAACGCTGAAAGGCGATACCACCATTCATGGCAGTACCGGTAATAGCCGGGAATGCTGCTAGCCGCCCCCATGTACTTCCCGAAACATAAGCAAGTTCGGCGTTAGTGCTCGCGATCAGTTCGGCGTTAGCGCCGACCCCTAAAGGAAGATATTCCGGTAGAAAGCCTAATGATGCCGCACCATCCTTATATTCCAGGACATCGGCAGCGGTAGATTTTATCTGGCCATTTTCGACTGTCCAACGCAGGACGTAACGACTGGTTGCAACCGAAGCAAGTAACTGACCGTTTCCGTCCATATCCCCTACCCAGTTAAGTTTACGACCGATATTGCCATCGCCGGCAGCTACCGCAGCAGGTTTGCTATAAGGTAGATCCAATAACTTGACAGGACTGGTATCAAAAACATCTTTGTATTTGTATAACACAAAGCTCTGTCCATTCGGCGTATAAGTTCCTAGCATAAATCGTCCTTTTTCATCGCTCACACCTTGGAAGATCAAGCGACCTGCCGGGAAAGGATTTGTTAGGTTATGGGAATAAGCTCCTGTGAAACGGTTGTACACCTTAAATACAGATGGTGAAGTCCGGCTCACAATCACCAAGTAATCGCCACTCACAAAACAGGACGTTTCACTATTTGCAGTGAAGCCCAAGTCTGCCGCTTTCTTCAGGAACAAGCGCCGGCTAATGCCCACCCCTTTATCAAGCTTTACAGGCTCCTTGACAACTAACTTTAATTGTCTCTTGATATTCCCTGCACCTGAAATTGTCAGCGGCGCTTCCACACCGTTTGCCAAATTCACCTGTCCGCCGCTTACTATTGAACCGCTGGAGTGTTTGTTGATGACATAACTCAAATTAACTTGCGATAGATCCATTCCCGGCACGACATAAAACGTGACTGTATTCCCATTTAAAATCCCCTCGACTTCATTGACTTTCTGTTCGCTATCCTTAAATGTAATTTTAATCCCCGAAATATCGGTATTGCCCTTTTTCTCCGCAATCACCACATAATCCTTCGCATCACCATTGCCGGCAGTAACGGTGATTTTCTTCGCCGTGGTCAGATCCGTAAATCCGTTTAATCCCGGCGTCACCTGGGCATCAGCTGGAACGGAAGCACGCAACATCAGTCGCGAAAGATCTACTTCATTGTCCGAATCAATCGGATAATAATAATCTACGTGCAAATACACCGTGTCATTGCTGATCGTACTCAGAAAAAGTCGATCTTGCCCTTTCCCATCAATCGTAGCGTAAAAATCCATCAATTGATTTTTCACATTCCGCTCCAGATAATTAGGTTTTTGACATCCTCCCAAAAGGATTGCACAGGCCCATAAACTGTAAAATTTTATTTTGTCCATTGCTAGTCTTTCATGTTTTTACCAACCTTTAATTTGAGTCAAAGCGCCGTTCAATTGCACTTCATTTTCAGGTATGGGCAGATAATATAATTTTGTACTGAAACTTCTGTTGGTTGCGTCTGCTGAGACAACTTCATACGTTAATCCTGTTGGGTTCGGACTGATCTTATGCCCTGTAAACTTCACATTATCCAACAGGAGGTGAGCTTTTCGCCAACGGCGCAAATCCCAAAAACGGTGTCCCTCGAAAGCGAGTTCAACCTTACGCTCATGCTCTACAGCGGCCATTGCCTGATTATTATTGACAAGGCTAAGAGCATTAAGTCCACGTTTCTGGCGGAGCTGATTGATGTAGGTTGTTGCTGAGGCAAAATCGCCCAATTGCGCTTTCGCTTCCGACATAATCAACAAGACCTCGGCATAGCGCATTTCGATCCAGCTTTGTGTATTCTTATTTTGAACGAATGTCGTGTTTGTAGGATCAAGCATTTTGCGTACATAGTATCCCGTAACGGTACGTTTGGGGTCGCCACTCGCGCCAAATGTTGTGAATCCTTCTATCGCATCGGTCGTCGACGTATTCAATGTTCTTCCTTTCCAGGTTGCACCATTGTACAAGATCGTCGCATAGAAACGAGGTTCACGATTTGTATAGGGAGCCGCTGCCTGCGCAGCATTCTGCCAGGAGAATTTGGATCCGTCAGCCATTTCAAATTCATTGACCAGTTCCGCGGTTGGTACACCATAAACCAATGTATTACCCGGAGCATCCCGAGGTGGAGCATAGCCCAGGTCGTATTGATGCGTTACATCAGGTGCTGCAAAATCTACCCGAAAGATTGCTTCCTTTGTATTTTTATTGGTAAAAATGCCTGCAAAATTATCGTCCAAGGCATAGAGTCCCCCATTAGCCATATCGATGACTTTTTGCGCTGCATCGGCTGATTTTTTAAAATACTCCGCGCTCCTCGCTTGTGAAATACCCGTCAAAGGATCCTGATTGAACTGCTTGAGATCATATTTAGCAATAGAGCCTGCATATAGTCCTACACGCGCCATCAAGGTATAGGCCGCGCCCTGGGTAGCCCTGCCGGCAAGATTGTTGAGCGGAAGATGATCCACCGCAAATTGGAGATCCTCCAGGATAAAATCATAAACGGCTTCCTCACTGGAGCGTTCGTGATCTTTTTCAGTATACTGATCCATACTCTTGAATAGAATCACGCTTCCATGGATCTTTGCCAGCCAGAAATAGGCATATGCCCGCACGAACCTGCCCTCAGCCTCATAAACCTGTTTTTGAGCATCGGAAAGAGTGGACTTCGTGTTAATCCCATTGATCATTTCGTTGATACGACGGATACGTTCATATCCGCTCGCCCAATAATTCAGGCCCACGCTTGCGGAAGAAAACTGGTTTGAGTTGGATACAAGAATATTGACTGTACCATTGCCAGCCGTATTTGAGGTAAATTTCATTCCATCGGCTAAAGCATCCATTGCATTGTCATAGCCTAAATTGGGAAATTGACCAAACTGGAATTTTTTAAATTCAGCATAGATGCCCGATACATATAGTTCGGCCGAATTGGGGTCAGCCCATACTTTCTCTTCTGCGATCCGGTCCTGTGGAATTAGATCGACAGAGCAACCTTGCAACGCCATAAACAACAGGCCTAAAAATGAAAGTTGCCGACAGCTGGTATATAGAGTTGATTTCATCTGAAATAGTAATTTTTAGGAGATTAAAAAGTAACGCTTAAGCCAAATTCAAAAATCCGTTGCTGCGGATAAAATCCATTATTGACATTTGGCATTTCGGGATCGAGGTATTTCAGGTAATCCCATGTGAAAAGGTTTGAGCCCGAAGCAAACACACGTACATGTTCAATCTTCGCGGCATTCAGCAATCCTTTCGGGAATGTGTAGCCCAACTGCACGGATTTAAGTCGCAGATAATCGCCTTTTCTGATCCATCCTGAATTGGCATTTGCATTGTTCGTCGACATTCCTGTTGCTTTATAGGCACTCATACGTGGAAATTCGGCGTTCGGATTGTCTTCACGCCAGGAGTTTTCAACCAAGAAATAAGGGGAGTTCCCATAGTTGTAAAAAGGACGTGTAAAAGGTGTATTATCCTCCACCCCTGAAGTTCCTGACGATCCTTCGTACGCTCCTGCGAGGGCAACATCAACTCGTGCGGCACCTTGCAACAATGCCGAAAAGTCGAAGCCTTTATAAGCCATATCGAAATTCAAACCAAATGTTAATTCAGGTACATTGGAGCGTCCAATATAGGTCATATCGTCCGTTCGGGTAATCCGGCCGTCGCCATTCAAATCTTTAAATTTGAAAAAACCGGGAGCCATAAATCCCGAACTTGGTGAAGGTGTGTTACGGGCTTCCTCCCAGGTCTGCACCATCCCCTCTTTGACAAAGCCGACTTTTGTTCCGATCGGTTTGCCGATGAGACTTTGCCAAGAAGGAATCCCATTGGCTTCATCGAGTTTCAGATACCTGTTTTTCGCCCAGTTGATATTCCCGGTCAGCCCCAATTTAAATTCGCCAAAATGGTCGTTATAACGCAATTGCGCATCGAACCCACGGTTATCAACTTCGCCTATATTGGCCAAACTCGGAAAATATCCACCCATCGACGCTGGATAAAGGTTTCCTACCTGTCCCAGAATACCAGAAGTATAACGGTAGAACCATTCGAAATCAAAACCAAACTTGCCATTTAAAAACCTTGATTCAAAACCCACGTTTGATGTGGTTGATTCTTCCCATTTCAACAAAGGGTTTTGAGGTGCATTGGTATATAAAGCTTTGACCGGTTTGCCGTCTATGACAATGACTGGTGTTGTATTTTGCGAAAGGGTATTAATGTAAGGGAAACTACCCACCTGCGCACGATCATTGCCAGTACGCCCAATAGATCCTTTTAATTTAAGGAAATCTGCAAAAGGGACAGCTTCCTTAAAGAAGGACTCATTTGAGACAACCCAGCCCAATCCAATGGCCGGAAAAGATTTCCAGCGGTTTTCCTTGGCAAAGTTAGCGGAGGCATCCCAACGCGACACCAACTCCACTAAATAACGATCGCGGAAAGCATAATTCAGTCGCGTCACAAATCCCGCCCGTGCAGATTCCGCATCACTGGAACCTGTAGACTTGATAATATCTTCCTGGGAAGCCGAACCATAGTTTATTTCCTGAATAATACTGATCGGAAAATTACTTGCGCCGGCACCAAATTGATTACCATGAGTTTTTGCATATTCATATAAACCTAACACACCGATGCTATGATCACCAAAAGTCCGGTTGTAATTTAAACTCGCTTGCCATGTGCTTCGGTAGCTAGCCGCAAAACTCTGACGAAGGGATGTTTTGGTGATCCCGGGCAATGTGGTCATGGCTACGAAATCGCCTGCAACCTGGTCCCGCTGTCTTCCCATCGTCGGATACGGAGTCAGCCAAGATTTGGATTCATCCGAATTATAGTCGTACGCACCCTGAACTTTTGCCAGCAAACCCGTTACTCCTGGAACTTTAAAATCGATGTTTGCCGTTCCCTGAAAGATATTGCTTTTGAGCTTCTGATAGCCCGAATTTGCTACGGAAGCAATTGGATTAACCCAGCCTGCTCCGGCCTGATACGCTACTGGGAGTCCATTTGGAGCATACATCGGCAGATTGGGCAGCATCCGAACAGCCTGGTAAAATGGATTCATATAGGCGAAGTTATCGGGTGAAATACCCGGTAAATTGGTATTCTGATTACGCAAACCAATGTTCAAACCGACCGTCAGGTATTCATTAAGCTCACTTTTAAGGTTTGTACGAATGTTGTAGCGTTTGAAATTGGTATTATCGATCACCCCATCCTGGTTCATGTGACTGACCGATGCAAAATACTGCGTTTTGCTCGCTCCACCAGAAATTGTCGCGGCATGATGTTGCGAATAGCTATTATTATCTGCCAATAGTCCAATCCAATCGGTGTTGCCAAACAAGGGATTGGTATTGGTTCCATTTGAGACCGCATCGATAAGTTCCTGCGTGTAGATGTATGGTGCTTCAGTTTGCTTCGTATTTCGAAGAAAATCATTGTCCAATTCTGTCCCTTTATTGTACCAGTTCATATAATCCGGTCCATTGAGGAATTTTGGAAAGCGGGTATTTTGGCCAATGCTATATCCAAAGTCATAGGTTACTTTGGTCTGCTCCTTTCGTCCATTTTTTGTTTTAACCAATATAATACCATTGGCAGCCTGTACACCATAAGCCGCTGTGGAGACGGCGTCCTTTAAAAAGGAAATGGTTTCAATCTCACTTGGATCCAGGTAAGCTAGGGTAGAAAGTGGGCGCTCGATATCATCGACAATCACCAAAGGACTTCGATTACCACCATAAGTCCCCACTCCGCGCAGATATAATGTCGCATTGTCTGCTCCAGGGCGTCCTGATTGTTGCAATGCTGTCAATCCGGGAACACGCCCTACAAGTGCATTGGTCAAGTTCATCGACGGGGCTTTCTTGAGCTGATCACCTCCAATCTGTACGACAGATCCAACGACGTTGTTCTTTTTTTGCGTACCATAAGCCACAACAACCACCTCATCAATCTGACGTTCATCGGGCTGCAAAACAAAACTCTGTGTACCGGCAACTGTAATCTTTCGCGACTGCGACAAATAGCCGATATAACTTACCTGAAGTTCGGCTGGCAATCGGTCCACCTGCAGCGTAAAACCTCCCTTTTGATCCGTCCGCGTTGTTGCAGAAGTTCCCACTACTTTAACCGTTGCCCCAGCAATAGGCTGTTCATCGTGATTGCGTACGGTACCATTTACAATGGATTGGGCAAAGCTTATTGCGGATTGCATAAAAACAATAAGTAATCCCAAAGCCTTAAAAAGATACCTGCGTTTTACATGTGTTGGTTTCATAATTTAGGAATGAAAAAATAGTGTTATGTTAAAAAATAGTATTTATGGTCACTCGGTTACCTCACATGAACAGACGTTTTCCATTGGATATAACACGCAACGTTCTGACACGGACAAGGCAACGTATTTTGGTTTACAATTATTAGGTATATTATTTATACAACACTAAATAAGAAATAAAATTTTAAATATTCAAATTATTTCTAATTTTTTTTATTAATTCAAACAGACTAAAGAAGAAAAAACATAAACATAATTTAGGATGATGAGATATTTACTATATTTACCCAAAAGTTAACGTAACCAAGTTATGGGCATAAAATTTTTGAGTGATTTACATGATGCGAGCTATAGCGGTGTAGCGTATAAAAACATTTTACTTAAAAAGGAAATTTTAACCTTTTTTGCGACCAAAGGTCCCTCGACCATTCCTGAGTTGAGCAAGGAATTCAACATTAGCATTCCCAAGATTAACGAATGCATCAATGAACTCATCGAAGATGCACTAGTACAGGACAATGGAAAATCGACTTCGGGAATTGGTAGAAAACCAAATTCCTACGGTCTACTTCCGAATGCCGCATTTTTTGTCGGCGTGCAGGTGAGCCATGATCATCTCAGTATTGTGGTCATGAATATGAAAAAAGACATTATTGCCAGTCAGGAGGAAATTCCACATCGTTTGGAGAATAATCAGGAATCACTCCAAAATATATGCCGGGAGATCAATCAGTTTATTGCCACACATCAGATTCAAAAGGATAAAATATTGGGTGTAGGTATCAATCTTTCTGGTCGTATCAACTATCGAACAGGTTATTCCTACAGTTATTTTAATTTTTATGAAGATCCTTTATCGAAATATTTCGAACAGGAGCTGCAATTGCGCACCTATCTTGAAAACGATAGTAAGGCGCTTGCTTATGGCGAATTTTCCAGCGGAATTTTAAAAGACGAGAAAGATGCACTCTTTGTCAATGTAGACAACGGTATCGGATTGGGTATTTTAATCAACGGAAAGATCTATTATGGGAAATCGGGTTTCTCGGGTGAATTTGGACATATTCCCATTTTTGACAACGATATCATCTGTCGCTGCGGAAAAAAGGGTTGCCTCGAAACGGAAGCATCTGGTTTTGCACTTAGAAACCGTGTAATAGCAGCACTGCAAAATGGCGCAACGAGCATCCTAACAAAAAAATTCAATGATCTGGAAGATATCCGGCTCAGCGATATTATCGCTGCTGCAAAAAAAGATGACAATCTCGCTATTGAGTTGATCAATGAACTTGGGGAAAAATTAGGTCGTGGACTTGCTACATTGATCAATATTTTCAATCCAGAAATCATCATCGTAGGTGGTATTTTAGCCAAGAGTGAGGAATACCTGATGTTACCGCTGAAAAATGCAGTCAATAAGTTTTCATTATCCATTGTCAACAAGGACACCAAACTTGCTTATTCAAATAATGGAGAAAAACTTGCGGCCTTTGGAGCTTGCCTTCTCATTCGGGACCGTCTGCTTTCTATTATCGATTAAGACATAAGGCGTGGATTTCAGCGAAATCCACGCAACTTTATCTTTCTACAATCTCCTTCACAACCTCTCCATATTGATCTTTCACCTGCTCTTTCCGTTGTGCAAGGTATATCCACTTCTTAAACGTTCCGATAAATACAATCGCCATCAATGACATCGCTGCTACGGCCAAGCCCGCCAGTAGGTACTGTCCTTTAGGCACATATCCTTGTACCACCTGAAGATAGCCGGCCCAAAATGTAATCACGGCCATAAAGACACCGGGAACCGCTGCAAACAAGACATATTTTCGTCTATTCATCCGGATGAGCATCGTTGTACATACAATCAGACCACAGGCTGCCAAGAGCTGATTGCTAATACCAAATAATGGCCAAATGCTACTTACGTTACCGGTATAAACCAAATATCCCCAGGAAAACGTAAACAGGGCACTGCAAATCCATACACCTGGTTTCCAGTTTTTATCGCTAAATTTAGGGAAAACAGTTCCAAGCATTTCCTGTAGAAAAAAACGTCCCACCCTGGTACCTGCATCAATCGCTGTAAGAATAAAAACAGCTTCAAACATGATAGCAAAATTATACCAATAGGCCATCATATCGTTCATAAAAGGAACCTTATCGAAGATATGAGCCATCCCTACAGCCAACGACACTGCCCCGCCCGTCCTACCGTGCAGATCTACACCTATTCTGTCTATAAAATGTGGTAAATCCACAGCTGAAAGATGGGGGTGCTGCGTTAGAAACTGTGCATAATCGGCTACCGGTGTATTGATTGCAAAATAATCACCAGGCATCAACGTACAAGCTGCAATCAATGCCATCAAGGCAACAAAGCCTTCAACAAGCATGGCGCCATATCCCACAAACAAGATCTCGCGTTCATTACCGATCATTTTGGGTGTCGTCCCGGTTGCGATAATAGCGTGGAACCCTGATATGGCTCCGCAGGCAATCACAATAAAGATAAAGGGCAAGACAGGTCCTGAAATTACGGGTCCGCCACCATGGATAAATGAGGTCAAGGCGGGCATCTGAATTGTTGGTGCAACAAAAAATATTCCTACCGTCAGCATAATAATTGTACCTATTTTGAGATAGGTCGAAAGGTAATCTCTCGGAACCAATAATAGCCAGATGGGCAATACTGAAGCGAAGAAACCATATACAGCAATACCGATAGAGATCTTTTTCACATCCCAGTTGAAAAGTGCGTGAAAAGTTGGAACCTGCATCAGGTGATGACCGGCTATAATACCTGCAATAAGCAAGATACCACCAATGATACTCGCCAAGGTCACCGAGCCCTCCCGATAGCGCATCATCAAGCCCATTAAAATAGCAATGGGCATTGTCAGTACAATCGTAAATAAAGACCATGGTGCCTCGTGCATCGCACTAATACAGGCCAGCGATAATCCGGCCAACGTTAGGATCAAAATAAAAAGTACGGCAATACCAGCAATAGTGCCAATAGGTTTACTGACCTCCTTGGAGGCAATGGTTGCCAAACTTTCGCCTTTATGTCGTACAGAAGCGAAAAGCACGACCATATCGTGCACACCGCCACCTAATACACAACCAATTAAAATCCACAGAGCGCCCGGCAGATAACCAAACTGTGCCGCGAGAACTGGACCAACTAGTGGTCCTGCCGCAGCTATCGCGGCGAAATGATGGCCAAACAACACTTTTTTATCGGTTTTCACATAATCATGGCCATCAGCAAACTCCACCGCCGGTGTCTGGCGACTTCCATTCAACCTGAGCAGCTTATTTGCTAGAAACAAGCCATAAAAACGATACGCGATCGCAAAGATCAATATCGCTGCGAAAACTAAGGTCAACGCATTTATTCCATTGAGAGCATCCATACCAGTTAAGTTACACGATTATTTTTGCTTTTTCAAACACCTCATATACCTTCCATAAGGCACGAGGTACATGAAAGCATCCCTTCCATTTTCCGCCTTTGAGATCGAGCAATACCTCACCTCTTCGATTGAGGTAGCCAAACCATTCGCCATGTTCGGGGTCCCTAAAATGCGTCCAGGTATATTCATGAACCCGTTCGAACCAACGTTTAGCCTCTTCATTTCCCGTTAGTACCCAAGCTTTCGCCATACAGACCAGTGTTTCACAGTGCACCCACCATAGCTTCTGGTCCCATTCCAACTGCTGGGTCGGTTTACCCTGCGCATCCATAAAGTAGAATATACCTCCATATTTCTCATCCCATCCATGCTCCAACATACGAAGACCAATACGCATGGCTTTTTCAATCAACGCTGGTCGCTGCAATCTTTCTCCCAGATCCATCATAAACCACATGGCTTCTATCGCATGTCCCGGATTGAGCAATCTTCCTTCAAAACTATCCAGCAATGAACCATTGGGACTTACATTTTCAAAGACAAGCCCCTGCTCCTCTTTATAAAATACATCCATTACCTCCACCACGATATCCTCAATCAATTCCTGCACCAGGTTAGGTTCCAATAAATGCTCCAGTTCGATGGAGAGATTGCTCAAGATCATAGGCAAAGCAAAATTCTTTGATGGACGTGTCCCTGGAACAGCCTTATCGTATATGCCCTTGGTATGTGTTCGACGTTTCAATATATTATGAAAGGTATCTTGCGCAATTTCCGCGTAACGCTGCTCCTGGGTTGCTGTATACAGGGCACCAAATCCCATTGCAGCAAAGCAATCGGAAAAAATATTATAGGGCCGCACAAGTGCCTTCCCTTGTCGATCAAGCGAAAAATACCAGTTTCCCTCTTCGTCACGTCCATGTTTTTCCATAAAGCTGGCACCATGAACTGCAATATCCAACCAGGATGACCGTGTTTCAATTTTGTTGTAAATACTCGAAAAGAGCCAAACTTGCCGCCCCTGCAGCCACATAAACTTATCCGTATCAAAAACTCCACCTCTTCTATCCAGACAGGTAAAATAGCCACCATACTCCCTATCGAGCGAATGCTCCGTCCAGAAAGGAAGAATATGATTAAATAATTCGTCTTTATAAATTGTACTATAATGATTCATATATAAATGAATTTGCTCTTTAAAGGCCATTTAAAATCTCTGGCCTACTCTTATCAATAATGCGATTTCTTGTTCTCTGACTTCTTCGAGATTGCTTTTGTCGTCATTTCGCGTGCTGTAAACACGCGATCCCTATCACCAATTGTGGTTCAAGGCATATTCCCGGTACCGATTGTAAAGGTGTCCTGCCTGTAAATAAGCGGACTGTGGACTCATAAAGTGAGCAAATTCGAAAGTAATAGCCTTATCATAACCCGCCTTTGCTGCAGCCTCAAGTTTTAGCCTTAGTTTATCAAACTTGATCGGCAAAAATTTGATCGGCATATCCCGGTCAAAAGATTCGGCATTCGTCCAACAGGCCATACCATATTTATCAGCCAATTTCTTATTGACCTCAAAGAAATCGGGAAGCTCATCGTAATCAATGTGTCCATCCTGAAAGGCCACTGCATCGACAGCTCCTTGTATACCTTCAAAAATTTCGCCCCATTCCCGTTCGTGTTCCAATACCGAAACTGCATCGGCTTTACTAAGCTCGGGGGAAGCGGCAAGCACAGCTTTTTTCCCATCAATCCAGGGCGATATAAATGTCGGCAAGCCCCCACTGACGGCCTTGCACTGTAACCCAAGTGTACGAAAAGCATGAACAGCCCCTTTCGTTTTACGGCTGATTTCCGTACTGATATACCATCCACCGAAACTTTTATAATGCCCATATTTAGCCCAAACCTCTTCAATTACATATTGATTGGCATCGATTTCGTGACTCAAATCTCCTGTCTCCCAATAAATACCGCTGTCATAAAGTCCAAAATAGAATTTCATGTCGTACTTGTCTGCAAGCTGCAGATAAAGCTCTACAAGATCCAACGATGGTTTAAAACAGCCATATTTGTCCATCAGATAAGCCGATGGATAGGTTATAAATTTACGATAGCCACTACGAATCATAATAACAGTGTCTATACCAATTGCCTTCATATATGCAAAATCCCGATCCCACTCTTCCGGGCCCCAATTTTGGTGCGGAATATCGTGGGAAATCTCGTCAATAAATGTCCCTGTAATTCTCATAAATATTTCTTTTCTTTTAATAATTGTACCCATTTTATGTAGGCACTTGGTATCAGATGGATACCATCAGCAGAATAAACTGCGTTAAGTTTTCCCTCATTGTCCTGAAAAAGTGGACAGAGGTCGACAAATGGAATATTTTCATCTGCTGCAAGCTGTCTTAGTTTTTCATTTAAGATTGGAACCAGCACATTTCTACCTTTTGTATAGGGCTCTTTTGTGAGTTCTTCATTGATTGGTAAAGCACTCTGAAGATAGATAAGGGTCTTTGGTGAGATCTTTTTTATTCGTTTAATGATACGCTTGTAGTTATTGACCGACACTTCCTGCGGAAGCTTTCTGAATTGGTCATTAATGCCATCCATCAGAAAAATTGCCCGCGGACGTCCGCGCAACACCTCATCGATACGCGCAAGAATCCCAAACGAATTATCTCCGCCTATCCCCCTGTTCAGTACAGGATATCTTAAATCTGCAAGCAATTCCTGCCATTCTGCCCGTTCAGTAATACTGTTTCCCAAAAACACGATTGCTCCTTTAATGGTTGGACTTTGTTCGAAATAGGCCATTCGTTGTTGATAATACCAGTTGGCGTAACTGCTATCTATTTTAATCTCCTGAGCTGAGAGGGGCTGGGAAAATACCGATAGATATATTCCAATGAGGAAGCAACCTTGGAAAATACGATACACCTTAAAAAATTCCAATGATCTCATAATAGTTTTTGCTGTTTTAAATAATTGGCCCAAATCAAATAGCTGGCCTGCTTCAGATGTAAACCATCAATTGTTAGCTCAGCTTTTAGTTCCCCATTACCGTCCGCCAATATCGGCTGTAAGTCTACAAAACGAACTTGATGTGCCGTACATAATTCTTTCAAAGCTTTGTTCAGTAGCACGATCTTGTCATTCCGAACCTCTTCATAGATTTTTGGCAGTAAAGATTCATTCACAGGTAGAAGTCCCTGCACAAAAAGCGCTGTATTTGGCGACTGCTTTTTAACCTGCTTTATTATCCTTTCTATATTCGTTGAAATAATGGAAAGCGGTATTCCTCTTTTCATGTCGTTCACCCCACAGAGCAGAAATATTTTTCGTGGTCTGGACGCTAATATCTCGTCTAGTCGTGCTAAAATACCGTAAGTCACATCGCCGCTAATCCCACGATTGATCACATGCTTCCGCTGGAGGATTTCTTGCCATTTTCCACCTTCGGTAATGCTATTGCCAAGGAAAACGATTTCGTCCTTCTGATTGGGCATCGCTTTAAAAAACTCAAGCCTTGCGCGATAATGCTGATTATCAAACGTAGAATCAATACCCTTTGATTGCGCTAAAGTCAATGCCGGTAAAAAAAAAGGCAACAATAGGGCCTTCCAGTTCCTATAAGAAAGTCTGTTCATATGCATTAATTATTTTCGTCGGTATGCTCTTTTTCGGGTTTTCGCAATGGCACCCACCAGGAAACCAAAAAGGCTGGAATAGTAGAAATCAACACCCAGATAAAAAATTCTTTATAGCCCAAATGATCACTCAGCCAGCCGCTGATCATCGAAGGAATCATAAACCCCAGATTAACAAGTCCACTTCCGAAAGCGTAGTGTGCCATCTTATATTTGCCTGGGGCAATATTTTGCATGATAAAAAGAATAATTCCGATAAAGCCAAAACCATATCCAAAGTACTCGATGGCGACAGCAGCAGCTATGAGATAAAGGTTCGTCGGCAATGTGATCGCAAGAAATGCATAAGCTACAAATGGAACATTAAAGAAGGCACAAAGGATCATAAGTGTCCTCCGGTCTAAGCCCTTTTTGGATACAAAGTGCCCTGCGACAATCGACCCCAACACAAAAGCTATGGCACCAAATACACCATAAAGCAATCCAATTTCCGAAGTACTCAGGCCAAGGCCGCCTTCGGTACGTTGCGCTTTAAAAAATAAGGGGGTGATCTTAATGGCCTGCCCTTCAGCAAAACGATAAAAGACAATAAAAAGCAAACTAAACCAAATATTCTTTTTCTGAAAAAAAGTTATGATAACGTCTTTAAGCGTATCCATCCCCTCCTTTAAAGAAGTGGATTTGGGAGCTTCATCGTGAGCAGGTAAAGCACGTATGCTGTACAATCCTATCCCCAACATAATAAATCCATAAGCAAACATCACCACCATCCACGCGGATTTAATGCCGATTTCCTGCTCCAATTGCCCCGCCAAATAAACGAGTACGCCGCCAGAAAAAACTTTGGCCACATTATAGAAGGCACCTTGCCAGCCGACATATTTTGCCTGTTGTTTTGCATTCAGTTCATTCAAATATACCCCGTCGGCTGCGGTATCATGTGTGGAGCCACTGAATGCGATCAGTGTCAATAAGGCAATGGAGAAGCTAAAGAAATGATCCAACTGTAGCGTAAGACCAAGCAGACCAAAGAGTAGCCCCGTGAGTATCTGCGTGGTATAGACAAAAAATTTCTTGGTCTTATACAGCTCCAAAAAAGGCCCCCATAAAGGTTTTATTGTCCAGGGCAGCATAATCAAAGAGGTCCAAAAAGCAATCTTTGCGTCCGATACCCCCAAATTTTTATACATAATGGAGCTCGCACCCGAAAGGGCAACAAAAGGTAGCCCCATGGCAAACCATGTTGTGGAGATCCAAAAAATAGGCGGAAGTGCCTTACGCCCTTTGCGAAGCTCCATCGTTTGTTCTAATAATTCATTCATTTTATGACTTCCAATAAAGTTTTAACCGGCTGCTCAGTATCGTCAACAGCGCCACGATTCCAGTGAATAATACACCTCGCATCACTCCCCCAAAAACACCCTGTGCCCCCATCTGATCAAGAGCGCTCTGTAGTCCCGTAAGCGCCAAAAGTGGGATCAACACTAGATTTCCTGCGGTATAGGCGACCATGGGATTTTTACCAACCAGTGCTATACCTCGAAACAGCGATTTTCCAAAAGCAAGTTTCTCGATACAACACAACATTGTTAGCGCATAACAGGCTAAGCCCGTGCAGACAAAATAATAGCTGTATGTGGAATAATCCTTTTTTATTCCACCCTCATACGCTTCGAAGATCAGTCCTAAAAAAAGCAGATAGCTTCCGAGCACAGCCATTTTTGCCTGTAGTGTCAGTACTTCGCCCTTCCGAAAAACACCTGAACAGAAGCATAGTGAAAAGATCAACATCAGGGTAAGTCCGATATTGATATCGAGATAACGCATATAGAGATTGAAGACATTCAGCCCAATGAGAATGGCACAGAGCGAACCTTGTAACGCTAGTTGAGACCGCTGCATCCTGGGTTTGTCGACCAACGACCTATCAGCAATAATCCACTCGCCGACAACTGTAGCCGGAAGAATAATAAAGAGGTATTTGAGGTAATAAAATTGATAAAGCCAAGTCGCAGGGCTAAGTTTGTAGATAAATTCGTTGATACTACCGACTTCTTTCGCGCCCAAAAAAACGCCCATAATAAATGGTAAAATCGCCATACGTAACCAGATTGATTTCGCCGTCAGCCACCACCACAGTGTTCCAAACAAAGCCATATTGGCCAGTACCAGAATAATAATATCTGTCTTCTCGAGGGTAAATTTATCCGTTTGTGCATACAGCAGATACAGCATCCCTACAGATAGCAACAGGGCCGCTACGTGAACAAGTCTCGCGGTCCGCATCGGCAAATAGGGCGTTAAATCGGCATAGAGGGCAAAGAGCAGGACAAAACCCACGATTGACAAGAGATACTGCGACGCAGCAGGCTCACCACTCATAACCCAAGCGCGCATATAAAAAGAAAATAAGGCGAAAAAGAATAAGGCAACGAAACGTTTAAAAATTGTACTCACAATACGCCAAGCGTTTAGGTTAGCCACTTTTTTCCGCATAGCCAATGGGATGGCCGCCCCCATCGTAAAAAGGAAAATCGGAAAAACCAGATCTACCCAGGTTATACCCGCTATACTGGGATCAAATACATGTTTGGGCGGTGGCACCTGTGCATGGTACATCCAAGCAGGAAGGTTTCCAAATGAAATGCTCGATGAAAGCACCATTAAAAGGATGGCAATTCCTCGCAGCACATCTAAACTATCGTTTCGCTGTTGTGGAGTCGCTGTGGAATTTGGTAAAATTGGTATCATCTCGTTTTTCTATGCGTTAGGAAATCAATTTTTTGTTGCTATAAATTGGCCGGTAAAATCCACTGGCCGTTCAAATGGCTTTAGGATATCATCCAACACAACCGCCACTTGAGCCTTTGTTAACACTTGATTTTCTTTTGCTGCAATGACGGACCAGATTTTATCTTTATCCAAAGTGGGATCGACTTGGAGCAATAGAGCCACAAAAAATCCTGCGGTCACATCGGCACCCGAGCCAGCGACTTTATCGGCCGCTGGATAATAACTACGCATACCATCGATCAGATCCACTTCGCTTATACGGTGTTCGGGATAGAACCAGGTCTGATTGGCCCATTTGTATGGCACTCCTCTGCCTTTAAGAATACCTGTTGCTCCAATACGTTGGATTACCTGAAAAAGGCTATCTTTTGGATCAACATCTATAAAGGGCATGAGATAGGCATGATTATCCAAAAGTACTTGTTGCACTTGTCGCAACGAAAGTTCTTTGGGGCTTACACCTTGTTTTGCGGACAGCGCTGCAAGTACTCCGGCAGCTTGACCAACACCCAATACCACTGGCTGAAGGCGGGTGGCTCCAGCCACAATATTGCTCACACTGATGCTTTTTTCAGCAACGATAAAATCCGTTACTTTCTCAGGAATCAAACTTCCAAGGGGCACATTATAAGAAGGTACCCGAATCTTAACAAAATCGATTTTGGGTGCATCCGGGTTCTTCAGGTGATGATGATCGATGGTATAGTCCCCTACTATCCCTCCAGTGCGGTATAAGGGCAGCTCCTGCTCATAAGGACGCTGCACATAAGGCAATGTCAACTGGACCAAGCCCTTAGCGCGTCTAGACTCGCGATGATAAGCAATAAAGGGAAGTTTATCGGCCGTATCATATTCATCATCAGCAAGCCCCAAGTTTTTAAAACCAAGCTGATTTTGAAGATGATATACAAAACGTAAGGTATGATCTTTCGCCTTTTGCAACTCCAAAGCCCTCGCCTTTGGCGACATTTCGATAATATTCAGGTAGATATCATTTCCATCTTTAGGCCAGTTTATCATGTATTTTCCATTCGGCAATTTGCCATAGGTAATCATTTGATCACAATTGATGATAGGCGTATCACTGTGTGAAGCAGGATCTTTAACATCACAGGCATGTTCAAATTCTTTAGGATCATAACCCTGAGGTTTCTGTAGCAATCTTTTTGGATCAGCACCATAGTCTTTCAGAATAGCGACATAAGTAAGGTCTTGAATTATTGAATTGGCCTTTTCGGGAGCAAATTCCTCTTTCGTATCGTAGCGGCTATCCATACCGATGCTGTAAGCAACACCCGCACGCGGCAAGAGATCACCCAATTCCGTCGCATCGACTAAAATAGAAGCGTTTACGGTTTTCTTTTTTCCTTCCTGTTCAATGGCAACGGTCCAGCCTTTAGCCTGTTTTTTCAGGTCTAAAAGGGTACTTCTATACCAAACGTCAATATTTTTTTCGGCTCCAACCATCTTTTTTAGCAAACGGTTACCGACCGAAGGTTCAAATAGCGTATTGCTTACCCAGCCTGTTTCCACGGCCTTTGGACCACCATAATAGGCATAAAGCTCTGTCCTAAATTCGCCCCATATTCCCGAAGGCATACGATGGTTACCGTCAATAGCGGAGACCCCAGCGGCAGTGAGCATACCACCCAACCAGCTTGTCTCTTCCACCACAAGGACCTTACTTCCCAAACGGGCAGCCTGCAAAGCCGCAGAAACACCGCTTGCGCCTCCCCCAACAATCAATACATCGTATGAAGCAACAGCCTGCCCCTGCGAGGAGAGCGTGACAGAAACCAATAAAATAGAAAAAAAAGATTTAAACCAATTCATATGAAGTTAATTGCAGTAAATAATTTGAAAAATACGCGCCGAATACCGACGTAAGAACCAGAGATACACGGTTTTGTTGTCGGACTAAAGGATCAGTATAAGGTGAATAAAACATAGGTTATCGATTAATGGATCAGACGATTAAAATAAGCGAAATGAACCGGAATGGTTTTAGCCCAATAGCCAGAGGTATGAGCGCCGGGCTGAGCAATATAAGTGGCTTTGATCTTGAGTACATCACAGCTATCCCGAAGGGACTTATTGGCCCCATATAGATAATCTTCAGTACCACAATCAAAAATAAATGTCTTTTCAGTCCCTACGATCTTATGGACATTATGAATGGCACTAAAACGATCGAATAATGGATTTTGATCGCTGTATTGCCCTAAATGTTGTGCTAGACTTGTCTTCTTGAAAGCCGAATGTCTCAGATTGACAACTCCCGAACTGCTACCGGCACTCTTAAAAAAAGATGGATAGTTAAAAAAGAGCCAAAGTGCACCATGCCCCCCCATGCTCACACCCGTAATAAATGAGTTGTCCCGATCCGTATGATATTTATCCTGTATGTAAGGCATTAATTCCCCTGTCAAAAATCGACCAAATTGTGCTCTGCCTTTTTGTGGACTGTCTAAAAACCAGCTCGTACCAAGACCATCAGGGCATACAACGACAAAGCCATATTGATCGCTCAATGCCTGAAAATCGATAAATCTTGACAGGCTTTTATAATTCGCCCCATGGCTATGCAACACATATACAACAGGTAACGCACGGTTGTCCGGCTTCATCTTTGGTGTATAAACGTAGCCAGAATCTACTCCAGAAAGATGAGCAGACTGCAAGGTATAAAGCTTTTGTCCTTTGGCCAACATGCTGCCGACCACACATAAAAGGCATATGATTAAACGCATTGGTATAATTGAGTCAGTCTTTAGATTTATAGTGAAGCTAAATTAATAATAAAATTTATAATAAAAAAAGTATTTAATAATTTTTTTTATTTAATACTGCTTTATTACGGTATTTTATAACGAAGTAATTACGGATAGACCGCTGAAATAAAAAAAAGAGCATGGAAGGTTTTTCCAATGCTCTTTTTATTCCCAAGATGAAACACCTGGTAATGAATTGACTTACTTATTTCGTAAACCTTATTTATTCTTTATTTTATCCGGCATTTTACCGTTGCTGTTTTCAACCAAGGTGCGGTAAAACGTACATCGACCGTTTCTCCAGATTTACCCAAAGCCTGAACATAAGTGATCATCTTTCCGTGATAAACGCGCTGCTTCTTGTCCGTATAATCGCCCATATCGGCATTATTTCCAGCTTCCATTCCAAGTAGACGCGCATTTCCCACGATGTCACAGGTAATTTCATCCTCCGATATTAAGACAGGAACGCCCTTTTCATCCAGGATCTGCAAAGCAATCTGGATCACTCCACCAGCTTCGACTTGCTGATTACCCAACATGACAGCTTGAATAACTGCGGGTCTCTCGCTGGATTGAATCGCATGCCGAACGACCTCCTTGCCATTCGCATCCAAACCCACCACCTCTAGCTTTCCTGCTTTATAAGGAATGTCCCAAAAGATGATCCCTGTTTTCTGATCGTAGTTTTTCTTTTCGCCCACCACTTGAGCATCCAATTCTAAGCGCGCGCTAGCACTATTGGTATAACAGACCACCCTGATCTGCTGGCCCTCTTGGTAGTTCCAGACTGGCCAGGCGTCCATGGAAGGTGCCTCATTTTTCCGTTGCCCCTGTTCAGATTCCAATGCAGACCAAACATCTGTGGCTGCGGCACCTCCCTGCAATGGATAAGTACCCAAGTAAGCCATCGGTTTATCCAACCACAGTGATTGACGGTAATAGCCTCGCGGCTTGATAAAACCTGCGAAATCCAGCAGTCCTGAATAAAATCCACGTGAAGGCCAACGCCCCGACTCTCCGAGGTAGTCAATACCTGTCCACAAAAATTGGCCAAATATATGGTTGTTGTCACGTACCGCAAGCCATGCTGGAAGATCGTGTCGATTCTCGCTTCCAAAAATTACCCGTGCTGGATAGCGCTGATGATCCTGCTGATAACGACTTTCGGTATAATTGTATCCAGCAATATCAAGTGCTCCCGGATAGGCTGTTTCATTCGACATCGCTACCCCGGCAAGCCCTGCTGTAACAGCCCTACTTTTATCATATTTTTTTACAACCGCTACCAAGCGTTTGGCGATATCCCCCAATCGCATCGCATCTGGTGCATCCTTTTTGTAACCACCATACGAGGCCTGCGTGAAACCACCTTCCTTCTTCTCGCCGTTAAGGACAGGATGTGAATAAGGGTCATTTGGATAATCCACTTCGTTGCCTATGCTCCAGGCGAAGATCGAAAGGTGATTGCGGTCTCTTTTGACCATATCGGCCAGATCCTGCTCTCCCCAGGATTCAAAAAAGTCGTATGATCCCTCAAAACCCGGTGTCCCGACATTCCATCCCTGTAACCATTTCCTCTTCGGGTACTCCCACTCGTCGAAGGCTTCGTCCATAACAAGTAAACCGAGCTCATCACATAAAGCATAAAGCGATGATGCCTGCGGATTATGACTGGTTCGAATGGCATTAACCCCCAAAGATTTTAAGGTAAGCAGTCGGCGGCGCCATACTTCAGTATACATTTCAGCTCCCAATACCCCAGCGTCGTGATGCAAACAAACGCCTTTGACTTTCATCCAGGAATTGTTTAAGGCAAAGCCCTTGTTCGGATCAAATGTAAAGGCCCTAAAGCCTGTTTTCACCTCTGACTGATCAATCCGCTTTCCATTTTGGCTTACGATGGTCCGCAGGGTATATTGTGTGGGTTGATCCAAACTCCACAACGATGGATTCGATACTGCCAATTGCTGTGTTACAGTTGCCTTATTCGAGGCCCCGACCTGCACTTTCTGCGACTTTTTGGCAACCACCTTTCCTGTTGGATCAAGCAGCTCCTGCTCCACTTTAATCGGGGCAGCAACTTGCGTACTGTTGACAAGGGCTACTTCTGTATTTAAAATACCTTTTCCTTGTCTTAGTTCTGGATAGGCATAGACTCCCCATTGATCGATATGCAGCGTATTCGCCTTTACAAGCCATACATCGCGATAGATTCCTGATCCTGTATACCATCTTGAATCGGCGCTTTTACTATGGTCGACCTTAACAGCAATGGTATTTTCCTTCCCAAACTCAATGTATGGTGTGATATCGTACGAAAAGGAAACGTAGCCATTGGGCCGCTTTCCAACCGATTTACCATTGACAAAAACTTCGCTTCGGTTGTAAACCCCCTCAAAATATAGAAACAACCTTTTCCCCTGATCTTCCACTGGTATGGTCAGTTGTTTTCGATACCAGCCAATGCCGCCGGGTAAATAGCCCGTCGCACTGGCTAGCGTTGGGCTCAGTGGATATTTTACGCTCCAATCATGGGGCAAACTAATGGGCTGCCAGCCTGCGCGATTCTTTTCAGCGCCTGCCTGTCCTTCAATATCGCCCAAATGGAAACGCCAATCCGAATTCACACGTTCGGCGATACCAAATCCGGGCTGTGCATATAAGCTATTCATACCCAAATAACTTGACACAGCTAAAACGGCCAGATTTCTTATTATTTTTTTCATTGTACTATATGCATAAGGTTTAGTGATTAAAGTGTAGGAACGACAGGCAATACATGGCCCTGATCATCAAAAAATAACCGGTCCATGCACACCTCTCGATTAAACCCAGCAGCATCGCCCATATCGATACCTTTGGGATAATTGAAACGATGGTATACAATATACCATTCATCTTTACCTGGAATCTGCAAAATAGAATTATGCCCTGTACCATAAATGCCTTTGGTAGGATCTTTTTGCAAGACTAAATTATTTTCAGGAACAGTGATCGGTCCATCGGGAGAAGTCGCGGTTCCATAACGTACCCGATAATTTTCACTTCGGGTGTCGTCCTCCGACCAAAAGAAATAATAAAGACCTTTTCGGTAGACAACATAGGCGCCTTCCCGGAAAGTCTTGTCGGGTGTTAACACTTTGAGTGTATTTCTTTTAATCGAGATCATATCCTTATTGAGTTCAGCAACAGCTAGGTAGCCATTTCCCCAATACAGGTAGCTTTTTCCCGATTTCGGATCGTTAAACACTGCAGGGTCAATTTCCTGCCCTCCTTTTACACCATTTGGTTTAAAATCGATCAAGGGTTTACCTGAATCTTTAAATGGGCCTGTTGGCAAATCGGCCACCGCAACACCAATCTTTTGGGCCGCTGTAAAGTAATAATAGTACTTATAATCGTTCTTGATTTTCTTTTCCGTAATTGTAGGTGCCCATGCATGTCGAGGCCCCCAAGCAACATCTTTTTTCAGATCCAAAATCACACCCTCATCTTTCCAATGAATTAGATCTGTGGAAGAAAAAGTTTTAAAATAATAACCACCCCAACCGTCAAAGCCATCACTCGTTGGATAGATATAGTATTTCTTTGTTTTATTGGAATAGAGGACATCCGGATCGGCATAAAAGCCATCCAATACTGGATTCTTTCTGAATGTGAATTCCATATCTTTGGATTTCCCCCATTTGGTGGTCAAATCCAGAATTTCTTGTCTTGAAATAGGAATGATGGTCCCATGCCGTGGATGAAAATCCATGTCAATTTGATGGTCGATTACTTTAAAACGATCAAGGTCTTCAGAGGTGCAGAATTGATACTTCCCCTTACCATAGACATCATACATCAGGATATATTTGTCCGACTGATTGAGTTTAAAGACACTGGATCCTTCCACAGCATCATTGGTCTGCTGTTTATAGCCCGGTTGTTCAATCCACTTACCCGAAGTCAGGGAATCGGTTATCGCCAGCTTAATGCCATTTCCATGTCCTTCGGTCTTGTAAAAAAGGTAGAACAAACCATTCTTTGCAATAATATCGCCATCGATACAGGATTTACCATTTTTTGGAAGAAACAGCACGTTAGGTTCGGTTTCAAAATCTGTAAAGTCCTTGTTTGCATAAGCATAGTAGATGATATCTGGACCATTTCCGTGCTGCATGGACCAGTACACCATATATTTGTCCACCGAAGGGTCAAATATAGTCTGGGGCGCCCATACTCTTTTCAACGCTTCCTGACCTTTGAAACGCTGCTGTATATCGATTGCCTGATGGGACCAATGCACAAGGTCTTCGGATTTTAGCAGGATCAAACCCCGATTAGAATCCCAGCCTTTGGAGGAAGTCATGTCGGTGAGCACCATATAAAATGTTTTTCCATCTTCGCCACGGAGAATATGCGGATCCCGAACACCGCCGGTTTTACTGATTATCTTCGAATCCAGGATAGGTTGATTATCATTCAACGCGCGATAGGTATAGCCATCTGTGCTGATCGCAAAACAAACAGCTTCGTCTACAACAGCATTCCCTTTGAAATAGGCAAATAAGTAACCTGCAAAATCTTTGTCGGTAGGTCCGCTGCGATAAGCCTGTGCAAAAACACCGCACGTAGCATGTATTAAAAATAAGGTAACTAAGATTGAAATTCTGTTTTTTTTCATGAAGATTTAGTTGAAGAAATAAGCATTGGCATATTTTTGCGTCTATACATTTTTGCATCTCTAAAAGCCACGGGATTTGATCCCGTGGCTTCGTAATCTGACCATTTAACTTGTCGTCAGTACCTATTTTAAAGCTATTTTTTGAACGGCAGTATAGTAGTACTCTCCCGATACCGTAGCTTTCACCCCTATTCGGGCAAACACATAATCGAGGTTTTTCAAATTGTCCGGCAACTCTCCGACAATCCTCGTCGGTTGACCGAAAGCAACGTTAGCCAAATTGGCGTCCACACGTAGCTCGCGTTGTACCTGATCTGTCAAGACAGATTTACCGAGGTAAAGACGCACAAACTCCAAATTTGCCGTACCTACTATTCTGTTCACCGTAAAGTTAGCCGAAATACTGTTATTATTTTTTTGAAAAGACTCGTTTGTCACCGTAAAATAGGGTGTTACAGGTACATCAATGGTCGTATTCCCCTTCACTTGTACCAAAACCGTATCAGTTGCCTGTTGCAGCCATGGTGAATCTCCTTTCCGCACCAATTTGTATTCGCCATCAAAAAGACTAACAGAAAAAGAGCCGTCCTGATCAAAATATACGGGTATTGCTGAGCGAAGCGGGTACCCATCCTGCCATAATTCCAATTGAGGGCCGTTATTCCGAACGCCAATTGCCTTCCCCTCATAAACAACGCGTCCTGAAAGGGTTGATTTTGGAGCTTCAAAATTATCATATTCACAACCTACAACGAGTAGACTTGCAAAAGCTACCAATAAGCTTAAAAATTTTATTTTCATGGTTCAATTAGATTAATGGAATGGATTTCTAACTATTTTAGGATTTTTATTGATGACATCCTGACTAATGGATGCATAATAATTGGCCATACGGAAAAAGCGTGCCTTTCTGAAACGCGCAGGTCTTACCCGTTCATAGATATACTTACCGTCATCGGCATGCCCTGGGCGCACGACACGATAAGCATATAGTCCATATACAACCGCGTTGGGATCATTTTCAGATCCGTCCCACACCAAATGTGCAATACGCCATCTTTTAAGATCATAGTAACGATGATCTTCGAAGGCAAGTTCAACACGACGCTCGTTGCGGATGATATCCATCGTTAGATTACTGATGCTATTGGCCGGAAATCCTGCTCTTTCCCGCAACTTATTGACATAAGTTCTTGCATCTACAGTCTGCCCCAGCTCAAATGCAGCTTCTGACGCGTTGAGATAAATTTCACCCAGACGAAACCACGGCCACCAGTTAGCAGCTGATGTACCACGTGTGCTGGCCGCCGGCGCATCACTGACAAATTTCCGGATATAGAAACCGGTGTTGCTGACGTCCTGTGCATCATAAAGCGGTCCATCAAAGCCGGTCCACAAACCACCACTCGCATAATTCTGTCCCAGTTGTGGTGCTGCAGTAAACTGGTAGGCTCCATTTGCCCCCCAAGTTGCCACTCCAGCCTGAATACTTACAGCACGTCCGCGGAATGAAGTTCCCGGATAAATCACCGTTCCAAACAAACGGGCATCTTTATTTGCAAAAATATCGTTGATATTTTGGTAGGCTACGTAATTTCCTGCGCCGTTTTTATCATGTAATGTACCTTTGCTACCGTCTAGATAATCAAAACTTTCTACAAGGCTCAATGAAGGCGAAATCGTCGATGACGACTCATTGTCTTCGGTCAGACTTCTGACGATATTGTCATAAGCAAAGCGGTGAACTTTTAAACTCGTTACAAAATCCTTTGCAAAGATGACCTCAGCACCAGTTTTCTTATTGAGCATATCATAAAAATTGGCACCTTTATCGGCATTCTCATTGTAAAGCGCATAGGGACCGTTCATAATTTCCTTGGAGGCAGCCAGCGACTTGGTATAATACCCAGTAGCCATATTGGCAGGAATTCCCACTTCTCCCCCTGCAGTCGTTATCGGTGAGGCCATCAGATTATTATATTTCGCGATGGATGCCGCATAAAGCATTGCCCGACTTTCCAAAGCTAATGCCGTATACTTGTTGGCTCTGGTCTTACTGGCATTATAGACGGCGAGATCTTCCTTAATCTCTTCCAGTTCTTTATAAATAAAATCGTAGACTTCATACTCTTTGGCACGTGCCACCTGCAATGGTGTTGGATCGCCGCTAAAGTCATAGATAAGTTGCGTAGTGACAATCGGAACCCCTCCCATGCGTTTGACGAGTTCGAAGTAAACAAAAGCGCGGATGAAGCGTAATTCGGCTTTATACTGCTTGCGTTGTGCATCAGACAATTGTGTACTGAACTGATCGATATTTTCTAGGGAAAGATTCAGATCCCGAATAAGTCCATAGTCCCAATAGCGACCGTAATCGTCACCAAATTGGTAATCGTTACGCCAGTTTTGATCGCGATGTCCCGACCACATCGCATCATCCAATTCGGTCATTCCTCCTGTATTGAAAACACCATGTAACGTTGGCATTCTATCGTAATAATTGGCGACGAGTGAAGTCAATAGTTTCGGATCATTCCAAAGCTGTGCATCGGTAATCAATGATTTTGAATCCCGGTCAAACCAATCGTCGTGATTGCAGCTGCTCAACGAGGACAAGGTCAATAAAGCAACGCCTATGTAGGTAAGTTTAAATCGTAGTTTCATGTTAAAAAGTCATATTAAATCCAACCATAAATACCCTTTGCTGTGGATATACTACTGCTGCTCTCGCTTCGATCTCAGGATCAATCTGGTAGTCTTTGACATTGTCAAACGAAATCAAGTTTGAAGCATTGATATAGAACCGTATTTTTTCGGCCTTAATCTTTTGAATCCATGCTTTTGGCAGATTGTATCCAACCTCCAGGTTGCGGACTCGGAGGTAACGCACATTGGTCAACCAAAAATCACTGTTTCGACTATTGGGACCTGAGTTGCCGTTACGAATCGCAGGGTAGCGTCCCGGAATCCATTCGCTGTTTGGATCATAAGGGTCTTTGCGATGCCATCTATCTTCCAGCAGGTAGGCTGGAGAATTACCACCACCATGGAAGGCATTACGTAACTCATAATCCTGAAACCAGGATTGCACCGCACCACCGGCCAAATCAATATTTAAGTTGATACCCTTCCAGTCAAGTCCTATCCGGCCACCGAAGCTCATCATCGGTGCCCAACCTGTCGGATAACCAATCGGACGCTGATCCATATCATTGATAACACCGTCGCCGTTTACATCTTTATAAATCAGATCACCAGGAAGTTGTGTCCTATTGTTCTGACCATCATTATTGATCGGATGGTTGCGGATCTCTTCTTCCGACTGAAATCTTCCGACAACTTGGTATCCCCACCATACGCCACCCCAGCGGTCTTCAATCGAGTTACGGTATTCATTCCACGAATTACTGAAACGAGGCTTATAGGTTTCTAGGTCACGATAACGTGAAAAAGTCATATTCCCACTGACAACATAGTTAAGTTCACCGACCTTATCGGTATAGGTAATGATACCTTCCGCACCATAATAGCCGTTTTTGCCGAGGTTTTCATTGGGAAGGTCATAACCGATTTCAGCTGGTAATAGGACATCGTATCGTTTTCCAGGATATCCAGTACGGATAATTTTAAAGATATCGGCCGTCAATGTCAGCTTATTATTCAACAAGGTTGCATCGACCCCCATATTATAATTGGTATTTTTAACCCAGGAGAGGTTGCGCACTGGTAAACCTCTTGGCTGTACCCCGGGCACATAGGCTCCGTCTAAGACAGCACTTCCAGCCGCCCAATTATATCCGGCAAGGTAATCATGCATTCCCACACCCTCTTCAAGTCCGGTTTGCCCGATCGAAGCACGGATTTTAAGGTCACTCACGACGGATTTCAAAGGCTTGAAGAACCCCTCATCCGAAATACGCCAACCTACTGATGCTCCTGGAAACAATCCCCAGCGTTTACCCTCATAATATTTAAAGGACCCGTCATAACGGCCCAGAACTTCCAGAAGATACTTGCCCTTGTAGTTGTAATTGATACGGCCAATATATCCAGCCCGAGCCTCGTAAGCCCATTCATCGGCCAAACTATTGAGCTCCGACAGTCTCAACAACGGGATATAATTGTTCGAAGGATTTGCGCCCAACGCTTTATACGTCCGGTCCCAGTCTGAGCGCTCATAGCCTAACATTCCTGCGAAAGTGTGATCGCCGATCTGCTTGTTATAATCGATCTGGAACTGCGCAAACCGAGAAACAATCTCCCTCGTGGTATCGTAACGCCAGCCAGCATCACTTCCACCAGTTCGCTTATAGGCATTATTTTCGTATCGATATACATCATAGGTATATTGGAAGCCTTCAAATTTATTATTGGTATAATTGTAAGAAACAGTTCCCTTTGCCGACAAACCAAAATTTGTCTTATAGGCCGCAAAGAGATTCACGTTTCCAGCAAGGTATTTATTGTCTTTATAGCCGGCGATATCGCGACTAAAGAGCGCCGGGTTATAGGGAAAATCATTGGTATGATTGATATACTCTGGATTGTCATTTGCATAAGGGCCTACCGTCGGTCTATTTTTCATAATAGCCAAAATCGAGGAGAAGTAGCCATCTCCACCTGGTAAGCCAACATCCTGGGTTCCCTCATGTCTTCCTGAAATCTGTGTACCCACTGTAAGTCCTTTGAGTACCTCAGCTTCCATATTGGCCTGAAAATTGGTTCGCTTATAATTGAAATCCTTGATCATTGCATCCTGATTGAGGTGGCCCAATGACAGGAAATAATTTGATTTTTCACTTCCACCGGTGACATTGGCATTGATGTATCGCTGTGGGATATTCTTACGGATCACCATATCATAATAATCATAGCCTTGGTAGCCAGGCTCTGTTCCAGCCTGCCATTTAGCCAACTCCTCGGGCGTATAAACCGTCTTCGGATCGCGGTTTTCATTCTGCGCAGCCTCAACCAATCCACGCGTGTATTGTTTCGCGTTTGCCATGGTCGGAAAACGTGTCAAATTCTGCCAGCCTTGGTAGCCATTAATATTGATTTTTGCACTTTCTCCTTTTGCTCCTTTTTTGGTGGTAATAAGTACAACACCTCTAGAAGCACGGAATCCATATACTGCCGCTGCGGCATCTTTCAAAATAGAGATACTCTCAATATCTTCGAGATTTAGCGAGTTGAAGATATCTGCTCCGGAGCCATTCTGTGTACCGACCCAGTCCGTACCTTCCTGACCTCCGTAGGCAACCCCATCAATTACATATAATGGCGAGCCCATATTCCGGATTTCAATCGCTGCACCACGACCGGGACGCGCGTCTTTGGCACGCACGGAGATTCCCTGCACCTTTCCTGCCAAAGCCCCAGCAGTTGTCGTCGATGATGACCGTACAATATCCTCTGATTTAATATTGCTTACTGCCCCCGTAATATTACGTTTGGACTGTTTACCATAACCAACAACGACGACATCCTCCAAAACATTTTCATCTGCCTCGAGCTGGATTTTTAAATTTGTTGTTCCATCCAATGGAACTCGGCGAGTCTTATATCCAACAAATGACACAACGAGCGTTCCTTTGTTGGCATTCAGCTCAAATTTCCCCGATTTGTCTGTTGAGGTTCCCTTTCCCCCTTCTAGGAGGAGTACACTCGCACCAACGATAGGCTCGTTTGCTTTGTTGAAAACTTGTCCCGTAACCTTCTCCTGCGCATACAGCAATGTTGGCATCACACTCAACATGGTGTAAAAAGAAGCAATCTTTAAGTTTTTCATAAATTTAAATACGAATTAAACAGTAAATAATACAATCTAGCCGGACAAGACAATATGATGGTAAACTATGGTCTACTTTGGTTATTTCTTTTGCATCGTTGCCACCCCTACCTAGATTTTATAATTGGATAATACCTCAAACTTAGCCCATTTTGCAGCATTACATCATATACAAATCCGTCAAAAATCATATAATTTTCAGTCAAAAACAGCTTTTATAATATATTTAAGGCATATTTCCTGTTTGATGAAACCTGAGCCTGCTTTTATCGGTCTGCCATGGGGAGGCTGTTTTATGCGGAAAAAAAATGCCCCTCGCCACGGAGGAGTAGCAGGGGCATTATGAGCTTTTGTGTATTCTTTTAATACGTTACCCGGATCTTATTGTCGGCTCGTTGGTATTCGGAAGGTAGCTGGCCAAACTCTTCCTTAAAGCACTGCCGAAAATAAATTGCACTATTGATTCCGACCATAAACGACACTTCAGTCACATTATATTTCCCCGTCCGAAGTAGATCCGCAGCCTTATGGATACGTATCTTGCGAACCAGCTGATTGATATTTTTACCTGTGATCCCCTTCAACTTGCGGTATAAGGTAGACTGACTCATATTCATTCGGTCAGCAAGGGCAGCAGCGTCCAATACTTCATCCTGCATATGCTGCTCGACAATCTGCATAAAATCCTGAACAAATTCATTTTCCCGCCACAGCTCCTCAGGAGGTTTTTGCTCGGTATAATCATCTGAATAGGGTGATTTGCTGTTTAAACTTTCCAAAATCAGTTCATTGATCTGTTTCTGTCGGCTCAATAGGTTGTCGATACGTTTGAAGAGTAACGCTGCCGTAACAGGCTTGATCAGATAGGAGTCTATCCCCAGATCATAGCCCCGTTGCCGGTCTGCATCGGTGTTTTTCGCCGTCAATAGTAGCAGTGGAATATGACTTGTACTGCGTTCCTGTTTGAGCTGCTGTACCAGCTCAAAGCCATCCATATCGGGCATCATAATATCACTGATCACCAGATCAGGTATTCGTGCCATCGCCGTTTTATAGCCCGCAGCTCCATTTTCAGCAAGTACCACATCATAATGCCTTTGCAGGGTAGTTCCAAGATACTCACGGAGCTCCGAATCGTCCTCGACCAGTAGAATCAGGGGGCGCTGCGAAGCCGTGGGCGGTTCGCTTTCTTGTGCGACAACTTGGTCTACTTTTAGCTTGACCGTAAATGTAGTGCCTAGCCCAAACGTACTACTTACCTCTACCTTTCCATGATGTATTGCAACTAGTTCCTTGACCAAAGCAAGGCCAATTCCTGTACCTTGCGTACCTGTGCCTGGAATCTGATAATACTTTTTGAAAATCCGCTCAATATCTTCTTCGGCAATACCAACCCCCGTGTCTTCTACAGACAATATGGCCCAATGATTTAGATCTGCACCTTCGTAGCGCAGGCTTAGTTTAATATAGCCCGACGCTGTGTATTTATACGCATTCGACAATAAATTATCGACAATCAATTGCACAATTTCTGCATCAAACAACGTACGTATATCCTCGGCAGGGAGCTCGGACGATACGCGAAGACCAGGTTTGTGATTCAATGTTTTATATTTATGTGTCAGATCGGCGAGCATTTCGCCCAAGGATCCTGCTTCGGGAACAAAGGGTTTAAATTGCGATTCTACCTTCCGAAACTCCAAAAGCTGGTTGACCAATGTGAAAAGTCTATTGGCACTTTTCTGAACCGTCTGAACCAACGCACGGTGTTTCTCAGCAAGCTGCTTTTCTTGCGACAGATCCTCAAGGGGACCCAGGATCAACGTCAGGGGTGTACGTAATTCATGGGTAATATGCGTATAGAAGTTCATCCGCTCGGCATGCAGCTGTTCGTCTTGTAGATGTTGCCGTTCTTTAAGTTTGAGTTCCGATTCGGCTTTCATCCTTTTGAAATAAAAGGATATAATCACATATCCAATCAGAAGCACGAGTAGCATATAAAATGCCTTAGCAGGTAAGCTCAAATAAAAAGGTGGCGCGATGTTAATCAGCAGCCGTTGATACTCTTGCGACCACTGACCGTTTTTCATTCGCGTACGAATGAGCAGCTCGTGCTCACCATAGGGAATATTACGAAAATCGAGGCTTGTCTCATTGCCCAAAAAAATCCAGTCATTATTGAGTCCTTCCAATTGATACCCAAATTCGACCAATCCATCCAAAGCAAAATCCATGACAGCAAGTTCGATGCGAAAACTATTTTCCTCATAATTGAGCGTGATAGTCTTTGTGCCCGACGGATATTTATCAACCTGCGCATTGGATTCGCCCGATTGAAAAACAATAAATCGGCTCACACTTACAGGTGAACTAGGTAAATCGGATGGAATAGCTGTGGGATTGAAATAACACATCCCTTCTTGCATCCCAAAATACAGGCGTCCTTCTGCATCCTTTCCAACGCTTCCGTTGATAAAGCCACCCAAGGGTAAACCAAAGGATTGGTCGTAGTGGAGAAAACGCCTCTCTTGCGGGACATAGCGCAACATCCCCGATTTGGTTGCGCACCAAATATTTCCGGTATGATCCTCAGCAACTCCATTGACAAACAGCCAAGCATTACCTTCCGGGGGTAACAATACTGCGAGATCACCGATTTTCTTACCTGCATCCTGCATGGCCAATCCGTGGTTTGTAGCGATCCAAATATTATTATCTCTATCGCGTAGCAAATGATTGATTGTATTATTGCGCAATCCACTCTTATTGTCCATCTTACGAAGCAGTTTACGGTCGGAATTATATACATAGAGTCCTTGCCCATAAGTTCCTACCCACATATTGTGCTGACCATCTTCCACTAGCGTTCGCGGTGCATAATCACCAAGCATAGGCTTATTGATCAGAAGCTTTTGAACATGGTGTGCCACTCCATCGTATATAAAAAGACCTTGATGGGCAGCAATCCAAATGTGCCCCAAATGATCCTCATATATCGCACGAACTTCGGTCACCGACTCCCCTAAATCGATCATATGCCAATCGTAAGATCCAGCATATTGGACAGCAATCCCGCCCTTCCGCAATCCCATCCATACATGCTGATGCCGATCCTTAAATGCCGTAAGTATAAAATCGTCGGGCAATCCGTTTTTTTGGGTAATTTGTCCCAACAAACGGCCTCCAGCATTCATTTCTACTATACCCGAGCCCTCAGTTACCAGTCGAGTCCGATTTTCACCGGTTAATACATTACTCACTGTTGCCAATCGGTCAGGTAACATATTGTCAGAAGGAAAAACACTAAAAAAAGGAGCCATATGCGAAACAACCCCTACACCTCCACCATATAACGCCAGCCAAATATTTCCGAACCGATCCGGAGTGATATGCTGGACCATGGTATTATTACCTTTGCCAAGATCAAAAAGCTGTATGTGCTGGACGCCTTCAAAACGTTTATCAAACGTATATTTCGGCTGCAACAAAAATAGTTGCGACGACTCGCCTCCTATCCATAAGGTATTGCCAATTTCCTTGATTGCGTAGACAAAAGGTTCATTCCCATTTTTTGCTAATCCTGCCAAAGGGACTTGCTGTAATTGACCTGAAGCCGGATGATATACAGCCAACCCTTTACGGGTTCCAATCCACACATTCCCCCCCTGATCGCAAAACAACACTTTAATTTCATTATCAGGAAGTTTACCCAATGTATTCTGATTAGTCAATCGTTTCAGTGACCGACGGGCGGGATCCAAAATTGTCAGGCCTTCATTTACATGCCCAATGTAAAGCATGTTACTGCGATCTTCAGCTAAAGACCAAACACTATTCTCGGGAAGTCCGGGACAATTTTTCTTATTGAAATGATTAAACTCTTTGGTTATTGGATCGAAATGCTGTACACCTTGATGATAGGTGGCCAGCCACAGTTTTCCATCTTTCCCTTCAATCATATCGGTTATATCATTTGTCGCGATGGATTTCGGATTAGTACCGTCATGTGTGTAATAGCTAAATTTATTTGTACGTAAGTCAAGTACATTCAGGCCATTGGACCGCGTTCCGATATACAATTTCTTGTCGGTATAAAGCAAGGTATTGATTTCATTACTATTGACCGATAGCCCATTCGGCTTGTCTGTTGCATAAAATGATTTAAAAGACTTCCCTGCATACCGGTTCAATCCCAGCTCGCTGGCTATCCACATAAATCCGTCATCATCGTGCACAATATCCAGCACCTGCTGATTGGTCAGACCATCTTGAAGGGAGAAAAAATGGACGCGATTAGGCTGTCCATAAACGTGGGCCAACTGACAAAAGAAAACAATGCTAATAAGAAAATTTTTCATAGCTCTACCACCACCAATAAATTAACAACACCAACCTACTTTATTGAAAGGCTTCTCTGCAAAATATCAAAGCAGTCAACCCACAGGCAACTTTTTACGATCTTGTTTAAAACAGCAGTAAAATAATTATGCAATGAAAATATTCAAGATATAAACATACTATAGGCCTATTCAAATACAGGTTATTTTCAAGTTAAAGATAAGAATAAATATATAAATGTCGAACAAACATTTATAACAATATTAGGAGAAATGCTTTGCTTATAATGCTAAGAAGTACAGATCAACCAAATTGCCGGCCGATACCCGAAATATTGGTATATTGCAGCAAAATCTAAAACTACTTGTGAATCACAAAAAACACATTTATGAATAAAATCTTCTCAACCTTACTTGTATCCTGTGCCCTGTACCTGCCGACATTAAGTTTTGCACAACAAAAAAACATACTTCCTCAACTTATTCCGTTTCCTCAACAGCTGGAAGCCGGGCCGGGCCTTTTTCAGCTAAATGGTCAAGAATTGGGCTACGCTATTGATCCAGCATTTTCTTCTACGTCACTGCCGGCATGGATCAACCAATCGCTATTCGGTCAACTGAACAAAAAAAGCGTGAAGAAGACAAACGCCACGCTGCAATTGATCAAAGTCCAGGGCCTCTCAAATGAAGCGTATGAATTGAAGATAGATCAAAAAGGTATTCAAATAATCGCTTCTTCAGAAAAGGGCGCATTTTATGGTTTACAGACAGTCCAGCAATTGTATCTACTTTCGGGAACAACAGGTAAGTTTGCTCTTCCCTATGTAACCGTAAAAGATCAGCCCGCTTTCAAATGGCGCGGTGTTGAGCTCGATGTAGCCCGCCACTTCTTTCCAAAAGATTATATCTATAAATTCATTGATCTGCTTGCAACCTATAAGTTCAACAAATTTCACTTGCACTTAACTGACGATCAAGGCTGGCGCATAGAAATCAAGAAATACCCTAAACTAACAGAACAGGGGGCTTGGCGTACTTATAACAACCAAGATTCGGCCTGCTTTGTGAAAGCCAAAGAGAACCCCGACTTTAATCTACCGAAGGAATTGATCCGCACAACAAACGGAAAGGAAGAATATGGTGGTTTCTATACACAACAAGATATCAAGGACATTGTTGCCTATGCGGCCAGTCGCCAGATAGAAATTATTCCTGAAATAGACATGCCCGGACATATGATGGTGGCTACCAAGGCCTATCCTGAACTCCTATTGGACAGCCAATCCGCGGGCTGGGGAAAGCAATTTTCTGTCCCCATCAGCCCCTGGAAAGAGAGCAGCTATACCTTTGTTGAGAACGTACTAGGCGAAATTATTGACTTATTCCCTTCGCATTATATTCACATCGGAGCCGATGAGGTCGAAAAAGACTCCTGGTCAAAATCAGCAGCGGCTCAAGCTTTTATGAAAGAAAAGCAAATAGCGAACTTACATGATCTTCAAAGTTATTTCGTCAAACGAGTAAACAGTTTTATTCGTTCAAAAAATAAACAGAGCATTGGTTGGGATGAAATATTAGACGGTAGTTCAGACACGAGCATGATGGTGATGTACTGGCGTGGTTGGGTAAAAAATGCACCGATAGAAGCTGTAAACCGTGGTCACCGGGTCGTTATGACACCTACAAACCCGCTATATTTTGATTATTTACCCAATAGCAGCAGTCTGGATGCCGTGTACAATATGAATGTCGTACCTACGGATATTTCCAGCCAAAAAGCACCGCTGATCCAAGGTGCTCAGGCCAATATCTGGACAGAAATGATTCCTTCCACCGCCCGGTTGGAGTTTATGATTCTCCCGCGGTTAAGCGCTTTATCAGAACGTGTATGGACCAACAAACCGCTGTATGATAGCTATAGAAATCGAGTAATTGCGCACTTTGGACTTTGGAACAAAATGGGTTTACGCTATCGTATGCCAGACCTTACAGGATTCGCCGAAACACAGGTTATTGTTGACGGACAATCTGTTCTAAAGGTTGTAAACGAACTTCCACAGAATCAAATACACTTTACAACGGATGGTAGCCTTCCAACACAGCAGAGCCCAGTATTGAACGGTTCGCTGGTGGTTAAAAAAGAAGGGCCAATTCGTTTTGCAACAATCTCCTCTTCCGGTGCAAAAAGTGAACTTTATCAGGTTGATTTTAAAAATGATACCTGGAAAAAGAGCGTAAAACCCAATGAAAATAGCGTAGCCCCAGGGCTTATGGCAACACTTTTCAATGGAACTTTTGCCAACACTTCGGCCATTACAGGGCCCGAAGTACGCCAGGAAGTGATCAGCAATATCGCTTTAAGCGATACCGTCAAAATGCCTTCATTTGGTGCAAAAATACGGGGATATATCTATGTCAAGGAAAAAGGAATCTATAATTTCTACTTCACCTGCGATGATGGCGGTGTCTTGCGGATACATGATCAGCTCGTCGTCAATAATGACGGGCAGCATGCACCGATTATGAAAAGTGGACAGATTGCTTTAGAACCAGGCTACCATCCAATTGCTGTAGATTTCCTTGAAGCTGGAGGCGGATTTACCCTAAAACTTCAATACAGTCTCAATGATTCAAAGGTAATTGATATTCCCAAAGAGTCCTTTTTCCATAAAAAGGATTAATAATCATTATGAAGTATAGAAACAACCCCAGTATGGTCAATTCCATCTGGGGTTATTTTTTCGGGCCTAGGGACTTTGTTTTATTTATAGAATGGCATAAGTTTTGCCTAGCTGTAACCATAATGTTACTAACTATGAAAAAGAACTTTATTCTCCTTGCTCTAGCGACCCTGGTGTTGTTAGGCAGCTGCAGCAAAAATGATGGTCCCTCCTCACAAAAAACACCTGTCACAGTAAAAATTACGGATGCTCCAGGTTACTATGACGCGATCAATCTTCACATCGATGCGATCGAGATCCGAACTACTTCGGGTAGCACAACGATAGATGTCGCCGCCGATCCATTTAATATTTTGAATTATACAATGGGAAAAGATACCGTCATAGCCGGACAGGATGTTCCTTCTGGTATGATCCAAGAAATTCGGCTCAAACTTAATGACTCAGGAAATGAAATTTGGGTCAATGGCGTTGTACATCCGCTAAAAACACCTAGCGGACAGTCCTCTGGCGTTAAACTCAAAGTACAAGATGAATTAATTCCGGATGTAGCGTACACACTTCTTTTGGATTTTGATGCGTCAAAATCGATTGTAAAGACGGGCAACGATCAATATCTTCTTAAACCCGTTATTCGCGCAATCCCAGTGGCCACATCTGGAGCAATCACTGGCACAATTAGTCCTGCGGAATCACAAGCCAATGTATTTGCTATTACCGGTGTAGATACTGTAGGTACGTTGGCAAACTCAGCCGGAAAGTTTTACTTTCCTGGGATGCCTGAAGGCACTTACAAGATTGTTGTCGAACCTTCGGTAGCTGGTTACATGAACAAAAACATTGAAGGCGTGCAAGTAGCCAAAGCAAGTGTGAAAGATTTAGGAATTATTTCTGTACAATAACGTACGATCGGATTAAAGTATCTGATAAGAAACCTATTGTAAAATTGGACATGCCCCAAATAGTTGCCACTATTTGGGGCATTTTAATTGTAGCGGTCTTCTAATCCATCCACGAAAATGTGTTGATTCAATTTTTAGATCATCTCGCCTACAACACTTATTGATCAATAAGTATCTGAGACTGATGAAAGTGAAAGCATATTGGCAAAAAGACGATATGCTCCCGCTACTCCTGCAGGCAGTTGTCTAAATAGAGACAAACTATTGTAGATATAATAACCTTTTCCTGTTTTGCGAAGCAGCAACAAACCATCTTCATGCTGATTATTTGCGTTTTGCCCCCGTAGTATTGGTTCAAAGTCTGCACTCCATTTTTGCGGTAAAAAAAGTGCCCTGTCCTGCACCCAATTTTGAAAATCATGCTGCCCAATTACATTGGGGTAGTTCAATATACGATGGGATGGGTCCAAAAATGAAATGCGGGTTTCTGTATTTGTAATTCTTTCCTGAGAAACAGCTAGAGGATAAGTCCCAACCTCAGTCAAATGCAAATCATATGGCGTATTATACTGCCCTATCAATACACCGCCCTGCTCCACATAGTCACGGAAAAGCTGATGAAATTCCGTAATTAAGGGATGGGTATTGTAAATCCGTACTCCCAAGACCACTGCATCAAAATCGAAGAGATTTATTTCACCAATGGACTCAAACGGAATAATATCCAATTGCTCAACAAGTTGGCACAAGCTCCCTCCAAGTTCATCATTCATCCCCGAAATATAAGCAACTTTCCGGGCCGTAATATCCACTGGCAAGTTCAGCACCCGTAGTATTCCCTTGGGAAAGTAAGTTACTTTGTTAATATGCGGATAAACAATACTTTTAGCTGTGAACGGATATATACCTGAACTGGTCTCAATCTCAAATCCAATCTCTTGAATCTCTTCCTGTGATGCTGATGAACTCAACTCAAAATAAAGTTTTTCCGCTGCATTACCTGCGATGTTGAGATCAATTTCTGTCGGAAATGCGCTCAATCCGTCCGGAAGCGTTAACCTCACTTTAATAGGTAAGGATTCGGCTATATTGGATTGCAGCTCCAAAGCAACTAAACGTTGGGTCGCTTTAGACAGCACAACGATTTCCGAATCAAATGCTGCTGTTACCGGGGGAGCTACGACAACGGGACTACCTGCATGTCTTACAGGAAGCTTAATCGCGATCGGTAAGCCGGCAAATTCCAGTTCCAGATGAACCAACAATTCGGTCCCATATTGTGTCAATACAACATCAGCAGACGATTCTGGTGTATAATTATGTGCGTCACCATTAGCATTAAGCCAAGTTGGAAAAGAAGGTAAAATTGTATCAAGAAGCTGACCATTCAAATGGATCATTTTCGATGGAGACGAGGGAAGATCTATTTGCCTTGCCCCCCTTATAAAAGGAACATTTACCGCTGTCAACTGCAAATTAGACTCCACTGGAATATGCGCATGCAAGATCATATTAACTTCGGTTCCCGGCACCCATAGGGCGTTAGAAGCCTGTACTTCTAAGGAGACACCAGCAAAATCAAGTAGCAGACGTTCTACCTCAGCTCGTTTTTCATGAATAATATTATCTTCAGGAACAATCTTCATCCAAAATAAAATCGAAGCAAGCTCCAATGTAAGCTCTGCCGTATCAGACTCACATTTTGCGATAAGGCTATTCACCAACCTATTGAATACATTTGCATAAGAATCTTGCACTGAACAATGCGTAAAAATAGTATTCACAGCCTCTGAATTGATCGATGCACTTTTTAATACTTCAAAATACTCGATACTAGGGTGATGCTGCGCCAAACTTCCCATCGCCTGAGAACGATGTCGATTACGACTTTCTGCTGCAATTTCACCATAATGTAAGTCAAAAGAGCCATGTCTTATAGGAATATCCAAAGAAATATATGCTGGCAAAGGTGTTACTTCTCCGCCAATATCTTTAACACCACTCTCCTGATATACATTCCACAGCAATTGCTGAGCTTGCCAAGGTGCTAGTTCTGCTAACTGTTCGCTGTAAGCTGTTGGATCAGCGGCCAGATCAAAAGCTTTCGCCATTAGGATTGCTGAGGCCTGATGGTGTCCATGCGAGTCAGGGACATTCGGCGAAAATCGCGTTACAATTACAGTCGGACGAAAATAACGGATAGTCCATACCATATCTGCCAGTACACCATTTTCATCCCATCGCGCCAACGTCTCATCGACTGATTTTGCAAAGCCGAAATCCTTTGCCCGTGTAAAGAACTGTTTTGTTCCCTCAATTTCACGTGCCGCAAGTGACTCCTGCACCCGAAGTACCCCCAGATCCAATCCCTTTTCTCTACCTATAAAATTCTGTCCTCCCTCACCTCGCGTAACAGAAAGGTAGGCAGTATCGACCACCTGATCCTGCGCTAGAAATGTCAATAATTTATTGTTTTCATCGTCTGGATGGGCACCGGTATATAAAACACGATCCGAAATTTTAAGCATAGATAGCCCGCGCATCATCATTTGTTTTTTACTTGAAAAAGCTTGATTTAAATGCTGCGTTTGTGCCTGTTGTGCTAAAAATTCCATTGCCATATCCTTCCTGCTAAATAATTCTTCGGTTCAAATATAGGAATATTTTTCAATAATCTACTAAATAGATAGATTATATATCAATACACTTTAAAACCAGTAGAAATAAGCATTTTAAAATAAAAAGGCAAGAGACAATTTAATCCAATCGTGTTAACACGCCTTCTTTATGACAGTAAAATTCATAACTAGCCTTCCTTCTAAAACGTATAACCTTTTCGATATAGATACTATTATGTTTTTTGCTAAGGGCAAAATACTTTTGCTGAAGTTTGAGTGGTAAACCAGTCCAGTGAATAGATCGTTCGAGTTCTAAGCCATGCGTCTGACTAAATTCCAAGACAAAATTTGTGTCTCGCCAGCTCAATGCAATTTCAGTTTTATTCTTCGAGCGATCTAAGGCTATCAGCACGTCATTCTGATCGACAATCTTACGCGAACTACCTGCCAGCAATATCGCCCCTGAAACCACCATAGCACCATAACCTATTTTTTTAAATACCTGGTCGCTGAGGTAGGGTAATATAAACTGAACAGTAAATGATGAGACTATTGTTGCAACGGCAATTGCCAGGCCCAGTCCCAGCGCTGCCTTAGAATACAGACCTAAAATAATATAAATAATAAGTTTTACGAGATGTGAAAACACTTCATTAGCACGGGTGGCAATAATCTCCTCTTTGGAAAGCCCCATTTTGAAATAAAACCGATTGAACAACAAGCCGATTGCACCTGTAATTCCTGAAATAAAGCCCGAAAGAAAACCTATAATTGCCAAAAAAGATTTCGAACACTTACTTTCCGAAGATAACGCTGCATTTTTTGATTTAAACAATTGAGGGATATTTCCCATGAGGAAAAAAGCAACAATCAACTGCAAATAGGAAGGTTCTATATATTTAATCAGATATCCACCTAATAGTACAGCCGGAATTGAAAACGGTACAAACCACAGAAAGATCTTCCAGTTGATATGCCGCTTAAAAACAATTATTCTCGATACTGAGCTGGTAAACGTACCAATCGTCAACGAAAATGGAATTAACGATGAAGGCAACATAAAATTCAATAAAGGAATAAGAATAAGGCTTGCTCCCCCTCCACATATGGCGCTGATCCAAAAAGCGACTATGGTACTTAAAAACAGGACAACTAAATTTATCATAGGATTTCAACAAAAAAACTACTTCACTGTAGCCTCTGACAAAAATGCACCGACTTTCTGTAGAAATTTAGAATTGATATCCCTAGCCTCTCCATATGATCTACACCATTCATCTGCTCAATGCTCAACCTTGTTTTTGTATAAAAACTAAATGCTTTCGTATAATATAGGTTGCGTGAAGCAATGAAGAATATAGATTTGTAACGATATCCCATACGTTAAGGGTATCAAATAATTTTGAACACATATAAATTAGTCGGGATGAAAGTTAGGCAAGTGTTGATTTTTAAAAGTTCTGTAAAGACCAAAAGCAAGAAAGAGTTTTTGATGCAATTGGTCAAAACTCATCTTCCACAAGTACAAGATGCTACTGTCGATCTAGATGATGAGGATGCCATATTCAGGTTCGAAACAGAAGAGTGCTCCATCGACTACCTGACGAAGTTCCTACATGGTTATGGTATCCAAGTTGATTTCCTGGATCGCTTTGTAGTTGCCTAAGCCGCCAGTAGATTACAGCAGTCCTCCCGTGTATTGTTTAAAGAAAGCTTCTCGATAGATTTCACCGATCGGAATTTCAAATTTGTCGATGTAAACAGTATGGTTGTCAAATGAATCAATAAAGGACAAATTAATCAGATAGGATTTACTGGTGCGTGCAAAGAGGCTCACCGGAAGTTTCTGGTGAATTGTCTTCAAATTCATTGCAGTAATCAGTTTATTGTTCCGGGTATAAATAACCACATAATCTTTGAGTGCTTCTATAAAGCGAATATCAGTAAATGCAATTTTATAGTATTTCCTATCCGATTTAATAAAAAGTGCATCCTCACTGGCCTTCTCAACCGTACTTTGATTTTCTTTTAACGCTAGTAATTTTTTATAGGCTATTGCTTTATCGATCGCTTTGGCTAAGCGGTCTTTATTGATCGGCTTCAACAGATAATCTATTGCATCCAATTCGTAACTTTTCAGTGCATATTGCGCATAGGCAGTCGTCAGGATAACCAGCTTGTCATTGGGAAGAGACTGTGCAAAATCGAGTCCATTAACCGTTGGCATCTCAATATCCAGAAAAAGCAAATCCACCGAATTTGTTTTAATACATTCTAATGCCGATATCGCGTTGGAAAATGTACCGACTATCTGAATGGACGAAATTTCTTCGATTAAATTTTTCATTTCTTCCCTAGCCAGGGGTTCATCGTCTACAATAATGCAATTCATAATGGAATAGTAAGTTTAACGCTATACAATGTTTCAGTCGTTGACACCGACAGTTCATAATCATTTCTATATAGGAGATCCAGTCGTCTTTTGGCATTAGCCAATCCCAGTCCGCTGTATTTGCTTCGGACAAATAAGCTGTCGGGATCTTTCGAATTTTCACATTCAAAACAAAGCTGCTGATTAGCTTCAGAAAAATGAATTGTAATAAAGGTATCACCAGCGCCTGCGCTTAGACTATGTTTAATTGCGTTTTCAACAAAGGCTGTAAAAAGATGTGGTGGTAGGAATATACCTTTCTTTTCCAATTCTGCTGGGCAGGATATACGCGTTGTGAGGTTATCACGGCGTATTTCCTCCAATTTTAGAAAATTGGAGATAAAGTTGATTTCAGACCTCAAAAGCGTCCTATCATCATTATTTTCATAGAGCTGATATCTTAGAAAGTCTGATAGTTTCATGATGACCTCCGTAGCCATATTCGGATCTTTTCGAATTAAAGCCTTAACATTGTTCAGCATATTGAATAAAAAATGTGGCTGAATCTGGTTCTTCAAGGATATAAGCTCTGTGGTCAGCGCCAAATTTTTCAGTTCAGAAATGCGCTTATTGTCTTCCAACCAACGCTTAAAAAGCTTAAATGTCGTCGTCGTCAGAATAATCGGAATACAGATAAATAATGCGGCGACTAGCCCCATAGAGTCCGACTCCGGTTTTTTTATAGCGGGAATATGAATGGAATAGATGTAATTTGCAATGTACATGACCACCAGCAAACTGGCCGTTACCAGCAGTATCAATGCTAAGACATATAGCTCATATTTAGCCTTAAAGAAAAACTTGGGTATCAGTACATACATATTAGCATAAAACATGCATACAAATACAAGCCACAAGATAATAGAAAAATAAAACCGATAACTACCCTGAAAATGAGAACTCGAATTTGCATTTGCAAAAAGTAAAAGTAAACCGATCAGAAAAAACACATGTCGCAGTGGCCTGAATTTATTTTCTGTAAAATACCTTAAAACAACGCTATTATTGAAGTCCTGCATGCTTTAGAACAATTTTTAACCTGAATAACAAAAATAGCGCTTTTCTTGGCAAGTACCCGATCTCTTATACGAAGGCCTGTTTTTTTTATACCAAAACTAATGGATGATTTTTAACTTTTCTTTCCGCTGTTCCCCCAAAATGGACTTTTGTATAAAAAGAAGACCTGTTGGTCTAAAAAAAGAATCCCACCTACAAATTTCGGCTATTCTTACAATGATTTTAATCATATATTTATGCAAAAAATACTTTCAATGTTTGTGCTGTTACTTAGCCTATCCACGTCCATCGCACAGACTAAAGATAGCGTGCAGCAAAAAGTGAGGGCTGTGGTTACCGACAAATTTCCCATAACACGGGTCCTCAATTTGACCTATGAATCCAATACAGGATACCGTTATTCATCAAAGCTCCAAGGTCAGGATTTACCTAAAACAAAAGTAGAATCGATGTACCAAGCCGGAGGTAGTATCAACATTAATTTTTTAAAGAGCAGAACCTGGAACTTGGGTACCAATATTGGCTATCAGTTCACTTCTGTAAACTCCAATCGTTTAGACCCCATCGCACAATCCACCATACAGTCAACCCATCAATATCATTATCATTACGAATCACTTAATCTTACCCGTTATTCACGTTTGTGGGGCAAGGTAGCATTTTATACCGCAACGGTTGCTGCCAATGGGAGTGAAAAAGCAATAGAACGCATTAATGGGATATTATCTGCTACTGTGGTACTAAAAGCTACGCGGGAGATTCAAATGGCGGTGGGCCTCATCGGCTTTATAGATCCGGCAGCAATTATTCCGGTTTTACCAACCTTTGCCTACAAGCAACAATTTGCCAATGGGATGATACTTGATGTCATCTTACCTAAAGGAGTCTACCTTCGAAAAGAGGTCTTGCGGAATGGCCGCGTTTCAATAGGTTCCGATTTAAATAGTACGATCTTTTACCTCTATAACTTTCAAGGCGCTGAAAAAGTATATACCTTCAGTCAGATGGAGATCAATTCGGGTCTGACTTATGAACATAACCTGGGCCGATCTTTTATTGCCACCCTTAAATCAGGACTAAAAACCATACCCCGTGCACGCGTATTTGAAAAAAACAAAACCCAGCGCGATTATGTATGGGAAGCAAATCCCGATCCTTCGTTTTATATTAATGCGGGGCTTTCCTTCAATCCCTTTGCTAAGAAAAGGAAATAATATCTTTTTTTCGGGTTATCCACCCCATATAAATCGATGATTGAAAGAATCGAACAGGAGGTTCAAATCCGGCTTCTTCACAGAGCTCGACTAATCGTTCTTCCGAGACATGCAACAATTCGTGCTCGATTCTTCGCAATCTTTGAGCGACCTGTGTTTCATCTATCCCCTTGGGCAGAAGAAGCCTCAACAACTGCAAGTTTTGTTGAATCTGCTCCTTATCGCCCGTAATATCTAATAATAACAAGGGTGCTTGCGACATCATTCTCTTGGAAATATCTTGGAGCATAACCAATTTTTCGCCATTGTCTTCTAAAAAGTGTAATACAAGCAAAAGCGTCGCAGCACCAAATTGTTTCTCTTCGTCCAAATCACCTACCACACCTTCGACAAGATGAACATTCTCATCCGCTTCAAATTTTTCCAGGGCCTGGCTAATCATCTCAGGCGACGGATCTACCCCGGTTATTGTCCAAGATTCTGCTGTGTCGACAAAACGTTCTATTTCATTTCCAGTACCACATCCTACCACCAGTAAATCCTTGTTTTCAGTTTCTCGGAGGAGCTTTGGCAACTGATCTAAAAAATAATGGTAATTGGGAATCCAGCTCTCAACAAATTGATCATAGCCACTTGCACGCTCATTTTCAAACAGTTCTACTTTATTCATTTATATAACAATAATCATTCAATATAAAATTAGCATTCAATTGAAAGGGTGCCCTTCTGTATTTCAAATATACATGGAAAACCAGTAGTTTAAAACAATTCTAAATAACATACTACAATTCTGACAATCCCGTTACTAATTTCACCTCTTTGATGCGTGAGCGAGTTTTATCTTTAGACTATCAGTGCTGTTTTTTTGAAAGTCTATCAATTACTTTTTCAGATCAATTCCTTTCATCACCCCAGGTTTAAAGATATTACCCAGCGTATGCATGCGTTCAATTGCATTCAAGTTAATCCCATTCTTTTTTTGATGCTTTTTCAGTATTGATTTAGGTATAAAATTAAACCTTTTAGATATTATTAAAATCAAGCAGTCTGCTCATTGTTAATTATATCATGCATAGTGACTATGATTGTTCCTTAACTATACTGTTCTTTTACCATGACATCTTTGCTATGACTCTTTGAAATTTTCGGAATCATAAAGATGATTTTCGACCATCATGATTAAGCGTTTTAGGGATAGATTTCTATATTTTTAATAGCGCGATTGATGAAGGCTGATAACCGTATCTTGATAACATCTGGCAAATCAGTATAAAAAAGGCCAGAAAATTAATTCTGGCCTTCGAAAAATACAATATCTAACCTACATTACTTACTTTTTTAACCGATGCCGATCACAAGTGGTTTTAAATATTTTTAGGAAATTCGTCTTTCCACCAAGTAAAACGCCAGTCATCGCCTTCTTCTTCGGTCAATAGGCATTCTTCAAGCTCCGACAGATATTTTTCTTTATCTAGATGCTGACCTATAAATACCAATTCATTTTTTCGATCTTCCCACTCCGGGTGCCAACGTTTAAGAAGTTCAGCGCTGATTTCGGCATAACTGGGATACTGATAACGCTGCTCTTCGGGCATGCTACTCCACCATGAGCCTGCACTTTCCAATCTTACGCTGCCACCTGCCTGACTAAAACTAATCGCAAGATTCGGCCGGGATGCCAACCAGAGGAGACCTTTAGCGCGTATGATATTATGTGGGTACCGCTCATTGAGATAACTGTGCAGTCGCTGGGGATGGAAAGGCCGTTGCGATCGAAAGACAAAAGATGAAATACCATACTCCTCTGTTTCAGGGCTATGTTCATTTTCAAGTTCTCTGATCCATCCAGCCGAAGAGGAAGCTTCATCAAAGTCAAACGAGCTCGTACCCATAATTTCCTTTGGATCAACACGTCCAAATTGTGTACGGATTAATTTGGCTCCAGGATTGAGCCGCCCAATAGCAGACTCGAGAGTGCCCAAAGTTTCCTCAGATACCAGATCGGCCTTATTCAAAAGGATAACATTGGCAAATTCGATCTGATCAGTCAACAGATTTACAATTGCCCTATTGTCATAGTCGTCATCCGTCAGTTTCCGATCTAATAAGGTATCGGCGCTTCCAAAATCTTTAGCAAAATTGAAACAGTCCACCACAGTTACCATAGTATCAATGTAACTGAACGTAGACAGATCAATCCCATTGTCAGCACTACTATAACTGAATGTCTGCGCTACTGGAATAGGCTCCGAAATACCAGTACTCTCGATAAGAAGATAATCAAAGCGATTTTCTTTCGCTAGTCGCTCCACCTCCACCATCAAATCCTCCCTTAAGGTACAACAAATACATCCGTTGCTCATCTCCACTAACTTTTCTTCTGTTCGCGAAAGCACATTTTCACGTTCAACAGCTTGTGCATCAATGTTCACTTCACTCATATCATTAACAATAACAGCAACTTTCTTGCCTTCCTTATTGTGTAGAATATGATTCAATAGTGTGGTTTTTCCCGCACCTAAAAATCCACTTAAAACAGTGACAGGTAATTTAACTTTTTTGGAAATGCTGCTCATAGTAATTTCGTTTAAACAAATGTAAAAACAAAACAACATAAATGCAACATTGTTGCTATATAAAGATATACGCTAAAACAATAACAGGTGAACTTCCTTAAAAACTTTCGCATGATGAAGTACAAACCTCGTTTAACATGATCAGCATCCCCTTGTCGTAACGTACGTTCACGATCAGCATCCCGGTATTTGCAGTCTAGTTTGATAAACGGGGAAAATCCTTCAGCCCTATAGGAGCTCCATCCTCCATCAGCCCGTTACAAGTACATCGATTGGTGTATCGAGCTAGTCCTGCAAATATCCATGATATCCAGCAATAAACATCTCCACAACAAATTGTAAATCATTAATAAAATTAAAGCCGCCTGATGTAGCAAAATCAGAGCGGCTCAGCTTACAGCACAGGAAAGTCTGTAAAGGTTACCTACCAGTGGAACTATTAGCTTAAAACAAACGCACTTTAAATCCCAGTTGATACTGGTCAATATGTGCATCCCAATTGTCTACAATTTTATTATTCTTTTTGAATTGTCGGTATCTAAAATACAGCGCGCCAAGATTTATCCCTAATGCGTAACCTATCCGTGTACGACTGTTGAACGCTGGTTTTCCATCATTAAGTTTATACCTGTCGTCGTTGAGCAACATATTCAAGTCTAGGCCACCCAAGATTGAAAATTTACTCGTAAAATTAATTTTTAGGTATACGGGTGTATTGAGATATTTCAGCGAACGGGTCCCCTTGGATAAGCCTCCAGCAAGAGATGCCGTGTTACCATTGACACGAATTCTGGTTAAGTTGTAACTAGGCTCAACTTGAATATCCATCTTGCTATTAAGTCCAAAAATCAAATCCCCTCCCAATTGATATCCCATTCTATTGGCGCCAAATGCATTGCCACTTGCACGCGAAATATTACCACCCACCCGAAGTCCAAACCCCATTTGTCCGTAACATGCGGTCTCGAAACATAACAATCCCATGATCAAAAAACTAACTAGTGTACAATGCTTCAACTTTAATCGATCTATCTTTATCATTTTTATCATAAAACACACCATTACATTAGACCGATGACTGTTTTCCTGCAATTCTATCCTCGGCCGTCAAGGCATATTTTTCACTTAGGGTCATTACTGCGTTTACAATATCTCGAACACTTTCAATGGTGTGAAAATATAGCTGTGGGTTGTGGTTCTTGCGGTAACTATGCACTAAAAAAAGATCTGCCTGCTCAAGTAAGTTTGTGTAATCCATCTAAACAAAGCTAAAATTTCGTAAAAAATAGATTTAACATATTATACCAAAGGGCGTATTTTTTATACCAAAAGCCCCCTTTAAACAAAAAAGGCTAGGTGCGATTACCTAGCCTTTATCCTTAATTTTCCTTTTTCTATCAATTATCCTAAGCGCCAAATCGCTTTAGATCGTTAATTGCTCTTATTTATTAAACTATTTGATCGTTACAGCAAAAGCATACTCATCTGGAGGAAGACATTGTGAAGCGTCACAAGCTTGCCATTCCACGGTACCTTTTACTGTTGCTGTTCCTTTCGTCAGCGAAACCTTTTGCTGAAAGATCACTTCATTGGTGAAGTATCCCACATCCATTTTGAAAACCTCTTCGTGTTTGATCTTCGGTTTTGGTTCAGCCGTCTTACCGACCAAAACGTAGTCAGCAGCTTTACCGAAATTGAAAGATGTTGGAATTGGGCCACCGTCTTTTACATTTTGGGAGTAAATGTGCCAACCATCTTGAATAGTGGCCTTCACATAGACCATAGCTTCCTTGTTGTTCAATTTTTTGCTGGCCACAGTCCATTTAACAGGCTTATGAATCTGAGCGAATGCGCCCGAAACGACGAACATAACCACGGTTAGTAACAATAAAATCTTTTTCATCTTTGTATCAATTTTTCAGTTTATTATTTCATTGGCAGTACATCTTAGGCAGTATCTCCCCTATGAAAGATCCTGTCTAAATACTTACAACAATATTCGTTATAAGCAGAATAAAATACAACACCACTTTAATAAAACAATAAATTTTACCAAAAAATACACATAAAACCATATTTTTTACGATTTAAGGTTTATTGTTTTTTCAATTACAATAATATATTCAAAAACCCTATCAGACTAAAACAAAAGGCATTGTCAAACATTGTCTGCTGTGGGCTTGTGAACACGTTCTGCTCTACAACTCCATCCCAAGCTAATCAATTATACATAATTATTTGTATCTTATGTATAATTCACATTTATGCCATGGCTATACCAACCACAAAAGACGAACTCCTTCAAGCTATCCGTATAAATTACAGCAAGCTTGTCTGTGAACTTTCCGATATTCCGAACGATCAAACTAATCTTCTTATACTCCAGGGTCATGCTAAAGGAACAGTAATGAGTATAAATAACCTAATTTCCTATTTAATTGGCTGGGGTGAGCTGGTTCTCAAATGGAATAAGAAAAGTGAAGATGGCAAAGAGGTTGATTTTCCGGAGACTGGTTTTAAATGGAATGAGCTAGGCAAACTGGCTCAAAAATTTTATCAGGATTATAACAATCTAGATTTTAATACTTTGTGCGCAAAACTAGACCAAACTGTTTTAAAAATTGTGGAACTCATTGAGCAAAAGACAGACATGCAGCTTTATGGTGTATCGTGGTATGAAAAATGGACCTTAGGCAGAATGATTCAATTTAACACCGCTTCACCTTATCAAAATGCAGTCGGGAGGATCCGTAAGTGGAAAAAAGAGAAAAAATACTAAACCATCGCTGGATAAGTATTGTTATTCAATAAACACATATATATTCATTACTATGGGAAATCTATTATATACTATCGCTGTTATTTTGGTCCTGATATGGGCAATCAGTTTTTTTGGAGGCTTTGTTGGCGGAGGGCTAATTCATATTCTTTTGGTAATTGCAATCATCGCAGTACTTTTACGTGTGATCAAAGGAAACGCGTAACAGATTTTTTCGATAAAAGCTTGGTTAGAAAAAAGGTCCTCATTTTGGAAAAGAGGACCTTTTTAGGGTGCTAATTACTGTGTTGATATTATAGATTCCGTTTATATTAAATATTAAGATCTCCTTCTTTACCTATATCTTGTGTATTGCCTGTAACAGCCGCTTTCAACATTTTAAACAAGTTGATGACCATATTTGAGTTTGAATCCCAATAATGCGCTTCTTCAGGTGTGATCTGTAGCAATTGGATATTGGGATCTTCTTTTCCTTTCTTAAACCAGCCTTCCATCATTTTGTTCCAATAACGGTCTATCCTTTCCTGATCCCGCGAAAGACTTGCTTTACCGTTTATACTCAAAAAGGTGTAGGTTTTGGGATCGGCATAAAATAGGGAAACTTTGGGATCCTGTGAAATATTTTTAAACGTCTCACTTTCTGCAGAACAGATGTACCAAATGTCACCATTTGCATCCACTTCCTGTCTGCTCATCGGAACACCATGGGGATAGTCAGAATCTGATGGAAATGAACAGACTGTTCCCACATCAATTTGATCTACGATCCCTTTTAGCTTTTCTAGCGCTTCTTTATTATTCAAATTATTCTCTGCCATAATATGTAGTTTATTCATGAACAAAATCCCGTCACAAATCGTTTATTTTTTTAGCAAATTTGGGCATCCTCCCGCAGTTGAAGATGAATAGTACGAATCTAAAAAAGGCAAATCAAGTAATTTTACGGGTATTTATTACTAATAATATTAGTAATTTTACAGCAAATTACTGGAGAACATATCATGTTTGGTTTTGATGATAAATTGCAAATATTAGCTGATGCCGCTAAATACGACGTAAGTTGCAGTTCAAGTGGAAGTAAACGAAAAAATAGTGGTGGAATAGGCGATTCATCGGCTAGTGGCATTTGTCATACCTACACCGAAGATGGCCGTTGCGTCTCTCTACTAAAAATTTTAATGACCAATTACTGCATCTACGACTGTTCCTTTTGTGTTAGCCGACGTAGCAACGACGTGCAACGCGCAGCATTTTCGGTGAAGGAAGTTGTCGAATTGACCATGAATTTCTACCGTCGAAATTACATCGAAGGTCTTTTTTTAAGTTCGGGTATTTTCAAATCTGCAGACTACACCATGGAACGCTTAATGTTAGTTGTCAAGAAACTTCGGACGGAAGAACGTTTTAATGGTTATATCCACCTCAAAGCCATCCCCGGAGCAAGTGAATCATTATTAAAAGAAGCAGGTTTATATGTTGACCGAATGAGTGTAAACCTCGAAATTCCTACTGAGGAGGGACTCAAACTTGTTGCTCCGGAAAAGGATCATCAGTCCGTTCGCGAGCCTCTGGGGATTATTAAAAATGAAATTCTCAATCTTCGTCAGGATCGAAAAAAAGACAAGAAAGCACCCTTATTTGTACCAGCAGGCCAAAGTACGCAGCTGGTTATTGGAGCAACTCCAGAGAGCGACCTACAGATTATGCAGGCGGCCAATACATTCTATAAAGATTACAATCTCAAACGGGTGTATTATTCGGGTTATATTCCCATCAACGCGACCGATTCCAACCTTCCCCAAATTGGAACAACACCGCCTCTTGTACGTGAAAACAGACTTTATCAGACAGATTGGCTACTTCGATTTTATGGTTTTTCGCTTCATGAAATACTCAACAGCACGCATCAACATCTCGATCTAGAAATAGACCCTAAGCTTGCTTGGGCGCTACGCAACCCGCAATTCTTTCCTATTGACATCAACAGCGCTACTTATGAGTGGATTATCCGAATCCCGGGTATTGGCAGGCAATCTGCCAACAAAATTGTACAGTCGCGCAAATATGGAAAATTAAAGGAATATCAACTTCGAAAAATGGGAATTGCCTATAATCGCGCCAAATATTTTATGGTTTGCCAGGATACACTCATCGCTGGAGGCTTCCACTATCCCGAAAACATCAGAAAGTCTATTCTTGAAAGTAATCCTCGTACACAAGCCAAGGCTTCCAATACACAGCTAACACTTTTCTAATGGACTATATTTTTGACGGAAGTTATTCCGGTTACCTCTGTTGTGTATTTGAAGCTTTTGAACGGAAAGAATTTGATAGCATTCCCACAACAGAAAAGTCTATGGCAATTAGTATTTTTTCGGAAAAGCGACAGGTTCATACTGAGGTTAAAAAAGCCATGCGCATTTTAGTGGGAATGGAAAAAATACTTGGAGCACAAGAAACAAAAATCTTTTATCATAATTTTTTGTCCGATAATCAATCTGAATGGCTCAATGGATTTCAATTGATTGTTGAACTTTTTCGAAGGGGAAAATTAGATATACGCAATTATGGATACCCACCCATACTCCGTATCCATCAGACAGTCAAAAAGATCAGCCGCGAACGACACCGCATGAAAGCTTTTATCCGATTTGTCAAGTCTAACGATAATCTCTACACAGCCATCGTTGAACCCGATTTCAATGTGATTCCCCTGGTTGTAGACTTCTTTAAAAACCGATTCGCCGACCAGTGCTGGTTAATTTATGATATACGGCGAAACTATGGCTTCCATTATGATGGCAAAAATATCTTGGAGGTATACAACAACAATAAAGACGAGGTTCAAGATCCATATCAGCTAGAAGTGGATCTCGATCCTCAAGAAAAAGATTATCAGCATCTCTGGAAGACTTATTTTAAAAGTACCTCTATTGAATCACGCAAAAACCTGAAGCTTCATTTAAGACATGTTCCCAAACGTTACTGGAAATATCTCATCGAAAAACAATAAGTGCCTAAATACAATAAGTCCCAAAATAGCGAAAATCCCGTTCATAAAATCATTTTGATCCACCAAACAACTTGCTGATCAACCAAATGACAATTGCGACTACGACAACAACCAATAGGATGCCCGACCATACGCCTGCTTTAAATATACCTTCAATTGCTGCACAACTCGACACGAGCATCAATAAACTCGACATGAGCGCAAATGGAATTATCTTTTTCATAATACCTGTTTTTATTATTAATCGTAAGTATGACAATGCTGGCATAGAAAATGTTTTACAGCAAAGACGTTCATGTACTTTTTACTTCTCATTGCCGATTCATCTGATATTTTCACTGTATTAAATACCTGAGCAGTCCGTATTTTTTTGTCAAATAATGAACGCTCTACGTTATTTATGCCCTAAAAATACGGTTAGCGAGCCTCGGGAAAGTTTTGGGTACAGCATTTGATTCTGTTTACACAAATAGCAAAATAAAATTTAAACAACAATTGACTAAAGATATGGATACGATACACCAAAAAGCACAAAAAATGGGATTGGAAAAAGGTTATTATCTATTACTAATGGCTATATTGGATTTACCTGTTGATGGTAAGGAAAAATCGGAAAAGAAAAAATAAGGTTGCGTAGGCTACAGGACATTTTTTTTGAAAAGTAAAGCCTTTTTCAACTACATGAAAAAGGCTTTTAATCATATTTACATCAACAATTTTTCCTAAACTCTTCAGGACTCATTCCTTTATTTGCTTTAAAAAAAGTACTGAAATATGGTACATTTTCAAAACCGAGTTCAAAGGCAATTTCTTTTACCGTTTTAAAGGTATGATAAAGCAATCGCTCGGCCTCCAATAGTATCCGTCCGCGGATAATAGTGCCGCAGCTCGTCGATCTGTTTTTTCGACAAATCCGATTAAGATAGTTGATCGATATATTCAATTGCTCTGCGTAAAATGACGGATAACGCTGCTGCGCATAATGACTATCAACCAAAGATTCGAAACTCCGGATTTTATCGTCATCTTCCTCCTGCTTTGCAGCCACATGATCGACCACGATTTGCCTTCCCAAAATCTGGAGCAGCATGGTTAAGTAGCGGCTCAATACACCGTGAGCACTCAATTTAACTGAATTATAAGCTGTTTCCATCAAACTTACTATATGTAGACAACTGATGATATCTTCTTTCGATAGCACAAAAGCGTGTTTACATCTACTCCTTAAAAAATGAAAGAAGTTTCTTACAGCAGTGTTCTGACTTTCCATGAGAAAGGATGCTGTAAATAAGACACTGTATCCTTCTACAGACGAACCTGCATGAAAACTACACACACAATTTGAATTTATGCTGATTATATCATGGGCAGCTATAATCTGTACGCTCTGATCCGCTACCATAGACAGTTCACCACTATTGATAAGCAAAAGGGTATAAAAAGACCTTAGGTGGAGCGTATTTTGATTTGCTTTAGCTTGTAAAAAAGCTGCTATAGGCATAATAACGATTCCCTGCGAAGTGGAATCAATATCTTCTAATTTTAGAAAATCTAGTTTCTCTTTTCGTATTACCATTTCTTTATGATTATTCTGTGAAAAAATATTTGTGGAATAATCAAATGATTGGCGGTCTAAAAACTTCAGGCAGTATACCTCCGAAGGTATCGGAGACAAAGTCTTTCGGATAGACAGTTTTCACATCAGGTACTATTGGAGAGTACAGCAAGACTCCCTTCACATACTGCACAAAGACCAATATTTCCATCCCCTTCATTTTGGCGAGCACATTGTTCACATCCTTTTGTTCAACCGTCTTTTCGCTAAGGAAACAGAAGCCTTTACAGCTCACTGCCGGTTCAAAACGATTGACACAGAGGTTTTGCTCGATATAGGTACGATTGCACTCAAATTCAATAAATGCCCACAACAGATTGGTTGCCTGCACACATATTGCCCAAGCCATTGTCATGCAAAACCACCATCTACAGTATTGAGACTTCATTGATCCGATCTATTTTGTAGTGCTATTACGTTCGCGCAAATATTCTAAAATGGCACGTGCCTCTTCTTGCTTCAAGCCCAAGCTAATCATTGGCGACCCATACTCCTTACTCAGTGCTTTCGCGTCGGCATCTTTCTCCAGCATGGTTGCCGGATCTAGCATCATGTTCATAATCCACTCCGGGGTACGACGTTTGATGACAGCGTCCAACGATGGACCTACCAATGTACGATCAAAACTATGGCACATTGCACATTTCGACACAAATAGTTCTACGCCCCTATTTGCAAGCCGCGCATCAAAAGGTTTGTGTTCGAAGGAAGAAATAGTTCCCACCCCTTTGGGCCCCTCGGTTTTATAATCGAGCATGGTCCCAGACTCAACTGCGGAAGGTTGCTGGGCACTATTTTCCTTCTTGACTTTTGTCGCCTCATTTCCGCTACACGCCAGTATAGCTACAAAACCGAAACAGCCTAGGATTACGTTGATTCTCTTTTTCATTTTTATTGTTTAAGTATATTGGTAAAATAAATTCTGTTTGTATTAAGTGACCTGCACTAGATATTTTATATCATCCTGATTTGATTTTTTGCCCGCTTTCCATAGTTCGACAATGACTTCCCAACGACCAGGCATAGAAAAATTAACAGTGCCTTCATAGTAACCATTACCTGTACTTTCAGCAGCAAAATTTTCCGAAGACCCCGTTTCCGTAGTAGGCCTATTGGTCTTTAGTTTAATGACATAATGATCTAATACCGGAAAATGATGACCATCCATTTTATTCATTAAAAATCGGATGGGATGCCTTCCCTGCTTTACGCTATCAGGCAATAGGCAGGAAATAAATACGCGGCTATCGTCTCTGGTTCCAGAGCTCATTGTTCGCATGGTTGCTGCTGCAGTAACCGGAATCTTGATGGCAAGTGTATCTTTTATGCGATTGTGACTGCGTATCGTATGTAATTGCCAGCCCTTCCCCATCTGCGGGATATCCGCCATAATAAAAACCATTGGGCTGCTATACCAGCCTTCGCCGAGCGCGACGGGATGCTCAAAGGGGCCTCCATGCTTCATACGTCCCATACTCATTTCTGGATAGAAATCAAGGGATTTGTCATTGATCGGAATTCCCGAGGTATCTCTTAAACGCAGATAAATGGTATGGTATTTATTGTTGAGTTTGGCATCCGCATATATGGTATAATTGGTAACATCCCAAACAGTATCCGCTACACGGACCAGATCGGATTCCTTAGGCAGGATAAAATCCGTAGCTTTCTTACCGTTCTTTTTTGAATGATCGGCAGTACAGGATGAAGTTGAAAAAGCAACTGAAAACGCGAGTAGCAGTAAGATCACGCCCCCGACAGTCCCTACGCGGGAATATAAATTCATATGTATTGATTTAAATCTTTTGAAAATAGACAGTACCTGCCATCAGTCAATATGCCGACAGCCCGTACGAAAAGCAAAATGACTTAAACCAAAGGTGGATGAAAAATAGTAAAGATTGGTCTATAGCTATAGTTTACCTGATATGCCGGAAGTAAGGTCTCCGCAGCCGCTTCTTCAAAAAAAGTGATATCAAGGTTAAAACATTGCTGATTATTGATAAATACAACGTCGATTATACGAGATTCCAGGTTCTTTTGTTCCTTCTCCTCATGTTCACGCATTTTCTTCATCAAGATACATTGTCCTCTACAGGAAAGTGCCTTTTCATTGAATCGATTGATACACTCATTCTTAGCAATATAATCTCTGTTAAATTCAAAAACAGTCCATAGCCATACCGACGAGAAGCTCTGCAGGAGCATCAGCGGCAGTAGAATCCATATCAATTGTTTCGCTTTCATGTATCGCTAGTGCAGCAAATATACTAATTATTGACATACCAGCAACGAACTGCCTCTTTTCAAAACGCTCAAATGTTTTCTAAAACATCAAGAAGTTTTAGTACATTTAGCTAAAAATCACGCGCTTTGAACAAATGAAGTTTAATCCTCTTTTAGTCATTAAATTATTACTTGGGCTGTTTATCTGTATCGGAATAGCTTTGACAATATTGATGATGGTTCATGGCAGCAAAATTGTGGGGGCTTATGTCGTTTCTGTACTTTTCATACTATTCCCCGGTATTATCCTGTACGGTATGACCCTTGGATTTCGAGTATCCGAGAAAACCATAACACGACAGATTGCCCAACAGGAAAGTGTAACATCCGATCATAAAGGCATATCCTATCAAATCCCCTTGCTAAAAACAACCCAATTTATCTCCTGGGAAATTATCGAGACCATTATCTACAGCAACTACCACAGCGACGACCAGGCGCAGTTCAGCTTTTATCTGACACAACCGGCAATTCAAATCGCGTCAGAAAAGCCAGGATGGTTAGCGAAAGTTCTCCTACCCTTGATTAAAACAAGTAAAAAGGTCGTTATTTACGAAAATTGCATCAATTTTCGCGAAATCCCGAAAATGCTAGAAAAACATTTTTCCTCCATCAACCCTGTTGACATAAACGAAGTCCATGGAAAAGGTACACTACTGAGATCAAAGACCATCTTAAAGGAAAATACGATTCAGATCGAAGAATATTGGAAACCTAATCCAAATTTTGAACCTGAAAAAGTTATTTATGATCGATACAACCGGACGATTGATGAACAAATACAATCAAAAAACAGCTAAAATTTGTTTTCCTGGGCAAATTCACCCACGTCGTCGTGCAACATTCAATAGGTATTGCTTATTTTTTAATATTACGTTTGTGGATTGGCTGGGTGATATTTATGTCCGCAGCTGAGGCAAGCAGAATAAAAATCCAAAATAAGCTGGTCAGAGATATGACATAAATTCCAGCAATTGTTGCTGATAAAATGGATAAATTTGTACCTGTTAACACTATTGCAATGATTAAAAGAATAACAGCATATTGGAATGACCGTAGTAGCTCCTGGCGCAAGGAAAGGGATGAAGCTTGGTCCAGGCCGGAGACCGAACGCTGGCTAGCGTTTTTCAAGTCCGTCCGTAGCCAGGCTTGGGGCAATAAAGTACTTGAAGTCGGTACTGCTACGGGATATTTCGCCAACATTATGACCCTTGCGGGTTTTGAGGTTACTGCCGTTGACCTCTCCCCGCAGATGATTGAATATGCAAAACTCGTCAGCCAAGAACTAGAACTTCGCGTAGACTATCGGGTCATGGATGCGCAAGTACTACAGTTTGAAGCCAACACCTTTGACTTCGTCTTCACTAGGTTGATGACGTGGACCATCCCCGATCTCGAAAAATGCTACCGCGAGATGGAACGTGTGCTCAAGCCAGGCGGAAGAATGATCAACCTAGATGCCGATTTTGGGAAAACGGTCTTTAGTACCGAAAGGCACGATGAATGTCCATTGGGCGCTATCGATCAGATCAATGACATCAAATCGGCATTAGACATCAGTGCACATCAGCGTCCTGCCAAAGACATCGAACTATTGGAAGCAGTTGGATTTGGTTCTATTAAAGTCGATATGGATGCCCAAAATCGTATTCTTGAACTCCCTTTCGAAACTGAAGGACTTTTTATGCTAGAAGCTCTCAAAAAGTAAAACTTTTTCAAGACCTTTGAGGTGTTTTTCGTCGGGAAAAGCCGCATAATGATTGGTTTACGGATCTTTCATACCAACTGATCTTTCATAAAAAACTAAGTTTGTCATTTAATTCTTCATAAAAAAAGCCCGATCTATATCGGGCTTTTATAGTAGATTGATTGTTATCAAGAGACAGCCTGATAAGCCTTCCGCGGAAACGAGATCCGAACAGAAACGCCTATACCATGCTGATTCTCGAACTGCATTTTTCCATCAATCCGTTTGATCAAATCCTTACAGAGGGAGATACCCAACCCTGCACCATTTTTGTTTTCAGATCTTTTACGGTCCCAGCTATTAACAAAATTTAAATTGTGGAGGACTTCCGATGAAAGTTCTTCCCCATCATTGCTAACGATAAGCTCCCATCGATCCCTTTGGTCATCGATCAATTGCAGCACGATGCTACCGCCGACTCGTCCATATTTAATGGCGTTGCTAATCACATTTCTTAGCACAAAAGCGAGAATTCCTTTATGTGTATCCGCGCAAAAATCCGGATTCACCGAATTTATGATCTGTATATTGAAACGTTGGATTTCTAGCGCATAGATTCCCAATACCGCATCAATTTGATCGCGAATATTACAGTTCTCGGTATTTTCAAGCTTATCTCGAAGTTGTGATTCTGTCCAAAGTAAAACCTCTTCCAACATCGTCCGCGATCTGGCCACCTGACCTTTTAGATTTAAAAAAATGAGTTTAAGATCCTCCTTATCAACGAGAGAAATATCATCAATCGCCAGCAAAATTTCGACCGATGCAAATGGTGCCCTGAGATCATGCGATGCAATGGATAGGACTTTAGTCTTGAAACTCTCAGCAATTTTTAACTCCTCATTATAATGATGAATACGAATTGCCTGTTCACTGAGGATACTGTTGGCAGTCGTTAATTTGAGCTGTTCGACCTTTAGCAACCGGTTCTTTCGGATTAAAAAGTAGATCAGTACACCTATCAGCGTTTTACTGATGACTATTCCAACAATAAGTAAAGTAATAATAGTTTGGCTTTGCACAATTTTTAGGTAATAAATTAATAATAATGACTAATGGAATATCAAAGCTAAACAATCACGTGCTAATTAAAAAATTTACCTTAAAACGAATCTCATTAATTTTGATCAATCGTTGACCTTATTTACAAAAACTTAATCATTTGAAAATATAGTATAAATAAACTTTGTTTAGTATTGCATAACTTATGTATTTTTATGCAAAATGAAACAACTAGCAACATATTACGTTTTTGATCAAGCTAATACGGCGCTCGCTAAAGTGAGCAAACCTATTCCACCTTTGAAAGATGGCGAAATTTTGGTCAACATACGCTATACCACTCTTTGTGGTAGTGATCTTCATACCTATTGTGGGTTGCGAAACGAACCATGTCCTACGATTTTAGGTCATGAGATTGTGGGCGTTATCGCAGCGATTTCTTCTGATCATAGCGGACTTGATGCACGAGGCAATCAGCTACAGATTGGCGACCTAATTACCTGGACTGTTTTTTCCAGTGATCCCAATAGTGCCAATTATCAGCCGGAGATTCCGCAGAAAAACGATAAGATCTACAAATATGGTCACCGTCAGATAACCGAAATGGATGACCTTCATGGTGGATTGGCAACCCATATCATCTTACGGCCAAATACCTGCATACGAGTACTTCCAAAAGATATCTCTCCTGCAGTAGCTGCCACCATCAATTGTGCTGTTGCTACTTCGGCAGGAGCCCTTCGCCTGGCAGAGACCATTACGAAAAAAAACATTCATGTTGCAGGCATTGGATTATTGGGACTGGTTAGCATTGCCATGTGCAAGGAAATGGGTGCTAAAAGTATCATCGCTTCTGACATTAATCCTGCACGTTTAGAACTCGCTAAAAAATTTGGCGCGACAGCTACAATAGATCTACGTGAAACCACATCCAGCACAGCATTAGAAGCTACAGTTATAGACCGATTTATCGACATGAGCGGCTCGCCAGAGGCGATGGAGCTTGGAATCGATACGTTGGGGCTCCATGGGAATGCTGTTCTCGTAGGTGCCGTGTTTAAGCAGCGCGCTACTGGGATAGACGCCGAAAAAGTAATTCGAAAGATGCTCACGATCAAAGGACTGCATAATTACAACTATACCGATTTCTCTGTCGCTGTAGACTTTATCATTGAAAACTGGCAAAAGTATCCCTTTGAATCATTGATCGAACGTGAATTCCCACTTGCTGAAGTCAATGATGCAATAAGCTATGCGTTAACGCACAAACCAATACGAGCAGGTTTATTCGTCCACCCCTCAACGGAGCAGCTTTAATGGAAAGAAAATTTAGAAAAGATCAGTGGAAAATGTTGTTTGTAACCATGTTTTGTTACTTATTCTTTTACACAGGTCGACACAATTTTGGATGGGCAGCAAGAGGTATTGCCAAAGAGCTAGACATCAGTTTTCAGCAAGTAGGCTGGATCAGTTTTGCAATGTTAATGGGCTATGCGATCGGCCAGCTCATCAATGGAAATCTAGCCGATCGATGGAGTCCCAAAATTATGATTGTCGCTGGAGGAGGCTTGTCCATTCTCTGTAATCTCGTCATCAGTTTCGCTGGTTCTTATACAGCTATTTTGGTTCTTTGGACGCTGAATGGTTATTTCCAATCCATGGCATGGGGCTCAGGAGGTAAGCTTATTTCCAATTGGTGGAGCAGCTCCGAACGTGGCAAGGCTTTTGGCTTTTATACCATGGCTGCCGGAAGCTCCTCCGTTTTGACCTTTCTGATGGCTTTGGTACTCGTCCAACAGGAACAAAGCTGGCGCACCCTATTTCGCTATCCTATCCTATTTCTCGCTGGCGCATTATTGGTCTTTCTTTTTGTCGCATACAGCGACCCTAAAAAAAAAGGCTATACTCCTGCTGACGAAAAAGAAGGAATCGCGGAACCGGAAGACACACCAGAACAAGTTGCAGCATCCGAAAAACAAGAAAACTGGAAGCAGTCCTATCTGCATGTATTTCAGCATCGCAACTTTATGATCGCTTCGCTCGCCATTGGTTTTCAAAGTATGGCACGGTATGGCTTAATCTTTTGGGTACCGATCCACTTTTTAGGGAACAACTACAAAGAATCATCAGGCAATATGTGGTTAACCTTACTCATCCCCATTGGGATGGCCCTTGGTGCTGTTTCTTTCGGATACATTTCAGACCTCGTCTTTAACAAAAACAGAAGTAAATCGATCGCTGCGGGTATGATGATCAGCTGCATTATTGCCCTTCTCATTTATTTGGTACCTGTTCACAATCACCTCCTGATGGGCATACTCATGTTTACCTCAGGATTCTTTGTGTATGGTCCGCAAGCCAATTTCTGGACCCTGAGCCCAGATCTGCTTGGAACCAAACTTGTTGGAACAGGTATCGGCGTGATGAACATGTTTGCGTATGTATTTGCGGCCGTTGGTGAACCTTTGTTTGGTAAGCTGATAGATTACACAGGCAACACGGCCAATATATTTCTTTTTGTTGCATTGATATGTGCGATATGTGCAACAATCATTGGTTTTGTCCGAAGTCCAAAATCAATATCAAATAAAAAGCCATGATAAACCGAAAACAATTCTTAAAAACTTGCAAAAATGCGTACCGACTTTGACACAGCTCCAACCGAGAAGTTGATGCTAGACATCAGAACTTAAAATTCGGTGTTATCACCGATCTACATTACGATCTGATGCAGGATGGGAACCGTTGTACCCAACGCTTTATCGATGAAATGAACCACGAACAACCCGACTTTATTATTTCCTTAAGTGATTTTTGTGTTCCCAAAGGAGGACATTCTACCCCATTTCTTCAAAAGTTGACTCTCGTAAACTAATGTGCTGATTCGACCATCAGTCAATACCATGGTAAAATAATCTCCTGATCAACTTTAATGATTGGGTTTCACTTTTGTTTCGCTATTGGTCTGATTGAGGATTACCTGTTGAATCGGCAAAGCCATATCGACACCTTCATCAGCAAACGCGTTATAAATCTTGGTTAATAGTCCGCTCTTGACACTACCACCGTCTTTAGATATTCTGACCCAAAAATAGAGTTCGACCACCACTGCCTGTGAGGTTACCTGTGCAAACTGCACAGCAGTACCCCCAGAAGAGAGAATCTGCTCGTCCTCATCCATTATTTTTTTGAGCAACTGAGTTACCCTTTCAAGATCTACCCCATATTTTACCTCAAGCCGAATGCAGAGACGTTTTTTTGCCCCACCCTGACTCCAGTTCATCACATGCGCATTGAGCAGGTCCCCATTGGGCATAATCAGATCCGCGCCCTCGGCCGTCGCAATGACACTGCTGCGAAACCCTATCGATTTCACTTTTCCCGATCGCCCACCGATCTCAATTAGGTCGTCCACATTCACAGGCTTTTCAAAGGCAATAATCAAACCACTCACCAGATTGTTGACCAGCGTCTGCAGGCCAAAGCCTATTCCTACCCCCAATGCCCCTAAGATAATACCAATCTGTTGAACAGGGATCCCCAGTGCCGAAAAGGCCAGAAAAAATCCAATCACGATAATCGTGATCCGAACGAGTAAAATCCAGCTTCCCAGTCGAAATTTGTTCTGAGCTGCCCCTTCCTTTTTCTCCCATTGGGAATCTGCTGCGAAATAGGAAACAATCTTTGAAAGCACCGTTGCACAGACCATAATGAATAGAAATACCAGGAGGTTATTGACGGAGAACTGATAGTTACCCAAGCGGTGTCCGGTTTCCAAAAAATCTCGCAAGGGGTCTGCGAGGAATCTGAATTCGTAGAAATTTCGGCCAAAGAGCACAAACCATCCAACAATCAATACCGCATAAAAAAAAGCTGGAGCTCTTTTGCCTACCTTATTATAATTAATATAAAATAGTCTTCTTTCCTGCTTCTGATAGACCGAAGAAGCCAATTGCAATCCCTCATTGACCAATCGAATCACCCACAAAAACAAAATAAAGACTACAGCATTTGTTAACCCTGCTACCAGAAGAACTTTACTGAGGTTAAAACGGCCGAAAAGATTCAGTATAATGGACGCAAATTCCAGGAAAACCATAAATGCGATCGGAAAAAGTATCCAACGTTCTTTTATCTCATCGCGACGTTTCTTATTACAGAGCGCAAGCAGACCCACCAGGCAGGCAAGGGCGGCAATGACAAGAATCAGCCAGCGTTCCAACCGTGAAGGTTGAAGCACCAGGTTATCCAATCCGGCAAAAATAAAAAGGGTTAAAATGGAAAGCCAAACCTTCATCAGTACCCCGTTATTGCCGGTCTAAAAACAAGAGATAAAAAGATTGACGCAATCGTCAAAATTGTGATCGTGAACACAAAAGGTGGCGTCGGGAATATAAATTGCATAACACACAATCCAATCGTCAATCCGCTCAATAGCGGTCTATGCAGTAACAGACTTGCCTGAATCACATTTTCATCGTTGATCTTTCTACGCAAGACATGGACATAGATGACCACAATCAAAGTCCCCAAGAAAAAGAAAAACAGCTTTCCAAGATGCGCCCTTAAATAATAGAAGTAGAGCAATTTGGCTTTCACGAATGAGAAGTAAAGGATTTCATTCATGGGTCGTTCAAACTTACTAGGGACCCAAATATTGACAAAGTTGCGGCCTATCGTTCGGTTTGAGAGTCGGTTCTGGTAATATAATACCTCCTCCATATCCGATTGCAGCCGTGCTAGCTCTAAATTAATTTTATTTTGTAATTCATGCACACCGTTAATCCGTTCTGCCAATTTCAAGGTGATGGGTGCGATCTCCAAAGCAATCACCCGAATCCTGCCCAGATAACGGGCAAGGTTAGCAGAATCTTTGGAAATAACAAAAAGTGCAGGATCATTACTTAATGAATCAAGTTCCAGCTGATAGTTTGTGAGCCGATCCTGATAGCGGTCTATGTCACGTTTTAAGCTCCTTACTTCAATGGACAAAGCATTCAAAATATTAAATGTTACGGTAAGATTGCGCGAAGACTGTGCCGACCCTTTATTCTCAAAAACACCGTCCTTAGCTATATCGTGTAAGGCGACCAATTCTTTCAACCCTTGGTCCACACTCAACGAATCGAAACCTTTATGCAGGAAAGAGCGCGATTGACTCGCCAATAACTTAACATCTTCCAGTACCCGATTCTGGCGGATGGCCGCACGATCCATCTCCAAATCCTGGACACTCTTTTTTGCCGATTCTTTAAAAAATCGGTCCATCTTGGCGACGAAACCCGATTGGACCGAATCTTGCGAATTGCCTAGAAGCATTTTCGAACACAGCATGATGAAAAAACACGCTAAAACTTTGCTGTTCATTACAATTGAAGTTTATTTTTTCCTTTAGGTATTTAAATTGTACGCTAAACATCTAAATGTACATATATTACTTCAAAAAACACGCGTTAGATTATGTGGAAATGTAGCACACCGCCATCGTTTTAAAACGCAATCAATAGCCTAAAAACTCGTCCAGGATCATTTAACCAGGCTTCTAAAGCGAATTGCGCATCTTCCGCCCGATAAATAGCTGTTATCAGATCTTCCAATGGACAGGTCTTCATTTCCAGGTAATTCATTACTGCGACAAAGTCTTTTGACGTAGCGTTGCGCGACCCCCTGATATCGAGCTCCTTTTTGACAAAAAACTGTGTATCAAAGGGAATAGCATCTTTTGCATAGCCTATATATAGCACTCTACCCGTATAGGCCGCTGCAGCAATAGCAGCTAAGTACGTTTCTTTTCGGCCAACGGCTTCGATCACGACATCAGCCCCCATGGCCTGGGTCAACATTGCCAACTTCGCATGCAGATCTTCTTCAACACTGTTAATTGTAAACTTTGCACCGAGTTTTCTTGCAAGAGCAAGCTTTTCAGCACTGACGTCAACTGCAATGACTGTGGCCCCTCGTAATGCCGCCCGAATGATTGCCCCCACCCCGATCATACCGCATCCAAATACCAATACAACGTCGCTGTCCGTTACCGAAGCTCGATCAACAGCATGAAATCCCACACTCATAGGCTCCACCAAAGCCAATTGTTTGGATGATAGTTGTCCCCCAGCGATAACCTTTTCAATCGGTACAACAATATATTCCGCCATAGCACCATCGCGCTGCACCCCCATGGTCTCATTGTAACGGCAGGCATTAGGCCTATTATTTTTACAGGCCGTACAAACACCACAATTGGAATATGGATTGACGGTAACTTTTGTACCGATCGTAAGATCAGTCACCACATTAGCGCCCAATTCCGCCACCGTTGCCCCAATTTCATGCCCCGGTATCACCGGTAAATTGACCAATGGATTCAATCCCTTAAAAGTATTCAGATCCGAACCACAGAATCCAACATAATCAATTTTTAACAGGACATGTCCCTCTTTAACAGTGGGGCGTGGTATATCCGTGATTTCCACACTCCCCGCTTTAATAATTTTTATTGCTTTCATTTATAAATGGTATCAAGATTTAAACAGCAACTGCTATGGGTTATTGTGATACCAAAGATCATATCAGAATTCAGAAGGTTTCCTATTTCAAAATCTTTGCATTATCATATAGCCAAAAATAATTATATAGCATGGAGAAAGAAACTACATTAGCGATAAAAAATAATACGATATCGACCCATCTCCACTAAGCATCACAAAATGCTCCGTTTAAAAAACACAATTAATTTCCTAGCGATACATCGATTGCGCCAAAAAGAAACATTATCAATAATTGTACGTAAAAACGCTATTTTTTTTTAGAGAAAACGAGTATTATTGTATCTGGGATTAATATTGTATCTAATTATTTTCCGCTTCGCATAATGATAAATAACGAAAAGAATAAACTTGATTTTACACTATTGAATATTGGCTATGCGGAACATCAGGCAGATTGGAATTTTAAAGATATTAAGAGTCCTTTTGCCAGAATACACTATGTCTCTGAAGGAGAAGCAGCTATTATTGTAAATGACGAGGTCATTAAACTCCGACCTGGCCATCTCTATCTCACCCCAGCCTATATCCATCACAGCTATGACTGTTCCGATAAATTATCCCTCTATTATATCCATATTTATGAAAACCCCGAAATAAGATCAAGTATTTTCGACCGTTACACTTTTCCGAAGGAAATCAAATCGGATCAGCTATTGGAGACAGTTATCCAACATCTATATGCTATAAATCCAGGTCGTGAATTAAAAATATACGATCCAAAGGGCTACGATAATTCAACAGAGTTAATGAAAAACATGGCACTGCAGACGGCTTCACCTTTCGCCAGAGCTTCCGAAAACCAAGCGATCATTCATTTATTGATGAGCAGATTCCTTGCGGAAGCAACCAACAAGATACCACAAGTCGAAAAACGCCTTCTACGTGTACTCGATTACATAGACGAAAATATCCATCATCCGATTGCTATCGAACAACTCGCCAATCTAATTTTTATCTCCAAAGATCACCTGATCCGACTCTTTAAAAAGCATATAAATATCACGCCAGTGAATTACATCAACCAGAAGAAAATAGAAAAAGCACAACTAATGATGTTAGTTGATGAAGACAATATTCAACAACTGTGTTTTAGACTGGGCTTTGAAAATATATCTTACTTTAATAGACTATTTAAAAAACTAACAGGCGAGACACCGATGAGTTACAAACGTCGGATAAGCAGATGAAGTAATCCATTTATGAATAAGACCTTGAAGTTGCTAATTATGATGCCCCATCGGCAACTTGATCTTCTTTAGCTCCTCTAAATTATGTATTGGCCGCTCCAACTCGTAAGGAATCGGCTGACGTGAAAAACACTTAAAGTACTGCAGACAAGCATCTTTCCACCAAACTGCATCTCTAGTTTGGATTCTAAGTTTAGCTTGAACAGCTGAAAAACGTGATCGATCAATATATCTTTCCATACGATCCCAAACTTTTTGAAACGCTCTCACTTTTTGGACACCGTGATCATAACGGAAACATAATTCGCTCCAAAGCGTATTTCCGCTATTCATTCGATGATTCCAGGAAACATGATGAAACCACAATAAAAGATTTTCCGGACAAGTGGCTCTATTTCCATATATTTCGTTCAATGGTGGATTGTACTGTGATACTGCATTACTTCCCTTGGCTGTTCGGTCAAAACCCAATCCCACGCTATCCGCATTATGGTAGTACCAGGGCATCCAGTCTGGACGCCCCCCTGGAATATCGCCCCAAGGTTCCGGACCGTAATGATGCTCAAAAGCAAAAAGGTGATGTAGACCTAATGGCATCATATAATCGACCGCTGCCTCCCGAGATTCCAACATCAGCTTCTTGACTGGCTCGAGAAACTCCTGCGCTCCCGTAAACGTCAACCGTATCCATTCATCAGCTATTTGTGCTGAAGACAGACTATTGTTCCAGGCCAAACGGCCGAAAGCATACCAGTTGGCTTGCGCGAAGTGGTGCCCCGTCCAATTGGTATCCAAACCAATATTAGCTACTGCAGCGATTGCCGTTTTACGCCCCGAATGCCTACTACTGTCGGTCTGCTTTGCCACCGTTCCGCCCTTTCCAGTGGCATAGGTTTCACTATCCAATACTTCCTTAAACAAAGGTGCCAAATAAACCAAATGGTTGGAAAATCCCAGATACTCTTGTGTCAACTGAAATTCGAGCATCTTCGCTGTGTTTGGCATCGCCCCCAATAAAGGATTGAAAGGTTCCCGGGGTTGAAAATCTATCGGGCCATTTTTTACTTGAAGAATAACATTGTCACGAAACTGACCATCGAGTGGAACAAATTCTTGATAGGCTTGTTTGGCACGGTCATCTTTAGTCGGATGATAGACAAAAGCACGCCAAAACACGGTACCGCCATAGGGGCTGAGCGCATCGGCAAGCATATTGGCTCCGTCCGCATGGGTTCGTCCATAATCTTGGGGGCCTGGCTGTCCTTCAGAATTTGCTTTGACCAAAAATCCGCCGAAATCCGGAATTAACGCATAAATCTCCTTCACCTTGGATCTCCACCAGTGCTGAACATCCTTATTTAAGGGATCCGAGTTAGCTAAGCCATCTAAATTTTTCGGCGCAGAGAAATTGATCGACACATATATTTTTATACCATATTTACGGAAGACATCCGCCAGAGCTTTAACTTTTATCAGATACTCCTTCTTCAATAGATCCGAAGAAGCATTCACGTTATTCAACACGGTAGCATTAATTCCAATCGAAGCATTGGCCCGTCCATATTGTTCATATCGGGGTGAAAGTTTATTCGGCAATTCCTCCCAGTTCCATAGCGAATGCCCTGCATATCCACGTTCTATCGTCCCATCCAAATTATCCCAATGATTCAAGACCCTAATATCGTAAGACGGTATTTCAATGAATCCTGTAGGAGGTATCCCTGCTCCTGTCTTCTGAAGCCGCAATAAATGATAAACAGCATATAATATACCCGCTGATCGGCCGGCGACCACATAAACCCGATTTTCGCGTTGGCTTATTTGATAGCCATCTTTTAAATCCTTTCTGCTATGATCAAGTTTTAAAATGACATCCCCACCCTTCCAGTAATATTCCAGTTCCTGTTTTGCCAATGCCAATGTAACATCAGTTGATTTTCCTTTTATAATCTGGACGGTGCCTACTGGTTTCTCCTGTTTTGAAAACCGCAGCCATAACTGACTACCGTCCTCAGCTCGTAAAGCAGCGGAAACACAACACAGTATGATCACCAAATAGAAATGAAAACGCATGATATATCTCATCTTGAACTAAAATATATCATTACGAAGACAATCCATCAATCGGCTTAATATGACCATTTTCATCATAGCTCAACTCTATAACTTTCATGCTTCTAAGCCAGGTCTTTCCTCCAGAAGGTACCGAATCATGATAAAATAGGTACCACTTACCCTTGAATTCGACAATGCTGTGGTGCGTGGTCCAGCCAACTACGGGCGATAGAATCACACCCTGATAGGTAAATGGTCCATATGGATTGTCTCCTATGGCGTAACAAATCAAATGGCTGTCGCCTGTAGAATAGGAAAAATAATACTTACCTTGGTATTTATGCATCCAGGAAGCTTCAAAAAATCGCTTTTCCGTATCCCCATGCGTTAATGGTTTGCCCTCTTTATCTAAAATAAGAAGATCCCTTGGTTGTTCCGAAAACTCCATCATATCAGCAGACAGCTTGACAACCTTTGGAGACAATGCGGGTTCATCAGATGTTGGCAATTCATTGGGCGAAATAATTTTATTATTCCGATAAAATTGAAGTTGTCCACCCCATATACCACCAAAATATAAATAATAGGAACCGTCTGTATCTTTAAAAGCACATGGATCAATACTGTAACTTCCTTTGATAGGATGCTCCTGCGGAACAAATGGTCCATAAGGATGGCTTGCCACAGCAACACCGAGTTTAAAAATATCGTTTCTATCCTTCATGGAGAAATACATATAGTATTTTCCGTCTTTCTCAGTCACATCAGAGTCCCAAAGCTGACGACCAGCCCAAGGAATATCTTTCACATCCAGTACCTTTCCATGGTTAACAATGTCCGCATTGATATCTTCAAGAGAAAACACGTGGTAATCCTGCATATCGAAATGGTCGCCGTTATCATTTTCGGGAATACCGCTCTCCCTGTCGTGAGAGGGATAAATATAAATTTTGTTTTCAAACACATGAGCTGAAGGATCAGCCATGTAATCTGCGGAATATAAATACCTACTTTTGCTCATATTTCTTATTTCTTTTTTTTTTGAGTCAACGCAATAATATCTTTTACAAATGGTTTGGGCTGATAATTCCGATCAAATAACAACGGATAGTCTGTACGTCCCGGAATAGGCCAACCATTCTTCCATGAATCTCCATCGCCTACACCCCACAATGTCACACGCGATATTTTATCCCGATGTTTGAGATATAATTTAAAAAACGCTACATATCTCTTTCCTAGCTCGTCCATTTTCTCCGCTGGAAGCCCTTTTTCGTAGGGATTCATTGCTTTGCTGTAAGCATGACGTTCCCCAACTTCGGCTCCCATATTGGGGCGCACATGTGGCAGGACCGAAATATCCATTTCCGTTACCATTACCTTTGCTCCAAGGTCCGCAAATCCGAGTATAGTTTTTTCAACTTCTTCAATAGGTGGATTGTCCAGCGCATTATGTTCTTGCATGCCAATCCCACTGACCTGACCACCGGCAGCCTTTACCTGTTGCACCATGTGCATAATCCCCTTTCTTTTTTCGGGGATTGCTGTCGAATAATCGTTATAATATAATTCAGCTTTTGGGTCTGCTTCATGAGCAAATTTAAATGCTAATTCAATAAATTGCGGTCCAATAATCTGGTAGAATTTGCTTTTACGCCATTCACCATTATCCAGTATAGCCTCGTTCACCACATCCCAACCAAACACCCTTCCCTTATAGCGCGACACTACAGTTTGTATATGCTTCCGCATGCGTGCGATAAGTACTTCCCGGGTGACCTCTTTCCCGTTTTTATCAATAAAAAACCAAGCTGGAGTCTGCGAATGCCAAATCAGCGTGTGACCGATAATTTGCATTTTATTTTTTTCTCCAAACGCCACAAAACGGTCCGCATCCTTAAAATCGAACTCACCTTCCCTTGGTTGTAAAAACATACTTTTCATACAATTCTCGGCAACAATGGAATTGAACTGCTTTTTGACCACCGCTACCGCAGCCTCATCCCGCTCCCATATCTGATCAAGGTTTAATGCTGTTCCTATATAAAACTTACCTTCAAATGCATCTTTCAAGGTCAATGAATCTGGGGCTCGCTTCGGATTTTGCAAATTGGCTGAGGCAGTAGGACCAAATAATAATGTTGATACAGCTACAACAATAGTTTTTAACATCTTCATGGTTTATTTTTGATTAATGTGTATGTCTTGATTCTATATCCCGGTTAATTTTATCGATCGTTACATCATCCAGTTCATATCTGGAGATAACAACCATGGCGAGTACCAAAAGTACTGCTGGAATAACGGCCACCAACCATAAAATTCCCTTTTCAGCCAATGCAGATTGTATTATAGCATTATCTTTATCAAATTCAACATAGGCGAGTACCAACCCGGGCACTACACCTCCCAGTGCCATGCCAGCCTTATAAAAAATACCTGTCAGTGCATTGACAATCCCCGAAATACGCTTACCGGTTTTATACTCGCCATAGGATATGACTTCGGGTACAAGCGCCCACATATACCCCGTAGCTACGATTATACCAGTTGATTTAATAAACTGAGCTGTCAATACCAATCCAATATTGTCCTTAAGTGTCTCGTTGGATGAAATCATATATAACATGAGCATTCCAAGGATAGCGACACCCAGAAAAACATAGAACATTTGCTTCTTACCTATTGCACGTTTGATAGCTGGCACCAATGGCATAAAGATGAAAGCAGGTAAAGACCCCAGGGCCATGAAATAAGGCAACATATCCGGAGCATGTACATTGTAGATCATGTAATAGGATCCTGCCGAATTACCGATGGCCATCATCGCAAATGCTGTAACGAAAAAAAAGGCCAAAATGCGTAAAGGCCGATTGTGCTTAAATTCTCGCCATAGATCAGATACACGCACATTATCAGTATCCTTTTCATCCATAATAACCCGCTCTTTTGTTTGTGAAAAACAAAAAATTAGAAGGGCCAATCCGACTAAAGCGTAAATCAGCATCGTTATAAACCAAGCTTCTGCCGAATCTTTTGAGTTTATCTTTCCATCCGGAGAGAAGTACTGTACAACCAACGGAACACCATATCCGACCGCAAGCCCACCAACGTTGGCCATGAACATACGCGTCGATGTTAGTTTCGTCACCTCGTCTGTATCCCTCGTCAAGGAAGCATTTAAAGCACCATAGGGGACATTCACCAGGGTATAAAGCATGGATAGCCCAACATAAGTGACATAGGCATAGACCAAAGAACCCGAAAATCCATTCCAAAAACACAGAATTGCAAAACCCGTCAACGGAATTCCTCCTAACACCAAATAAGATCTGTACTTTCCCATCCGTGGATTTCTTTTATCAACAAATGCGCCTACCATGGGATCCCACAGTACATCCACGATTCGGACAATAAGAAACATGACTCCTGCCGAAGCAGCAGAAATTCCATAAACATTGGTATAAAAAATCAGGAGGTACATCGAAACAGTCTGGTAAATAAGATTCTGGGCAAGATCACCAGCACCAAACCCCACCCGTTGTTTCATTGAAAGTTTGTAAAAACCTTTAATAGGCTTTACCTCGGTCATACTTTGATCCATATAATTGGTTATTCGATTAGTTGAATTACAAGGGTAAAACTACAAGTAGCTTTGGACCAGGAACCAATACAAATGTTTTATATTCCAATAAAAATGTTTAAAAAAGGCCGTCTATTTTTTAGACAGCCTTTTTCTACATGGTTGGTAAAGCCACTTACTGGCTAAAGGTTCAATTCCTTACATACTTTATAAGATAGCTTTTGGTTTGTCCTCTGTAAACACAATCAACCTGTGCGTAACCGGTCAACGAACTGCCTTGTTTAACTTTGATTTCAACTTCAGCATTATTTGCCACAGCCTTCACTACTGGAATCTTCTTGTCGTTGCTTTCCATTGGAAAAGTAACTTCATAATAGTTGTAACCAACGATGCCATTCTCATCAGTCGATCGCAAAGGAATCGAAGGCAACATTAGTTTTTTGCCATTCACTGTAATCGTAACCGAAGGTGGTACTGGACGTTCAATTTTTTTGTCTTTCGAACTAAATCCCAATCCTATAAAATCAAAAAGAGGCATGCCTTCTTCACCCTCAGCGACCAGAAACAAGGCATGTTTGCCATCCAGTTGATCCACATAGTTAGAAACATCGACCGTAAATTGCTTTACTGTTGTCGCAGTATTTTCCGGAACGGTTATTTGGGCAATCCGCTTTCCCTTCCAGGTATCATTATCCCAAGGGCCATCCAGCCACACGTTGACCTTAAATGAAGTCTGTGTCTTTGGTGCAATAAACAGATTAAAGGCAGTGCGGTTTCCCTTTTTCGTTCCCTCAAAAGCCTTTAACCCAAACTTATCCTGTTTCAGACCACCGAATCCGAAATATTTAAAACCCGCGATAGTTCCATTTTTCATATTTGTCACAGGCATATGGTTATCCCATACATCCCATGAATCCTGTTGCAAACTGATATCTGAAAGGTAACAGGCATATCCAGCAGAATAGTACCGATAAGGGTCTAATCCATAAAAATGAAATCCTTCTGATGTTACCTCTGCACCTTTATATTCTTTTCCTTGTTTATCTTTGATGGTTAAATTTTCTTGAAAAGGGTCAAAAGCCCGGATAGAAACCATTCCCCCTTCTTTGACACTTTTTTCATCCCATGCAACTTTGATAGGTTCGACCACAGCCTGACGTGCAAAACCAAATCCGCGCGGTGGTCTATGGTAAAATACGTACCATTGTCCGTTAATCAGTTCGATACTCCCATGGGTATTATGCCCTGCATTACTGGTTTCGATAGCCGATCCGTCTTTATTTAATACTGGAGCACGCGAATCGACCAGGACACCGCCGCTCTTCCAAGGCCCCAAGGGTGAATCTGCGACCGCATACCGTAAGGTTGAATTTGAGCTCCCTACCCCATATTCTGGACCTGAATAGCCACTGTATACCGATACATATTTGTTGCCGACTTTACGAATTGACGACGCTTCAAAAAAATTAAAAGTTCCTAAATCCTCCCCTTCAAAAATATTAGGGTACGCAGTACCTTTTGGATCTCGCAATTCACCATATCGTGCACTTGCCGGCAATAGATAATTAATAATCTCGGTACCCGGTCGCAGCGAATACATCGTTTTCTGATCTAATTGTGCCGCCATCGAGCGTTGAAACCCCCAAAAACCGTATGCCCGGAATCCAATTTCGTAATCAGGATCTTTGGGATCCGTCACATATTCAATGTAAACGGCCGGATCAAATCCAAGGATACTTCCAGGCAGGGTACGCTTGCCATCTTCCGTGAGGTTTATCGGTTTAAAGGGCCCATTCGGCCGATCGCCTTTGACTACCATTGCTTCACGTTTATCTCCTCTGCTGTGTGGAAACAAGTAGTATTCTTTTTTCCCATCTTTACGTTTGACCTCTACCAGATCTGGGGCATACATCACATCCCATTTTCCATCGATCGGATAGGTAAAAATAGCCCCCTCATCGCGCCAACTCGTTAAGTTTTCAATCGGCGCTGACCACATCCGAATGTCAGGCCCACAATAACTGGTAAAACGTAGATCATGGGAACCAATAATATAAGCGCGATATTTGCCGGGTTGGTCAGGATCTTCAAAAACACGGGGTTCACCATCAGGGAGATGCTCCCAAAGTGGTAGGTATGGATTACCGATAGACTGGTGCACAAACCCCTTACTGAGATCTTTCACCATATTTTGCTGCTGCCCCAGTATCCTTGTTGTTGATAAAATTCCCGTAACGGATAATAACAATACCATTGTCCGTTTTTTCAAGACAATATTTAGTCCCTTCATAAATTGATTAAATTAATTAAATTGCTGAATTATATTTTATGCTGTTCATTTGATTTCTTTGGCTTCAACTACGCATGCTTACCAATTATCGGTACGAAATGGTGCCGCTAACATTCCTTCTTTATTGATTAGATTTGCATCTTCAGGATTGTTGCTCCACGCGTAGCGGACTGCCTTTGGATTGCTGATCTTTGGATGACTCAACACGACCTCATTCCCACGTATGACGGCATTCGCCCATAAGAATTTTTGATCTGTACCGGCAATTGCAAAATGTTGTAGTTTTTTTCCCTGACGGATAGCCAGCCCCTTTCCAATTTCGTCGAATGAAATAATAATCCGATCCCCATCAACCCGCATCTTCTTATACTGAGGACCTGAAGCAACGACTTGGTCTTTATACAACATCTTGCGTGCGCATACAAATAGTCGCTTGGCCATATCCTTTTTATTGAGCGGATGAATATCATTCCACTCACCAAGATCATATGTTACCGCTAGTGCTGTAAATGGTATTTCTTTGCTGGCCTGAAATTGAGCTTCCCTGATTCGTGCCCAATTGGATTCTGCTGGTACTGTATCCTTGACCATAAAATTCGGCAACTGTACCATCAGAAAGGGGAGCTGCGGTTGACCAAAATGCGCGCGCCAACTATGGACCAACGACGCAAGATACCGCTGATAACGTAATGGATTGGCGGTATTGGCCTCCCCTTGATACCAAATTACTCCCTTTAACCCGTAGTCATGCAACGGATAGATCATTCCATTGTAGAGGCCTGAGCCAACCTGTCCCAAGTTCTGTAGGCGGCTTTTATAGCGATCAACTTTATCTTGGTCCACGGCAACTTGCCAATGCCATTCGCCTGTGAGATCAATGCGTACGTCGTCGAGCTTGATCTCATAGGATTTATCAGGTGTGAATCCACCATCCTTGTCGTCCGTTCGCAGACGTACAGTTAAATTATTTCTTCCAGCGCGAAGTACCCCCGCTGGTATATCATAAATCCGTGGTGGATACCGATAGGCCGTAGAACCGACAAAATGACCATTTACATAAACGGAATCACTATCAATCAACGTTCCCAAATACAACTTGGCATGCCGTCCCTCTTTAGCCGTCGGAACAGCAAAATCCTTCCGAAAATAACTGACACCTCTGTTTAATCGATGCGGTTTGCTCCAGTATTCGGGAACCGGCACTGTTGGCCAATGCAAATCATTATAATTTTCTGCGGTCCACAGATCTACCCCGTCATCTTTTTCGGCCAACCTAAGGCTATCGATCGCATGTTGATCTAGCAACAGCTCTGGAAATTGCTTTAGAGACTTCTGGTCGACCCAGCTTTCTATTCCCGATCCACCAAGGCTAGATACGATCATTCCGACCGGAATACCGTTATGTTGGTAGGACTCCAATGCATAGAAATAGGCTAATGCCGTCCAATTCATCACATCTGAAGCTATGCCCGAATGCCAACGTTCACCAGGCGGTATCTCTTCCTTTACCTCAATGGGACTATTTTGTGTCGGAACCTTGAAATAACGGATCATATGATAATTAGATTCATTTATTTCAGGAAAACGTTCGACAAGACGCTTAATTGGCGTTTCCATATTAGACTGACCCGAACAAAGCCAGACATCGCCGATTAACACATCACGAATAACAATGTCATTAATCTCCATCGTATAGGGTCCCCCATAACGCTGTGGCGGGATCTGCACATTCCACTTGCCATCCTGTCCGGCTTCTGTATAATAGTATGCCCCTCTAAAACGAAGGGTAACCTTCTCACCTTTCGATGCCCATCCCCAAATATGGAGTTCGATATCCCGCTGTAGAACCATCTGGTCTCCCATGACTGCTGGCAGCCGTACACGGGCAGCGCATGGCAGCAGTCCGATAAGACAAACAAAAACCAGTGTTAGACGACTAAAAAAAGATGAAAAGCAAAAGAAATTTTCTATTCTAAAAAACATATTCTACCACTTTACCTTCCAAATTTCCAACAATCGAAAAACAGGATATTTGACGGAGCCTTGCCTTTAAAAACAAAGTATAAATCATGTACTCCCTTCACTTTATTGGCTAGTATAGTCTCCACTGTAGTCCAGCGGTCATCGCCTCCTGTCATGGGAACTTGTATCGTAGCTAGTAAAGCCCCATCGATCGCTCCCGAACGTACCTCCATACTGACACCACCGTTATGTGTTGTTCCCACTCGCGCAAAAAAATTGCTTGCACCTCTCTCACCAAAGTCAACGTTTTTCACACAGGTATAAGCTCCATCTTTCTTTGCCTTTATAAAAACGCCTACTTTTTCATTCTGATAGGATTTAACATATTCGGACCACGCAATCATTTCGGCCTGATGGAGCTCGTAGGGATTCACCGCTGCTAGCGCACGAGTAATTCCAGCTGTCATTTTCATCGGCGGGATACTGCCATCTGGATTAAAGCTTAACTCCTGAACAGCAACAGAGCGCGTAAAACCTCCACCGCCGGGCAAAGCTCCATTGTGGTAAAAGAAGTAACTCTTTCCTTTAAAATCAACAACACCTGGATGGTTTGTGAATGCTTTTCCTTCCGCAGGCATGATTACTCCGCCATACTTCCAGGGACCTTCGACTTTTTCGCTGGTCGAATAACCGATAAATTCAGGTAGAGGACCTCCCGGCCAAAAGAGATAATACAAGCCGTTTCTTTTATACAACCAGGGACCCTCCTCATAGCTTGTCGGTCGTTTCGGGTCGCCCGCTCGTTTTCCGAAAGAAGCTGCCGTCATTGGAACCTCAACGATATCACCTGCATAGGAGATCATATCTTCATTCAGCTTGACATATTTCAATTGGGGATTACCCCAGTACATATGCGCCTGACCATCGTCGTCAATAAATACAGTCGGATCGATATCGCCCCATTCACTCTGCAGCAACGGTTTGCCCAAAGGATCATGAAATGGACCTAATGGGCTATCCCCGACAGCAACGCCGATCGCACCGCGGTTGTTCTGCTTAGAAATAACAGGCACGTATAGATAAAATTTACCGTTTTTTTCAACACATTGTGCCGCCCAGGCATCACCTTTTGCCCAATCAAAATCAGTATAAGAGAGAATCGCACCATGATCCGTCCAGTTCACCATGTCAATGGTTGAATACACCCGCCAATTATTCATAGTAAACCAGGTGGACTCTTCTTGATCCTGCGTGGTATAAAGATAAAGACGGTTATTATACACCATAGGCGCCGGATCCGCCGTATAGGCGGTCTGTACAATCGGATTTTGTGCCTTCAATGCATCTATCTTAACAAAAAACATGATCAGAAACCCGACCGGTAATAGCGTAAAAAATTGTTTTCTCATATCATTTTAATTGCTGGTCAAATGGAAGTAATCAAAGTCTACATAGCCGCCAGCTGCTTTACTTGCATAGTTAAAAAGTCCGAACCGATACCCCATAAAATGAGGAATGGTATAACTCATTTTTAACACGTTACCTATTCTGTTCCAATTGTGTCCATCCGTACTATAAAAAAATTGGGCCGTATCTTTTTTGTTTGAAAAATCACAGCTCGCTTTAAAAAATACACGTTGTTGTTTGAGGTCGATCTTGGCCAGTTCTTGTGGTGCCCCCGTCATCGCATTGATCATTACCAATGATTTTGTGTTTCCTTCCATCCGAACGCCTACTAAACCATAGTTTTTTTGCAATAACGATAATCCGGCAAAATCACCATCTTTCATGTTAGAAACCTCTACAGCAATAGCGGCGCTGCAGCTCGGGCCGATGGTGCGTTGCGTCAATGTATTTTTAGCCGACAGAAAGTCATCAGTAAGGTCGCCGGTTCGCAGTCTCAAAAAGCCACTGCGTTCGGTCACTGACCATAGATCAACAGCTGGGTTATGGTTCCATTGCCATACTAGGGGAAGGGCGGGTTCGCCAGCTTTCCGCTCAAAATCATCCGAGCTAACAATTCCGGGGCTTAAGCTTTTATTTGCAGGAAGATCCAATTTAGCCGCGACTTTTCCGTCAATTCCAAGCACAGGCCAGCCATCCTCCCAGTTGACCGGAACCAAAAACGGAATTCGGCCTACAGCACCATAATCCTGAAAAAGATAAGCATACCATTTTCCATTGGGCATATCGATCAGCCCTCCCTGTGCCACACCCTGATCCTGCAAAACCACTTTCCCCTCATACGGACCTTCCAGTTGGCTGGCCCGATGTACAATTACTGTGCGCATCCCTCCCGCTGGCCATGAAATATTAAAAAGATAATACATACCATTGATCTTAAACATTTGGGATCCTTCAGCAGGTAAACCGGCTTTGCCTTCTTTAGGATTGGCGGGTAAAGAGGCATTCTCTATCAATACCCGTTGTGTTCCTGCTTTAACACCTGAAAAATCTGGCGATAATTCAGCAATATAGATGCGCCCCCCACCCCAGATTATATAAATTTTCCCCTCGTCAAAGAATAAGCTATGATCGTGCATCATCGGTTGAAATTCTTTCGAAGTCCAGGGTCCATGTTCAATATCTGCTGTCTGGTAAATATGCGTTTTTCCTGTATTGGCCGAAAATGTGCTGACATAGTAACGCCCCTCATGAAAGCGCAAACTGCTTGCCCAGGAGCCGTGCCCATACGCATTTTTATGGTTTGACAGATTGAGTTCATCCTGATCGCCAAGACGATCGTAAGCATAATTAATCATCGTCCAATTGACCAGATCTTTGGACTTCATAATCGGGACACCGGGGTTCATATGCATGGTCGTGCTGCTCATATAATAGGTATCACCGACGCGTATCATGGACATATCGGGCACGTCAGCAAAGATGATTGGATTATGGGCCTGTTGCGCTGTCGCTCCCAAAAACGTGATCATCAAGGAGAAGACAAAAGCGCTGATTTTCATTCTTAACATATTGACAGTTTTTATGAGTCGCATTAATTTAGTAAACCTTAAATGTATAGTATTTTCCAGGCAAGGTTCGTACATCGTATTCATAATAGCTTGGTAATTCAATTCCTTTCAGGTGTGAATCTGCCGAATGAATACTCGCTGGTGTTATTACAGGAGCTAAAAGGGCATTAGTCTGATCGCCTTTTGCTATTTGAAGTTCAGGTCCTTTCAATGGCGAAGCTGTTCGCAGCCGCAAATTACCGCCTAAAGATGAAAAGACCATAACTTCCTTTATCTTTCCTTTTTGCCATTGCATTTCAATTTCAAATCCACCGCGCGCCTTGATCCCCTTTACCCAGCCCTCTTTCCATTGATCGGGGATAGCTGGCAGTAAATGCACAGCACCATCGTAGCTTTGGATCAGCATCTCCGCAATTCCGGCCGTTAAGCCAAAATTACCATCAATCTGAAATGGAGGATGTGCCGTAAACAGATTGGGATAGGTACGTCCCTCGGGATGGTTTTCATCGGAAACCGTCAACATCTTTTTTATAATTTCGTAGGCATGGTTTCCGTCCAATAAACGGGCCCATAAATTTATTTTCCATCCAATTGACCATCCCGTCGCGAAATCACCTCGATAGATCAACGAATTACGTGCTGCCTCAAACAATTCAGGCGTGCGGAACGGTGAAATTTGACTACCTGGAAACAATCCATATAAATGGGATACATGCCGATGTTGATTGTGCGGATCATCCACGTCTTCCAGCCATTCTTGTAACTGATTATAACGACCTATATGCATTGGTGGAATCCGCCGTGCCGTTGCCAATAATGTGTCCCTATACATTGCATCAACACCGAGGGCTTCTGCCGCCAAAGCGGTACGTGTCAGCATGTCGTAACATAGCTGATTATCCATGGTTACGCCTGCCGCAAGTGGCCCTTGCTCGGGCGAAATTGAAGGACTCAGAATGAGCCATTGTTTAGTCGGATAACCACGATGCTCGACAAGCACAGACAAAAGAAAGTCGCAAGCTCCCCTCATTACTGGATAATATTGCCTTAAAAAGACCTTATCTCCCGTAAAAAGATAATGTTCCCACAAATGTTGAGACAACCACAGCCCTCCACTCGGCCACATTCCGGCAGCCGCAAAATCAATCGGACTCGTCACGCGCCAGATATCGGTATTGTGATGCGCTACCCAGCCGCGCGCATGATACAATGTCTTCGCTGTCTCTTCTCCGCTTTCACTGAGCTCTTTAATCATCGAAAATAACGGCTGGAGCGTGCCAGAAAGGTTGGTAACCTCTGCTGGCCAATAGTTCATTTCGGTATTGATATTGATCGTATATTTACTGTCCCAGGCTGGTTGCATGGAGCGGTTCCAGATGCCTTGCAGATTAGCAGGTTGACCACCTGCCTGTGAAGAACAGATAAGCAAATAGCGGCCGAATTGAGCCAACAAAGTCACGAGCGCCGGGTCCTGTGTACGGGCAAAATTTGCGATACGCTTTGCAATAGGCTCCTGATGTTCACTGCTCAAACTGCCCAAATGGAGCTGGAAGCGGTTAAATTGTTTGCCATAAGAAGCGATGTGCTGCCGCAAAGCAAGCTGATAATCCTTATCCATCGCTTTTTGCAACCTTTCAGCGGCCACCTTATGGGGATCAGCCCCCAATTGCTTGTAATTTTGGAAATTGCTCGCTATGGAAATGTAAAGACAAATGGAACTTGCACCTTTTACATCAATCGATTGGTCTTTCACAACAAGCTCTCCATCGGTATGCTTTACTCCCGTATGAATCTGATAAACAACCTGCCCTTTAATACCCTCATGATCGGATCCTCGTCCTGCTAATATAAGTTTATCACCGTTTTTGTAAATAGTATGCTTCGACTCATTCTCATAAGTTAATGTGCAGTTGAGTTTCCCCTTCTTGCTCGACTTTATTTTCATGACAATGACATCATCAGCAAACGAAGTAAAAACTTCTCTGGTAAATGCTACCCCATCTACTGTATAACGGGACAATGCTACCGCCCGTTCAATATCCAGTTCGCGATAATAATCCTGATACTGTTCGTGCCCAGGAAATCGCAGCAGTATATTTCCTGCGGTCTGATAGGGCATGCCATGGGTTTTGGTGAAGAAGGTTTCATTCGCAAGTCTATCGGCTTCAGCTGATTTTCCATCGAATATATAATGCTGAATAGTTTTTAATGCCGCCCCACCTTTCTTATTATCGTTGCGATAAGGTCCACCCGCCCAAATAGTTTCCTCATTGAGCTGCATGCGTTCACAAGATGGAATTCCATAAACCATCGAGCCCAACCGACCATTTCCCAGCGGTAAAGCTTGTTCCCATACCCTTTCGTCTGCAGGCCGATCATACCATAGGGTCAATGCCGATCGCTTTTGGGCAAACAACAACGTCATATTCAGTGACAAGATCACAATGAATATACTTATGTACTTCCAAATAAAGTTTTCAATCATTTTTCTTGATACCATTTTTTGCAGTTTCGGGATTAATGCAGAGGACCAACAAACTCATTGTAAGATAGGCCAAGGCAAACCGTCGAATAGTTTATTGCTATGATCAACTTATTAAGGTCTTTTATTTCTTATCCTTAAATAACAATTGCGAAACATTATATAGGTCATTTCTCCACACATTGAAGTCATGTCCTCCAGGCTCCAGATAATAAATATGAGGCACTCCGTGTTCTAAAAGGTACTCATGTGTACGCTTACTGATATTGAGCAAACCGTCCTGGTCACCACAGGAGATCCACAGCATTTTTAGGCTATCTTTAGCTTCTTTTGGAACAGGCAGTAATTCCTGTGGCATCTTGGTGTTGGGCGCAGAAGAAAAGCCCCCGACCCAGGAGAAGGTATCCATATGGCCCAGTCCAAAATTCAGCGCCTGGCCTCCTCCCATAGACAGCCCAAAAATCGCGCGGTGTTCACGATCCTTGATAACGGGAAACTGCTTTTCAACAAATGGAATCAGGTCATTGAGCAGATCTTTTTCAAAAGTTGAAAACGCCGCTACCCGATCCGGTGCCATCACATTTCCACCAGCACGGTCATCTTCCATGGCACGGCCATTAGGCATGATCACCAGCATGGGTTCCATTTTTCCTTCTGCATACAGGTTATCGAAAATAACTTGTGGATTTCCATGTCTGAACCATTCCCGTTCATCACCGCCGATTCCATGCAGCAGGTACAGTACAGGGTATTTTTTTGCGGTACTATATCCCGGCGGCGTATAGATTAAGGCTTTCCTAGTAACCCCTACAGTTTTCGAAGGATAAACTACGGAGTCGATTTTTCCAGTGGACGCCAATTTTCGCTCCACATCGAATCCCTGTGGAGCAGCCTGCTGCGCCCGAGCGATTAAGCTGACAGAAAACACGCACAATAACGTGTAGATCATTTTTCTCATCATATAATTGGTTTAACAGTACATCAATTTTAGGTAAGCAACCGATAAAAGCAACAGCGCACATCCAATCTAGAAACAGTTGCCTAATTTCATAATAGAACAATAGCCCATGGCAATTAGGTCGCCACTTTCCTTTTTAGTACTCTTAACACCGCAGCTACAATAGCGTCGGCGTTTAGGCCATATTTATCCATCAGCGCACTTGGCGGTCCCGATTCACCGAAACTGTCGTTTACAGCCACATACTCTTGCGGAGTAGGCAATTGTTTTGCTAACAGTTGTGCGACACTATCTCCGAGTCCACCGATACGGTTATGTTCTTCGGCTGTAACAACGCAGCCCGTCTTAGCGACAGAAGTCAGTACCGCTTTCTCGTCTAGGGGTTTGATGGTATGGATATTAATGATTTCGGCATCAATACCTAATGTTTCCAATTCTTCCCCCGCACGTATAGCTTCCCAAACGAGATGCCCTGTTGCCAAAATGGTCACTGCATTACCCGGGTTGAGCATCACGGCTTCACCGATCACAAATTCCTGATCTTCCGGCGTGAAAACCGGTACTACAGGTCGTCCAAACCGCAGATAGACCGGCCCTTTGTGTTTGGCGGCAGCTAGGGTTGCAGCCTTCGTCTGATTATAATCGCAAGGGTTAATAACTGTCATGCCCGGAAGCATTTTCATCAATCCAATATCTTCCAATATCTGATGGGTCGCTCCATCTTCACCCAATGTAAGGCCGGCATGCGAAGCTGCGATTTTCACATTTTTATCTGAATAGGCGATAGACTGTCGGATCTGATCATATACCCGACCCGTTGAAAAATTGGCAAATGTACCTGTAAACGGTATTTTTCCACCAATGGTAAGTCCAGCCGCAATACCCATCATATTTGCTTCGGCAATGCCGATCTGAAAGAAACGCTCCGGAAAGGCCTTGATGAAATCGTTCATTTTGAGGGAACCGATCAGGTCTGCACAGAGTGCAACCACATTTTCGTCTTCCTTTCCCGCTTCCAGCAAACCGGCTCCAAATCCAGAACGTGTGTCTTTCGATTCTGTGTATGTATATTTTTTCATGTTAATCTATTTCAAAATCACCCTACGATTAGGCAATATAATCTCCCAATGTTTCTGCATTCTGGTTTAAGGCCAAACTTAGTTGCTCATCGCTGGGCGCTATGCCATGCCATTTATGCGAGCCCATCATAAAATCGACGCCATTACCCATTTCCGTATGGAGCAACACCATTACTGGCAAGCCAACTCCGGTTGAAGCCCGAGCCTTTTGAAGTCCTGAAATCACAGAACTAATATCATTACCACGCATAATCTCAATAACCTTCCAGCCAAATGCCATCCATTTGCGAGGTAGGTCGCCCAGCGAAAGGACATCATTGGTAGCACCATCAATCTGCGCACCATTGTAATCTACAATAGCAATCAAATTGTCCATTTCGTTGTGGGCTGCATACATGGCCGCTTCCCATACCTGCCCTTCCTGCAATTCACCATCGCCCATCAGCACATAAACAAAGCGGTTATCCTTATTTAGTTTTTTTGCTTGAGCAGCGCCAATAGCGACAGAAAGCCCTTGTCCCAAGGATCCCGAAGCGACCCGGATACCTGGCAGTCCTTCATGTGTTGTCGGATGTCCCTGCAACCGTGAGTTGAGTTTTCTGAAAGTAGCAAGTTCATCGATTGGAAAATACCCCGATCGCGCCAACACACTATAAAATACCGGAGAGATATGACCATTGGAAAGGAAAAACAGATCTTCCCCCATACCATTCAAGTCAAAATGATCCTTTCGCTGCATCAACTCGAAGTACAAAGAGACCAACAATTCAGTACAACCCAACGATCCTCCCGGATGCCCCGACTGGCAACCATGTACCATGCGGAGTATATCCCTTCGGACTTGCTTAACAATCGCTTCTAAATTATGTATACTATGTTTTGTCATGACCATCTCAATTGTTACTTTGTGCAGCAACGCGTTTATGATCAGCTAAAAATTGAGCGAGCCCACTGTCCGTCAGCGGATGTTTTAAGAGGGAGAAGATCGCCTGCAAAGGTCCCGTCATAACATCCGCACCAATCTTGGCACAACCTAGTATATGCGCACTATGACGTACCGAAGCCGCAAGAATTTGGGTTTCAAAAGCATAATTATCATAAATGGTCCGTATTTCGCGGATCAGGGCGAGTCCATCGACAGAGATATCATCGAGCCTACCGACAAAAGGAGATACATAAGTTGCTCCGGCTTTGGCAGCCAAGAGTGCCTGCCCGGCAGAAAATACCAGGGTGCAGTTGGTTTTAATTTGCTTTGTACTAAAATATTTAATCGCTTTAATGCCGTCTTCAGTCATCGGAACCTTAACAACAATCTTATTGTCTAAGGCCGCTAAGAGCAAACCTTCGTCAATCATCCCGTTAAAATCAGTCGAAATTACTTCAGCACTGACATCACCCTCCACAATATCACAGATAGCTTTGTAATGGGCATGTACATGAGTTGTTCCTGTAATGCCCTCTTTGGCCATGAGCGAAGGATTGGTCGTCACTCCATCTAGGACACCTAAATTTTGAGCCATACGAATCTCAGTGAGACTTGCTGTATCGATAAAAAATTTCATTTTTTTAGTTGATTAGTTTTGTATTCGCTAGATCTCTAGCGATTGGTTATAAGGCAAAACTATAGTTTTCAACCAGATAGGATTGCAACAAATAAAAAAAAGAAGGGTAAAAATGTTTAAAACAGATTACCCTTCCAAAAAACTGATCTAAAACGACCTTTTTAAACAACAATTTTGTGCTTATTACACGGATGTGCTTTTTTGCAATTGGATATATTCACTTGGTGTCATTTGATATTTCGCTTTAAAGACTTTTGTAAAATAGTTTGGATTGGCAAATCCCGTCTCGTAAGCAATTTCAGAAATGGACTTATCACTTTTTTCAAGCAAGCCTGCAGCCTTTTCTAGTTTTACCGAGCGTATAAAATCTACAGGTGACATTCCCGTAAGTTCCAGCAACTTATTGTATAGGGAGGCTCGGCTCATCGATGTGTGGGCACTCAGCGCTTCTACCGAAAGTTGTGGATTATCGATATTATCGTGCACATATTTGAGCACTTTTTGTAAAAATTTATCTTTTTCGGATTTAATCGTCATTTCGGGAGCTACAATAGATACCTGTTTACTATAGACTTCCTTGAATGCTTGGTTCAGCTGGAGCAGGCTGTTAACCTTCGCCACCAGTACATCCATATCAAAGGGTTTGGTTAGGTAACCCACCGCCCCAGACTCAAGGCCACAGACAAGACCATTATCGACTTGCGAAGCCGTTAGCAAAACAACAGGGATATGTTTTGTCCGCTTATCCTGTGCAAGCTTCTGTGAAAATTCCATACCATTCATATACGGCATCTGTACATCGCTCACCACAAGGTCAGGATGATGGAAAAGTGCTTTTTGCCAGCCATCCTTCCCGTTGGTAGCCTCGATAACCTGATAATACTCTTTTAAAGACTCGCTGAGGTAATACCTAAAATCTTCATCATCTTCAATAATCAACACAAGTGGGCATTGTCTAAGCTCGGCAGGTTGTGCCAAAGCGACCCCTTCTGGTTCAGGCACACCTTCGTAAACTGGATCAGCTTGATCCAACCATAGATCAAACTTAAAGACACTTCCGCTGTCAGGTTGACTGCTTACCGAAATCTCGCCATGATACATCTGAACAAATGATTGTGCAATTGACAGTCCGATTCCTGAACCTTGGCTCGCCACTTTACCCTCAGTATCATGCTGAAAAAAGCTCTCAAATATCGATTGTTGCAACTGCTCGGGAATTCCGATACCAGTATCCCGCACTTCAAAGTAAACATGCAGCTTTTTATTGACCATATTTACCGAAGATATACTTACGGCGATGTCCCCACCTTTTTTCGTGAATTTGAAAGCATTATAGATCAAATTAAACAAAATACGCTCAACCTTGTTACGGTCAAATCGACAATATAATTTCTCCTGGCAAGGGTAAAAAGAATAATCGATTCCTTTTTGCAAGGCCATGTCCTGAAAAGAGCGGTATACTTCCTGTACAAAAGATACCAATTCACCTTCTTCATCCTGCACTTTCAGTTCATGGTATTCCATTTTTCGAAAATCAAGTAACTGATTGACTAAATTCAACAGGCGGCGCGCGTTACGACTGATCAAATTAAGCTGTTCCCCCAGCTTACTATCTTTATTTTTAGCAACCAATGCATCTATAGGGCCCATGATCAAAGAGATTGGTGTGCGGAATTCATGACTTAAATTAGTTAAAAACCTAATCTTCATTGCATCCAATTGATGTTTGGTCTCTGCATCCCTTTTTTGTTGCTCAATAAGCTGCCGCGCATGGATACGTTCCTGCTCAATCGCAAATTTTTGCTTTAACTTTTGAATGCCACGGTGCCTGATCCATAGAAGTACACCCAACACTGCAAGCACATAAAATAGATAGGCATAAATGGTACGCCAAAACGGTGGAGCAACGTGTATAGCAATTGATTTGATCTCCTTGTTCCAAATGCCATCATTATTGCTTGCGCGTACCTCAAAGACATAGTCTCCGGGATCCAAATTTGTATAATAGGCACTGTTTTCCTTGCCATTGCGAATCCAATTTTTGTCAAAACCGACAAGTCGGTACTCGTATTGGTTATCCTCAGGCACAGTTAGATTTAGAGCCGCAAAAGAAATTGAAAAATTTTGTTTGTACTTCAGGTTGATACGATCGGCAGTCAACAGAGACTGCTGAATTGGACCTTTCTCTGTGGGCTGCACGATCACATTGTCAATTTTTAAATCCGTCAGTGCGACCTTGGCAGGATTGCTATTTGTTTTTAAATGTGCCGGATAAAAATGGTTAAAGCCCTTCTGACCGCCAAAGTAAATTTCTCCATCGTCCGTTTTTAACGACGCACCCAGCATAAAAGCACCTTCTTGCAATCCCACGGCATTTGAATAGTTTTTAAACGTATGATGTGCCGGAGAATAACAGCTCAATCCTTTGTTTGTTGAAAACCATACTCTTCCTTTGTCGTCTTCCACAATACTCTGGATAGCACCATTTACTAGTCCATCTTTCTCGGAAAGTGTTTCAAATAGTACTTTCCCTTTTCGTAGCAAGCCTACCCCATTGCCATTTGTTCCAACCCATAAATTCCCATTTTTATCCATATGTATGGCCAATACATAATTGCTTGGAAGCTTATTTTTCGCTTTATCATATTGTGTGGTCCGTTGTTTCAAAGGGTCATACATCACCAGACCCGAGCCGTACGTTCCTATCCACATGTTGTGACCTTGGTCTTCAGCTAGGGCACGTATAAAATTCCCCGGCAACTCGATCCCATCGTCTGAGTGTTCTTCCCGTTTGTATTTTTTGACAGTTCCACTTCCCTTTTGGATGATATTCACACCGCCTCCATTTGTCCCAACCCATGTATTTCCCTGAAAGTCGACTTTCAAACAAAAAATATCGTTATTATTCAAGTTGTCTGTTCTATTCCCAACGGTGTATCTTTTGAGATTTCCTGAAGTGAGATCATAATTCATCACCCCTTGCTGATAAGTTCCGATCCAAAGTTGATCGAGTTTTCTTTCCAAGGTCAGCACCGTAAGATCTTTAGGCAGGCTCGCAGATAGTACAACAGGCGACAATCGATCCGTCGTTCGATCGTATTTCCAAATACCACCACCATCGACCCCCAGAAAGATCTTATTTTGATAGGCCGCAAACGAAGTCACTATAGCTGGGTCCCCAGTCATTCCTTCCAGGAAATCCAGGCTTTTCAAACTAAATTGACTTAAATTGGTATCGAACTTATTTAAGCCGCCCTGAAATGTACCTATCCAATAGATTCCACTCTTGTCCATAAAAATAGACCGTATCGATTTATGAGAAAGGCTATGTACATTACTTGGATCAGGCTTAAAGGTCCGAACTGTAAAATCGCTGGTATTAAGTACATCGAGACCATTATCCGTTCCGATCCATAAGTCCCGCTTTTGATTGTAACACAACGTATAAATGCGTGGGCTGCTCAAAGCACCTTTTCCTAATCCCGTACCAAATTTTTTGAACTGAACATCGCCAGGACTCAAATATTTAAGTCCAAGCATAGACCCAATCCAGATTCTCCCCTCATCGTCTTCAACAATGGAGGTAACTTCAATCCCATTCCCATACCTCTCCTGCTCCGAAAGGACTTCAAAACGTTTAATAGTCTTTAAATCTGCTGAGATACGAAAAATTCCATTCTCTGAGGATACCCACATGTTACCTCGTCGATCACGAAAGACACAGCCCGTCACTTTACCCGCAAACATTTCCACAATATGTCGATAGGTGGGATCCATCTTCTTTTGTAGATCATTCACATCCACGATAAACAAAGCACCATAGGAAGCGATCCAAATATTTCCGTTTGCGTCGTTATCAATTGCATTAATAGCGGTACTGAGCCATTTACCGTCGGGAGTAAGATTATACGAGCGGATACGGTCAGCTTCCCGATCATAATAACTTAATCCACCTCCATTAGTACCAATCCATATCCTTCCCTTTCTGTCTTCACTTAAGGCCGATATATGATTTGCCATTAAACTATTTGCTTTATTGGCATCATAGCGATACACATTGTAATGACGTCCGTCGAAGCGGTTAAGTCCATCCTCTGTTCCTAACCAAAGAAAACCATAGCTATCGCGATAGATACTATAGATGGTATTCGAAGAAAGCCCGTCTTTTGAATAATAGCGTTGAAATGTTACAGGCTGGTTTTGCCCGTACGAAAAAAAGGTCAGCAATATCCAGCTCAATGCCAGTAAAATCCGTATCATATCTTTAGGTATATCATCTCACCATAAAAACTTGAAGTGAGCTGTCAACTAAATTATCAAATTAATCCCTACTAAACTAGTCTCCACTATCATTTACACCATGTAAGGGGTAATTTTTGACATTCTTATCCTTCATTTAAACATTCTTGCTATCCACTAAATTCTCCAATGGCTAGCTTTGATTTACAATTATAAACGGCTTTGAAAGGCGTTCCCAATATAGGGAAAACTATATGCAACCAATGCAACCGGTTGCTATGTCATTATAAAAGAAAATTTAACCAATTATTATACAGCATATGACAGTACCTGATGATCCATGACTGTCCCTTGATTTTTTATCAAAATAATCAAAGGGAATACGGATACAAACGTATCTAGCCAATTAGAGAAAATTTAACCACGAATTCTTCAACCTATTTATCAATCCAAAAATGCGATGATGATTACATGTACAATCACACGAGTAAGGTATTGGAAAAAGCTATGGGGTATAGCTAAGCCATTCACTTTACTGCTGTTCCTGCTTTATGTGGGACAGGCAACACTCTATGCTCAGGCCAAAAGGCAGATAAGGGGCATTGTCGTCGATAGTAACCATAAAAAGGTGAGCGGCGCCTCCATCAGGGTAAAGGGCACCTCGCTAGCCACGGCTACCGATGACAATGGAGTTTTCACGATCCAAGTCCCTGCAGATAATAATTTATTGACCATCTCCAAACTAGGATATGGTCAACTCGAAGTGGATATCCACAATAAGAACACGGTAGAAGTACAGTTAACCGATAAGTCTATCGAAATCGAGGAAACCGTTGTCGTCGGTTACGGTCGTCAGAAAAAAGAAACCGTTGTTGGCGCCATTGCGCAAACTTCCGGTAAAATCCTCGAGCGCGCAGGTGGTGTTTCTAGTGTAGGAGCGGCATTGACCGGTAACGTACCCGGGGTCATTACCACGGCAAGTACCGGTATGCCGGGGGAAGAAGACCCTCGTATTGTGATCCGCGGGCGCAGTACCTGGAATAATACCGACCCATTAGTCATGGTCGATGGGGTCGAACGACCATTATCCGCCGTTGATATCAGTTCCATCGAAACTGTTTCCGTCCTCAAAGACGCATCAGCAACCGCCGTGTATGGTGTCAGAGGAGCCAACGGCGTTATTTTAATCACCACCAAGCGAGGGAAAGAAGGGCAGATGCTGATACGCGGTACCGTCAACAACATTGTTAAGACCGTGTCCCAGCTTCCGGGCAAAATGGATTCATACGATGCATTGATGCTACGCAATAAAGTGATTGAGTATGAATTAGGCATTAACCCTGCAAGTTGGGCCGATTATTCACCACAGGATATTATCAATAAATACCGTTTCCCGGCCGACCAAACGGAACGGGAGCGCTATGTAAATACTGATTGGGCAAAAGAACTCTTTAAAAGCCAAGCATTTTCGCAAAATAGCAGTGTTAATATTGCCGGCGGTACACCATTTGTCAAATACTTTGCCAATGCAGATTATCTCTACGAAGGTGACATGTTCCGCCAGTTTGAAAACGCCAGAGGTTATAAAGCAGGTTATGGATTTAACCGGCTCAATGTACGTTCGAATCTGGATTTCCAGCTTACGCCAACAACAAAATTTTCAACGAATCTAGCGGGCTCCCGTGGTGTCCGAAAAAGTCCATTTGGTGGCGGCAATAATTATTCCTATTGGATTGCAGCCTATACCGTAGCACCGGATGTTATTTACCCACGTTATTCCGATGGTACCTGGGGATTTAATGCGCCAAATCCGAATGCCGGAATAAACTCCGCGCGTGTACTGGCCATCAGTGGAACGGAATATACAACTACAAGTCGCATTACAAGCGATTTCACACTGGAACAGGATCTTAAGTTTTTAGCAAAAGGGCTTAATATACGTGGAACACTCTCGCTGGATAACACTTTTGTTGAAGCCAATCGTGGTATCAACGACGCGAATAATAACACACAGAGCAAGTGGATCGATCCCAAAACTGGACTTCCTACCTATCAGATCCCTTTTGATGGCACCAATAGATTTGATTTTGTGGAGGGTATTGACTGGACAACAGGAGCAGGATTTGTCGACGACAGAGCCACTTACAGAAGATTATTTTATCAGCTACAATTAAATTACGCAACAACCATTGCGCAACACCACAATATTTCGGCAATGGGACTTGTCAACCGAAATCAATACGGTAGGGGGAGCACCGTTCCCTCCTATCGCGAAGACTGGGTATTCCGCACGACCTACAACTATAAAAACAAATATATGCTGGAGTATAACGGCGCATATACAGGATCGGAGAAATTTGCCCCCGAAAACAGATTTGCCTTTTTTAATTCAGGTGGTATTGGCTGGTTAGTTTCGGAAGAAGAGTTTATGAAACCTTTATCCTTTTTGAACACCTTAAAGCTGCGTGGCTCTTATGGGGATATTGGCGACGATAGTGGTGGTGGACAGTTTCTTTATTTAACGCAATGGGCTTATGGCGGTACTTCAGGAATGGGAGTAGACGGCCGGTTTTCCTACTCGGATGGAAATACCAGTCCTTACATCTGGTATAAAGAAAATGTGCTTGGAAACCCCAATATCCGTTGGGAAAAAGTGAAGAAATTAAACTTCGGCGTGGATTTCGGACTGTTCAATGGACAGATTTCCGGAAAGGTAGACTTCTTTAAAGATCATCGGACGAATGTGCTTATCACAGGTGGCGGTCGGTCTATTCCATCCTATTTTGGGGTCGAGGCTCCAACGGCCAACCTTGGAGAGGTAGAAAATAAAGGTTATGAGGTCGAACTGAAATTCAATAAACAACTTAACCCCGATTGGCGGATATGGGCCGATGTCAATTTTACTCATGCCAAGGATAAAGTCATTAATGCCGATGCACCTGAGTTGCTACCCGAATATCAAAAACCGGATAACAAACAGGTGAGTCAAACCTATTCCTATGTTAGCTCCGGATATTATAATACCTGGGATGAACTGTATGGCAGCACCATACATGAAAGCAATGACCTTGCTAAGCTTCCCGGCAATTACCACATCCTGGACTATAACGGCGATGGTATTATCGATGCCAAAGACAATATTCCTTATGCCTTTCCCTCCGTTCCACAAAACACCTACAATTGTACAATTGGGTTTGACTGGAAGAATTTCAGTGTCATGACACAATGGTATGCCGTCAACAATGTGACGCGTCAGGTTGTCTTCAATAGTTTCTCGGGGCAACTAAATTTAGCCTACGATGAAGGTTCTTATTGGTCAAAGGACAATATCAATGCGGATGTACCACTCCCCCGGTGGTTATCCCAGTCAAGCAGCTACGCCCCTGGCAACAGATATATGTTTGACGGTTCATACATTCGATTAAAGACAGCAGAAATTGCTTACAATTTTAATCGCGAATCCGGCGTAATCAAACGCCTGGGCCTTCAAAACCTCCGCCTATTCCTGAATGGCAACAACCTGGTCTTCTGGTCGAAAATGCCGGATGACCGAGAATCCAATTACGCCGGTACCGGTTGGGCTTCTCAAGGAGCCTATCCTACGGTAAAGCGTTTCAATCTAGGTGCAAACATTACTTTTTAAAGCAATTAGACAGATGAAAAAATATTTTAAGGTAATCTTTATAACGGGTGTACTGTGGTCCACTGCCTCACTACTATCCTGCAATAAATATCTAGACAAAGAGGAACAGTCCAATGTATCATCCAAAGAAGCATTTAAAAACTTTATCAACTTTCAGGGGTATACTGAAGAACTGTACAACTGTGTAGTCAATTTCAGCAACAACTACTGGACCAACTCCTGGAACTGGGGTGAAGATGAAATAACCTCCACAGCGAACAACTTTCATTATGTAAATAAGATCGATCAAGGCAATTTTTGGGGTTGGCAAAGGGAATTCGACGGCTGGGGTGCCGGTTGGATGGATCAGGGCGATTTTACCACCAGAAACGACGATGTATTTGCCAACCGTGCCTTCCGCGATCTATGGAGTGCCTCCTGGTTTGGCCTTCGTAAAATAAGCCTTGGCCTAGAGAATATCGATAAACTGACCGAAGCGACGCAGGAGGAAAGAAACCTGATCAAAGGGCAATTGTTATTTTTCAGGGGTTGGTTTCACCACCGGTTGATGGAATACTTTGGCGGTATGCCGTACATCAATTATGTACTTCCAAGTGACGAAAAGCTCCGGTTGCCAAGACTTAGCTACCAGGCCTGTGCAGACCTTGCCGCGGCCGATTTTAGAGAAGCGGCCAACCTCTTGCCGATCGACTGGGACAATACAACCGCTGGAAAGCGTACACTAGGTAAAAACCAGTTGCGCATCAATAAAATAATGGCACTGGCCTATCTTGGAAAAAACTACCTTTGGGCAGGAAGTCCACTGATGAATTTTCAGTCCACTGGAAGTAAAACCTATCAGGCTGATTACTGCAAAAAAGCTGCCCAGGCCTTTGGCGAATTGCTGTCCCTCGTGGAGAGCGGCCAGACAAATTATGCACTGGTACCCTTGGCCAATATTCATTTAAACTTTTACACCACGGGACAAAACTGGGCCATGCCAGGAAGTACAGAGGCCATATTCAGAGGCCCTTATATTGACGCTTGGGTGTCTAACTGGGGAACAAGCAAACAATATATTCCACTGGAGGTTGGAGATGGCGACCTTAAGTTTAACCCAACGGCAAATTATGTCGATTACTATGGCATGAAAAGCGGCTTACCAATCAAGGACATTACCCAGTCCGATGCGGAGTCGGGATACAATGCCGAATACCCCTGGAAAGATCGCGACCCACGCTTTTATAAAGACATTATTTTTGACGGCACAAAAGTCGTACAGGGAAATATGTCGGCATCAGAAGAAAAAAACCGCTATGCCAATCTATTCACAGGCGGAAGCTATCGGGATACCCGTACCGGAAGTCAGACGGGCTACGTCTTACGCAAATTTATCCCTTTAACATCCAATAAATATGATCAAGCCTACAGTTACGGTACCAATCTTCATATTTACGTCCCTTACATGCGTCTTGCTGATGTCTATCTGATGTATGCCGAGTCTGCCCTAATGGCTTCCAATTCGGCTACGGGCAAAGCAGACAATTACGGTAAAACTGCTGTCGATGCCATCAATATCGTACGCGATCGCGCCGGTGTGGGCCATGTAGACAGCAAATTTCTCAACTCCGCGGCAGCCCTGCTTCCCGAGCTACGTCGCGAACGTGCTGTGGAACTTGCCTTCGAAGGTCACCGTTTTAATGATCTGCGCCGTTGGTTGTTATTGACCGAAGCGCCTTACACCTTAAAGAAGGCAGTTTCGTTTGATCGAGCAGGTATCTTTAACAACCAAGATCCGTCTCAAAATCGCGTAGTCAATATTCAAGAGAACGTTATTCTGGAACGCAAATTTACGAGCAAGCATTATTGGCTGCCACTAAAGGTCAGAGATGTCAATATGTATCCCGAGTTCTATCAGAACCCAGGCTGGTAACGAGTTTTTCATTTAATCATTTAAAAAATGAAGTACAAAAAATTAAGTATAGCACTATGTCTTGGATTAAGCTGGATCGCCACCACGGAAGGAATGGCCAAAGAATCGCTTAATCCAACCATTGGACAATATAAAAATACACATTCAACATGTTCGAAAACTGGTCTTCAGGACAGTATCGGCAAAGACAGTACAACACTTGTACAAGTTGCTTTCCGGAAAGTTCAGAAAAAAGACCTCATGGGCAATGTCCAGTCCATCAACATCCCACAATTGCTCGACAAGAGCTACAACACCTACAGTCTGGAAAATCTCGATGCCTTTATTTCCGGATATAACGGTAATATCTGGGGGATGAGCGGTTATCTGGTCTTAGTGGATGGATTTCCGCGCGACGCCAATAACGTTATGCCGACCGAGATCGATCAGATCAGTGTCCTAAAAGGAGTCAATGCCATTGCACTCTATGGTAGTCGGGCCGCAAAAGGAGTAATCAGCATTAACACCAAACGCGGAAAAGCTGGGGGTCAGCAGATAAAAATCAGGGCCAATAGCGGTATCAATACGGCGATCAGTTATCCGCAATACCTGGGCTCTGCCGAATATATGACGTTATACAACGAGGCCCGGCAAAATGACGGTCTCTCTGCACTCTACGGTGCCGAAACCATCTACCAACATGCAGCCGGAACAAACCCTTTCCGCTACCCAAATGTTGATTACTATTCCTCGGACTATATCAAGGATCATTCTAATCGCTACGATGCCACCGCCGAAATCTCAGGCGGAAATCAGCGGGCACAATATTATACCAACTTTGGTTTTTGGTCCGAAGGGTCTATGCTCAATTTTGGACAGGCCAAGAAAAATGGTGGTGCCAATCGATTTAATATGCGTGGCAACATCGACGTCAAAGTCAATGAAATGATCTCGCTCAATGTGGACGCTTCGGCCAGCTTTTACATGTTAAAAGGAGTCAACGCAGATTATTGGGGAGCAGCTGCCATCGCTAGGCCGCATCGCTTCTCCCCACTCATCCCGATCGATATGATCGAAGAAGGTGACATCAATTCGATGGTGTATGTCAACAATAGTAATTTTCTCATCGATGGTAAATACCTTCTGGGGGGAAGTCAGCTGGATCAGACCAATGCCTTTGCTAACATTTATGCCGGTGGCACCAACCGCTATCTCAACCGCCAGTTTCAATTTAATACAGGTTTGAATTTTGACTTGAAAAATATCCTGGAAGGATTGGTTTTCAAAACCAACCTCGCCGTGGACTATCAGTCCAATTACAATCAGGCCTACAACAACAATTATGCAGTATATCAAGCTTCATGGAACAACTATGACGGAAAAGATCGAATCAGTAGCCTTACAAAATATGGGGATGACCGCATTTCGGGCTTACAAAACATCAGCGGCAGCACCTATCGGCAGACCATCGGACTCAATGGATCCTTAAACTTTAACCGCACCTACGACAACAACCACCATGTTTCGGCAATCCTATTGGCCAATGCATTTCAGATCGCTGCCTCCGGCAGTTACCATAAACTCAGTAATGCCAACCTAGGGCTACAGTTAGGCTACAACTATTCCGGTAAATATTATGTTGATTTTAGTAGCGCCTATAGCCATTCGGCGAAATTACCGCAGGGGAACAGACAGGCCCTCTCCCCGACATTAGCCCTTGCCTGGCGCCTGTCAAAAGAAAACTTTCTTGTCAATAGCAAAGTTGTCAATGACCTAAGATTGTCCGCTTCGGCGGGGATCTTAAACACAGACCTGGACATTAACGATTATTTCCTGTATCAAGGCTATTATACCTACAACAATGGGGCCTGGTATAGCTGGGCGGATGGCGCATTGGTACACTCTTTTGACCGACGGAGAGGCGACAATCCAAACATGAAATTTCCAAAACGCAAAGAACTTAACATCAGCCTTGAAGGTGGACTTTACAATAACCTAATCACCTTCAATACATCCTACTTTTTTAACCGCATGAGCGGTGGTTTGGTGCAAGCGGCAACGCAATACCCGATGTATTTTACCACAGGTTGGCCGGTTTATTCGGATCTTCCCTTTATCAATTACAACAGCGACGAACGGCGAGGTGTAGACTTTGGAGTCAACTTGAACAAACAGATAAACCAAACTTTTGTATCACTGGGATTCAATGGGATGTACTATACGACAAAAGCCGTAAAAAGGGACGAACTTTATCAGTTTAGCTATCAAAATAAAGCCGGGAAACCGCTCGATGCATTATGGGGTTTACAGCATGATGGTTTTTATATGAGCCAGTCCGACATTGACAATTCGGCTTTCTCTTCATTTGGTGAGGTAAAACCGGGTGATATTAAGTATAAAGACCAAAACGGGGACGGCACGATTGATACGCGTGACGAAGTCTATCTGGGCAAAGGCGGATGGAGCGGAGCTCCACTTACATTAGGACTCAACCTGACGGTCAAATGGAACAACTTCACCCTTTTTGCTGCCGCTACAGGCCAGTTTGGTGCCAAGGCTATGAAAAACAGTTCTTACTTTTGGGTAGATGCGGAGGATAAATATTCGGTGGTCGTCCGCGACCGCTGGACAGAGTCGACCAAAGAAACCGCTACTTATCCACGCCTAACTACCTTCAACAGTGATAACAACTTTCGAAGCTCAGATTTTTGGCTTTATAAGACGGATCGCATCAACCTGTCCAAAGTGCAGCTTTCCTACGATTTCCCAAAACGTATACTCAGTTCCAAATTTATCCATGAATTAGGTATCTACGCCAACGGATCCAATCTGTTGATGATAGCAAAGGAAAAAGAAATCATGCAATTGAATATCGGACAAGCGCCTCAAACGCGATTTTTCAACGTCGGCCTAAAGGCTCTATTTTAATTATGAATATTTAAAATGAGAATGATGAAAAAACTATTAACGCTAGCCATCGCGAGCAGCCTGTTATTTTCTTCCTGCGAAGATATGTTTGAACCGGCTCTCGAGAATAATCTTGAAATTGAAACGGCCAATAGCCGCCCGTTATATGCTCAGGGATTGCTTTTAAACGGATACAACCGAATCCCAAGCAATAGCTACAGCTTTGATGACGTTGCGACCGACAATGCGGTGAGCAACGATAAGAACAATACATTTCTAAAAACGGCAACCGGCCAGTGGACAAGTATCAACAACCCCTTCGATCAATGGCGCAACAGCTATTCGGCCATACAATACCTGAACAATTTTCTGTCCTTAACGGACCAGGTTGAATGGGCCATGGAGCCAAAAGTTAGCGCCCTATTCAACGACCGGATGAAAGGCGAAGCCTATGGCCTTCGTGCACTGTTTATGTTCCATCTCCTACAGGCGCATGCCGGCAAGTCAGGCACAGGAGAGATATTGGGCGTTCCGATCCATTTGACTCCTGAGACCGTCAATTCGGATTTCAATCAACCCCGAGCCTCATTTGAAGCCTGTATGCAGCAATTGTACGACGACATCAACAAAGCAGAGGATCTATTGCCGATGGATTATGAAAATATAGCTAGCGACAGCCAGGTTCCAGTTAAATATGTAGGAACCGTAAACGCCAACGATTACAATCGCGTATTTGGGTCCACGTTTAAATTACGGATGACCAAGCGCATTGCACAGGCTATTCGTGCCAGGGCAGCGCTATTAGCAGCAAGTCCAGCATACAGTGAAGGGAGTAAAACGACCTGGGAGCAAGCCGCGATCTATGCGGGGCAGGTCATCCAAGCCAAAGGCGGTGTCAGTGGGATCGACCCTAAAGGATTTACCTGGTACAATAAAGAGGTGGTCGACGGTTTAACCTCCGGCTCCAATCCGGCCGAAATTCTTTGGCGTACAGACAAAGGAAATAGTAACAGTATGGAACAAGATCATTTTCCGCCAACATTATTCGGTAGAGGCCGACTCAACCCAACGCAGAACCTGGTCGATGCCTTCCCTATGGAAAATGGCTATCCCATTGCCGATGCCAATTCGGCCTACAATAAAGCCAATCCTTACGATAAACGGGATCCACGATTGAAGACCTATATCATTGTCAATGGTGCGACAGCAGGTGTCAGCAATTCAGCGATCAATACGACAGCCAATAGTCCGACCAATGACGGCTTGAACAAAGTCGAAACTTCCACACGGACGGGTTATTACCTGAAAAAGCTCCTGCGTCAGGATGTCAACCTCAACCCCTCATCCTCTACGCAACAAATGCACTTCAATGCGCGTATACGCATGACGGAAATGTATCTGGCCTATGCCGAGGCGGCCAATGAAGCTTGGGGACCTACAGGTATGGGTACCTTTACGTTCTCGGCCTACGACATCATCAAAGCTATTCGCCGGCGTGCAGGTGTAGGCACCAACAATGGCGACCCTTACCTGGAGCAAGTCAAAAACAATAAAGATCAAATGCGGCAGCTGATCCGAAACGAACGCCGACTGGAACTTTGCTTTGAAGGATTCCGATTTTGGGATCTTCGCCGTTGGAAAATGGATATCAATGTCGCCGCAAAAGGCATGAGTATCAACAACAACAGCTATACCGAAATACCTGTCGAGAATAGACTCTATGAAAACTATATGAATTACGGCCCAATCCCGTACAGCGAGGTACTTAAATACAGCAATCTTGTACAAAATATAGGTTGGAATTAAACTTAACATGCACACGATGAAAAAAATCAATATCCTGTACGCAATGGCTTTAGTAAGTTTGGCGTCCTGCAAAAATAACGACTGGGAGTTCCCTGACTTTGAATTTCAATCGGTATACTTCGCTTATCAGACACCGGTCAGAACAGTGACCCTGGGCGAAGACATCTTTGACAATAGCCTCGACAACCAACATAAGGTCAAAGTCATGGCAACCACAGGCGGCGTGTACAACAACAAAAAAGATATTCGTATCGACTTCGTTGTCGACAACAGTCTCACAAATGGGCTTCACTACCCAAATGGGCAGGCTGTTACCGCACTGCCTGACAATTATTATCAGCTTGCCAGCAACCAGATCAGCATTCCCAGCGGTAGCCTCACGGGCGGTGTAGAGATACAGCTGACCGACGCGTTTTTTGCCGACCCCAAGTCGTTGGAAACCTATTACGTTTTACCGCTCCGGATGACAAAGGTTGTCAATGCCGATTCAATACTCTCCGGTAAAACCTCGTTGCAGACTGCCAATAGGGCAATTGCATCCGACTGGGACGCTGCACCGAAAGATTTTATCTTCTATGCCCTCAAATATATCAATACCTGGCATGGCAATTACCTTCGCCGCGGTACCGATCAGATCGTTGGCAAAGGCGCCAACAGTAGCTTGACAAAAAGCGTTGTCAGGCATCAGGCCTATGTCGAAAAAGATGAAGTCAAAAACATCAGTACGGCAGCACTTAAGAAATCAGTCTTGCCTCTATCTTTTAAGGGAGCAGGTGATGTCAATATGAATCTCAATTTGAACCTATCTTTTGACGACGACAATAATTGCAGTGTTAGCTCGGCTACTGCCGGCGTATCAGCTACCGGAAGTGGAAAATTCGTCAAACGGGGCGAAAAAAACAGCTGGGGCAATGCAGACCGAGATGCACTATATCTATCCTACACGATCGATATGGCACAAATGACCGTCACAAGCAAGGATACCCTCGTTATGCGGGACCGATCCGTAAAAATGGAAACTTTTACGCCCGTCAAAAAGTAGTATCAATTCAATAACGAACAACGATGAAAAAAATCAATAAAACTATCGTCATCCTACTTTCGCTCGGCACTGTCTGGAGTTCCTGCTCCAAATATCAACCCTTGGAATTTGCTGTTGATAAACCGCAGGAAGTGCTGGCGCAGGAAGATATAAATGCCTACAATCCCCTGAAAACTTATTTAGACAAACAGGCAAACCCCGCATTTAAACTTGGTGTCGCGCTCAATATGAACGATTATTTTAATAAAGGAGTACTCTACCGCTTGGCTAATCGTAATTTCGAAGAAATGGTGATGGGCTATGAAATGAAGCATGGTTCCATTGTGCAAGCTGACGGAAGCCTGAATCTATCTCGTGTAGAACAGCTGATCACAGCTGCACAGGAAAACAACATGGCACTGTATGGCCACACGTTGTGCTGGCATTCGGGACAGAATGCCACCTACCTGAATAAGTTAATCGCTCCTGTGGTTATACCAGGTTCTGGAGGACCAGCTCTAGCGGGACATGCACTAAAAATGAGCAATCCCTCTGTTGTCAATGCCTGGGAAGCACAGACAGCCACAGACATTAACCCAACGGAAATAGGGAAAGAATATGTATTGAAGATTGTAGCCCGGGGCAGTAAAGCGGGCAACATTGGTATCGATCTGCAGAGCACCTCCAATTATACGGGCGACAATATGGGTTCATTGGCATTAACAACAAGCTACAAAGAATACGAACTCAAAGTCACCGCAACTGCAGCGCGTAACCGTTTTATCATCAATTTTGGTCAATATGATGGAACTATTTTCATCGACAAAGTCGTGCTGACAAAAACAGGTAGTTCGGCAAGCCTTATTGCCAACAGTGATTTTGAAAACAATATTGATGGCTGGTTTGGCTGGGGAAACAATTCCTCCAGAGCGCAGTCCGCCAATGGCGAAGGTTATGGAAGCCCTGGGGGCAGCACGATCGAGAAAACCTCTGCCGAGAAAGAAGCCATTCTCGCGAAAGCGATGGAGACATTTATTGCCGGCATGCTTGAGAAAACCAAAGGCTACATCAAGGCTTGGGATGTAGTCAACGAACCGATGTCCGACTGGCCCGACCAATATGCCCTAAAGACGGGAGTCGGCAAAACCGATCTGGCGGATGATGAATTCTACTGGCAGGATTATTTGGGTAAAGATTATGCCGTGAAAGCCTTCCAGTTTGCCCGCAAATATGGTAATGCCAATGATCTCCTTTTCATCAATGACTATGGCTTGGAAGGCAGTGGCAACAAATGTAAAGGGCTCATCGCCTATGTCGGCTACATCGAAGGCAAAGGGGCCAAAGTGGATGGAATCGGCACCCAGATGCACATCGATATCAATACCAGTAAAGACCAAATCGTCAGCATGTTCAATCTATTGGCCGCAACCGGCAAGCTGATTAAAGTGTCTGAGCTCGATATCGGCCTTGGAAGCGGCATAAAGACCAGCAATGCAACAGCTGAAATGTATCAGAAACAGGCTGATTTATACAAGTTTGTCGTTGAGAAATACCTCGAGATCATTCCCAAGGATAAACAGTACGGTATCACCCTATGGAGCCCGTTGGATAGTCCAGACCAGGAGGGTTCATTCTGGCGACGTGGAGAGCCCATCGGCTTATGGACCGAAGGATTTGTTCGAAAGCCAGCCTACCAGGCTGTTGCTGAGGCATTGTCAGCTAAAAAATAAGATCATTAATCAGCCTTTAAATATGTAAATTATGAGAACAAACAACATGTGGTTATTGCTGATCTTTTTATTAGCTATTTTTTCCAGCTGCTCGCGGCTGGAAGAAAAAACATTGACCAGCGAATCCGAAAGAAGTCTTAAATCCAATGTTTCCGCGCAAGCCGTTACAAGCTGGCCGCGGCCAACCCCGACCCTACATGTCGGAGGCAAGTACCTCAAAGATCCCTGCGACAATAATATTGTCCTGCATGGGGTAGCCATTACGCCAAGCCCTTGGTTCAATGGCTGTCAGTATGGAGCCAACTCGGGCTACTGCACCTGGGACAATTACAATGTGCAGGGCGCGCTCAATTACAACAAGGCGGTCATGGACAAGCTCAGCAGCGCCGCCGACGGTTGGTACCTCAATTATATCCGTCTGCATATTGATCCTTATTGGACCAATGATCCAGGTGCACCCATTCCCGAAGACGATATCTCACGGTTCAACTACAATCGTTTGGTTACCTACACCGACCAGGTCATTGTCCCCTTAATCAATCATGCCCGCAGCCGCGGTATGTATGTCATCTTGCGTCCTCCAGGTGTATGTCCGCACCGTATCGCCGTCAATGATGCCTATCATACCTATCTCAAGACCGTATGGACCTTTCTGTCGCAGCACACTGCCCTGAAAAATGCAGACAATGTGATGTTTGAATTGGCTAACGAGCCTGTTGAAATCCTTGGGACGAACGGTACTTGGGGAATGACGGGAAATGAACATTTTGCTGCGCTGAAAAATTTCTTTCAGCCCTTAGTCAATATCATCCGTAACAACGGAGCCAACAACGTCTGCTGGATACCCGGTACCGGTTGGCAATCCCATTACCAGGGTTATGTCACTAATCAGATTACCGGCGGAAATATCGGCTACGCCGTACATATCTATCCGGGTTATTGGGGCGGTGTCAATACCTATCAAGCTTTCCAAAATGCCTGGAATACCAATGTCAAACCTATTGCTGACATTGCGCCAATCGCTATTACAGAGACCGACTGGGCTCCACAGGGATATGGTACTTTCGGCACAGGATCTACGGGCACCGCTGGTGGTAATGGTTTTGGTGCAAATTTGAAATATATCGTCGATCAGTCTGGCAATGTCAGCTGGAACCTCCTTGCTCCCGATGACCTGCTCCATAAAGGGGACCCCAATGCCGGCACCGCCTTTAATAACGATTGGGAGGCCTGCGCTGCACCGAGCAAACAATGGTTTCAGCAATATGCCGCCTCCAATTACCCCATGTCTAACTGCACCGTCACCAGCTTGGTGAACAATGGGATTTACGAAATTGAATTTCAGACCGATGCCAACAAAGTCCTTGATTTGAAATCAGGGGAAGATGCCAACGGTGCAGCACTCAGACCCTGGGCCCGAAATGGTGCAAACGCACAGCGCTGGGTAGCCATCGATGCAGGCAATGGTTACTGGCGCTTTGTCTCCAAAGCAAGCGCAAGCAGTCGTTGCATCGATCTGACAAGTAACAGTAATGTACTCGGAACTGCGATCCGGCTCTGGCAGAACTATGGCAATGATGCGCAGGCCTGGAAGGTTACAGCTGTAGCTAATGGCTATTACAAAATTACCTCAAAGGTAGATGCCACACGCGGTTGGGATGTACCCAGCTGCACGATGGATGGCAACTCCAATCTGCAGCTTTGGGATTACTATGGTACATCCTGTCAGTTGTTTAAATTCAAATTTATAGCGATGAACTAAAGGTCATCTTTTCGCGGTAAGCTATTCTTACCGCGAAATAGTTTATTTTAATCACATGAAAAACTTCACCATGCGACAAACACAATTTAAAATCCTGTTAATGATCTTCCTACTATGCGGTTTTTCAGGTACAGCAGCGTTCGCCCAAGACAAAAACTTCCATATTTACCTTTGCTTTGGACAATCCAATATGGAAGGGCACGGTAAATTCGAACCTCAGGATACCATGGCCATCGAACGGTTCAAGGTACTATCGGCAGTAGATTGCCCTGATTTAGGGCGGCAATATGGCCGATGGTCGCCGGCCCGGGCACCGCTCACACGCTGCCACACCGGACTTACACCTGCAGATTATTTTGGCCGAACACTTGTAGAAAATCTTCCCAAAAATATTGAGGTCGGTGTCATCAACGTTTCAGTAGGTGGCTGTCATATTCAATTATTTGATCAGGACAGCACAGCAAGTTATGTTGCAAAGTCACCGGAATGGATGAAATCCATGCTTGCTGCCTATGACAACAATCCTTATCAGAGACTGGTAGCCCTAGCCAGGATGGCGCAGCAGAAAGGTGTTATCAAAGGTATTTTGCTTCATCAGGGTGAGTCCAACACTGGCGATCGGCAATGGCCCAATAAAGTAAAAAAAGTCTATGAAAGCCTCCTGCGCGATTTGCACCTGAGCGCCCAAGATGTCCCGCTGCTTGCCGGCGAACTCCTTTCGGCCGAAGCCGGCGGTAAATGCGCAAGCATGAACGCTATCATTCAGACACTGCCCGCTACCATCCCCACGGCCCATATCATCTCCTCCAAAGACTGTGCAGGTATTGGCGACGGACTACATTTCAGTCCTGCGGGATACCGGCAGCTAGGCAAAAACTATGCGGCAAGCATGCTTAAATTGCTGAAAAAGCGATGAAATAAAAAAGCTAGGGAATCAATCCCTAGCCTTTACAGATAATCAGCCATAGTGATACACACCATGATCGATATGGCCATTCGTTCTAATAATAGTATCCTTTATGGCTTAAGGCAATAACAGTACATACTGTTGTCCTTTAATTTCCAAAAATTTTGGCTAATTCCTGGTGTAACAATTCACCTTTGATATTGATAGCAACAATGTTTCCTTGAGGATCCACCAGATAATTTTGCGGTACGGCACGCACGCCGTACAGCACTGCTGCCTCATTACTCCAGCCCTTTAGATCGGCGACATGTATCCAAGGCAATCCATCATCCTTAATGGCCTTTAACCAGGCATTTTTTCCTTTTGTATCATCCAGCGAAACCGCGAGCACTTCCAGGCCCTTATTTTTATATTTGTTGTATGCCTTCAATAAGTTGGGGTTTTCAGCACGGCAGGGACTACACCAGCTTGCCCAAAAGTCGATCAGCACATACTGACCTTTAAAATCGGATACGTTGACCAATTTCCCTTCCTTATCCGGCTGGGAAAAATCAGGTGCCTTATTACCGATTTTCACACTTCTCTCCGCTAGGAAACGTGCTTCCAACTGTCGCGCATTTGTCATTTGACGGACCTCTTTGGACAGCTTCAAAAACAAAGGTTCGATCTCACTGAGCTTGCGTTTATTGGCCGCATCAATAAGCGCGTCCACCGCAAAGATTGAATTGGGATTTTTGGCAGCAAATGCGAGCTCTTTAACCCGTCGCGCTTCAAATCGCGCCTCAAACTTCTCATGGATAGCCTTATACTGCTCATTGGCATCAGGAGCATCCTGCTTTACTGCCGAAAAGGCCTTGTTACCCGCATCAATAATATCCATAAAACCACCGCCAATCTCATTTAAATAAGCGACATAGGCGTTATGCAAGGGCGACCCCTTTATGGCAGCGGTACGCAGTGAATCTTTGATGGTCATGTTGTAAGTTTCATTACCCAAATAAAAATATAATCGATCGCCAATATTTTGTGCGATCAATTTACCCTTACCGTCCTGATCAAACACCATTCGGGAGTAAGCTGGCTCCTCCACCGTTCCTTTGAAACTAAACTTGCCATCCACAATAGCCGATGAATCCGAGGCTGGAAATCCATCTTTTGTGTAATCGAGATACACTTTTTTGCCATTGAAAGCTTGTGGTACAGTTCCTTTGATCTGAAAACCGGCTTGTTGCGCAAATAATGTCAAGGGAAAAAATGCCAGCGCTAAGGCAGCTATTTTTAAATTTTTCATGTTTATATAATTAGATTGTATATTGTTCTTTTTTTACTTACGCCAGGTCATATCCACGGGATTTCCGGGAAGACCGTCAATTGTTTTAAGCAGCTCGCCGTTTTTCCCTACCCGGATATCTATATAATACAGCGCGCCTTCTGCCCCTGCAATCAATGTATTCTCATCATCATCCAGTTTGAGCAGGCTGACATCCGATTTGATGGCTGCCTTCAACAGTTCCACCTGCTGATTGAGCGGATTATAGCGAAACACCTGATTTTTGTAGGCCACATAGATGTACCCATTGCGGGTGGCCACCATCTTTGTTTCGGTATTTATCCATTCTTGTTTTATAAAGAGTCTCTTATGTATTGCCGTAATCATAAACGGTCCGTTAAAATTTGCATTGAACTTCAGTTCATACAGTTGGCCGCTACCATCCTTCACATAAGCGTAGGTATCTGTGTTATTGATCTGTACCATTTTAATCAGATCCATACCCACCTTTGTCGGATCAAAAATTTCAGTATTTACGGGACTATACTGGGTACCAAAATACATCGGACTGCCATACATATTGATTCGGATAAATTGCTTTTTATTTTTTTCGAAAGCAATTACACTATAGTTGTTGTCGACGGTTGTCAATATAATCTCCGGTGCCAATTCGTAGTCCCCATCCGCGTAAGTTCCAAACATACCATAGGTATTCGATTGATCCCAGGTATTCGTTGTTCCTCCATAAAATTTGCCGTTAATGACGCCCATCATTACTCCTTGCGGATGGGCGAGCAAATTTCCGACAGCAATCGTTGCGGGAGCTAGAAAAAAGTTATTGTGCAGCGTACCGGGCTTCACCGCTTCTTTAACCAAGTTATTGACATCGAGGCGCACACCTGCCTGTTTGGAAATAATCCAGTATCCTAATGGGGTATTTCCCGTGAACTGATTTTTGAGGTAATGGATATGCATCGGATCAGGTGGTAATGGTTCGCGATTGATCGCCTCATAAATATTGGCTTGTACGCTGTTGTCAGGTTTTATAAAGGACAGCTTACTGACCCCATTCTGGATGGATAACACAAGTGATCCTCGCGAAAAAGCCGTCGCTCCCTGGATTTTGAAATTATAGAAATATTTCATTCCATTTGCCGTATTGGTCACCGTAAGACGCGCCGTGTATTTTTTGGCCTGAAGCCCAAAAACGATGCGTAGGGTGGGCCCTTCATAGTGGTTGGCTTCGGGGACAATTGCCTCCGGCACATCGATGCGCCAGTTACATTTCAGTGAAGCCGCATCGATGCCCGTAATTTTAGGTGCTATAATAAGACTATCGCCAACCGAAGCTTCATACAAAGTATCCAATCCGGTAATCTGCGGGCCCTCAGGCATATCGATGGCATAATTCCCCTTGTCCTTATAACAGCTACCCAAAACCACTAAATTTAAAGCCGCAATGGCAAAAAATAGTATTGCTCTTGATCTCTTTACATTTCTTTTCATCTTATCTGACTTCCTTTCCTGATTCATCTATAAAATAATACTTACCCGAAGCGCTATTCTTTCTCAATAAGATGCTTCGGTTTGGATTGTCCACGTGATAGAACTGATAGGTCTGTCCGTCGTCTTTACTGCTCAGCACATAATTCTTTTCCGGGTGATCTTTCACCCATTTAAAGGGATCATTGAGCATCATCAGCAGGAGATTGACAAAGTAGAGATTCTTGGGTGCATCAAGTCCGACTGTAGAAAGCGAGCGCTGTTCAGTCACAATCAAGAAGAGCTGATGTTTTACCCGCGAATAATTATCAAGCCACATGGTCCACCAGGCCGGTTGCTCCAATCGGGCAGAAATTATGATGCGCGCGCGTATCAAGGCTGGATTTTCAACAGCAAAGTCATCGCTTGCCTTTAGTTTTATGAGCAGTGATACAGATTGATTTTCAAGTTCGCTGATATTGTGTACGATAATGGGCAACCGTGCCCGGCCAGCATCACTTTCTATGGTATAGGCCGGCTTCAACTGTTCATAATGCAGATCAGCACGGGCCGTTGATGAATCCTTTTCCACGAAAACCTCGTATTGTCGCGCTTGCTGATCACGGTATCCCATCACTTTGACAGGAACAAAAATGGTATCCTGTGCCTTGGTCATATCATAGGCAAAGGTGTATACAATGCTATCCCGATCCGTGTCGCTCAGATCGAAATAAACATTAGCCGACCTATCGTAAGTCGTTAAAACCGCCTTTTTACAAGACCACAGTAGCAGCAGCGGCAGTAGCAGAAGTAATAAAATATTTTTTTTCATTGTGGTTACTATTTACCGTTGTCCATAAATTATTTCATCATCAGGCAGCGGCCAAACATAAATTTGTTGACTGGCTGGAATTGTGGTGCCTTGCTGTCCGACAATTGGTACATTGAGCCGCTTATAGGCAAAAAACAATTGCCCTTCGGCAAACATTTCCTTACGGTATTCCTTAAGAAGTTCGTTTCGAAGTTTGGAATCGGTTGATATATCTACTTTCTGACCAATGCCGCGATGTTCACGTACCTCATCGAGCCATGCTGCAGCCTGAGCGGGAGATGTCTCGTAGCTACATTCAGCAGCGATATAATAGATTTCTGACAAGCGGATCGCTGGCGCGACCAAATAATGCAGATTGGCTGCAAAACTGTCGCCCAGTGTATTCCTTCGATATTTGTGAATAGATGATATAAAGGAATTCCCAACACTTACCGTTCCAAACCATTGCGTATAGCGCATATCACCGCCACCGGCTCCTGCAACCTCATAAATGGTTTTTGCTTCATCCTGATCTAGATAAATCGCGCTGTTGTTATCCTGGAACCAGTCGTTGTTATAGGTGCTGTTCATGCCTGGAATGTACCAGGCAAACAATAGCTCTTTATAGAAAATCCGATCTTTTTTATCCGCATCGACGGCAAGGAAATCCGTGGCATTGGTCCATGGAAATTTTTTGACATCGATCACTTCACGTGCGTTCAGCAATGCCTTTACTTTATCTCCACTATAGAGATAGGTACGCGCTAGCAGCCCACACACGGCATAATAGTTGAGCCGGTGCCTTCTGTTTTGTAAAAAGAGACTCTTATCCTGCAGTTCTGAGTTTTTCAAGGTGTCTCCGACGGTAGGATAACCAATCACGTAGGATTTCAGACGGATGGGATCAACCTTGAGCAATTCTTTAGCGTCTTCCAGATCTCGGATCACCGAATCCAGAAGTTGTGACACCGTGGACAGTTTAGTGGATTTATTGGAATAGGTCGTTACATAGGGAATGGCTTCAATTTTGTCATTCACAATCGGAGCCGGACCAAATAGGCGTAAAGCATCAAAATGTAGGTAGGCTCTCAAAGCCAGCGACTCCCCTTTGATCAATTGATAGTTGCTTCCCGTAAATAACTGCTTTTTACGGTCAATTTCACCAAGTATCAGATTGGCATTGACAATACCATTGTATAAACCCTTCCAGATATTGTCCTTTCGACCAATAAAGTTACCATCATTGTATTTAAACAATTTGGTCTGTTGATAACGCAAGGGATCATTACTTGACAGCGCATAGTTCTGCGCAAGCACTTCTGGCGTTCCGATGGTCAGCTCCTTGCCATAAAGATCATCTTTAGCACATCGCGTATATACGCCGATCAGGGCTTCCTTGAAACCGTCCTCGGTAGAAAAGAGGACCGACTTGTCGATTTCGCTTTCAGGTTGTATATCCAGCCACTTGGAGCAAGAAAGCGTACTCAGGGCTGTGAACAGTATTAAAACTATAGTTAACTTCTTCATCTGTACATATTTTTTCCATCCGTAGGATGGGACTTACCATCTTTTATAATCCTGCCTGTAGGGTAAAAGTCACACTGCGGGCAAATGGGTACGTAATTCCGCGTTCTACTTTCACCGAAGACCAACGAAAAATATCATTTGCAACAAGTCCAACACGCAGGCTCGATAGCGCCAATTTTTTCGACAGCGCTTTTCCAGCATCGTAAGAAAGATTCAGTGACTGCAGGGCAAATAAATTGTCAGGCATGATAAAACGCGAGGATACCCGCGTTTGCCCCAGATCCTGTATGCTTTTGTAAAAGGTCACATCGCCAGGATTTTTCCATTTTTCCTCCAGGACTCTACTGTCCACATTATAGCGCGGGTCGGCATTTTCGACACGGTCTACCAAGGTTTGATTATAGGTTTTACCTCCTATACGCGTCTGGAAATAAGCGACCATCATAAATTGCTTATAGCGTAGTGTCCCGCCGAAAAATCCTTCCATTTTTGGTGTGGCCACTCCGACGACATCAATATCCCGTGCATCCCAGTCATACGACAATGTGCCATCTTTTTTGATATACACTTCCTTGCCGTTTTCCGGATCTATCCCCAAGGAAGGGACGGCATATATGGCGTCCAACGACTGACCTTCTTTATAGCGAAGCAAGGGTACGGCCATTAAATCACTCCCCTGCTGTGCTTCATCGACGCGTTCGTTGTAGCTCTTCAGTGCATTTGAAATACGTACGATTTTATTTCTGTTCCGTACCAAATTTGCCAATAGACTCAGCGTCCATTTTTCTTTTTTAAGGGCAATCCAATTGGCGTTGAGTTCAAATCCTTTGTTTTCAAGATCGCCCAGATTCTCTTTATAAGAGCTGAATCCCGTAGAAGGTGCCAAGTTGATATCGGCCAAAATATCTCGGGTAATCTTATGGTAGTAGCGTGGCGAAAGTGTCAGACGATCGTGCCAAAGTCCAAGATCAAGACCGACATCGGTACTCTGGGTCTTCTGCCAGGTCAGATTTTCATTACCATAATTACGGACCGTACTTCCCAACCCTGAGGAATACCAATTGCTCTTATCATAACTATAGGTTGTCCGCGACATGTAAGGATCGAACTGTACAGACCCCGTCAGTCCTATCGTAGCACGGAGCCGCAACTGGCTGACCACATTGTTGGCAAACCATTTTTCCTTATGCATATTCCAGCCGATCCCCGTCGACCAAAATGGAGCAGTACGCTTGTTGGACCCAAATTTGGAGGAGCCATCAATACGGACGGTAGCATCCATCAGATAACGGTTATCATACGAATAATTAGCACTGAGAAAGGCACCAAATAGCCTGGAGGCACCCAAGCTACTCGAAGGACTCGCATTCTCAGCATATCCTTTGGCAAATCCCACACTGGTAAATCGGTCATTTGGAAAGCCTATCGCTTTGAAAGAACGCTCATCATAGCTTTCCGTCCGGATATTGGTTCCCCCAACCACATTGAAGCTATGTAGATCAATCGTACGCATCCAATTGAGCCGTATGTTTGCATCCCAATACAATTCATTATTTGTATAGCTGGTATAACTACCCTTTTCATCTGTTTGTGCTGTAGGATAGAAATAAAAATCATTGGCTAAGGGCGAGCGGAAATTATCATCGGTATTCAAGCGTTTCAACAAACTCACCTGTCCCCGCAGGCGCAGTCCATTGCTGAGGTCAAAATCACCGGAGAAATTGTTCAGCAATTCGGTATATCCCAGTTTATTGAAACTATTCAACGTCGCATTGTAAAGTGGATTCAAGACATATTCCCGTTGTGCACTTCCCGAATTTGCCACCCTGGTCCATACATCCGCCTCCTGTATTATATTTCCTTGATCATCTGTCATGCGGTAATAAGGATTCATTCTGACATAATCTGCAAAATTTCCATAGGGAGATTCACGTCCATCGACCACTGTTACGGCAAGCTCGTTCTGAAATCTAAATTTACCTTTGAGGTTATAGCTAAAGTTTAATCCGCCCGAATATTGATTTCTTCCCGATCCTTTCATCACACCGGGCCTGGTCTGATAACGCATGTCCACGCCATAACGAAACGTCTCCGAACCACCTTCCAGATAAAGGCCATGCTTTTGCCCAACCGCAGTCCGTACAGGCTGTGACAGCCAATAGGTATCCACACCGCCAAGGACATTGGCCAGCTTTTGATAATACAGTTCATCCAAGGCATCCTGTGGCTGCCGCTGAATCGTGGCATCATACAGCCCGGCCAGCTTCTCATAGGCCAATTTATCAGCAGCATGCAAAACATCATATCCGGTCAGGTCGGGCATATTCACATTGCTCTCATGCGTATAAGTCAACTGCAATTTACCGTCCTTGGGCATTTTGGTCGTAATGACCATCACACCGTTGGCCGCTCTCGAACCATATATGGCGGTTGCAGCAGCATCTTTCAAGATCGTGACGCTTTCAATACGGGTCATATCCAGGTCGAGCACCTTCTGTACACTTACTTCAAAACCATTTAATATAAAGGCCGGCATATTGATTGTGGTCGTGATATTATCCCTTCGCAGCACTTCATTCCCTCCGGTGGGCAATGAAGAAGATCCACGCACATTGATATTTGGCAAAGCATTGGGATTGGATCCAGCAAGATTGTTGTCGAGCAATTTAAATGATGGATCGAACACTTGCATGGCCTGCAGCACATTCTGCGGATTGACCTGCCGTAGTTCATCGCCACTTTTGGTAATAGCAGTTCCGGTATAGGAATCTTTTTTTAGTACCTGATAACCGGTAACAACGACCTGCTCTAGTGCATTCGCTTCTTCTTCCATCACTACACTATACTCATCTTTGTTTTCGACCAAGGCGAGTGTGTAGTTTTTATAGCCCACCCGACTTAATGTAAGCGGTTGCATTGTACCGACAAAAGAAAAACGTCCCTCTTTATCGGCCACTGCGATGGTATTGCCCAACTGTGAAATGTTCACGTCGGAAAGCGGCGTACGGTCTCTCCCAAGGACTTGTCCGCGAATCTGTTTTTGGGATGATTTTTCTACCGGGGGGAGGTTTTTGGGCTCGGATTTCCGTGGACTTATTTTTTTTTCCAGGAAAATCGTCTTCGATTCAATCGTGTAGCCGATTTCCTGCGGACTTAAAATTTTATCAAGAAATAATTTAAGCGGCATTTTGTCCGCTTTAATTGAAATTGGCTTCGCCGACTCCAATATCTTTTTGGCTCCGAGCACTTCATAGTTCGTCTGAATTTTGACCACCTGCAGCACATCCATCAGTGGAACATTGCGCCCGGCATAGGTTACGGTTTGCCCATTTACCTTATGACCCAGCTGTAGCAAGACAGCCAAAATGAGCCATAAAAAGGGTCTGGTCGCTTGTGAAAAACAACTTAATTTCATTAATTCTAGTTAGTTTAGTTAGGTTAGATTGCAGGATCGATTCCATAGATGACAAGATCCACTGCCCAATTTGTTAATTCATATCGTTTGGTCAAGTATAATTTTACGTTCTTTACTGCCCTCCTTTCTGTGCTTTAGGATTATTTTTTTCAATGATGAGTTTCCCATCGTCCGTCAAATGATAGGACAGATCCTGGTCTTTTAATATTTTTAGGATCGTTGATAACTTGCTCGTTCTGAATGTTCCCCCGAAGAAGGAAACATCGGGTACATCGCCTTTATAAACCACATCAACCGCATACCATTGAGACAGTTCATCCATGACCTGCCGAAGTGATTTTCCGTCAAAGTTGAATTTGCCATATATCCAAGCCATTTCCTGCGCTATGTTGACCGGATGCTTGGTAAGCACCGTTCCTTCATTGACCGACTGATCGCCGGGGAGCAAGGTTACTTTTTGGCCTTTGATCAATTCTTTTACCTGTACTTTTCCCTCCAGCAAGGTTGTTTTTGTCTGTGCTACTGTCGGATAGGCATTGATATTAAAATGCGTTCCAAGCACCTTCACCTGTTGATTTTTGGTGTGCACAATAAAGGGTTGATCTTCGCGTTTTGCAACTTCAAAATAGGCCTCGCCCTGGAGACTGACCTCGCGTCTGTCTTTCGCGAATACTGTCGGATAAGCAAGTGTAGTCCCAGCATTTAGCTTCACCTGAGTGCCATCGGGCAAAGTGACCTCGTAGGTACCACCACGCGGAGTTTCTATCCGGGCAGATACCGCTGCATCGATCGACGCCACTTCATGACCATCGTTATAACGTATACCTCCGCCATCGATCACGACTTGCTTTTCGCCCCTATTCAAAGCATATTGTCTACCATCTGAGAGTGTTATAATCGCCCGATGAGAAGCCGGAAGGCGGTCATTTACAGCCTCAAATTGGGTTTGAACCGGCCGGCTGTTATCCCGATTCCAATACCACACAACCGAAAGAGCTAACAGCACACTAGCGGCAGCAACATAAGGCCATAGACGCTGCAGCAGCCTGGACCTTTTAGTTGAAGAACGAAAGGAAAGCTTCGCTTTTATCGACTCAAAATTACGTTGCTTTTCAAAATGCTGTAGACTGGCATAAGCCTCACGCTGCTGCGCCTCATCCAGGCAACGCCAATAAATCTGTTTGTTCATCACGGATTCTTGCAGCCAGCGTTCCAAAAAAAGACGGTCTTCGCCGCTGAGCGTTCCCCGCATTTCACGGAGGACAAGCGAACTGATACGGATAAGTTTTTCTTCTTCTTTAGGGTCCATTTTACGCTATTTCATCTATAGATACCACGCCGATTTAAAAAAGTACCAAAGACAATTAAAAAAAATTAAATTTTTCCAAAAAGGACGATCAATGAGAGTAGATAATTAAAGGAATCGCGTTTTAAATGTTGGCGTAGCAGGCCTAGGGCACGTAACTTTTGATTTTTTACTGTTTGAATATTTAGTTGCAATAGATCCGCAATTTCCTGATTGCTGTTGCCTTCGAGGTAGCTCAGCCGTATAATTTCACGTGCTTTGGGTGGCAGCTTCTGAATGGCTTCGTAGAGTTCGGCCATGGCTTCAGTATACACAATTTCATGTAGATAAGATTTTTGATTCTGTTCCTGTTGTGCCACATAACTATCGACTCGATTCAATCTTCGCTGCCGAGCCGTCTGGTGATTGATGCCTACATGACGCGTAGCCTGATAAAGCGCCGCCCTCAGATGTGATAAACTTTCAAAACGCCGTCTGCTCTGCCATAAGCGGAGAAATCCCTCCTCGGCGATATCTTCAGCTTCTTTGCTTTCATCCACAAAGCTCGATGCGTATAAACAAATGCGACTAAAATAACGGTTATATACATGCGCACAAGCCTGCTCCTCCCCGTTGAGGAAATCTTCAAGCAGCTCTTTTTCGCTCGTATAGTTCATTGGTAGATCGGTTTAGCTAGCAGTTCATCTTTTCGTGGTTAAAGATAACTAAATTAATTTTCACCATTTACCTCATCAAGCCATAAATTTTTCAGCCAAGCACATAAAAAACAAGCTCAGGTCAGTAATTTATTCAGAACTGTTTCCCTACCCTTGTTTTTTCGTTGCTAAATGCCATACCTTTGAGCTGTCGCTTTTTTTAAAGCAAAACCTAATCCAATAAATCAACCTATTTGCCCTATGACACCTTGCTCCAACAAAATTTCTGAAAGCACCTTTCTACGACACCTCATTATCTGGACAATTTTGTGCTTGATCACAGGCTTCAATTTCTGCTTAGCGCAGCACAAGCAGACCGCTGACCGCGAGATACCGAGATCTATTATTGACCGAGCGCTAGCGGCCTCCATAAAAATGTTCGGTATAGACAGTGTAAGCAGTCAACAAAACAGTGCGCCTTTCAGTGGAGTCATCGTGCGCTCGGATGGAACAATCCTTACGGTGGCGCATTCCACCAAGCCGGGCAATTTTTATCGGGTGATTTTTCCTGATGGCAAGCAGGGTATTGCCAAAGCGCTCGGACGACTGGTCGTCGATCAACAGAGCAACTTGCCCGATATTGCGATGATGAAGATGCAGGGCGAAGGCCCCTGGCCATTTGCGGAAATGGGCTGGTCGTCATCCATCGCCGAAAAGCAACCCTGCTTTGGGCTATCCTATCCCGAAACCCTGCCCTTCAACATCCCCTTTCTCCGCACTGGGCGCATTCTAAAAAAAATGGACGACTATGGTTTTATTCAAAGTAGCAGCATTATGGAGCCCGGTGATTCCGGCGGCCCATTATTTGACGCTTTAGGCCGCGTAATTGGTCTACATAGCCGTATCGATGCTGCGGAGGGCATCAATTTTGAGGTACCTATAAACAGCTATCGCAGCTATTGGCGCTCGCTGACCCATCCGGTTGCAATCAACAGCTACCCTACTGCTACTGATTCAATCGGTAGCGATCCCTTAGCGAAAAAACTTATGGTATTGGGACGCAAAAAACCGGCACAAGATCCCAAAACAAATGTTCAGTCTATCCCTATCCACAGTACATTGCAGGGAGATAGCACGTATATATTAGGCACCGCATTTAATCTGGCAAACAACAAGCAGGTGATCTTATCCAAGAGTAGCCAGATTGGCGCTGCGCCAATGGCCAAATTTCGCAACAGCACCTATGCTTTGAAGATCCTGCTCAGAGATGAAGAAAACGACCTGATCGCACTTATGAGTGATCATAAATTTCCGGCAATCACTGTATCGGCGAACACCGGACTAGCCATTCCTGATTCGTTACTCGGTATAAAGCTGTGGTCACTGCTTGCCGCCAATAAGCGTAAAAGCGGTGTCCTCGGCATGCCGCCGCAAACCTTTCCACGCATACCGATTCCGGGCACGTTCGATGCGCAGATGCAGGAGATTGCAGGTCTTCCAACCTTAACAAAAGTGGACAGCATGGGTGCTGCAGGACGGGCTGGACTTCGTATTGGAGATCAAATCATGGCATTAAACGACCAGGATGTTGCAAGTGCCCTCAAAATCAATGCTGCCATGCAACAATTTTCCGCAGGCGACACGCTACAGGTTCGATACCGACGGGGGTTGACGGCGCTACATACCCAGGTCATTCTGTCCAAATGGGCAGTGCAGCAAAACCCACATCCCGCCAATCACATTCCCAAAGGAAAATCAACGCGCAGGGATAATTTTCCACGTGTATTTCTCCACGATTCCCGTATTCATGCCGACGAATGCGGAAGTCCGATCATCGACAGCGAAGGCAATTTTATAGGACTCAATATTGCACGCTTTAGTCATACAGCTTGCATTGCTATCCCTCGAGATACTATCCTGGACATTTTATCCAAAGCGCAACACCTCATTAGCAGCTCAAAAAGATGATGTTATCAGGTAATTTTTAATACTGTCGCAATATTGTTTTGAACGAAGTCGTCGGGTAGCGATACTTGCAGGGCATTGTCGAGTTGTCGAAAGGAAATTCGATCATCCGTTCCGAGCAGCTCTACCTGACTGACCTTTCGCGTATAGCCTGTCGAACGGCCCAATGACTTGATTGTAATCTGCGTTCCGGTCGTTGTTCCCATAATAAAGGCATACACTGTATTTCCCTTTGTTGTAAAACGGACATCATCGCCGGTAAAAGCTTTACCTTTTCCTTCATTGAAGCCCTGCACATGCAATGTTGGAGCTTCCTCTTGTGCAGGTCCCTCACCAAAAATGCGCCAAGGACGCGTTCCAATGATGGCTTCTTTGTGTATGGCCATCCAGCTTCCTATGCCCTGTACCACTTCCTTCGCCCTGTCGTCGATAGAACCATCGCCGCGCAAGGGTACGCTCAATAGTAAATTACCATTTTTACTAACTACATCAATCAACATGTGAATGACGGTTTTGGCCGATTTATACTGATTATCCTCATAAATCCGGCGATCATAATGCCAGGAACCTATGCAAGTGCAGGTCTGCCAGGGCTGTGGTTCAATGGTATTGCTCTGTCCTCGCTCGATATCCCATACCAGGCATTTCCGTTGCTGTTCATTCAGGATTTTACCGTTAATGACCACATCGACCTTGCCTTTGTTTGCCTGCATACTTTTATTATAAAAGTCGGCCGCGATCTCCAGTCCAACATTGCTGATTGGATAAAGCGGCAGTACCGTATCGTCGAAGTAAACCATGTCGGGTTTGTAGTTATCCATCAGTTCCAGGGTGCGCGCTTTAAAATTTTCACAGTACGCTTTATGCGGTACGCTCACGCCGGAGGTGACATCCCAGTGCCACTGCCGATGAACCGTGTTGTCGTCTTTGCTATCCAAACTGGGTTCATGATCCTGAGCGTAGAGCTCCTGTGGATCGTAGTCTGCCCACCATTTTCCGACGCCATCTTTCTTTGTCAGCTTCCCATCGTATGGTATTCCGGCAAACTTTCCAGCTTTATCACTTCGTTGCGCTGTCTCATACCAGGTCCAGGCATGGGCTGCGTGAACGCTCACACCAAATTTGAGTCCTCGCTTTTTGGCAGCACGCTCCCAGCCGCCTACAATATCTTTTTTGGGGCCAACATTGACGCTATTCCATTGATGGTGGCTACTGCGGTAAAGATCCAGATTATCATGATGATTGGCTAGGGCCATGAAATACTGGGCACCGGCATTTTTATAGAGGTCCATCAGCTCTTCCGGATTCCAATTTTCGGCTTTCCATTGATGGATCACATCCTTGAAACCAAAAATGGAAGGATGTCCATATTTTTCGAGATGATACTGGTATTGATCGGATCCTTCCTGATACATACCGCGTGCATACCAGTCGCCCCTTTCCGGCTGACACTGAGGGCCCCAATGTGCCCATATACCAAATTTGGCATCCCTAAACCAATCAGGTACCTGATAATTTTCAAGTGAGCGCCAGTCGGGATGAAAAGGTACTCTTCCCAAATAGGTGTGTGCAGCGCTAAATTTGCCAAGGAAAAGCGTCGGAATAGTTGCACCGAGAAACTTAATTGCTGTTCTTCTGTTCATTATACAATGATCTTCGATCAGAATGCCTCGACACAAATTGCACGACAAAGGCATCCGGTTTATAATTTGTTATTTACTTGAATACCAAAAATACCTGTATTGGATCAGGAAAGAAACTACATAATCGATCAATACTAGTACAATATCGACACAGGATTCTTTTTGATCAGTTGAACCAAAAAAAGGTGCCCTAAAAAGGACACCTCCACCTAACACTAACTATGAATAAATAAAAACATCTATTTTCCCAGATCAATTGTTCATATCATTGCCTTTCAAATTTTTATTGTTGTCCAATTCCGACTGTGGAAAAGGATAGAACATTGCTTTGGCAGACCAGCCGCCTTTTTTTAAAGGTTCCAGCCAGCTTGGATTGGCCATCCCCCACCGTAACAGGTCAAAATAACGTTGATATTCACCCAAAAATTCAACAAATCGCTCATGCACGATAATATTTTTGATCGTATTTAAAGGAACGCCGTTTTTTACTAATCCCTGAGCGATCAACCCATCTACATCAGGAATTGTTCCATTGGATTTTTGATACCATAGGTGTGGCTGCTCATCGGGAACGATATTATTGGCGCGCTTACGCACCAGGTTGATGTATTGTTTCGCTCCGGCGATATCGCCACGTTCATTGAGACATTCCGCATAAAGCAGCAGCACATCGCTATAGCGAAAAATACGATCATTGTTGCCATTATCAAAGTCAGCGATCTGAACATCCGGACAATATTTCCGGGTACCAAAGAAATCTTTATTGGTCGCCAGGTTTTTCATCCAGTCCGTATAGGTGGTGACCTTACCGTCCAGTTGCGTAAACTTTGCACCATTCTCGCACCAAAGCGTCATATATTTTCGGGGATCTCCTTCCTCAAATTCATCATGTGCCATTTTATTGGGCGCCAGATTCCACCAGGCACCACCCGTTCCGTCAAACATACCGATTTCCTGCCATCGCCATGAACTCGATATATCGTCCCCTAGCCAACCTGGGCCATTGTAAAGTTGCACCTCGAAAACCGATTCTTGATTATTCTCTTTCTTTTCCAAAAAATTATCGCTGTAAGCGGACATCAACTGATATTCCTTGCTATCAATAACGCTTTTCAATTGAATCTCGGCATTTGCAAAATCCGCTGTCTGTCCTTTTGCCAAGATCGGTTTGTACAGGTAGGTTTTAGCCAGGTAAGCCTGTGCTGCACCTTTGGTTGCCCGACCGATCATTTTACTGTCGGCATAGAGTGCTGACCGCGTTGGCAATAATTCCGACGCCCTCTTAAAGTCATCCACGATTAGGGCATATACGGCTCCCGCCTGTGCATTGCCGGGATAGTAATCATCGTTGGTCTCGACAGGTTTATTGATCAGCGGAATGGTTTCGCCAAACAACATGCTCAGGTGCAAATAGTTCAGCGCTCTCAAAAAATACGCTTCCCCCAAGAGTCTATCCTTTCTATTTTGGTCTATTTCGCCTTCAAACTTCTGAATCCGATCGATGGCTAAATTAGCCGCAAACACCCCGTTCCAAAAATCTCTCCAGGTCTGGGCTGCCATCCCATCGCTCGCAGGGGTATTGTAAGTATCCTGATACATGGGTTCCCATTTGAAGGTATGATTATAATCATCCCCAGGAGCCAAGAGCTCGAAATACAAACTGCGCGCATATCCACCCTGCGTACGGCCGATCAGTGCCTGGTAGGCCGGTATGATCGAATTTTCCAATTGATCTGCTGTTTTATAATAGGTGTCTGTCGACAATTCCTGCGGGTTGGAGAGATCCAGATTCGGTTTGCAGCTTGAAAACTGTATCAGCAATGCAGCAGCTGCGAGTTTTATATATTTTCTATTCATGATGTCAATAAGGGATTAGAATGTAAATTGAATACCCATAAAATACTCTCTTGAATTTGGAAAGCTCAACCCCCAAGGCGTTTGCCCATCGATACCACGGCTTAGATTGGAGCGTGTATCGCCCGAGCCCACTTCAGGATCATAACCTGAATACTTGGTAAAGGTCAGTAGGTTTTTTGCGCCTACGTAAAACCGCAGTCGGTCGATCTTCCAACGTTCAAGTCTCGGACTTGAAAAACTGTAACCAATGTTGACGACTTTGAGCCGCAGATAAGAACCATCCTCCACAAACCTGTTGGATGCCCTTAAATTTTGATTCGGGTCGCCGAGTACAGCACGTGGAATATTGGTATCTGTATTTTTGGGATAGATGGTCGTTTCACCGGATATGGGATTTTTGAAGACAAGTTCTTCTGCGCGGTAGCGATCAAGTGTTGACGCAAAATTATTGTAGTAATGATACATCCCCTCGCCCCAGTAGCGGCTATTGTTGTAGATATCGTTTCCCTGACTTCCTTGCCACATCATCGATAGGTCAAAGGTACCAATAGCACTCTGGTAGTTAACGTCAGCATTGAAACCATAGCTAAAATCAGGTATCGGACTTCCCAAGAAGTCCTTATCCTGATCATTTAAGACCTTGTCGCCATTTCGGTCATTGAAGCGTACATCGCCCAATGCTGCATGGGGTGCAAAAGCTTTATCAGCATCCAATTGTGCCTGACTGGTATATAAACCGTTGGTGGTGTAACCCCAAAATTCCCCTACCGAACGACCAACTGCTGTTCTTGTGACGTTTTCACCCCCAGGAGAGATACTTCCCCATAAAATTTCATTATTGTTGCCCAGACTCAGCACGCGGTTTTTCACAAATGAAATATTGGCGCCGATACGATAGCCAAAATTATCGACCTGATCTTTGTAGGAAGCCAGGATATCCCAGCCCCGATTCCGTATGCTACCGGCATTCAGCACGGGAAAGTTGTTACCATAGCCTGCGGTAAACGAAATGGGTACATTGATCAGCATGTCCTCGGTCTTTTTATTATAGTAATCAACTGTCAAAGCCAATTTATGATCAAAAAGCTCCAGATCGAGACCAAGATCAGTTGAATACTGACTTTCCCATTTTACATTCGGATTCGAGGGAGTCTGTGGCAGGGCCCCCGTGACCATCACATTGTTCAGGTAATACCAGACATGGTCGAAACTAACCGTCCGTTGATACTGATATTGTGCAATATCCGAATTACCCAGAAGCCCGTAACTAGCCCGGAGCTTCAATTCGCTTATTGCAGGAAACGCTCTCATAAAGGATTCCTGGCTGATGCGCCAGCCTGCAGATACCGAAGGGAAATTTCCATAGCGGTATTGATTACTGAAGTTGGCCGATCCATCCCGCCGCATGTTAAAGGTCAACAGGTAACGATTGTCATAATTATAGTTGATACGCCCCAGCATGGAATACATGGCCGACTGTCCCACACCTGACCCCACAAGACGGGAACTCGCCAGGGATGCCGAATTAAGGATCAAAACATCCGGACTCGGCAAACCGCGGGCCCCAGCATTGACAGCATTATACCGGGATTCTTCTGAAGTGATTCCCGCCAAAGCCGAAATCGCATGCTTACCAAAGCTGTTTTCATAAGTCAGCGTGTTTTCAAACAACCAGCGGTTATTCTGACTGCTGGAAATATTAAGTTCATCCGGATTATGGTTCTGATATTGACCAACGGAGTAATTACCAATATAGCCTTCATTGCGTATGCGGCTAAGATCAATGCCCATGTTAAATTTATATACCAGTCCTTTGATGATCTCATAAGTAGCCCAGGCATTGCCGTTTACCGAAAAGTTGTCATTGACGTTTTTATTGAGGTATGCATTTGCCAATGCACTCTGCACATCCGTTCCATTGCCAGCTCCGGCAAAACCAGTGCTGCTGTTGGCATCGTAGAGCGGTAATGTCGAGGACCACTTTTGCGCATCGATGATATTTTTGTCGCTCCAGTTGCGGCGGGTGTAACCTAAGGAAAGGGTTTCGCCTATCTTGAGTTTTCCTTTGGTAAAATCAGAGATAAATTGGGCGCCATAATACTTATTTTTATCTTGAATAATAATGGATTTGTCTGTCGCATAGATACCGCTAAGCCGAAAATTGGCGTTTTGAGATCCGCCGGAAACCGAGAGATTATGCCGTTGATAATTGCCCGTCTGCAGCAATTCGTCCATCATATTATACCCCTGCCCGATGTCGGAGGGTTTAGACAGCGCGGCCAGATAATCTTTGCGTGAAGGATCCTTATTGTACATTTCCTCATTAATCAATTCGGCCAGTTGCTGTCCGTTCAGCAGAGGTATATTATGGGAAATATTTTTGATGCCGGCGAAGGCATTATAATCGAGCTTCACCTCTCCGGCTTTACCCCGTTTTGTGGTGACCAAAATAACGCCATTGGCCCCTCGGGAACCATAGATGGCACTTGATGCGGCATCTTTCAAAACCTGAATACTGGCAATATTATTTTCATCCGGCATAGCTCCGCCGATCATCCCATCCACGACATAGAGCGGATCGGTTCCGTTAATGGATCCAACGCCACGGATACGGATAGCGCCATTGGTTACCTGCACTCCAGGCACGGCGCTCTGAAGCGTAGCAATTGTACCTCCAGGCACTTTCACCAGATCTTTGGTGTCCACAACAGCGATTGAAGAGGTCAGATCCACCTTTTTCTGTTTGCCATAGCCCACAACAACCACTTCATCCACCGCAATTTCTGCGGCAACAAGCGGGATACTAATTTCCGAAGAATTACCGATTACATATTCTGCCTGATTATAACCCACATTGGATACAATTAGGATTTCACCCGGATTGAGCTTGAGTACAAATTCGCCTTTCTCATTGGTTGAAGTACTGAGGGTTTTATTCTTTACTTTGATCGACGCCCCGATAATGGGTTTTCCTTGATCACTTACGATCTTTCCATGGATCACCTTTTCTTGAGCAGACAGTCGTCCAATGGACATTAACATGGAAGCCATTAACAACCACTTCACTTTCCTATTCCTTTCTTTAGGAAAACAAAAGAAAGAAGACACATAATTTCTGTTCATAATCTTTTTTGAGATAAATGTCTTTTTGCCCCGAGAGGCGAGTACTTGGTTATTTATTTATACAAATTGGTTATTCGTTATTCCCTTTGTCGGATCAGTCATTCGAATGAGCCAGCTATTCGCCAATTGGTTATAAAACAAAGCTAGAAGTTTCGGTAAGATCGCTTTGCAACGAATATTTAAAAGAAGGGTAAAAATGTTTAAAACCTGTTATCAAGGACATCTCTAATTGATTTTAGCTAAAGATTCAAAGCCAACCTTTCGAACGAAAACAGCAAGTCTATGGGAAAAGCCTTTCGGGAAGGCTTATAAAAATGCAGCGATCAGCACGCTACGAAAAACAATTTAACGCAAAAAATAATCCCTCATAATTTTTCATCTTTTGAAGAAATATCAACTATATTTCACATCTTTGAATTGATTTATGCAATCGATTGAATTAACCATTTAACGCATATTTCGGGTAATCTTACCCAACCTATTTTTTAAAGAAAAAAAACGAACCAAACTTAATGGAATATTTTTCACTTTTGAAACATCGTTCTGATGAAATCATTAAATTCATCGCTAATTGCGGTATATTTTCTTTACTTCTTAAAAATGGTCAGGTAATCCATTTTATACCGGACAATCCCGATCATTTTATGGAATGGCTGCGGAGTAAAGGCATCAAAGATATCAAAAAGTCAAAATCTGTTGCTACAGAGGGGGAGATAGTCGTATAAATGAATAGTGGAATTTACAATCCCTGATAAAAAGAAGCTTCTTATCGACCAAAAATAGTACAATATCGACCAATAAAGGCTGCTAGATTATTTTCATTTGTAAATAAGATGGAGATCCGTTAGACTTGTACTTAGATAAATATGCGCGCGTCATAAATAGTTGCATCATCATTTTTGATTTTTAAATCTAATCTTACGCCACATGAAGCTGTCCAAAGAAAATCTGATTAATATAGCTGTTCACAATATAGATCTACCCCACTCCTCCATTTTCGATTTACCCGAAAAAGTGATTCAGTTTGGGACAGGTTCCCTTTTGAGAGGACTACCCGATGATTTTATCCATCGGGCGAATCAGGCAGGGCTATTTAATGGACGAATTTTGGTTGTAAAATCAACTACCCAAGGTGACAGTTCAGCTTTCAATACACAGGATGCGCTATATACCCTCTGCGTGCAGGGTTATTCAAATGGAAAGATTGTCGATCGTCAGCAAGTAAATGCCTCCATTTCCAGGGTATTGTCGGCACAGCAAAACTGGTCAGAAATTTTGGAAACTGCTACAAATCCGCAGATGGAAATCCTGCTATCCAATACCACAGAAGCAGGTCTGGTCGAAGATAAAGGTGACATCGGAGATAATCCTCCGGCAAGCTTTGCAGCTAAAGTAACCGCTTATCTCTATACCAGATTCCGTCATTTTAACGGCGATCCAAGCAAAGGACTTATTATTATCCCGACCGAACTCGTTCCCGACAATGCACAGGTACTTAAAAAAATCATCCTCAAGATAGCTGAACGGCAAAATCTTAACCCCGAATTTGTCAGCTGGATTAAAGAGGCCAATCACTTTTGCAATTCACTCGTCGACCGTATCGTCCCAGGGAGTATCTCGAGCAGCAAGTTCCCCTATGAAGACCTACTCGCTATTATGGCCGAACCATATTGTCTCTGGGCAATAGAAACAGACAGTGAAACCGTAAAGAAACAACTTTCATTTGCAGCAATTGATCCTGCAGTTAAACTTGTAGCCAACATCGAGCAGTACAAAGAGATCAAACTACGTTTATTAAACGCAACCCACACCCTATGCTGCGGCATCGCGCTTTTGTCTTCTGTAGAATATGTGAAGGACTTTTTTCAGATTCCTGCGTTTGACCGGTATATCCGCCATATTCTTTTCAGCGAAATCGGCCCCACACTACAGCATTATGCCCATATTGAGCAAGCAGCATGGGAAGAGTTTGGCAGGGCGGTGATCGACCGTTTTAAAAATCCCTTTCTTGCCCACCGCTGGCATGCTATTGCTTTACAGTATACCACCAAGATGAAAATGCGTGTGTTTCCGCTGATCGCCCCATGGTATTCTTTTCAGGGCAAACCACCAGTGGGTCTAGCCATTGGTGTTGCGGCTTATCTGCTGGTCATTCGTGAAGCCGCCAGTGGAAGGCTTGTTATTCAGGACGACCTCCAACCCAAGCTGAGCCAGTATATCAATGGTTTAAAGTCCACTCACGACTTACTGTACGATAAGGATATCTGGGAGCTATCATTCGCGGACTATCCTGAATTTTCTAGCCTGGTACAGGAATTAGTTGAATTTATCGAGGCCAACAGTATCGGGCAAGCAATTGAAAAATATCTAAAGATCAACGCCCACTAGGACCAAAATTAGATATGTGACTAGTCATTTCAGTAATGAAACGACTTAACCTCATTCCAGTGTATGAATGGCCAGTATTAAACTTCGCATATCTTGCTGAATGGAACGAATGGTCGCCTGTAATTCATTGTGCATATTGGCTAGATCATGTAGTTCCTCGGCTGAAAAAGTTCCGCCATCCTTAAAATAAAGCTGCTGCCGGGGACTATCCGGTTCATCATCCAAACCATATTGCAGCCAGCGCTGCCGCATTGTTTCAATCAAAGAAAAATTTTCAGCGTTACTAAATTTTTTCTCGGACAGAATTCCCCAAACTGAGCTTGGGTAGATCTGCTGCTTATTATTTTGATACCAAATACTTTCAAGCATATTTCGCTGCAGCTGCATCTTGATCCTTTTACCTTTGGGGTTTAGTGTCATAAATCCCAATACGGCGGTGCCGACCCCGCCAGCAATACTCAACCCATTGTTAAGACCATCATTTTTGACCGTGGTTGCAGTCACGGCTGTAACGGCTCCCAGTAGTATAGAAGCCACAGTCAGACGGGTCTGCGTTTTCGCATTCAGTTCGTCTATATAACCTGCGAGCTTATCGATACGCTCACCATTACAATCCAACTCTGCTGCGATGGCATTCAGCTCTGTCTCAAACAGCATGTACCTTTCAATCATCTTTTGCTTGGCCGCCAATTTCAGCGTAGCATTATTCGCAGTCCCCAAATACTGGATGATAGGTTCTGCCAGATTGAGATATTTGATCAGCACAAAATCATGGTAAGAAAAGATTTTCCTTAACTGAATACTGTCCGAGGCAGTGATTTCCTGTATTGGAATTGATCTATAGGCCACATTTGGCGCGCAGTAATTTGTTGTCAACGTATGTACCTGAACATTGTTGATCAAGGTCGAACAGGCTGTCAACAGCAATACGGACAAAAAGAGAAAGGATCTAAGCGTTAGAATAATTATTTTCATTACCTGAGGTTATACCTTATTTTTTACAACAATAACCTTTTCATAATGTTTTTGATCGCCCTAATTTTACTTTAGAAGTGTATCACTCCATATTTTTTAATATATTTAAAATGAAAACAGGAAATCCATTGTAGACAGATACAATGAAGGTGCACAATATACGAGCCTAGTAACATCAAAAGACCACTTATGAAGAAGACCACTTTTCGGAATCTATTTGTCGTACTATCTTTTATTGCTATTCTATTGCCCATTTATCCTTCCATCCGGTCGTATTTCAGCAAAACCTGTATCACCGAAAAATATGGCGTTCATTACAATGAACAGCGTAAGAAACTGGGCCTATATCCCATTCCCGATAGCTGGGGCAGAAGAAATCTCGATTCTTCCATCATCTGGTATAATCCCATCGGCAATTTAGGACATCGTTGGAAAAATGTTTATTTTAAAGGCTGCAACATCAAGGAAGAACTGGATCTTTTCGCTTTCGGGTACGATGCCGAAAAGAGGCAATATACCAAGGTCCTGAAAGTGATGACTCGCTATAATATACAAGCGAAAGTGTTGGATATCCGCTATAAATTGCAGACCATATCATCCACCAGGCTTGTCGGAAAGGCGGAGGCTGACTCATTAATCAGCACTTTAACGCCAAATGACTCCAAGTGATCCTTCTTACCGTTTTTCATCTACTCACTGTTTTTACTTCCAGATACGAAGTCTTTCAAATTCGCCATAGCCCAACTGGTTGTTACCGGCAATCTGGTAAAGGCCGACGCGCAGTCTTTTGCCGTTCAGATCTGGACGTAGAAACGGTGTTCCAGGCAGATCTTTCCAATCCACACCATCTATCGAGCAACGCAAAAAGAAATAACTACCGACCTTTTGGACCTGAAGGTAAGGCGAAAAATTAAGGCCCGTTCCTGTATTCTCTTCCTGAAAAATCTGTGGACCGATGCTCCGCGAAAGGTTGCCCAGGTTCCATCCCGTCAAAATACAATTGCTGATGTAGGCATCCTTACGATCCATGCTTTGAATCATGACACCAGCTTCACTTGATGTACGTACTTTACGGCCCAGGCCTACCACATCACTTACCTTAACCTCTAGCGTGAAATCGCCCTCCAGCTCTTTAAAAACAAACGGGGCTAGAAGATCTGCATCGCCCCATTTGGTATTTTTGGACTGGATTTTCCAGGTTCCAGCCAGGTAGGAAAGCGCTATCTGTGTGCTATCGATTCTTTCACTGTATTGATAACCATCCCAGAAAGGAATTTTCTGATCCTTGGCTGAATAGCTTTCATCCTGTGCTGGCTGCACCAATTGCGGCTTTTGCGCCGAAATCGCTTCCACTACCGGCTCACTGACATGGCCAAAGGCATCCTTCGCAAGAACTTCGATAGATTTTCCGGGTCCGGATGATTTAAAAAGGTGGTAAGACTGCTGCTTCCAGCCTGAGCTCTCACCATCAGAACGGAATAAATACCACATTCCTGGCTTTTTCTCTACCTGTGCAAATACCTGATCGGCATTGATCAGGCGCGGCGGAGAAAGCACCTGCGGAACATACCTGTCCAGTCCCTTGGCTAGGCCCGCTTTCCACTGACTGAACTTTGCGTCTACTTCATCCGATGTTACGGTACCAGCATAGGCGCGAAAGAAATGAAATGGATAAGCCAGTTCGAGGGTATTCTTACTTACCTGCAGCAGTTTGTCAGAAAACACGCGCTTTTCAATCTTCCCATTGCGATAAAAGCTCTTCTTTCCTTTATCATTGACAAGCACAGCATGCTGCCAGATACCATCGTCATACCAATCAAAATAAAGCGTATACCGCTGCTGCTGAAGAATCTCCCTTAGCGCCGCACTTTCAAAAGCTTTACCTTTCAGTGCCAGTCTATTTCCCCTTACCATGACCATCGCATCGTCAACCGTCACTAAAGTATCCTTTGCTGTTCCATGGTTCCGCAAGGTACTGAGCTTTCCGGGCTTTAAATCGTCAGTTTGCAGCGCAAAGAAATTCGATTTAGGCACTTCATTGGCCAACCTAACCACTTCCTCCTCATCCAAGCTCGTATTATATACCTGCAAACTGGATAAATAGCCCGAAAAATGCTGGTCCAGTACATCCGAAGCTCCCAAGACAAAAACATCCCCGGGCTTGACAAACAGCATCCTATTTTCCCTGCGCTGCAGCTTTCCGTCCACATAAACAGACTCCTGATAGCCGTCAAAGGAAAATACAATATGATGCCACACATTTGAGTCCGGAACCGATGCATATCCCAAATCAGGCCAAGAGCCATGCGTGATGGCCCCACGTCCGGCATCAGTACCATAACCAAAAATCGCTTTACTGAGATCCTGCTGGCCCGACGACCAGGCAACCAGCTGTTCAAACCGCGCTATGTCCGGATTATTGACCCATAGTCCTATACTATAGGAGCCATTTGCAGCCAACGACTGCGGCACGGCGAATGTCGATCGCAGCGCAGTTCCACCATCAAAGAAGAATGCCTTTTTACCCTGATAATTTTTAACAGCCAGGGCCTGTTCCGTGCCGAATATGCCCCCGAGTAGCCCTTTATTCTGAATACCTTTTACGTATTGTCCTTCCTGGTAATTGGCCGCATCGATATGGATCAAATTACCCACTGCGACTTCCTGCACAGGCATCTTTTGTGCTGCAGACCATAGCGTCTGTTGTGGAAGCTTTTGTGCATACACCTTCATGTTCCAAACGCCACGAGGAAGTCCATTCAATTGGCTGTTCAATACATTTAGCCTAACATATCTCGTCCTAGCTTTGCCATGTTCTACAATAGGACTCGCCCAGCGGTCGTTATCCGAGCGATCCACAAAATTTTCCCAGACGATACCATCCATAGAGGTTTCGAGTCGGTATCGATAGGCATACGTCGGGTATTCAAACTGAATAGATATGGTCTGTATATCCATTGTTTTACCTAAGTCGATAGCTACCCAGGCGGGTCCCTGATTATTTTTGGCCCGCCATAGCGTTCCATTGTTGTTGTCTACTAAAAAAGAAGGCCTAAAGTCGGTATTGTACCAGGAAGAGGCCGTCACGGTTTTACCAAAAGCCAAATCGACTGGCTCTGCTAGTGCTGGAAACAAATCCGGTACACCAACATGTGTGGGCCGCACCGGCTCAATATCGCCGTCAGGCGTAAAGAATAGCTCGTCCATGGCAACCTGACGATGGAAGCCACCCCCAGCGTGTGGATTGTTGTGCCTGTGATAGACAATGAAATAACGATTATCCTGTTCAAGAATACTATGATGTCCTGGACCGTGTATACTGCCATCCTCGTTTGTAATCAATATTGGATTGGTCGATGGGTATTCAAAAGGCCCCATGGGACCGGTTTTACTTTTAACGTACTGAACACGATACGTACCATCTTCGCAATGCCCCGAGGAGTACATCAGGTAATAGATGCCCTTACGCTTAAACATATAAGGAGCCTCAAAAAAGTCCTTTGCCACCGTATTGGGTATCAATGCTGTCTTTTCGAACGTTTTCATATCCCTGTTGAGTATCCCCACCCCACATCCATGATCGGGGTAGATTCCCCAGGTTCCCCAAAATAGATAAATGCGGCCATCATCATCCCGAAAGGTTTGCCCGTCCAGAGTAATTACACCTGGAATCATATAATTAGGGATCATCGATTTGCCTTCGGCTACCAAAGGTTCCCAAGGTCCCGTTGGGCTGTCGGCCACTGCCCCAAAAATTTCTACAGGCTGACTATAATAGAGGTAATATCGTCCGTCGTATCCCTGCGTCATATCAGGCGCCCAGTACCAATGTGTATTGGGCCAGTTCATGGGTTGAATGGTCCAGTTCTTCAGATCCCTGGAACTCCACACCTGCGAAGGGCCTGCGCCCCAACCGTTCCCATCCGTAGTCGCATAGATATAATACGTATCGGCAATTTTCTTGATGCTCGGGTCCGCAAAATATCCGGGCAGCAGTGGATTCAATACATTGGGCTGTTGGTACGGTTTCAATGGCTGAGCCACCAGCCCTGTTAGCGACATAACCATTGCTGCCAAAATAGCGAAAGAAAAATGATGTTTCATGATAACACAAGGTTTACAAGTACATAAGAGTTTACAGGTACATAAGAAACGATATTGCCATTTAACAGATTTTACAACAAATAAAATCTACGATAAATGTCTATTTAACATTAAATTTATAACTTCAGTCATCACATTACAAATTTTGAGGGCTAACTGGTTAAAAATGGGCTATTGAAGGTTAAAATCTACCCATAAATACAGGGTACAATCCTTCATCTTTGTAAGAGCATTGACCTTAGCTGTCTTATAATGAGTATTAAAATATCTAAAATGAATCTTAAAAAATGCTATTGGATCCTATTTGCGCTCGTATGCACACAGTTGCCAAGCAGCGTATATAGCCAGCAGGACGAACACCCCGTATGGAAAGCAGTCAAAGCGCAGCAAGCCACCTTAGGCGTAGAAGAGGGCGCCAAAAGCTTTACCCTCAAAAACCTCAATGTAGCCATTCTCAATGCGTCGCAGACGCTATCTTCTTTTCGTCCCAACGGAAGCGAAAAAGACTTTGACTATACACCTGTTGAACTCCTGCGCAAAAGAGACCGTAATCAATTTTTTCATATCGGTGATATCACGATCAGTTTGCGTCGTCAGGGCGATAGCTCCTGGAGCGCCTTTTCATCGGCTACAGCGCGTAAGCACGTAAAGGCGCTAAGTCCTACAAAAAACAACCTGGCCAGCGCGGATATTAGTCCTACGCTCAACAACATCCCCTTAAAGGTCATCCGCAACTGGCAAGATGACCATGGTGACCTGATCCTTAGCTTTGAGATTTCAAATCCAACTGATTATACCATCGAAATTGGCGCGCTGGGCATCCCCCTTCCATTCAATAACAACATGGACTGGAAAAATCTCGATCAGGCGCATGCACAGAATGTGTTTTTCGATCCCTATATCGGCCAAGATGCGGGTTATCTACAGGTCAACCGTCTACATGGCAATGGACCGAGTCTATTGGTATTGCCCTATAAAAATGCAGGCTTTGAAGCCTACAATCCGCTCAATACCGACCCGACCCCCCGAAGTATTACCTTTGAGGGATTTCATGAATGGCTGATCCACAGTAAGGCCCATGCTGAGACTGACTGGAAAGGCGTAGAACAATGGAATACACCGACTTCTACCCTCTTGAAGCCACAGGAATCAAAGACCTTTGCCTTAAAATTCGTTCTCGCACCAAGTATCCGACAAATTGAATCGGAGTTACTGAAAAATAATAGGCCTGTTGCTGTTGGGCTTCCCGGATATGTTGTCCCCATGGACAATCCCGCCAAACTTTTTGTTAAGCATAGCAAAGCGGTCAAAAATGTCAGTGTCTATCCTGAAGGTGCTTTGACCCTGACAAAAAAAGGAAGTACAGCACAGCACTGGACCGAATACGAAGTGAAGGGCAATCGTTGGGGACGTGCGCGGCTTACCATCAACTACAGGGATGGCATTACACAGACGATACACTATAAAGTGATCAAATCTGAAAAAGAAGTCGTCCAAGATCTGGGCCATTTCCTCACTACCAAGCAGTGGTATGAAAATGATAAAGATCTTTTTGGCCGATCACCATCTGTTATATCCTACGACTATGAAGAACAGCAGCCCATCACCCAAAATAAGAGTGCCTGGTTTGCGGGTCTAAGCGATGAAGCCGGTGCCGCAAGCTGGCTTGCCGCCCTAATGAAACAGGTACTACAGCCCAATCAGCAGGAAATAGCCAAATTGAAACGTTTTGTCAATGAGACGCTATATGGCCATATCCAGCATAAAGAAGGCGACAAGAAATATGGCGTTGTCAAAAGCCTCTTTTATTATGAACCCGACTCGATGCCCGCAGGAACATACCGCTCGGACATCAACTGGAAGACCTGGGCTGCTTGGCCTAAAAAAGAAGCCGACGACATTGGGCGGTCCTACAATTACCCACACGTGGCGGCAGCACACTGGGTGATGTACAGGCTTGCTCGCAACTACAACAATCTGGTCAACGAGGAAACCTGGGACAAGTACCTCGAACGGGCGTACCAGACCAGTATCGCCATGGTCGAAAAAGCGCCTTATTACGCGCAGTTCGGTCAAATGGAAGGCAGTATTTTCCTTATCGTCCTCAATGACCTCCGAAAGGAAGGATTAACCACCATGGCCGATAAGCTTGAAGCTGCCATGCGCAAGCGAGCAGAGCATTGGAAAACCCTCAATTATCCATTCGGAAGCGAGATGCCCTGGGACTCTACCGGTCAGGAAGAGGTATACCTCTGGTCACGCTTTTTTGGTTTCGATGAAAAGGCTCAAGTCACCCTAAATGCCATCATCGCCTACATGCCAACCGTTCCGCACTGGGGTTACAATGGCAGTGCGCGCCGTTACTGGGATTTTGTCTATGGCGGCAAGCTCTCCCGTATCGAGCGGCAGCTGCATCATTATGGTTCGGCCCTCAATGCCATTCCCGTCCTGACTGCCTACCGCGACCATCCGGACGACTTCTACCTACTCCGTATCGGACATGCCGGCATGATGGGTGCATTGGCCAATGTCACCCAAGACGGCTTTGGCCCGGGAGCATTCCACTCTTACCCGTCCACACTGGCCAATGACGGTATCTCGGGCGATTATGGAACCGGTTTTTATGGCTACGCCGTCAATTCGGGAACCTATATTGTCGACCATCCCGAATTTGGCTGGCTGGCTTTCAGTGGTAATCTAAAAACCGAAAAACAGCTGGTCAAGGTTGCCCTGACTACAGCTTCCAAAGGGCGTGTCTTTCTGGCAAAAGAAAATCTTTGGCTGACCACCGATGCCGGAGAAATTGCCGAATTACAGTACGATCAAAAAGACCGAAGCGTCACCCTGATCTTCAATACGGAGGCAAACCAATATAGCACGAATATGCTGCTCAATGTAAATCCAGAAAGCCATTATGAAGTGGAAGGAATAAACAAAGATGCGATGAATCGCTATGTAATACCCCTATCAACAAAAACGGTAAAATTGAAAAAGCTGAAGTAGCAAAAAAATCCAGGCAACGGCCGACTCAAACATGGGCTATATCTACGCTAGCATTCACGCTAGAAACAAAAGCGATCGTAAGACGCCCAAAAAGCGGGCTTCCATTTAGATGGAAGCCCGATTCTTAATAACTCACTTTAGCAAAATATTTCCTGATACCTTTCCTAAGGTCTTCGCCATTCGAAAAATCCTGCGCTAACTCAAAAGCTTCTGCTGAAAAGCGAAACGGATCAAATCTGCCGTATTCTTACTTTTTGTCTTATCCATCAAGTTCTGGCGATGTCCCTCAACGGTTCGTTTGCTTAGAAAAATTTTATCCGCAATCTCTATTGCCGTGAAGCCCTGAGCAATCAGTTCCAGCACAGCAAACTCCCGATCGGAAATCTCATACTGTGCCAGGCGCGAACCTACATCGACCGTAGCACTGCTCTCAACGTTATAATCTTCCATAAAGCGCAAACCGAAATTGGTCATCAGATACTTGTGACCTTGCGCCAAGCGCAATAAGCCAAACAAGATCTCATCATAATCGCCACCCTTGGACAGATAGCCGTCCGCTCCGCTCCGAAAAGCTTCGGCTACCTGAGCGGGCTCTTCAATCATGGATAATATGGCAAACTTAACATCCGGATAGATTTTTTTGGCCATACGGATAAAACTTATGCCATCCATCCCCAGCATATTCACATCTGTTAAAACCAGATCCGGCAATGTATTTTGTTCGAGATAGATCAGTGCATCCTCCGCACTATCTACTTCAGCTACCACCGTAAGCTTGTCGTGGGTATCAATTATCAAGCGTATCCCATTGCGTACAAGCCGGTGGTCATCAACTAAAAGAATTTTAGTCATTTTTCCTCCAATCCTACTAAGATACTTATTTTTTTAAATAAGTTAATTTTTTAATACTATCCAGTTAAAAATAGTATTCGATTCTACTTGACCTTACGCCATATTTTTTCGTTTCCCACCTGTTCATAGTTGGGTGCCAGCGCAGAGAAGCGCAGCGTCTCTTGACTGCCTAAGGCAAGGTAACCAAATGTCTCGAGGCTTTCATCAAAAAGCGATAATACCCTGGCCTGCAACTCTGTGTCAAAATAGATCAGCACATTGCGACATAGAATCAGCTGAAAAGCATTAAAAGAAGCATCATTCACCAGATTGTGCGAAGCGAATACAATTCGTTCCCGCAATGCGGGATTGAGTTTCACCCAGTTATAATTCGCGGTATAGTACGATGAAAAATCAGCTTTACCACCTGAAAGCTGATAATTTTCAACATAGGATTTTAAATTTGCCATCGGGATAACAGCCTTCTTTGCCTGCTCGAGCACCGAGGGATTGATATCGGTGCCGTAGATCAGCGATTTGTGCAGCAGATTATGTTCCTGCAATAGAATGGCCAGTGAATACGCTTCTTCACCTGTTGCACAGCCAGCTATCCATATACGGATAAAGGCGTAGGTGCGCAATTTGGGTAGGATTTCCTGGCGAAGATGTGCAAAAAAGCTAGGGTCACGAAACATTTCGGTCACATTGACCGTCATCTTTTCGACAAATCGCTGCAGGTATTCCGGATCGTGGACAACACGGTAACGCAGTTCGGCAAAGCTCGCAAAATTATCCAGCAGGCAAAGTTGGTTGATTCGCCGCGATAAGGAGGCTTTCGTATAATGGGTAAAATCGTAACCATAAAGACGCTCCACATCCTCCATCAGCATCATCACCTGCTCTTGGCTGACAATTTTTTTTCCCGTAATCATCCTTTTATTTCCCCTATTAGCTGCACCAGAAGTTCAATGTCTATCGGTTTCGAAATGTAGCCATTTGCTCCTGCAGCCAGACATTTTTCACGGTCGCCGGTCATGGCTTGTGCCGTCACAGCGATGATAGGCAATTCACAGGCATTCTTTGTTTTCCGAATCAGCTGGGTGGCTTCATAACCGTCAATCTCGGGCATCATCATATCCATGAGGACAAGGCCTATGCTGGCATGATCCCGTAACTGAGCAAGTCCCTCTTCGGCAGACAGGCAGCCTATCGCTTGAAAACCTCTTGATTTCAGGGCCAATTTCAACGCAAATATATTGTTCGGATCATCGTCGATGATCAATATGGTTTTGTTCTTATCCATGCAGTTTTAGTATCCCCTTATTGTCTATATAACACCTTACTAATAATCAATCCATCATCCTTATATACCTATTATCCATACATCCACACACGAAGTAGGGACAAAAGCTGATCAATATCCACCGGTTTGGATATATAATCAGACGCTCCTGCGGCAATACATTTTTCCCTATCCCCCATCATTGATTTGGCTGTAACAGCAATAATGGGCATGTTTTCGTATCGCTGATCTTGTCGGATCGAAGCTATCGTTTCGTAACCATCCATTTCAGGCATCATCATATCCATCAGGATCACCGCTACATCCGGATTATCTTCCAGCTGTTTCAGCGCATCTTTTCCGTCCGTTGCCGGGACCACGGTCATCTGATATTTTTCGAGCGCCTTGGTGAGCGAGAAGATATTTCGGATATCGTCGTCCGCTACAAGCACCTTTTTACCCTGCAGAACATCCTGCAAAAAGCCAAGTCTACCCGGAGATTTGGTAGAAGGACCACTATTTTCCTCTACGAGATGTAGAAATAAACCCACTTCGTCCAAAATACGCTGATAGGAATTAGCCGTTTTTACAATAATAGAATCCGCATACCGTTTTAATTTCATTTCCTCTACCTGCGAAAGGTTCTTACCGGTAAAAACAATAATCGGCAGATTTTCAAGACCCGGATTTCGTTTTACAGCTTCCAATGTCTCGTAACCAACCCGGTCTGGAACCCCCATATCAAGTATCACACAGTCGGCAGTGTCTGAGCTCAGCGCCACAATGCTATCATCTACATTGCTCTTGATCTCCGAGGCAATGTCAAAACTTCCGAGGAAGAGCGACAGCGCTGCCGCATGTTTGGGATTTTCTTCAACAATAAGTACTTTTTTGGGATGCCGCGTGAGGGCATCTTCTATTTTACGGAACATATCACCCATCTGCTCCAATGCCATCGGTTTATTGATAAAGTCTATGGCGCCCTGCAGCAGACTTTCTCTCTTAACCTGTAAAGAAGACATAATATGCACCGGTATATGTCGAGTCTTGGGGTTTTCCTTGATTTCAGCCATTACCTGCCAGCCATCTTTGAGCGGAAGCTGAATATCCAGCAGAACGGCTAGCGGCATATAACGGGCCACCATCTCAGCCGCGATATCACCACGGACGACCACGATACCCTTGTAGTTTTGCTGGCGCGTATATTTCAGCAGAATCTTTGCGAATTCAATATCATCCTCAACAATCAAAATAAAGCGGTCGCCCGCGACGATACTATCGCGATCATCAGGAATATCGGCTGGGATAGGTATCTCCAGTGTCTTATCGGCAGGTAAGTTCACTGTTTGCGAAGTCTGCACTCCATCTGTAGATGCTTCTTCAGCGAAGTCTAGCTCTATCGGCAACAATTGCACCGTGCCGAAAGCAGCTGGCGTGGCATCCGAGGTCTTCGCTGGAAGGATCAGCCGGAATACACTGCCTTTGTTTTCTTCGCTATCTAGCAAGATTTCGCCGCCGAGCAGACGCGCCAGTTCCCGACTGATGGAGAGCCCCAGTCCAGTACCGCCAAATTTGCGGCGTGTAGAACCGTCTGCTTGTTGGAATGCTTCAAATATCAGATGCTGCTTGTCTTTCGGTATCCCGATTCCCGTATCGCGCACTGCAAATACGATACGGTTTGTCTGCGACTGTTCGCGGTCAATATGCAAGGTAACCTTACCCGAAGCTGTAAATTTGATGGCATTCGACAATAGATTACGTAAAATCTGATCCAGGCGCTGCTTGTCTGTTTCGAGCTGTAGCGGCATTCCTTCCGCAACGCTCATTTCTAATCCGAGTTGCTTGTCGGCGGCGATTGGTGCGAACATCGCCGTCAATCCATTCACTATATCGGCAAAAAATACAGGCTGTACATCCAGATCCATTTTTCCGGATTCTATTTTGGAAAGATCCAGAATCTCGTCTATCAAGGTCAGCAGGCTCTTTCCCGAACTCTGGATCACAGCTGCCGATTCCATCTGTTCTTCATTCAGGTTACCATCCGAATTTTCGGCCATCAAGCGTGAAAGTAACAGAATTGAATTGAGCGGTGTACGCAGTTCATGCGACATATTGGCCAAAAATTCAGACTTATAGCGTGTACTCTGTTCAAGCTCCGCCGCCTTTTTCTGTATTTCCTGATTGCGTTCGGCAATCTCCACATTTTTATCTTCCAGCAATTTTGAGCGCTCTTCCAATTCACGGTTAGACTGCACCAATTCTTCCTGCTGTACGCGGAGTTCCTCTTCCGAAGCCTGCAGCTTATGGGTATGCATCTCGAGGCTCGAATTAAGCGATTCAAGTTCGGTATGCTGTGCCTGCAATTCTTCGGTCTGTGCCTGCGTTTCTTCCAATAAATTCTGTACCACCAGCCTGGCTTGCGCCGCTGCAAGTGTCGTACCCACCTTTTGCACCGCATCCCTAAAAAACGCCAGCTGAATGCTCGAAAAAGGTTGTAGTGCGCCCAGCTCCATTACACCGATACAGTCGTTACCATCAAAAACAGGCAGTATAAAAAGGTTGTTCACCAGTACCTTCCCAGCAGCAAAGCTGATGACATAATGGGAATCTTCGAGGTTTTCGAATAACTTTTCTTTCTTGTCTTTAAAGACCTGGCCGACCATGCCCTCACCTGGGGCGAAGCGTTTACGTTCGGGATCTTCAAGTCCATAGGATCCCCTTAAGACAAGCTCATCTTGTTCCATCAGGTATATGGCGCCGTTTACACAGTTGCCATATTTTGTCAGATGGCCCAGCGTGACAGCCGTAAGCTCTTCCTGCTGTTTATTACCCATCAACAGGTTACCCAACTGGGTTAGTCCAGCTTGATGCCAGTTGTTATTATTGAGTTCTTCAAAAGATGTTTTGAGCGAACGCGCCATTTCATTGAGGGATCCCGTCAGGCTGCCCAGATCGTCCTGTTCGCCATCCTGAATCTGCATATCATAATGTCCGGCCGCTATCTCCCGTGCGATGCGCTGGGTAATGCTCAGCCGCCGCTGGATCTCTTCATCTTTACGTTTCAGGTCATTCTGCAGCTGCTCCCGTTGAAAGAAATCCGCTCGCAGGCGGAAGTAAAAGAAGAGGGTAATCAATAAGGATACAGCAGCGGCCAACAAAACAAAAATGGAGGTATAGCCCGAAGAGCGGCCGAGTTCTTCCGAACGCTTATTGAGCAAAAGTTCTTCACGATCGATAATTTTGCTGATCAGCAAACGGCAACTGTCCATATAGGTTTTCCCCTCCTCAAGCTGCGATACGGAGACCATTCCACCACGCTTTTTGATATTGACCAGGTTTTCAAGCTTTGCCAGTCGGGATTGCACGAGTGTGGATAGCGTATCGATTATCTGCTGTTGCTCGGGATTATCGGAAGTAAGGTCGTGCGCACGGCTCAGCGACTGGGGCAGCGACTGAAGGCCGGTTTTGTAAGGATCCAGAAACTTGTCCATACCTGTAAGCAGGAAGCCGCGCTGGCCCGTTTCGGCATTCTGCAGATCCTGCAGAATTTTGTTGACGCGGCTCATGACACGCCGGCTGTGGTCGACCATCGCACTATTATGGCTCTGCTTACGAATACTAATATAAGAAGCCGTTGAGCTCGCTAATAGGATTAACAAGGATATTCCGAAACCTATCTGCAGATTTCTTAAAATAGTTTTAGGCATGCTTTTTCATCAATTGAGTTAAGACTATGCCAACCGATGGTCTAGATGGCGGCCAAATATAGCAATAGGGCGTCTAAATTAAATCCTGCGCCGCCTGCCCTCAACCATCTTACCGTATTTTAACAAAAAGTTGCGTATTTATCCGCTCTCCGCAATCTTCCCAGCAATGATAGCCGATGTCGCAGCACAAAAATCAAGGCCTGAATAATCCGGATTGTACCCCCCCATATAAGGTACGGCCATCATAAAAAGACGTTGGCTAGCGATACCACTGTGATCCACCAAGCGGAAGCTGTCATCTATCTTTACACCGGGTACCTGCAAAAAAATAGCGCCATCCGGTGCCACAAACATGTGGTCGTTGCCTGCCAGCATTTGTTCCTTGGCCTGTTCCACCGAACGAAACCGTAAGTAGGCTGGGCTGACATGGCCATTGTCGACCAAACTCTTGAATGGAAATTCTTCAAAGTTCAACGGTCGCTGTCCCACACAATCCACAAATGTCTTATAATGCGATTTTATTTCGATTCCTGATTCATCGGTATAATAATAATTGGCGCCGCGATCGCTCGCTGGTTCAACACGGCTTTCGTTGCCTACATTGACCACTTCCAGGCGGCCGGCATCGTACAGCGCAAGCAACTCACGACTGGAACTCTGCGGCACAAAAGCGATGACAATAGAAATCAGCGGCATGAGTACTTTTTTTAAACGCAGCATATCTTCGGCAGACATGTACTTGGCGGGATAATTTAGGGTGAAACTCAAGGCAGAAAGGACTTCCTTCCAATAGATGGATTGGCGCCTTTTAATAGATTTCAGCGCTTGTTCGTGCTCCTGGCGAAATCCCTCGAAGGCATCTTTCTGTTCCCTTAAATGGAGTACTGCCTCTACAAAGTCTTCCAGGCTGAGCTTTTCCACGATCGCATAAAAGTCGGGATCTCTTTCCTTGAACTGCGCTTTAAAATTGCGCTCAAACAGAAAATCCAGCGAGACGAAACCCTCATTCTCTAGCCTGTTAAGCATCAGCTCCTCTTCGGAGATCACCAGGTTATTGGCCAGGAAAGGTTCTTCCTGATGGAAGCGGATCGCAGGAAGCAGCCCACTGCGGGTATGCATCAATATCTTAAAATTTTCGCTTCCCGGGTCGATCTCATACCTTAGCTCTCTTGTTTCCAAGGCTTCAAAAGAACCATTGTGGCGAGCCAGCGTACGGATAGCGTCGATTGCTGTGAGCGAAGCACCGCGTATCCCGACGGCGTGATTGGTTTTTAAGGCCAACTTGGACGGTGGATAGGGCGATTCGAAATAATGTTCGACATTGCCCTCATACTTGGTTGGCCACTTATGTCCGGTACAGATGACTACCTTGTCTACGATATAGGTATCGGTGCTGCCCACCGTGATTTTAACCTGCGCCTGGCCTTCGAGGTCAATAATATCCGTAACCTGGCTAGCGAGGTGAACCTGTGTTTCAATGCCCTGTTCATCCGCCATCCGCTTCAATAACATAAACTGCTCCGAAAGGTAGCGGCCGAGGAGCAGCCGTGGAACCACTTTGTAGCGATTAAAATCGTCCACATCGATTCCATAAGTACGGAGCGTGGCCTCCGATAGGGATTGAACATAATCCTCAATCGTCGTGACCAATGCGGGGATTTCATGATCCGATACATTCGTCAAGTGCTCCGGTGTGGCACCTTCGTAGCTGTAAGGCATTCCTGCCCCCAATTGTTTTCGGGATTCGAAAATAGATACCTTGAGACCGGCGATATTCCTTTCGATCAATCTTTTGTACATAAACAGGCCACTGGGTCCACCCCCGATAATGGCTACATGAATGTTTTGTTGCATAGTTTTCGTTGCCTGCCTAGTGGACAGTATTCGGTTTTAAGAACAAGGATAAATTGCAGAAAGTTTTAGACAGATTTATTCCCCTGCAATAAAAAATGGGATAAATACGGGCTACGATTTAAATACCTGAATCTCGAATTCTGCAAACGATCATTCACTGCGTGCTGTTTTTCGAATAAACAAAAATGATAACAAATAACAATATTATGGAAAACAACATTAACAATCCGGAGATCATCAACGACATTATCAAAATCAACAACGACCGCATCGAAGGTTATAAAAAGGCAATTGATCTAGCAACCAGCCACGGCTTGGATAGATTAGTTCCAACATTTCAAAAATTTGTCGGACAGTCGGAGGAATTTATTGCCGAGTTGACACCTTATGTTGAGCTTGAGGGCAAAGAACCGACAGACAGCACTATGCTGAGCGGTAAGCTTTTCCGCGCCTGGATGGGCATAAAAGTGAATATCACGGGAGATGACGAAAGAAGTCTGCTTGAAACCTGTGAGCAGGGCGAAGATGCATTCAAATCGACCTATCAAACCGCTTTGGCTGATGGATCGGAAGAGCTCTCGCAAAATGTGCATAGTTTGATCAACACGCAGCTCAGCAAGCAGCTTGAAGCGCACAATATCATTAAGATGCTGCGTGACAGCAAAACCATCTAACTTTAAATTGTAATTTTCTTTTTCACAAAAAATACCGAAGGATAAATCCCTTCGGTATTTTTTTGAAGTTATATTTTTAGATTGACTTTTTCACCCGCCGGTAGTTCATGCTCGAACAATTTCCCGGCATACTTCACCCGACATTTTTGTTTCTTTTTGGCTTTTGCTGCAGCGCTGACCAATTGACCATTTGTCCATTTCAGATCAATTTCGATCGCTCCCCTAGCTACCAGGCCCTTTATCTCGCCATCTTTCCAGCTGGCCGGAAGCGCCGGAAGCAGCTCAATAAAATCTTCATGGCTTTGCAGGAGCATTTCCGCCATCCCGGCAATCACGCCAAAGTTGCCATCGATCTGAAATGGGGGACAAGCATCAAACATATTGTAATAAGTCCCGCCCCCGCCGTCATATTTGGTATCCATATCCGATGTAGGGCGCAGTTGTTTATTGAGCAATTTCAATGCCCGATCGCCCTGCTGCAACCGTGCCCAAAGTGCAATCTTCCAGGCGTAAGTCCAGCCTACCCCATCATCGCCCCGTCTTTCCAACGACTGCTGCACAGCTTTTGCCAATGCGGGCGTACGATCCAACGTGATTTCATTACCCGGGTATAGCGCAAACAGATGGGACAGATGACGATGAGCAGGTTCTACCTCTTCAAACTCTTCGGCCCATTCCATCAGGCGCCCATCGCTACCAATTTTCGGACGGGCCAGCTTGTCTTTTGCGGCCTGCAAGCCCTTTAAGAAACCGTCTTCTTTTACGCCTAGTATTTCCGACGCAGCCAGGGTGTGCTCAAATAGATTGAAAATAACCTGCTGGTCATGCGATGCCCCCATACTGATCTGCGCAATAGAGCCATCGGGCGCTTTAAAGGAATTTTCCGGCGAAGGTGAAGGCCCCGAAACCAGCAGCCCTGTTTTAGGGTCCGTTGTCAGCCAATCCTGGTAAAAAATTGAAGCCTCTTTTAGAATCGGATAAGCTTTTCTTAAAAAGGATTTATCCTGTGTAAAGGCATAATGTTCCCAGATATGTTGGGCAATCCAGGCTCCGGCCCCAATATGCATCCCCCAGCTTGCACTTTCCCCCGGAGAAGTGTAGCCCCAAACATTCGTTATCGGATGCAACGCCCATCCGCGCATCCCATATTGTATCTGGGCTGTTTTGCTACCTGGTGCTACGAGCGATGCGATCAGATCCATTAGTGGACGATGTGATTCGGATAGATTGGCTACTTCCGCAGGCCAGTAATTCATCTGTACATTGATATCGGTATGGTAATCGCCATTCCATGGTGTTTGTATCTTATTGGCCCAGATTCCCTGCAGGTTGGCAGGAAGGCCGCCTGCTCTCGAGGAAGAAAGCAATAGGTATCTGCCGTACTGAAAATACAGGGGATATAAGGCCTGCTCATTTCCACTACGCAGATTATTGGCCATCAACACATTGGTAGGCATATTATTGGTACTATTTCCCAGCTGAAAACTCACCCGTCCCATAAACGAAGAAAAGTCTTTGATATGGCGATCCCGGAGCGTCTGGTACGATTTGCCCGTAGCTGCTTTACGTATTTCGAGATGTTCTTTTTGATAATTGGCATTAATATAGTCTGGATAATGCTGTTTATAATTTGTTTTTGCAGTTACGATAAGCGTCAACGCATTGGCACCTGTAACCTGAATACCGGTTTTGGTCTGGCTACTGATTTTCCCGCCCTCCAGGACCGGTGTCACCTCAGCTTCATACTGCATACCATTTCCACCCCGGCCATTATCGAGCACGCCAAACATACGCAGTCCGTGCTTTGCTGTAACTTCGGTCGAAAACCTTTCCGGCCGATCCAGACTGAAGAGCACATTGATCGCCCCGGCTTTGTCTGCAATGAGCCGGATAATGATCGCCTGGTCGGGATGACTAGCGAAAACCTCCCGTGTAAACTTGACGCCATTTTGGACAAAAGAACTGGAAGCAATCCCTTTCATCAGATCCAGTTCACGGCGATAATTCTGATAAGTGGCATCCGTACCAAAGTCAAGCCGTAAATCGCCCAAGGTCTGGAAGCAGCCAAAGGGAACATTGGCACCATTACCACTCCCCGATCCTTTTCCCTTTGTAATCTGCGTTTTATTGGTCAGTTCGGTTGCTTCCTTATAGTTGCCCTGAAACAGTAGTTCACGAATCTTCTGCAGGGACTGTGAAGCCGCAGGATTGTCGCCTGCGTCGAAGCTTCCACTCCATAGGGTCATTTCGTTCAGCTGAATCCGCTCGTGGTTGACATCGCCAAAAACCATAGCCCCAAGGTTTCCATTACCAATGGGTAGGGCTTTCAGCCACTCGGGGTCACTCTCCCAGCCGTTTTTGGAATCTAAGGCTAAGGCATTTGCAGGTTGTTCAAACCAGATACAGTTTTCTTTCTTGGCTCCAGTCTGCGCAAAAGTAATTTTCACCGACAGGAGAAAACAGAGCGCAAGACTAGTACATATACGGTTTAGCATTGATGTGTTCAATTTCATTGAGGTTTACGATTCGATTTAGGGATGCAATGCCAACTGTTCGCAATAGAAAAGCACTGAATCCTCGCCATATCATCAAAAATAAGGATAGCTATTGGCAAACACATACACTTTATTGCTCTTTTTAGATGCCCTATTAACCTGTTAGCAAAATTGCTGGGCTTTTTTCGGCGTCGGGCGTTACACTTTCGCCCTTATACGGCTCAATGTGGATCGGGTTATTCCCAGGTAAGAGGCGACGATGCCCAATGGTGTGCGTTTTAAAATTTCAGGATAACGTTCAACAAGATTTCTATACCGGTCCACCGCAGGCAACATCCGTAGCTCATTGGCTTTCTCTTCACTTTTGATATAATAACGTTCGGTCAATACCCTACCGATAAAATTAAATTCAGGAAATTGATGATATAATTCATTCAGTTTCTCGTAGCTCAGGACCAATAAGCTACAAGGCTCCAGTGTTTCGATGGCTTCGAAGCTCGGTTTTTGACTAAAAAAACTATAGACGGCAATCGCGAGCTCTCCTTCATACAGTAGCCAAGAGCTGATCTTATTACCGGCGGGATCAATATAATAAGAATGTACACCGCCCTGCAGGATAAAATAGATCTGCTTTTGCACCTGTCCGATATCAATCAGGCGAACCCCGGCTTTCACATCGATCACATAGCTATGCGTTTCGATCAGCTGTTTTAAATCGTCCGACAGCGGATGAATGCTTTCAAACAGCTTTACAATAAGATCTGTGGCCGATTGGCTATATTTTTGCATACAATGAATTTATCACAATAATGGCGCGCCAACAATAAATTATCCTAAATATACACGATAAGCATGCTATATTTTTTGCTTTTTGGCAAAAAATATGGGCAACGGGTTGCTAAACTTTGATTAAATATAGTTTGATTGCCGTCCGACGAACAGGAAAAAAGTAATATTTTACATGATTTTAAGCGTTTAATACATGCCTTTTAACCGTTAAAAACCGTTTTTTGAGTGATCACTTTCAATCGATTATGAAGATTGGTGTACGTTCCAATTTATTTCATTAAAAATGTTAAGAATCTATGCGGCCAATTTACGCGAAAGCACGTTCAAATTCGGGAAACAGGATTTTTGAAATCCGACATGAAAATTGCCCTAAACTTGTTTCCGAGTATCATTTTCATCGTGAATGCCAGCTTACATACATCATGAAGGGTAAAGGCCAACGCTGCATTGGCGATCAGCTGGAAGACTTTGAAAGCGATGAGCTGACTTTTATTGGTCCCGGTTTGCCGCACGTCTGGTACAACTCGCTTTCAGAAGCCGACCAGGAGCATAACATACAATTCATCACCTTATATTTCGATCCGGAAGCTCTGCTGTCTTTTTGCTCCTTATTATTTGAAACAAGCCAGCTAAAAGATTTTCTTGAGCGATCGCGACAGGGAATGCTGTTTTATGGAGAAACAAAAAATAAACTCAAAAAAATACTGTACAAGATGCTCGCTGTGCCTGAAATACAAAAAACAGCCTATCTCTTCGAGTCTTTAGGGATTCTGTTGCATACTCAGGAATACAGTAAGCTATCCAATAAGCCCTATATTGATGGCCTGGCGGGTAAGGATGGAGAAATTATCTTCAGTATTTACACGTATGTTTTTGAAAATTTCAGTGATAACATTTCCCTGGACAAGGCAGCCAAATTGGCCAACTTGACCAAGCCGTCTTTTTGTCGTTTTTTTAAAGCGCGTACACGGAAAACATTTTCAAAATTCGTCAATGAAGTCCGGATCAATGAAGCCTGCAGGCTTTTGGTTCAGGAAGAAAACCCAATAACCGATATCGCTTACGCCTGTGGTTTCAACTCTTTGCCCAACTTCAACAAGTTCTTTAAAGCTATTAAAGGAATTACACCTTCTGATTATAAGAGTAAGATAAACTCCGGATAAGCCATTTATTAGTTCTCAGGTTTCCAAGGTGCAGTAGGTGTTTTAGCCAGTTCACGCATCCAATTATTAAAGTCTGCATCCGAGGGGATGTCAAATTTCTTACGCAATCTATTTTTTCGTACCTGTACGGCCCGGATGGTGACGTAGGTATATTCCGCAATGTTTTTAGTTGAGAAATTGAGAAAGGCCATGGCACAAAATTCCAGTTCCGTACTCCTAAGATTGGGATCCTGTGTGTTCAGTGCCTGTATAAACTATGGGCAAAGCTCGGTAATAAGTTAGTTTATAATTCAGCATCGGCAAACGACGGCACCATGGATTCGCTTCGGTTTACAGCGCTATTATTAACCCAAATTATTACAGATTGAATGGAGAAACTAAAACTTGAAAATCAATTATTAAAACTATTTTACCCCATTTAAGACTCAGTTATCCAATAAAATACGAAATCAAAAAGCCACATCAACAGGATATTGATGTGGCTTTTTGATTAGCTAAAGACAGCGGCAACTCTCGTCCCTATTTGCTATTTGCTCTCAGTATAAAATCTATAATCGGGCTAGGGTCTACCAGACAATGCGGATGATGTCCGACCTCGGGTTTATGGATGATTTCGATATGACCACCTGCGCGACGAATCTCCTCCGCAAATGGCATGGTGTTTTCGGCGATAGGCACGACATCGTCCTTATCGCCGACAACATGGAGCAATGGTATTTTGAAACCGGCAATGACTTTTGCTTTATCAATAGGTGCCTCCGTAAATGCCCAAGCCTCCGTTTCGGTCAATCCGTAGTCTTTCTTAAAAGTCTCCCAATCCGGTTTGCTTCCTTTTCCAGTTGTTTTGCCACCGGGCCAACTTTTAAAATCCAGCACGGGAGCATCGGCATAGATGGCATTTACCCGATCTGGATAACGCAGGCACCAGTTGTAGATATAAACACCGCCCCTGCTCATTCCCTCCATAGCCGATTTCTTATTGAGTCCACCATCCTGTAACTTTCGGTAAAACCCATCCCAGATTTTTAGCGCTTCCTCATTGCCAAAAAGTTCGGCGACATCACAATATACCACATGGTAACCGTGCTCAAGTAGACCAATATCCACCTGCGGTTCATGTCCCCAAAAGCGGGCGCGCCATACAGGACCTTTGCTGTTCAAAAATCTGTGGAAATTTATGAACATCGATTTATCCCATATTTAATTTTAATGAGACAAATGTCGCTCTGAAATGCGCCAATATTTACTACATTTAAGGTATACTTTACACCGCAATCAAACACAACATGAAAACACTCGTAACACTTATTTTGGTCCTTTGTTCCTTTGCAGGATATAGCCAGACCGCCAAAGAACTTATTGGCAAATGGAAATTGGTCAAACAGACAAACGTCGATGGCGTTGTGTCTACACCGAAGGACACTTATCAGGTGTTTATGGAGGACGGAAAATTTCAGGGTATCCACAATGGTGATTCCCGTAATGGAAAATGGAAACTTTCCGAAGACAATAAAACACTTACCGTTAAAATAAGCATCATCTCCATCAAATTTAAGGTAGAATCGTTTGACGAGAAGAAACGTGTCATCAGCAGCGACAAAACTGGTACCCTTGAATATGAAAAAGTGCAGGAATAACAGCTTAAAATAATTCTTATCGGGAGCAATGCATTGAAAAGCCCGGCATGGATTTCCATGACCGGGCTTTTGTCTGTTTTATCCTGAGCCATCATCCATTCAGCTCCAGCGGTATAGGTATGATGGCTATTTTTTTGTACCCTAAATCAGAGCATCACCCTAGTTCCAAGGCAATTGATTCGAAAATTATGGTGTAAAAAAATCAAGCTCTGCTATGGCCAGTGATTGCGACTTCCCGGCAATGACTGTCGATTCCACCTTGACAAAACGTGCATTTTTTACATTTTTTAAGCGGTAGGTACGCGTGGAGGGATCATTGATTAAATTGCCAAATTCAAAGCTATCAGCATCTTCCCAATGCGTACCATCCAGACTTACAGAAAGCTTACCTGATTGCATCATGCCTTCCGCATTTTTACGCTGTGGGGTGTAGCTGAATGCAGCGATTGAATACGCCGTCCCCAGATCGATGACCAGCTCCTGCACTGGGCCAGTGGCTTTCGATTGCCAGTATGAATCAGCCCGCTCGTCAAAGGCTTCACGCCCATTTTTTCCATCGAGATTGCTGCTTGCAGCAACCAGATTCCAGCCTTGTTTAGGAATTCCCATTTCTTTCTGTGCTATGGCTCCTTTTGCGCCATCCTTGTCCATTGCGAGCGCTTTAATGAGTTTACCTTTACTTTCAAATGCACCGCTGTATTTCTGAGACGCAGCGGAAGGCATTGTACCATCTTCGGTGTAATAGATCTCAAAAGCGTTATTGAGATTTTTGAGAATATCCTCATGATGCGGTTTCCAGCCAAATTCGCTTTTTGCGGGATAAATGCTGACTTTACCCGCTGTATCCCGGGCGATATCCAATTGCGGCGGTCGTGTTGGTACATAGTAGGCACCGAGACTAGCCAGCACCGGTGTTGCCCGACTTGCCAATACGCGTAATCGAATGCGGTCTGTTTCTTGTGCCGGGAAGCGCAAAATGCGTTTGTACCCCACATTGGTCGCTGTTGCAACCTGATGCCATTTTCCGTCTTTCCAGATGTCAAGCGCATGCTGTTCAATACGTTCACCGCTGCTGTGCACTGCCTCCTGAATCACCAAGCGGTTCAATTTAACTGGATGTGGCAAAGAAACGATCAGCTCACCTGTCTCACCAGGAAACACTTTGGTCGTTTTATCATTATTGTCCAACAAAGATTTGTCCAGATTACTTCCGGTGAGCAGATTGTTTTTATAGCCCAATGTAATCCGTTCGCCTACAGCGTGTAGCACGTTTACATCTTCATCAGAGAAACGCCCCTCTCGATTGGGGGGAATATTTAAAAGGAATGTGGAATTACCGCCAACTGAACGTTCGTAAATATCGAATACATCGTCTGCCGATCGCACTTTTTGATACACATCATCGCGGTAAAACCAGCCCTCCCGTATCGATGTATTGGTTTCGGCCTGCTGGTAATGGAGAAATTTTGCGCTATATAACTTTTCCCTACTGCCCAGATCCTCATCCGTTAGATCACGAAAACCTTCCATCTGAAAAGGATCTGCATCAAATGGGATCACATTCCACTCGGTACTACGTGTATTACCAGACTCATTGCCACACCAGCGAATGTCCTCCTTACCAAATACGACCGCTTTCGGCGCCAAATTGGAAATTAAATCCCGCCAGGCCGCATAGTTATATTTCTGCCCACCTTTTGTTTTTGGATGCGCACCATCAAACCACACCTCATGGATCGGGCCATATTCAGTCAGTAACTCAAAAAGCTGATTCAGAAAATAGGCATTATAATCGTCTACTTTATAGCGGAAAGTACGCTTATCTTTAAAGGGCGTTCCCGACGCCTTTTCCGGTATTGTACGATCGGTATAAGCACTTTGATTCCCATAGAGTCCTTTCTCATTTTCAATCTGATAAAGATCTGCCGGAGAAAGATAAACCCCCAATTTGAGTCCATATTTTTTGCAAGATTGCGAAAGATCTCTTAAAATATCGCCCTGTCCCTGCTGAAATCCCGTCGACATAATACCATGTTTTGTGTAGCGACTTTGCCAAAGGACGAAGCCATCGTGATGTTTGGCCGTAAAGATCACCTTTTTCATCCCGGCAGCTTTCATCGCAGCGCACCACTGGTCGGTATCGAGATTCTTGAGATCAAATATTTTTGGATCTTCTGTTCCACTACCCCATTCCATTTTGGTAAACGTATTGGGACCGAAGTGTATAAATGCGATGAATTCATCCTTTAAGGCCTCATACTGCTTGTCAGCCGGTATAATATGGACTGCCTTGGCAATAATGTCTTTCTTACTATCGTGTGCGTCAATAGCGTAGGTATTCTTAAACACCAGTGCATCGGATTTCATTTGTTTCTGCGCATAGATGGGCGTAAAAAAACTACTCACACATAACGCAAACATCAATTTCCTTTTCATAATTCGTTATTTATTCAAAAAAATTTCCCTAAAAACCGGGCAATACCCTCCCGTAAACAATCTATCAAATAGCCTAATTTCGCGAAAAAGTGCCGCGTGTTTAATTTAAATAAACTTTTGTTTACATACATACAAATTGGTACAAAAATATAAGATCCTAAAAAATTAAAAAAGAAGATTATCGACCAATCATTGTACATTATCGACACCATCATTAATGGATCACAAGTTCCAGTGGTTCCTCCAAATCCCTTATCATTCTACTCTATTTCATCATTGGCGCTTCATGTTGAAATATAGTAAAAATAAACTTTGTTTAGTATTACAAAACTTATGTATATTTATAAAAATGAAAAACGTCATCTTTATCTGTCCATTTATTTCTTTAAAATTTATCACCTGGCTTATAGCAATACTTGACAGAGCGGAACAGTTATTTTTTAGCTTAATTATATAACCATGATAAATCGAAAAAAATTTCTAGAAATAAGCACCATGGGAATAACCGGTCTTTTCGTCAGTCCATCTTTGGCCGCCTCAAAACAAACAGATTCAGAAAAATTTGAAATCAAACAGCAACCAATAAAATTTGGTATTATCACAGATCTTCACTACGATCTGATGCATGACAGCGACAGACGCGCACAGCTCTTTATCGATGCAATGAATAAGGAGCAGCCAGACTTTATTATTTCTTTGGGAGATTTTTGTATGCCCAAACCAAGCAACAAAAATCTCATCGAAATTTGGAAGAAATTTAATGGGAAAAAACATTATCTACTGGGCAATCACGATACCGATGGCGGATTTACGAAAGAACAAGCTTTAGCCTTTTGGGGTGCCGAAAAGCCTTATTATTCTTTTGATGATCAAGGTTTTCATTTTGTCATACTTGACGGAAACGAAAAAGACCCGCAAAAGAAGTTATCCGGTTATCCCCGTACCATCGGAAAAGAGCAACTTAAATGGCTCAAAGAAGATCTTATCAACACAAAATTACGCACCATTATTTTTTGCCACCAAGGTCTTGAAAATACCATCAACGGCTTGGACAATGGCATGGAAGTACGTTATTTATTTGAACAGATCAACAAAGAAGCTGGATACAATAAAGTAATCCTTGTACTTACAGGACATCACCACCTCAACTATCACAATCAGATTAATGACATTCATTATGTTCAGATAAACAGTGCTTCCTATTATTGGGCGGGTGAAGATTTCGAAAGTAAAGCATTTGGCGAAGAATTTTACAAAAAACACTGCATTCTAAAACGGACACTCGTTTATAAAGATCCAATTTGGGCTATGGTATCGCTAGATAAAAAACATATCAAGATTGAAGGGACCGAAACAGTAATGGCCGGCATTTCACTTGAGCAATCGGGAATTAATGTCTATAAAGATGTATATCCAATCTCATCCAAAATTGATTCAAGGAAGTTAACTTATTAAACCGGAAGGACCCTCTAACTAACCGAGATCATCCATTCCCTTTTCATGAACATCCATCTTTTTGTTCGCATTGCCGTTCAAAAGGACATGGACCTGATATTGTGCATACAGCGCATTACTGCATACAGTTAAGACCGGAAGGATCATTTTCTATAGCGATTGTCTCATGTCCGTATATGATCTGTTCAAAATTGATCAACTATAAATAAGGAAAGATAGGATGCGTTCCAATCCATTGGAAGATCCTATCTTTGCCTCAGTTTTCTTAAAAAATAATACGTTAAACTACCAGAAGTTTGTCTGCACCAATTTGCTACCATCCAGCACCATTTGGCTATTGGCCACCGGATAATAGTAATATTTCGGTTTTTCAAACGTCTTTTTCTTATCCCGTGCTACCGTGAACATAATATGGCCGCTGTTGCCATTTTCAAGATAAATAGAGGTATTATTCCCATTGGCATCCTTCAAATAATAGAGGGAAATATTCTTCTTCTCTTCCTCTGTCAGATCTTTGATGGGCCCAGTATCTTTTGCAGATTCAAGTATCGCAATATCCACTTTACCGTCACCGGTAACATCCATAGCGCCCAATCCTTTTACGTACATTCCTTGTTGCTGATCAGCCAATCGTTCGCCCACTTCCCAACGAAATACATCTCTGTAGCGCTGGCCCTCACAAGCCAATTCGACACGTCTTTCTCTACGGATTTCCAGGATAAGTCCGACGTTGCCACCTTTTACATTTGCATAGTACGCTTGCAATACCGGATCCACATTGGCATTTGCTTCTCCAAGCTGCATTGCCGGCATACCCACACGGGCCCGCAAGAGGTTGATTGATCTGTCAAGATCAGCCTGACTTGTGAGTGTTCCCAGCTCGGCTTTGGCTTCGGCAAAGATCAATAGGACTTCGGCGTACCGGAATACAAAAGCATCTGTATAAGCGGCTTCCCAGCTAATCATATCCGCTATTTCGGGATAAAACTTGATCTGATTGTAACCACCCAAGGTTGGTTTAAGGCGCTGCGGCGTTGACGCATTGACAGCCTGAAAACCAGGTTTCATAAAGGTCTGTTCCATACGTGGATCGCGGTTCACAAAAACCTGATCAATATTCTTTGTTTTATAATCGGCCTGTTGTGTAAAACGCTTTCCATCTTTCATCAGATAACTTTCCATAAGCGTTTGGCTCAATGCCCATTCGTAATCCAATACGGTATGTGCATTACGTCTTCTTCCTAGATCCTTATCATAATCGATAAATAGGATAGTTTCAGGGTTAGCTTGCAGGTTGAGGCTGATAAATAGATCCCGATAGGCGCGGTTGACACCGCCGGCATTGCTGATCGAAAATTTGGATGATTTCATAATCTCTTCCGCTGCGGAAACAGCCCGCTGAAGAAAGGTATTGGCCGATCCACTCAGATTCAAATAGCTGTGATATTTGCGAAATGTACCTTCCTGTAAGGCGAACTGCGCCAATTGCGCCAAAGCACCCCACTTTGTGACCGTCGACTTATGACCGTCGGGTTTGATATTGGCAGCTGCAAATTCGAGATCCGCCATAATAGAATCCACCACAAGTGTTCGGCTGTCCTGCTTTTTGTTCAAAAGGTCAAGATCGGAGGTTCCCATCGTCTTTCCATACCAGGGCACATCGCTATACTGATTGACCTTATCGATATAGAAGCGTGCACGAAAGAACCTTGCAATACCAACATAATGGTTAACATCGGTAGCACTGGCTCCCTTTACACGACCGGCATTTTCAAGAAAAAAATTGATATTTCGTAAGGCAGACCAGCTCCATACCGCTGCATTCTGAGGTGTCACCCCGCCACGCATGATCTCATCAATGGTGCTACCGGAATTATGATGTGCCAGGTTATCTGTTCCAAGATCCGCTATCGGTGAACTCAAACTTCCATAAAAGCCATCCGAATATGTTTTTAGGTCGTTTACATTACTAAAAAACACCTCCGGTGTAACCGATGTAGTGGGATACCGATCCATGAAGTCATCGTTACAGCTCGTGATGAGGAACAAAGCCCCCAGCAGTGCTCCGATCTTGATTAGTTGTCTTTTTATATTTTGCATGATAGTAGTCAATTTTAGAAATTAAAGTTTAAGCCAAACGAGTAGGTCCTTTGGAAAGGATAAGCCGTACGGTCGCCAACAATTTCAGGATCGAGATAATCCATTAGTTTCGTAAACTCAAGGAGGTTTTCACCACTGACAAATAGACGTAATCGATCAATCCCCCATTTATCTGTGATCAGCTTAGGAAGTGTATAACCTAAGGTTACGTTTTTAACCCTTAAATAACCTGCGTTCTGCAAATATTTGGTTTGTGGGGCAGCAAGTTCTATACCGCTCTGCTCGGCCACATAGGATTTTGGTCTTGGCAGGTATGCATTTGGATTTTCCGGTGTCCAATGGTCCAGATTAAACTTGGTCAAACTCGCCCAAGGCTGCGCATAGATTCCCCAGAAGTAATGGTCACCACCGGGAGGATAATAATTCCGTTTTCCAACCCCCTGTAAGAAGACACGCAGGTCAATTCCATTCCAGCTTGAATTTAAGTCTATCCCGTAGCTGTAACGCTGTCTCGAATTACCGATGATCTTATAATCGCCGTGATTGTCTAAGGTCCAGTCCCCGCGGTTTATTTTACCATCGCCGTTTATATCTGCAAACTTGAGATCACCCGGTTCCAATCCCCGTGTACCAGGATAAGAAGTGACATCATTTTGATTGGCATGTGCCTTGATCTCTTCTTGCGACTGGAAGAATCCCAATGTAGTCAATCCCCACATTTGACCTAATTCCTGACCGACGTAATAATCGTTCAAGTTATTCTTCGGATTGCTGTATTTTGTTATATAGGCTCTACTATCGGCTAGATTGACTCTTGCGGAGAATGAAAATGGTTTGCTGGCCACCATAAATTCTTTATTATAGCCGAGTGTCAGCTCCCATCCATTCGTTTTAAGGTTGGCAGCATTTTCTAGTGGCACCCCAGTTCCAAGTACAATCGGCAAAGTACGGCCAGCGGTTAGCATATCTTTTGTATCGCGACGATAGATATCAAAAGAGCCAAAAAACTGATTCTTAAACAAGCCGATGTCCACCCCAAAATTGGACTGCGTAATGGTTTCCCAAGTTAGGGTCGACGACACTAAACCCGGACTGCCCACAATTGGCACGATCTTACCATCCAATATGGCACCGCTACCTTTGGACATATTGGCAATGTAAGGGTAATAGTTGTCCCTGAGATCCTGGTTTGCCAAAGAGCCGTACGATCCCCTTAGTTTAAAATTGGATACGGTTCCCTTAATCGGCTGAAAGAAATTTTCTTGCGAAACTACCCATGCAGCGGACACCGAGGGGTTGAATGCGAATCGATCTTTTTTAGGAAATCTTGAAGAACCATCGTAGCGTAAATTAGACTCGAGGATATACTTGTCTTTGTAGGTATAGTTCAATCTGGCAAAAGCCCCGCGTACTGACCAAGCATAATCTGATGCACCAACAGAAGGAGTTTGACCGGTCGCAAGTCCGATCGTCGGCAGCGAATTGGAAATCAGCTGATCCCGGGATGCCGAAAATGACTCATAAATCCGTTCCTCCTGATTGAAACCTAGCATCACTGAAAAATAGTGGTCTTGGAGTGTGCGTTGGTATTGCGAGTAAATGTTATAAACATTGTAACGCGTTTCAGAGCTTCCATTGGACGCATAACTGTTAAAGTTTTGCTTATTCATTACATTAGGCCCCGTACTGTAAGCCAGCGGCAACTGAAAGAAATGCGATTTTCCTGAAATCCGTCTAAAGGTTGCGTCCCCATTTAAGGTCCACACGTTTTTAATAAAGTCAATTTTTGCACCAAAGCTGGACTGAAAATCATTATTGCGGCTTATACTACGGCCCCCTTCGGCAACAGCGCCGATCATGTTTACACCAGCTTCGGTATAGGTACCATCCGGATTGTAAACGGTAATTAAGGAAGGCTGGCGATTGACATTATGCCAATACAGGTAGCCCTGGTCAATGGCCGAAGGCTGATCATATTTGTCGTTTGTGAAAGTAGTATTATTGGACAAGGTAAACCAATCCGTAATTTTATAATCGCCTTTTGCCCTGAAATTATAACGATCATACGTATCTGGGCTGATGCGCAGCATACCATTTTGCCTATAATATTCACCCGAAAGGTAAAAAGAAGAACGTTCATTCTTTTGTGCGATACTGATATTGTTGGTATATGAAGGCTGGATGTCTTTATACACTTCCTTAAACCAATCGGTAGATCCCAAATAGATATATGCATTTGGATTCTGCGGATCCACAATCACACGTGGTAGAGATGGATTTTCGCTTAGCTGTTTTCCATATTCGAGCATTTTCTCATCGTAAAGATTGTACCAGGGCGCAGACATAATATTTCTGTATTTCATGACCTGATAAGGATCGTCCTCTATTTCCACAGTACGTGTAATCGCCTTGGCACCAAAAATTGAGTTGGCCGTCACCTTAATATCTTTCGTTGTACCCGATTTGGTCGTGACCAATACTACACCAAAAGCCGCGCGGCTACCATAGATTGCTGCCGATGCAGCATCTTTCAGCACCGTTACACTGGCAATATCCATCGGGTTCATACGGTTGAGTTCATCGTTCGTCGCTGGCACACCATCAATCACAATCAGTGGTCCGCCACCCGAAAGCGATGTATAGCCACGCACATTGATGCCTGGCGAGCTGTTGGCTCGTCCCGAGGTCGGTGTAATGTTTAGGTTGGCCATCGCACCCTGAAGAGCGGTTCCCACATTTGTAATGGGTCTGCTTTCCAGAAACTTTTCGCCGATCTGATCCACGGCTCCCGAAAGATTGATCTTTTTCTGCGTACCGTAGCCGACCACAATAACCTCGTCGAGGTGAGATTCGGCGGTTTCCATCAATACGTCGACGTTCTTCTTATCGGTAGCATTCACTTCGGCATCCTTAAAGCCCATAAAGCGAAATAAAAGAATAGCCTTCTCCGGAACCCGTATGCTGTAACGGCCGTCCTTATCAGTCCGTGACGATAATCCGGGTACCCCCAATACAGTAACGTTTACGCCAGCCATTGGTCCGGAAGCATCCCTAACAACACCTGAAATCTCACGATCCGTCTGCTTTTTTTCTTTGATGACAATGGTACTACCCATAATATCAAAGATCAGATTACGTCCGCGCAGGGTTTTTGCCAAAGCAGCCCTCACATCAGATCCCGCAACGGAAATATCCACGCGCGAAGCATTTTCAAACAGTCGTTCGTCGTAAAAAAGACGCAGCCTAGTCTGCGTGGAGATCTCTTTCAGAACAGCTTCAATTGTAGCATTTTTCAAGGATAGATTTACTTCTTGCGCATATCCTGATGCTCTAGCACCAATCGTAAATGCCAGCAGCAGTACACAAATCAACTTCATAGTCAATATGACTTTAATGCTTAGGGTATAAGAATGACTTCTCCGGTCCCCCCATGCTATTAATGGAGAAAAAAATTTCATAACTTTGAATTGTTAAGGGTTTAATAATCTATAGAATTCGTACTTCAATAAATTTGGCTCTTTACAACAGGGGATGCGTCAACATCCCCTTTTTTATTGTATTGGACCATTTGGTTAATTCGTCTGGTTATATCATATGTTATAAATTTTAATTGTAAAAACTACATGTATTAACGAATGGATATGTGACGTCCGTCGATCTCAAACTTTCGATTTGTCGTGTAGGACAGAATTTTCAACACTTCTGAAAGCCTGGATTCCCGACTGAGTGTCCCACGGAAGCGATAGCTTGGCGTAATCTCTTCTGCATTCACAAAATCAACATTATACCAGCGGGAAATCTGACTGACAATCTCTTCGAAGCTACTGCCATCCAGCAGAAATTCACCTCGCTGCCAAGCGGTATTCTTTTGGATATCGGCAGGTTGCACACGTATTTTGTCGGCGCTGACGATCGCTTCATTGCCCGGAGTAAGATAAGCTTCATGCCCTTGGCTCATAATTTTGACTTTACCTTCCACCAACGACGTATTGATTTCTTTCTGGTAGGCATTTACGTTAAAACTGGTACCGAGCACTTCGATGACGGAATTTTCGACTTCAATGCGAAACGGTTTGCTGGCATCTTTAGCAACCTGAAAAAAGGCTTCACCGACCAATTTTACCTTTCGCTCATTGCCGGCAAATTGATCGGGGTATTCCAATTTGGAAGCCGCATTTAACCAGACCGTTGTTCCGTCGCTCAGTACAATACTATAGGTACCCGCTGCGGGTACTTCCAAGGTAAGATTTCCTTTAAATTCTGCCGCCGTACTATTATCGAGCTTATTTTCCTTTCTCAAAAGCTGGGTCGCTCCAGTTTCATTGGAAAGCTTGGCAAAACGCTCTCCCGGGAGAATATCATTTTTAAACATGCCCGAGGTATCCGCAGTGATAGCTGCGAGTTGGGGTAGCGTGCTTGCCGGTTTTTGTTTCAGCAGTATTACTGTTGTTGTTAATGCAAAGAGAATTGACGCCGCAATGGCTATCCGTTTCCAGGTATATAGCTTCCTAGCAGGTTCTATCGTATTTATTTCACCTTCAAATTTGTGCAGCAATGCCTTTTTGGAACGTCCCAATACAGCCTCTTTTTCTTCCATTGGCAGTATCGGTTCGTTATCAAATGAAAAGAACCAGTCGGTCACAAGCCGTTCTTCATCCGGATTGCACTCGCCCTTGAGATATTTCTTTAGCAGTTTTTGAGCCTGCTCCCTTTGATTATCTTCTGTCATATATTAATATAACCTTGGATAACCTGTAGAGGTACCGAAAAAAATTGATTTTTATTTTGCCTTAAGTTTCAAACGACTCAAAGCCAAGGAGATATTATTCTTTACCGTTTGCTCGGATATGGATAATCGAAAGGCAATTTCTTTGATACTAAGTCCTTCAACACGACTGAGGTTAAATGCAGACTGCATCGTTGTAGGCATTTTGGCTATTTCATTGTCGAACAAAAATGTCAGTTCTTTCACCATCAATTTCTCATCACTGTAACTTGTACCAACAGGTTCGTTTTCTAAAGGGAATATTAAGCGCTCGAAATGCGTGATACGCTTTTGGTCGCGTGTCATCCAGTCAATTACTTCATATTTGGCAGCTTTAAAGAGATAAGGATAGATCGAATCCACAACTTCAATTTTATCTCGTCGATTCCAAAAAGAAGCATACACATCCTGAAGGATATCTTCGGCATCCGTAATAGAACCCGTACGTTTTAAAATAAAGCTGAGTAAAGTATGAGCATAGCGATCAAACAACACCGAAAAAGCCTGTGTATTGCTTTCTTTCATAAGATCAAACAGTTCCTTATCAGACAGCTCTTTCATGACGCATGTATTATATTTACGCTATATGGGGTTTCTAGAAGATTTATACAAAGGTATAATTGTGATGTTAATATAACATTAAATTGAACATCGTGCAATATCTAGCGCAATTTTGACACATACGCGCTGCAATTGATGCGAGCAATCGTATCATGTGTAACAAACATTTGGGTAGCCTTAAATACAAAAATTGCGTCTTCCTTAGTTATTCAGGGCCTTTTCTATCCAGGATTTGGCGACCACAGCCTGATTCTCCGGAGCTGTGGCACGGTCGGATAAGTGACCTGTTTTATCGAAAACGAGGTAACTGGGGATAGCGTTATTAAACTGTTTGATGATTGTTGCAAATTGTTTTTTATAGAGGTAATAATGATCGCCTTTGAGAAGATCTGTAAATTCCTGAAATTTTTTGCGATCGGAGCTTTCATCCGTCACATATACAAATACGACATCATCCCGATTGCTATACTGATTCTTGACCTTTTCCATTTCTGAAAAAGATGCGATGCAGGGGCCACACCAAGTTGCCCAAAGATCGATCACAACTACTTTTCCCCGATAGGGCTTGATCAGTTCTTCAAGGACATCTTCCTTATCGGTGGCAAAAGGAAACATAACGACCTTTGCCGTGGACCTTTGTTTTCGGAGTGCATTTTGCTCATCCTGATAAAGAAGGTATTCGACCAGATCTTTTATGGTAAAACTATGTGTAATGTCGTACTTATTTTGCACGCTTAATTGATAGCCCTTATTCATTTTTTGGACAAAAGCATTGGCTGTGGCCATCTCATAAAACAGCTTTCCATCCTGTTTAAATATGGGGCCCAGGCGCTGTTGCAGCTGCTCTCTGAAAGCCATGGGGCCAACCTCGGTAATATCCGGAAGATGCAACAGAGAATCCTGCAGGATGGCCGCCTGAATGGCAGCATAAGCAGCAGAAAATAGACTCAGGGTATCCTGATATCTAGGGCTAGGGATTTCCTTGTAATACGAAATATCCCGCTTTGGCACCAATGGAAACTGCGTAGAATCCAATCCTGCCTTTTTGTTGTGCTCGTAAATATCCGCATAATTTAAAAGAAAACTTGGTATCCGAAAACCTTCGACAATTTTGGTATAGTATTCCCTCAGAAATCCTGAAGTTGAGTCTGGAATCAGCTTTTTAGTCATTTCTTCTACCTTACCCAACTGATATATTATAAAATCATTTGCCGATTTAAAGGGTATTTTTTCATTTTTTTTATCCGCAGGATAGCTAAACAGCCCCATCAGCAATTTTTCCTGCTTCGCCGAATTGTCGAAAACCTGCTTAAATGGTCCCTGATAATGCAAGCTGCTGTTTCCGTCATTCGACATCGCAACAGTTAATGTGCCCACTTGCTTTGGTACAAGCAAAAAAGCGAGGTATTGGCCATTTAGCCTTAAATAAACCGACGAAGGGCCAAAGGAATAGGCCGATGCCATCCATGTAGAATCATTTACTTGTGTAAATGGCAGTGGCTTATCCTGCTGGAAAGGATTACTCATAAAAGGAATGCTCAAGTCAAGTTCTTTTACATTCGTATTACCTTTTAGCTTAATAACCAAAGATACAAAGCCGCTTGATAGCGATTGTCCTTGTGCAAAAGTATAACTCAGCAATACAATGCACAGTACGATGACAAGATTAATTTTTTTGAGCATAAATCAGTATTTATAACGTACATTAGGTTATTTATCTTTAAAAATAAATAATTTTTATAAATTATCAAATAGGATTATTTTATACGGGGATATTCAGTCGACGGAAATCAGTGACCGTTGGAGGACCTAAAACCATCAGCTGATCGGAAATTTAAGCGAGACAGCTCTTGGATGATTAGACTATAGCGACAACAGAAAAAGGCTAGGTCAACCACGAACCTAGCCTTTACAAAAAACAATCCTTTAACCTCTGTTTATTTAACTAATTAATACATTTCCGACCAAAGAACAATGTCAGCGGAAAATCGTTTGAATTATTTTTCTTTTTTGATATAGTGCGACCAAAAGCTGCGAAAGGAGTCCGGCCATCCACCGCCCATTCATCCCGCATGAACGCTGCTCCTCTTGCTTCTTAGGCTCTACCGAAGCTCTCGTCGTGGCCATGGCCGTTTCCGCCCCTCACTATTCCATTGCACTGTTTGTATGCGATCCCCGAAAAAAGAACAACGAGAGCCACTGCGAGAAAAACGTCCGAAAAAAAATTTTTCAAACGAAGCCATTCAGGGGTTGTTCTTTTTGAAAAAAGAATTTATGGCACATTTAGAAGTAAAACCTAGGAACGGAGCGCCCAAGTGGCTGTGGATCCTGCTTTCATTGATTGCATTGGGATTGGTACTGTATTTTGTGAACCGCTACAACAGCGACGACAGACTACCTGAATCTACGCCCGACACAAGCATCAACAACACAGCGCCGCAACGGGATACCCTTTAAATCACTGTCACACATATGAATTGATAACCAAAAAAATTAAAGACATGGCATTAGAAGAAAACAACTATAATCATTTGATTGAACTCGGTGGAAGCGATTATGAAATTGTCGACGGCGAACCAGATATCCGAGGCTGGAAAGTGAAAAATGAGGCCGGTCAACTGATCGGCAAGGTTGATGATCTGCTCTTTGATCCTGAAAGTCAACAGGTCCGTTATCTGATTGTGGATCTCAATGATGCCGAATTTGTAATAGAAGACGAGAAGAAAGTATTGGTACCGATAGGCCTTGCGTCGCTTTACGACGGCACAAAGATTCAGGCGAGCAATGATGAAGCTTATCCGACTCCGTCAGTCGAACCCATCAATCATAGTGTGATCTTTACCGTGGATGAAATTCCAACAGAAGAGCCCGCTACAGATTATCTGTATAATCCTGCCGATGATGGCGAAGTGGTGGTCATCTCGATTAGCGAAGATCAGGCCATCCGACTGCCGGCTTATCAACCCGATCAGGTCGATCCGGAAACGGAATTAAGCGTCCGGCATGTGTTTGAAGGTACCGGCGATGTGGGCTTTATCGTGAGCGCCAACAACTACGATCCTACCGAATTTTACAAGCATTATCACTTTAGTGAAGATACATTCTACAGCCGGGGACAACAGACCGAAACTCTTCCTTCGGATCAAACGCAGCGTACACGAAGAGTAGCCGCGCGCTATGACCAAAACATGGGGCATGAACCCGGCACAATCGACAACAACGAACTGTAGACAACAGTCCTATAGACAAGAATATCGAAGATAACAATCATGCCTCATGAAGCAATCAGGCTTAGCTATTCAAGCTAAGCCTGATTATTGTCCGAAAAATGGCAAATTTCTTTCCGCAAACAGCAACCAGTAATCGACATGTATCTTTCCTGAACGTATTTGGTAAAGTATCGTGTTAGAAATACCCCTTTAGCCTGTATTTTATAACCAATAGTACCACATAAACTACCTAAATTCGCTTGCCTGCGCCTAAAACTGCATTAAAATTGCATGTTCTTCCATGACATCAATATAAATCGGTTATGAAAACAAGCTATAAAATCGTCATTGAAAAGAATAGACAGACCATCCGGAAGTATTATGAAAAATATAGCTGGTATAAGCTAGACCGCGAAGAGCTGACACAGGAACTGCTTATCCGGGGTGGCTTTCTCGCCATTCTGACCTGGCTGCTGTGGTAAGCTAATCCCATTCGAGCAGGGATTTTACTGCATATTATCCAAACTATTTGCTGTCGGGTGTTGTCCTCAATGGAAACTTAAATCGAAAAACACCTTGAACAGATTTACACGAATTGCTTTAAAAACAATACTGTGGATTATTGGCGGCATCATTGCGCTTTTTATGCTGATCCTTTTTCTATTGCGCCTGCCAAGTATACAGAATTATATCGCCGGAAAAGTAACGCACTATGTAGAAGGCAAGATCGGCACGCCCGTTAGCATTGGCTACATCAATATTGATTTCCCAAAAAAATTGGTCCTCGAAAACATCTACCTCGAAGACCAAAGTAAGGATACCCTGGTTGCGGGAAAAAGCATTGCCGTCGATATCAATATGCTCAAGCTATTGAAAAATACGGTAGAGATCCAAAGTCTGGAAGCCCATGGAATTACCGCCAAAATACGACGCACCCTTCCCGACAGCGCGTTCAACTTTGATTATATCATTAAGGCCTTTGCTTCTGAAAAAGAAAGTGAACCTACTGCCGACACAACTTCTGCCCTGCTGTTTAACCTCGATAAAATACAGTTTGAAAAAATACATGTGGTTTATGCCGATGCTGTTATCGGTACCAGTGCCGACGTCTATCTTGGTCGTTTAAATACGAACATAAAGAAATTTGACCTGACCAAAAACATGGCCTTTGAGCTACCTAAAATCAATATCGACGGACTAAATGCCACGGTCAAGCAGTGGAAGCCCGCCGTAGAAGGCGCAGGCCCATCGGTAGAAGATTTTGGTATCACTGATAAAACGGCACAGAAGACTTCGCTCCTTCCTGACGTAGTTATACAGGTGGCCGACCTCAATAATATTTTGGTCCGCTATGAGGACCAGTCCAGTGCACTGAAGTCGCAATTTGTTCTAAAAAAATTCCATGCCGATATCAATAAGATCGATCTGAACAAACAGGTTGTCGATATCCAAAAGCTCGATCTCGATGGCTCAGACAATAACGTCCTGCTGGGAAAAATTCAACAGGTTGCGGCCAATGTGACAAAAATCAACGCAACGACAGCGAACACAGCAGCAGTGGATGCGGCAACAACCAACGCAAAAAACAAGGAAGCAAAAACTGAGAAATCAAACACCCAGGGAGAAAAGAATGACACTGCAAAAACAGATACCAGTTCGGCCACAAAAATGAATTGGGTCGTCTCAGCCAAAGACATCATCATCAACAATACCAGTATCCGTTTTAAAGACGACAATCAGCCGCGCATCAAAGGCTTCGATTATTTTAATATCCACATGCCCGGTCTTAAAACCAGGTTAACCGATCTGTACTACAGCGCCGACTCCATGAGCGGATCCTTGAAAGAACTCGTGGCAGCCGACCACTCCGGCTTTGTCATCAAGCAATTAAAGGCCGATTTTAAGTATACCAATACCGGTGCCGAAATCAAAAATCTCTATGCGGAAACACCACGCACGCTGATTCGCGATTACGTTAAGCTAAGTTATCCTTCCCTGGATATCATCGCTAAAAGACCAGAACTGATCAGCGTCAATGCCAACATCACAAAAAGCCATATCGATATGCGCGATATCCGATTTCTAGCGCCCTTTCTGGACACCATGCAGGTGATGAAGCCCCTGCTCGACAAGAAATTTTATATCGACACCCGCGTGGCCGGCCGTGTCGATGATCTGCATATTCCGAATATCGATTTCAGGACACTTTCCAATACCCGATTGATTGCCAGCCTGCATCTGAAAGGACTACCCGATATGAATAAATTGTCGGTAGACCTCAACCTGAAAAAACTGACGACCGGCCGTTCGGATATCGAAAAACTGGTTTCCAAGTCGATGCTGCCCCAGGGCATCGAGCTACCCAATACCATCGGTCTGAGCGGAACTTTTAAAGGTGGAATGACTGCTTTCAAGACCAACCTCGCATTGGTGACCGAAAAAGGCACTGCCAAAGTCGATGGAACGGTCCAAATGACCAAGCGCGATACCCTATACGATGCGGCAGTCAACGTTCGTGACCTCAATATCGGTCAAATCATGAAAATGGACAGTACCCTGGGCATCCTTTCTTTCGAAGGAAAAATCAAAGGCAAGGGTACCGATCCTAAAAAACTGATGGCCAATTTTGACGGTAAAGTGAATCGACTGGATGCGATGGGCTACCGCTACCATGATATCGACATGGATATAACGGCCGATAAAGGTGCGATGAAAGCATCCATTCTGAGCCCCGATCCGAATATCAAACTTAAGCTGAATGCCAGCGCCAATATGAAATCCACTTATCCCAAGGTAGCATTCGAACTGCTGGTCGATAGCATCAACCTGCAAAAGTTACACCTGATGCAGGATGCGCTCAGCTACCGGGGTAAACTGAGCGGTAACTTCAGCACAGCAGATCCGAACTTTTTGAATGGTGAAGCGCATATTACTAATTCGTTGATCCAATATAACTCCGATCGTTACGCACTGGATACTGTCTCACTCTTGGCCAAGGCCGATACAAGCCGCAATCAGCTGGTGCTGCGTTCTGATTTTCTGAATGCCCACCTGGTCGGCAAATACAAAATTCTGGAGCTGCAAAGTGCCGTCCAAGATTTGCTTCAAGTTTATTACAAACCCGAAAAGCCGGTCAAGATTCCGGCCTACTCACCTCAGATCATCGAATTTTCGGCACAGCTGACCCGCAATAGACTGATTCAGGATTTTCTGCCACAGCTGACAGAAATGAAAGCCATTACCCTGGATGGTCTCTTCAATAGTACCTCCAAAAATCTCTCGGCCAAACTGGATGCTCCACGCATTGTGTATGCGGGTACAGCGATTGACAATGTGACCCTGGATATCAACAGTCTGGATAGTGCGCTCTATTATTCGGCCTTAATCAACAAAGTTAAAATGAACAACATTGAGCTGACCAATACGGTTTTCAGTGGTAAGGTTGCTCAGAACATCGTCAACATGGGGCTTTGGATCAAGGATAAACAGGACAAAGAACAATACCACCTGGGCGCCAACATGGAGGCCAAAAATGGCCTATTTGAATTCAGCCTCCTACAGGACGGCCTCATGCTCAACTACGATAAGTGGGAGGTAGCGTCCAACAACCGCTTAAAATTTGGCAGCTCAGGACTGCTGGCCAACAATTTTGTCCTGAGCAACAAGGGACAGGAACTGCGCATTGCGTCACAGGACAGCATCCTGAACTCACCAATTGATGTGGCGTTTAAAAATTTCCGCATCGAGACCCTGAGCAAGATGGTCATGAGTGACAGCCTGGATGTCGGCGGCGGCATCAACGGACAAACCACGCTCTCCCGCTTGGAAAGCAGTCCTGTTTTTGTTGCCGATCTTGTCGTCGACAAGTTTTACTTCGGAAAAGATACCGTGGGCAATGTCAATATCAAAGTCAATAATGAACGCGAAAACACCTACAATGCCAACGTAAGCATTACCGAAAACGGAAATAACCTCGTCCTGAGCGGTGATTTTATCAATCCTCCGCAAGGCGATGCAACACTAGACTTTACACTCGATATTGCACCACTGACGATGAAGACCGTACAGGCCTTCAGCATGGGCAACCTCAAAGACGCGAAGGGCAACCTCGAAGGTCAGCTAAAAATAAAGGGATCTCCCTCGAAACCACAGATCAGGGGCGACCTCAATTTCAGGGAAGCCGAATTTAATGTAGCCATGCTCAATGCCCTGTTCAAAGCAAAAGACGAACAGATCCGTTTTGACCAAAATGGTATTTCGTTTCCCAAATTTGAACTCGAAGACAGCAAAGGCAATTTTGCCCAGGTCAGCGGTTCTATCAAGACACAGACCTACACCGCCTTTGATTTTGACCTCGATATTGCGATGGACAATTTTGAAGTGCTCAATTCCACACAGGCCGATAACGACTTATTTTATGGAAAAATGTTTCTGGGTACCGATCTGCATGTAGGCGGTAATCTGGACAAGCCTGTTGTGGACGGTACCATCAAAGTACTCGACAGTACCGATTTTACAATGGTAATGCCCAACAATGATCCCGGTATGGCCGATCGGAAAGGTGTGGTCGAATTTGTGGACAAACGTGATACGGCCACCGCAAATGCCCTTGCCCGATTAGATTCCATGACCGTCACCAAACTGACGGGCATAGATGTCGACCTGAACCTGCAGACCGATAAGGATGCCAAGTTTAAGATTCTGCTTGATGCAGGCTCGCAGGATGCCCTAAACATTCAGGGCGAGGCCGAATTAAATGCCGGCGTAGATGCCAGCGGTAAAATAACCATGTCGGGCACTTTTACCGTGGAGCGGGGAAGTTATTCCTTCAGTTTTGGACCCGTCAGCAGAGACTTCAAATTTCAGAAAGGAAGTACAATTACCTGGAATGGCGATCCATTGGACGCGCAGTTAAATATTACGGCAGTATATACCTTAAAAGCCCCTACGCTAGAACTGGTAGCGCCACAGCTTGGAACACAGAACGCTAACCTATATAAGCAAAAGATACCTTTTGACGTGTTGCTGAAAATTTCAGACCAACTGTTTCAGCCACAGCTCAATTTTGATATCGACCTGAATGCCAACAATGCCATCGTATCGCAGGATGTGATCAGTAAGGTAGATAATGCCCTGACGACCTTACGCGATAATCCTTCCGACCTCAATAAACAGGTCTTTTCACTGATTGTGCTGGGGCGCTTTATGTCGGCCAATCCATTTGAAAGCCTTTCCGGTGGCGGTGGTACAGAAGCCCTGGTACGCAATAGTGTCAGTTCGTTTTTGAGTTCGCAGCTCAACCGCCTGGCCTCCGATTTAATTACGGGCGTTGAACTTGATTTCAACCTGACCTCAGCAGACGATTACAGCACCGGAACTGCCCAGACGCGTACCGACCTGAACATTGGGGTGTCCAAAATGCTGCTCAACGACCGACTGAAAGTCAATATTGGATCTAACTTTGAAGTAGAGGGAAATACACGTCCTGGTGAGGCGGCCAACAATATCGCCGGTGATATACAGCTGGATTATCAGCTTTCCCAAGATGGGCGCTACTTTGCGCGATTCTACCGCAAAAACCAATATCAGGTCACTTTGCAGGGGCAGTTTGTTGAAACGGGTATCGGTTTCATCATTACTATGGATTACAACCGATTTAAGGAGATCTTTATGCGCTCCAAAAAACTCAAGGAATATTACAATACAGGCAGCAAGAAGTTTAGGAAACGTTTTGATGTCGATCGTATGGAGCAGGATTCGGCTTATCGGGACAGCGTACGCACCGTCATCCGCGACAGCCTGATGCTCCATAGTCCCGAATACCGCAAACGCATGGAAGAACAGGAGCAAGAACAGCAGCGCCGCCAGCAAGTGGACAGCACAGCAAACAGTGCAGGGAAAAAGAGTACGCCGAAGCAGTTAGACACGATCAAAACCACAGCAATTAAAAATGAAGACGAGGAAAGGGCTTACCATGCAAATTAAACTACAGGGGCTGATTGGCCTATTTATAATAAGCGGCATCATTGCGGCCTGTTCGTCGACCAAAAACCTGCCCGAAGGCGAGAGCCTGTATGTGAAGGGGAATGTGAACATCGCATCCGATACCATTTCAAAGAAAAACAAAGAGAAGCTGGCGGCCTACCTGGCCGAATCGCTGCGGCCCAAACCCAATAAGCGGGTGCTGGGCATGCCCTACAAGCTATATTTTAACAATATGGCGGGCGATACCGCCAACAGCAACTTTATAAAACGTTTCCTCAAAAAAATTGGCGAGGAACCTGTACTACTGAGCGATGTAAACCGGGAGTACAATGAAAATCTGCTGCGCAACCGACTGGAGAATATCGGATTTTTCAATGCCGAAGTAACCTCCGATACCACCGTTGAAAATAAAAAAGCAACGGTAGACTATACGGCCAAGCCCAATCTGATCTACCGCATTAAATCGGTCACCTTTGATGTGGACAGCACGACCCAACTTGGCCGCGATATTCAGGGGACTTCCGGTGAGAGCTTGCTACGGCCAAACAACAACTACAGCTTGGATGTGGTACTCAACGAACGGGACCGAATAGACAATGTCCTTAAAAATAAGGGCTATTATTATTTTAGCCCAGACTATATCCTGGTGCAGGTCGATAGCACCATCGGCAACCATAAAGTCAATCTGTATGTCACAGTAAAAAAAGAAGCACCTGAGCAGGCCCGGGTACCGTCCAAAATCAACAAGATTTATATCTTCCCCAACTATACGGAGACCGGGGCAGGCTACCAGCGGTCGGCCCGGAATGCCGAGCCCTTTGATAGCAGTTATTATTTTATCGACCCAAAACACAGCTTTCGCAAACCTGTTATTGCCAATCACATCTTTTTCAAGCAGGGCGACCTCTACAACCGCGATGCCCACAACCGGACCATCAGCCATTTGGTGAACCTGAACAGCTGGAAATTCGTCAAAAATAACTTTGTGGACAGCAAGGAAGTGCCCAACGCACTGGATGTGTACTATTATCTTACGCCCCTGCCCAAGAAATCCATTCGTGTAGAGCTGCTGGGTAAGATGGCTTCCGTCTACAACGGTACGGAAGTGAATGTTAACTGGACCTTACGGAATGCTTTTAAAGGAGCCGAAAAGCTCAATATCAACGTTTTTGGCGGCTACGAACTGCAGACGGGTGGCAATGCCGACCTCAACTCCAGCTATTTCCGGTATGGTACTGAGGCCACCTTAACCTTTCCGAGGATATTGACGCCATTTGGTACCATCAATCCTTCGCGCCAATTTATTCCGAACACCTATATCAAGGCACGCTATGAATTTTTAAACCGGCGAAAAGCCTATACCCTCAATTCCATGGCGCTGAGCTATGGTTATACCTGGCAAGAGAACGAAGAGAAACAGCATGATCTGGCGTTGATGGAAATTACCTATGTACAGCCAAGAGGCATTTCGGAAAGCTACAAAATGCAGATGGATACCATTCCGGCGCTGCGGCATGTAATCGATCCCCAATTCACGATTGGGCCAAATTATAATTTCACCTTTCAGAATACCATGAAAAAGCACCTACAGAATACCTTTTATTTTAAGGGCAATCTGGACCTGTCGGGCAATATTCTGGGACTGATCAAAGGTGCAGATTTTAACAAGGGGAAAACGTTTAAACTCTTTGACGCCTACTTCTCGCAGTATATCAAAGCCAGTGTTGACGGCAGGCATTATTTCAAGCTCAGCGAAAATTCACAACTTGCTTCCCGGGTGAGCATCGGGATGAGCTACTCGTATGGCAATTCGCGTTCGCTCCCCTACCTGAAGCAATATTATGTGGGTGGACCGAACAGCATCCGTGCCTTTGGCGCACGTGCGATCGGACCAGGTACGGTGGCACCCGAGCGCCTCGGAAATGGACTTTTTTATGCCGATCAGACGGGCGACATCAAGCTGGAGCTGAATACCGAGTACCGAGCCAAAATAGCTGGTCCTGTTCATTGGGCTGCCTTTATTGATGCCGGAAATGTGTGGCTGCAACGTGAGGATGAGGATAAGCCCGGGGGCAAATTCAGCAAGGATTTCCTCAAGGAGCTTGCCGTGGGCGGTGGCCTGGGGCTACGCTTTGACTTTACCTTTCTGATCCTGCGTACCGACTTTTCCATCCCGTTCCGCATTCCTTATTTACCGGAAGGCGAGCGCTGGGTACTGAAAGATATCGACTTTGGAAGTTCAAGATGGCGGAAAGACAATCTGATGTTTAATCTCGCGATCGGTTATCCATTTTAGCCGATTTGAGCAAAATGCATGATACAATTAAACAGCTATTTCTCTTATGATCAACGAAAACTTATTGGGAATTATTGCGGGGATTCTGACCTCCATTTCGATGCTGCCGCAGCTGATCAAGGTATTGAAAGAAAAGAATGTGGATGACCTTTCTCCTGTTATGCTGTTAACCTTAATCATAGGACTTGCCCTATGGGTGTGGTACGGGGTAATGAAAAGCGAGGCGCCCATTATCTATTCAAACAGCTTTGCTGTTCTCGTAAACCTGTGTCTGTTAGGCAGCTATCTGATTTACAGAAAAAAGGCATAAAAAAAGGCGGATAACATTGCTGCTATCCGCCTTTAACCTGAAAACACTATTCTACAAACCGTTCAACCAGCTATTCACCTCATCTTGTGTTTTACCTGTTTTCTTTTGAAGTTTACCTACCAACTCATCTTCTTTGCCTTCTGCATATAGTAAATCATCATCTGTAAGGTCAGCGTATTGCTGTTTTACCTTACCTTTAATTTCGTTCCAACGACCTTTCCATGTTAATTCACTCATAATATTTTCCTTTCGTTTTTTATAGATAGAACAGCCAGCAGCTGGAATCGTTTAAAAAAAATTGTTATCAAATGTTAAAAAATGTTCACGGCAATTTTACTCAGTTGTATCAATGGTGGTTTCCTCGGGATCCAGTGGTGCCGGCGGTATTTCATCCACGTTCCGCTCGATTTCCTGTGTTTCCACATGGACTGCGAATTCAGAAGGTTCGATCGGTATGGCCATCTCTGTCGCGTATTCGCGGGTGAAAATCGCACCGAAATAGAGAATCGCTGCAGTATAATATACCCAAAGCAAAATAAGCACAAATGAGCCTGCCGCACCGTAGGTATCCTGCGTGGCCGAACGTTCTAAATAGATGCCGATCAGGTAACGACCGATAACAAATAATATAGCCGTAAATAGGGCCCCGGCACGAACGGTCTTCCATTGAATATTGACATCGGGCAAGGTTTTAAAGATTACGCTAAAAAGGATGACAATAACCACAAAGGAAATGACAAAATTAATGACGTTCATCAGCACGACTGTTATTTCTGGGAAATAGCGCTGCAGCTGCCCGGTTAGGGCCAGAATAATGCCGTTGACGATCAAGGTGACTACCAGCAGGAAGCCCAGGCCAATAACAAGCGATGACGATAGCAACCGGTCCTGAATTAGTTTTAACCAGCCCTTTTTTGGTTTTGGGCGTACATGCCATATTTTATTGATGGAGTTTTGCATATCGCCAAAAACCGTGGTTGCCCCGATAATCAGGGTCACTATACTGATCACCAGCGCCATATTGGATTTGCCCGACAGCTGAAGGTTCTGAATAACCTCTTCAATCTGTTTGGCGGCGCTATTGCCCACTAAACCGTTCAGTTCGGTAAAAACCTTTCCCTGAATGGCTTCGGCACCATAAAATATTCCGGCCAGTGCGATCATTAAAACCAATATGGGACCAATGGAAAAAACGGTATAATACGATAATGAAGCACTGTATTTCATGGAATCTTCATTCATAAATCCCGATACTGTATTTTTCAGTATGGTCCAGTAGGTCTGTAGCTTGCTTGTCTTTTCCTTTTTTACATCCATTGCTGTCGTGTTTTTAATCTTTATTGTTCAAATTCTGTCTTGTTTTCTAAGAAAGAAACTCTTAAATAGGCCAGAACGTTTGTTTTTTTAGGAAAATAAAGTCTACGTTATACGTTTTCCGTCTGGTCAGCAACATAGCCTATGCGAGGAAACACGAAATAAGTCCGCTCAAAATCAGGCAGTAAGCCGCCGCAAATTATCATAAAAGAAATAAAGACAAACTAATGATTAATCTTCCTTGTTCCTCTTAAAAACAGCATACAAGAATAAAACAGCATATAAGATTAAAACAGTATACAAGATTAAAAACAGTATAACGAAAAGATGAAAAGTAATCAGAACGACCCGAATATTTTAAATGACCTTATTAAAATCAACAACGACCGCATCGAAGGATATAAGCTGGCTGTTGATCTGGCCAACGAGCAGGGCGAAGGTGCCCGGGAGGCTGTTTTTAACCAGCTCGCTGCGCAGTCTGAAAAATTTATTGCTGAACTCAGTCCGCTGGTGGAACTTGCCGGTCAATACGCCACGGACAGGACAAAACTGAGTGGCGAACTATTCAGGTTGTGGATGGTGATCAAATCAAAACTATCGGGCGGTAAGATGCAGTCTTTGTTGGAGCAATGTGAGCGGGGTGAGGCGGCTTTTAGCGAGGTTTACGAGAAAGCACTTGCCGAGGAAAACAAGCTATCGATTGGGGCCAAAAACCTGATCCAAATTCAGCTGAGCCAGCAGCGCGAAGCGCATGAAAATATTAAAATCCTGTGTGGTATCTAAATGTATGTTACCTGCAATGAAAAAAAGGCGGCCGCTAAAATAGGCCACCTTTAGGATTAGAATTGAATAATAATTGTCTTTAAAATTCGATCATATCAATAAAAACTGATTGTATTCTTATGAAAGTTTACTGTCATTTTGTACTGATTTAAAAACGGAGTTCCCAATAAGCCTTCTATCGGTAAGGCATCGTGACCTGTTCCGCCACCGATAGCCTGATCTGTAATCACAGTATACATATCCTGCAGAGCCAGCTCACCTACTTTCGCATGCGTTAGAAACGCTATACGATTGCCTTGACTTGTTCCGTTCACCCCTTTGATATCCACCTCACCTTCCTCAAAATCAATATAAGGTTTTAGTTCAGTTTCCAATGTCTTTTTCAATACATTGGCATTAGCACCACAATCTATTCCCATCGGATACATCTTTCCGCCAATAGCAATATCCACAATCGGAATATGCCGTTTCAAACGTAAAGGATATTGCGCCAGTAGAGGCCCTTTCTCGATTGACTTCGCAAGTAGATCACCACGTTCGTCCAATTTTTCGAGCAATAACTCCTTCCGTCCATAATCTAATGTAAACTGGTAGTTTTTCAATACGCCGATGCCCAGCAAACCAAAGATAGGACTGCCATCTTCCAGCTGCATATCGTCCATTTCAGAAACTGGAGCCTCCAATCCATTGAGTACAATGCCTCCTATCTGAAGGCGATTGCCCGCTGACCAGACCACCTGTTGCATCTGCCCGCCAATCCCTGCGAAATCTACCGAGACATCAGCACGAATCTGTTCTGCGGGGACAAACTTTTTACGCAATATGACTACTGGAGCGCCACTATCGAATTGAAAATATCCTTTTGTGCCATTGAGCGTCGATTCAAGGTAGACCAAGCCATTCACTAATTTAAAAGGAACGACCATTGTCTGCGGTAGCTCTGCATTCCCAACCGCATCAGCCAATGCTTTTTCAGGATTACCTTTCATGCGACCTTTAATGATACCAAGATTTATAATCTTTCCGACACGATTAAACAGAAAACTTGGTTTACCAGGCTTTCCATCCTGATAAGTTACTTCAAGCTGGATCCGCTCATCGCCGTTGACAAGCTTATGCTGACCGACTATATGAAACGAACTTATGGATGAGAATTTAGCCAAAATATCTGGTACAGCAGCTTGATTATTCATTTTGGGCAGATTACCGATCGTTGCACTATCATCCATCATCGCCAGCAAAGCCGCTTCATCTTTTTTATTCATGGCAGCAATAATCCGTTCAATCGACTTGACATTATCAGCCTGCTGGGCGGCGGCTAGGTTTCCTATCATCGACAAAGCCAGCATTGTATACATGGTCTTTTTCATTTTACTTTACGGTTTTATTCAGCCATTTCGCAATTGATTCCAAGGTACTATCGGGTATTTCACCAAGTTTTGCGTACTCTGCAGGCAGGCAGGTTTGACAAGGTTGCAGTAAGTGGTTTACATTTGGCAGCAGGATTGTCGTTACTTTTCCCTGCTGGCCAGCACTGCTATACTGTTTCCAATAGTTTAAGTTGACCGGATCTACAAAAACATCCTTGCTTCCATTAATCGCCAAGATAGGTACGTCGACTTTACTTAAAAAGATCTGCGGATCGTAGTTGACAAAATAGCGGTACCAAGGTCCAATAGCCTGCTGCACATAAGACCAGATCGGAAAACGAAAATGATCATGTTCAATACCTAAAGATTTAAAATAGAGGTCATCCTTTTGCTTCCAATAATTGTAAACTGCATTGAGCTTACTCTCCATACTGTCCGACTTGGCATATTGAAAAGCTGTTGCAAACATCAGTCGATTGATTTCATTGGATCTCTTTTTGTCCACTGCGGTCATCGGCAAAGTATTGACCAAATTTTCGTTCTGGACAAAAAGTGATTCCAGACCGCTCGAAGCCAAACCCGATAAGCTGATCAAAAAAGCAACATCTTTGCTCTGTGATGCGGCTATCGAGATAACAGCTCCCCCTTCGCTATGCCCTAACAATCCGATATGCCTCAAATCAACATTCTTTTCTGTTTTCAAAAATTGCAGTGCGCCCAATACGTCAAGTGCAAAATCTGCGGTCGTCGCATAGCGGTATTCGCCCGTAGTTTTACCCACACCACGGTCATCCATGCGCAAGACCACATATCCCTTTGGAGTCAGGTAACTGGCAATACGTGCAAACATCTTTGTCCCAGCCATTGTGCCATCCCGATCCTGCGGTCCGGTGCCCGAAGCGATAATAATGGCCGGATATTTCCCCGCCTTGACAGGCGAGGAAATGGTGGCACCGATCGTGATACTATCTGCTTTTGATTTAAATACAACGTCTTTCTGTTGAATGGATTGTGCTGAAGTTTGGTCATAAAAAAGCAATGCAAGCGCAGCCAATACCAGTGATTTGATTGTTTTCATGCCCTTATTTTCCTGCTTTTAAAACGTTGACCATTTCAATAATTTCATCGGCAAGCTCTGAAGTGCTCCCCATATATCCAACCTCCGAAAAACGAAGTTTACCATTTGGACCAACCACCATCTTGTGCGGAATAGGACCTACCCCAGCTGCCTTCGAAGCCTTGCTATCCGCATCCAGCAATACCGTGAACGGATAACTATTTTCTTTCATATAGCTGGTCACATATTCTTTCATATCCGATTTACGTTCCTGTGTATTTATAAAATAAAAGACTACATTCGGATCATTTTTGAAATGATCAACCGCCAGCTTCATTCCCGGAAATGCACCTTTGCATGGTGCACACCACGATGCCCAGAAATCCAAAACAACAATTTTTCCTTTTTGGGCAGAAAGGCGTACTTTTTTTCCATTTTGATCCAATAGCTCAAAATCTGCAATACTCTTATTGATTAAAAGTTGCTGTACTTTTTCTTTCAGCTCTTTGCCTTTATCTGCATTTTTCAGACCAGCAAGATACTCTTCATAGCCCTTTTCTGATTTGTTTCTTGCGCTGTAGCTTTTTTTCATCAGCTCCAACATATACGTCGAACTCTGATTCATCGCATAGCTTTTCTCTAGCGCCATCTGTAATTCTTTTGCTTTCCCTTGTCCTTCAAGCACGCGTACATAGGTATCGTTCAGGTCTGCATTTTTATAGCTTGCCGCACTTTGAGCTGCCGAGGCATACACAAAGGCTTCATCGTAAAGCTTATTGTCCACTAATATCTTGGCAAATAATGGTGCATTGCCATAGTATAAAGTCGCGTATTTATCACCCTGAAAATTATCCTTGTAATAATTTAAACGCTCCATAATGACGCGTGCATAGGGCAATATTTCTGCTGGTCCCATACTTTTTTGTGCAATATAAGGAACGTACAACGAGCGATAGATCACATTTGAAAGTGCTTCGTATGGTGCTATTTTAGCCATATATTTGCTGTAATTCGGCAGATCTTTTTTCATGCTGGTATACACCGAAATGATCCAGTAAGCACTGATATAACTGATTCGGTTTGCCTCATTAAAAGAAACTTCAGCTTCCTGGTAAGGGTGTTTATCGATAAAATCCGTCGCCGCTTTTAAGCGTTCATCGTCTGTTTTGGCCTTCTGGATCAGATTAAAATCGGTCAGGCGACGCTGATCCTTTACATATTGACCATTTGGAAACTGCGCAACAAGCTTATGTTGGATTGCCTCCGTCTTTGGTCCATCTTTTAAAATATCCTTATAGACACGATAAATTTCAAGTAGATCCTCTTCTCTGATATCAGGAATCTGTTCCAGGGTGTTCAGCTCCTTATCGAGCTTAGCCAAGGACTCTGGCGTATTCATGTGTTTCAAAGCACTTGCAGCAGTATAAAGCACGCGAAAGCGGTTTTCCGGATGATACTGCAATTCATATTTCACCCACATCAGAAGTATCTCATCCGATTTGTAGGACGCTGTATCCACCACATTAGGTACACCTGCAACGATATGCGGTGTGCGCAACATGCCCCAACCCAGCATTCCTCCCGACATCTGTCGTTTATCGTTTGCAGAGAGGATATAAGAATAAGTTTGCTCCCCACCTTTATCTACCAAAGTATCCGATTTAAAAACAAGATTCATCAGCCCCAAATGTGCCGGCAGAATATATTTTGCAGTCCATACCGAATCATTTTTAGTAAACTTGAGGTCCGTCGTCGTCCATTTAAAATCGGTATAACCTGTTAACTGTGCCGAGATATCTTTGGCATCCTTCAGCACAGTATTCCGAGCATCATATACGAGCTGTACAGTATCCTGTTCCTTTGGAAATTCCGGTATCACCCTAAAAATCTGCGGCTGTTTCTGTTGTTGCGCTAAAGCAACCGAGCAACTCATCAGTGCCCAAGCCAATATAGATGTTGTTTTCATCACCCTATTTTTCATATTTCTTATTCTTCCTTTTTCAATAATGGATCTACTGACCCGGTTTTATGGATTTTGCGCTATTTCGGGACTTAAATTGATTTCGTATTGGGCGATCCGAAACACATAGCGGTTGCTATTTGGAGCCAATGTGAAGGTGCTTCCGCCGAATGTACGCGTGTAAGTTTTCTGGAAGCGTGTGTCGTCTTTCAGACGGCGCATATCCCACCAGCGCAGCATGCGAAACATAAACTCACGACGGCGTTCCTGCATCACTTTCACCAATGCATCTTCAGCATCCGTCGCGCTGAGATTGACAGTTGACCCCGGCAGAATTCTACTGGCGCGTAAACGATTGACCAATGTCATTGCAACGGCAGGCTGATTGTCTCGCGCAGCAGCCTCCGCCTTAATCAATAGCATTTCAGGAACTGACGGACCTACATTTCGGCCTTCATTCTTGATATAGTCCAGGTAAAAGTAGCGTCCATCATAAACCTCCCAATTTGATATCATTGAACCCGGCACCGTAAATAAATTATAACGCTGATCGGTGGCATCAAACAGGCCCAAAAGATCCTTACTCAAGCGTAACGCCGTGGTGGTGTAGGCCGTAATTCCATTAACGGGTATTTTAGACAGCAATATTTCCGGATTGGATACCCGCAATGGATAATTGACCATGGTCGTCGTTGTCAGCTTGGTCAAATCGTTCAGTTTATCATTAAGCGCAAGTGCCTGGTCGGCCGCTTTTGCTGCATCCGCATAACGATTCATATAAAGGTACGTGCGCGCCAATAAACCATAAGCCGAGGCTTTGGAAGGCAAGGTTGTAAACTGCTGTTGTGCCGGCAAGCCAGGCAGTGCTGTTTCAATATCCGTCAAAATAGCATCATATACCTGTTGCAGCGTACCTCTATCGAGCGACTTTTCTGTAGTTGGCTGCAAAACCAAGGGTACACCCAAATCCGTATTCGCACTTGCCTGCAGGTAAGGTTTAGCATACGTATTGGCCAACATCAAGTAAGCCGAAGCGCGATGAATCTTTGCCTCCGCAATCAGCTGGTTAATTTCAGCAGGAGTTCCATCTGAAACATTAGGTACCTCGCTGATAACAGTGTTAGCATATGCGATCGCATTATAAAGTGCCCCCCAATTGTCATCTTTGTGATATTGATTGTCAATTGGGTAAATATCATCTGCCCACTGATACGATCTGCGGTAATAACCATTAAAATCATTGTTCGCCAAGGAAAGTTGCTGCGGCGAACCATCGATGATTTCCAGGTCATCCGAAGCCATATCCGATACTGTCGGTGCAGCTTCCAAAGCGGTTGTATTATTTAATAGATAACGATAGTTTTCAATTGTCCCCGGTGTCAGTTGTCCCTGGGTTTTTATATCGACATATTTTTCACAACCTGTCATGGTAAAGCCGATGCTCAATGCGGCTACCGCTACTGCCCATTTACGGCTGCTGTGTTTTATAGCTATTTTCATGATTTTGGCGATTAGAAGTTAACATTGATTGAAAAGTTGTACGAAGGAACCGGACGCAGATTGGTCGTATTGCCTACATAATTGGCAAAATCCGGGTCAATCCCTTCCTTATTTGCTGTCCAGATCAATCCCAGATTACGTACGGAACCCGTCAGGCTCACCTGCTCGATTTTCATCCTTTTTAAGAAATCTTTAGGCAAAGCATAGCTTAGAGAAACTTCCCGTAGACGGATATAGTCACCTTTGAGTACATTGATATCCGAATAGGTGTAGCGGTACAAACTATACTGCCCATAAATATCGGCTGTTACTGCAGGTATATTCGTGGTAGCCTCATCCCCTGCTTGTCGCCAGCGATTGGCAATATCGGCACTTAAATCAAATTTAGGCAGGGTAAAACCACGACTCGGTGTCATGTACGACTCAATACTCGGTTTCATAAATACACTTCCAAACTGATAAGTCATCAAGGCATAGAACGACCATTGTTTATAACGCAGATTCGTTTTAAGACTTCCAAAATACGGTGCTACAGTACGGCCCATATATTTGAGATCATCCACACTTGTTAAGGTCTGCTTAACAGAAACGACTTCCCCCTCTTTATTGTAGATCTGTGTCAATCCGTTGGCATCCAGCCCAGCATGGCGAAATGCAAAGAGTTTATCGCTGGGGTATCCCTTCAGGTAACTAATCCCTATAGGTGTATACGAGTAGGTAAATGTTGAGATATCTGCCGGATCAAAACGGTTATCGGTTATTTTATTGGTATTGTAGGAGAAATTGGCTGTCATGTCCCATTGCCAGTCTGCACTACGTAACAAAACGCCATTCAACCCAAGGTCAATCCCACGTCCACTCATGGTTGCCGTATTCCGTTTGAGCGAGCCAGCGTTTATCGTACCTACATATGGTGCCGCGATCGGAAAACCATACAGTAGATCACGTCCTTTTTTCACATAATAATCCAATGTACCGTTTAAGCGATTGTCCAATAAACCAAAATCCAGTCCCAGATTGGTCACATAAGTTTTTTCCCAGCGCAACTGCGGATTGGCAATAGCGATGATGCTTGCCGCTGGCTGCGCTGTTGGGTTACGTGAAGCGTCATCAAGCGAGATGTAGGTAAAGGGACGCACATCTTGTGTGATGTTACCATTCACACCATAGGTTGCCCTAAAGCCCAATTGATTCAGCCAATGCAGGTTGTTCATAAAAGATTCTTTTCGCACATTCCATTTAAATCCGCTCGACCATAAAGGCGTTGCACGAAAGCTCCGGTCGAGACCAAAGTTGTTATAGTCATCGTAACGGACGCTACCGGAAAATGTAAAGCGACCATCATAGGTATAGGCAGCATTCGAAAAATAAGAAAGGAAACGACGCCTCCTATCCGCTTGCTGCGGTGCTCCGGAAAGGCTTTCATTGAATCCCTGTATACTTGGATAGGCATTAGGCAAATAGCTTACCGCGGTATTAAATCCCGTCTGCATATTATAGCCGTAATAGGTGATATTACCTTGCCCTGTTTCCGTCTGCCTGATCTCCGATCCTGCTATTGCTGAGATATCGTGTTTCCGTCCAATTAAAGCGTCGTAGCTCAACTGTCCCCTAACGGTATAATTGTTGACATCGGTATTGATGATATTATAGATACCGCCTTTGTTGATACCAATACTATTTGTCGACGCTCCGATGGGTGTAAAGCGATTCAACAGCGACCGGTTGGCGTAAGAATCCTCGCCATTGTAAATTCGGTTATTGCCGAAAGATCGCTCATTGGAATACATCACCGCTCCCTTCAGTCCTTTATAGATGGGTACAGCTAAGTTGATCACAGCCGAATAATTATTGTTTTTGAGCATGCGATCCATCTGCTCCAATTCCTGGAGATAATTGTACCGCCAGTCCTTATAGGCCGGCCCAAGGACATCGGTAAATCCCGGTGTCAGCCGATCGTAGGCAATGCCATTGCCGCTCTCGTCTGCCAGTAATTGATAAGGTAACAGTGTAGACCCGCCCGTATCGTAAATCTGAGAAAGACCGATTCCATTTTGTTTATTGCGGAAGAAAGTCTCCCGGATACTAGTTGACAGGGTCGCAATCTTAAATAACTTCCAATTGTTGTTTAGGCTTAAAGTCAACCTTTTCCCATTTTCTCCTTTGGTATACGGGTTTTCATTCGCATAAGATGCTGAATAAAAATAGTTGTTATTTTCTGTTCCGTTACTGATCGACAAATTGTATTGCTGACTGTTCATGGGGCGCAACAGATACTGTTGAATCTGCGACCGATTATCGATGGATTTTAGTGGATTCACCAGGGCATCATAAGCAGCCTGCGTCATCTGACCATTTTTCAATCGAATCGCCGCCGCCGCAACCTCGCCTGGATAATAGGTACTATAGCTGTACAGATTGGTTGCAATATTATTACCATTCAGAATATTCTTAGCCACCAGTTCCTCTTGATAATCGATCATCTGTGCGCTGTTCATCGTACGCAGATAACCTAAATCGGGTTTCCCCGAAAAAGTGGTATTCATGGAAAAGTTGATCCTTGGCACACCGGTGACTGACCCTTTTTTCGTTGTCACCACAATAACCCCATTGGCTGCACGAACGCCATAGATTGATGCTGCTGCAGCATCTTTCAAGACGGTTATATTGTCTACATCATTCGGATTGAGCATTGCCAAATCAATACTGGAAATAGCACCGTCGATAACGATCAAAGGTGATTTTTCAGTATCGCTATCAATTGAACCGACTCCGCGAACAGTCAGTCCATAATCATTCTGGCCTATTGTTCTTGTGCTTGAGTAAATACCCAACTGATTGTTATTATAGGTAAAGGTACGATCGCCTGTTCCAATTGAAACCTGTACACCGGGAACCTGACCTTCCAAGCGTTGAATCAGATTGGCAGAGGGAATTTTTTCCAATTCTTTGGCCGTGATCAGAGAAACCGAACCCGTAGCCCTTTCTTTTGAAATCTTTTGATAACCTGTAGAAATCACCGCCTCTTCCAACATGTGATTTTTTTCCTCCAGGGTACATGTAATCTGGTTACGATTTCCAGCTGTTAAGGCCGTACTTTCATAGCCAACAGCCGTGATCATAATAATATCCGTTGGTTTGATATCGTAAATCAGAAAGCGGCCATTTTCATCACTTTTTGCACCTTTACGCGTGTCTTTTACCCATACACTGGCTAAGGGTATAGGTTTACCTCCTGTGGAAAGTACGGTTCCAGCGACCCGGTCCATCAATTCATTATCGGCTCCATACTTTACAGGGCTGGCTTCGCGATCCTCCGTAGCGCGACGAACAATTGAATAAGACCTGTCATCTACATAAAGAAATACCAACTGGTTGGGGTAAAGTACTTTTTTAAGAACTTCTTCCAGACGATTTCCTTTCAGCATTTCTGGGTCTACAGTTTTTCCATTCAACAGGTTATGCTCGTAGCTCAAATTGGCATTAAAACGCTGTTCGATCTGTTTGATCGCTTGCGTGAGCGGCAGTTTCTGTTGGGCGATTGCCTGTTGACCAGCAGTAAATAGCAGCGAAGTGACAGGAACCATCAACAGGCACCGTATCGGTTGCCACCTGTTTTCTGTGATTTTCATTTTTTGTTAGGTTAGATGTTTGTTGTATTAGATTGATTGTGTTTTTCTTATTTTGGATCGAGGTAGATGGTATCTTTTTCCATCCGTATATTAGCTTGTAAGATATTTGCAATCGAATAGATAATACTTTCCTGCGAATTCAGGGATATACGACCGTCGATTTTTCGATTTAAAAGTGCAGGATCACTTATGATGATTTCTTTTCCATACATATAGCGAAACTCATTGGTTAGGTCGGCGACCGTTAAATTTTCGCCTGTCAATGTCTTCTGTGTCCACGAAACCGCCTGTTGGGCAGCCTTTTTGTCAACACCTACATAACGGAAGCCTTGGCCGCCGTCGACAACGACGTCACCTGGTACAAGGATTTTGGTTTCACCGGCATGTTTGAGGTTATGTAGTGCAATGCGCCCTTCTAGCAGCGATACGATGACTTTATGATCTCTATTTTTTAGATTAAACTTAGTTCCCAGCACCTCCACGGTGATGTCGCCGGTGTAGGCCATAAAGCGCTCCCCTGCCTGAATGTCTGTTGTATCTTTGTTGAGATGTTTAACCTCCAATAGAGCCTCGCCGGTTGTATATACTTCGCGTTTGGACAACCATTTCCAAGCACGACGATAAGCAACAGAAGAATTCGCATTTAAATGTACAGTACTGCTATCAGGCAATACCACTGTTTGTAAGACACCGCTTCCGGTCTGTATCACAATCATGGATTGGTAATACCAAGCTGCAGTTATAAAAAGCGCTACCGAAGCTGCAGCAACAGTTGCGGCCCACAAACGGATAATCTGATTTTTTCGTTTCTTTCTGTTTCCGGCTATGCCCCGTTCAATATCGCGAAACAGATTCTCCGCAAATAACTGGCTAGGTTTTATGCGCGAAATACCATACAAAGCACGAATATAAGCGAGCGCTTCATCATATGCAGCAGCATTTTCTGGATTTGTAGCACGCCATACTTTCCAATTCCCGAAATCATCCCGATCCGGATATTTGGCAAAGCGGACAAAATCCAGATCATCCAAAAAATCCTGCGTACTGTAATTCGTATATTTCTCCATTATTAAGCCTTTGTTAAATACAAGACAAACGGACATTAAATTTTATCCCATGGATTTTGATTTTTTTTAAAAAAAATCAAAAGATGATTTCAATACTTACCAATTTCATAATTTAGCACGCAAATTAATGTCCAAAAGCCTATTTTTGGACCAGTGAGACGTAATGATTTATTCGTGTTATTATTTAAAATAAGGGTTTCATTATTGTTATTAAATCTTTACTATTTTTGGAGAAGCAAATGATCTATTTCATTTAATGGTATAAATTCGGAGATGAACAACACCATAGATCGATACTGGAATGAATTCATTGAGGGCGACAAACAAGCTTTCGAGCAGATCTATCGTGCGTTATTACCCAGTCTATATGAATATGGTATGCGTCGGGTAAAAGACGAGGATTATGTCAGAGACTCCATTCAGGATGTATTTATCAAGTTTTGGGAAAACCGGAGCAAGCTACGAAGCATTTCCAATCCGAAACATTATTTGCTTGTCGCTTTAAAAAATAGCCTACTGAATACCCAATTGCGAGACGGCAGACTTTCCTCGTTCGGCGAAAAAGATGATTTCCAGCTCACCTATGATGTCGAATCCACTTATATCGCTGCTGAAGAACAACAGACCACAGCTTTAAAGCTAATTCAAGCATTAGAACAGCTAACTGGCAAACAAAAAGAGGTTATTTTTCTTCGGTATTTCGAAGAACTGAGTTATGAAGAAATCAGTGTACTGACCAACATATCTGTCAAAAGCTTATACAAACTAAATAATCGTGCCATGGAAGCGCTGAAAGATATCATGGGTATTCCAAAGCAGCATCTCCTCGTCCTGCTCTACATGATCAAATTTTTGCACTTGTAGCGAAAATAATCCCATTCAATCGCTTGTTCTAACCAGATACCCAGCAATCCCCTTCTAGCGCCCATTAATATCATTTCAGGGTAATAATAAAATGTAAAAACTGTGCTTTCGTTCGCTAAAACTTACTTTTGGATTCAAAAAGTCAATAAAGAATTCAAATGAAAAAGCGCTATAAATTCATCACACTAGCTTCGCTCTCTTTTCTTACCAGCAGTTGCAACATGTTTGACATCCACCCTTATTCAGGAAAAATCGATGGAAGAAAACATATCAATGCAGATAATATCGTCAAAATCGAACATGATTATGCTAATCAGGATACCATCCGCTACGCTTTTATCAGTGATTCGCAGCGCTGGTACGATGAACTTGACGATTTTGTAAAAATAGTCAATAAAAGAAATGACATCGATTTTATTGTACACGGCGGCGATATTAGCGATTTTGGACTTACCAAGGAATTTTTGTGGCAGCGTGATATTTTGGAAAAGCTGAAACAGCCTTATGTCGCCCTTTTGGGGAATCACGATTGTCTCGCCAATGGCGAAGAGATCTTCGAACAAGTGTTTGGCACAGTCAATTATAGTTTTATTGCAGGTAAAACAAAATTCTTATGTCTAAATACCAATGCGCTGGAATCAGATTACTCCAATCCCGTTCCCGACTTTTCATTTATCGAGCAAGAGCGTCAAAAAGATACCACACGTTTTGAACAAACAGTGGTCGTCATGCATGCCAGACCCACATCCGATCAGTTTAACAACAATGTAGCTTCGGTCTTCCAATACAGTATAAAACAATTCCCCAACCTCCTTTATTGTACCAATGGCCACGATCATATCTATCAAGAAGAAGATATTTTTAAGGATGGTATCATCTATTACGGTACTCCGAATATCGGTAAACGTCAATTTCTAATTTTTACAATCACTAAGGATCACTATACCCATGAACTTGTTTCTTACTAAATCAAAAATACGTTCTTTCGCGCTTGTTACCCTTTTCTTTTCAGTTCACGATATGGCTCAGGGCGCCAAAAACCAATATCTCCCACGAACAAGCTTGGCTGGCAACAAAACGGACACCCTTCGGGAGAATAGCATCAAAACGGACAGCATCAAAACGGAAAACATGAGCACTAAAGAACTAAAAAAAACTGCCTTTAGCCTTGTTCCATCAAGTTATATGCTTCAATACGCCGGATCCATAGGACTGCTTTCTGCCGGAACAGGCTGGGATTATGGCCGACGCAAGCAGTGGTCGACAGATTTCCTGCTTGGCTATGTACCGAAATATGATACAGACCGGGCTAAACTTACCTTAACGCTGCGTCAATCGTATACCCCTTGGGAAATTAAACTCAATAAACAGTTTACTTATCATCCCCTCCGTACCGGCGCTTATCTCAATACGACCTTGGGTAAACAATTTTGGTATAAAGAACCCGACAAATACCCGAATAGCTATTATCGGTTTTCGACCAGGCTACGCATCAATATCTTTTTGGGACAGGACTTCAGCTATAAAATCAAATCCAACAGTTCTTATTTTGAAGGCCTAAAATTCTATTATGATCTTCATACCAGCGATCTTTACCTCGTTAGCGGCGTACAGAACAAGTATCTTAAATTTGATGATTACATTGGACTCGCCCTAGGTGTCAAGCTACAGATTAGGCGAAAATAATGCGCAAAAAAGGCTAGATCGATATCGATTTAGCCTTTTTGTTAAAATACAATCAACTCACTAACTTACCTAAGATATCATTTAAACAAAAGCTACGGTCAAAACGTTTTAGAATTTATGGTCTGTACAGTTAATACCCCCTCTTTTAAACCTCTGCATTTCGCCTTGATCTGAATCTTTCCCGATTTTTCGCCTACCTGAACAATCAAGGTAAGCTGTCCATTGAATAAATGCATCTGCGGTTTATGAAAAGCCTCCAGATTGGTTGGATCACCGTTAGCCAAGGCTTTAAATGTACCATCGCCAACTACGTCAAATTGGATCAGTTCTGCGGCCCGTGGGCAGAGGTTCCCCGCTTTGTCCACTGCTTTGACACGGATGTAGGCTAATGCACGGCCATCAGCAGAAATGGAATCATGAACTGCATCCATTTCAATCCTGAAGGGTTTTCCCGCCGTACGGATTATTTTTTCGGCCGCTGGTTTTCCAGATTCATCGTAAGCTACGACTTTGACTTCTCCGGGTTCGTATACCGTATTCATCCACATGAGACGGTAACGCTCCTGTAAAGAAGCCTTACTCTTGCGCTGTACTCCCTGACTTTTCCCATTGATAAAAAGTTCGGCACTTGGATAATCTGTGTACACGAAGACAGGGGTCTCTTTTCCCACACGCTCAGGCCATGTCCAATGTGGAAGTATATGCAGGGTATGCTCATTTCTATTCCATAAACTTCGGTACAGATAATAACGGTCTTTGGGAATGCTCGCCAGATCAATAATACCGAACATGGAACTATGGTTGGGCCAGGCATCTGTATCGTAAGGGGAAGGTTCGCCAAGATAATCAAAGCCTGTCCAGACAAATTGCCCCATGGTCCAATGATGATCTTCCGCCAGGGCAAAATCCTCATCCGGAAGGTTGGACCAAGAGCAATATTCCATATCGTAAGAAGACGACTGATGATCGGAATACAACATATCACCTTTTTTTAGCACCGGAAATTTATAAACGCCCCTTGAGCTCACTGTTGATGCCGTTTCCGAACCCAACACTAGATTTTGGGGTAATCGGGCATACGCCTCTTCGTAACGGTGCGCGCGATAGTTTAATCCCGGAACATCCAACAGACTAGCAAAACCATTTTCCAGCACACAGCTTACCTGATCCATACCGCAGGTCACTGGTCGGGACGGATCCTCACGATGGCATATATCCTGTAAAAACGAAGCTACTTTATAGCCTTCAGCACTGCATTGTGTGGGCACTTCATTTCCAATGCTCCACATCACGACAGCAGGGTTATTTCTAAAATGACGAATCATGTTGACCATATCCCGTTCGGCCCAATCCGCAAAAAATCGATGATATCCATTTTTACATTTCGCAATATCCCATTCGTCAAAAGGTTCAATCATCAGCATAAAGCCCAATTCGTCACATAAGGCAACTAATTCCGGAGCCGGCATATTATGTGCCGTACGAATGGCATCGCAGCCCATATCTTTGAGTAATTCCAATTGATAACGAAGAGCCGAAACATTGATTGCAGCCCCCAATGGTCCAAGATCGTGATGATTACATACACCCTGAAACTTTCGGATTTTTCCATTTAACATAAATCCCCGGTCGGCAATAATACGAACCTCCCGAATCCCAAAACGGGTTTCAAAACTGTCTGTCAATTTGCCGTCTACAAATACTTGCGTGGAGGCCCGATACAGATTTGGATGTTCGGGGCTCCAGAGGGCAGGGTTTAGCACTTCAAGATTTTGCACGAAAGGCTTGCCATAATTTAGTTTTTGTTGGTTTTCCTTCTGCGCAACCACCTGCCCCGCCGCATCCAAAATCGCAGTTACCATTCGTACCAACTTGCCATCGGCATTCTTTAAACTGGTTTCAAGCTTAACTGAGGCTAGACTGTCCGATACAAAAGGCGTCGTGATATACGTGCCCCAAACAGGTACATGGATCTTCTCCGTCACGATTACATGCACATTGCGATAAAGTCCAGCACCGGGATACCAGCGTGATGACTGCGCTTTATTTTCCAACCGCACAGCAACTGTATTATTCATCCCGTCCGGATGTAGCAATTCGGTCACATCACAATGAAAAGCATTGTAACCATAGGGCCAAAAGCAGGCTTCCTTTCCATTGACAAAGACCCGGGCTTCACTCATTGCACCATCAAATTTCAGGACCACGCGTTTATTGAAGGGATTGAATTGTGGAATATCAAATTTGGTACGATACCAACCCACCCCCACATAAGGCAAACCGCCAGTACGGCCCGTTTTTACTGTTGCCTTTTTCTCTCCATTCTGTGTCACCGCAACATCCTGCAGATCGTGTGACCGGTCAAAGGGCCCGAAAATAGCCCAATCATGCGGTACAGTGACCTTTTTCCAGGCCTTATCATCCAATGTTACTGATTCCCCATGAACAACCTCACCCTGAAAAAAACGCCAGTTTTTCTCCAACAGGAAGGATTGGCGTGTAGACTGTCCGCACGAATTGCCCGGAACAAGTAGGAATAAAAAAAACAAAAAATAAGTTGTACGCAGTAATAATCTCATCATCAATTCATGTGTTTATAGTCTACAGTTCATTTTTTTCATTGTCATTCAGCGGCTTAAATATACTTTATTTAAAAGCATTCAATGCTTTTGTTGGGCGCCCATTATTGTCAAATGCGCCTAGGGTATAGCCATTCCACCCACCATACGCCAAAGGCTCCCAATAGAATATACCCAGTACTTTCTGATCGGGCACACTATTGACCGCGTTGAAAAGCTCCTTTAACCATATTTCAGCACTATCTGCTTCATCCCAGCTCATCCCCACCTCGCAGATCATCACTTCTGAATTGTATCGGGCAACCATATCGTTGATGTTGCTGATGCAGGCCGCATTGCGCTCTTCCCAGTTTTCCGGGGTCGGATAAAGTGACATGCCAATTACATCCCATTTCCCACCGTTGTTTTTCAGACCGTCGAACATCCAACGAAACAAGTTATTGTCAAATCCATTATGCAGATGTACGATCACTTTTGCCGCCGGAAACACCGCTTTTACCGCATCATAGCCGGCATTATTCAATGTGGCATAGTTAGCCATACTGACAGAGGCTTTTCCATCTTCCCAAAGCATCCCATTGCCCGTTTCATTACCTACCTGCACCCATTCAGGCGAGATACCACTATCTTTTAGCAATTGAAGAACTTCCGTTGTATGATCACTAACAGCCTTCTTTAACCCATCAAACGATAAGCCCTTCCATGCGGCAGGCTTTGTCTGCTGTCCCGGATCCGCCCAGGTGTCACTGTAATGAAAATCCACCATAATACGCATGCCCAGATGATGCGCCCGACGAGCTTTGACCAGTACGTCATTCTTGTTGCACCAGCCTTGTTGGGGATCTACCCAAACACGCAGACGTACCGCATCCATGCCCAGTCCACGCAAGATTTTCAGCCCATCCACTGCGCTGCCTCCTGCATTAAAAAATTGCACACCTGAGGCTTCCATTTCAGTAATCCAGCTCACGTCCGCACCTTTTGCCAAATGTGTTTTAGGTACATCCACCTTAAGATTATCTTTGTCGTTGCAGCCAGACAAGCCCAAACACAAGCCTATCAGGGTCAACATTATTTTTACTTTTTTCATCCGATTATTTCATTTAAGAACCCGTCCCTATCTATTTTATTCCACATGATATTTGAATTGTTTTGGATCGCTTAGATCAAGAATCAATGTATGTGTACCGATCTTATCATAAGCGAAGCCAGTTCCATCGGCCGTATACAAGGCACAGTTTCCATCGCCCTCTGCTGCGCCAAAAAACCAAGTCCAGCTGCCATTGATCAATACCTTAATTCCCCATTGTTCGGCTGCCGTTGTCGTGATGCTTGCTTTCCAAACCTTCGCCGTCTGGTCATATACCATTGGTGTTGCTGTTGCACTCCAACCATTAAAATCGCCCGTTACCGTCATGGATTCTACGGAAGTCTCTTTCCAGGCCAATTTGTTGACATCGGCTGTCAAGTATAAGTATCCACCTTTACTCGTCCAGCAATTCCAACGATCAGCTCCGCTATACAAGATATATTGGCTACCATCCAGGGGATAAGAACCATAGATGAGCGATGCACTCGCGCTTTCCGCATTGGTTAAATAGAAGTTGTACCATTGGTCGAGACGCACAAAACCATCGTAAAAACCATCTTCCTTTCTCGAACACAATTTCCATGGAAATTGCGTAAACTCTTTATTCGATAGATAGAGATAGGCAGCATCCTCAACGGGCTGGTAAGCGGTAACATTAAGGGCAATCACATTGCTGTAGAGCCAATCTGTATTGGTTCCCAATCGTGAAGCAATACGGACATAAAACACATTCTTTTCATCAGGCAAAAATCCCATTCCCGTGACAAGGTTATTCAATTGTTCATGCGTATAGCTGAGCGAGCTTGCTACCTGTTCGATACTTTTGGAGACAGCAGAAAAAGATGGATCAGCAGCAATTTCTATTTTATTTTTTAAAGCCGACTGAGCCACTGGTTCATCGCTAGCCAAAATCGCCTCATCCCAGACAAGCTGCAGGGCCACCGCCTTGCGGTCAGTAGATTTTAAGACCAGTTCTGTTGTACTGCTGTACAATACCGCAGGTTTTATCCCACTGACAGCCGGTGTCCCACCCTCCTTTTTACAGGCAACGAAAAGCAACACCAGGATATAGAGTGTCAATTGTTTCATATGTATCATTATCTTTAAAAGTCCATATGGGAATACCCGGATACTCTCCGCAGCATGTGTGCTCAAATAGCAGGATATCCCCATAGATTTAGTTATTAATGCCAGTCGTCGCTAGTAGCCAGGATTTTGGATCAAATTCGGGTTAGCGCTCATATCAGTGGTTGGAATCGGATACAGATTGAATTTTGCATCCACAGAGCGGCCGTTCATGTCACCGCCTTTCCATTGCCAGAGGTAATTGCTACCGGTAAATTTCCCAAATCGAATCAGGTCTGTGCGACGCGTACACTCCCAAAACAGTTCACGCCCGCGTTCTGCAAGGATAAAATCCAGTGTTAGCTGCGCCTGGTCAATGGCTCCGGCCGAACTGCCATATCCCCGCTGACGGATACTGTTTACCAACCTGATCGCTTCCTGTACACTTCCTCCGCCCCCGCGCAGTACAGCCTCAGCATACATTAGATACACGTCGGCCAGGCGGATCATCGGGAAATCAGTACTCACCAAACCTTCATCTGTGGTATAGGTACCATCATCTTTCAAATTTGTAAACTTAACAAGCCCATATCCCTGACTCGAGGCAGCGGGATCTTCGACATCCAGGGACTGGCCGTTTTTCCAAAAATCACCTCTTTTGTCTTCCGCCTGAAAGAGTGCCACAAATTCGCGAAGTGTACGAAAACTATTCCAGCCGGAAAGCACACCGTAATCCGATGATTTCATGCTTCCAACAATAGGGCCGTTGACAAGATACGTTGTCGCACCCCATGTTGTTGTATGCGCTACATCGGCCTCTATCGGGAAAATAATTTCATTGGTCCGTTTATCATTATCAGCATTAAATACCTGCTTATAGTTCGCATTTAAGGAATATCCAGCATCAATCACTTTTTTCGCATAGTTCAGGCATTCGGCATTACGTGCTGTGCCCGTATAAACTTGAGCATTCAGATAATTTTTGGCCAATAGGGACCAGGCAGCGGCACGGCTTACCCGGCCATACTCATTTTGACGTGCTTCCGGTAAGATCGTTGCGACCTCTGTCAATTCTTTTTCAATAAATGCAAAGAGATCAGCCCGTGTCATCCGTGGTGGAAAAAATGCAGCTACCGGATCCTTTTCAGTCACAAAAGGAACGTTCCCATAAAGGTCCATTGCATGACTATAGGCCAATGCACGCAGAAAACGCGCTTCGGCTGCAAACTCCAAAATTTGTGCCTGCCCGGCAGAATTAAAAGTCGCCAGCTTTTCTGTTGTTGCATTCCGTAGAAATTCATTACAGATCGCTACCGTATAATAGATCCGATAATACATGGCATTGACCCAGGTATCGGAAGCTCCCCAGGTCATATACTGGATATCGGTCATATTGTCGCCTCCTGCCCATGTATAGATCACCTCATCAGTCGGTACCTCCTGTAAGTTAAAATACACCCGAAGGTACCCCCAAGAAGCCGTGCTGCCAGCCATATCCGGATCGGCATCACCACGTCCATTGCCCGCAACGGCAAATGAGGCATACAATTTAGCAAGCACAGCCCGGTAACCATCCACAGAGGTGTATACCGACTCCGAAGTCGTTTCTACAGTAGGATACTGGTTTAAGTCCTTTGTACAGGATTGCAGCAATGCGATTATACCCAACAATCCAAAACAATATCTTTTTATATTTTTCATCGCTATATAAGTTTTCTTTTTTGAGGTAGCCATTAAAAATCCATATTGAGACTCAGGGAGAAAGTTCTTGAGCGTGGGTAGAACGAGCTGTCGAATCCACTCGGAACCTCAGGGTCCATACCGCTATATTTGCTCACAATAAAAACGTTCTGAGCTACTGCACCCACACGTAGATTGGAGATCTTACCCACCTGACCAAAATTATAGTTCACCGACAGGTTTTCCATCCGAAGGAAGGAAGCATTTTCGACATAATAATCCGAATAATATTGTCTGGTCTGGAATTGGGTATTCAAGTAATCCCGATGTAAGTTATTGATTGACGCATCCACATATTGAACTGTCTCCCAGGCACTAAGGTTCATTTTGGTATTATTGAATACGTAGTTACCCAAATTTGCACGTAGTGTCGTTGCTGCAGTCCATTTTTTGTAGGTTAACTGCGTATTGAAACCAAAGAGCCATTTTGCTGCCGGCGATTGATAGCGGTACAAGTCTTTTTCGTTGATCGCTCCATCACCATTCAGATCCGCATATACACCTTCGAGCGGCTTGCCAGCCTCATTGTACAACTGTTTGTAGACATAAAACATGTAAGGCTGATACCCCGTTGTCAGAATCTGGATACCACGACCACTGACATTCGGTCCCACATAAGTTCCCACGGCATTCGCATCCTGCACCAGAGCTATATTGGTCACTTTTGTATGTTGATTAGTCGCATTGAAATTGACTTCCCAGCGCAAATCATCCTTTTGTATAGGTACGGTATTCAGTTGAAATTCGAACCCACTGCTTTCGACATTACCTACGTTAATAGTCGCATTCTGGTCAAAATTGGTTCCTGCGGCTACAGGCACATTGGCCAATAGATCATGCGTTTTTCTTGTGTAATAGTCAATTGCACCAGACACCCTGTTTTTCCACAAAGCGAAATCCAGGCCGTAGTTAAATGCTTTGGTCGTTTCCCAGCGTAAGTCCCGATTGTAAACCGATGGTCTATACACCAGATGGTACTGATCGCCGAAACGATACTGTGCATAGGCTGTTCCCAAATTGTATACCGGCAAATATTCGTAATTTCCGATTCCCTCCTGCTGCCCTGTAACACCGTAACTCGCACGGAGCTTTAGATCGTCCAGGAAAGAGATTCCTTTCATGAAAGACTCCTGCGAAAGACGCCAGGCCAAGGCGACTGAGGGAAATGTCCCCCAGCGGTTTTCGGGACTGAATCGGGAAGTTCCATCCTTACGGACCGTAGCGGTCAATAAATAACGGCTATCGTAATTGTAATTGATCCGTCCGTACCAGGAAATCAGGGTATGTCTTTCGTCAGATGCAATAGCAGTCGAGCGTATATCACCAGCTTCGTTGTAGTATACTATAGGTGGCCGTCGGGCACTCCAATATTGATAATCGTGACCTGCTGTCAGGTCAATTGTACTTTTAATTTCCGGGAAGAACTTATTATAGTTTAGATAGCCTGTAAACAATTTATTTTTAAGCGTCTGTTCATAACGGTCAAAAGCGCCTCCAATCGTAAAATTATTGGCCGCACTTGCCGGAATAAGATTCGATCCATTTCCTTTGGCATAGTCATATCCGAGTGTTACGTGCGCTTTCAATTCAGGCAGCGGATGGAATTTATAATCGAGGTCAAGGTTACCCACGGCTCTATTGACTGTGCTACGGTGTTTTTCCTGCTTGAGCAATCCCAGTGGATTGAGGTTTGCACCTGTTGCCGGAAGGCCCGCATTATCCAAACTCTCGTAATAGCCGCCATACGCATCTGCCCCAGAATAAATCGGTTGCGTTGGATTAAACGCTACAGCAGACCATATCGCATCGGTATTGGCAAAACCGTTGTTGTTATGGGCACCTTTAACATTTAAATTTACGGTCAGGTGTTTATTAAAAAAAATGGGATTTAACACCAAAGCGCCCGTCACGCGCTCCGTTTTGTCGGTCCGCAAAGTCCCTTGCTGATTATAATAGCCCACCGATGTACGAAAAGGCAAGGTTTTACCGATCTTTCCCTGTAGACTTAAATTATTATCCGTTCCGATGGCATCCTGAAAAACCTCAGACAGCCAATCTGTTGAGGCATTGCCCAGTAAAGCCTTTTGGGCAGTGCTTCCTTTGCTGTTGATCAGCGAGGCAAACTCGTCGCGCGACATCATATCAGCCACTCCCATAGCCTGCTGCATGGACACGATTGAAGAAAAAGAAAGTCGCAAGGCATCTCCCTTACCCTTCTTTGTTGTAATCAATAATACCCCGTTTGACGCTCGGGATCCATATATTGCGGTCGATGATGCATCTTTGAGCACCGTCATGCTTTCGATATCATTCGGATTGATCAGACTGAGAAAATTGCCACTATTGCCGCTAATACCACCAGTCTCTAGCGGTACCCCATCCAATACGATCAATGGATCGTTGCTGGCACTCAAGGAGGCTCCTCCACGGATACGTATCGTGCTCCCGGAAGAAGGTGAACCACTGTTGGACATCACCTGCACACCAGCTGTTTTTCCATTGATCAGCTGTTCGGGAGAGCCGACAAGTCCACTGTTGAAATCCTTGCTTCCGACCGTATTTACGGCACCGGTTAGATCCTTTTTTGTTGTACTACCATAACCTACGATGACGAGCTCTTCCAGCACATTTCCCGCAGGCACCATGCTGACATCCACGGATGTTCCCCCTGCCACCGTCAAGGTTTGGCTACTGTAGCCTACAACAGAGAATAGAAGCTGGGATTTACCCTTGGGCAATGAGATACGGTACGAGCCATCACTCGCTGTTGAAGTGCCCACCGTAGTTCCGGCCACCAATACAGTAACACCTGCCATCACCTGCCCTTGCTCGTTGCGGACCACCCCACGGACATCCTGTTGTTGCATCGACCCGATCCACTTGCTTTCCCCCTTCGTTGCAGCATAAAGCTGCGTTTCCCCAAGACAGGATAGCAAGGACAAGCCCAATAAACTTGTTTTAAATGCAAAACCCTTCATTGTTTAAAATTTAGATGTGTTTATAATTGTTTTCTTTCCCTTTATTATATTCTTTGTACTCCTTATCGCTTTGTTAAGCCTTCCCCTAAAAAAACGACGGCGTTTTTTTAGGGCATCACCCTGCTACAAACCTTGATCCTTACAGCCTGACGGATTATTATCCATGCCCTACTAATCGGTGGCATTGAGCAGCTGATCGCTATTCGAGCCATATCGCAGCTATGGATAGTGCCACCCCTTCCATCTTTTCGCCTGAAACGATTAGTTTTTCGATCTCCCTTTTGTCAAATTGAGCCGGAACTGTAGGTTCAAAAAAACGTTCAAGAAAAACAGGATAAGGAGCAGGTAGCAAAGCCGTAGGCACAAGCTTTAGGTCGGCTAGATCCAAACGGACCACTGTTTCACCGGATGCCCCAATAGCTATATTATCCACATAGGTATACCCTTTTTTTGTCACAAACCCAGCATTCAGTAGCGGATTCCCGCCCTCATGTTTCAAGAGTATACAGAGCTTTGTGGCAGCAGCGATACCCGCAGGCCGTTCAGCAATTGTCGATTTGATATCTTTTACCCAAAAATACTGTACCCCCGAATCCTTGGCATGAAAGGTATACGTCCAAAAAGGAACTTTACTGAGATCATGATGCTCCCGTTGCGCAGTCATGTAAGCCGTTTCCGGAATAGCGAAAGTTTCCAAAGAAGAGACTTTGGAGAAGGATTCAAAAAGCCCTATAGGCGCACGCTGCTCATATAAGCCCACGGTCCAATAACTATTGACGCGATAATTCCATTCCAGTGGGGCTCCAGTCTGATTGTCTGGGTAAGTAATTTTTTCACCACCCACAAACACAGTAGCTGTATATTTCAATTCATTGCCGACTAATAAGGATGCCGGGATGTCCGCTTCATAGGTACAGTTATCTGTGGAGATCAACTTGATGTAGGGATTATGATCTTTCCAAAACGAAACCTGATCCGTTTGTAGAATAATGGAATCGGGCTGTTTTTCAAAAACATAACGGAACTGCAATTTGGTAGAGCGCCCTTTTTCCAATACTTCGGGCTGCTGGTGTATCAATAAAGGCTGCTTCAGCGCTTCCGTTTTTGGCGCGTAATATTCGCCCAAATGGCCATTTTTCCAGGGCGAGGAAGCTAGCCAGCTATTTTTCAGCTGGAGATTCTTACGCTTTAACAGATATACGCCAGGCTTAACACTAAAACTTGTTTTAGTGACTGAAATAGCTTCATCGCTGTTGTTTTTCCCTAACAGTGACCGGACGGTAAACAGATCGCCTAGATCAGGAATCCGAATATCGATTATCTGTGACCGATACAGGATATGTACCACCTCCCGATCGAGCGATGGCTTGGCAAAAGGATCAGCGATTTTTTCTGCATCCGGCATAACCTCCAAACGCCATAGACCATCTTCCAGTCGATCTAAAAAATAAGCACCAGATCCACCGTACTCCACCACAGGTGATGAGCCATGACCGGCAATATGTTGCAATTTCACTGGATTTAAAGGCCTTACCGTCGTATTATTGGTGTAAAAATACTTATCCTGCGCATTCATCAGGGAGAGATCCTGCTCATAACTAACGCTAAAATCGCCAAATAGGGTGTCTTGAGGGTACTGTTCAAACTTTTTATTTCTCGGTATCGTATAAGCCACCTCTGCAGCAATCATGGTACTCAGTGCTTTTGCCGGTGTATAAGCCAAATTGAGATAATGTGTCTGATATTCGGTATTGTAGGCTGCAATATCCATCGGATCGTAAGCAAACTGAGTGATCCACTGAAATCCCGCCGAACGAAATGTGCGGCTCATCGCGGGATGCATATAGCTGTAGAGATTATCAGCAGGATCATATTCGTAAACTGCTTTCGCTTTGTTGGCGAAGCCTTTCAAGTTTGAAAAAGGGATGTTGTACTGATCAATGTAAGGAAGAAAATTCCCCTGACGTTCCCGTCCAGCAACCAGTCCCACAGGATACCATTGATAAGTTGTGCCTTGTATATCAGCATCAAAATAAGCCTTAACATGTTCCATATTATGACTTACATTGTAGAAAATCGGTTTTTTATTCCCGCTTTTCTTCATGGCATTCACCATTCGACCGATATAGTCCGACGTCGTCTGAATGGCACCTGTATGGCAAGGTTCATTATTTATTTCAAAGCCTATGATGTAAGGGTCCGTCTGATAAGCATTTCCGGTATACGGGTTGACATGATGAAGTAACTGGGTAATGTATTTTTCTTGAGCAGCTATCGCCTGTGGATTAGCATGAACCGCACACTTATCATAATGATACGTAAATGCATCTGTATTTATATTTCTTTCAGGATAACCATTACCAAAATTGGTCATTCCCGTAATCAGGATCCTAATTCCCCTTTCCTGAAGTTTAAAAAGTAGATAATCCAATAGATCAAGGTGTTCATTGCTGATCAGGTTACCACTTTTATCGGAGATTTCTACATCCCAAATATGGATACGATAAGCGTTATATCCCAAACGGGCGAAGTGATAAACGTCCCGATCAATAGCCCGCTTTCGATCGATGCCTTTATCGTGTAAAGCCCGAAAGGCATGGGCAAAAGGAACGGTATAATTGACGCCATAAAATGAAGCTTCAGCTTTGGAGTCGGACCAGCGCATGACACCTTCACGGTCGACAAAAACTGTAGGGACCTTTTTAATAGCCTTCGATTGAGCGTAAGAATTGACATAGCCCAAGAGAGCAAAGCAGCATAAAATAATTACACGCATGGATTGTATCGATTTATAATTTTTTGGTTATTACTCTTACAAACCTATCAAACGTGATTATTTTTTAAAGCCACATATCGGACAAAGAACAACACAAATTGGACATTCCCAACCATCCAAAACAACAAACAATACTAACAATCAACCACTTACAAATAACCTTCCATATACACCTTTGGTGACATCCCAAATTCCGATTGAAAACATTTTGAGAAATAAGAAGCATTGGAGAATCCGACCATATACATCACCTCGGAAACGGTAAACTTTTTTTGCTGTAATAACAGCGCTGCTTTCTTGATACGAATGCTGCGTATATACTCCACCGGTGTATAGCCTGTTAGTTGCTTAATTTTACGATGGAGTTGTCTGGCGGCGACATCCGTGAGCTCACTGAGCCGCTGCACCGAAAATTCCGAATCGTCCAAATTTTCTTCGATCAGCTGTGTCACATTGGTCAGAAATTTTTCATCCGGTGAATGTACAGCTATTGCTTCTGTGGGTTTACTGATTTCGTCGATACGCAATTGAGCGACAATCTTATCTTTCCTATCCAAGAGCTGCAATAGCTGTATCTGGAGCAAGTCCAGATCAAAAGGTTTCGCCATATAAGCATCTATGCCGACGGCAACCCACTCGCGTCTGATCAGCTCATCGTTTTGTGCTGTCAGCAAAATGATCGGAATGGTTGCCGTCACGATATTTTGTCGTAGTTTTTTCACCATTTCAATTCCCCCCATATCGGGCATCATGGCATCAGTGAGAATAATGTCGGGCACAAAAGTATGTCCGTCGATCAAGCGTAAGCCCTCGCTACCATCACTCACAATGCGGCAATCGTAATGTGGCTGCATGGCATTTCGTAAAAAATCAGCGAGTTCGGCATTATCTTCGACGATCAGTAGTTTTCGTTTAGCCCCTACCGGTATGCTATCGGTCTCATCCTTATCGTTTACATGGTCATGTTTCCAACTAAGCGTTACGGCTGTGCCCTTTTGATCGCTCGCTATATCAACGCTCCAGCCCAACTGCTCACAATAACTTTTGACCAGGTACAGACCAACGCCCGTCCCCTGTACAGCACTCACTTCTTTCAGGGAAGAACGATAGAATTTGCTGAAGACATAAGGCAGGTCTTCGGGTGCTATACCAATTCCCGTATCCCGAACGATAAGCTTGACATCCGGACCAATTACTTTCAGCTGCAGTTCCACGCTACCCTCCGGACGATTATACTTACAGGCATTAGCGATGAGGTTGTTGAGAATCGATCCCAGTTTGGCTACATCGGTCTGTATAAAAAAGCTCTCTACATCGGTAACAAAGTCAATATGGACGGTACTGTACTCAGGCACCTGCTGCCAGTCAGCTATAATTTGTCTGCTATAGGCGACCAGATCCATCTGAGAGGTAAGCAGGCCCTGCAAGGGCGTCTGTTGCTGCTCGACCTGATCAAAAGTCATCAATTCCTGGATGAGATGGCTTATTTTTAAGGCATTTCGATGAACACCATCCAGCTGCTTCTTTTTGTCACTGTTCTTTGTCTGCCGCATCATTTGGCTGATAGGGGCCAAAATCAGGCTCAACGGGGTTTTCAGCTCATGCGACACAGCTGTCAGGAAGTCCATTTTCATCTTTGTGAGCTCAAGTACCTTTCTCCGTTCGCGCCTTTCCCATTTTAGCGTACTGCGAACCCTGAAAAAATTGACGACCCAAAATAGCAGGAAAACAACAATGAGGACGTAAGCAGCTTTAGCCCAATAGCTTGCATACCATGGATAACGGATCTGAATATGGTAGGTATAAATCTCCGACACAACATGACCGGCGACATCCACTTTAGCCAACTGAAGGTCGTAGTTACCCGAACTTAAGTTGGACAGAAGCACTTTGTTATCACCCCGTTCCATCGGAATCCAGGTTTCATTTTTTCCTTTAAAAGCATAAGCTAGGCGATAGCCCAAATGATTTCCATAATCCAAATCGGAAAATTCAAGCCGGAGGTTATTCTGATCATGCGCCAAAGTGATCTCGTTTTTATACCGTAAGCCATAGTCGTAATTACCGAAACGTTCATTATTGACATACATTGCGGTGAGCACAATCTTTTTGGAACCATCCAGATCCGCTAGATCATTTTGCGCGGGCAACAGGACCACCTCATCAATTCCGCCCAGCACCACTTGTTCCCGCTCGGCATCGTAGTACATTGAGGATATCCTTTGTCCGTATCTTAACAATTCAGTTTTTAAACTCTGCTTATTAACCTGCCATACCCCAGTACTTGTTGCCAGCCAGATGCTTTCTTTGACCTCGGCCATGGCAGTTACTTCTCCTTTACCAACAGGATCAAAACGAACCAATGTATTTTTCCCGTCCGGAGCAATACGCCTCAATTCGCCATGTTCCCCTACCCACACCGTATGCTGCCCATCCTTCAGCATAAAGGTCGCCTGATCCAATGCATGCCCAGCGCTGTCTTTAAGTTCCGTTATTTTCCCTGTGGCCACATCAATGCTACTGATCCCCTTATTATAGAACAGCGCCAAGATCTTCCCCCTACCATTGTCAACGATCTGATTGGCAAAATCTTCCAGAAGACCGTCAGCTTTACTGAAATTACGGCTTGCTATGACTGGGCCCGTCGCCTCCAATAAACGGCTTCGGCTGACGACAAATATTCCCCCCATATAGGAGGCCACCCAGAGATTATCCTGTCCATCTTGTAAGATGTCGTACGACCATTTCGCATTTCGTCTTCCACTGGCATCGACAATTGTAAAGGTTTTAAACTGTTTCCTATGCGCATCAAACACATTGACGCCGCCGTCTGAGGCTATCCACACCAATCCCGTATGATCCTCAAATATATCCCGGATACGGTTGTGTGCCAGACGATAGGTCTTGGCATCCATACGGTACCAGCTGCTTTCCGTATTTTTGTCGTCCAGCCCACGTACACGGATCAAACCATTATCGCCGCCCAGCCAATACCAGCCATTGCGATCCCTGTTAATTTTATAAAAACGATTGCCGTCGCTGCTCGCAGTCAATTGATAGATCGGCAGTATTTTTTCCACCTTACGGTTGGACCATAAGGAAAATCCCAGGTCTGTACCCAGCCAGATATTTTCCGACCGATCCTTAAAGATACTCCACACGATGTTATTGGCCAGCGAGTTTCTATTTCGGGAATCATGTTTGATCCGTTTGACCAACTGCTACGTAAAAAGACCATCATCCGTACCGACAAGCAAGGTGTTGGAATCTTTGGAAGCCATCGCTTTGATGGGATGATTTTGTAATACCGGAGTTTTCTGAAGTGTATGGTTCTTCGTATTATAGCGATACAGGCCATATTCAGTTCCCACATAGGTACTTGCCGATTCCGGAATAGAAAATATAGAATTCACAAATTGATTACTCCCCGGCCTATAATCTGGGAGCGGTAGAGGAACAATATCTTTTTTTGATGGATTTAATTCAAAAAGTCCATTATACGTACCGATTAAGATTCTATCGCCCACCTTTTCCAGTGCATACACGGCGGTTTTTGATTTGTTCTTTGGAAATGAATTCTGATAATCGATAAGTTTACGTGTCTTGGTATTATAGCAATACAAACCACTTATTGAACCTATCCACAAGGTGTCGCCAACAAGGAGCAAAGACCTGACATCTACAGGTCCCCCTGTCGGAAAAGATTCAAAACGATCGAACTGATAATTATAAAGCAATACTCCCTGCCCTGTCCCCAATGCGAAATATTTATTATCGATCAGTGCAATACAGTAAACGAACGTCTGAAAAGGAGATTTGGTCCCAGTGAGCGGCTGCAGCGCATAGCCATCATAATTAAATAACCCATTGTTACTTCCCAGCCAAAGCATCCCCAAGCTATCCTGTGCAAAAGAGTGGACTGTATTTGCATTCGTTCCCAAGGAAATATTGCGAAAAGAGGGATAATCCAGCGATTGCCCGAAAACAGCCGTACCCACGAAGGAACAGACAAGTAACCAATAGAAATAAAGAGATTGCATTTTTTATAAGCGCTATACCACAAACTTAATTATTTCAAATGGAATACCACTTATTCAATCAATCGCCCCAAACGGAAATAGCATCCTGTAACAGGAGTTAAATCATCGCGCGATGGAAGCAATCGAACTTGGTCGCGCCTCCCCCTATTGTCATCAGCAAATTATGACATTAATATCCTAGTCGCGCCAAACGTCCATACATCTCCACAAAAGCACATTGATCTAACAGCCACTTGGATTTTTGCTTTTTCTCCAAAGCCCAGTCGACATCAAACAGCCCGTCGTGATCCCTCATTTTATACCATGCGCGGTCTAGGTTTTTCGCAAAAATGTCCAGATACTTTCTATTTCCATCCTGTTCAAATAAACTGACATATCCTCTCATCATTACAGCATGAAACCATACATTACTATTCTTTAACACTGGAAAAGTATCTTGGTCCCTGGACTGAAAAAAATACGCTAAACAAGCTTTTGCCAGCTCTTGGGCATCGACCAGATATTTTTTTTCCTTGGTCAGTTTGTAAAGCAACACTGCTGCTTGCAACATCTGTCCAGCATTATAGGAATACTTGGCTTTACCAATATTTCCATTGAGCTGAATATTATCCCAATACAGCTTGTCCGCAGGATCTTGCAGGCCTGCCTTTGTCCATTCATATAAATGTCGTGCTTCATTCAGATAGTCTTTCTCCTGAGTTGCTTCAAACAGCTTTAGTGCAAACACTGCTGCTGGAGCATTGGAACAGGTATTTTTAGATTCCTTTTTCTGTTCACACCAATAGATTCCACCACCGAGCTTGTCATCCGCACCGCTTTTTACAAAAGCCCAGATCTCTTTCGCATGCTTGAGATAATCGACCTTTTTTGTCTGCAGATAACTATCGGTAAAGTCAATACCCAACCAGACGTTATCATCATAAAACCGGTCTGATGCCGGAGCAGAATTGATATAGGAAGCATAACCGACGGGCTCCCTGGAATGATCCCTATATTCCATTAATCCCGGCAGCACGCGTTGGTCTAGGATCTTTTGGTAAAGAGCTTTGTTCTTCGGGAGCTCCATCAATGTATTTACAGCGGAAAAGCTCCCCGAGAATGGCCATAGGTAGGCATATTTCTTTTGCCCGGCCGCCTGTTCGGGATTATCCAGATAGTCTGCTTTAAAGGTTTCGTCGAAGGGATATTTCTCAGTCAACAACTGGTCTTTCGTATTTCCATACTTAGCATAAATAATAGCTAGCGTTCTTTGCGCACGTTCGGCAGACTGCCCCTTATTGAGTTGCCCATAGCCTGTTAAATAGCATAAGACCGACAGCAGCACGGTCGTCATTATTTTAATGATTTGTCTCATCAGCATATATATTTTAAGAAGCCCTCGGAACCTTTTGGGTCACGAAGGCTTCTTTGTGTTCATTCTATTATTTTAATTTATTTTGATAGCTTGCTAATCCTTCAAAGAGCATGGCTGCACTTGCATAGGCCGTAATTTCACTGTTGCCAATAGGTGGCTGCGCCCAGGATGGACCAAAGAACAACGTCGGTAGACTTGTTCCCTTAGTCCAGGCAATTTTACCATTATTGACCAAAAACTTCTCAAACTTACTGCGGTAGGCTGCATCAATTCCTTCCTGATTTAAATAGTCTACGAAATATCGTATAAATATTCCCTTAAACAATGCGCCGTCGCCATTTCCTTCATCGCGCAAGATATTATTCCCGCCATCGATACAACGTGTGATTGTGTAATAACTAATTTTTTGCGCATCAACCAGATAAAGCTGGTCATTCGTAATCTTAAAAAGCTCAACCGCGCTACCAAGGAACGTTCCCTGATTATACGTAAGGGTCGTCATATCCACATTACCAGTCTGACCATTAATATTATCATAAACAGCACCTGTTGACGGATTGTACAAGGTTGCCTTTTGCCATTCGTAGATCTTCTTGGCCCAGGTCAGGTAGTTTTCATCTTTTGTCAAACGATATAATCTAGCTGCCAGAATACTAGCTGGCCCATTTGAGCAAGCATTTTTGCTATAGCGCATATCTTTCTTCCAAGCCAATCCGCCGCCTGCATATTGCTCATCCCACGCACCAGTAATATCTTTCCATAAAAGTAATACCGTGTCGAGGTATTTTTGCTCCTTGGTAATTTCATATAAGCGCAATATGGTCAGTGCATTCCATTCCATATCATCATAGAATACGTTATAATAGGTATTGCCATTTTTGATCTTCACACCTTCATACCATTTGCTGAAATAGGCACTATACTTGGCATCTTTCGTCCGTAGATAAGCATCGATAACAACATCCATCGCATGTGCATTGGGCCAATATTGAAATCCCAGATCGGATTGATTGATCGCATTGTTAAAATACCCGGACTCATTCCAGAACCCGGCGATCATCATATCGGAAACCTGTGTTGCAATAGCTGTCCAGCTTTCCTCGACGGTGTCTTCATACGGGTAGCTGTCCTCAATCTTGGTGCATCCAAAGAGTAGAAACACTATGGATGACAGTATAATCATTTTTTTCATCGGGTCTCCTCCTTTAATTTGGTACTACAGTATGCGTATAGTCTTTGTCGCCTTGTAAAATCATCGATATTTTTGTCGGATGGCCGTCTACTGCATCTACAAATTTCCATTTATCATCCCATTGCGAAAGATTGGGCAATATGCGAACGAAATAATAAGAAGGAGCTGATGAACTATTAGGAGGACTGTCCGTTCCATTCTGAGTTCCCAGCTGTAAGGTTTCAGCCTTTCCTCCCTTGACGGTTTCCATTTGGAACTTATAACGTTGGTCGCGGCCCCAACTTTCCTGTTTAAAATTGATGATACCCGTTGCAGCCCAAATTCCCTTCCCTTGATAAGGTAGATCCAACACTACAGCTCCGGATGGCGAGAAATAAACGCCCATGTTTTTGATCTCTGTGTAGGTAACTGCTGCAACATTGAAATCTATTCGAATACGATATACTGCGGTCTTAGCAATGCTGTTACTTCCGGTTTCACCTTCTTTTATTTTGGTTTGATCTTCCGAATAGAAAACACGTCCCTCAGCAGACTTGCGATCCGTAAAAATATATTTTTTACCGGCTTCCAATTTTGTAAAGATCTCATATTCACCGTTCCCTACCAATTTAAAAGGTAAGGAGGAGGCAACATCCGTCCCGCCCTCAGTTGCCTCTCCAGTGATAAATAATTCATCGGGGATTTCCGCAAAGCCTTCCAGTGTTTTGATGTTCAATACCTTCTTAGCTTTGCTCAACACCCGTTTCATTCCACGGATCGAATATACGGACCAGATTACATCGCCGCTCTCACCAGGGTTGATCCCCGCTTTCGTTGCTACCTGATTCAATATTTTGTGACTGATATTGGCGCCGTTAGAGTCTCCATTATTATCCGACGTCACTGTATAAAGAGGTTTGCTAAAATCGCCGCCGGACTTGTCGAAGACTACTTCATATTGAGCTGCCCCACCGTCGGCTACCAAGGCCGACTCCCATTCAAAATACAGCGCTGCGGAGCTGGAACTTAATAATTTGACAGCTTTTCCATCTGCAGGGGCATATAGGTTCTCAACAGCAGACACCTCTGCGTCAGCGTATTTCATATCGTCTTTTTTACAGGAGACGATGCTCGCAGCCAATGCGACCATTGCTATAACTTTAAAATACCATTTCATGTCTTTATCCTAAATTTATGGTTCGAAACGTACATTTTTTTAATGCGACGTTTGCGCTAATTTTTTAATTAAGTTTAGTTTGAGTAGCCCTGATTGTTAGGCAATAAATTTTTATTTAGATCGATCTGGGTTCGTGGTATCGACCAAAGATAGTCTCTACTTTCATCAAATCGACGGATATCCAGTTTGATATTGCTATTGTTACCGCCGTATTTAGCACCCAAAACCTGGCCGTCCAAATAAGTTTTACCCGCCTTCCAGCGCATGATATCATAGTAACGCAATCCCTCAAGTGCAAGCTCGCTTCTCCGCTCATTTCGGACAATTGTTTTCAGGTCACCGGTCGTCGGGAAGTCCAGCGCTTTTGATGCTTCAAAACCAGCCCGCTGACGAATAGGTTTGATCGTCATATCCCACACTGCTGCATTCAGTTGTCCCAGTGCTTCTTTTGCTTCTGCATACATCAATAAGATATCGGCGTACCTGAACATGATGATGTTCAATCCGGCATCATATTTTACCGTTGCTGTGACATCGTAGTATTTCTTTACGTAATACCCTGTCGCGGAAGCGTTGGCACTGGCCCCCTGATATTCGTCGAGCCGTTCCTTATCGCTTGTACCCGAGCCGGGTTTAATAAAAATCTTGCGTGTTGTACCGTCAAAATCTGTCCATTGTCCACCATGAAAAACGATGGTTGCGGCCATGCGTGGATCGCGGTTCACATAGGGATTACTATCGTTATATTGCGGATCCGTAGCAATGGTATTTCCGCCCAGTGTCAAATAATTATCAACTAGACTTTGTAATGGTGCATATCCGTTTAAACGTGCCTGTGCAGAGATCGGTGCTGCATCATATAACTTATTCCAGGTTTTTAAAAGAGGTACATAGGCATAATCCAGAATAACCTCTGCATTATATTCATTGGCTGCAGTAAACAGCTCCGGATAACTGCGGAATAATGCATAAGTTCCAAATTCCGTTTGTTTTTTCATCAGATTTTCACAGTATTCCACTACTTTATTCCAGTTGCTTTCGTAAAGTTAAGCCCGGGCTTGAAAGGCTGAAGCGGCCCCCTTGGTAATCCGGCCACGGTCGTCTACCGGTAAAGCATCTCTGTTCGGTAGATCGGCCATACATTGATCCAACTCTTGATGAATAAAGGCCATAATAGTCGCTTTTTCTGTCCGAGGAAGAGTTTTAGACTCTTCCAGTGAGATATCTTTCGTGAAGAAAGGCACAGCGCCATAGAAATTAACAAGTCTAAAATATAGAAATGCACGGATAAAGCGTACCTCGGCGATACGGCGTTTTTTGAGTGCCGCATCCATTCCGGGTACACGCTCTACATTCTCTAGATAGACATGGCAGGTCTTAATACCGCCATAGAGATCGGACCACTCTGCCCCAAAGCGGCCCAGTGTCGGATCGGCAGTTCCATTACGAATTGCGCGCTGGTCTGTGTTTGAGCGCCCCTCAAAAATATTATCACTCAGGGCTTCATCATTCCACATACGATCTGCTGAATACAGCTGATTATAGGCCATATTGACGATTTTTTCGGCATTGTCTGGATAGTCCCAAAAATTTTCATCGGTAAAACGGTCTGTTGGCAGCGTATCCAACTTATTACAGGATGTTAATTGGAGAATTGCCATTAAACTCAAGCCTCCTATAAGTATCTTATATAGTTTCATTACATAAAAGGTTAGAATTGAATATTTAATCCACCGCCATAGTATTTCAACGTCGGATAATTGCGGGCACTATTGGCCGAACCACCCATGTTAGAATCAAATTCGGAGGATTCGGGATCTATCCAGGAGTTTTTGCTCAAAGTCAGCAGGTTTTGGGCATTGATGAAAAAGCGAACGCGCAGCAATCCCAATTTCGACACTAGTTCTTTTGGCAACGAATAACCTACCTGTATATTTTTCAATCGCGCGTATTTCCCATTGAAAAGATACAGATCAGAATCTTTCCCAAAATTGTTGGTCGATGCTGTTGATCCATTTGCAGTCAATCGTGGCCAGCGCCCATCAATATTAGTCGGTGTCCAGTAGTCGAGTTGATGCTGATAAATGGTATATGAATAATTCTGATGAAATGGTTCGATCAATTCTCCGCGGATCATCATATCGCGCTTGCCTACCCCCTGCCAGAACATACTAAAATCAAAATCTTTATAATTCAGGTTATAGGTCAGCCCAAATGTAAAGCGCGGGAAACCATTGCCCAACACAAAGCGGTCCCGTGCATCGATAATTCCATCGTTATTCCGATCCACATACTTTACATCGCCCGGGCGCAGATCTGCTGCAGTAATGCCGCTCGGCAAGGCCGAAGTTTCAATATCCGTTATATTTTGAAAGAATCCGGCCATCTTGTACCCATAGTAGGAATTATAAGGTAGCCCAACACGCGTCAATTTAGTAATATTATCGACTGTTGAAATACGGTCATCGCCGGGCATCGCGATAATCTTATTGTGACTATCGCCCATATTCGCATTGATCGTATGCTGGAAATCGCCTGTTGTCGCCCGGTAGCTGAGGTTGATTTCCCAGCCCTCATTGTTCATTTCACCTAAATTCTGATTCTTTAAGGAGGTTCCGAATGTGGAAGGTATTTGTGGCGACATCAAGATATCAACTGTACGCTTTTTAAAATAATCGAAACTGGCCGTTAATTTATCGTGGAAGAAAGTGGCATCCAAGCCAACATTGAAATTATAGGTTTTCTCCCAGCGTAGATCCAGACTGGCATAATTAAATCCCGCAGCAGAAACAGGTTTGTTGTTAAATCCATAACTGTTCTGATAAGATTCATAGGTAAAATAATAGGCGTAGTCGTCTACGGCCTGATTGCCAAGAACACCATAGGTAGATCTGATTTTTAGGCTACCGACATGTTGTTTATACCAATTCATAAATACTTCGTCGGATGCCCGCCATCCGAGGGATCCCGAAGGAAAGAAGCCCCAGCGATTAGCTTTCGAAAACTTAGAGGAGCCATCGTAGCGAAAGCTAAATTCGGCAAAATACTTACTTGCAAAGTCGTATCCGGCACGACCGAAGATCGAATTGATACTATTTTGCAGCGTCCCATTTGGTGTCACACGGGCACTCACAGGATCAATTACTGTCCCTGTGGTAGGTGTACCGAGGACAGGATCAGTAAATTTCATTTTCAGTTCGTTTTGTCGGCGTGTATAGGATTCGTTGGATGCTCCAAACAGACCTGATACATGATGACTGCCAAAAGTTCGGTCATAATCCAGGAGCAGCTGAAAGTTCAGTAAGGACGCTTTTTCGTTAAAATCTTCCGTATTGCGGTCTGAATTGACGTAGACCTGAGCTTGCGTGGCATCCGGATTGGAATATAATGGCACCTGGATTCTACGGATAGAACGGTGATCTGCATAGATGTCCGCTCCGAAGATACCACGCAGTTTTAAACCTTCGAACAGTTTTGCTTCGAGATTCAGGTTGATATTAAAATAGTCGTTATCGTTTTTGATATAGCCACCTTCATTCAATTCAGCCAAAGGATTTTGATCTGTCAGTGCATTGTTGACAAGGTATTTTCCATTATCGGCCTGCATGCGGTAGTAGTAATAAGGCGGAAGTCGGGAAGCATTGATAATGGCACTTCCGGCCGTATTGCTCATGTTGTTGTTGCGGGTATAGGCTAAGATTGAGGTCAGTTTAAAACGTCCGATCTCTGTACTGAGGTTACTCCGCAAATTGTACCGCTTAATGCCAAAGTCCTGTCCGACAAAGTTGCTGGGCTGATTGTAGAAGCCGCCGGAAAACAAATAGGAACTTTTATCGCCGCCCCCGGCCACACTGATATTATATTTTTGCTGGAAAGAGTTTTTCATGATTTCCGGCAAGTTCCACCGCTCGATATCCTGATGGGCATATAAGTCGGCAATAGCCTCCGGTGAAAACTGTGGATCCATTCCTGAGTTGGTCAGCGCAAGATTACGAAGGGTCGCGTTTTCATATCCTGCAACCGGTGAAAATAAAATTTTAGGTTCTTGCACGCCCCACTGCGTGCCGACAGTGACTGCGGGCCGCTGATTCTGGCGTCCTCTTTTGGTGGTTACCAAAATAACGCCATTGGCAGACCTAGAACCATATATAGCCGTAGAACCTGCGTCCTTCAATACCGACACCGTTTCGATATCATCCGGATTGATCTTATTGAGCGTTCCGCCTTCTGTAATAATTCCATCGATCACCACCAGCGGTGCATTACTGTTTATGGTAGATATCCCACGAATATTGATATTCATCGAATTATCGTTGGGGTCCATGCTTTTCTGTTGGATGGTCAAGCTGGGCGAGGCTCCCTGAAGAGCTTGCGTTACATTGCCTACAGGTCGGTTTTCGAAAGTCTTCGCACTGATCTGATCCACGGCCCCGACCACACGCTGACGTGTCGTAGTACCATAGCCGATTACGATAACTTCTTCGAGCTGACTGTTGCTATTTTTCATGATGACATTGAGCTGCCCCGATCCATCGGTCCGCAGGGAGGACAGTTCTCCGGTCAACGCATCATAACCAACAGAGGAGAATATCAGCGTTGCTTTGGGCGAAAGGTTTGTGAGCGTAAACATACCATCACCATTGGTGGTAGTACCTATAGATTCATTTCCCTTGACCCGCACAGAGACATTTGCGAGAGGTTCGCCCCGTTCATTGGTCACACGTCCTTTTACAGGGACCTGATTTGGGGTCATCATAAACTCCATCGGTGCGGACTTTATGGAAGCTTTTGGCTTATCGTAAATGACCACTGTCTTATTATCCAACTGGTAAGACAAGGGCTGATCTTTAAAGATCTGGTCCAATACATCCGACAATTGACGGTCCCTAACTTTTATGTCTACAGGCTTCGCGTTTACCATCTGCCGTTCAGTGTACAGAAAATTGTATCCCGTCTGGGATTTGAGTTCCCTAAATATTTTCTTAAGGCTCATGTTGGAGTATTCTAATGTTACCTTTTGTGCAAAGGTGGTAGCGCTAACCTGCATAAAAGTAACCAAGATAATTATGGTTGTCAATCGCATAATAAGCCATAGTTTACGGAATAGCAGATATGCTATCTCCTTTTTTCTGATATAATTTTGATACATTTGTAAGGTTTATTTGCAGTGTATTCGAGTCGTCCAAAACAGAAACATACTGCAGATTGGATAGTTAAATTTTAATTGTCCCTAACGGCAACCGAGTCCATTCAGGATCTTGGTTGCTTTTTTATACCCCACCTTGGTGGTTATTCGTTTTGTCGTTTTTTATTCATCGGTTTATTTATTTAGGTTATTGTGTAATTAATTATTTACAGGATCATTACGGAAGTACATGTATTTTTTTTCCGTCTATTCTGAAATGAACGGCACCCGTTTTTTCGAGCAGGCTTAAGACTTTTTGAACATCATCAAAACGCGATATTCCGCCACCAAATTTCTCAGTAGTTTTTTTACCCTGATAAATGACTTCGACATTATACCAGCGTGCGACCTTGCGCATGACGCTTTCGATATCATCTTCATCGAACATAAATTCGTTGTTTGTCCAGGCTATAACCGGAGCTGTATCTATTGGGTGGGATTTTAGCACCCCATGCGCTGAAAGGCTCGACTGCTCTCCCGGCGCTAATAGCAATTTTTGATTATGTGAACTGACCTGCACACGACCTTCGAGAAGAGTGGTCTGTACTGCCGATTCGTCGGCATAACTGTTTACGTTGAAATGAGTACCGAGCACTTTGACCTGCTGATCTGCTGCCTGCACAATAAAGGGGCGTTTGGCATCCTTGGCCACTTCAAAATAAGCTTCTCCGGTGAGTGTGACAGTTCTGTCTTTCTGATTGGCGAAACTAACCGGATAGCTGAGCGAAGAAGCGGCATTGAGCCATACCTGTGTACCATCAGGTAGTTTAATCCGATAGGTTTCTCCTTTGGTTGTCGATAAGATATTTTGCTCGCTTTCGCCCTGCGTCTTACCGCTGACCTCGTAAATCAATTGGCCATCCGTTGTTTTAGAGATCCTTATGCCCGACTCTTCCACAAGCCGACCGTTTTGTGTTTCATGTAGACGAATCTGCTTGCCGTTGGCCAGCGTTAAGGTTGCGGATTGTTTTCCGGGCGATATCACATTTTGTGCAGCTTGCGGAGCTACGCTTTTATTTTCAATGGCAAGAAACCAGCGAACAATCAATAATAGTCCGATAATAGCCGCTGCGATTGCGCCGATACGTTTCCAATCCCACAGCGATCTTGTTTTCGGTTTATTGATCTGGAGATGCAATTGGTCCCAGGTATTATCCAGTACTGCCAATAAGGTTGGATCATCCAACAGATGTTGATCGATGGGATCGTCCAAAACCTCCTGGATGAGTTCTTGAAGTAATATTTTATCCTTTCCTGATTTTACATAGGACAAAAACGCACGGGAATTTTCTTCGCTAAGTTTCCCCTGTATATAGCGCCTTAACGTATATCGAAGTGTTTTCTTTTCCACAATTGGTTACTCTCTTTTCAGCTAATACACTTCAGCGGTAGAGATCATCTGCTCTGGCTGCGAATTTATTTTACTTTTTTTCTGTGGAATGAAAATTTTATGCGTTAATGCTGTTGGAGAAGTATAAAAGAAATAATGAGCAATGTGGATTTATCCAGGATTCCATGCTTCTCTTTTATATATTTCGTGGCTTTTACGATATGGTCGTTAATTGTAGAAGTCGATATACTCAATAAGTCGCTTACTTCGGCGTAGGTTTTGCCCTCAATTTTACAAAGTTTATAGATCAGTTTGCGTTGCGGCGGCAGCTGGTCAATGGTCTGTGACAGCCATTCTTCATACTGCTTTTCATAGAGTTCTTCTTCGACGTGACTGTACAAGGCTGTATTGTGAAGGCTAAGATAGGCCTGAACTTGTTTTTCGAGGTTATTTCGCCGGATAAAATTATAGACAGTATATTTGGCGATCTGGAATAGATAAGATCGAAAAGGCTGCTCGGGATCAATCAGCTCCCTCTTATCCCATACTTTAATAAATACTTCCTGTAATAGTTCGACTGCGTCTTCTTCGGACTTGACCATTTTACGGATGTTGAGATAAATACGCCCACTATACATACTGTAGACCTGCCGAAAAGCACGCTGACAGCCAGAACGAAGGGAGATCAAGACAGACTTCTCTTCAGTATTGCAGGAATATTTCATAAGTTGGTCTTTCACGCACTGTGTCCTAGTAAGTTGTGGATTACTCCCTTAATTTGGTTACAAACAAATATAACAAAACTAAAACGGTTTTGCTTTTTTTAATAAAAATTTAAAAAGATTAAGAAATTTTGATTTTTTCGATCTTGTATAACAGGAATTCATACCGCATAAAAAAGGAGATTACGGTTAATAATCCGTATCTCCTTCCTATCCCAACGATACCTCGCGAAGCCTTTCTCTAGACCTCCTTCCAAAAACAAACTAAGGCAATAGACGAGATCTATACCATCGCCAAAGGAGGAACAGGAGCAAGGTGAAACCGATGATCCAAACCTGCTGGACAGCTAGCATTTGGCGGCCATTTTTTTCATGGTTGATCTGCTTCTGATTTTCCTGTTCGCTTTTTTCAGTCAGCTCCAATACCTGTTTACGGACTCTTTTGGCGGACTCATGCCATACTAAACCTCCCGACCGGGCAGATAGACCACTATCTGGGGAGAAACGGAAAGCGCTGTCCGTCCAAAAATACCAAAGGCGGGAAAGCGTATCCTGATGATCGGAATATAGCCTTTGGAGCTGCTCGGTATACTGCTGGCGCGTATCCGTTTCTTGTTGTTTCTGATATTTTTTATTTTCGTAGATCTTGCAGGAGATCAGCAAGGATAAGAGTCCCCCGTAAGATACGATCTGGTATAGCCTTGTTTTCATCATTCCTCCTTTCAGTCCAGCCAATTTGAAAACGCATAAATGGTAGCCAAGGGACGCCGCTTGCACAACACACGATTATCCACATTTCCTTCGACTGTTACGATCCAATTGCCCTCCTTTTTGAGCACCATCCCGACATGGTTGATACGCTGAAGACTGGAGCTATAGATGGCGAAGAGATCCGCCTGCCGCACAGTCCCCTGCCTGATCTGCTGGGCCGTATACCGACGCGCCATTGGAAAAAGTGCCGGGCTCCAGGCATTCCGCGGAGCTGCAAGGCCCGCCTGGCCATAACACCAGGAGGCAAAAGCGGCACACCAGGCGTGGCCCTTTCCAAGACCAGTATACGCTAGGTATTCCTCGACCCGCTTGCCATCGTTGTGGCCAGTCGCCTCTCGCACGCCGATTTCGTGTACCGCAATATAGACAATGCGTTCTCGTACACCCGAACTGGCGTAGCGTTTCAATGATGGGGCATCCACTTGCTCCAGGTCAGGGCTGGTATTTGGGAGCTCAGCATAACTGCCTGACTGTTCCTTATCGGCTATAACAGCATCGCCAGTACCGCCAAGAAAGAGAACAGCGACAGAAAGAAAACCGAAAAATAAATAATGCATTGTTGCCATGATGTCAATTGATTAAAGTGGACACTAAATTGCTGACGAAAGAGCTTAAAAGGCTGCCAGAGAATCTCCTGTAGCCAAAAGCAGCAGTAAATCGCGAGCAACCCGGCCAATACGGCAAAGAGCAAAACCGTAAGAATACCGATATCCAATACCCCTGCCGTCGGGTCTATCACCTGGAGCAAAAGACCTGCAGCAATAAAAAATACAAGCAGACTTGCCAGCACGATGCTAAGAATCTGCCTCGTTGTTAAAGGCCAATAGATATCCTCGATATCTGCGACCAATTGTTTTTGTACTATTTTCATTGATTATTTTTTAATTATTCATCTAATAATTCCATTATGTATCAGCTATACAAATAGCCCCAAATATTGGCTATCCGAAAAATTAGCTTTGTCTCTATCGTGTACAATCAAGTAGAGATGTACGGGCAGCACTTCCATGCCTTCTGGCAGTCGCAGCTGCAACTTGCCATCCTGCCGCAGGGCTGCTTCTTCATTTATTGCGGCCAATTCTTGTGCTATTGCGTAGGCACATAGGATGATCCCATCATCCCATTCATCGCGTCTTATCCGTTCCGCTACCGGATCCCAATTGAGCGCTATATCCGCTCCCTTTCGCTCTAATGAATAAACTTTCAACGCGGACTTCACACCTGCGCTCAGTTTTGCTTTGGCGGGGTCAACCTCAATATTGGGATAAGTACCCACCATAGCATTCTGCAGTATAGCAGACATCGCCCGCCCGATAGCCGACTTTTTATTTTTACGTGAGACATAGCCCATCTGCAGGATATAATTCACCGGATTGAGAAACTTCCGCGCTTTGGTGAATTTCATGCGGACTGTTTCTGTTCCATTAACCACAAAAGATTTTCTTTCTTTTTGTTTCGATAATATTTTCATTTTATTTACTATTAAACCCATCTATATGGGGATAAACACCTTACAATTTGTAATATGACCGGCACTATGTACCGGCCATATTATTCATTCATTATACCAGATCAAACTCACCTAGATAGTTTGTCCGACTGATTCGCTTGTTCTTACGATCGGCAAAGAAGAGCCATAGCTGTCCCTTGCCACCCAGAAAGTGTTCAGGCAGTTCAATATCTGCCGCTCCCAATCCCCTGGTCGGAGTTTCTGGTGCTGTCATAAATTCATCCATCTCAGGATGGTACAGCAAAATGTAGACACGGTCGTCAAGATTACCATTCTGTATTTCAATGGCTTTGTTTGTCCAGCTGACCATTAATATGCCTGCGCCCACTTCCGCTCTAACAGTTCCGCCGGGCTGCAAACTTCCCTGGGAAATCTGTACCTTCGCATAGTCAAGCCTAAAATTGGGGTAAGTCCCTACAACAGCTGTTTTAATATTGGCCTGCAGCGCCGCATTTGTCGGCGTCATCGTATTCGCATTGACCTGCGAATAGCCTACCTGCACAAAGGGTGCGATAGGCATAATAAACTTGGCAATGGTGTAAAACCGGGCTTGCTGTATCAGTTGCTCTTCCGTTGCGGGCTTATTGCTCTTTTTTGAAAGCCCACGGATGTAATCAATGCTTTTCCAGCTTGCTCCTATTACTGATCCAGCTTTACCGCTGAATCCACCATTTGCGCCTTTTCTAATTGTTCCCATGATATTATTTTTTTTTAAATTTAACACTGTAAAAACTTGATTTATACCGGTATACAACGCTTTACACCAACAAACATAAAATCAATAAAATGGAATATCAAGGTCCGAAAAGGGATAGTCCGGTCGCTGTCCGGGCTCTTTTTTCTCATCAATCAACTCGGCTAATAAATGTCCGTTTACTGTCCACATGAGCTCGGACATTGTAACGCCCATTATCGATAATCGTAGGCATATTGCTCTTGATCTGTTCGGGACTTGTCCATAACTGATTCGGCATCCGTCTACTGTTTCTCTACTTATTGCCTACAGTTTCCCTACGCTATTAGTAGGCGAACAGTGGAGCACCTGTAGGCGAGTACAATTAGCATTGCGAACGAGATACGAATCGCTGGCGAAGAAGATTTAAAGAAGGGGCGAAGAAATAGAAAATTAAGGGTATAAAGTAAGGGCTGGCCTTGAAACGCCAAAAATCGAAACTAAACGAAAGAAGAAAATAGAAAGATCGGATCGTGGAGACTTAATCTGGAAGGTGGTGGTATTTCTTTTTAAAGTCTACCATATCTGCATGCAAAAAATATTTGCCTGTATGGTCTTTTTTGAATGGGAGAATCAGTCCCTGTTTTTCGCAACGGTATAGTGTCTTTGACACAATGCCCACATAGCGGCATACTTCTTTGCTGTGGACAAGCTGCAGGGGTGGATCGGGCAGTTTACGGAGAATCAATGCTTTGATCTGCTCAGAGGAATCCGTGATCTTATCAACAAGATACCTGAATGCGTCGTGCAAACAGGGCTGACGGCATTCTTTTGGCTTTGCAGAAAAGTCAAAACAGCCCTCACAATGTATAAATTTATTCATAGATTGGGATTTACGATCAATCGCCCTCCCCTTCCATTGTTGGAAAACCAATTGATCGGGTTTATAATAATTGAAGATTTTCATACCGACAAAGCGAATATTATCACGTCTATTCATGGATTTTAAGGATTTTATTACGGTATTGCGTAGTCTGTTCAGAAAGTAAATTAAGAAATTTACTTTTGAGCCGGCTTGAGCTTTTGCCCATCAGATTGGACCGTCTCAAAATGGCATGAAATGCCAGCTCCAGAAATGACAGGATTTCCGGATGTGTGGTGCTGACATTTTGCAGCATGAATAAGGTAAAAAAAGCCTTTGTAGGCTTATTCCCCACTCCCATCAGTGTAATGCCCTCCCGCATGACCGATTCAAAATCATAGAGTTCGATCCATGCTCCTTTAATTTTTTTACCTTCCATAATAACAGGATTGAGGTATTTCACGAGTTTATCAACCTCGTCCAACAATCCTTCAACAGTCTGTTGCTGCTCAAACTTACCGTATACATGACATTCATCAATGAGCCGGAGCAGCTTTTCAAACGTGTGCCTATCCCATATCTCTTCGCTGTCAATAGCAGCATAACTTTCAAATATGGTACGAAAGCGTGATGGCAAGTCCAAGTGTTTTACTTTTCTCAGAAACTCTTCAAAGGAGATTCCTTCGTCCACAATATGATGATAGTACATAAAGATCTTGAAAAAGGCAAGTTGCTCAAATCCCACCAGATGAAACAATGGCACCTCGGAGCATACCATTTTCATCCAGGGACTTTCGCTACGGACTAGGTTTTCCATTTCCTCACAGAGGGCCTCGATATATTGCTGAAGATCTGTAAATTCAAGGCGTAATAAGGGTATATAGCTGGAATCGATCGACAATACAGCCTGCGGTGCCGGGCGCGGTGATTTTGCAGGTTTGGCCGCTGCAGCCCGTTCTTGCAGTTTTAGCTCGATATCGCACATACGGATATCGAAATGGCGAGCAAGCCTAAAAAATTCGGGACCAGTCAAATACGTAGTCCCCCTTTGTCGATTGCGCAGCGAACGTTTTTCAATGCTGAGCAATTCCATCATTTCCGCAGTTGCTCGACCAGGATCTTTTATTTTTTCTTCGATAATCTGAAACAGGATAAGTTGTATTTCGATATCAGGCTGCATAAACTGGATAAGGCTTAAGTTAATTATGTAAAATAATAAACTTTAAATATAATATAAATCTTATTTGATTAAAAATAAAACTTTATATAAAACAAGCATTTTACCAAAAGATTTATCTAACGGTAAAATTTTTACCAAGAGGCAGCCAAAAGTAAAATATTGATCCTTTGCTAATCCATTTTGAATCTACTTTTTATTTTATCTACCAGTTTAGGCTCTATCTGGTAATAGTTTTTCGGCTTATGCTGACAGCGGTAAGAATAAAGTTTATTTTGCACACTTTTTTTGGTGATCTTGTCAAACAGCTCTTCAAGAATAGGCGAAATAATTAAACAGGACCAACATAGGTAATATATTTACCTAAACACAGACCCCCAAGTAAAACAATTACCTTTTGAATAAACTTCTTAGGATCTAAATTTACTCTATTCGAAATTCGTTTTTAATTGAATACAGAAAACATATATAAACCTTATGAGCAATTGCCTATTATTGAATATGCTATGCCATAGTATAATAACGATTTAACTAAATGGGAACATACTATTCACGAAACGATTCGCTTGTGACATTTTACAGCTATTGGGAAAAATTACATCCCGGTCTTGAGGATTTTCATAAGCGCTGGCTATTAAAAAATAGTGAGATTATACCGATGAAAAGAGGTCAGATCCTATCGGAAATGCCGCATATGCAATCCGCGCTCCACATTGTATTAGTGGGCATATTGGCCAAAGAGCGTTACTGCCCTGACCGGGATGAACGACTGATTATGACGGTAGCGCTTCCACTTATGGGATTTTTTACGACGATGCATTTTTTTAGCAAAAGTCCTGCTTTGGGTGATATAGTTTGTTTAAGATCGGGGTTAGTCTTAAAGATTCCCTACAAAGCAATAGCGCCCTATCGCAACCAGGAAAAAGCGATTGATGCATTGATTGATCTATTAGTCAATAAGAAAAAATACCAGCTTGACCATCTTCGGGTAATGGATTCATTGCTTATTGCCGCAGATCGTTATTTCTATTTTGCGGATCATTTGCCGCAGCTCTGTCATGCACTTACACAAACCCAGCAGGCCCGGCTATTACATATGTCGGTACGAACTATTCGGCGGGCTAAACGACTACATGTACGACGAAAGTAATTTTTAGGCCACCTGATGTCCTTGTTTCGGCCAAAAACTCTACAATATCTTTGATTTAACGAAAGAAGAAAAATTAAAAGATTAAGGACATGGGGAAAAACAGGAAATGGTTTCGGAATAAATTTGCGGTATTTCCCGCAGGGGTACAGCCAACACAAAATGCTGATTGCGGGCTCAGGGATTTGAGACAGCACAGCCGTTCCAGCAATGGGGCGTGACCAATTTGGAGTAAATTATGATAGTTTTTAATCATTAAAGAACGGAGGTCGTTATGGCATGGTTTTCATTAAATCCAGGCGGTAATCCTACAGTTCCAAATGACTATACCATTCAGGGAAGCCAACCTTCCTGTGCGGGTACTGATCATATCTGTGCTGTGCAAGCTACACCCGATAGCAATAATAAGCCACAGTTGACAGATGCGTTGAAAAACGAAATGATCATTGCCCTGGACAACAGGTCTGCTTCTACGAATGTAAGTCTCAAGGACTCGTAGGAAAACAGCATACATTGTTATAGATAGAGGGACGCCCAGGGCGCCCCTCCTCTGTTATTTTCTATCACTGAATTCCAGGACTTCAATGTCAACAACTTTTTCTACAACTTTTAATCCATAATGTTTCAGGTGGTGGTTCAATTCCACAAGATTTTTAAATTCCGGTAGTATGATCTGCTTTTTGACATTTACGCGGTCCACGGCAACAGGATACTTACCTGCGAGATCTAAGTAAAACGCGAGCACTCCAGTGCCCTCCATATTCAGACCATCCAGTACCACTTTTGCAGGTTTATATTTCCCCTCTATCACCCAAGCCTTCCTGCTGCGCGAAGTCCACCGCACATCGATATTAAGCCAATTATTAAGGTCATGGAGTACACGGACGGCCTTCAGGCTATCTGTTTCCGGTTGTTTGTCAAACCTTTCATAACAGATTCCATGCTGAGCCAGCCAGATCTGTCCGGTACCTGAGCCGCCAAAATTTTTATAACGGCTGGAGTCCGATACCTGCCAGCTGATCCGGGCATCGGTTTTTAAAAACAGCGTCTTTTTTATCCGGCTCCATATCGCGATGTAAGTCCCGAAAATTGGCTGATTGATAAAAGAGGTCCTGTAATAGCCCGTGATCGTATCCAACTGACTGGAATAACTGCTAGCGGGTCTGCCATCCTGATACCCGGAAAAACGAATGATTGTACTAAATGCTTTGGAATCTGCTGCCGGAGCCAAAGGCATCTCCCGTACTTCAAAATCATTTTTCAAGGGCAACTGAACTTTATTATTTTTGAATAGCGAGCGGATGTTGCTTTCCAAAATGAAATCGGAATGCGTTATTGCCTGCACTTTTCCTTTGTAAATCCAGGCGACATGAGGAATAGCACGGTGTGGAAAATACCTTTTCAATACGGTATCGGCATAGATAAGGGGGAGCTCGATCTTATGTTCCCTGATAAATGCGTTGTTTTTCCAAAATCGTTCTATCGTTGCCTGATCCTGCCAGGTCACTAATACTATCCGTACTTTATCGGACATCTCCTGCTGTATCTTTTTGAGTTTGGGCATGGACGCTATACAAGCGGTGCAGTACGTATCAAAAAAATCCAGTAGCACCACCTTCTCATTACTAACCAAGTTTTTAGTGGCGCTGGTACCGAACAGCCAGTTTTCTACTTGAATTGCCGGAAAACTATCACCTACTTTCAATTGTTTGCGAAAGAGTAGTAAAGGATCGGACTGTCCATAGACAGTACCCATTCCCAGCAGTGTAATTACGATATGTATTATATATTTTTTCATGGCTATCTCTGATTTTGTGTCATCCCCGACAGGTCAATGACGGTTTTGGGTATTTTGATCGCGTATTTTAATGAATTAGGTTCCAATATATATGTCCTGCCTTCAATTATCCGCTTTAAGGTGGTCGAGGAACTGGCATCTAGGTTTAACCTTTTGAGGTCGGCCCACCGTCTACCTCTAAAAGCCAACTCTTTGCGCCGCTCCTGAAGAATAATTTTTAACAAGCGATCTGGATTGGTTTCTGTGATCGGGGAAAACGAATTCTTGGACCAGCGTTTATTTAACAGCGTATTTAAGGAACTCAATGCTTCCTCTATTTTCCCGAGCCTTACTGCTGCCTCAGTGCGGATCAGTAGGGTCTCACCTGTCGTCAGTCCGACAAATATACCAGTATCGCTTCCATCGTACGATCCTTTGAACAGGTGGCTACCATCAGCTTCCGGAGCAGCCTGAAAGAAAACAATCTTTCGAAGATCCCCCTCATTGTAGAGGGCCAACAATCCTGTATCCACACGTGCGGAATACTGGCTCAGGGCCCCGGCCAGCGTTGTGGAGGCCGGAAAGATCACTTCTGAATTAAACCTGGAAATGGGCTGCGAGCTACCGGGGGCAAGATCATTAAAATCCAATAGATAATTTTTGACCTCGAGTGCCGAACCGGCATAATTAAATGCATGTTGAAAGTCGCTCATATCAAGATATACACGTGCTAGACCAGCATAAGCAGCCGCTTTTGTAGGGCGGCCCAACTTTGTTTCCGTAGCGGGCAATAGGGTTATCGCCTTCTTATAATCATCTACAATACGGTTATAGGTATCCTCCAAGCTAGCCCTTGAAGAGACTCCACCTAGTTCAGGATCAAGTTTGAGCGGTATACCAGGCGCCTGTGCTCCTTTCCCGGCCTCATAAGGCGGTGCATAGACTACTGCGAGCTGATGAAACGCAAAAGCCCTAAAGAAATAAGCTCCACCCTCAACTCTCCGGTAGTCTGCATCCGCGCTTTTGCTGGCAATATCCGCAAGGATTTTGAGAACCTGGTTAGCCTGATAAATTGCTTTGTAGGCACTTTGCCACTGCATGGAAGACATAATGTCATCGTCTGCCCATATATAAGTCTGTTTTTCATCCGCATCGGAGAGTGATTGCCAACTGGCTGTACTGAGATAGGAATCGTCCGAAGCGATCTGACCCCAGGTCGGATACACAGTGTTCATTGTCGAGTAATCGTTCAGCAATAGATCTGCATGCGTAAGGGTCTTTGGTACCACCATTTTTTGATTCGGCTTTTTGTCCAGAAACTCATTGCATGAGCTGAGTAAAAGCATAATGGATAATAATAGATAAATTTTCATAAGTCTAAAAACTACAGTTAAAACCTAGGGAATACGTACGCGGCAATGGAATATTGGTTCCGAAATCCGGGTCTACCCCCCATTTATTGGCACGCCAGAGCGTGCAGATATTTTGCACATAAGCATACAACCTTGCATTTTTTACAGGCAATTTTGCCATCATGGGCAGTTGCCAGCTCAGTTGGATGTCTTTCCATTTGATCTGGCTGGCAGAACTAACCAGCGCGGACGAGGCGCGGTAGAAATCCGACGAATACAATGCATTGGGATAATTGAACGCAGGTACATCTGTCCGGAGCTCATCGCCCGGATTCTGCCACCGCAGCGCATAATCTGCGTGACCAATTCCCTGATCAATAAAGGATTGATTGTCGAACGATTTCCGAATAAATTTATGTCCCAGCTGGTACCCGATATTAAAAGATAGCTCAAAGTCTTTCAGGTTAAATGTATTTCGGAATGAGCCAAAATACAGAGGAACCCTACTTCCATGGTTGTCCACATCCTCGATTTTGGAGTCGTACACGATAGCAGCATAATCTTTAGAGACCTCCCCTTTGACAATCCCCTGCGGTGCACCCGTTGCTGGGTCGAGCCCCGCCCAGGGGAAAGTCAGCAGGCTATAGAGATCCATACCCTCGATGGGGGTCGCCAAGGAAGCACCGATCCCTGCTATATAGTTCCGCGCCACATTGTTGCTAATATAAGATCTGGTCACCTTAGTCCTATTGTAGGAAAAAACCAGATTGGTCATCCAGCTGAACTGCTGCTTTTTGATATTAGTGAAATTGAGCATAACATCCACTCCCCTACCGTCGAGGTTACCACTGTTGATAGTGAGGGATGCAAAGCCCGTGGTCGGATCAACTTCACCTGCAGCGATGAGGTCTTTAGGCCTTTTGATATAGTATTCTATTGCGCCGGACAATCGGCTTTTGAGCATGCTAAAGTCGAGACCAAAATTCCACATACCCACGCGCTCCCATCGGAGTTTGGGATTTGGTGGCGACTGGATACTGGCATAGCTCTGTCCGGTCATATAATGGGGGGATGTCGACAGATAAATGATCGGATAGGCAGCGACACTGTTATTCACATTACCATTATAGCCATAGGTAGCGCGGAGCTTGAGCAAGTCTATGGCTTTATTTTTTAGGAACTGCTCCGCTGATAAAAGCCATGAGGCCCCAAGGGACCAGAATGGCTGCCCCTTGTCATTGGACTTTACGCCAAAAATATTGGAAGCATCCTTCCTGACGCTTGCGCTGAGGGTATATCTATCTTTATAAGCATATGCCGCATTAGAAAAATAAGAGACATACCTGTTTTCATAGGCCTCGATCTGGCTGGCATCGATCAGGGCTGTAGAGCCGGCGATTCCATTTAGATAAGGTACTCTTTTACCGTATTCGACAGGTTGAAAGGTAAGATACTCAGGATCATAACCATAGAACACAGAGGAGATCATATCACTGGAAACCATGCGGAATTCCGCTCCTGCGATAGCATCTAAGCGGTGCTTACCTTTCCATTCCCTGTTCCAATTCATCTGTATACGGCCCTGCTGTGATTTATTGGTTCGGTGAAGCTTATTCAGATAGTCCCCGACGGGATAATGAAAAGTCACCCCCTCCCCGTTCCATGCGGTATGGTAATTAAGCCATTCGCGCTGCTGTACAGATCCGATACCCCGCCAGGACTCCGTTGGCTGATAGGCTCGCAGATAGGAGTACAACATGCTCAGCTTTAGCGAGGGCAGCAATTGGTAATTTAGTGAGACATTGGCAAAAGTTTCACGTACGGAAGTATTCTGATGGGTCTGACCGAGCTCGTTGAGGGGGTAGTAATCCCAGTTGAGCAATCTTCCACCTGCAACTGTATCCCTAAATATCGGGTTGAGTGCTATGGCATCCACTTCCAGCGGATTTCCCTTTTCGTCTGCGAGCCGCAGGTAAGGATAATTGCGTACCATCATATTATATCCCATTGGAATATAACTCTGCTTGTTATGAGACTCGGTATAGGTAAGTCCGAGGTCAATGGTCAGGTTCTTCACTGGATTGAGCTGCGTATTATTTTTTGCTGTGAACCTATCGTAGGAAGAAGTAATCAGGTTATCCAGATTTTTATCATAGCCGAAGGAAAACGAAGTGTTGAGCTTCTCCCCACCGCCGCGCATCTGCAGGTTGTATTGCTGCGCCACAGAAGGGCGGTACATATAGGTTAGATAGTCCTTTCTGACATCTACATTGCGCAGCATATCCAGTTCACTTTTCAGTTCATCCGATGTTATGCTATTTTCTTTGAATTTTTTAAGCAATTGGATTACAGGTGTCATACTGCCGTTATACCTTTTGATACGTGATGTCCAATAGCCCTTGTCAAAGAGCAATTGCTCCAGATCAATATAATCCGAACTTTCCATCTGTGGGGCATAATATAGATCCGGTTTCTCCCCGATGGTAACATTGGAATTAAAATCTATCTGGAAAGGCTGATTATATTTCCCCCGTTTTGTGGTGATGACGATCACACCATTGCCGGACTGTGCACCCCAGATGGAAGAAGCTGATGCATCCTTCAGTACCGTTACATTTAGGATATCATTGGGATTGATATTCATAAAGTTGCCATTGAGCAGATCAAAATTATTGGGGTAAGGAACGCCGTCGATAACGACCAGGGGCCAGCTTTCGGAATTCATTGTACTCACTCCGCGAACATTAATATTGAGCAATCGCCCTTTATTTTCTGAAAAGAATTTCGTGCTCGAGATGCTAGGCACGACATCCTCCAGCCGGCTCACAAAATCGGTAGATACCTTGCGATTGAGCAGTTTATTATCGACGAATTCGAAGCTACCTGTCGCCCTTTCCTTGGGGATCTTTTGGTAACCCGTGGAGACGACCTCCACTTCCTCCAATTGATTCTCTACAGGTATCATCTTTATCGTTAATGATACTCCGGCGGAGTATTCGGCTTCAATGGGCTTGTAGCCTATGTAAGTAAATTTTACCGTCCCGTTTCTATGTTTAACCGGAAGAGTAAAACTACCATCCTTGTAGGATGATGTCCGTTGCTTCTGGGCCTCTGCACGTACCGATACACCCTGCAAGGGCTTTCCATCTGTAGCAGAGACCACAGTACCCTGTAGTACGAAATTATATAGCCCATCGGCCCCGCTGTTCTTGCGGGGCGTCTGAGCTGATAAACTAAACATAGAAACAATAATATAGAAGATAGCAAGTACCGTGATCTTTAGTATTTGAATATATAGCAGTGTGCTGCTATTGGATTGTAGTTTTAATTTTTTCATCATTTCAGGAATTGGTATTGGATGAGGATACGCGCCGAAAAAAATCGGAAATTTCCTTGGGTGCCTTTAGCTCTTCTTTGCTAGTTTCGAAAACTTCTGAAAGAGATAGTGGAGTCAAATCCAAATTGCTCACATGTGCTATTAGATAAGCAGCGAGAGCTTTCAATAAGGCTAGTGAGAATCCAGAAAGCTGTTCTGAATTTACTTTTGATTGAAGTTCAATAAGATTGTCTCTGATTAGGCCAATTGAATATTGTTTCCAAAAAGCTTCGGTGTCTTTTAATGGGTCATAATCAGATTCATGAACGTGATAAAGCGTTCTTTCTAAAGCGAGATTGTAATTGCATTTGGGTTTCATTTTTTAAGTTTTTAGGGCATAACTTTAAGCAAAATGATCCCATTACGTTAAATTAACGCATATGATGGTCCCTTTGAAAAAAAGTTACGCGTGGTAAATAAAATGGTGTATCAAATGCGGTTATAAAACAATTACACGGAGATTAATAGAAACGATACCGCACCAGTAAAAAAAATATCAGGCTTTTTATAGACTGATTTATTCCTCTCCAAACCAGAATTCGAAAAGGAATAATTATTTAAAAACTATTCCGGAGGACATTTTTTTAGAATCAATGGATCCTTAAAAAATATCCCCTTGATATATGTTAAATAGAAAAGGAACCTCCCTTGCTCAATGGTTGAGCGTGAGAAACTACGCGACCATATTCTTATATAAATAAGGGAGGCCCTTTCTAAATATTTTCTGTATTCTTTTAAGCTTATAATGTTCATTCGTCTTGGTTTTCAGTTTCTCACGCTGTTACCGATGAATGACTATACAAATATAAGAAAAAACAACATAATTATTCCAAATTTGGTATAATAAAATTATTATTTTAAATGTCTATTTGTTTATGGCTGAGCAGTACATAGACAAGGAAAGTTTAGAAATTATTAGGGAAAAACTTTGGGCTATTTCAAATAAAAAAGAAATTACCCTTGAGGATATCCAAGATCGTACTGGATTTAGTTACAGCCAAGTTTATCGAATTGTACGCGGAAGTAACAATATGTCGGTAAGTGGCTTCATCGCGATTTGCAAAGCATTAGAAATCCAACCATCTGAAATATTTGATTTCAAGATCAAAATTCCCAAACATCTGCCATTAAGAAAAAACAGAAAATCCTAGATCTTTAAAGTTGCGAAACACGCTCTTCACAAAGTCTAGTCACCACATCTTCTAGTTTATCAACTCTACTAATTAATTTTTTCAAATCATCGGGATCAATAAAGTAATCATCTTTATATCGAGCGTCGATGTAAGCATTATTTAGGATTTTAAACAACCTATTTTCTTCGCTATCTGTTCGTGGGTATCTAAAAACATTGTAAAGGTCTTGTGATATGTGTTTGGCATATTTACGATATGCCCTAATCCGGTGAGTCTTGGGTTTATATCCTGTATAGACCAATAAAACTCCTCCGTAAAATTTTTCCGCGGTTTGATTTAGAATGAAAACCACCTCATTTAAGGGGAGTTTGTCTGCTTGAAATTCTTCATACAATAATTTCGTGGCCTTTAAAAACCTTGAGCCACTTTTCACCCATTTATTAAAATCCTCAATAGCAAGTTGTTTCAGCTGTTCGTTAGTCAAAGGCTTACTTTCAACAAATGTATATTCTCCACTATCATAGAGCGTGATCCCCTCTTTGACAATATCGCTGAAAAAGTATTGACCTCTCTCTAAACCACTGTTGATATAGGAAATTGAATGTACAATCGCGCTTACCTCATTTTTAAACTTCCCTGTACGATTATCAATCTTACTCGCAATCTCAACTTCTTCACCTTTTTCCTTGTCACATAGAACCACCAAAATATCGTAATCGCTAATATAGGTATAGGTTGTTCCTTTATCGATGTACTCATCCTCTACCCACTTGCCAGTGGCGTGACTTCCAAACAAAATTACCTTAGCCGGATTTGTGATTTCGCAGATAATCTCTACAATTTCAGTTAATTCGTCTTGTTTATGTTTTGGTAACTGAGACAGTTGGTTCATAGGGTAAATTTACGAAAATTATGACAGAATTGCTCCCGACGGAATAAGGAACATTCCTATAATAGTTATAATCAAACAAATTATTACTATTATACTTAGAAACACAAATTGAATCCCTCCATTTTTATAAGTAAATAACAAAGTGTGAAGAGCAGCGATAGCTAAACTTACGAGCATGAGCCAATTCCATACGGCTATAATGGTAGAAGCTTGATCAACCTTATCAACAACACCATAAATCATTTTCGTTCTAAACGTAAGTGTTACAAGAAATAAAAATATTCCGAAAAGAAGGTTATACGTATAAAATGTATTTGGTTTTTCAATCATGTCTGTTAGTGTTTTAGAACTGATTTTATATTTATATGTCAGGGTATGACTATCAATCATATGAAATTTCAAATTCACCGTCCTTTTTGCATCTATAATACTACTAATATATCTAATAACAGATGTAGGAATTTCTCCTTTATAGAAATACTCGTCCGAAAATTAGTTCTTATCACACGTTATCACCTAAAACTAACATCGCTTTTGCCACACTCGCAGTAATATCATCATACTCTTCGTGTCGATATTTATTCCTTACATCCATTATAGTGATTCATTATGTAAAGCTTGTTTTATCTTATTTAATACACCAACATGTGTTGTCAATCCTGACTTAATCGCATTTAGCATCAGCTTTGAATTTTCTGAGAGTCTTTCCAGTTTCAAAAGTGATATTTCTAAATTTAACAATAAGTTATGTAAGTATGCATATTTTCCATCTAACTTGATGAAATCTTGTGTGACAAAATTTTCCTTCAAAATACTTACCATCTTTGCAGAAGAAAAAGAGGTAATTGAATGATAGCTATCCACATACTGGTCGTAATTTATTTTAAAATCGTCAAGACTTTGAAAAATTAATTTATCAAAATCTTGATCATATCTCAGCCTTTCTATTTCAAAAAGTAAACGGTGCAATGCAACATCAAACTCTCGAGAATTTTGAATATAATTCGATCTGTAAAAATTATTCCATTCGACAAACTCTTCATACATTCGATCGATAAGTTTAATGGAATTCAAAAATTGAAGAGATGTTTTTTGATCAAAGTTTTTGTCAATCTCGCTTAAATTAAACCTAAGTAGAGCCTGTATATAGTCGTTTACCATAACAGCTACAGATAAGCTTTTCAATTTTTCAAAAGATGATTTATCTATCAACCCTTCAAGGGTCATCAAATGTATTTCAATATTAAAAATTGACTTAGTAATCAGATCTTTAAAAATTTCGGTTTTTGTTGTAATTGTAGCATTCCTTTGATTTTCCTCCTCCAAAAGCATTTCCATTTTATCTTTTTCGTATCGAGCCAAATCATCTAACCTATTTTTCGCATTTGTTTTACGATCTAAATGAGTAATAATTAATGTAATAAAAATAGGGATTGCAATTGCCAAAGATGGCATAATAAAATCTTTCCAATTTTCTCGTGAAAGAAAAAATTCTCTAGTTAATTCTATGTTCATTAAATAAGTCTAACAAATATCCACAACAAAAAAATTTAGATGTGCCATTCAAGAATGGCACATCTAATTATCCAATCTCCTTTAATTCGATTTCAACTGTAGTTATAACCTCGCTGCATCGTTGTAACACATATTGAATCCTTTCATCGGAAAAAGAAATCGGCTTGTTATAGGAATGTTCGAGTGTATTATAAACAAATACTCTTACAGCAGACGGACTGCTGGCCTTCATCTTCCTCGCTATCCAATATTGTTCGATAGGTAATCGTAAAGTGCTGCCAAAGTCAAATTCCCTATCTGTTAAAACAACTCCAACAGGATTTCCATTTAAATCTTTAAATATTGCGCAACTATGGCCACCAATCATATGCCCATCCTTCACTCTTAAATTAATCTCAGAGAAATTGAGGACACAAGTAAGACCTTCTTGCACTAGAAATGTATAGAAATTATACAATACAACTTGGCACAATTCTCTCCTCTTACGATTCGTTTTGTTATCTTTGAAAGAATCTCGCAACCTGATTTCAAGAAGTACCTTTGCATCATTATAATCAACTATTCCTTTTGCAAGCGAATAACACACTTCATGTGTCACTTTATTAAAACCACCTTTAATAATGGTGTTCTGTTGTAACATTTGCGCCATCCCTTTCGGATTCTCCTGTGCAAAATCTAGCTGTCTACATGACAATTTCATCACAACCTCCTTTTCTACAATATTCTACCATCAAATTTGCTGCAATTCTGGCATGCAGACTCCTCCCATTTCCTCCAAAACCTAGTTTTGAAAGATCCGTTGTATTCTCACGAATCATCTTAGAATAATATGAGTTAAGAGGTCACTAAACTCATTAAATTAGGGGAGCCAAACCAATTGTCATTTTTTTTAATAAATTATTACGAGTTAGCGTAAATATTTACTTTTGAAAAATCAAATATGAGACGGGCTTGGACCTGTCCCAAAGATCTAAAAGCCACACGCCCATGTGGCTTTTATCTTTCTACAACAAATATCAATGATTTTCTTTCGATGCGGTAGTTTGACTTTTCAACATTTTGGGCAAAAATTTATCAGAGAATGCGTTTGCTGCATATTATTGATTGTAAGTTGTTGATTTTCTTAATTTTGTAAATGTGGATAACTTTAAATTCAGTAATTTTACATTATTTCGACTAATAAATATCCCATCACAAAACAGTCATTTTCAATCATTTGAATATTTGAAATATAATAATTTTTTCTACTTTTGCACCACTCTACTGGAAAGGGGGGTCTTTCTTTAAAATTTATTTGTTTCTACCGATTTGGTCTTTACGAATCTTAGGTATAAACCAAATGATATATGGCAAAACACTTGTCAAATGATGGTACAGTGACATCCTTTAATCGGGCCCCAAAACAACTTTTCATCTTAGCTCCTCCTCCTTACTTCCAAGATAACACCTCAGTTTACTTTCGTTACCTTGTAATTCCCTCGGAATATTGAAGGTGATTTGAAATGTTTCAATCATATTTCAAAGTTCCTATTATGGAACTGATAGTGCAAGACATTGTGATTGTCGTTGCCTACAAGGACAACTTAAATTCATCCGAAAATGTGATGAAGCTAGGATATCATTGATGATTATTTACACTCTACGGGTTGCCATAAAAAACGCTCTTTATCTAACTGTATTTTAGATAAAAACATTTTTTATATGGAAACAATTAAAGCAATCAAACCGGGGCCAAAGCCAAACAAACCAGATGGCACTCCCGACAAAAGACGACGGGTTACTCCCGAAACGAAACCCAAACATCCGGATTTGAAACCGCACAAGCACAAACCGGGGGATTCGAAGTAAAATAAAGAAGGGATTCAGCTGCTTTGTAGCTGAATCCATTACTTCTAGACCGCAATATTGATAGATCTTCGAAAGAGCACAATAGTGTACATTCCTTTGACTACGGCATAAGAGGTTCTATTCCAAAGTAAAATCTATAATTTCTTGTCTCTATACTACAGCCATTGGTAATCACACATTGTAGAACAAGCCAACCACCTGCCCCCCTAGAACTGACCTGCACATAATTCCCACTGGCAGTCCAAGATACGATCGGGCTCCCAGCCGATTTAGAAACTAAAGACCAAGAATAACTCGTTTGACCGGCCGATTCATAATTATTAAGATTCATGCTACCTTCGTACTTGACATTACCAGTACCTTGTAGCACTTTAAATGTTTCATAATCATAAGCCTCTAAATGATCTAAGTTTTCAAATCCTATTACAGTGCTGCCCCCTACCATTATATTTTTATCATATATTCTTCCATTTACAGCCGATCTCAATTTGACAGTGCCATTTGCTGTACCAATTCGAGTTACTTTCCACTGATTGTTGCCCAATGCCGTAAGTGTCGCAACGTTAGTCGCATTTTCAAGTGTTACTATACCTGGGTTGACAATAGTATAAATATCTTCGGCACATGTCTGCGCTGGGCCAGTAATAATAGAAGTAAAATATACATCTATTTTAGACATTTCACCCCATTCGGAACAATTTGATGCTTTTCCTGCCACCATAATCGACCTCAGCTGCGTATCATTTATGTTCAAATTGATTGTTGGTGCTGTTGTGATAGTTTGAATTCCTGTGTTTGTCGTCCACAAAAATGAAGCAGCAGGAAAATTCGGATTGACAATATTGGCTGTATAAGTTTTAGTTCCCGTAAAATTACCCGGGATTTCCTTATCGCCACTGATATTGTATCGAGATGCAGTCTTGACTTTAACATCCAAATCTTTATAAGTGGATCCACCTGATGTCCCGCCTGTTCCAAAGGTTTCGTACTGAACACGGAGCCTCCATTTACCTTCATCAGTTATATTTCTATTCCATCTAACAACTACAGTATTTGTATTTTGGCTAACAATCGTCCCATCCACCACAGACCATAGGAAATAGTTATTAAACGAAGCCCCGCTAAATGAATATTGATAGTTAACTTCTGGACAAGGATTCGCTTCCCCTGATATAATTTGCCCGATTAGTTTATTTGAACAAAGGACAAATAAGAATAATATTATAAGGTTTATTTTAGTTTTCATTTTTCAATTAATTTAGGTGACCACTTTTCAAATTCTCCATCTCTTGCATCTTTAGAAAAGATTTTATGCATGTAAATCTTCCCGTACTCTCTCAATGTAATCTCTTGACTACTATAAGATCTTTTACCTGATTCCGCATCTGCATCCAAAATCACAGCGATTAAATACTTTCCGGGACGATAATCTTGCAACTGAATTCCAGAGCTTTTTGTGATATTCTCTGTTTTCACTTCTGTATTTGTTTTCGTATCAACTGCTATTCCTTTAAGTGCCTGATCTACATCTTTTATGGCAAGGGTCTTATCATCACTAGGCCACATAATAATTGTCGCTTTAACCGGCGATACATAAAATTTTTGCCAAGGATTATATTTAATTGCACTGGTCCGAACGTGAACGACCGACATTTTTTCAGGGATTCCCATAAATGGATTTTGAGGCTGTTGATATAAACTATCTAAACCAATGCCTTCTTCCTGAATAAAGGGCTCATCTACCCTTTTTGAACAACCTGATAAGATTGAAATTAAAATTGGGAGTAATAAAAATTTACTTTTCATGTTATTTATTATTAATGATTAAACTCGATTAACTTGCCACCTCAACAAATGATAATTCTATTATTGATTAAATGACATTCTATTTTTTTTAAGAATCCTCTTTCTAACGCCAAGATTTCGCTTATAGACAGATTACTTTTATCTGTCAAGCTGTTTTTAATTAAATTGTGTTTTGCCATATTTTTTCCTTTTAAGTATATAGCAAAAGTAGGCTGGCTTACGCTGCAATTTGAGGAAAAGAAGGGGTAAGTAAGCGGTAGTGAGGAGATACCGAAAAGTCGGGAGGGGGGGCTCCCGTAAAACTATAAGGAAACTGTAAAATTTGCGAAATACTTGAAATAAGACCTGTCAAAATGATTTGGTATGATGAACTATTACAGCTATATTAGTATAGCCGGTTAAATAAATAGCATTTAGCCAAGCGTCCTAATTTAATTGGGGCGCTTTATTGTTTTTTAGCCCCTATATAAATTCAATACCATAAATGTTTAAGCCTGTTCGACGATCATTTTTGAGTATTTGAAGAAAAGGGCAGTCTTATTGGATTAAAATAGAACTAAATCAATATGGATCATTTAGAATCGATACCATTATGGACATTAGTAGCTAACATCAAACAGGAAATTAGCTATGGCCAAGGAAAATTGCAAACCCGATATGGCACGAAACAGTTTAGCCCGGGCACCAAAGTGTATATTATCGATTGGTATGCTGGGATGTGCCAAGATATTACCGTAATCGGCTTGTCCAGAGATACGAAAAAATTAATTACCATCGTTATACGGGCTGAATGGGTCGAAAACTTCCGCGTCAAGTTATGCTACGACTCTAAAGTCTGCTCAAAAATAAAAGCATACTTTGATAAGGAGGAAACTGGAATGCAATCATATACAGAGAAATTCATCAATGATATGTTTATCGGTATACCTCAATGGAATGAACCCCGGCCTTAGCACTGGTTTATTCTTTCACCTGAGATACCCATTTCGGAGCACGATCAATAGTCTGTCTAAGGTATAAATTCAATTGTGCAACATGATGCTGAATATGCCGCACATTATACAATAGAATCTCAAGGCAAGAAAAGTTTTTAGATTCGTTGATCCAACGTGCATTCATTCTGCTCGGTGTGAGTTCTTCTATATGCGTTCTAGCTTTTTGTCTGCAGTACTCCAAATACGCAAGAATTTCTGACCTGGTATATGTCCGGTCCGGTTTTTTGCCCTTTGGATCAAATTCTGAAAATGTAAACGGTTTTGGTGGTTCAAATTTATTAGGTTCTACAGATAAATAATAATCTGTCCAAAAGAGACAGTGGAAAGACATGTACCAAAAATCTAATGCGGTGTCCCAATGTTCATCGGGGCACATATGGATCGCGTTTTCGAGCATGTCTAAACTAGCTCCAAACTGGCTCCAAAGTGCGTCTTTTATCATAATTGAATCTTGCATATTTGATTTTTTAATCAGCGCCGCGATGTTTCTTATTTATTCAAAAAATTCTTTACCTCATCATTAACTGGAGAATTATTGTAATTATCTATAGCAGTATAGGCTTCACCTAAATGCTGTTCTAACCGTTTTTTTAGATGGGGGTTTTCAGAAAAATCCAATTTACCCAAAAAACTTAGATAAATGGCATTTTGAACCCGCTTATCAACTAAAGGCAAATTCTTCGTTAAAAAATTTACCATAGCACCAAACTTATCCCCGTCATTTTTAGCTATCGCTTCCTGCATAAATCGCTTGAAACTGCCCATTTGAAAGGTAATAGACGCCCTGTAATCTTCATCTAAAAGCTCCTCCTTCAAACTCGGAAACAAATCGATCAATTCCTTAATAAATAAATCTTGGTCTTTCATCATTATTATATTGGAACAACTTCCTTACTTTCTTCCCTCCTTAAATCAATAGATCTTGAATGCGATGATAAAATTAGCGTTTAATATAATCCCTATATTCTTCCTGAATCATTCCTGCAGAAATATATCTATGAGAAGATGCTTTATAGCTGAATGTGGCAAATTCTAACGCATCAACGATTGAAGGAAAAGTATGAATTACGCCAAAAGGTTCATCAGAATCAATCAATGAAAACGCATAGATATCCATGAAATCTTCATTCCCCTCATCAAAGCATTCAAAATAGGCTACAGAAAAACTTTCATCGTTTTCCTTATCAATACTTAACCATTTAAGAATGGTATAATCATCTTCCTGGACATCATCCAGCCACTGCTCTACAGATTTTCCCAGTGTAAGCCTTGTTCTGATTTGATCGTCTGTTAAATACTGTATCATAAATAAAAACCTGATGTATGAATTTAGTAAATTGTACTATGGAAAAGAAATCATTTTGGCATCGTCTTTTAAACCATTGGATAGATTTATGAAAGTATACATTTTAATACCATTTTTATTTTTCATCATAGCATGCCAAAGCAATGAGCAAAAACAGGTACCAGTCAAAATCCAAAAACAAGCATTTGACTATACAGTTGTTGAAGATGATTATGCTAAAATTTTGGATGCTGTAATTGCCTATAACTCCATTTCAAATGAAGTAGCTAAAACTAATAGACCAATGGCCTATATTCACAAATGGTTCATCAAGGACTCCCTATATAATGCCTACGACAAAGACTTTATGCCCGGCGGCCTGAGGATCCAAAAATTGCTGGGCTTAGTAGGCCATAGCCAGCTGGACTCTACAGGCTACCTCAATCAGGTCAAAGGAAGGGATACTGTACTTATTCCACTACACATAAAAAAGAAATATAACGTGGCATACCATAAAAAAACAGAAACGACCGAGCAATTTCTGTCAAGATATACATTTCACTTGCCTATCATGTCGCATGATCACAAAAAAGCATTTGTATCGTTAGACTACGTATGCGGAGCACTTTGCGGTCAGGGTTATGATTTTATCCTAGAAAAAATTAATGGAAAGTGGAAGGTGATAAAACGCGACTATACATGGATATCTTAGATAGTCAATCCTATGCATATACCGAACAAATAAAAATAGTACTTTCTACATTTTCTCAACGTTGTGCTCCCAAGATCTGGAAGGAATCCGAGAGGACATTATTTTTATGGTCAAAATTGTTCGAAATCACTGATCATGGATTTCCGAAATAATATGATATAAGCCACCGTAATATCTAACCTCACCCTTAATCAATAGATCCTATCTTGATCTCGAATAATATAGATTTTCTAAAAATTCGGAAAATGAATTTCCGCAAAAATCAATATAATCAGTTTTAAAATTGGATATTAAACCAAATGAATGAAATGTCATTTTCACCTTGTGGAATGCATAACCGGTATCTGCAGCATCCATACCGAATAAAAAATAGTCTGGAATTTGCTCCATTAGTAAGATGTAGCTTTCATTTATCTCCTGAAGCTCCTCTAAAGGAAACAGTCTTAACCAGCTATTGTCTCCTACCTCTCCCTCACTCCCATTGAATTCCTTCAAAATCGAAATATAATCATCTGGAAGATTAAAGCCGAGATCCCTCTGTACCTGATTGATCAACTCGGCGGATACCGCTGATCCCTTGGTAAAATCACCCAAATACAACGCTTTTGGACTATCCATAGTGACTTATTTTTCACAAATTTAAATTTTATACCTCAAACTAGCGATAATGTAGCATTAGAATATGTGTGTAGATGACTTGATGGTTAGCATAGCGAATTTTCCCTCAGTTTTGAAATAAATATCGTAATAAATATACTGCGCAAGTACCCTGCGTATCTTTAGAATATATTTGTTTAGTTTTAGTTGTTTTAAATCCAACAGCTAAAACTAAACAACAGTAAAACGAGAATTTGCAATTATAGCATATGACACTTGAAGAATTAACACTTGAAATTTTTGCGGAAAGGGCATTGACGTATTTTGACAGTAAACACCTGGTTGTCTGGGCCGTCAACGTTTTAACCTTAGGCTATGAGAGTGAAAACCTCTATATATTAGCTGGTTTGGATAACGTTTCTACGGAAGAACGCGAAATCTATTTTTGGAAATCTATTGCTGATCTAAAATTAGATATAGCAAAAAGCGAAGAGGACTTAATAGAAAACTATGCCCTAACAATCGCAAAAAAAGCAATAAGAAAAGAGGTCAGTATAGAATATGCTTTCAGCCAAATGCGGAAAATTGTGTCCGCGAGCGGATACAACTACAGGTATATAGCCTTTTATGAAATTGACGAGGATCTCGATTATTTGAAATATGACAATTCAACCCTATTTAATAACGGACTTACGCTTGAAAATTCAAAAGAATTCATCTTAGAGGAAATGAAAATCTTCGTCGAAATGGAAAGCTTAAATATCCCCCGAGAACAACGTGAAAAATGCTATTGCGAGACTTGTAAAAACCTTAATAGCCCAATAACTAAAAATAAATTTCAGCTTAAAAAACCATTTAGATATACAGTTTGGGCTTGCGGGATATGTGGTTCAGATAAGCTTAAATACAACAGCAATCATAATGTTAAAAGAAGGATAATAGAACAGTCAAAAAAAGAATCAGGCTTAACTGATCTTTAGGTTCTCAACTTTCGGATTCCAGTTCTGACAATGCGGATCGAATTGACTTTTTTAATCCAATTTATGCCAACTTATCGCTAAGTCGTGAAGAGCTACAACGAATTTTTAAACGACCACTATGACAAAGTACTTTTCCGAAATATTAACCAATGAAAAGATTAACGATAAACATATTGACTTTCGAGATGTGTTCCTGGAGCGACTGTTGTATAGGCACAATCTAAAAAGGTCGAAGTAAGAGGAATAAGGACTCAGCCATATGCTGATAGCTGAGTCTTTATTCTTTAAAATCTAAACGAACGCCCTTTATCTTGAATCACATGGATTTAAGCAAGGATATTCCTCCTATTGCTCAAGGTCTGTCCGTATTGCTATACAACTAAAATACCAGCAATCCTCATCTTGGATTTCAGATCACGAAGTTCTGTCAATATACCCTGCACCTCGGACTGCATGTAGGTTGAACCTGGTGCAGCCGCCGTGTCTGCTGACGAATTAGCTTTAATCATATTTACGATACCAAAGGGTTTCCAAGTACCGGGAGTACCTCCAACTTGGCACTGCCAGCCCATCGACTGACCATCCACAACATTGAGATTGTATACGATATCTCCCTTTACCCAAGTACCGTCGGTTGGAACGGCCGATAAATAACTGATCTGCGGTGGTCGCACACCATTGGTAAAGAAATAACGGACGGTGTCGTTCGTTTCGACCAAAAGCCAGCCTCGATCCGTAGCTTTGAGCTTTAATCTTTGTTTTACATTAAGGACGATATCCTGTGTATTGATACTATTAGCGTTATCCCATTTATCACCCGTACTCAGCTTGATATTTTTATAGACCGCATCGCCATTCGAGATTTTAAACTCCTGTCCGACGTATTGTGAGCTCAAGGGCAATGTAAACCCAATATTGTTTTTCAATAATAAGTCCGTACCAAAATAATTGACTGCTGAAGTTGCCGCGGTGGTCGTTCCTACTTCTAAAGGCACATCCTTGAAGGTAACATTACCTTTAAAATTATGGGCAGCATTACAGACTAATGGCGAGCCAAAAGTTGTTCTATTGTCTGCATCAACATACATATTCATATTTTCAATTTCCTGACTAGGATTATAAATATAAACAGCTGTAAACGTGAGTGGAGTTGGTCTGGTATCCCTGATCTTAGCATTCAGTGTCAGATTGCCATTTGGGAAATTGACCGTACCTACTCCGCCATATACGAGTACAGCGCTCTTAAAATAATTAGCAGCGTGTTGTTTGGTTCCACAATCCTGGATATAAATATCGACTTCGTACAAGGGTGCATAAGCTGGATTTTGCGAGTGGTACATAAGTCCCGGTCCTCCCGGAAGGAATACCTGTCCGCTGTACCTAACGATGCCATTGCATTTGTGAGCCCAGTCATAGGTATGTCCGGTACCTACAATACCCAATCCTCCCCTAGTGCCATCTTGCCCATCCCGGACAGAGGTATGGTTGACGATGGTAATATCTATATTCTTTTCCGCTTCATTGACATAGGTGCCTAATGTTACCAATACACCATAACCATTGTTATCTCTGGTAATGGGACTATCGATATAGAGGCCTTCTATTCTTTCCTCTGCTTTAGAATTTGGCTCGATATCGATACCAGCCATCGGATAGGTACCTTTGGCTCCTTCACATACTGGCCGGATAAGTTTAAGGTTTATACCATTTATACAAGATATCCCATTTCTTCGGGCGTTGTAAGTTTTGACATCTATCAATGAAATATTGGTCGGTCTATTGGTTGATGTACTTCCGATATAAAATCCATCCCCACCCCCACCGATAGTTTTGAGACCTTCTATTGTTACGTTTTTGCCTGTATCGATCTGGATAATGTGGTTATCCTCACCAGTGGTTTTTACCAGTGCTTGAAAAAAGGCTCCATAAGCATTGATATGAACTGTATCTGCACCGATCCCGACAAGCTTTTCATTTAATCCCATATCGGTGCGACCAAGGAGATAAGAACCAGGCGATAACATAAGCGATACGTTATCGACATCAATTCGAAATGCAGAAGTAGAATACTTACCATTGATATAGCCCGTCGTTCTGCTCCTGGAAACGTAATTGATAAAGTGAACGATCTGCTGTTTATTGTCTGTCCCTGTAAAAGAAACTTCGTCTCCATCATCGACGGCTCCGAAATGCCGGAGATCCAGATCTTGCTCCATAACCATCAGCCTGATCGTTCCACTTATGATAAAACTACCACCATCGTCTACCAAACTTTCCTGGGAAACAATATACTGTACTGGATACGGTGTATCTCCTTTTTCATAATACCCTACTAATTCTACACCCGAGTAGCAGCCGCTTTCCAATGCGACGATTTCACAGGCAGATAGGTTACGCATATCTGCCATCGTGTTCTTCATTAAAAATTGATTTGTTATCATGTTTTTGCTTTTATATGTATAGCAAAATTAGGTAGGCTTGCACCGCAATCTGAGGAAAAGAAGGGGTATGTAAGCGGTAGTGAGGAGATACCGAAAAGTTGGAGTTGCCTTTCGCAAATCTGTATTATGTGTAGGAATGCGTTGAATTACCTACGACACCCAAAATGAGAGGGGATCTGGAGACAGTCATTCTATGTCAACTAAAAAGGGCCATTTATATCTTTTTATATAAGCCCCACTTTGTCTAAATAATATTGATTGTTTTTATTTAGCTTCACTTTGGTATAAAAGGAAAATTATTAAAATAAAACGCTAGTATTGCATCTGTCTAAAAAGACAGCTCGAAATAATATATGATTTTGTTAAGAAAACTTCATTTAGTCGCTAAAGATCTAATAATAAAAATATTGGATTACATCCATAAAATTTTATTTCATTTTATACCAATCAAAACATTTAGGTATGCAAGTTGTGGTGGTGGAGTGGCTGCACTAAACATCTTTATTTATTTCATATCGTATAATTTTATCTTTAGAAAGAAAATTATACAATTTACAGAAGCATTAGCGGTAACTCCGCATATTGCAGCTTTTATAGTGGCTTTCCTGATTACCTTTCCCTTGGGATTTTATTTGAATATGTATGTTGTCTTTAGTCAACAAGCAAATCGTAAAAGGAGGATACATCTGTTCAGATATTTTCTCGTTGTATTGCTATGTATTGTCTTAAATTATATCTGTATCAAATTCTTTGTTGAAAAACTTCATTTCTATCCGACTCCTTCCGCGTTACTTACGACGCTATTAGTTTCTGTTTTCAGCTATGTATTGCAACAGGTTTTTTCATTTAGAAAGAAAATATAGTCAATTAAATATCAGGTTAGCATCATAAAAAAGCGTTGCCAAGATGAGAGATAAAATAAATCCGATTTTTTGCTTACACTCTTTAGCTGTTCCGCAAATAAGAATTATAACGACTGGGTTAATACCAGAAAAAGTTGAGGAAAGAAGTTGAAAAAGCAAATAGAAAACATAAATAGGTATTGTAATTTGATCTGGGCTATTAAAATTTCTGTCTTTTTTTGGATCTTTTGTTTCTCATCCTGCGCTATCATCATACCCAAAACAGAAAACAATAAAGTATTGGGCGGGTACGAAGCTTCAAGCTATTTAGACGAGAACGATTCGCAAGATTCTGTGACGATTTCAGGCATTATCACTGAAGCTAAGACAAAAAGGAAGGTACCCAATGCAGAGATACGATTTTTAGACTCGGAAGGAAATACGCTCAAAAAAGTATCTTCAGACGCAGATGGATCATTCAGTACAAAACTGGCAAAACTCACAAAATTTGGAAGTATCGAAATTGATGGAAATAGTGCTGGTTTTCTCACTATAGCAAACATAGACTTTGGTATTTTTGTCAATAATACCAGAATAAAAGCGAGATTATTCAAGTACGATTATTCTGCAACGGAGTTAGAATTTTACAAGAAAGAAGATCGAGACCAGCTAAAGCGAGAGATAGAAGAAATGAAAAAACAAAAGAGGTAACAGCATCGTACCACAAAGTATATTAATTATAGAAATGTGGAGTTCGAAAGGACTTCACATTTTTTATTTGTCCATTTTTGTCATTGCGATATTCAGCAACGGATACTTCAGCGTATCTAAAATTCGGTAGGCCTTATGATCAGAACCAAATTTCATCCATTGGCTATCTTCCCGCCTAAGCTGAAGAAAACGAGTTTCAAAAACTGAAGCTGTGATCTCGTTGCTTAAAAAACCACGTATAAGATCAAGGTAGAGACTGTAACATGAACTGTGTCAGAGGAATAATTCAATAAGATTATTTATATTCAATTATTCAAACGACACGGTCAAGTTACAGTCTCGAGAAAATATGAAATCATTATTATTGACATTACAGATACGGACTGAACAAAAAACGGGTTATAACGAGGATTTTGCACAATCCAGGCTGAAACCTATCGTCCTTATGGTATATCTCATGATTTCATAGGTTAAGCTCCTAAAATTGCATCACACGTTTCGACTTTGATCCCCCCTTCTGTTGGCGTCATCTCTGACCATAGCCAATTAAAATACTGAATCACTTGCCGAGCTGGGATCATGGGCCTATCGGCGGTGGTGTGTCCATCAGCAGCCACGGTAATAGAATAGTCTCTCGTCAAGGCTGATTTTATAGTGGAATCCACACAGAAATCTGTAGCACATCCAGTCACGATCAGTTCCTTCACTCCCTCACTCCTCAATATCGCCTGAAGATCAGTTTTATAAAATGAATCATTCGCTGTCTTAGAAACAAATATGTCAGCGGCACCTCTGATCAGCTCAGGTAACAAAGACCACTCTTCTGTCCCCGGCATGAAACAGTTTTCCTTTGTCCCATCATGCTGAATAAAAATGACCAGGTCTCCGTTTTTTCTGAATGCATCAGAAAGTCTGTTTATCCGATCGATAACAGCAAAGGTATCCTGCCGCAGCTCATAGGGTCTAAAACTCCCCAGTTGCATATCTATAATTAGTAAGGCTCTCATTTGTGAACTAAATCTATATTATTGATAAATATACGTCGACGAACACAACAAGATTTCTATTCCTAATTTTACTCTTTAGAGGAAAGACTGGATACAACATGTTTATACCGATTGGAATGAAATTTTTTAAAAAAATAAAGCACCAATAAAAACTGGGTATAACCATAGACTGCATCTTCAATGGGAACCGTAAATATTCTAACCCCCATAAAGTCTGATGAATTATAATTAACTATCGGGGATTCGAGTCCTGTTCCAGTCAGTATGCCATTGAAAGGTAAAAATCCCAACATGAGCAGGGTAAATACCAAAGAGGCCTGTGTAATCCATTGTACACGTAACACGAAATGAAAGATCAATAGCATCAAGATCGTAACAGCGGCAGTGACAACAGTATATATGCGATCTGCAAAACTAAGAGCTACGACAGTACATACAATAACACTAACAAAAACCAGGATATTGTTAAAGGCACTGAGCTGCTGCAAGCTGAAGAATTTATCAATGCAAAAATAGGTAAAGATGCAGGAAAATGGGATAAAGATAAAAAACAACCATTCTTCTAAAGGTAAGCCCAAGATCCGCAGACCAAGTGTATATCGGGTATCAAACCACCATACCCCCCTACTCGTAAACCAAATATCCCAGGCAATAAAAAAAATAGCAACCAAAATAGAAGATTTTAAAAAAGGAATAAATTCACGATCAAATCGAAGCCGCCTGTCGAAGGATGCGACAAAACATATTACGACCGTAAAAAATAAGATAAGCGCATAGGTATATTGCATCATGTTTTTTCATTTTTATTATACATTTTAAAGTATTCCATCGGAACATATAAAAAGCCAAAGCACTCGCCTTGTTCCTTGCCAAGATGTTTGTGATGTTGTTTGTGCGCTCGACGAAGTGCTAAAAAATAACGGTTATTTGTTTTGTTCAGAAATTTGAAACGTTGGTGGATAAAAATATCATGCACAAAGAAATAAGCCATACCATAGATCATAATTCCTAATCCAATATAAAAAAGGTAATTATAATCCCTTAGCGATCCATAGTACATCAAGGCAATGGTGGGCAGTGCAAAAATCACAAAGAAATAATCGTTCTTTTCCAAAAAGCCTTTGTTACTATGGTCATGATGATCTTTGTGCAATACCCACAGAAAACCGTGCATAATATATTTGTGAATAACCCATGTGGCGCCTTCCATGGCAATAAACGTGACCAGTACAGTGATAAAATCCATAATCGATATTATAAATAGGCAGCTTTGTAACGCAGATAACTTTTCAGGGCAACATAGGCCTTTTCTGTATTTGGAATCCGGATTCTATTTTCCAAAATTTCTTTTGAAGACTTTTTACGGATTTTTGCAAATAGCGAAAGGTAATATTTGTAGGCCAGATAGACTCCGAATTTCGCCGATGTAGGCAATTTTTTTATTCCCATAAGCGCTTCTTTAAATTCAATGTGGATTTCATCCTCAATCTGACTTTTGAGTGCATTATCGAACACAGCCATATCTAAATTCGGAAAATACGTACGACCAAGGACATGATAATCTTCTTTAAGATCACGCAAAAAGTTTATTTTTTGGAATGCGGAGCCAAGTTTCATCGCATAAGGTTTTAGTTCCTCGTAGTGCTGCCTGTTGCCTTCTGTAAAAACTTGTAAGCACATAAGTCCCACCACTTCTGCCGAACCATAAATGTATTCCTTATAACGTTCGGAATTGTAATATACCTTATTTAGGTCCATTTCCATGCTATGGAGAAATTGACGGACTAGCTCAATATCTATATTATACTTATGAACAGTTTCCTGAAAGGATTGCAATATCGGATTTATTGAAATCCTTTCCTCTAACGCGCAGTTTGTTTCCAGATATAATCTTGCTAACAACCGCCGCTTATCATAATCATGAAAACTATCCACAATTTCATCAGCAAGCCGGACATAGCCATAGATTGCATATATACTATTACGAATGCAAGGTTTAAGCGCTAAAATACCAAGCGAAAAGCTTGTGCTATACTTTTCTGTTGTTTTTTTGCTTACTTCATAAGCGAGTTCATCAAATAGTTTCTTCATGGTATTAAAATTTATGATCTAATTCAATGGCTTCTTTTGCTACAATTTTCCCCGATATGATGGATGGTGGTACACCGGGCCCCGGAACGGTAAGCTGACCTGTGTAAAAAAGATTACAAATATTTTTATTCTTTATTTTTGGTTTCCAAACAGCAGTCTGCTTTAAGGTATTTGCTAGCCCATAGGCATTGCCGCCATAAGCATTATAATCCAGCTGAAAATCACTGACACAATAACTCCGTTTATACGCAATCTTCTCGTAGAGGTTTGTTACTCCGGTTTGCTTTTCGAGGCGTTCAAGCATGTGCCGTAAATACTCTTCCCGTGTCTCTTCAATATCCGAGATGCCAGTCGCCAAAGGCATCAATAAAAAGAGATTCTCCTGACCCATTGGGGCAACACTTTTATCTGTTTTGGATGGGCAACAGGCATAGAAAAGTGGTTTTTCAGGCCATTTTTTAGCTGAATAAATAGAATCAATATGTTCATCCAGGTTATTTTCGAAGAAAAGTGTATGATGTGTTAAATTAGGTATTACTGATTTCATACCAAGATAATAAATAAGGCTAGAAGGTGCGAATGTCCGACTCTCCCAATACCCCTCATCATAATTTCTAAACTCTTTCGGCAATTGCTTTTCTATATGATGATAGTCTGCCGAAGCGACCACAAGATCAAATTTCTGATCTTGACCATTAATCTTTAATGAAGTGATCATTCGGTTTTCAATTTCAAAGGCATCCACATTGTGGTTGAAGTGGAAAGTAGCACCTTGCGACTCGGCAACCTGTTTCATGGCTAATACCAGCTGAGAAAAACCGCCCATGGGATAATGTGTTCCCAGTGCATAACCGCCATAGTTCATCAGACTATATAATGCCGGAATATCTTTGGGCGATGCACCTAAAAAGATGACTGGAAATTCCATCAAGGTACGAAGTCTTTGATCGTTAAAGTATTTGCCCACGTAGGACCTAAAATTAGAAAACAAATCCAGTTTGAATGCACTAAGTGCAATTTTCGGTGAGATGAACTCGAACCAACTATGACAAGGCTTATTGACAAAATCACGCATTCCGACCTCATATTTGAATTTTGCGGAATACATAAACTTATCAAGTTTTGCCCCCGCCCCGGCCTCGATCTGTTCGAACAATTCCTTTAAATCTTCGTAAGATTTAGGGATGCTGATCTTTCCAGCAGGAAATATCATCTCAAATTGTGGATTGAGCGATACAAGATCAAAAAAATCTGAGGTATGGAATCCAAAATCTGAAAAGAACGATTCGATAATATCGGGCATCCAATACCAGCTAGGTCCCATGTCAAAACGAAAGCCCTCAGGTGTACAAAAATGTCTAGCGCGGCCACCAGGCCCTTCATGTTTTTCAAACACATGTACATCATACCCCGCCTCGCCAAGATAGGCCGCGGCTGAAAGGCCCGAAAAACCTGCTCCGATGACAGCTACTTTTTTTCTCGTTTTCATTATACTTAGCTCCCTCTATATGTTGAATATCCAAATGGACTTACAGTGATCGGAACATGGTAATGCTTGTCGTCTTTTATTTCAAAAATGACTTCAATAAAAGGGTAAAATGTTTCGAGCTTTTGAAGGAGAAAATAACTTTCTATATAGAATTTAAGCTTGTATATACCTTTATTATCAGTTTTACCGGTTAATAAAAAATTACTGATACGACCGTTAAAATCCGTTTTTTCACTTGCTATAGTAATCCATTGTCCATTTGACATCAACTTCTCCAAATCAACTTTAACATCTGGAGCAGGGCTTCCTTTGGAAATATCCAGAATGTGGCTTGACAATTGATATTTAACATGCTGACTATATACAGGCAATCCAAAGAATACACAAAACAACATAATAAAGTGTTTTTTTTTAATCTTCATACTATAATTTTCTTATTGTTCTACTTTGTCCATATACTCTTGGGTTTTGAAAAAATATGCAACCGCGGATGCTACTGAGAAATAGCCTAGGGCCCCATTAGATATATTGGAGCTTGGATTTCCTGGAGCTGCCCCGCCAGGATTTGCAGATTGAAACTCATTCCAAAATTTGTAAACACTGGCATCAATACAGTACCGAATTATCCTCACTTCGTCATTCAGCTCCAAATCTATTGTACGATCAGAGATTTCATGCGTAACATATTTTCCATCGTTGAACTTATCGTTATATGTTGAAGCAAACCGTATAGGAGAATTATTGATAGCGATTTCGTACAGATAATAATTGTTTACTTGTGCCGGATCGTAAAATTTAAAGGTTGGATAGTAACGCTCTTCTGTAAAGATTTTTTCTTTTGAGATTCCTAGGGAATCAACGGCCACGTAGGTAGGCATAGTTACCGAAGACCGATAATATTCTCCTTCTAATTCTATTTCAAGGCTATATTTTGTTCCTGGACGGACGCGGAAGTTTTGGGCACGATAGTAACCATCGCGTTCATAAACAAAAGTTATTTCCTCATTCGCAGAAGACCGCACCACCACCGATGCGCCGGAAATAGGATCGCTCTTTCTATCTGTACCGAAAGCGACAGTTTTAGTAACCCTAATGAGCTGATCTACGTTTAAATCATTTAAATTGGCTTCAATCACAATGCGCGCTTCGCTATTTTCCAGCTCTAGATCGATCACTTTTTCACAGGCGGAAAATAAAACAGTCAGAAGCGCCAATATTGTAAGTAGGTTTCTTTTCATAATATTAAAACTTAAAATTCCAGGTAACTGATGGTATAATACCAAATAATGCAATCTGATAGGCTTCTGTTATATTGGGATTGTCTTCATTTTCCCTAAAGTCCACAATATAGGCATTGCGTCGGTTGTAGGCATTATATAGCCCAAATGTCCAGCTGGAAGTAAAACGTTTGTTTGATTTTTGAGGTTCATACGTTGCAGACAGATCCAAACGATGGTAAATTGGCGATCTATGGCTATTTCGCTGAGTATAATAAAATAATGTGGTATTGTTTAAGTCATATTTCCCTGCTGGATAAGTAACTGCATTACCACTGTTGAAAATAAAATTTGCCCCCAAAGACCATTTATCCGACAACTTATACATGGTCACCAAGGAAAGATCATGGGTACGATCCTGCCGGGCATTAAACCAGGCTCCCTGGTTAATTCCATTAAACTTTCGCTCACTCTTCGATAAAGTGTAACCTATCCATCCACTTAGTTTACCACTATTTTTCCGTAGCAATAATTCAAGACCATATGCACGACCCTTACCAAAAAGAAGTTCTCCTTCAAGCAATTCGTTAGCCTGGAGATCAGCGCCGGTGCGAAAGTCGATCTGATTGGCCATGGCCTTATAATAGGATTCCACTGAAAATTCATAAGCGCTACCGTTGAAATTTCGAAAGTATCCGAAAGCAATCTGATCAGCGAGCTGCGGTTTGATATTCAAGCTGCTCAACACATACTGATCTGTAGGAAGCGCCGAAGTGGAATTGGTTAATTGATGCAGATTCTGCGCCATCCGATTATAGGAAAGTTTAATACTGCTCAGGGAATTTAAAAGTAGGCTTGCAGATAGCCTGGGTTCCAGATTGATGTAATGCTTCGCTACCGTTCCCTTTCCAAAATATTGTTCGTCAATAACATCTCTGTCGTCATCAAAACGATAGAAAGTACCTGGCCCCATCACCATAAAATCCGACAATCGGACACCATACAGTAAGGAAAGGCGATCGTTGGCTTTCCATTCATGAGAAAAATAAGCGCTTACATCCCAGCCTTTACGCTTTTCAATGCGAATCGAATTGACATTGGCATCTTTGTCAGCAGCTAAACTTGCAGGTCGAATATTTTGGTTCAGCGCATTTGCGCCAAATCGTATTGTGGACCTATTGGATGGGTAAAAAGAAAAATCCTGTTTGAGATTCCAATTCCCAATTTTAGAAGCGATATCAAAGTCACCGCTATTACCATTGACGCCAACATTGTAATTAAAATCACTGTAAATTAAGGAGGTATTACTAAACAAGCGATCATTGAAAATATGATTCCACCGCACAGTAGCTGTTGTATTTCCCCAGTTAAAACCAAATTTATCTGAAAAACCCAATTCATCCTTTCCAAAGTAACCCGAAAGGAAGACTTTATTTCGTTCGTCAATCTTATAGTTTAGTTTAGCATTTAAATCATAAAAATATAATTTACTCTGCTTCACATCCTGATCATTTGAAAGTTTGAGAAAAAGGTCCGCATATGTACGCCGGCCACTGAGCATGAATGATCCGCGATCATCAGGCAAAGGTGCCGATACCTTTAGGCGCGATGCAATAAGACCAACACCGCCTTCAGCAGAAAACTCTTTCTGATTTCCATCCACCATCGTAATATCCAAAACGGAAGATATTCGTCCGCCATATTGGCTTGGTATCCCACCTTTGTACAGCTGCACGTCTTTAACCGCATCAGAATTGAAGGTGGAAAAAAAACCTAAAAGATGAGCGGCATTATAAACAATTGCTTCATCCAACAAAATCAGATTCTGATCTCCCCCTCCACCACGAACAAAAAAATTTGTGCTTCCCTCGCCTCCACTCTGCACACCGGGCAGCAGCTGTATCGTCTTGAGCAGATCTTTCTCGCCAAATAGTACAGGTACGTTTTTTATCTCTTCCATACTAAATTTGAATGATCCCATCTGTGGACTACGCACATTTTTATTGCGTTGAACGCCCGATACAACAACCTCTTGCAATGCATTCTGGTTGGGTATGAGTTCGATATCATTCTTCATTGATTCATTTAAGGAGATTGTTTTTGTCTGAGTTTCGTACCCCACATAACTGAAAGTCACGATCCGCTCTCCTGCTTCGAGTACTAGGGAATAGAACCCATAATTGTTTGTTGACGTTGCTCGCTCTGTATCCTTTTCTGAGACAACTGCACCGATTAGAGTCTCACCTGTATTTGCATCTTTCACAATGCCAGAGAGTACTTTCTTTTGGGCTAAACCAGAAAAAGCACTTAGCATAATGAGTGTAGTTAAAATGAAATTTTTGTCAAACATACGGCTACCTTTAAAAATTCAAAATCAAATATAGTTTATTTAAACTCTAATTTAGTATTAAATAACACTACTTTTTTAAAAAATAATAAAGACATGACCGAATTGTAGTACAAAAACGACGAAATATTTTCTATGCACGCTATTTCATATCAAAAGCATACAATTGATATTCAGCATTATAAATAAATGAATAAAGAATAATTTTTAAAATAGAGATAGGTTAAACTTATCTCAATCCTTTTTGAGATATTGTTCAAGATGGGTCACATCTTTCATATCAATCAGGGTATGGTGATGGTGATCGAGCTTAGCAAGTAATATTATTAATAAATCGCGTTCTTCGTTTGAAAGGTTGCCGATCAGGATATTACCTACCGTTTTCATGTTAGGCAGCACCTTAAACAGTTCAGCACGGCCAGCATTGGAAATACAGATTGGTTTGGCTCTTTTATCGGAGACTTTGGGTGCTTCTTCGATTAAACCAAGTCGCATTAATCGACGGATGACTTCTGTACCAGAAGCTTTTTCGACAGCATTTTTCCTAATCAGTTCTGTCTGAAGTAGCTTATCATAAGAGAACAACACCATTAGAAAGGTAAAATCTTCCGGAGTCTGCAGATGGGTTCCTTCGAATGCTAACTTTATGTAATGTTTCGCATAACGATTCATCATCAAAAGAAGTTTACCCAAATCTTCTGCCGGGACATCTCTTTCTGTGACAATAGCATGCTCTCCCCCAACTTTACGTGTCTGGGTCATCCCAATTGAATTTTTGAGATACATGTATTTTAAAAAATCAGTGAGCGTACCATTCACCGATTCATTGGTACAGTAATCCTCTAGCTCTTCAGCTATTTCGATCAAAAGATCTTTTCTTATCATCACAACTTTCTCTGCTATACAAATGAAAGATTTTTATTGCGAAAAAAAAAGTAAAAGGTTTTTGTATCAGTTTCTATTTGAACGACTGATTATTAAAATTGATCACTTTGATCTTATAAACAGCCTAAAATTTTGAAGGCGTTTCTATATATATCATTATTGTTACTTATCATCCACTTTCTTTTCGCCAATCACTACATCACCGAGAATGGATCTTAAATACCCTTCAAAAGCTATATTCAATCCTTCAATAATAATTTTATCGTGTGAATTGATATCGCCAATTATTTTCTTATCATCATAAGCATCACCAACAATTGCCAAAACACAACGCCCGCTGTGTTTTGAAAAAAGCCCAACTCCTATTATTTCTTCACCAAATTTCACAAACCAGGTTTCTTCCTTATGGTCTTCCGTCGTATTTGGTATGTGTATAGCCGTAGGACAGGTCAAACATACTGCGATTTTGATAAAAGCGGCAATTATTGACAGACAGGTAATTTGTCCGGATACTGAGTATGCCGCCGCGTGTCGCATTAAAGACTTCACAGCGGTCGAATGAAATTTCGCTACAGTCGGAAATATACACATTGTGATAATAGGTTCCGCTTTCGCCCTGTGGAATTTCAAACTGACCGAAACCTTTTATTTTAAGCCCCTCGAAGGTAACTTTTGAGGAATTAGTGAGGTTGATAAAATTCCTTCCTGCCACATACTGGTACAAACCGCCGTTGTTCGAATAGAATTTGATATTATTTGCCTGATCAATCTGGATATTTTTGATTGCATAAAATCCATCAAAGTATACATTCAATCCTTTAACAATAGCAAGGTTCACAAGCTTCTGAAATTGTACAGTATTATCTGTGATCGTGGCACTGACGCCAAAATACCGGACATCGATCTGATCCGCAAATTCGTGTACCAGCTTGTTACTTTGAACAGCAATAACTCGACCACCATCATCTGCTCCAGGATCTGGACTTACCGGAGCTAAATAATAAATAATCGGTGCCGCTGTATCTCCTTTTTCGTGATACCCTAACAACTCCACCCCATCGTAGGTACCGTTTTGCAATGCTGCGATTTCAATTGCAGATAAAGCACGCATATCTGCCATCGTGTTCTTAACTAAAAATTGATTTGCCATAATTCTTTTCTTTTAAAATATATAGCAAAAGTAGGCGGGCCGAAGCTGCTATCTGAGGAAAAGAAGGGGTATGTAAGCGGTAGTGAGGAGATACCGAAAAGTCTAGGGTAAGAAAATTTTTCATTTATTGTATTAGCTACAAACACATTTGTGTAGTTTTTAGCTACAGTCCTATATCATATTCAGATATTTTATAATATTACATAAAAACCAAATTTTAATGAAAACAATAAAATTTACATTATTTATCATTTCATTGTTCTTTTTGTCGTGCTCGAAAAGAAACGATTCAATAACGATCAATGAAGACAAATCTATTAGCAAACTTAAAGCAGCGGTTGTTACGCCGACCCCAAGTCCAAACGCCTACATATCTAGGTTCGAAAGTGAAAATACAGACTTGGATTCAATGAAACCTGGTACATTCCATAAATTAAGAGGAGATCTTACTAAGGGGCCCCATTGACACTATAGTTACTGCAAATTTAGCACCAGGGCAAGAAGCTTATGGATTGACCAAATTTCCCTTTGTGAAAGGAAAAGAATATACACTAACTTTTCCAATAAACTTGGAAGGTTATGATGACAAATCATTTCTTGAGGTATCTTCAAAATCATATTTTCCTGAAATTGAAATATATACAATTAAAAACTTAAATGGATCAGGGTTATTTACGCAATATATAAATCCACCACTAAAATCAACGAATGATGTATTTCAGAAGATATCAATACCAGGTCCTCAAGATATCAACAAGCATCAAAGTAGAACAATAACGTTAAAATTTATTCCGGACGCATGTTTTCAATTTATAGGCTTTAAATTTCGCTCTAACGTAAGTAAGAATACTAAGATTCATTTGAAGACTCCAACGATTAGTGCAAAATCTTTAATGGAATTTGTTGCAGAACCTGAACAATGTATTGGAACTACTCAAGTTGTAACTTACCGAACATCCTCAGGATATGTAATAAATGAACCTGTGAATTGGTACGTCAAAGGAGATTTAGAAATTATTGGAAGTACCAATGGAGCAAACGTAACTGTAAAAAGTAAAGGAACAGGTATTGGTACAGTAGGATACTACCCTTGCGATTCGAGTCTAGGAAGTTTTGAGTTTAATATAAAACCTCCAAAAGAAGACTTTGAAATTTCAGGAAAGCCCATCGTCCGTCCATTAGAGACCTTAGTTTATTATCTTCCTGCTGATATAGGTTTATCAAACATAACTTTCCAGGTAGGCGGTGCAACCGTATTAGGTACAACCGAAAATAGTGTGAGAATTCGTGTTCTTAATAAAGCATATGATAGTTTACCTATTGTATCTATTACAGCAACGGGTAATACTAAATGCGGTCTTTTTACAAAAACACTCTATCCGGACGTAGTTGAGAATTAATATTAAAATAAAACAACGAAGCTTAGTAGAGCTTCGTTGTTTTAAACCTTCTGCATATTCCGGAGTAAATTGGTTCTTCATCAATTTTGGTGAATTAGGCTGATTTAGCAAGAACCATTTTTCTTAATAACTCAAAGCCTGCCTTCCCATACATTTTCCTTTTGATGTTTTTTATTCGGTTTACCTGGCCTTCAACTTGACCATTGCTTATGGATGTTATCACAGCATTATTAACTGCCTGATAGTCCTTTATGAGGTTTTTAGCAAAGTTTTTCAAACCACATTCTGATTTTATCGCCTCATCAATCCAATTTTTTAACAGACCGTCCTGTTTGCTCTGAAACAATCGCTTAAAACCCTTTACCTGCTGCTCCAATTGTTTTATCTGCGGAAATTTATCAAACAGTAATTTCAAAAATTCCTTGTCATCATTTCCCTTAATTTGCTCTAATTCCATATAGAGCATCAAGGAGAGCCTCGCCGGTGACCAGGTTTTTGCTACTATGGGAGTTACTGTTTTGGTTCTAGTGAATGGCTGCATTTGATAAACTTCGTTCATCTTGTGGCAGAACTGTGTGTATTTTCCGTTGAAACCCATCTCTACAATTGTTTCATGCAGTTCGCGGTATGTTTTACCTCGGTTCTCTTCCATCAAGAGAAAGTTAATAAAAGCGTCCAGGTTGGTTGAACTTCTGGATTGCCTTTTTGTAAGTGAGTCCATTAAAACGTATCTTCTAACAGTGCCACGCGCGAGCTTCGTAATTCTGGCAATCTGTCTTAGCGTAATACCGTTTCCGTGTAGCTCTTTAACTTTGTCAAAAAGATACTTTCTAGCGACACTAATATTAGCCGTCAAAATGTTCGGCTCTACGATTTCTAATACTCTCTTAGCTGGCTGCTCAGTCTCAGCTGATGTAGATCGTTCGCTTTTGGGATCATTGTAAAGCTTAAATATCTCCCTTAGTTCTTTTCCTTTTGATTGAAAAATCCTTTTGGTTGCTTCTCCAAGGTTCAACAGTAAGTGAAAGCGATCTGCAACCTGGTTGGCTTGAGGGGCGCCCGCTTTTATACCCAAAGCATATGGTCCATATCGATCCCTGGAAACTGTTTTTATTTCCGGATGCTTTTTTAGCCATTCGGCGAGGGTGCCCGATTCACGATCGGGCAGCAGGTCGATAACTTCTTTTCTTTTTAAATCAACAATAACGGTTCCGTAGGTCCTTCCTTTTTTGAAAGCCCAGTCATCTACGCCAATTACACCAGATGTTAATGAATTAGGTTGTATATTGACTCTTTTGATCACCCGTAAAATAGTGGACGGGCTGACAGGTAGTCCAACATAACCGCTTATTGATGCGCCTTTATTTCCGCCCAGTTCAAGTGCCATTTTAAAAAGAAGATCATTAGAGCGCATAAGTCTTCTATAATAAGGCTTGATTTCACAGTGGAAGCGTTCAGTAAAAATCTTTCTTGGGCAGGCTATATTGTCACAGAAATACTTTCTAGCACGCAGCTTGACTTTCGTTATATGACCGGAAATAGGAAGATCCAAAAGAGTCCTAAAATACCTACTGTGGATCCTAATACTTTTCTTTTTGCAAATAGGACAAACTGAATATTTTTGATAAGCACATGTATTAATACAAAGTTCTCCTGGAGAGGAATATATTGTGTGAGCTTTTAGCTGTAAATTAGAAGGAAGGATAAAATGTGGAATCATGACATAAAAGTATAATAATAAATTACACATTATTATCCATATATTTGTTTGTTTTCAAAAAGAAATATCGTGGGAAAATCAGTCTTAAAAATTCAAAGATCAGAGGCAGGAGAAATAAAAAAATTATTAAACACAAATGATGCTTACGTTGTCGGCGTAAGACTGTATTTGGTATATCTGGTTGCCTTGGGACATTCAAGCAGACGGCTATCGGAACTCCACAGTATCAGTTTCAAGCAGATAACAAATTGGGTGCATCGATTTGAAAAGGAAGGTATAGAAGGATTAAAAGATAAGAAAGGACGAGGGAGGCGTAGCGGGTTGTCGGAAGAACAGCTGGAAAGAATCAAAGAGCTGGTAATAAAAGAAACGCCATTGAATCATGGATATCAATCAGAAAAGTGGACCGGACCTCTTTTGATACAGTGGATTAAAAGAGAATATGGTTTAGTATATCAAAAGGCGCAAATTTATAACTTGCTAGCCAAGGTTGGAATTATCTTTGAAAAGAAACTTGGCCTAATATCTAAAGTGTAATTATTTGTTGTACTTTCACCAAAATTGATGAAGAACCAGTAAATTGACCCCATGATTCCGGCACTTTGCACTGGAGTATATGCGCGATTCCATTGAGTTATCGCATGCCATTCCGGCAGATGTTGACCCCCTAATAAGATTTAGATGGATTTATTCCGGACCATACTGACCCCCTTGGTTATTTTGATTTATTTGGGATAAGATTTTTAAGAGTTATTCCAATGGCCGGTAAATCAAGACCCATGAGTCAGATAAAACAATTGATAAGATTGAAACAGCAGGGCTATGCCATAAAAGCGATAGCACGTTGTTTATCACTGAGTAAGAACACCGTAAAGACCTATCTTTTCAAGATCGGTCAAGCAAAGCTCAACATGAACGAGCTGCTGGAACTGGAGGATCCGATTCTCGACGGGCTTCTGAATGCCGGTAATCCAGCCTATCGTGATGCCCGGTTTGAGGATTTCAAAGAGCGGCTTTCCTATTTTCAGCAAGAACTCGGCCGTCCCGGTGTTACCCGTAAACTTCTTTGGGAAGAATATAAGCAGAGCGTGTCGGACGGCTATGAACTTTCACAGTTCTGTTTCCACCTGGGGCAATATCTCAAAGTACAGAAGCGCAGCTCGATGGTCATGGAACATACGCCAGCAGATAAACTTTATATCGACTTTTCCGGCAAGAAGCTTCATTTTATCGATGGCAATACCGGTGAGATCATAAATTGTGAGATATTTGTGGCCTGTCTTCCTTTTTCCAATTATTGTTATGCCACAGCTGTGCCGAGCCAGAAGACACCCGACTTTTTGGACGCGCTGGATAAATGTATACAGTTTCTTGGCGGGGTGCCAAGATGTATCGTTCCGGACAATCTTAAGTCTGCGGTTATAAAAAGTGACAGGTACGAACCGGAAATCAACCGCTGTATGGAAGATCTGGCCAATCATTACGGTACTGTTATCGTTCCTGCACGCGCTGGAAAGCCCAGGGACAAGAGTGCCGTAGAAAACCATGTAAAGATCATTTATACGCAGGTATTTGCCAAACTTCGAAACAGGAGCTTTTTCTCATTATCAGCCCTCAACAGCGCCGTTGAAGACTGTGTATTGAAGCTGAACCAGACGCGTATGCAGAACAGGAGTTATTGTCGGCAGGAACGGTTCCTCAGCTGTGAAAAACATCTTCTGTTACCATTACCCGAGCATCGCTTTGCACTAAAATATTATGCGGAGCTTAAGATCGGTGAAAACGGGCACGTCTATCTTGGCAGGGACAGACACTTCTATAGTGCCCCGAGTTGCTATATCGGAAAGAAAGCACAGGTTATCTACACCAAGAATCTCGTGCACATCTTTGTTGGAGGAAAACAGGTTGCCCTGCATCAGAGGAGCCCAAAACAGAATGCCTACACCACCCTGGAGGAACATCTGGATGCCAGGTACCGTGAGTTCAGAAAAAGGAACCCTGCCCATTACCTTACAAGAGCAAATGCCATATCTCCGGTATTCAGTGAACTGGTACAGATGATCTTTGACCAGAAACGCCATCCTGAACAGCTTTACAGGACATGTGACGGACTGTTCAGGCTTCAAAGAACCTACAGCGACCTGTTTATAAAGGCCTGCCAGGTGGCTATTACTCATCGCCAGCTACGGTATAAGTTTGTTGAAGGCCTTTTAATAACCGGCATGGTAAACTTTCCGGAGCACCAGGGCGCACAGATCGAAAAAAAACTTCCCCTGCATGAAAATATCAGGAACCGGGGGTATTATTCATAACATAAAAATCAATTACAGTGAACATCGAACACAACATGAAAAGTCTCCGGCTATTGGGCATGGAGCGTAGCTGGAAAGCGCTGGTGGAAACCCGTCGTATGACAGAACTTAACTTTGAGGATGGGTTGCAGCTGCTCTTGCAGTCGGAGCTGGACAGCCGGGAAGAAAAACGGTTTGACAGACTAAAAAGGAATGCTGCCTTTCGCTATCAGGCATCGGTTGAGGAGCTCAATATGGATCCCAAACGCGGTATGGACAAAGCCCAGATCGCTGACCTAATTACTGGCGGGTACATTGAAAGAGGTGAGCCGCTACTGATATCGGGCGCGACGGGGTGCGGAAAAAGCTTTCTGGCCTCAGCCCTTGGTTTAAAAGCATGCTCACAGGGAAAAAAGGTCTTATACTTCAATCTACAGAAGCTGCTCCAGCGAACCAAGATTGCCAGACTGGAAGGATCAATGCACAAACTTCTGGACAGGATTGCAAAAGCTGACCTGCTGATCCTGGATGACTTTGGTCTTGTAAATCTAGACCAGCAGCAAAGGCTGGACCTGATGGAAATTATTGAAGATAGGCATGCCAGATCATCGACCATTATAGCCAGTCAGCTTCCCGTAGCAAGCTGGTATGATGTGATTGGGGAAGATATAATCGCCGACGCTGTATTGGACCGGATTGTACATACTTCACACCGAATTGAACTTAAGGGTGAAAGTCTAAGAAAAAAAAGGTAATATTGTCAGGCTATTGGTAAAAATCCCCCAGATAACCAAAATCAGAGGGGTCAGTATCGCCGGAAAGGGGTCAACATCAGGTTCTTCCCCACTTTTGGTGGTAATACCATCATATTTGTCTTCAATTAGCGTTCATATTTTAATGAATGCATCAAAACTTGTTTTTTCGGACGATGGTGATAACTTCAGGATTATATCAGTAGATAACCAGCAAGATGTACTGGTAGTTTATGTGCAGAGTACTACCCAAAGTGCTGTCTGCCCAAACTGCTGCATCACTTCGAAAAGAATCCACAGCTATTACACCCGCAAGATCACAGACCTTCCTGTCTTCGGTAAAACTTCCAGAATTATTCTTCGCTCTCGTAAATTTTATTGTCATCAAGACGAATGTCCGTTCAAAATATTCACCGAGAGGTTCGAGAGTCATTTCAGGCCATATAAACGGAGGACTGAGCGTCTGGAAAGTAAGATCAGACAACTTGGGCTTCTTGCCGGAGGAAGGCCTGCTCAGCGGATTTGTACCATATTGTCGATACCCACGAGCGATACGACTATACTACGGTT
>Ga0209934_1000128_pt1 | contig 260045 bp, 225 predicted proteins | sample ThiBiot_750_plan_2_FD_183950 | JGI IMG/M metagenome (GOLD analysis project Ga0209934, IMG submission 183950) | Wastewater bioreactor microbial communities from Cape Town, South Africa - Thiocy_expt_750_plan (SPAdes) | ecosystem: Engineered > Bioreactor > Thiocyanate-remediating >...
TAATAGGTATGTCGCTTGTCGACAAAACGCCGATCAGAGACCTTTTTGACAACACCGAAAACCAAGATATCAAAGAACTAAACAATATTCAATTGAAAATCAACCTAATTTAACCGGACACTAGTGATAAGTTATAAGTCGTTATAGGTTATCAGTGACAGGTTATAAGTTTTTGCACCTTTGCTCCTTGTGCGTCTTTGCGTGAACCGTGGCTGTGTGTACGCAAAGACGCAAAGTTGGTTTTGAGTGCGACCATTGGCTATTCACCATTGACACTTTTGAATTTTGACTTTTGACTTTGGAATTTTGACCTCATTCGCCGTTTCATTCTCGAAAACGACTCAGGCGCTATGCCTAAATAACTCGCAATATATTTCTGCGGCACACGCGCTACCAACTCCGGACGGTGCTGCAGCAAATAAGCATACCGTTCTTCAGGCGACAATAAAATAAACCGTTTCAATTCTTCCTGTGCCTGCCCCAGATCGGCTTCTATCATTTTTCCAATGATCCCGCGCAATGCCGGTATCTGTTCCAGCATTTCCTCGCCTCCGTTCATTTCCCCACGGATGAGGATACTTTCTTCCAGGCATTCCAGGTAATGGTCGGAAAAGAGATTTTCGGGGCCTGCCGAAAAGGAGACCACGCCCTGGTGTTCGGTAAAGAAATTGGTCGTTTTTTCCATCCCGTTATCGTTCACATATTGACGGATGCAGCCTTTCAACACAAAATAACAATAGTTCAGTGCCTGCCCTTCCCGGATCAGTAGGCTTCCTTTCGGAAAAGCAATTGTTTGCAATTCTTCCATCAATTGCGGCTTATGCTCTGCCAATGCCGGAAATCCGTCAAGGAACAGCTCCAGCTCATTTTTACCGGGATCTGCATTGGCGCTCATACGCACAAGTTTTATGAAAGATAAAGAAAGAAATATTATCAACAATCATGTGTGAATTAAGGAAATCCAATAGTTTTATCGCATGAAACGTTTGTTGTTTTCTGTGATGATTGTATGCGGTTGTTGCCTCCCATCACAAGCCCAGACCGTGAAGGAACCAATACCTTATACGCAGGACTGGGCCAAACCCTATGCGCCATTCCGCATCGCAGGCAACCTGTATTATGTGGGCACGTATGATCTGGCCTGTTACCTGGTTACTTCGCCGCAGGGACATATCCTGATCAATACCGGCCTGGCGGCTTCAGCCGGCATGATCCGGAAAAATGTGGAGCAACTCGGTTTTAAATTCGGTGATATAAAAATATTACTGACCACGCAGGCACATTACGATCACTTGGGTGCCATGGCCGCCATTCAGGACATGACCGGGGCGCGTTTCTTCGTCGACCGCGGCGATTCGGCAGTGGTGGTCGATGGCGGTACTTCGGATTATGCATTGGGTGGCGACGACCCTGTTTTTCGACCCGTACGTATCGACAAATTACTCAACGACGGCGATACCATCAGCCTCGGCAATAACCACCTGAAAATGTTGCATCATCCGGGGCATACGCAAGGCTCCTGCAGTTTCCTGCTCGATGTTAAAGATGAGCAGAAAACCTGGCGTGTCCTTATCGCCAACATTCCAACGATTGTTACCGACAAACATTTCAATGATATTCCCGCCTATCCGCATATCGCCGAAGATTACGCTTATACATTGGATGCCATGAAGGCGCTTCGTTTCGATATATGGGTGGCTTCACATGCCGGCCAGTTCGACCTGCACAGAAAGCACAAGCCCGGTGTTCGCTATAATCCCGCTGCTTTCAGCGATCGCGCAGGTTATGATGAAGCGCTCAAAGAGTGTCGCGAAGACTTTCAAAAGTCGACATCCGGCAAATAGAGCAAAGGGGATTGTTTCAGAGCAAAACCCGTTTCACCGGCGTCCGGTATTTTGATAAAACAGAGAGACTGGTAGGGGAGCAGCAGATGAATGCGATTAAATAACTAGCCTGTTTTTATCCGCCGGAAAAATTCGTCTCTGTAGCTATTCCCCAGTGGAATGACAGCAGTGCCGGTTTCAAGCGTATTGCCATTGATGGCGTTGATGCGCGATAACTGTACAATGTAGGACCTGTGTACACGCATGAACGATGCGGCCGGCAGCATTTCTTCAAATGTTTTCAGTTGCATGCCCGCCAGCAGCCGTTTGCCATTCGTCATGTAAAGCGAACAGAAATCGCGCTCGGCCTGTATATAAATGATATCTGCGAAAGCTACGTTGATCAGCTTCAGGTTTTGGCGGAGAAAAAAATGATCTGTTTGAACCGGTGCCGGTTTTGCATGAAGCTGCAACCGTTCGCGCACACGTTGCACCGCCTGGTAGAAACGTTCAAAATTGACCGGCTTTAACAGGTAGTCGACAGAATTTAATTCAAATCCTTCCACCGCATGATTATCATAAGCGGTGGTGAAAATCACGAGTGGCGGGTTCCGCAACGAACGCAGGAATTCCGTACCCGTGATCACCGGCATGTGGATATCCAGAAAAAGCAGATCTATTTCGTGTTCGTACAAGGCTTCCGTTGCTTCAGCAGCGTTGCGGCATTCCTGTACCAGTTGAAGTTCGGGCAGCTTCGAGATATGCACTTTCAACACGTCACGCGCAATCGGTTCATCGTCTATTATAAGGCATTTGATTGGGGTCATGTCAGTGTTAATTGAATGGTTGCCGTGTATGTATCGCTGCTGGTCCTCACTTCGTAATAGTGAAGCTCCGGATAGTAGAGGTTGAGTCTTTTATGGAGGTTGTTCAACCCGATGCCTCCTGCTGTTTCAGGTTGATAATCGGGAGAGATGGTATTGGTGACACTGAAATACAAGCCGGCCTTCTGTACTTCAAGATGAATGAGTATAAACGATCCCGGTTGATCAGGGCAAAATTTAAAGGCATTTTCCAGCAGGGGCATGAAGAGAATGGGCGCGATCTGGTAGGCGTGCTGGTCGATCGAATGGGTAAACTCCAGCGTTGTATAGTTTAACCGTACCCGTTCCAGTTCTGCATAATCCGCCATCAGTTTGATCTCCCGGCCAAGCGCCATGTATTGCTTGTTGGATTCGTAAAGCAGGTAGCGCAGCAGGTCCGACAAACGTGTCACCAGGCTGGCCGATTTTTCCTGTTTGCCGGAAAGAATGAGCCCGTAGATATTGTTCATCGAATTGAACAGGAAATGCGGATTTAATTGCGCTTTCAAAAAATTAAATTCCAATTCAATATTTTCTTTTGCCAGTTGCAATGCTTTTGTTTGCTGCCGCCACCCGTTCAGCGCAAATTTAATACAGAGCGGGATACTCAGCATCAGCAGCAGCGATACCGGTGTGCCGAGCGTAACAAAACGTTTAAGAAAGATATTGATCAGATCAGAGGTGATCAGCCCATAGTACGCCGGTTGTGTCAGCCGCAGGTCGGCCAGGCATGAACTACATGCTGTTATCAATTGCTTTTCGGTCCACGCGTCTGCAAGGGTGTAAATAATCACTACCGAGACCATGATAAAAAAACTCAGTAGGTATTTTTTCTTCAAAACAAGCGGCCATAGCAGGTAAATGATGAAGTAGTATACACCGGCAGCAAAAAAGGTATTGGCCAGTATTAATAGTATCGTGAGCGAAAAAGGAAACTGGCTGTATACATTGAACGTGATAGCCGTTAGATACAGGCGTGCTGCAAAAAATAGTATCCAGAACAGCGCATGCATGGTCAATCGCTGTCTGAAGCCCGGATTATGCAGGAAGGAAATAGTCATATTACTTTTCTTTTTGCCGGCACGGCATTGCCGCCTGTAATTTTCCCGTAATAAAGATAGATGAACAAAATGGTTATGGCCGCTCCCGGAATGGATGGGTTACTGTTGATGGTTGAGGTTGACGGAGATTCCGGCCCATAAACAATAACAGCACAATGGCGAGGGATACTACCAATAAGTAAGGAGCTATCACATTCAGAAAATTGTAATCCGCAACATCGCCGGAAACAATAACAAGACTATCGGGTGTACTGCCGGGCTGTGTTCGTGGTATCAGCGCCTGTGCGTAGTTCCAGCCGCAATGCAAACCGATCGGGAGCATCAGGTTGCGCGTGCGGATATAGGCGAGGCCAAACAATAAGGAGCCCATTCCCGTGCAAAGCATGGTGGTGAAAATTTCCTGACCACTCATGCCTTGCTTCACATGCATGAGGCCGAAAGGAATGGCAATGGCCAGTTGTGCAATCCAGGGGGCATAACGTTGCAGCATCACCTGGAAGGGAAAGCCTCGGAAAACAGCTTCCTGCACAAAAGCCGACCAGAGACAGAAGGCAAATGTGAGCAAAATAACCGGAAGGGAAGGGTGATGATTGAACTGCCAACTGTCACCGGTCAACAAAAAAGTGATGAATGCGGTCACTAAAAGCATGCAAATCCCGCAAGCCAGTCCCGCAGCAAACTGTATTAAATGTTGCCTGCGTTGCGGAAAGAAGCCGCAACCAATGGTTGCCTGTGGCAGGGAACCGGTAAATGCCATGGCCACCAATACCGCTATGGCCAGGAAGAATGAAAAGTCATTCAGGATCGTGACGGTACCGGCGAGCAGGGTGCCCAGCCAGAGAATAATAAAATAAACGGATACTTTTATCCAGGCCGGCAATGTCTTTAATGCGCTGATCATCTTTTTTTAGTACAAATAGCGCAGAATGCGACAGTCTGCACAAAAGATATCTGCGAACAGTTAATTATTTCCGGCGAATGAAGCGTTGCGGGCAACGAAGAAAATCCGGCTCAACGGATTTTCTTCATCGGAAATACCTGCCTGCGTTCCTGGCCCTGCAGCGTGCCGCCGATCGATGCTACCAGCGAATCGGGACGGATCAGTTTGTAAGAGATCCATTGCGGAAAATCATGTGCAGGATTGGTAAACAACAATTCATTGTCCTTCACCACCGTGGCCGCAAAGCGAACAGGCTGGCCGCCATTCTGATCCTGTACGGTTGGAATATAGAAAAGGCTGTCACGTTCCCGGGTCAGCCGGATCGTTTCCATTGGTATCGTATCTTTTTCGTGCAAACGATAAGAGCGGCCGAGCAGCAAGCTGTCGTTTACCGTTTCCCATGTTTCAAAAATACTGCCTCTCGGGGTTTTGTATTCCCAGGTGCCGGCAAGCCATTTAGCCGGATGGGTCTGGTTGTGCATAAATGGCATCAACAGGCATAAGAGAATTGTAAAAGCGAAATGATTTCTTTTCATAAATGCATTCTTTTTGGTTTGGCAAAAAGAAGAAATAGTGTGCAGATCGAATTGGACAAATGCGTCATCAGTCCTGCGTACCGTAAAATAAGGAAGACATCCGGAGATTGTCGCCATAAAATTCACGTGGCGTATAGCCCGTAAATTCTTTGAAGTCGCGGATAAAATGCGCCTGGTCATAATATTCCCCGTCGTAAGCCAGTGCTGTAAAGGAGGAGAACTGTCCGTCGAGCAGGCGGCGGATCACGGACTGAAAACGGATGATCCGCCCGAGTTGTTTGGGACTCAATCCCACGCTTGCCGAAAAGCGTCGTTCCAGTTGGCGCCGGTCGATGGGCAGCGGCTGGCAGATATCTTTTACGGTTACCCGGCCATTTGCTTCGAGCAGCGTATCCACGGCTTTCGCCACTATTTCATCATATGACCCGAGCCGGAGATTCAAAAAGTTCTCGGTAAGGGCAATGCGGTCATGCACCGACGAAGCTGTATGTATTTGGCGTTCCAGCGCCAGGCCGTCTTCTCCGTACAATTGCTCCAGCGCGACTGCGCAATTTTCCAATTCCTTCAACGGAACAGAAAGCCAGGGAAGCAATCCTTCGTGCTGAAAACGAACGGCGAAAATAGCGGTCCTGCCCGTGGGTTCGATCGTCAAAGGACGCGTAAGTTGTCCGATCACAAAGGAGCGCGGCTGAATGATGCTGGTGTTATCGGGCAGGTATTGTTGATAAAGATCACCGAGATGGAAAATCATTTCCATGCGGCCATCGGGAACAATGGTTTGTTTCGTTGCCGGACTATCAGCGGTGTCGTCGAGTGTCCAGTAACAATCGATCAGATCGGAAAGGCCGGGTGATGGAGAAAAAGTCTGGTACTGCATGGAAAGGTAAATAGGAGTTGGTTTTCTTTTTTGGGCGTGTCCGCGCCTGCGGCGCGGCCGGGCTATGCAGGGCTTCGGTACCGGCTAAAGCCGGTACTTCCCCTTTCTATCCCTCACGCAGCAACGGCCGCTTTTGATTTGCGCGTCGCCTTTTCTTTAAAACTTCCTTTGATATCCTTAAAGGCCCATTCTGCCATGGCGCGGATCACCGGTTGCAATCCATGTCCCGCAGCGGTGAGCCGGTAAGTGACATAGGGGGGCACCACCGGCCGTGCCTCGCGGATCACGAGGTTGTCCTGCTCCAGTTGCTTGAGATGCTGGATCAGCATTTTTTCCGTGATGGCGGGGATGGCTTTTTTTAATTCGCTGTAGCGTTTGTCACCCGCCGCGAGATGATACAGGATGATCGGTTTCCAATAGCCGCCGATCTTTTCCATTACATAGGTCACCGGGCATTCGGCCTGCGCAATACGCTTATTAGCCTGAATAGTTGATTGTTCTTTCACTGCTGCCATGATACATACTTTGGGGTAAGTACTTGTAAAAAAGTAAGTACAAAGTTAGCTTTGCTTTTCAATAAAACAAATAAATACCATGAAGATTACAATTGCAGGTTCGCTCGGTAATATCAGCAAACCGCTGGCACAGACCCTCATCGCAGGTGGCCACGATGTAACAGTTATCAGCAGCCAGGATGCCCGTCGCAGCGACATTGAGGCGCTCGGTGCAAAAGCGGCTATCGGCTCCATCGATGACGCCGGTTTCCTGACCTCAGCCTTTACAGGCGCCGATGCTGTTTATACCATGACTCCGCCCAATCTCGGCGGACAAAACGTCAAAGCCAATACCGCGGTTGCAGGTGAGGCGCTCGCCGAAGCCATTCGCCGCAGTGGTGTTAAACGTGTGGTGATGCTGAGCAGTATCGGCGCCGATCTTCCCGAAGGCAATGGCCCGATCGGTGGTTTGTATGCCGTTGAACAAAGCTATCAGCAACTGAAAGAGGTGGCGGTTACTTACCTCCGTGCCGGCTATTTTTATATCAATTCATACAATGATATTCCGCTGATCAAACACCAGGATATTCTTGGCGGCAACTATCCGGCCGGTACCAAAATCCCCTTCGTTCATCCGAAAGACATCGCCGCAGCCGTAGCCAAAGCCTTACAGGAGCCGGGCAATGGTCATGAAGTGCGCTATGTGGTGAGCGACTACCGCACAGCCGCTGAAGTAGCCACGGAGCTCGGTACCGCAGTAGGTAAGCCCGGACTTCCCTGGGTTGAATTCACCGATGAACAATCACTGGAAGGGATGAAAGCTGCGGGCGTTCCCGAAGAAATTGCCGGCTTGTATACGGAGATGGGCGCAGGTTTCCGCAAAGGAATCATTCCCGCCGATTTCATTAAACAAGGCGCGCCGGTGACAGGAGCCATCAAGCTGGAAGAATTTGCCAGGGAATTCGCGGCGAGGTATAAGGTGTAAGGTGTAAGGTGTAAGGTATAAGGTATAAGGTGTAAGGTATAAGGTATAAGGCGTAAGGTTGGAATAGCCGTTATAGGTTTTAGGTTCCATACTTAAGGCTTTGCGCCTTTGCCTCTTAAGCGTCTTTGCGTGAACCGGCACCGTCCTTGGTCACGGTTCACGCATTGTGATTCCCGCTTTTGAATTTTGACTTTTTACTTTTGACTTAAAACAAGAAGGGCTGAATAACCTGGAAAGGTTGCTCAGCCCTGTCTTTTAGCCCTCTAAACCAGTTCAAAGAAAAGAAGATAATCTGCCGGTTTTTCAGTATTTCGATGAGTTACCCCCGCTTTTCGATGAATGCCCGTTTTTTATAGCCGGGAGGAAGGCATGAGGCTTAAGATGTAGGGTGTAGGGTGTAGGGTGTAAGGTGTTGGGTTGTAGGAAGACACGAACCAAGGCGGCTGTTTATTGACGATTCACCATTGACCATTCACGATTCACCATTGACCATTCACTCTTTTGAATTATACCCGAGCAATCTCAATGCATTCATCACCACCACCAACGTAGAACCTTCATGCGCCATCACCGCCGGTCCGATAGTCGTCACTCCGGCAATGGTGAGCGGCACAAGCAAGGCCACCATTCCCAGGCTGATGATCAGGTTCTGCCGGATGATTTGCCGCGACTTGCGGCTCAATCCCACGGCAAAAGGCAGTAGCGATAAACGATCGCCCATCAGGGCAACATCGGCGGTTTCCAGTGCCACGTCGCTTCCGGCTGCGCCCATGGCAATACCTACGGTACTACGCGCCATGGCCGGCGCGTCATTGACACCGTCGCCAATCATGGCCACTTTTTTCTCGCGCTTCACCAACGCTTCCATCGCCTGCACTTTTTGTTCGGGCAATAAACCGCCGTGGGCTTCATCGATACCGGTTTGCGCAGCTACGGCATCTGCTACATTTTGGTTGTCGCCACTTAACATCACCACAGTGCGGATACCTTCTTTTCTCAACAGGCGAATGGTTTCTTTGGCTTCCGCGCGTGGCGTATCCATCAATCCGAGCAGACCGATGTACTCCTCATTTCTCCGGATAAGTATGATGGTGTTTCCTGCTTTTTCCGCTTCATGCACTGCATCGGTTACCGCAACGGGTGGGTTTTCTTTTTCAAACAAAGCGAGATTACCCGCTGCTATTTTTTGTCCGTTGATCATCGCCTTAACGCCTTTTCCCTGTATGGCCTGTACCTCTTCCGCGGCATCGATCGTTGCGTTATTCAATTTTTCTTTTCCTCCTTTTACCACGGCCTGTGCCAGCGGATGTTCGCTGCCGGATTCGATGGATACCGCGATCTGCAGCAATTGCTGCTCTGATAATTGACCCGATAATGTTTTAATCAGTGTAAGCCGCGGTTTTCCTTCGGTCAACGTGCCTGTCTTGTCAAATGCCATAGCCTGCAAAGTTCCCAGGTCTTCCAACGGTCGTCCGCCTTTGATCAGTACACCGGCCCGTGCCGCACGTGCTATGCCGCTAAGTACTGCGCTCGGCGTAGAGATCGCCAATGCACAGGGGCTTGCTGCCACCAGCACCGACATCGCGCGGTAAAAACTTTCCCTGAACGATTCATCTATTACGAGAAATGCAAAGCAAAGCGATACCACCAATATCAATACCGAGGGGACAAAATATTTCTCAAACCGGTCGGTGAATTGTTGCGTGGGTGATTTTTGTGTTTGCGCCTCATTCACCATTTGTATCAGCCTTGCCAGCGTAGAGTCGGCGGCTTTGGCGGATACTTTTATTTCCAATGATCCATCACCGTTGATCGTGCCGGCAAATACCCGGTTTGCATCGGGTACCTTACCGCTTGTTTGTGCGTTTGCAGGGATAGCCATTTTTTCTGCCGGCATACTTTCGCCCGTAATGGGTGCCTGGTTCACGCTGCTGCTGCCTTTTACGATCACGCCGTCTGCCGCGATCTTGCTGTGCGGCTTTACGAGAATGATGTCTCCGGTTTGCAATGTTTCAACCGGCACTTCTTTGATTTGTCCATTTGCAGAAAGCAGGGCTGTTTTGGGCCGCAGATCAGCAAGGGAAGCGATGGATTTGCGTGCTTTTTCCAAAGCAAAATGTTCCAGCGCATGACCCAGGCTGAAGAGAAATAGTAACAACGAACCCTCAAACCAATTTCCCAATATCGCTGCGCCGGCAGCGGCTACCAGCATCAGGAAGTCTATTTCAAATCCTCCTTTGGCGATCGTCTGCACGGCTTCTTTCGCTGTATAATAACCTCCTGTCAGGTAAGCCACGCCAAACAAGGCCAATGTGATACCGGGGTGAACATCCGCCCATTTTTCCAATGCCCATGCCACGCCGGTAAACAGCCCGCAGATGAGACTGAAATATAGTTCACTGTTGGGCCCGAGCAGCCCTCCGTGGTGATGATCTTCTTCTCCGTGCGCGTGTGCATGATCATCCGTTGCCTGCTGCTGTGCAGGCTCAACAACGCTTAATCCCTCTTTTTTCAACAACAGCATTACTTCATCCCGGTTGGTTAACGTATTGTCGTATTCAATCAGGACATTTCCCGTACCCGATACTGAAGCGCCCAGTATTCCCTTTTTATTGCGTAGTTGTGTTTCAATAAGACTGGTCTGCCGCTGATGGCGAATGCCACGTACTTCAAGCAACAGGTGGCGATAACGTTCCGTGATGCGTGCGCCCGCTTCCTTCGCGATCTTTTCCACTTCTTTAATCGTGGTTACCGACGTATCAATGTGTAAACAAAGTTGCGCGGGTTGTGCGTCCTTCGCCGGTAGTACATGCACTTTCTCCAATCCGGGTTCATCTTTTAATTCTTCCAGTATGCGGCGGACACAGGCGTCTTTTTCGTCGGGAACGTCCGGCAACAGCAGGTCGATGTTCAGTTGTATTTTTTTCATGTTGATGTCAATACGTGAATGGTCAATCGTGAATGTAGCTTTGCTCCTTCTTTACTTGGCGCCTCTGCGTGAAAGCCGCGCGGATTCACGCAAAGCTGCATAAGAGGCAAAGGCGCAAAAAATACTTATAACTTAAAACTTACTACTTATTACTTTTTTCATGTTGATGTCAATACGTGAATGGTCAATCGTGAATGTTGCTTTGCGCCTTCTTTACTTGGCGTCTCTGCGTGAAAGCCTCGCGGAATCACGCAAAGCTGCATAAGGGGCAAAGGCGCAAAAAATACCTATAACTTAAAACTTACTACTTATTACTTTTTTGACTTTTAACTTTTGACTTTTGAATTAATGCCCGTGTGCGTCTTCACCGGAATTGGTCAGTTTAGCCAATACAAAAAACGCACCTTTTGTTACAATGCGGGCATTGGCAGGAATTTCCTGCAATAAAGTGATCTGTGTATAACCCACCTCCGTTGTGCCACGCGCAACGGGTACTTTCTTAAAATAAACAGTTTCTCCGGCTGGCGTTGCTTCTTCGTGGTCATGACCATGACCCGTTGCTTCTTTCTTCGCTCCGGGTTCATTGACTACAAACACATAGTCCTGTCCCTGGTACGTTACGATGGCATCGGAGGGAACCGCAGGTGTTGCAATTTTATCCAGACTGATCAGCGCCGTGATGCTCATGCCGTCGATCAGTCCCGTCTTATCACCGATCACACGCGCATGCACGCTCACCGCTTTTGTTTCATCTTCAAAGGATGATCCCAATGAATAAATCTCGGCGTCATATTCTTTACCGGGATTATTGGTCATTGTAAAATGAATACGCTGGTTGTTGCGCAGTTTGTTCAGGTCTTTTTCATAAACAAAAAGATCAAGGTGCAACTGGCTGTTGTCCACCACCTCCGCTACGGGCGTACTCACATCCACATAGCTACCCATTTTTGCAGTAACCGTGCTCACTACACCGGATATCGGTGTGCGCAAGGAGAGAACGGATATCAGTTTACCTGCGGATAATTTGTCCGGGTCAATGCCCATCAACCGCAATTGTTGCGACAAAGCCAGCCGCCTCGTATGGAGTGCTTGCCGCTCGGCTTCTGCCGCCTGCAGATTCTTCAGAGCGCCCGCATTGCCCTGGTTGAGTTCCTGCTGACGCTGGTATTCCTGCTCTGCCAGGCGGATCCGCGCATTCACCGTCAGGTAGTCTTCCTGCGTACGCATAAAATCAGGATTGCTGATGGTCGCTACTACCTGCCCTTTTTGTACATGACTGCCGGGTTGCACCAGCAGGGTTTTGATCGAGCCGGCATAAACGGGACTGATAACCGCCTTGTTTTGATTCGGCACTCTCAACGCACCGGTCGTCCGCAGCGATGCGGTCAATTGTTTTTCTTCAATAATACCGGTCTGCAAACCAATACTACGGATCTGCTCGCCGGTCATACTGATCAGCTCGCTGTGTGTTTCTTCTTCTTCCTGCACTGCGGGTGCCGCAGGCTTAACACTATCTTTTTGTCCGCAGGAAAAGAGCGCCAATGAAAGGATCAGTATCGGGAAAAAATATTTTTTCATAAAAGGAGAACTAAGGATGAAGGAAATAATCATAATGAATAACGGATTGGTTGTAGGCATTCAATTGCTCCAGGTAATTCCGTTGTATATCGATGGCCTGGCTCAGGTATTGGGATAATTCTGCAAAGCTGATCTCCCCCGCACGATAAGCCAGTCCTGCTGCACTGATGATGGCATCGGCCTGCCGCAGTCCGGCGGTTTCATAAAATTTCAGCAACGAATTATTTTTCTCTACTTCTTTGGCGGCCTGTTCTTTTTCCGTCTCAAATAGTTGTTGCTGATAAGCCAGTTGCTTTTGCTGCACTGCTACTTCCTGCTGCGCCGCTTTGACTTTTTGCCGCATGGCTCCTCTGCCAAATAGCGGAAATGCCGCGCTTACCGAAAAACCACTGAAGGGATCACGCATACCATAGAGACGCTGGCTGAAAAAACGCCCCGAGAATTCCGGTCGGTTTTCATTCCTGGCCACATTGACAGAGGCGCTCGCAATATCGATCTGCTGCTGCCGCAATGCCATTAGCGGATGCAGACTATCTATAGCGCCAAGCGGGGTCAGCTTTTCAAGTTTCTTGTCTTCAGCGAGATAAACCATGTTGGTATTCAGCAGTTGCTGGAGTGCACGTTGTTGTATTTCCATGTCTCTCATTACCTGCTGGCGTTGCGCTTCGATCTCCTGCAAGCGCACATTGGCCGCAATGCTGTCAAGTCCCGGAGTATCACCGGTTTTGACTTTGAGCGTGGCCGCCTGTGCAAGCGAGCGGTACAAACTATCCAGCCGCGCAAATAATTTTTGCTTGTCCTGCAAAAACCACAATTGATAGTATACCGCGCGCGTCCGCCGCCGGATGTCGGCATCGAGTTGTTTGGTATTGAGTTGATAGTAGGCCAACTCTTCGCTGTATACTTTCTTTTGTGCAGCGTACAACCCCGGCCAGGCAATGCTTTGCGTAACGCCGATTTTCAGGATGCCTTTGTTGTCGCTGGGGCGTACGTCTTCATTCTCGGCAAATACACCGGTCTTGGGCAACATACCGGCACTGCGGATAAGTGTTTGCGAACGGCTGATCTGCTGCTCATTGATGCCGTATTGCAGGTTGCTGCCCGATTGCTGCAGCAAGGGATCGATGCCGGTGCGCTGTTGCGCATTCAATGCGGAAAAAGAAAGCAACAGTCCGGCGATCAGTGCGGAAACCGGTGGTTTCATTTTTTTCTTTTTTACGGAGTAAAATAAAATATAGAGAAGGGGTAAAACGAACAGGGTAAGAAATGTTGCCGTTACCAATCCGCCGATTACAACGGTAGCCAGCGGTTTTTGTACTTCGGCGCCTGCGCCGGCAGACAAAGCCATCGGAATAAACCCGAGCGACGCTACGGTGGCGGTCATCAATACGGGTCGCAGGCGAATGCGTGTGCCTTCGATCACGCGCTGATAGATATCCTGCACACCTTCTTTTTGCAATTGATTGAACGTACTGATGAGTACGATTCCATTCAGCACGGCCACACCGAACAAGGCAATAAAGCCAACGCCGGCTGAAATGCTGAAAGGCATATCGCGCAGCAACAAAGCAAACACGCCACCGATGGCACTCATGGGAATGGCAGTAAAAATCAAAGCGGCCTCTCCGGCAGAGCGGAACGTAAAATAAAGCAACACAAAGATCAATGCCAGGGCAATGGGAACGGCAATCTTCAATCGTCCGGAGGCTTCCTGCAGATTTTCAAATGTGCCGCCGTAAGTATAATAATATCCGGTGGGCAGGAGCGAAGCGGCATCCAGCTTTTCCTGTATATTTTTTACCACGCTGCTTACATCACGGTTGCTAACGTTGAAGCCGATCACAATTCTCCGGCGGCCATCTTCCCGGCTGATCTGCGCCGGACCTTCGCGGAACTCGACACGTGCTAATTGTGATAAAGGAATTTGTCCGCCGTCCGGCAGGGATACAAAAAGATTGCTTACATCTTCGAGTGAACGCCGGCTGGCGCTGTCGAGCCTCACCACCAGGTCAAACTGTCTTTCGTTTTCATAGATCACACCGGCAGATTGTCCGGCAAACGCGGTGCTTACAGTCTGGTTGATGTCTGCCACATTCATTCCGTAGGAAGCGAGTTTTGCCCGGTCATAATCGATCGTGATCTGCGGGAGACCTGTTGTTTTTTCAATTTGCGGAACAGAAGTGCCGGGCACGCTGCGGATGACCTTCGCTACTTTTCCGGCCAGATTCGCTAAGGTGTCGATGTTTTCTCCGAATATTTTCACCGCCACATCCTGGCGGATGCCGGTCATCAGTTCATTGAAACGCATTTGTATCGGTTGGTTGGCTTCGAAGAAAACACCGGGAATGGTTTCCAGTTTTTTACTGATCAACCGCGCCAGTTCGTTGTAGTCTTTTGTTGTTGTCCATTCGCTGACCGGTTTCAGTACAATGATCAGATCGGATGCTTCGGGAGGCATGGGGTCGGTGGGCACTTCGGGTGAACCTGTTTTGGCTACCACCATTTTTACTTCGGGGAAGGAACGGATGATGCGGCTTGCCTGCATGGATGTTTCAACGCTCTGGCTCAGCGAAGTTCCCTGCGGCAGGATGCAGTGAAAAGCATAATCACCTTCGCGCAACTGCGGAATGAATTCGCCGCCCATGCGGCTGAAGAGCCAGATGCTTGCAATGAATAATACCACCGTAACGGTTATCACGGCTTTGCGGAAACGCATGGCCAGTTGCAGCAGTGGCATATATCTTTTTTCCAGCCAGCTCATCATGCGATCTGATACAGATCTTTTTTGGGAAATACGTTTCGGTAAGATCAATGCCGACATCATAGGAATATAGGTGAGGGAAAGCAGCAGGGCACCGAGAATGGCAAAACTCACGGTCTGCGCCATCGGGCGGAACATTTTTCCTTCAATACCGACCAATGTCAGCACCGGTATGTATACAATCAAAATAATGATCTCGCCAAATGCGGCGCTGTTACGGATCTTGGAAGCAGATTGATAAACCTCTTCATCCATCTGTGCCTGCGTGAGCGGTTGTTTGTTTTTACGAATGGCCAGGTGATGCAAGGTGGCTTCCACAATGATCACGGCACCGTCAACGATCAGACCAAAGTCAATGGCACCGAGGCTCATGAGGTTGGCGCTTACGCCAAAGGCGTGCATCATGCCCAGCGCAAACAATAATGACAGCGGAATGGCGGAGGCTACAATCAGCCCGGCGCGCAGATTGCCCAAAAACAAAACCAGCACCAAGATCACGATCAGTGCGCCTTCCACGAGGTTGGTCTTTACGGTTCGGATGGCGCGATCGACCAGGTCGGTTCTGTCGAGAAACGGTTCAATGATCACGTCTTCCGGCAATGAACGTTGAATGGTGTTCATCTTTTCTTTGACACGTTGCACAACAGCGGCAGAGTTGGCGCCTTTGAGCATCATCACAATCCCGCCCACTACTTCTTTTTCTCCGTTAAAGGAAAGCGCGCCGTAACGTACGGCACTACCCAGATCAACAGTTGCCACATCTCTTACCAATACCGGAATCGCATTCACCCGTTTGATGACGATATTGCGGATGTCTTCAAGACCGCTGGCGATGCCCAGGCCCCGGATGAAATAAGCATTCGGTTTTTTATCGATATAGGCACCGCCCGTATTGGCATTATTTTTCTCCAGCGCTGAAAATAGTTCACTTATCGTTACGTTCATGGCTTTAAGCCGTTCTGTATTGATGGCTACTTCGTATTGCTTGAGCAGGCCACCGAAGCTGTTTACTTCGGCTACACCGGGTGTGCCATAGAGCTGGCGGGCTACGATCCAGTCCTGCATGGTGCGCAGGTCCATAGCAGAGTATTTGTCTTCGGCGCCTTTTTTCGGATGCAGTACATATTGATATACTTCACCCAAGCCGGTACTTACCGGCGCGAGTTCCGGCTTGCCAAGTCCGGCAGGAATTCTTTCTTCTGCTTCTTTTAACCGTTCGTTGATCAACTGCCTTGCGAAATAAATATCTGTTTTGTCGCTGAACACCACGGTGATCACGGACAGGCCGAAACGCGAGATGGAACGCATCTCTTCGATGTCGGGCAGATTGGCAAGGCTTTGTTCGATGGGATAAGTAACGAGTTGCTCGGTTTCCTGCGCGGCGAGGGTAGGAGTGATGGTGATCACCTGCACCTGGTTGTTGGTGATGTCGGGTACGGCATCCACGGGTAACCGCGTGGCACTCCAGATACCCCAGATCATCAGCGCCAACGTAAACAATCCGATGATCAGTTTATTTTTTATGGAAAAACGGATAATGCTGTTGAGCATAATAACAGTTTATGTCACCGGACATGCCATAATAATAGGCCTGACGACCTGTATGTACAGTTTGTCCGGATCAGGAAAGTAAACGGGAATAATTACCGGTTCACACAACCGGCATCGGTAGAAAGGATCAACTGATCAATTGAGGAGGTTGCCATACTGGAATGGCCATCTGGCGAAGAGAACCTGAGCGGAACCCGCAGACACCGGGATGATGGTGGACAGCCGCGGTGGTAAATTCGATGGCCGGAGCCGTGACCGAACTCGTGGCACAGCAGGCGCAACTGCATAAAGGCGAACAAACGTCTTTATGATCTTCGTGCTGATGCGGGTCGTGCCGGGAGGAAAGCGTATAAATGGCGGCAGACGGCTCCGTTCCCGGATTGTCCCGGCAAGGCAATATGCTCAATGCGAGCATCATGAAAGCCATAAAAGCAGCGAAATACCGCATGGGTGCAAAAATAATAATTCATTATATACGTTTGGGAAATATTAAAACAACCGCGTTGCAGAAAGGATTTTAACAGGTGATGAAGACGGTTATCAATAGACGGACTATATCTTAGCGCTTATGTTTAGAATTTCTTGTCTTATCCTGCCTTTGACGGCTTTATCTGTGCGGGCCCAGCAGCCGGTAATTGTTTCGACGGACGTCGACCATTTCTGGCAGGCGTACGACAAGATCAGGAGTACCCCGGATACACTGCTCCAGCAAAAATATCTACAGGAACTTTACCTTGATAAAGCATCGCCCGGACTGAAAGCCCTCCGGCAGGTTCGCCGTTATGAAGCGAAAGATTACCTGGATGCTATCCGGCTTTATCCTGCATTTTGGGCCTCTCTTCGTCCCACCAGTAAACCTACATCTGCGCAAATAAAGCAGATCAAAACGGCCATCGGGAAGTTGCGGGCAATCTACCCCGCATTAAGTTCTTCTCCCGTTTATTTTGCGGTGGGTGCTTTCCGTACCAACGGAACTATCAGTGATGGCAAGGTATTGATCGGCGTGGAAATGGCGCTGAGCGGACGATCCATCGATACTACCGGGCTGCCTGATTTTCTCCGTACCTATTATCACAGCTATCATCCCGCCGAAACGATCGGGCTGTTGTGTACGCACGAGTATGTGCACACGCAACAAAAGCTGCCGTACGATGATTTGCTGGCCAATAGTTTGTATGAAGGCGTAGCAGAGTTTATTTCCTGCCTGGCCGCCGGCAAATCCTCTACTACACCGTCCTTTGTTTTTGCTGCGCAAAATGAACAACGGGTAAAGCAAAAATTCCAGGAGGATATTTTTTATCCCGACAGAATGTATAATTGGATATGGGGTACTAACCGCAATGAGTTGAAAGAACGGGATCTCGGCTATTATATCGGCTACCGCACAGCCGAGACTTATTATAAAAATGCAGCTGACAAAAAACGTGCGATTGCGGAAATGATCGAAATGGATTATGGGAATGATAGTGTAGTTACTTCATTCATGAATCGCTCAGGATATTTCGATAAACCGTATGAAGCATTACTCGCGGTATATGAAAGCAGGCGTCCGAAAATAGTGGAAGTATGGCCCTTAAATAACGGAACGGAAAATATTCCTGCGGGAGTACAAAAGTTCACTTTGCGTTTTTCAAAGCCGTTGAATAAACACAATACGGGCATTGATTTCGGACCGCTGGGTGAGGACTATTGCCCGAAGATTCCGGCTGCAGGTCGTGCATGGTCGGAAGATGGCCAGAGTTGGAGTTTCGATGCGGAGTTGCAACCCGGGCGTCGTTACCAGTTTATGATCACGGCTAATTTCAGAATGGCCGATGGCACGCGGCTGGTTCCTTATGTAATAGACTTTACGACGGCTAAATGATAAAACGATCTGCACATATATTTATCCGGATAACGCTGATCATATTGGCAGTATGGATCAGTATTCCCTGTGCGCTACGCCGCGAGACTAAGCGACTTGTGGGAGTGCCGGTTGCGGCTGTCCAGTTTTCAAAACCTGCTGTTGTTTGTGCCGTAGCTGTTGCCAACGAAAAAAAGAATGTGCAGGTTGCCCGTATTTCAACATACTATGCAACTGTTGCTGTTGGTGTTTTCCGGGCATACAGCGTGATGCCTTTGCAGTCGCGGGCAACTCAATCACCGGAACATTGTCCTGTTTTTTTGCGGAACCGTTGTTTGAGGATATGAGAGAATAAATGCAAAGACAATTTATTCTCTCATTCAATTATCAAACATGCAAAAAGAATTTACCACTCCGGCAACACCGGCCGGTCTCATCGTGCTGTCCCTTCGTCTGGTAGCGGGATGGACTTACTTCTCGGCCTTCTGGCGCCGTCTTGTTCTCGAAAATAAACTGGATCCTGATGCGCCGGGATATATCGGCGAAAAATTCAATCATTTTCTGCCGCAGGCATTAGGAATCAAACCAATCATTCAATACCTGGTCTCTCATCCGGATTTGCTGCATAGGTCGATGTGGGTCTTTACCATCGCAGAAGCCATAGTGGGGTTGTGTTTTATGTTCGGATTGATGACGCGATGGATGAGTGTGCTGGTGGTATCGCTCGCGGCGGGTATTTTACTGGGTGCAGGATGGCTCGGTACTACTTGCCTGGATGAATGGCAGATCGGCGTATTGGGTATTGCTGCAGGATTTACCGTTTTTGTGGCTGGTGGTGGTCCTGTTTCTTTGGACCATATTTTTGGTCGTGGAAGGTGCCTCTTTTACCGGCAAAGCATTCCCCTGCAGAATAAAAAACTGGTAATAACCGGAGCTATTGTGATCACCTTCCTTACATTGTTTACCAATCAATATTTTCACGGAGGTGTTTGGGGTACTTTGCACAATCGATCGGTTAAGCCGGTGCTTGAGATAACGAATGCCCTGATACAAAAAGACGAGCTGGTGTTTGAAATTCAGCGTATAGAGGGCGCGGATGTATACGGATCTTTCCTGATCGCTGTTCAAATTGAAAACGATGAAGGTGAAATAGTTTTTTCAAAGACCGGGGCAGAGTTATCCGCTGCTTCGATCGTCAATAGTTACGTAGCGAAGGTAAAAGGCGGTAAGTACAGCCTGGTTATTCCGCTGGGAGCAAAGGCGGTTCTGAGATTTAAAGACGTACGGATGCCCCGCGGTAATTATGTGCTCAGGCTGATTGACGTAAGTGGTCTGGAGTGGACCACAACTATTGATAAGTAAAAGGAGGGCGTAAAGCCCTCCTTTCGTACACAATGCTTATTCATCTTCCTGTTCTGCTTCCCAGTTGATGTTATTCTCGGCAATGGCGGTTAGATTGGCATCCGTTTGTTTTTCTTCCTCCAATGTCTGTGCAAGTACCGCGGATACTTCGTCATAACCCATTGTCATGGCTAACTGTGCCAGTCCTCCATAGGTTGCAATTTCGTAGTGTTCCACTTTTTGCGCAGCCATAATGATCGCTACATCACGTGTGAGGCTGCCTTCTTCTGTTTCTTCAACAATGGATTCGCCTTCTTTGATCAGGCCTTCCATTGCATCACACTTTTTGGCTTGGGCTTTCTTGCCAAGCATTTCAAAGACCTGTTCCAGCCTGGAAATATGCTCTTCCGTTTGGCCGATATGTTCTTTGATCGCACTCTGCAATTGCGAAGTGGTGGCGGCCTTCTGCATTTTCGGAAGCGCCTTTGTGAGATGTTTTTCAGCCCAATAAATGTCTTTCAGGGCGTCGACGAAAAATTCTTCGAGCTGTTCGCTTCCAGCGCTTTTTTGTTTACCTGAGTTGGCTTTTGTGGTTGGCATATCTGTGTGTTTTTTTGATAAAATATTTTACAGTGTAACAGGTCAAAGTACATGCCGTCAGTAAGCGCAAAGCCAGTTACATGATAATCTTTGGGTTATAAAAAAGAGGATGTTGCGCGGGCATAACAACGTGGTCAACTTTACACACGCCTAGTGCATTTGCGTAACAGATTAAGTAGACGATGGCAGCGAGAGTTTTTTCAATTTGCTGTACAGTGTCTTCCTGCTGATTTTGAGTAGTTGTGCTGCCTGCTTTTTATTATAGCGTGTCTGCTGCAGGGTCTGCATGATCAGATCATACTCGGCCTGGTTGGTCACTTCTTTCAACACGTTGGCGCGGTTGGCATGCTGACCGATCCTCAGTTCATCCGGCATCACCGGTGTTGCTATTTGTTCTCCATCGGGAGTAAGAAACACGGCCTGCCTGATCATCTGGCGCAGTTCGGGCAAATGTCCGGGCCACGGATATTGCAGCAGCATGGGGATGACCTCTTCCGAAAAACCGGTAATGTTTTTATCGAAGTCATGATTGGCCCTTTTCAAAAAGAGATGTGCAAAGAATAAGATGTCTTCTTCACAATGGCTCAATATCGGTAATCGTATCAGCAGGTAATTGTTGTCCGCATCACCCGCTGCCGGAGCTTCTGCCGGACCATCGAAGATAATCCTGGCTTTGGTCCGCTCCACGAGTGTGGTGACGAGCTTCGAGAGTGTTTCCTGCGATATCATGGCGCCGTATTTAAGGAAAACGGTACAGCCTTTCAGGTTATCTAATAGTTCCGGATGAGAATGGATCAAACCACTGATGTTTCTGTTTACCGGCCGCGTGAGTTCGATGTGCAGGTTGTTTTCGCCGAGGCGATTACATTCGATAACGACAAAAGGATGCCGGCGACGCGGACTGAAATGATGAATCGCTTCCGCCACCAGTTCCCTGGCACCGTTTCGCTCACCGGTGACCCATACGTTTACATCCGTTTGCGATGCGATTTGTATGCATTCATGCAGGGCATACGTCTGTTGTATAGAAAACTTTTCCATAATATACATTTAGGGCAATAGGAGGGGGGAGGGTGGACAAAATCGTCCCGGTGGCTGTAGTAGTGGGTGGGAAAATAATGCCAAAGAGTAGCCTATCCAATTTTGTTTGGAAATACTTTACCTTGTAAATCAATAAATCAGGGAATACCCGGAGCTTATTGATCTTATTTTTTAATACATGTTTAAACATCATACTTTAATTGAAGTCTATCTTGCACATGCGTAATAGGTTATATTGTATTGCACTGATCATGCTTTTTGTGGCAGGTTGCCGCAGGGACGGGCAAAATGATCCTGTTCCGCTGAATGGTGCATTGACCGTCAATGGCGTTCAGCGTACTTATCAGGTATATGTTCCTCCGTCGGCAAATCTTTCTACAACATTTCCCTTATTATTTGTATTTCATGGAGGTGGCGGTGGCGGTTCCGCTTCGGTTGTGCCACTTGGTTTCAATGCGTTGGCCGACCGCGACCAATTCATCGTGGTATACCCGGATGCTTATAACGACAACTGGAACGATGGCCGCAACGCAACCTGTATCGATCAGTCGCAGGATGATGTGGCGTATGTAAATGCATTGATTGATGCCGTTTCGCAACATTATTCGGTCAACACGTCGAAAGTGTTTGCCTGTGGTGTGTCCAACGGCGGTATCTTCTGCCATTATCTGGCGTCCAAACTCTCCACACGCATAAAGGGGATAGCTGCCGTTATCGCTTCCATCGCGGAACCAGTGTATCCGGGTTTTTCAGTCAGCAGTCCGGTATCGGCTCTGCTGATCAATGGTACCGATGATCCGGGTGTGTTATACAATGGAGGCGCAATTTTTGGCATCCCGTGCCGCGGTCTTGTTGTTGGAGCGGAAGCAACTGTTAATAAATGGATAGCGGTCAATAATTGCAGCACTACTCCGGTGGCAACGGCCATTCCGGATCGCGTAGCCACAGACGGATGTACCGCTACGCAATATGTTTATGCGGGAGGCAGCTCCGGCACCAAAGTCACGTTTATCAAAATACAGGGTGGTGGCCATACCTGGCCCGGCACAGGCGGCGGTACGGGCACCGGCAATGTGTGCCAGGATTTCAGTGCCACGCAATATGTGTGGGACTTTTTTAAACAAATGTGAGACCGCCTGCGGCGGCTATGTGAAAATGTGTAAGTGAATACGAAAGCATTTTCACATGGCCCCTCCCGCAGGGAGGGCACATCCCGACTTCTCGGGCACATTTTCACATTTATCTCTGGTCAGCTTTTTGCATTTCCTCCACATGAACAAATGGTACCAACTTTCCGCGGAAGACGCACTAAAAGAAACCGGCGCCAGCGCCGGTGGACTTTCCGCCGCTGAAGCCGGTAAACGGCTCGCGGCCGATGGCCCCAACCAGATCGAAGGCACACGCAAACGCTCGCCTGTGATCATGTTCCTGCGACAGTTCGCAGACCTCATGATTATTATCCTGATGGGTGCCGCCGTGCTCTCGGGTGTCCTTGGCGACCTTACCGATACCATCATTATTGTGGTGATCGTTTTCCTCAATGCCATCGTTGGTTTTGTGCAGGAATACCGGGCCGAGAAGGCCATGGAGGCTTTGAAAAATATGACCGTGGCCACCGTAAAAGTTTTGCGTGACGGCAATACCGCTTCCATTCCCTCAGCCGAAATTGTACGGGGCGATATCATCGTACTCGAAGCAGGGGACATGGTGCCTGCCGATCTGCGCATCATCGAACTCAGCCATTTACAAATCAATGAATCCGCACTCACCGGCGAATCCGTTGCCGTGGATAAAGACATGAAACCCATTGATGAAAATGATCCGGCACAGGGCGATATCCTCAATATGGCTTTCAAAGGCACGTTTGTTACCAACGGGCGCGGCAAAGGTGTGGTGGTGGCAACAGGTATGAACACCGAGCTCGGACGCATTGCCAGTTTGTTACAGGAACCGGGTACGCAAACGCCTCTACAAAAACGCCTGGCTGCTTTCAGCCGCACATTGGCCTGGGTAGTGTTAGGTATTTGTGTGATCGTTTTCCTGATCGGATACCTGCGTGGCGAAGACCCGGTGGTGATGCTGCTTACCGCACTTTCATTAGCCGTTGCTGCCATGCCCGAGGCGCTGCCCGCCGTCATTACCATTTCCCTGGCTTTGGGCGCACGAAAAATGGTGCGTAAAAATGCACTCATCCGCAAGTTGCCCGCCGTTGAAACATTGGGATCCATCACATATATCTGTACCGACAAGACCGGTACCCTTACGCTTAATCAGATGACGGTGGAAGCCGTTGCCGGGAAAAATTTTTTACTGGATGAAAAAAATACAGCGGAAACTGACGAAGAAGATTTTCAATGGTTGATGAAAGGCATGGCGCTCAACAACGACGTAACGAAAAACGAAAAGGATGAGTCTGTGGGCGATCCTACAGAAACAGCTCTCTTCAATTACGCAGCGGATAAAGGTTTTAAAAAAGATGAACTGGAACAACAGCATCCACGCGTAGCCGAAATTCCTTTTGATTCTGAAAGAAAATTAATGAGCACCATTCACCAGGATGGCGATGGTTATTTTGTGATCGTCAAAGGTGCCATGGAAATATTGCTGGAAAAATCTGACAACGAGGAGAAAGAAAAATGGTCGGAGTTATTGGAAGAGATGCTGGCCAACGGAAGACGTGTGATTGGTTTTGGTATCCGTACATTGGATAGCAAACCGGATGATCCGCAACCTGATTCGATAGAGCAATCGATCCGCATTACGGGTATGGCCGGTCTCATGGATCCGCCGCGGGAAGAAGCAAAGCAGGCCGTGAAGGAGTGCCGCTCCGCGGGCATCACACCCGTCATGATCACGGGTGATCACCCTGTTACTGCCGCAACTATCGCGGGGCGCCTGGGCATTATTACCGGTAAGGAAGACCGCACATTGACCGGCAAAGACCTGGCAGAACTTTCCGATGAGCAATTGGACGAAACGGTGCTGCAGGTGCGCGTGTATGCGCGCGTTTCGCCCGAACAAAAATTGCGTATCATCCGTGCGCTGCAGAAAAAAGAGCAGTATGTGGCGATGACGGGTGATGGGGTGAATGACGCACCCGCATTGAAACATGCCGATATCGGTGTGGCCATGGGTATCTCCGGAACAGATGTTTCCAAAGAAGCGGCACACATGATCTTACTTGATGATAATTTCGGAACAATTGTCGGCGCTGTTAAAGAAGGCCGGAGGATATTTGATAATATCCGGAAATTTATCCGCTACATTCTTACCGGCAATTCCGCAGAAATATGGACGATCTTCCTCGCACCATTATTTGGCTTGCCTGTTCCGCTTTTGCCTATACATATTTTATGGATCAACCTGGTAACCGATGGCTTACCCGGACTGGCATTGGCAGCGGAGAAAGCGGAACGGCAAATCATGCAACGACCGCCACGGAACCCCGGTGAAAGTATTTTTGCCGGAGGGTTGGGAGTGCATGTGTTGTGGGCGGGACTATTCCTGGCTGGCATTACCTTAGTGACACAGGCATGGTCGATAAATGTTGGTGACGCACATTGGCAAACGATGGTGTTTACCGTTTTGTGTTTCGGCCAGTTATTCCATGTGATGGCAATAAGATCGGAATACAATTCTCTTTTCAGTATCGGGATACTTTCCAACAAACCCATGTTATGGTCGATTGCCGGAACTTTTGCGTTGCAATTGGGCATTATTTATCTGCCATTTTTCAATAAAATTTTTCATACGCAACCGCTTACCTGGCAGGAGTTGCTAATCTGTACCGGAGCAGCCACCCTGATATTCTGGGCAGTGGAATTGGAAAAGTTGATACGCCGCCGTAATGCTGCTAAACTGTAGCGAACAGTGATTCATTTTCTTCTACGGCTTTTTCTTCGATGCCTTCGTAGTAGGCAATGAACACCGGTTGCCGGAGAGTTGCTATCAATTGTTTTGCATGACTTCGTTTGAAAAGCCTTGAAAGGGCAGTTCGTCCGAATGCGCCGAGCACAAGCAAGCTATCTGTGTATCCGGATAGCTGTTCGAAAAAGCGCATACCGGAATCACCTTTTACCGTTTCAAATGATAATTGCTGGTAGTGCCGCGACAACCATTCTTTTAAATGGTATTGCTCTTCATAATCGGGCGTGCCGTTTTTGTTCACCTGTATCACTCTTACCGGAATAGGGTGCCATTCGGGGAAAAGATAAGTGAGTTGTTTGATGGAGAGCATGGAGGAGGCAGTGCCGTTACTCGTAAAAATAATTTCTTTCGGTGGTGATTGACGCTGTGGCGTGATCAGTACGGGGCAGGCGGTATGACGGATCACATCTTTTACAAAGGTGGTAAGACTCCCCTCGATGCGCTTGTTAAACGACAATTCAGGATCCACAACCAGCACATCTGCCGCTTTGGTTTCTATGAACAAGGTTGCCGCGGGATCACCTTTGTCACGGTGGATACGAACGGCCAGTTCGCGGCGGCAGCACGCATCGGCAAACTGCCGTACATTATAATCTGTGAGGTAAGCATCATCGGATACACCGGAGGCCGGGCCTGCGTCGCGGTCAGTGAGCTGATGCAGGAATACGCCCGTAACCGGTGAGCGTGTGAGCTTTCCGAGGTAGCAGGCAAAGTCCAGTGCAGGCCAGGAGGCCTGCCGGCTGTCGATAGCGAGGAGGATCTTTCTCATAAAAGGAACAAACCAGCCATTAAATTAACTGTGTTCCCCTTTCAGATGCCTGATTTTAATCAAGTCAGGAGTTGATACCCATCACCAGCCCGCTTCTAAGGTTCAGGAATGATGTATTTCAATAGCTTCCATGTAATGTTTTTCCTGCATGTGGAGAATTCAGAGTTGTATTCGCTACGGGGTTTTGTGATGCGCGTGGCAAAAAAATATGCGTCTTTACCGGATTCGAAGTAGCCGACCCACCAGCCAATGTCCTGCCCGTCGATGCGGGTCCAGCCGGTTTTGGAGTGCAGAGTATAGTTGGGTTTCGTTTCCGTGATCATCACACGTTTTACGGTCTCTATATTTTTCCTGGAGAAAGGCAGTTTGCCCTCATAAAGTCTTACCAGGAACTTTACCTGATCTTCGGGCGAAATACCGAACGGCCCGAAATTCCAGAAGTCGTCACCGGGCTCAGTCAGGTTGCCATTACCGTAACCTGCTGCTTTCAATATTTTTTTATACTGTTCCCGGCCAACTTTTTTGGCGAGCTCGATAAAAGCCCATCCTGCGGAAACACGAAAGGCTTCTTCCACCGTGATATCATGATAAATCTCCGGGCGGTAACCGTACAGCACCGTATCCGTTTTGCCCGGCCATTTTACAACAGCTTTTTCGTCTTTGATCACACCAGTCTCCAGGGCTATGAGCAGGTTGATAACTTTGAAAGTGGATGCGGGACAGGTGATAGCACGGCTATCTGCCGTATCGGTGATCAGCCATTTGTTGTTGCGGTAATCAAAGATGACCGAACTACCGGTTACTTTACAATCGAGGAAGGGTTGTTGCAGCGAATCCTGGGCAACAGTAATGAGAGAGAAAAAAGAAAAGGTGGTCAGTAAAAGAATGCGGGACATCAGGGCGATTTTGCCCTAAAAATAAAGGAAGGAGATGAGCAGAAATGTTAATACGCATTTTTTTCTCCGCGTACCATATTTAAAGCGGTAAGGAACATGATGCGCGTGTCGAGCCAGAGGCTCCAGTTTTCCAGGTACCAGAGATCGTATTCCACGCGGTTATTGATATCATCGACAATACGGATTTCACCGCGGTAGCCATGGATTTGTGCCCAGCCCGTGATGCCGGGTTTAAGGAAATGGCGAATCATATAGTGATCGAGCAATTTCGAATAATCTTCCGTGTGTTTGATCATATGCGGACGCGGGCCTACCACGCTCATGTCGCTCATGAATACATTGAAAAATTGCGGCATTTCATCCAGGTTGCTCTTCCGCAGAAAACGGCCAAGCCGTGTGATGCGCACATCTTTTTTGGTAGCCTGCTTTGCATCGGCATCCGCATTCATCCGCATGCTGCGGAACTTAAGGCAATTGAATGTCTTGCCGTCTTTGCCACTGCGTTGCTGCACGAAAAAGATTGGCCCTCGTGAATCGAGCCATATCAGTAAAGCAAGAATGGGCACCAGCCAGGATAATATAAAAATGATGACCAGTGAGCTTATTGCGATGTCGTATAGCCGTTTTTTAATGCGGTTGCCTACATCATCCAACGGCTCCCGGCGCAGGGTTAATAGGGGAATGTCATTGATATAATCGAGATACACCGGTTTGCGTACAAAGTAGCTGAGGTCGGGCACGATCCTGAAACGGATCAGTGAACGGTCGGCTTCTTCCATCAAAGGATACAACCGCGGATCCTGTTCCGGTGCCACGGTAGAAAATATTTCGGTTACCTGGTTGGTGCGGGAGAAACTCAGCAGGTTGTCGATGTCGCCGATCACCGGGTAGTTCGTCAGTTCCCGGATATTGTCGTCCCGTTCGCAGAAGCCCATGATCTCGGTCTTGATCGGTTCCTGTTCCAGGTAAAGGGCCAGTTTTTTTGCCTGTGTGTTATAGCCAACAATAATGATCTTGCGGACGATGTGATGTTTGCGTTGTACATAGTGCAAAACGGTCAGGTGGAGGAAGCGGTTGAGCAGGAGGCTGCTCAGGAAGGAGGTGAGCACGCTGATGATGAACAAACGCGAGATGTCCGCTTCTTTATAAAAGAAAAGATAAAGCATTTCCAATACCACGAAGTAGACAAATGCCTTCATGGTCATGCGGGAGAATTTTTCAAACGAATACATCAGCCGGTCGTGGTAGATGCCGTTCGCCCAGGCAGCAATGCCCCAGGCAAGATTGGAGGAGAACCAGAGATAACTGTACTGGATTTCCATATCACCCGGAATATGCGTTCTGAAAACATAGCGGCAGATAATAAATACCAGGTTCAGGACGATCAGGTCCAGGAACGCAAAGCAGAGGCGCAGCAGTGTAGTTAACCGGTGGTTCATATATTCAGCGGGTGGGAGTGGGCGCATTGACCAGTTGCGCATCGGTTTGTCCGAGACGGAATACTTTCCGGTAAACGTTCAGCAGGTTGGTCTTTTCGTGATTCCAGGAAAGTTCATTTAATATACGTTGGTAACCATACTCGCCCATGCGGGTACGCTCTTCAGGATTGTCGAGCAGCCAGCAGATTTTATGGGCGAAGTCGGCCGTGTCATTGTTCTCCGCATACAGCGAAGCTTCACGTGCGGAAACTCTTCCTTCTTTCAGATCAAATTGTACGATTGGTTTTTTAAGCGCCATGTACTCCATGATTTTGTTCATCGTGGAAAGGTTGTTCATCTCCGTTGGCTTGTCGGGGTTCACACACACATCGGCAGTATTGAGAACATCAACCAATGTATGGTCGTCTACCCGGCCATAGAAATCGACATAATCGTCGAGTCCCATTTGGGTTGATAGCTGTTTTATTTTTTCCAGGTCGGTGCCGCCGCCAACGATAGCGAACTGTACATCCTGCCGTTGCGCAACGATCTTTGCCGCAGACTCGAGCAACAGGTCGAGCCCTTCCTGTTCCCCGATAACACCAACGTAGCCGATAAGAAAAGTCCGGCCTTTGCGGAAAGCCGCATTGCCTTCGGTGAGCCGTAAACGATCGAGTTTGGGACCGCTGCGCACCACGGTTACTTTTTCCGGTTTCATGCCACCGCGTCCGATGGCTATCTGCCGGTAACTTTCGTTGGTCGCGATGCTGTACGAAGCACTTTTGAACGTCAGCTTTTCAACCAGCAATAAAAATTTATAAAAAAATCCCTTTTTGTTGTACTTGGCGATGTACAATTCAGGATTGATGTCGTGATGATCGAACACATATTTCACCCCGAAAGGTTTGAAGAAAAGAGCAACGAGGAAAATGAGATCAGGAGGATTGCATCCCTGGATCACGTGAAAACGTTTTTTGAAATAGATCTTCCAGGCCAGGATAAATTCCCACCAGAGTGCGGCAGTGTACTCACGCAGGTATCCCCACGCACCACGTGCTTCCAGCGGCAGGCTGTGGCGGTAGATATCGATGCCGTCTATGTGCTCGTAAGATTTGGTGTATCCTTTCATTTTCGGGCAAATGATGCTTACGGCGGCCCCGTTTTCGCGCAACGTAGTGGCTTCCTGCCACACACGCCTGTCAAACGGCGAAGGGAGGTTCTCTACAATGATCAGCACATGTTTTCCTTCAAACATATCTACCAGTTTATTCCTTGATAATTTTTCTTCTGACGTATCGCTTCCGGCAACCGGACCATGTCGATCACATGATGATCGCTTTCGAGTTGCTGTAAAAAGTCGATGTAATCGGTTTCCTTGTTATTGACCACGAGTACTTCTGATACACCGGCCAGCTCCTGCAGATCCTGTGTAAGCAGGCGCGACAGATGCGGGATATGCCTGTCGATGTATTCTTTGTTGGTGCCTGTGAGTTTAGATAAGCTCACATTGCTGTCGTAGATGGTGATGGTATAACCTTTGCCGAGCAGCGTTTCGATCAATGTAACAGCAGGCGAGTTTCGCAGGTCGTCGGTGCCGGCTTTGAAACTAAGCCCCATGAAGCCGAGGTTTCTTTTTCCTGTCGCCTGGATCATACTCACCGCCCGCGTGATCTGCAGTTGGTTGGTAACGTCGATGCTTTCGATCAGTGGCGTGCGCACGTATTGATCGTGTGCCAGTGTTTGCAGACCTTTAAGGTCTTTGGGCAAACAGGAACCACCGTAGGCAAATCCCGGCTTAAAATAATAGGGAGAAATGTTCAGCACCTTGTCCATGCAGAATATTTCCATCACTTTATGCGAGTCGATCGACAGGGACGAACAGATATTGCCGATTTCGTTGGCAAATGAAACCTTGAGCGCATGGAAGGTGTTGTTTACATATTTCATCAGCTCAGCTACTTTCAGATCGGTAATGATCACCTCGGCCGGCAGGTGCCGGTAAAGTGAAGCCACCTGTTCGGCAGCTTCAGCATGCGCGGAACCGATTAGCGTAAGCGGTGGATGATGATAGTCGTGTACGGCTGTTCCTTCCCGCAGGAATTCCGGATTCGATACCACGGCAAAATCTTCGTTGGCTTTTTTACCTGAATGTTGCGCAACGATCGACGCAAATTTTTCATTCGTTCCCGGCAATACGGTCGAGCGGAGCGCGATGATGTGAAAACCTTCTTTTTCTTTCAAAGCGTCTCCGAATTTTTCGGCAACGTTGAAAATATAATCCAGGTTAAGATGGCCATTCGGTCCGGACGGAGTACCCACGGCAATAATGGAAATAGCTGTACTGCGGATAGCGGCAAGATAATCGGTTGTGGCACTGATACGGCCTGCCGCATGTTCTTCCCGGATGATGTTGTCGATTTCTTTTTCGATGATCGTGGGAAGACCGGCATTGATCTGGGCTACTTTTGTTTCGCTTACATCAACGCCCACCACCTGGTGGCCGTTGCGCGCAAGACATCCGAGACTGACACAGCCAACGTAGCCGAGCCCGAAAATACTAATGTTCATGAAGTGTGGTTATAGTAAGAGTGGTGGTTAACACCAGTGATTTTTTTTCTGAAGTACATTCACCCAGCAAAAAAGAGGATGGTTGTTTTTGCATGAATGAAGGCGAGTACCAGCCTTGCGGGCCCTGCTCATTGGCTTGCATACGATGCACTTGCAGCATACGATCCATTTGAATATCCACCACCCTTTTTGTAGCAGGATGCGACAGCCGGTAACAATTTGCTGCGGTCTGCTTCACCTGGATGTCAGGATGCAGGTGAAAAGGCATGGCAATATGATAACCTGCTTTCTCACCCTGTATGGTATCTGATAAAATGAGCTGGTCAGTTGTCTTGTCGAAACGCACAGTACGGCTGTGCATGATTTGTTTCTGCCGGTAACCGTTGTGTGAACCGGTAACGGTGTCGGTCGTTTCACTGAGCGTGCATTGATCGATTTGAGCCTTGTAATGCTGGAGCCACAGTGTTGGTCCGGCTAATATGGCCTGATCAGTTTGGTCGATCGTGATCGTATTGTGCGCAAGAGTACTCGTAAAATATTTCCGATGTTCCGGATGCGTGTGATAAGCAAAGGTTCCCGGATCTGTGAGGAACGGATAACCATCGATGTGCAACACTACGGATAAAGCATCGGCATGCCCATGCGCCGCAATCGATAAGTAACCCAGGGGTGCTGCATCGAAATGACAATAGATTTCCTGCTGCTGCACGCTGTCGGTTTTACGCAGAATCGCGTGACCGTCTTCGCGGAAACAAACGGAATGGTATTTTTTTGCTGCTATTGGTAAGGCCGTTTCTCCAAGATGTGCGGTTAGCAGTGCTGTTTTTGTATCGGTGGTTGCCGACATTTTCCAGTCTGCATTTTTCCATAACAGGGCAGCTGTGTTCAGCAGCGAAACAAAATTGTTGCTGCGGTGATCGTTGTCAGGAAGGATCACGCGGCCATCGTCTTCGTCGCCATAATGCGGCACCTGCTGACGGATGTCCATCAGTTGAGCGATATAATGGAAAGCCGCTTGCAAACGCTCTTCAAAGGCAGCGGAAAAAGGTGAACCGTAATGTTGTCCTGCGATCATCGATTGCAAAAAGAAATCGGTAGCAAACTGGATATACACCGATGCTTCTTCTCGGTGGATGCCCGCGGGAGAATATTGTAAAAGGATTTCGCGTTCCAGTCCTGCTTTGGCGTAACTGTTCCATCCGGCCGATTCGGGGAATTGCCATTTCAGCGTAGCTATCCACAGCCCGGCATATTCGGCCACCAGGTGATTGTTCGCGGAAGAATACAGCGAGGGATTGCGTGACGCATAATGGCAATGCTGATAGATCAGCGGTAGCCAGGTTTGCTGCCGGAAGGCCTGGCATTGTTCATCTTGTTGCCAATGCTCATCCGATTCCAGGATATTCCAGCACCAATACCAGTTGATTAACCGGAGGCATACTTCGATATTGGAATACCAGTTGATGCCACGCAGATAAGGATTTTGTTCCTGCCAATCGCGCATCAGGCGCATAAAAAGGTCGAGATGTGCAGGATTGTTTTCCTGGCGGTAACGGATCAATAACGGCAGCAGGTAATGCAGGCGGTTAACTTCCCACACTACCTTAGCGCTGCCGTGGCGGTCTGTCCGGATATCTATATTTTTTGAGAAATCATTTTGCGGAAATCTTTTCCCGGAGAAAATATCGAGATGAAAATCCTGGATGGCCGACGGATCGAGTTCTTTACCGAACACCGTATAAGGTCCGCCAACCTGCATTTTTTCATAGGGGAAACTAAAATCGAAAGGACGTACACTTACCCCGGTAAAGACAGGATTGACCGGTTTTCGTTTTTCTTTTTGTTTGCGCAGCCATTGTTTTCCACGAAACGCCCACTCTGCAGGTTGCATCGTCTGCAGACGATAATAATACCATTTAACGCGGGTAGGGATCATTTTTCTAAGGAACGGTATAATTCTTCTAAATGATGACGGATGGCTTCGGGATAAAAGCGGCTGGCACGCTGCAGGGCATTGTTGCCGAGTTGAACAGCCTGCTCCGGGTTGTCCAGCGCCTGGTTGATCAGTCCGCGGAGTGTGTCGGTATCGCCGGGTTGGAAGAGCCAGCCTTCACAACCGTTTTGCATGATCTCCGGAATGCTGCCCACCGGAGTGGTCAGGGCAGCCCTGCCATAACTGAATGCTTCCAGTAATGTCATCGGCATGGCTTCCTCATAAGTAGGCAGAATAAAGTAATGACAATTATTAAATTGTTGTTCCTTGTCTTGTCCGTCCACCCATCCTATGTATTCAACCAGTTGGCCCGTACCGTTTTCACGAATCGTGTTTTGAAGGCGTTCTATCTCGTGATTACCTCCTACGGAGAAATGACATTTATTTTTCCATTGATCCTGTTCTGCATAAATCAGCCGCAGCAGATCAAAGATGCCTTTGTGATCGGCAATGCGCCCGAGAAAAAGAAAACGGATCATCGGGCCTGCGGAGGGCGGTTGCGCGGCTTTTTGTTCTACGGGATTGGGGATCACCCGGATCCCTTTTAAACGGAAATTTTTATAAAAGAAGTCATTCCATTGCGCCGATAGCAAAACGAGCTGATCGCTTTGGTTGACGACAAAACGGCAAAGTGTGCGGTAAACAGTACTTCCTCCGATATATCGCTCATCAAAGGCACCTGCATGAATATGAAAAACCAGTTTCTTGCCGAACAGTTTTTTACTGATAAAAACGACAAATGCTTTTCTGAAGATGCTGCCGTCTTTTGCACCGTGTACGTGAACGATACGGATCTTTCTGTCGCTGAGAAGGGTGGTGGTCAGGCGAAACAGCGCGCCCATGAAAAAAAAGGCTTCAATAAATTTATGCCGGTAAGAAAGCGTAGGAATAAACTTGAACGGCCTGATATGTTTGGCATACACCGCCAGCACGGCGCCAATGCCGCCGCGGTGATTCCGGTGATCCGGGCCTACAAAGAGAATATGTTCGAACGTGTCAGCCACTGATTACTTTTTGAATAATTTTCGTTTCAATTGCTGCCATGGCTCAAAATGTAGTCGTTGTCCATCGATTACCGTGCAATCGCCATGGCCATTAATAGTATGCCATCCATATGAATAAGGCGATCCATCGGATGGTTTCAGCTCCATATAAAATTCTTCGCGGAAATGATCGGCATCCAGTTCAACGATCCGCTGGATAACGATCGACTGTCCATAGTAGTAGCGGCAGTTTTGCGTCGGGCGGTAAAGCTCTCCGTCTACCTCAATCACACTTCCCGCCGGACGGCTTCCCGATGGGTCTTTTTTAACAGGATTGGTATTGTGCGGTGCGTAGGGACCGAGTAACGAAGATGAATAAAAGATTTGCAACTCGCTGTGTTTACAGGGTCCGGGCATGGTGCAGAAAAGCCAGTACTGTTCATTTTTTTTCACAATGGTGGCATCGAGTAGCCGTTTGTTCAGCACGATGCCCTGTAGTTGCCATGTGCCCTTTGTTTCATTTAGCAGATAAGCCTGCAGCGGACCACCAAAGGCATTTTCCGGAAAAAAATAAGTTTGTCCCTCTTCTTCGTAAAAGAAAGGATAGGAGAGATGGGTGTCTTTTTTGAGGATGGTCTGCGTTGACCGGATATTCATCTCATGATCTGCTGACAACAATTCAATGGTGCCATCCAGTGCATCGGAAGTTACTTTTTCGGCATATACATGATAAGTACCATCCGGGCGGCTTAAGACAAAGGGATCGGCATAGGAACAGTATTTGTCCGCTACTTCATACCATTTCACCGGCGCCGTAATTTTCTTTTGTCGAATGATGTCTTTGATGTCGCAGCGCATCATACCTACGCCCCATTGCTTGAGAAAAAGTTTGCCGGTATATTTTTTCCAGTAAGACATAAGTCAGGATAGCAATTCTTGCCGGTAATTTTCCAACATGACTGGCAGGGAAAAATTGTCTGCTACAAAACGGTGCAGTTCTTTTTTGTCGTAACTGCGTGTCAGGATATGATGCCAGCTTTTTGCAATGGATTGAACATTCTTTGATTCGCTGAGTTCGCCATTGGATGCGTTGATCATTTCGGCCGCACCGCCTATATGCGTGAGTGAACACGGCACGCCGGATGACAGCGCTTCCAGCGCCGCCAGTGAAAAGGTTTCGGTTGTATAAGACGTCAGGGTAAACAGATCCGCCGCATTCAGAAAAGGCCGCACATCCGGTTGGTGTTGTATAAAATGAATGTACTTGCCCACGGGGCTTGCTGCTGCTTTTTCTTTTATCTCCTTTTCATACGTTGCATCGCCGGAGCCGACAAACAACAGATGAGCGGGCAACTGATGATCTTTATGTAAATGTTCCAGCGCAGCAATCGCATATTGATGGCCTTTTTCGCGGAACATGCGCGCTACTTTGAGAATTACTTTTTCACCGGAAGGAATAGAAACCGGTTTATTGGCCGCCTGTGCATCCGGTGTAAAATAATCCGTATCGATGCCATTGTAGATGATTCTTGCATTAGCGGGGGTGAAACGGTAATATTTCCGCAGGTAATCCTGCTGCGCTTTGCAGATAAACAAAATCCTGTCAGTCTTGCCTGCTGCGCGGAAATAAACCAGGTTCATCAGGTAATCCCTGAACGACCGGGGAATGGTGGAATGCAGCGACAGAATAAACCGAATGCCTTTGCCGGTACGCAGGTAAAGTTTCATCAGGAAAAAAGAAAACATACCGACGCAAAAAACGGTATCGATATCATTTTCCTTTACTACACGACGAATCTGCCTGCCAACGGTCAGGTCGTATTTGAAGTTGCGCTCGATGATCACCGATCGTACGCCCGCATCCATTTCATGAAACAAGGCGTTGTCGCTGCTGAGTAAAATAACCAGGGGATCGAGCCCGCGGCGATAGCTGTCGTTGACCAGGCTGATGAAAAACTTTTCAGCGCCGCCAACAACGAGGCCATGTATCAGGAAGGCAATTTTGTGTTGACTCATTGGAATAAATCAGGGACCGGGTTGTACGTCCTCATAACGCGCTTTTTCATTGCCCACACGAAACTCGTCGGCGTACAACACCCGGTGCGGGCTTGTTGATTGCCCGCCCCCCGGCGCCCAGGACCATTTATTAATGCCGAGCTTCACGTAGTTGGGACTGAAATTAGTGCGGATACCATATTTATTAAAAGCCAGGCTGCCATTTTTCCAAACCTGGATAAAACCGTCGGCCTGATCGGTCCACTTTACATGAAAGACCACATCGATCCAGCGGCCCGTAGTGGCGGCTCCCAGTTCTTCGTACGTGTTGGCGCCTTCTCTTTCCTGGTGGACCAATAGCAGTTTGCCATTATTTACCCAAAGTGCCAATGGCGGACTGCCGCTGCTGATATGGGCCGTATGGTGCCATTGAATGATGCTTTCACTGCCATTGTCGGCATCGTAATCTTCCAGGTAAAAACTGATGCCGTACCAGCGTTCGCCGTAGGTGCTCAGTTCTGCTTCGAGGTTGATCTCCGAGCGAACACTTCCTGAAACCGGCGGGTCATTTCTTTTCAACTCGAAGCGTACGGCCTGGTTACCGGCGCGGCTTCTCGGGGCAGCCGTAACAGAATAATCGCAGCAGTGCTGTTGATTTTGCCAGCCCCTGAGATAATTGCTGTCTTCAAATCCTGAAGAGAACAGCAAGTGTTGACGGCTACCTTCGCTGAATATGACGGTATCGGCGCCGGGAGGCAGGGTGTCTTTTGCCGAATGACGGCAACCCGCAGCCATGAACGGAATAAATACGACTATGATGAAAAATAACTTCATGGATGAAATACGGAAACAGGTGTTTCGGCTACGAATAAGCGGAAAGCATTATTCGACCATACTTCTTTATAATGATAACGCGTGATGTATTGCCGCAGAATATCGTTGCGGACACTATTCCATTGCTCATATTCCGGCGCGCTGTTTTCCGGCCAATGTGTTCCGCGGTGGCTATTGGTTGCGACTTTTTGCATAATGATTACTGGTAAATGATCTTTTTCCTCGGTGCTTTGTTCCAGCAGGGCCTTGTAAACATTTGCCTGGTAAAGCCAGGGGTAAGAGTTGTGGAGAAACGGGCGCGTACCGGTTAAATAGTGAACCATCGGAATGGCATCGTGTGCCAGCAGGAAATCACCCGGTTTGATATAATTTCTGGAAGCTTCGAGTAACTCGTTAATGGCCTCGGCTCTGGGGCCGGAAGTAAAGATGCCGCGCATTTTTTCACTGTTGATGCTATGTGTCAGTTTCTCCCTTTCCGCCCAATCCCAGAACGGATGGTTCCAGGATGAGTAAACACAACCCAGCAAACAGATGACCAGTCCATACTGGCGGAAGTGACGCAGTTGCCGCGGCGAGATCCAGATGTTTGCTTCCTCTTCTTCCCCGCGAATGGATTGCATCTGTCCGCTTAGCTGAACCGACCGCAAACGATAAATCCAGTCTACGATCAAAGGCAAGGTGATCCAGAACGCATACACACCGGCGGTGAACATACCGGAACTGCTGCCCACGTGATAACTCAATGTCTGAAACAAACCAAAGAACGCTAGCAGGCGAATATCCACATTGCGTCCGCGCAACAGCGTATAGCCGCCGATGAGGATGGCACTGCCGGAGAACAAATAAAGCAATAAAGTATTCGGAAGATTTACATTTTTCGTTACGCTTACGACTGCTATGCACAAAGCAAAAAAACAAAGCCATCCTGCAAAGGGCAATAAGCGCCTGATCCAACTGTAACGGCGTGCCTGTCCGGTAACGTACCCTGCCGCCAGCAGGAAAGCGAGCAGATAAGCCGTATAACGCAGCGAGATCATGTAATTGCCCCAGAACAAGCTCAGTTGCGCGCCGAGGCTGTAGTAACCGCCACTGTCTTTTGCCTGTCCTTTTGCGGTGCCGGTAGCAGTACCGGCAAGGTTTACAAGCAAATTGAAATTATTCATAAACAGTTGCCAGTGGCCAACACTGTACATGATGAACCAGATCAGCAGCAGTCCGCCGGCGAGCCCCGCCGCAAACAACAGCGCTTGTTGTATGCGTGTACGCATCGGCACATGCGCAATGTAGCCGTGATAGAATACCGCAAGGATCAATCCGGATTGCAGGAGGTTGGGTAAGCGGGTAAACGTATTGATAGCAACCAGCACACCGGCAACCAGCAGCAGTAATGGCTTGTGGTAACGAAGGCCGTTAAAAAAAGCAGTGGCGATGAGCACGTAAAAAAGTGCGGAAAGATTGTTGTAATAAAGTTCTTTGGGATCATTGCTGATAAACATCGTTGCCAGCATCAGTCCAATGAACAAGTGGCCTTTATTGATATATTGACGTAAAAACCGGAAAGTCTGGTAAGCGGTCAGTGTGGTGGCTAATACACCGGCTAAGCGAAGTCCCCACAAACCCAGGAAACCAAAGGCTTTCATCCAGAGTCCGCCGATAATGCCGGAAAACCAATACATGAAATTGTACTGGACGGAAGAAGGATCATGAAAAATTTCCTGGTAAAAAGTGGCATGAAATCCTTCATCAGCAAAATCGAGCCCCTGGAAGATAAAAGCAAGCTGATAAAGAAACAGGAAAGCAAAGAAAACCGGGACCGGCATACGTCCGATGGTGGCAAGCAACACATCGGCCGGCCGGCCGGCTTGTTCATGACGGGATGATAATCCGCTGGTGAAACGCATCAGAATAAGGTTTAGGCAGGCTGGTTTAAAGAGAGGGATAACAATAATAAAATTTGTTTCTCCCTGTTTTGGTTTTGGCGGTGTTCGGTCAGCAAACGCCGGATGGCCTCTACGTCAAACAACTGACGAATGGTGGCTGATCCGCAAATAATATCGGTAATCTCCCGGTGATAGGTGTTGTACCAGGAAGAAGCAGGTGTGGCAAAGCCGATCTTCTTACGATGTACAATGCTTGAAGGAAGATAGGCTTCTGCAAACGCTTTATGGATCAGCTTGCCTTTACGGAAGCTGAATTTATAGTCAGGATGTAATGATTCAATAAAGGCAATAAGATCGTTGTCGAGAATAGGCACACGGCACTCCACGCCAAAATGCATCATGAGTTTGTCTGAATACATCAACAGGTCATCTGCCAGCGAAGTGCGGAGATCGAGATAAGGAAAACTGATCGTTGCTGATGGCGAAGGCAGGCGTGTTTCCCAATGACGGCGGAATTGTTGCTCATTGGCTTGGAATATTTCTTTCAACGACGTGCCCGACATTTCTTCCAGTTCTTTTTCGGAGGAAATAGCGTTGAAAGCACGATAAGCGCTCAGCAAGTCTTTTTCCTGCGCAGCGGTATATAAACGGCGTACATCTTCTTTCCGCACAGCACCCATGCCGCTTAGTTTCATACCGGCTCTCAGCAAGCTGCTGCGACGCGCCGGCTCCAGTATTTTCAGTCCTTTGTATTTGCGGTATCCGTAAAGGGGCTCGTCCGCACCTTGTCCGCTCAATACCACTTTCACATGTTGCGAAGCCAGCTTCGACAGCCAGTACATGGGAATGATGGAGTTGGTGGCGATCGGTTCTTCCACGATGCGGGTGACTTCTTTTAATTGATTGATGAAGTCGGAGAATTCAACACGTGTATGAAAATGCGGCAGGTTCAGCGTTTGGGCGGTGATGGCTGCACCGGCAATCTCATCATCGGCAAAAAGCCCTTCCGCAAAACCGACGGTGAAGGTCTTCAGGGGTGTGACAGCCTTATTGCGTGCAACCGCCGCCACCAGGGCCGAATCTACGCCGGCGCTTAACAATACGCCGATCTCCACATCCGACATCAATTGGCGTTCGACCGCTTTTTCAAAAAGATCGCCGTACTCGTTGATGAGTTGTTGTTTTTCCCTGCGCACAGAGCTGGTTGGTTGCGGTTGGGTATAATAATGATAGCTGGTCTGTATATTTTTCCCGGAGAGATCAAATACAATTACCTGTCCGGGTTCTACTTTATAAACGTCTTTGTAAATGGTGGCAGGTGCCGCCACATAACGCATCTTCATGCCTTCGATCACTTTTTCTTTGTCGTGCGTCAGTGAGACATAATGACCGATCGCGCGCAGTTCGGAGGAAAAAGCCAGTTGGTTATTACGCAGATGATAATAAACGGGTTTCACGCCGAAGCGGTCGCGGATGAGGTAAAGCTTTTGTTGTGTTTCATCTAACAGGGCAAAACCAAAGATGCCATTTAAGCGGTGCAGATGCAACAGCGGGTTGTGCCGTGCGAAAAAGTTTACCAGGGTTTCCGTATCGGAATGCCCGCGGAAAGTCACTTCGCCGAGTTCGTCTTTTAAGTCCTGGTGGTTATAGATTTCTCCGTTGAACGTAATATATACCGGCATTTCAGAAGCCTGCATCGGCTGGCGGCCATTTTCGCTTACATCTACAATAGACAAACGGCGATGCGCCAGCGTTACGTTATGCGTACCGACATGGGTCTCGTAAACGCCGTCGCCATCAGGTCCGCGATGGCTGATCGCAGACAGCGAGGCGGGAGAGAATTTAAAATTTATACAACCCAGGATGCCGCACATGGAGATGATGTGTAAATGTGTAAATGTGTAAGTGTGTAAATGTGGAAATGAAGTTCGGAAAGCTATTCTTTGCTTCTTTATTACTTTGCAAAGACGCAAAAAAAGATATTCCAGAACCTCCGTCCGATATTCCGGTATTGAAAGTGCCAAATCACCGTGAGGCTGTTTGACTTATTACTTATAGCTTCAAACTTATTACCCACGCTTCCGCGCGGTCAGCTTAATACCAAACAAATTAAAAATAACCGTATTGCCACGGATCTTGCGGCGCCATGCACCGGGAAGGATACCATACATTTTTTCCATCAGGATTAATATGGGCATGATTACGGGGAAGTAGCCTATTTTGCTGTAACCTATATATCCACGGACTTTCGTGAAACCTTCCTTGCGTAACAGTTTGCTCAATTCCGAGTAGGTATATTCCTTCATGTGAAATCCTTCGGCTTCCGGTGTAAACTCTCTTGATATATCGTGCGGGCCCGTCAGGCGGTGCGGTGTGATGATCATCAGCAAGCCATCGCTGCGCAAAAAGCGATGATAGGCTTGCAGCAGCGGCTCCGTGTCATCGGTATGCAAATGCTCGAATACCTGGTTGCTGTAGACGATATCTACGGATTCATCTTCCTGCGCCATGTCTACGCCATTGAAAATGCGGAGTTCGAAATTATCGGGGCGGCCTTCGATAAACGGAATGCTGTCCGCCACTTCATAGGCGGTTACATGACCAAAATGTTTGGCCAGTTCCTTGCTGAGCAAACAATCACCCGCACCGATCTCGAGGATCGTTTTCTTTTTATCAAAGAAGCGGGAGAGAAGGCGTAGTTGCCAGGCCAGCCGGTCTTCTTTTGAAATGTTCAGTCCCTCCGGAATGTTGGGGAACTGTGTAAAGAGTTCGTTGTAGAGCTGTTGGTATAAAACCCTGCGCTCTTCGGCCGAGCTGATGCGCAACTTGTCGGCGAGTGATTTCTCCAGTAAAAAATGCGCTTGTTTGTTGTATTCCATAACGCTTAATTGGTGGGCAAAGGAATTTGTTCTCCCAGTTGGTGACGATAAAGTTGCAGATAGGACCGGGTTACACGCTCGAGGTTGAGTTCGCTGCGCACCCAGGCGGCGCCTTTTGCACCGAGTTGGCTGGCGAGTAAGGGATCGTTTTTCAATTTACGGATAGCGACAACTAATGCATTTACATCACCCGGCGCAATGAGGAGACCGGTTTCTTCTTCACGCACCAATTCGTCGGTGCCGCCACCTTTGGTAGCTATCACGGGAAGCCCGGATGCCATGTATTCGATGATTGCATTCGAAAGTCCTTCGCCATGATTACCGGCATTGGTGGTCAACACGCCAACGTCTGCACATTGCAGCAATGCTTCAATATCGTGCCGCATGCCGGTGAATAGAATATGTGTGTTCAGCAAATGCGCCGGTACTTTTTCCATGATGGCAGAACGGAACTCGCCTTCGCCGATGAACACAAAATGAAAGGAGTCTTCTTCTTTTATCAATTGAATGGCTGCTTCCAGCAACGTGCCGTGGTCTTTGCGGATCTCGAAAGCGGCAACCATCATTATTACGAACCGCGGCTTTTTTTCGGGCCATAGCCGGGCCATTGTTTCGTCAACCGATGGTAATTTATTAAAACGATTCAGATCGATACCGTTGTAGATGCAGACTGATTTTAAGGATGGGGTTCCGTATGCCGCCAGCCCGGCTTTTGAATTGGCAACAAACATTTTGGAAAAAGGTGTCAGCATTTTTATCCGGCGGTAATGTTTCCGGAATACGTCTGAATCGGCGGCTGCGTCATAGATCACACCGTGGATCACGGGTTTGCGGGAAATAAGATTGGCAATTTGCAGATAGGCGCTTGCCGTAATATCCCAGGAATGAATAATGTCTGGATTGAAATCTTTTATTATGCGGCGAAGTTTAAATGCCAGTCTCCAGTCTTTGCTTTTTCCTTTCACAATTATTTCAAAACGGATGGGCATGTCGTATACCTGCGGATAATCGACAATGTTGTCGAGTGATACCAGCATAATACGGCAATCACCATCTGCCTCCAGCAGGCCTTTGATCAACTCCAGCATCCTTCTTTCCTTGCCGCCTTTTTTCAGCGTGTTGGTGATCATCAGGATCTTCATGCCTGCAAAGATTCGGGGATTAAATTTCCGGATGCTTCTTCTTCCCGGTCTGTCGCACCATGCTGATGCATTTGTAATTGCGCTGTAAGTGTACCGCCTATGAGGAACACGAAGAAAGAAGTAAGTTCTTTATTGTGACTGGTAACATAGAGAATGATATAAGCGAGGCATATAACCAACGGTGAGTTGAGCCCGGTTCTGATGGCACGGATAAAAAAGGTAATCAGCATCAGGAAGTAAATAGCAAAGCCCACAATACCCAATTCGATCAGTAATAACAGGATGCCGTTATGCGCGTCATAACCGGATCCATAATCTCTTTTCAAAAAACCACCATAACCGATGCCGAAGAGTTGTTCGTCGAACGGAAGATTCATGAAGCTGTGATAAGCGATGGAAGAGGCTTCTTTCCGCCATTCCATCGAGTCGAGCGATTGGGAATTATAATTGTTGCCCAATGACCGGTTGATAATGGCCAGTGGTTCGTCTATCAGCCGCGCGGTGATCTGCTCCATGAACTCACTGTTTACATTGAAGAAAATTTGCATAATCTGGAACAGGAACAGGCAAAGGAACAAACAACTGATGCTGACCAGTACCAGTGTATAGGCCTTACGGCTTTTGTTGCGGCTGAAAAGCCCTTTCAGGATCAGCCACAGGGCAACCATTATCAGGATCAGCATAGCACTGCGCGAAGTAGACAACAGCACGCCAAGGAACATCGGAGGGAGCAGCAGCAGGTTCCATTTACCTGGTTTTTCATCTTCGGCGAGATAGTCGCTCAATAAGAAAACGAACGCTGCGCCACAGATGTAACCAAAGAAGTTGTGATTCACCAGTTCCCAGGCCGGTGTGAATATGTAGTGAACGCGTACCACGGGGAAAGTGCCGATAAATGCGTATGTATAAGCCAGGTCGGCAAGACAAATCAAGCCGGCGAAAATAATACTGGTTTTGAAGAGACGATAATCGCCAGTATAAGCGTAAAAGAAATAACCGAAATAGGCACAAAGAAAAGCCAGGATAAATTCCTTTACGAGGTCGAAACTCAGCAGGTCGAAGGTGGCGGAGATAAGGAACAGGTAAAGAATGAACAGTAAGATCCACCACGTATATCCCTGTTTGAAAAAAGGCGGCAGGACGAAACGCGGTTTCATGGTGAACGTCCGGGCAAACAAACATACGCTGAGCATAGCGCGGAAGTTCAGCGGCATGCCGCGTAAATCGAAGTTCACATCCGCAATCACCGTAGTGAATAACAGAATAGCTACCCACTCCGGCTTATAAAGCAGGCTGTACCCTACACCGAGAGCACCGACGATCATGAATAAGAGGGAGAGAGACATTTTTTTCTAATGTGTAAATGTGTAAATGTGCAAATGAGGGCAGCGCCACATCCCCGGAGCCAAGTTGAGACGCATTTACCATTGTCCGTTGTTTACATGAAAGCAATACTAAAGGTTCATTTTCACATCCCCGGACCGAAGGTTCAGGTACGTTTGCCATTTAGTTGTTTGAATGAAAGCTGTACTAAAGATGCATTTTCCTATCGCCGGACGTAGGTTCAGACACATTGCCATTTTCAGTTGTTTACATGAAAGCTGCACTAAAGGTTCATTTTCACATCCCCGGACCGAAGGTCCGGACACATTTCCACATCTGCACATTGGCTGTTTACGTATCCGCCACTGAAACTGCCGGTTGCAACATTCTTCTGAACCGGCCAACGGATTTTTTTAAACCAGGATAGCGTAACAACATTCTTTTCAGGAAAAGACGGTTGTCTGCTTTTCCCTGTGAACGAAGAAACTGATAGGATTCTTCTGCTTCAGCAGGGATATTCCATTTATAAGCGGTATCGAATTTTTTCTGGTGATAATGTATTGAGAAGGCGTTGGCCGTTTCTTCTGCAACATTATACCGGTCGATAAAGTATTGCTTGATCTTATAATGTTCTTTGAGAAACTGGATTTTGCGGGCCGGATCTTTCGGTCGCGATACCGAATCGTCGATGATGCGGTAGGTAGCAGTGCTGTCCGGCAGGTATTTGAAATGCCAGTGCCGCGACAGGCAAAGCCAGGTCGGCAAATCTTCATAAGCAAAACCTTCGCGCTCGAACAAACCGAAGTCAACATGCTGCTCAAAGGCAGCGCGGCGAAAACACGCCGTTAACGCATGAATGAAAAACTGCCCAGTAAGCAAGGCTTCGAACACTTCACCATCAACAATGCGCGATTGATGTTGTTGATTGAACTGCTGAAGCGTCTTGCCATTTTTTTCAAAATAAAAATCAACATCCGTGTGTACCAGCCCGAATGTGGGATTGGCATCCAGGAAAGTTACCTGCTTCTGCAGTTTGTATTCGTCGTGCCAGTAGTCATCTCCGGCACAGATAGCAATGTATCTGCCACGACAGGATTTCAAAGTGTCGCGGAAGTTCAGCAATAGTCCTTTGTTCGAAGCTTCCGGCAGCAGGCTTAATTTTCCCGGATATCGATCGCGGTATTCTTCCAGGATGAGGCGCGTGGCATCGGAAGACGCATCTTCGCCCACCACTATTTCAAAACTGAAATCGGCACGTTGTTTCAGCAACGAATCCACTGTTTGCCGGATATAGGCTTCCTGGTTATACGTGATCAGGGCGATGCTGGCTGTCGGTTCAGGATGCATGGGCGAAAAGTGTTTTACGGAAGATGAGCACCATCGTGATCAGGTATAAGAAGAAGTTTACTGCATAACCAATCGTTGCCCCCAACGGACCGTACATTGGTACAAACAACATCGACAATAACACGAATGAACCGTTGAAGAATATTTCTGTGAAAATGAATGTTCTTGTCATGGCACGCGCAATCAATTGGTACGCCAGTATCCAGCTCGCGATCTTAAAAAAGTCACCAATAAGCTGAAACAGGAACAAGGATCGCATATCGGCGAATGACGTATCAAACAACCATTCGATGATTAATCCGCGGAACAAATAGATGCCGGCCGATAATATCAACAGGAAGGGGAGTACTAATTTGTAGATCTGGAAAATTTCCGTCTTTACTTCAGCGCGTGTTTTCAGGCGTGCCAGTTTCGGCAGGTAGTAAACACTGAGCGAAGTGGTGATGACCATCAGGTACATCGCAGATATCCGGTTCATACCTTCCCATAAACCTGCTGCGTCCATGGATCCGGTGCTGTGATTGATGTAAGATCTTACGAGTAACTGGCTGGCAGGAACCGTGATTGCGCTGACCAGCGTCATTATTGCATAGTGTCCGAGACGGGTGCCTGCCTGACGGCTGAATGGCAGGCGAAACGCGCGTCCGCTGAACCAGGACGAACGCGTTACCATACTCAACGTTACCAGGAATACCACCGACTGGTAAGTAACGGCACCAATCAGCGCGCCGGTGAGTCCGAAATTATAAGCGAGTACTACGGAAAATAATAATCCGGTAACGCTACCGGCCATGTTGGCCAGGGCATATTTGCGAAACTCACGGAATCCGTTGATGATCGCCACCAGGTAAGTATTGAGCGCGTAAAGGATCAGTGTACCACCCAAAATGCGAAACACAAACGCATAGCCGGCATCTTTTAATATTTGTATGGAAAAAAAACGTCCGGCTACGAGCAGCACTATTCCCGATACGATCGATAAAGTGAGAATGATGCGCAGTCCGGTTGACAGGAATACTGCATATCTTTTCGGCGATTCACTGTACTGCGCCACATATCTTGTCATGCCCGGACCAATACCACCTGTTGAAATATTCAGCAGGATGGTGGTGAAGTTGGTCAGTTGGCCCAGCAAGGCAACACCTGCTGGACCGATCAATACAGCCACCACTTTTACGCTTATAAAACCCGTAAGCATCCGCACAAGCGTTGCCACTGCATTCAGCGAGGTGACTTTTACCAGGTCGGTTGCGATTATTTTTTTTATGCGGGTCAGCATCAGGACGGAAGAAGGTATAAGGTATAAGGTGTAAGGCTTAGGGTTTAGGGTCAAAACAGCCGCCCGATACTTCGGGCGTAAGTAGTAAGTTTTAAGTTATAAGTAAAACAGCCATAGTTTGCAATTGAGATGGGCTGATGCGCTAGAATTATTTCTGTTGGTTCGTGACAACACGAACCAAGGCGCATTCACGATTCACGATTCACCATTCACCTAAACTCGTTAATCGCCTCTATGATCGCGTCAGCCTCAGTCAGCGTAAGCACGGGACTGATCGGAAGGCTCAGTACCTCGCGGTGTATTTGTTCGGTGAGCGGATATTCCTCGTCGTTGCGCTCGCTATAGGCTGCCTGTTTGTGTGGCGGTACGGGATAATGGATCAATGTCTGAATGCCTTTTTCCTGTAAGTACTGTTGCAGGCGCTCGCGTTCGGCGGTGCGGATCACAAACAGATGCCACACATGTCCTTCTTCCGTTTGCACAGCAGGCAACACGATACGCGGATTATGGATACCGGTAAGATAACGGTGCGCGATCTGACGGCGTTTGGCATTGTCGGAATCGAGATAAGCCAGCTTCACTTTGAGAACGGCTGCCTGTATTTCATCCAACCGGCTGTTTTGCCCGGCGTATTCGTTGATATATTTAACTTTTGAGCCGTAATTGGCCAGGGTTCTTACTGTTTCTGCCAAAACAGCGTCGTTGGTCGTAACAGCGCCTGCGTCACCAAGGGCGCCTAAATTTTTTCCCGGATAAAAACTTGTACCGGCCGCATCGCCGAGATTGCCGGTTCTTTTAGTCTGATAAAAAGCTCCCTGCGCCTGCGCATTGTCTTCGATCAGTTTCAACCCGCGCTTGCGGCAGAGTTCCCTGAGTTCGTTTGAATAACCACATTGACCATACAAATGCACCACCATTACGGCGCGTGTACGTGGAGTGATCAGTTTTTCAACCTCTTTTACATCAAGATTATAAGTGATCATTTCAGGCTCAGCGAGTACAGGCTTGAGATGATTGACCGTGACGGCCAGTAGCGATGCAATATAAGTGTTGGCCGGAACGATCACTTCATCGCCGTCCTGCAATACGCCCATTTCCTTATATGCGCGAAGGATAAGACTTAACGCATCCAGTCCATTAGCTACGGCAATGCAATGCGACGAACCGCAATACGCCGCATATTGTTCTTCAAAAGTTTTTACTTCATTGCCCAGCAGGTACCAGCCGGAGCTGACCACTCTGTTCACGGCATCCTGTATCTCCGAATGGTAGGAGGCAGTGATTTTCTGAAGATCGAGGAATTTGATCATGGGGCTTATTTTGCGGCAAGCATGGCTGTCAGCTTCGGTACGGAATCGAGCTGTTCTATTTCTTCCTTCGTAAAAGAAACGCCGAGACGGTCTTCGAGTTCTACGATCAGTTGCAGGTGATTGATCGAATCCCAGGCCTCGAGTGTGTCTTTACTGCTGGTGGGGAGCAGGTCGATGTCTTCGTTAAAGGCGCTCTGGAATATTTCCTGCAATTGTGCTAAGCTGATAGTCATTGGTCAGTATGGTTATAAAATTTTGGGCAGGTTGGTTGCGTTCGGTTGGCGTAAAAATGAACTTGCCTGGCGCAGTGCCCTGGTTTTGTAATTGCGAGAATACTTCGTGAAAGAATTTTTCTTCGATGCGTTTGCCCAGCGCGCGGCAACTCATCAGGAAGTTTTCGATGAGATGATTTTCTGCCGCCGGTCTTGTTATGATCAATCCCACCAGGCCATAATCCCCGAACTTGTCGCTTACACGCAGGGAGAATAATTTCCAGCCCGTTTCAATCATCTCTTCGAGTTCGCGGGTGGTGTAAGCTTGTTTATTAAAATTGAATTGATTCGTTTTGCCGGTGAGTTGTGACAAACGTTCCAGATCTTTCGGATCGTTCACACCGATTTCCATTTCAATTCCCAGCGCATCAATGAACGCACTCATGTCACCGGTTTCATCCAGCAGGCGGTTGCGGTCTTGTTCTGTACGATAGAGTTCCGTACGCTGGCGGTCTTCTTTTAAAATATTTCTTTTTCTGAAATGGAAGGAACGCGTGAGGTGCAGGAAGTCTTTGTAGTCACCGGTGAAATGCAAAGTAGTCAGTCCCGGCAGCATGGCGCTGGTTGCATTCAGTTCAAAGAGGTTGTCGTCGATAAAGATCAGTGAGTTGATGCCCACATTCAGTTCCTGCGCGATGGATTGCAACTGCGTGTACTTGTCCTGCCAGTTTATTTTTTTTACAATAAAATCTTCCCATTGCAGGGGCATGCGGCGTTTGCGGAAAGCTGCTTCCACATCAACCTCGTTGTTTTTTGAGCAGAGGCAAAGCAGGAACCCTTCTTCGATCCGGTTTTTGAGGAATTGCTGGAAGTGATAATAAGTGATGCCATCGGCGTTGTTGTCACAGACGATTCCTTCGACACCATCTTCACCAACGATGCCTTTCCAGAGCGTATTGTCGCAGTCCAGCACGATTACTTTTTTTTCTTCTGCCTGCAGCCATTGCAATTGTTGTTGCAATTCACCGGCAATGGCTTTCACTGCCGGTTTGGTGTAAGGCATCTGGTAAAGATGCCCGAGATTGTATTGGTAAAATTGTGACGCACCGACATTCAGCACCAGTTCCGCGAGGTCAAACACAAATAAGTTGGGTAATGAAAGGCATGTTTCCAGTTGCTGGCGATAACGGTCTGCCATGCTGGTTTGTCTTCCTGCGTAGCCCGACCATGCACGAGGTTCGAAACTGTCGTCGAGTTGATTGGATAAAAGAACAGGGCCGGTTTGCCTTGCCGCAAATGCATGAACCGTCTGTAAGAACTGCATTTGCCAGGTAGCTGGTTTGTGCCGGAAGTATTGATCGGAGTGAATGAAATACACCGCGTCGGCAGGCTTTTCGGGCCATTGCATTAATGCCGGGATCAGGTCTTCTTCATAACGCTCTTCCACGGAAAGTTCCGGCAATGTCTTTTTAAGTTCCCGGGCTATAGGAGTGGTAACTGTATCGGAAATAAAATAAAGTGTCATTAATAAAACTATAAACGGTCGATCAACCGTTGTAAAAATGAATAGTCGTGCTGAAGAAATGCATCGCGGGTAAGTTCCTGTACTTTGATCAGCAGCTCCTTTCCCGGTAATATTTCCTGGCCGGTTTCGCGGAAACCAAGCGTTACATGCTGCCGCCATACCCGGCGGTTGTCTTCCGCCGTGCGGCAAAACAGTTTATTCAACTGCATGCTGTTAAAGGCGTATTCCATCAGCAGGTATTCCGTTTCCACTGCCTGAACAGGTTGTGTGCAAACGTAACGGCCAAAGTCGGCTTCGCCATTCAGTACATTGTAAATGGAAGCGGTACCGCAGAAATGATTATTGTTATCGAGGATCTTGAAATAATAGCCGTCGTTGCGGGCTTTGTTGGCAATGATCCAGTTGGTTTGTTGTTCCACTGAAACGGCCTCGGAGCTCGAGAGATAACGGTTGATCTGCGGATCATTGCGCAAACGGCAAATGTTTTCCGCGTCCTCCGGTGTTACTTCTTTCAGTATTGTTTTGCGGCCGGTAATTTCAGGCAGGAGTCCTGAAGCTTTTGAAATCGTCATAGTTGCGGATGTAATCATGCTCGTCATAAAGTTCGGAAGCCAGTACGAGGCAAACGGAACCGGAAGAAAAATTTACTTCGGATGCCCACATGCCCGGGGGAATGTGCAGGCCCATATAAGGACGGTTGAGCATTACCAGGCGTTGAGTATGTCCATCGTCGAGCAATACTTCGAAGCAACCGCTCACGGCTACCAGGAACTGGTGGCAGCGGCGGTGTGCATGAGCACCGCGTGATTCACCGCCCGGAATATCATACAGGTAAAAAATCCTTCTCACGTCGAAAGGGATTTCGCGGCTGTTGTGAATAGGAGTGATGTTGCCTGCGCGGTTATGAATGCGGGGTAAATAAATAACGCTGCAATCGAATACGGATGGCTGACTCATACAGTTTGCTTGAAGGCTTCGAAATCGCGTATGTAATCTTGTTCGCTGTAAGGCTGGTCGGCCGCGATGAAGGCGAGCGCGTTGGTAGAAAAATTTTCCAGTTGGCGCCAGATCATCTTCGGTACATACAAGCCGTAGTAGGAGCGGTTCAATGTGATCTTTTTTTCTTCGTAGCCGTCACTCAGCACTACATCAAAGCTGCCGGACAAGGAAATGATCACTTCTTGTAAGGAACGATAGGCATGGCCACCGCGGAAATCACCGCCCGGTACATCATAAATCCAATACACGCGTTGTACAGCGAAAGGCAACTGATCATTGTTTTGGAGAAATGACAGATTGCCGCGCGGGTCCAGAATTTTCGGAAGCTCCAGGAGCTTCACTTCACTCAATGGCATAATGCTGAATTAAACGGCTTTCATGTGATAGGCCGATACCGGATGGATCACTTTCTCTACATTCTCTTTGCGGAATTCTGCCACGAGACATTGTCCCAGCGAAGGCAACATTACTTTGATCGTATTGGCGCGCACTTCCACCACCTGTCCTTCCCATGTCATCAACGGACCGTTGAGAATGCGGACAGTGTCGTTCATGTTTACCGGACATTTTTCCAGTGAAACATGCTCGTATTCGTTGAGGAAACGACGGATAGCGTCGATCTCGTCGTTGCGGATCACAGCCGGCTTGTGCAACCAATATACAAAATTGATCACGCCTTCGGTTTGCAATGCCTTTGTTTGTTCTTCAGGAGAAAGGCAAACAAAAACGTAGGAGCTGAACAATGGTTCATGAACGACCTTCTTGCGATCAGACCATTGACGCTGTACTTTATTAAGCGGGCAGTAAACTTGAATTTTTTTTCTGTCCAGCAGTTCGGTCACTTTCTTCTCCCAGCGTGGCCGGGTGTAGAGTGCGAACCATTGTTTACCATCTTGCGAAACCATTGTTATCAGGTTTAATAGTTATGTAAAAACTGCTAATCAGTGGTTTTCCCGGGAAAAGGCTCCGCCCATCTCAGTTACAGGGCACATGTGTAATGAGTCTTTGAATGAAAGCCGTTCCGGAAAAACCTGTGCGAAAACTGTCCGCTTATCAACGCGTTGCCGCGCGCGAACGCTTCTTTTTGCTACCGGTTTGTCCGTTATGTATATAGCCATATCCGTAACCATAGCCATAACCATTTTTGGTAAAGCCACGGGAGCGGATGCCGTTGAAAATAATACCCATGTTCTTGAGCGGGTTTACCGCATTGCTCTCATCGAGACGCTCCAGGTGAATCTTCGGTGTGAACTTGTGTTTTACTACATACAACGTAGCATCGCACATCGGAGACAGCACATATGCATCGGACAGCAGGCTGGCCGGTGCAGAGTCGATGATGATAGCGTCGAAAATTGCTTCGAGATATTCGAGCAGCTCCTGTACCCGCGGATTGATCAGCAGCTCCGAAGGATTTTCGGGCACCGGACCGGCGGGCAGGAAAAAGAGGTTGTCGTGAGCAGGAGCACGGCGGATAAGCTCTTCCGGCTCTGCTTCATTCCAGAGATAATTGGTTACGCCTTTGTCGAGCTGAAGACCGAGCTTCTGACTCAGGGAAGGATTGGCCAGGTCAAATTCGACAAGGATCACTTTCTTACCGGCAACGGCTAAACTCAGCGCGAGGTTGGCGGCAACAAAACTCTTGCCTTCACCCGGCAGCGAAGAAGTGACCAATATTTTTTTCTTAACGGAGTTCACACCGAGATAACCAAGCGACGAGCGTATTCTTCTGAATTGCTCTGCAATGAATGTGCGGTTGCCCTCGCGGATTACCAGCGGATCTTTACTTCTGTCGAGTACTACTTCTCCGATGATAGGCACACTGGTCAGGTGTTCAATTTCGCTGCGGAACAATATTTTTCTGTTCAGCATTTCGCGGATGGCAATGAAGCCAATGGGAAGGCCCAAACCAAATACCAGGGCGATAATATAAATGAGTTGTGATTTCGGTGTTACGGGGAAAAAGCTGGCTTGTGCCTTGTCAACGATGCGGCTGCCCGAGGTAGTAGAGATATGCGCCAGCGCACTTTCTTCTTTTTTCTGCCGGAGGAAATTATAAATGCCGAGCTTGATGGCCTGCTCGCGGTCGATATCGATCAGGTCTCTTTCTTTCTGCGGAATGGTCTGCAGCATGGAGCTGTAGAGGTTGTTGGTAGAATAGAGATTGAGCTTGGTGGCTTCGAGGCTGCTGCGCTGGTTACGGATGTTTTCCAGCAGGCTGGGTCTCAATTTAGTGATCTGGTCGTTCAGCGAGGTCACCATCGGGTTGTTCTCGCCGGTGGTCTTCTTCAGCTTTTCGTAGCTGGTTACGGTTTCCTGCAACTGATCCACAAGTTTGGCCAGCAACGGATCTTTCAGCCCGATAGTGGAAGGAACTATTCCGTCGGCACTGTTTTTCGATTGCACATATTTTTCTACCTGGTCGAGAACGGAAAGCTGCATGTTCACATCGCTTACTTTCTGATCGTTCTCTCCAACATTTTTCAGGAACAATTCACCTTGGGCGCTGATGTCAACCGCGCCGCGGCTTGCTTTGTAGGCTTGTTTGCGTTGATTCACATTATCGAGTTCCTGTTGCACGGCAAGCAGGCGTTCGTCTACAAAAGCGGAGGTATTTTCAGCAATTTTATTCTTTTCGTCGACAGCGGCCCTGTCATAGGCGGCCATGAGTTCGTCGAGCACCTGCTCGCCACGATAAGGATCGATGTCCTTGATCGAAAGCGAAACAACGGTCGATTCTTTGCCGGCGAGTGTGCGGAGACTGCCAATGAAAACCGACGTAGCCGTTTTAGGATTGGTCAGTGTGAGGTAAAGGTCTCTCTTAGATGCGTGACGGAAATTCGGGTTGCGTACAAAACGGATGTTGCCGAATGAAGTGGCATAAAAACGGTTCAAAGCATAACGCTGCCCGTTGACGCGGACCGTACTGTCAGCGGCGCGGAAAGTGAACGGAAGTTTTTTGATGGTCTTCAATTCATCCGGGTTGGCGGCTTCCACCACTACCGGTGTGCTGGTGTAAGCGGAAGTGGCAACCAGTTTTCCTTCTTCGAAATACGAAGCATAGAGGTGAAGGCGGCGTACTACATCCTGCATGAGGCTGCGTGATTGCAATACCTGCAACTCGTTTTCGATGATCTTTTTTTCGGAAAGGCGGTCGAGTGAGTTGAGGGTTTCGCCGTCGTACGAACCTTTGGTTTCATCCTTCAGCATGAGGGAGGCGCTGATCTCGTACTTCGGTACGGTTATCTTCAGATAGAACCAGCCCACGAACATGCAAAGGATGAACATGATGATGAACAGGGGCCAATAAGGAAAATATTTATACCAGACCTCGCTGACCAGGTTGCGGTGCTCTTTTTTCTGTTTGGAAGGTGCTGTTTGCATATAATAGCGTATTAGTTGGACGGGATAAGTCTGTCTGCGACGATCACGGCCAGCGACAAACCGCTGATCACGATCGGTAACCATTGCATGGTACGGCCAGCGCTGGATACTTTTACTTTGTTGGGTTCCACATATACGATATCATTGGACTGAAGATAATAGTAGGGTGAAGAGAACAGTTCTTCTGAATTCAGGTTGATGCGTTTGATGAGCTTCTGGTCGCCCTGTTCGCGGATGATCATCACGTTCTTGCGTTCGCCGTAGATGGTAAGGTCACCGGCCAGGCCCAGCGCTTCGAGTAAAGAAAGTTTCTCGTTGGGGACGCTCACCACGGAAGGGTGGTTAACTTCTCCCAACACCGTAACACGGAAGTTTTGAAAACGGATGGTAATAATAGGATCTACGAGCAGCTTGCGGTCGCCGAGCGTTTTGGTAATATAATCCTTCAACTGATTCTTGGTAAGGCCTTCTGCTTTCACGAGGCCCAGCAGAGGAAATTGAATGTTACCCTCCGGGCCTACGAGATAACCTACTGCAGCGGCTCCGGTACTACCGCCGTTACTGCCGCCGGCAGTGGCGATACCATTTGAAGCATTGAACAAAGCCGAAGCTTCAGGATTGAGGCTGGATACCGTGATGGAGAGAATGTCATTCTTCTGAATGATCGATTCCGGTACAGGCGTTGGAGTGGCTACGGCGCCATCTTTCATACCATAGAAGTAAGTAGCCTTCTTGGTGTTGGTACAGGAACTAAACAATAGAACATACAACATCGCAGCACAGACCAGCAGTGTCCGTTTATAGGGAATAGATAACATACAAATAATTTAAAATAGGCCAATGAGTTGCTTGTCCGGCTTAAATGGCAGAAAAAGGCCATAGCCGGTCAATGCAATCGCTGGTGCTCCAATCAGCAAACGGATATGATTTCAGAAGAATTGGAAAAGAAAGATAAAGAGGACTTCTATAGGAAGGACTAAGTGAGACGGGGTTGTTTCTGCGTCTAAAGTAGAAATAAAAATAATATTAGAATTGTTCTTTTTTGTTCAGAATGAAATTTCCTCCGGGTTGAGCGAAGATCTGAAAGCCTGTTTCTTCTACGAGGGCGGCTAATTGCTTCTTGGCGGAGGGCTGCCGCAGCGGAGTTCCGAGCCGGTATAATAATAAGCTATGGTATTTGCGACAGAGCGGATCGAGGGATGGGATGCTGGCGGCCTTGTTTTTTTTGCGCGTTCTCCGTCCGTCTATATTACTTAATAATGTTTCCCAGATCGCGAGTGGTTCGTTGGGCAAGAGGTGATGCGAAGCTGCATAATAGTTGCGTCCGCGTTGCAGGTATTCGCGTGCTTCGGTCAGGTGCCCGGTAAGCGTGAGTGCTTCGCAGATGATCAATTCAAAATCCGGGACCGCGGAGGGAGAGTTTTCCCTCGTGATTTTAAGAATGGATTGATAGCGGCGCATTTCGGCGAGTAGTTTGTCGGTGCTTTCTCCATGCGCATGCAGATGAAATAAACGGGCGGCCATTAGTCTGCCCATGATGTGCGGGGCCAGGTGTGGATGTGGTGGGGTGTCGGCAAGCCGGCTCATGTGTTTATCGAGTTGCCGCAGGTCCTGGTTGAGCCAATAGCGGAATACCTGGATGGCATGTGCGAACAGGATAGCATCCGGCGTGGCCTTGGCAGCGAGGTAATAACGAAGACCTTTTCCATAAGAACCATTGAGATGATCCATCTGCACGGCCTGCTCGTAATAATAGAATTGTCCGGCACGTGTACGGGCCACTTCGCGTTGAAACGGATCGATGAGTGCTTCATTGCGTTCGAGAAATTCAATCGTGCGGCGGGTGAGGTTGTCGAGTACGCGGTCGTAGTCCTGGCCTTCAGGAGGCGGTACGTCGCGGAAGAGGCTTACGAGGTAATGCAACACTTCCTGGCGCGCGATATCGGTAGCGGTTTGTTTGCGGATATTGACCTCTACTTCATCGGGAGAATCAAATCCGCAATAACGGCAAAGAATAAGTAAGGTAGCGGAGGAAGCGGCGTACTGGGATTGAACGAGACCAAAAAAACGGCGGAGCGTGTTGGCATTGATGGTTTCACCGGTGCGTTGAAATATTGCGTCTACCAATTGCAGGCAATCGCGGGAAGAACGGATCTTCCTGCCGAAAGTATGCTCCAGCTCAGCTTTAAGTGCCGTAATGAAAGTTTGCTTCATAAGCAGCCGCGATGATCGGTTGGCATTGGTCAGGCTTCTTCCGGACGCAGGGCTTCTTTCATTTTACCCAATACATCCTTTTCTACCATCTTACGTGCTACGCCGATCATATTGCTGAATGCCAGTTGTCCGGAGATGCCGTGCCCGATGATAACGGGTTTAGCTACTCCCAATACGGGAGTACCTCCATATATTTCGAAGTTGAACCTGTTGAAATAGTCGTCGTTCGTGCTGTTGACCGGTTTAAGGTCGTACAGCGATTCTGCGAGTTTGAGTACCACGTTGCCGGTAAAACCTTCGCACACGATCACATCAGCTTTGCCGGTGAGTACGTCTCTTCCTTCAATATTACCGATAAAACGGATGTGTTTGTTTTCTTTGAGAAGGGGATAAGTGGCCTGGGCCAGCACATTTCCTTTTCCTTCTTCTTCTCCCACGTTGAGCAAGCCTACGCGTGGTTCGCTGATACCGAGAATGAGCTGCGCATAGATGCTGCCCATCACGGCGAACTGGTTCAGTTGCTCCGGTTTGCAATCCGCATTGAGACCGACATCGAGCAGGAGTCCGGTTCCTCCGTTGTGAAGGGGAACAATACTGGAAATGGTAGGGCGGATTACACCTTCCACTGCTTTGATGGTGAAAAGTGTGCCGACGAGCATGGCTCCGGTATTACCTGCGCTGATGAAAGCGTCCATTTTTCCGGATGCCAGCAAATGAAATCCGATGGCGATGGATGACTGTTGTTTTTCCTTAAGGGCTTTGGTGGGATGTTCGTGCATGTCGATCACCTGTGACGCGTGTACAACGCTCAGTCTGCCGGTGGGCACGGCGTGCTCATTCAGCAGTGGGTTGATCTGTGACTCGTCACCGATCAGCAGCAGGCGTACATCACCTTCCTTGTCCTCATTCAAAAAACGGTTGATCCCCTTAACGGCTTCGAGGGGAGCATAATCACCGCCCATCATATCAATGCCTATAACCATAGAAGCTTATTTCCCAAAATTAAAATTCCAAACCTCATCGCAAACCAAAGGTCGGCAATGGATTTGGAATCAAGTCCGTTATTTGAAAAAACAATATTAAGCTTTGGAAGGAGCGGTCTCACTAACCAGTTTGCCCTTGTAGTACAGTTTTCCTTCGCTTACGTGTGCACGGTGACGTACATGCGTTTCTCCGGTAGTGCTGTCAGTGGTCAGCGTGGTCGCAGTAGCTTTATAGTGAGTACGGCGCTTTGCGCTTCTTTGCTGGCTGTGTCTGCGTTTGGGATTTGGCATATCTCTGCTATTTAACTAATTAGAAAATTATTCTCTGTTTATTTTTTCCCTTTGTCTTTCAGGTCCTTGAACTGTTCGAGGCCTTTCCAGATCGGATTCGATTCTTTAGGCTCGTCCTGTTCAGGATCCGGTTCCATGTGACGAAGCATTTTCAGTGCGGCCGGGTTGCAGTTGGGACCGTCGGCGTTATCATAGCCGCAGACCTTCTGCATCGGAATACTCAGGTTGATGAACTCGTAGATCCAGTTGGCTACGTCCAGGTGACTTTCATTCCGCCCGATATAATACACATCGGGATCATCTTCCTGGTCATTCATCAGTTCCGCATCTTCCACCATCTTAACCGTCATGTTAAACTCGTCCCACAGTTCAAGCGGGAGGTCGTTGTTACAACGGTCGCAGGTGACTTCAAGGGTACCGCCAATTTCAAACTTCAATAACAAGAAGCTGTTTTTCTTGTCCAGCGAGAGTTTTATTTTCGCTGAGCAGTGGCGGAAATCCTGCTGCTGAAATGCCTCAAAGAACTTGTCGTCAATCTCATAGTTGTACTCATGAACTCCGGGTTTCAACCCTACAAAGGCTATCTCAAAATCTCGGCGGTGACCCATGGCTCAACATTTGTCCTGAAAAATCGGGAGGCAAAGGTAGGTAAATTTTATGAACTATTCCGCGGTCTTTTTCATTTATTTTTGCTGGGCAATTTATCGTAATTTGCTCATTATTAATGATTTTTAATTTATTCCGGTGCAAAAGTTTTTCTCCCGCCTTTTTTCCCGGCTGATGAAAGGCTGGAGTTGGGTGTTACTGATCCTGGGGGCGATTGCCATTAAATGGGTATCGCTATACCCCAATATGGTTGAAAAATATTATACGTACGGCTTTTATCCTATTGTATCAAGGCTGCAACGTACCCTCTTCGGCTGGATTCCTTTCAGTATCGGTGATCTTTTTTATGGCTTTCTGATCCTGCTGTTGCTGTTCCGCGTGGTCCGTTTCTTCCGTTTCCTGTTTCTCCGCCGGCTCAACCGCGCTTATTTCAAAGCCGCGCTGCAACAAGGCATTTTCCTTTTCCTGTTTATTTACGTTTTCTTCAATCTCCTGTGGGGACTCAATTATAACCGGCTGGGCATTTCATCACAGCTCGGTCTTACCGAGGTCAGCGCCTATTCTACGGGCGAATTAGATTCACTGGTTAAGGTCTTGCATACTGCGCTCAATAACGAGGCTTCGCAACTGACACCTGAAGCGCGTGATTCTTTTGCCCGTGATAAATACAGGCTGTTTCGCCAGGCAGGCCGCGGATACGACAGCATGGCGCAGCAACATCCTTACCTGGCTTACCAGCCCCGCTCAGCCAAACCATCTTTATTCAGTTATGCAGGAAACATACTAGGCTTCCAGGGCTATTACAATCCCTTCTCGGGTGAAGCACAGGTCAATACCACTATCCCCAGTGTGCTCGAACCTTTTGTGACCATGCACGAGATCGCGCATCAATTGGGCTATGGGAAGGAGAACGAAGCCAACTTTGTCGCTTTCCTCGCGTCACGCAGACATCCATCGGTGTTCTTCCGCTACTCGGTTTATTTCGATATGTACCAGTATGCGGGAGGAGAATTGTACCGCCGCGATTCCGCAGCGCTACGCGCCTACAACCAGACCTTGCATCCGCAGGTAAAAGCCGACATCAAAGCCTACCGTGATTATTTAAAGAAATACAAGAATCCCATCGAGCCGGTGATCACCTGGGCTTACGGAAGTTACCTCAAAGCCAATAATCAACCCGGAGGCAAAAGAACCTATAGTGAGGTGGTGGCGTGGCTGATCGCTTATTACCGGAAGTTTCAGGAGATATGAGGGAATGTGCCGGCCTGCGGCCGGATGTGGAAATGTGAAAATGTGTTTAGAAGCGTCTGTCGTGTCGCGCTGTCACGCATCAGTAGAAATGCGGGATCATTTTCACATGGCCCCCGCCGCAGGCGGGGCACATCTCCACATTTTCACATTAAAACCTGTTCTTCCACATCATACTCTCGATCGGCTTATCGGGCTGGCCGGAATATTTGGCATTTTTCTTCTGATCATAGCGTACTTCAATCTCACCTTCCACAGGGAAATAAATAAGCTGGCCCACAGGCATTCCTTTATACACTTTCACCGGTTGTTTGACCGAAATCTCGAGGGTCCAGTGCCCGCAAAAACCTACGTCGCCTTTACCGGCAGTAGCATGGATGTCGATGCCGAGACGGCCGGTAGATGATTTCCCTTCCAGGAACGGCACGTGCGCATGTGTTTCGGTGTACTCGAGCGTAACGCCGAGATAAAAAATATGGGGATACAACACGAAACCTTCCTCCGGAATTTCGAAGTATTCAATCTCGTTATGTTTTTTGGAGTCGAGGATATGTTCTTTGTACGTAGCCAGCCATTTGCCCAGGTGCACATCGTAAGAGTTGCTGCCGAGGCATTCGCGGTCGTAAGGCGCCAGTTTGATGGTGCCTTTTTCAATTTCTTCGAGGATACGTTTATCGGAGAGGATCATAGCCGTAGTTTTACTCTATCTTTAACCGGCAAAATAAAGGAGAAACCAGCACGAATGCCGATTTTTTTTCAACAACAAATCAACCCTTCCACCCGACTCGGTGTATGGAAGATCGAAGAAACGGAGGAATTTTTTAAGGACAATGTTCCGCAACACCGCGATGTAACGCACCCCCATAAGCGTTTGCAGCACCTGGCGGGACGTTTCCTGCTGCGCTATCTTTATCCGGATTTTCCTTACGAACTCATCCGCATCGCCGATACACGCAAACCTTTTTTACCGGATGCGCAGTATCATTTTTCCATTTCTCATTGCGGTGATTATGCGGCGGCACTGGTAAGCCGCGATCTGCGCACGGGCGTGGATGCCGAAATTCCCGTGGCGCGCATCGAACGCATCGCTTCCAAATTTACCACGCCGGAAGAGCAAGCCGTATTCGGTAGTGAACCGGGTGTGCGCGGACTCACAACGATCTGGAGCATCAAGGAAGCTGTGTATAAATGGTATGGTGACGGGGAAGTAGATTTCAAAGCGCATATCCGTCTACTGGAACGCGATGCCGATGCGGGCAAAGTGCGTTGTCTTTTTACCAAGAACAATGCTTCACTCGATCTGTATTACCGTCATTTCGATCACCTGGTGCTGGCCTGGGTGGTGTCCTGATCAATCGCTTTCTTCTTCCTCACCGGGGCCGAGTAATTCGAGGTCCACATCTGATCCCGAGATTCCTTCGATGGAGCCGCGGATATGTGCTGCACTCAGCAATACTTTTTCCAGTTGTTTCTCACGCGCCTTCCACAATTTTTCCATCGCGTCTCTTTCTTTCTGAATAGAAATCTTCATGCTCATGAATCCTTCGCGGATCGCTTTCCATTGCTCCGCAAATTCAGAACTCGTGAGGTAATCATACAGCAGGTGCATCTTGTCACCTTTGTTATCCTGTTTTTTGAGTGCCGTGGATACTTTTATGATGCCATCGCGCAGCATATGCACTACGGCTTTTACCTCGGCAAATGAACAGATCCATACGCCGTCTTTCTCTCCGAAACGGTCCATATCGCGGGGCAGGCTTTGGGTAACGATCACGGCTACATCGGCTCCCTGGCTGCGCATATCGGCTTTGAGTTTCTCGATCCAGTCTGTTCCGAAATGCGCGGTGCGCTTACTTTCGAAGATGATGCGGCCACATTCCTGCCCGAATCCGTTACGTACGGTTTGGATACAATCCGCGCCACGCACGCCTTTTCCTACTTCTGAAATAAGATCGAAGGGAAAGGAGCCACGCAACATCTCTTCCAATGCCAGTTCCTGTACTTCACCCTGCAATTGCATGGAGCCCTGCTCGGCTTTGCGGCGCATTTCGTCGGCAAGTTTTTTCTGGTCTTCCAGTTGTTTTTCGAGTTCTTTCAAACGAAGCTGGAATTCCGTTTCGCGCGTGGCGATCTTCTGTTCTTCTATTTTGCGGATATCGTCGGTCAGCTTTTCACGTTCTACCTGCAATTGTTTCTGAATGTTGATTTCCATTTCAGCTTCACGGTTGCGGAGCGCTTGTTCTTTTTGCAAAAATTCGAGTTCTTTCTGCCGCGCTTCCTTCAGTTTCTCTTCGTTGTGCCGGTTGTTGTCGGAAAGTTGTTTCAGTTGTACTTCGTAATCGGCTGCAATATTCTTCCGGATATTTTCTTCCAGTTGCTGTTGGAGGCGTTGCTTTTCCTGCTGCAGTTGCTGCTGGAACTCGGCTTCGCGGCGCTGCGTTTGCTGTTGGTATTCTTCCGATTTTTTCTTCTGCCATTCGGCGGCTTTGGCGCGCAATTCCTTTTCCACTTCTTCGCGGATGGCATCATTCGGTTCAAATTCGTGTCCGCAACGGGGACATTTAATATCTGCAGGCATGGGTGATCGATTGTTGCGGCTAAAATACGATAAAACACAAACTAAAAAAATTAGCAGTTGTTGGCCGGATGAATGCCGCGGCTTAACTTACGCTTATCTCATCCATTAATACATTATCATGAAAAAAATCCTGTTGCTGGCTGTTTCGCTTTTTTCGTTTATTCATGGTCATGCGCAGGCGCTCACGCACGAGCAGCGGCTGGCAGATTTGGGTCGCGTGTGGGGTTTCCTCAAATACTTTCATCCGGCGGTTGCAGGCGGGCAGTACAACTGGGATGATGTGCTGATCCGTAAAATAGCGCAACTCGAAAAGCTGCCCGATGCGGAAGCCGTCAATGCTTTCTATACCAACTGGCTGGATGAGCTGGGCGAGGTAAAAAAATGCCGTTCATGCAGTGCTTATACAGACGATGATATGACCACGGCAGGACTGAGCTGGCTGAAAGAAAATCCTGTTTTAAATACGACCCTTCGGGCAAGGCTGTTGGATGTATTGCAAAACAGGTATCATGGCAAACCTTTTTATCTAAGCAATAAGGGGGCGGGTAATATAGAAATGATGAATGAGCCGAAATATGAAATGATGGCTTACCCGTCGATGGAGTATCGCCTGCTCGGTTTGTATCGTTACTGGAATGCAGTCCAATATTTTTTTCCTTATAAAAAAGATATTGGCGAAGACTGGAACAAAGTATTGGATGAAATGATCATTCCTTTCCGTGATGCAGGCGACACGCTTGCCTATCAGGCTGCCATATGGCAATTAGCGGCGCGTATCAACGATAGTCATGGGGTAGGTGTTTGCGCACCTTATGTACCATCCTGCGGCAGTCCGCTTTTCGGTGTGCGCATGGCGCCTTTGTCGCTACAGTGGACAGAAAAAGAGACGGTGGTGGTGCGGCTTGGCAGCGATTCTCTTTGCAGAGTGGATGATATACGGGTAGGTGACATCATAAAAAAAATAGACGGCCGCACACCGCAGCAGATCATTGACGCCAACTGGTTGTATATCGGTGGTTCCAACGAACGCGGGCGCTACCGGAACAATGTGGCCACTTTGCTGCATGGCAATTCGCCGGTAGCTGATGTTGTGATAGAACGTGATGGCAAGTTGATGGAAAAAAAGATTCACCGTTATCCCTGGGAGGAGATAAAGCCCTGGATGACGCCGTCAAAAGAAGGGATGTGGAAAATGCTGGAAGAAGGAGTGGGATACATTCATATGGGCCGGTTGAAACAAGACAGCATTAAGGAGATCATGAATGCATTGAAAGACACGCGTGCGATCGTTTTAGATATCCGCAATTATCCGCAAGGCACGGCGCAACAGCTAAGCCGGTACACACATCCGAAAGCAACCCCCTTTGTCTATGCTACAGTGCCGCAGACAGACCGCCCCGGATTATTTGAAAAGAGTAAAGACTTTTTATGCGGAACACAAAATAAACAGCCTTATAAAGGGAAATTGATCTTGCTGGTAAATGAAAGCACGCAAAGCCATGCAGAATTTTCAACGATGCTTTTGCAAACCGCTCCCGCTGTTGTGACCATCGGCAATCAGACGGCTGGTGCCGATGGCAACGTATCAACGATTGTATTTCCCGGCGGTTACAGTACGATGATGTCGGGCCTTGGTGTTTATTATCCCGACGGCACTCCCACGCAACGGGTGGGTGTACGTGTGGATATAACAGTCACGCCCACACTGGCAGCCGTGCTGAAGGGGCGCGACGAAATACAGGAACGCGCACTGCAATACATTCATACGGGAAAATAATCACTGCGTCGCAAATAACCCTCATCAAAGTCGTGTTGACACACGATCGGTTTGTTGACAGGATATCATCTTTGTGTGGTCAATAACCAAACACAATCAACAAAACAGACAGTCATGGCAACGCAACAGCAAAGCATCACTATTGAAACCACCGTTAATGCGCCTGTAGAAAAAGTATGGGAAATCTGGAACAAGCCCGAGCACATTATTCAATGGAACAGTGCCTCTCCGGACTGGCATACGCCTTCAGCCGAAAACGATCTGCGTGTGGGCGGACAACTGAAATCGCGCATGGAAGCCCGCGACGGCAGCATGGGATTTGATTTTGCCGGTACGTATACTGAGGTAAAAGAGAACGAGAAACTTGCGTATACATTGGGTGATGGCCGCAACGTGGAGATCATTTTCACAGCAGTGGAAGGTGGTACCCACGTGAAAGAAACCTTCGATGCAGAAAACCAGAACAGTCTCGAAATGCAGCGCATGGGTTGGCAGGCGATACTAGATAGTTTCCGTGCGTATGCGGAGAAGGGGCAATAAGTCAATAAGTGAATAAGTGAATGGGGGCGCTGTGGGTCGTGTCCTCATTCATTTCTGGTTTGTGAAGACAGGACCAGGAATGAGTTTTCAATAAATCAATTAAACTTTCTTATATGAAAAATCGGATCATTCCCTGCCTCTGGTTTGATAAAAATGCAGAGCAGGCTGTCGAATTTTATCTAAGCGTTTTTGAAAATTCTTCGAAAGGCGATGTGTTGTATTTCACCGAAGAAGGGCAGGAACAGCACGGACAGCCGCCGGGTCTGGTGCTGACCATCAATTTTACCATTAATGGCATGGAGATAACAGCGCTCAACGGCGGGCCTCAATTCAGGTTCAACGAAGCGATATCCCTGCAGATTTATTGCGATACGCAGGAAGAGATCGATTATTACTGGGAGCGGTTAACGGCCGACGGCGGTGAAGAGGGTCAATGCGGTTGGCTCAAAGACAAATTCGGCGTGTCATGGCAGGTCGCCCCAGGTCAAATGAATGAATGGATGAAAGACCCCGAGAGAGGCAGGCGCATCACGGCGGTATTCATGAAAATGAAAAAGCTCGATCTGAAAGCCATTAAAGAAGCGTAACGCTTTCGCCCATATCCCCCTGTTCTTCAACAGGGGATTTTTTTTGCGCATCCCTGCTCTGCAGAATCAACTGGTCTATCCGCTCGCGGAGTTGATAAATGTCAAAGGGTTTGGCGATAAAGTCTTCTGCTCCCGACGCGGCAATACTGTCTTGCTGGATATAGCCGGCAGAGTAGAGTAACACGGGAATATGGCCATATGAGGATGAATCTTTCAACTGACGGCAGAGGTCGCGGCCGTCTGCATCGCCGAGATAGATATCCATAAGAATGAGGTCGGGTAGGGGTCCGTCAAGTGCGCCGGCAACGGCCGCACCGCAACTGGCAGTGGTGACCTTATGACGCTGGCTGACAAGTACAAGCGTGATCATCTCCAAAAGATCCGGATCGTCGTCTACAATTAAAATGTGCTGCATGGTGGTGTTCAATAAAAAATACCGGTTAATGGTTATCGTTATGGTGGTTCCGGCTTCAGCCGCAAATTTGCAGCCAAAAAATTAAAATAGAATTAAAAACGATAACAGACAAGGTATAGCGTAAAATGTTTTTGATTATTTTTATGCAGCGCATCAAGCCCGTTTCTCCATGCCTAAATAATCCTCTAAATTACTTATGCAACCAGATGACATTGAGCAAAGAAAGGCATTCCTGGCAGCGATTATCGATTCTTCGGAAGATGCGATCATCAGCAAAGATCTGAACAGCACCATTATAAGCTGGAATAAATCGGCTGAACGGATATTCGGCTATACAGCCGATGAGGCAGTTGGCCGCCCTGTGTACCTGATTATCCCACCTGATCGTCATCAGGAAGAAGGCATGATCATTTCGCGGCTGGCTCGCGGAGAAAGGGTCGAACATTTTGAAACGATCCGCCAGCGAAAAGACGGAAAACTTATTCATATTTCGCTGACGGTTTCCCCCATCCGTAACGAACAGGGAAAAGTGGTGGGCGCTTCAAAAATTGCACGTGATATTTCAAAACAGAAACAGGACGAAGAGCTGATCAGGCAATATGCACATCGCCTGGAACAGGTCAATTATGTAGGGAAACGGATTGCCGCTCAATTGGATGTGCCGCAGATCCTGCAGGAAGTGACCGATGCTACCACACGCTTGTGTGGCGCGGCATTCGGCGCTTTTTTCTACAACCAGGTCGACGATAAAGGCGAAAGTTACCAACTGTTCAGTTTGTCCGGTGCGCCCCGTGAAGCATTTGAAAAGATGGGGATGCCGAGAAACACGGCGTTATTCCGCACAACCTTTCATGGCGAAAGGATAGTGAGGTCGGATGATATCAGACGCGATCCATTGTATGGGAAAAATAATCCACACTCAGGAATGCCGGAAGGACACCTGCCGGTGGTAAGCTACCTGGCAGTGCCCGTGGTAAGGAGCACGGGCGAAGTGATCGGCGGCCTGTTCTTCGGCCATCCGGAACCGTCGAAATTTCTCTATGAACATGAACAGGTGATTTCTGCCATTGCATCGCAGGCAGCGATTGCGCTGGACAACGCTAAACTGTATGAAGAAGTACGCGTCCTCAATGCAAAGAAGGACGATTTCATCGGCTTTGCCAGCCACGAACTGAAAACGCCCCTCACAACCATCAGCGGCTATGTACAATTGGCGAAACAATTACCGTCCGTACCGCCGGAAATCCTGGATAAGATCGGCCGGCAGTTGCGCCGCCTGGAAGACATGATCAGCGATCTGCTGGATGTGTCGAAAATACAGGCAGGTAAGCTCGATCTCTCCTTTAACATGGCCGTTTTGCAAAACCTCATCCGCGACTGCATCGACACAATGGAAATGACTACTCATCGCCTGGATCTGTTGTTGCCGGAAGAACCGTTGGTAGTGCGGGCCGATACGGTGAAGCTGATAAGAGTACTGACCAACCTTTTATCAAATGCCGTGAAATTTTCTCCTGCCGGTTCGCTGATCAGCATCAAAGCCGAACCATCAGGCGAACATATTAAACTGTCGGTGCGGGACGAAGGGCCGGGAATAGCGGCAGCTCATACTGATGCCATTTTTAATCGTTTTTACCGTGTTCCGGGCGAATCAAAACCGGGAAGTGGTCTTGGTCTCTACATTGCGCGTCAGATTATCGAAAGCCATAAGGGACGTATCTGGGCGGAGAGTCATCCGGGAGCCGGAGCAATGTTTGTGGTGGAGCTGCCTTTCGTGAAGGCGTAAGGTTAAAACAGCCGGTAATAAGTTTTAAGTAATAAGTAATAAGGCAAATTGACGATTGACGATTCACGATTCGTTATTGGCTATTCACAATTGACAAAAAAGCCTCATAGTCTCCTGCTATCATACTTTAAACCTTACAACATGAAAAAGAAAATTGTTTATGTACTTCTGTTAGTGTTCCTCACTACGTTTATCTTTTCTTCGGAGAAATTATATGGCTCCGTTCAGGCTGTCCACAAGTTTTCCAAAACTGTTACACTTCAGGCTGACTACTACACACCATCCGGTGATCTTGTTCATTTTACGTATTATGATCCTTCGGCCTGCCAGGTGGACCTTTACATTGGTGGCACCACCTGGACACCGTGTCTTTATTCAGGCTTTGTAACGGCCAGCGGCGGATACCTGCATCCTGACATTACGATTTATTGGAGTGGAACGCCTATTACGGTCAATACACCTGTTCCTTACTATTAATCGTTTCCTATTTAAATTCCGGCAGGAGACTATGAGGTTTTTTAGTGGATGATCCTGTTTTTTAATTGCTGATATTCCTGCTCAGTGAGCATTCCTTTTTCCCGCAGGTTGGCGAGCTTTTGTAATTCATCAGCAATAGAAATATTGTTGCCAGGCGTTGGAGTTGAGCTTTGAACCGGATTTGTGTGTTGTTTGTCTAACGGTGCACTGACGAGGGCTCCGATTAAAGCTACCAATGGCGTCAAAAGAATGCCGAGCAGCAATGTGCCCGTGAAACCAATTTCTTTTCTCTTCCCAATGTTTTCAGCAATCACAGCACTCAATATAAGAGAGACGATGGTATAAATGACCAGGTATTCCATTTCCATGATAAAATAATATGCGTAAAAGTATTTGTCCGGCCTGATAAAAAATCGGGGATTTTTCCGGAAACTAAACCCCACCGGGAAAAAACGGGGTATACCCGGGAAAAACACCCTCCTTTGCAGCGTCATATCTGCTTTATCTTGAATCGCTTTTCTTCATTCAGGTAAAGCAAAAAACATGATACCGTATAAACCAAAACTAATTACTGCGCTGGCCTGCTTACTATTGGCCGCCTGCCAGACCGGTCACGAAGTCCATTACTTCAAAAGTGGTAACAATTATTACCGGCTGCGTATCGACGAAAAATCCTTTGCCTCAAAGGCCCGGTACATGAGTGGCTTCTACGACGACAAAGCCGTAGACCGTTATTTCGGTGAAATGTCGCAGCCCGTGGAAAAGGATACCACCTATGCTTCGTCCGTGCGTTTTTATACCACCGATCCCAAAGATCATACGGCAGATCAGCTCAGGATCGACAGCAACAAAAAGCTGGTCCTTATTCTTTCCACCAATAGCAACGCCATATCCGAACAGATCGGTGCTTTCGCGGAAAATGACCGGATACTCGGATCGATCATGCGATTATCACAACGGGAAAAGATCCAGGAAAATACCGTGGCTACTTCCGCGATTACCGATATCAAAAAGCGCAACCTGGCCGTTACAGCCCTCGGTGATAGTTTTATCACCACGCTTCGCGACAGTGCTTCGGTGAACGAAGTGAAGACCAGTCTGAAAATATTTCTCCTTAATATAAAAGCGCAATCACCCGCGGCATCTGCGGCGGCGGAAATGCTTTTACCTAATTTTTAAGCCATGCTGAATAAAATAAGACTGATAACGGGATTTGCAACGATCTGTCTGCTGTCTTCCTGCTTTTCCTCGATGAATGTACGCGTTGATGCGTTCGACATGGATAAAATGCAGAAAAGCCGCGAATACCAAAGGCAGAAATTGGAGAGCGAACTGAAAGCATATAACACACGTATCAACGGAAGCTTTTTCAATGATATGTCAAAGCTGATCTCCGACAGTGTACGCGGTGCGCTGGCTGCGCTCGATAATTTTGATCAATCACAGTTGTCCGGCGTAATGGTGCAGGTCGATAGCGCTATAAATGCTGAAATGAGTTTATTTAAAAGTAAAATGACGGACACGCGCACGTCATTGAGTAAACTGTTGAACAGTGAAGTCTCGGATTTCCGTGCACAGTATGAAGCAACACAGGCGTCCTACGACCGCCAGTTCGATGCATTGAAGAAATACCTGCAGGAATTACTGGAAGAGTCCGGTGTGCGCGATAAAACGGTTATTGATAATATCGGTACGCTCACGGAAGACATAAAGGCAATGGCAGTCCCTGCCGGCATTTTTGGCAACACGATCACCGATGATCGCATGGCCTCTTATGTAGCAAAAGCTCCGGAACAGTTCTGGCAGAAATACAAGACGGAATTTTATGATGACGAAAGTAACCTGGCCAAATCGGACAAGGCTGCCCGCATCAACCGTACGAAAGTGACTACTGTTGTAGGCAATTCAGATATCGCCATTAAAATGGATGGTCCGGGAAGTTTTGTGATCAAGGGAGTGAGGCTCGATGCGGATCAGGCGTTCCGGACATCGTTCAAAGTGCTTAGTCAAAGCATCCAGCATTTTTCAGGTATATCTATTCCTGCACCGGCTCAGGCGAAGTCCGGCGGCACGACGGAGGAGCCACTGGTACCGGAATTGCAAAATCTTGATGCCAACAGGCAGCAGGCGGCGGCATTGGCACAGGAGCATGAAAAATTGACGAACACATTTCTTACGATAGTAGCGGCCTATAAAGACGACCTGACATCCAACAACACGGCGAAAAGAGTAGCCGCAATACAGGCGGTGAAGCAAGCATACAACTATTACAAAAGCCAATTAACCGTTCAATAATGAAATTTCAGAAAAATGATCACGTGCAGCTAACCAGAGATTACAACGTGAAAAAAGGTACGATTCCCGAGGGAAGTACCGGCGTTATCCGCCGGGTACTGTCTAAAATATTCTGCTATGAAATAGATTTTAAAGAACCTTTCACCGGGATAGTAGTGCCTGAGTCCAATCTCAAAAGCGCACAATAAAAAGCAGAAGGATAGCCTTCTGCTTATGATGTAGACTAAGGATTGATCTTGATTAACCGATAAAAGAAAACTTGTCTTCGAATGCCTTTCCGATAAAAGGAATGGGTTTCATTTCGCCGTTGGCGGCATTGATGATGCCGATCACCCAGAGTACGATGATGGCATAACCGATAATACCCAGAAAGCTTAAGGCCGGAACGATAGAGGCTACGATATTAAGCGAGATGGAGAAGGCGAGACTGACCAGTCCGAGCCCGAGCGATTGTTTGAGGTGATACCGGAGCAGGCTGTCCATTTTTTCTTTTCCCATGACATAAGCAATCAGCCATCCGATGATGGTAATGTAGGAGACGATGGAAAGCGTTTTGTTATCCATTTGTTGCGTGTTGGTTTTTGGAATAAAGTTTTGTGCGGTGTGCAATAACTGTTCCAGGATTGGCGGGGGAGCAGTATCGTCAAAATAAATGACACCTTTTACCTATACATCATTTTAATATATTCCGGAAAAAATTGCCAACCTAACATGAGCAGGATTCATTATTTTCAAAGGTATGATAGCAAAGAGAATTGGGTAACGAACTCGACCTTGTTGTTGTTGTCCAGGTTATATCAGTATAACAGGATAAAGTTTGAGCGTGTCATCAATACCATTTTGGAAGAGAACAAACTGGCATTGAATATTGGCGTTGTTTTCCGGCAGCAGGAAAAAGGTTCTTCGAGCGTCGTGGACGGTGTCATTGAACAGGACAGTTTTAAGATCGTAATTGAAACCAAGCTATACGATAATTTTACCGCTAATCAGTTGGAAAGGCACCTGGATGTACTTTTAAAAAATCCAGGGAAAAAGATTCTTCTGGCCTTATCCAGGAATAAGGTTAATGATAATGTGCGAGCAGAGATAATTCAGGCGTTGAACGATGACAGGTATAAAGCTGTCGAACTCGCCTCTACTACTTACTCAACAGTTATTGAAACAATAAGAGAAACGCTATCTGACTATGAAGTGGAGATGATTGATGTGTTGGACGATTACATTTTATTGTGTAAGGAGCATGGTTTAATTGAGACTGAAAAACATACTCTTTTAGCGGTTACGGCAAACACCTCACTGGAGGAAAACATAAAATATGGGATATATTATGATCCTGTATCCAGAAATCACAATCTTTCATTTAAGTATCTGGGCCTGTATTTTAATAAATCTATCGTAGCGGTTGGAAAAGTGATTAAAGTTGTGGTGTGTAACTATGAAGATGGCAGGCTGGTTAGCGCAGACCAGATGCCGCTGGATCTGAGTCCTGAAGAATATGACCGGATTAAAAATACTGTAGAACAAACGGCATACTACAATCTTCAGACAAATAACAAATTCTATTTAGTTGATAAATTTTATCCTACTGACTTTAGAAAAACTTCCGTTTATTCTTTAAGGCAAAAAAGGTATTTCTTTCTGCAAAACCTGCAGGGCTATGATGAATCGATGACGACAGACCAGTTGGCGGATTTGCTGAGGAGTCAAACCTGGGAATAGTGTGATGGGAAGTAGTTTTGTATTACCCGGGGTCTTTTTTTTCAATAATGAAGAAATAATTTCGGGATTGTCTTTTAACCGGCGAATAGATGTTGCCAGGTTCATTTTCTTAATAAACGATTCCAACTTATAGGCATGTTCACTCGAAATGTATGTTATGTCCGGGGCATGCCTTTTTGCTGAAAGTAGTTTTTTCCTTTGATGTATTGCATTGTCGGAAGTACCGATATAAAACTTCCCAGGTTTTTCGGAAAGAGTATATACACAGAAAAGCCCATTGTTTGATTTTTAGACCTGCTGGAAGGAAGAAGGAATGCAGAAATAAAACAACAAACCCTCACATCGTTGCGAGGGTTGTATTTTTTAAAGCTTGTGCCGCATCCCGAAGGTTCGGGACGAAGTCCCAGGCCGGGGTCGAACCGGCACTTGCATTGCTGCAAACAGGATTTTAACCCCGAAGCCTCGGGGCTGCGTGTTTACCTTTTATGGCTCTCTAGTTTTTCCAGCACAGATGAAATTATTTCCGGTTGCTTCTTCAACCTGCGGACAAAGTTGGCTGATTTCATTTTCTTAATGAACGCCTCCAAATCGTAAGCCTGCTTACTTGAACTACATGGTATGTTCATGAACAAAGTCCATGGAATTCCTTTTGTGCTGAAAGCTGTTTTATACTTGCCAGTGTTATGTTCCAGTAATCTTTTGTCAACATTATCGGTAGTGCCGATATAAAACTTCGCAAGTTTTTCGGAAAAGAGGATATACACAGAAAAGTCCATTGTCTGATTTTTAGACCTTCTGGAAGGAAGAAGTGTGAGTAGATAATAAAACAAACCCCCGCATTGCTGCGAGGGAAGGTTTTAAAGCTTGTGCCCCAGGCCGGGGTCGAACCGGCACTTGCATTGCTGCAAACAGGATTTTAAGTCCTGCGTGTCTACCAATTTCACCACCAGGGCAGTGGTTATTATTCTTAGAACTTTATCCCTGTTCGATAACTGGCTGCAGGAGCCATTTGAATTCTGTCCTGCGTCCCCGAAGCTTCGGGGTACCAATTTCACCACCAGGGCAGTGGTTATTATTCTTAGAACTTTGTCCCTGTTCGATAACTGGCTGCAGGAGCCATTTGAATTCTGTCCTGCGTCCCCGAAGCTTCGGGGTACCAATTTCACCACCAGGGCAGTGGTTATTATTCTTAGAACTTTATCCCTGTTCGATAACTGGCTGCAGGAGCCATTTGAATTCTGTCCTGCGTCCCCGAAGCTTCGGGGTACCAATTTCACCACCAGGGCAGTGGTTATTATTCTTAGAACTTTGTCCCTGTTCGATAACTGGCTGCAGGAGCCATTTGAATTCTGTCCTGCGTCCCCGAAGCTTCGGGGTACCAATTTCACCACCAGGGCAGTGGTTATTATTCTTAGAACTTTATCCCTGTTCGATAACTGGCTGCAGGAGCCATTTGAATTCTGTCCTGCGTCCCCGAAGCTTCGGGGTACCAATTTCACCACCAGGGCTACAGACTGATGAATTACTACCAGTCAAAAAAAATCCCGCCGAAGCGGGATCTTAGAGCGGAAGACCGGGCTCGAACCGGCCACCCCGACCTTGGCAAGGTCGTGCTCTACCAAATGAGCTACTTCCGCATAACTAACTGCCAATCATCAACTAATCAACTATTGGCGGCCAAAGAACTAAGGGGTTGCAAAAATAGGAGTTTGTTACTTTCTAAAAAACTTTTTACGAAGTTTTTTTATTTTTTACTTGTACTTCGGCGTGTACAAAGTGCTCTCCTGAATGGTCACATTCTGCTTGTGGTAACGCTTCGTATACAGTTGGTAACAACCGCCAAACGAAAACGCAACAATACATGCCACGCTCAAATAAAATATAAAAGCAGAAGAAGATACCCAGTTATGAGCAAAGTCACGATCCTGGATTTTCTCTAATTCATGTTGATATTCTTCCGTATGAGCCATACCCAAAATTTATGGTGCAAAAATAAGAGGTTCAACGAATAATCACGCCTCTTTTTTAACAATTTCTGCAAAGATTTTTTTCTTTTTCACAAAATGCAGCCACACCAGGTTGCCTTTGAACCGTCCTTCCACCGGCCGGCCACGCTCTTTCGGAAACACACTCAGGTGCCTTTTGAACAAACGCCATTTCACGTACGACATATGCGCCCGCACAATTGCCACAAAATATCCGCCATCTCCGGTCAGTAACCCTTTCCAGGCCGACACCGCATCCAGCATATACCTGAACGGCATTACCCACAGCTTTTCCTGCCACGACAGATTTTTCGACAGCATGATCCGGTTGTTCCGGAAATTGAGGTAGGTTTTTCTGGAATTACCCCGCGGCAACGTACCTCCGCCCACATGATATACAACGGATACCGGACACGCAAACACGCGGTGACCCGCTAGCTGCACCCGCCAGCAGAGATCGATTTCTTCCTGGTGGGCAAAGAAATATTCATCAAAACCACCTGCGCCATGAAACACCGCCGAACGGATAAACAAAGCCGCTCCGCTGGCCCAGAACACCGGGGCCGTTTTATCATATTGTCCCCGGTCTACTTCACATATATCAAAGATGCGCCCGCGTGCAAACGGATAACCATAGCGGTCCAACCAGCCGCCTGCCGCACCGGCGTATTCAAATAATTCCGGGTGATGATAGGCCCGCAGCTTGGGCTGACAGGCGCCAATCTGTTGATCGCCTTCCAGCAGTTCCACCATCGGTTCGATCCAGCCCGGTGTTACTTCCACATCCGAATTCAGTAATATATAGTAAGGAGCATCTACCTGTTTCAGCGCACGGTTGTAACCGCCGGCAAAACCATAGTTTCGACCCAGTTCGATGATGCGTATAGCAGGATATCGTTCGCGGAGAAATGCGATCGAATCATCGGTAGAGCCATTATCTGCCACAATTACCTGCTGATTGTCATAGCTCGCAGCCATCACCGAAGGCAGAAACTGCTCCAGGTGACGACGGCCATTCCAGTTAAGGATTACTACAGCTACGAGAGGTGATTGCATAAGGGAGCCAAAGATAGTTGTGAAAATGTGTAAATAGGTAAATGTGGAAATGGATTTTCGCTGACCGGCTGTATAATTTTCACATTTACACATCCCCGGAACCCGGGGCACATTTACACATTATCCTCCTATCTTCGAACCATGTTTCAGCAATTCCTCAACCTGCGCACCGGGCTTGCACTGATCGCGATCTGCATCGTGACGGGAACCATTTTTTATTCGCAGTACCTCTCGCGGAAGATCGCCGCGGAAGAGCGAACCAAAGTGGAACAATGGGTGGAGGCGAGTAAATCGTTGCTGAATCCGGCAAGTACCGACGTGCGGTTGGCATTCAAGATCATTTCCGATAATCACGATATTCCGATTATCGAAACCGACGAGAAGGACAGTATTACCAACTATGTCAATCTCGATTCCGCGGCGATTGAACATGATCCGCTTTTTCTTAAAAAAGAATTACAGCAACTCAAATCCATCAACTCACCGATCCTTTATACAGATCCGGTTGATTCGTCAAAAGTCAATCGCTATTATTTCGGACATACACCGCTGCTGGGACAGGTCACTTATTATCCGATTGTACAACTCGTGATCGTTGCTCTGTTCATTTTACTGACCATTTTGTCATTGCGCAGCAGTTACCGGTCGGTGCAGAACCAGGTATGGGCGGGGATGGCGAAAGAAACCGCACACCAGTTGGGCACGCCGGTTTCATCGCTGGAAGGCTGGGTGGAAATGATGAAGGACCAGCCCGAAAATGCCCGCATCGTACAGGAACTGGAAAAAGATGTGAACCGTCTGCGCTTGGTGAGCGACCGTTTTGGCAAAATCGGCAGCACACCGCAACTCGAACGCATGGATCTTATCCGCCAGGTAAATAACATGGTGGACTATATCCGCAAAAGAGCGCCGGGCAAAGTGAGTTTTGGTATAGAAACGCATGGCCTGACTGAACTACCGGTCCGCATATCAGGGCCCTTATTCGACTGGGTGATTGAAAATCTGCTGAAGAATGCGCTGGATGCGATGGATGGCAAAGGATCCATTGAAGTGGATATCCGCGAAGAAAAGGAAACGGTAATAATAGATGTAACGGATTCGGGCAAAGGCATTACGCGGAAGAATATAGCCAAAGTGTTCAAGCCCGGATTTACCACGAAGAAAAGAGGGTGGGGGCTTGGACTGAGTTTGTGCAAACGCATCATCGAGCAATACCACAAAGGACAATTGTTCATCAAACATTCGGAATTAGGCAAAGGCACTACGTTCCGTATCATATTGAATAAAGGAGTGGACCCTAAACCGGCAGAAAAAAAAGAATGATTTGCTGAAATTAAAGCGGAAAACGTATATTTGCATCCCCTTAAGCCCAGGTGGCGAAATTGGTAGACGCACTACCTTGAGGTGGTAGCGCTGGAAACGGCGTGCTGGTTCGAATCCAGTCTTGGGCACGTAAGAAGGTTGTAAGTAATTACTTACAACCTTCTTTATTTTTTTGAGCTTTACACAGTAAAAATTGCCTGAGCTTGTTCTGCTGGCATAAGGCCAGCGTTTTTGGCCAACAGTAACTAACGGAGGGCAGGATCAATATTTATAGTATTCTTTCATACGGCTTATAAAACTGTCTTTCTTCCGCCGGCTTACTTCTACTTCTTTACCATTGGAAAGGATCACCGAGCCGCCTTCACCACGAACATATTCCTTTACATGGCGTAGATTAACCAGATAGGATTTGTGGATACGGACAAAACCTGCATCCGCCAGTAACTCTTCATATTCATGTATGCTTTTGGCTGTGCACAGCAGTTGATTATCTGTTAAATGAAAATTGGTATAGCTGCCCGAGGCTTCGCAGAACAGGATGTTCCTGATTTCCACTACCAGGAATCCCTTCAGTGAAGGGATGCAAAGTTTCATTTCCTGGGGCACCTGCTCCTTATGAAGATTGTCCAAAAGTGTAGTGACGTTATTGTTGATGGTGTTCAGTGCAATTCTTTTGTCTGCTCTTTTCACGGCATCAACCAGGAGGTCCTCGTCAATTGGCTTCATTAAATAATCTACGGCACTATAGCGAAAGGCCTGCAACATATAGTTGTTATGTGCGGTCACAAATATGATCTCAAAATTTACGGTCGTCAGTTCAGCCAGCAGGTCAAAACTGGTTTTGCCGGGTAAGGATATGTCAAGGAAAACCAGCTGTGGATGCAAAGAGGTGATTTTTTCTTTTGCGATATCTGCATCCATGCATTCTGCGACTATTTTTATTTGAGGACAGTACTCCCGTAACAGCTTGTTCAGGGTATTCAGTCCTCTCGGTTCATCATCAACAAGGATAGTGTTTATCATTCCTTTTGGTTATAGGGTAAACTGTAATATAGCAATGGTACCGGTGCCTCTTTTTTCCGGCAACGTAGATTTATCAATAATTTGCAGGGAACAGTTCATTTTATATTTTTCATTAAGCACTGCCAGACGTTCGCGAATATTAATAATCCCCACCGACCGGTGAGTGGCCTGCGTACCGAATTTAGTTTCTTTTGATTGCAGGATACCGATGCCATTATCTTCTATCTCACAAAATAACTGGCTATCTTTTATATAGAATAGCACCCGCAGTTGCTTATCGCCATTCTTATTGCGCAAGCCATGCCAGATGGCATTCTCGACCAGGGGCTGGATAAGCATAGGCGCCATATTTATTTCATCCGGGCTCATTCCGCCCTCAACTTCTATCGAGTAAGAAAAAGAATCAAAACGCAATTTTTCCATTTGCAGATATTGCTCCAGGTGGTCGATACACTGCCTGACCGTCACAAAAGCCTGGCGGGATTGTTCGAGGTTTGTCCGGATCAGTTGGGCAAACTTACTGAGATAGCGGCTGGCATTTTGCTTTTGATCTTCCAGTATCATTTCTTTGATGCTGTTAAGCGAATTAAAAATAAAATGCGGGTTCATTTGTGCATGCAGCCCTTTTATTTCCAATTCGGCGAACTGCAATTTCAAGGCTGTGTCGCGCCGGATCGTTTTAATCCTCCTTTTTAAAAAATACACGATAAGCCCGGTCACCAGCAGGATTAAAGATGCCCTGAACAACCATGTTTGCCACCAGGGCGGATGAATGACAATCGTAAGCATAGTTACTTCGGTGCTCCATTTGCCATCGCTGTTGGCCGACCGGAGTTCAAATGAATAGTTGCCCGGTGGCAGACTGGTATACGTGGCAAAGTTGCGGTTACCCGCATTTGTCCAGTTGTTTGTCAGACCTTGTAAACGATAAGAAAACTGGTTATTGAGATGGTTTGAGAAATTATTAACGGCAAATTGCAGGGTAATAAAATTTTCATTATAGGTTAGTGAAAGCTTTTCAAGATGTGAAGGAGAGCCAGATAATTCCACAGATTTATCATTTATCCGTATATCGGTAATGAGCGGAGCAGGACTATACGTATTTTCTTTTAGAAGTGCAGGGTTAAAAGTAGTGATGCCGCCTATTCCCCCGAACATAAGGGTGCCATCATCGTCCGCCAGCGTACAGGCCGTATTGTATTCTAAAAAACTCAGGCCGTTACCGAGGTTGTAGTTTTTTTCCACGTTATAGCTCACGGGATTTATTTTGTACAGCCCCATGTTTGTGCTTACCCAAAAAAATCCCTGTTTATCCTTCTGAACTGCATAACAGACTTTAGAGCCGGCGAACGCATTTGGAATAATGTGCCGTTTTATTTCATTTGTTTCAAAATTATACAGCACAACTCCTTTATCGGTAGCGATCCAGAACAATGGTCCATCCCGCAGCAAGTGCCTGGCATAAGTAGATATTTTCCGTACCGGTTCAATTACCTGTACTTTGTGATTCCGGTAATCATATTTTACCAGTCCTGCACCCACGGTACAGATCCACAGTATATTGTTGTTGTCTTCGTAAATATATCTACAGGTAAATAAATTATACCGGCCGATATTTATGTTGGAAGGGAGAAGATCGGCGGGGCAGGGTTTCCAGCTTTTATCTTTTAGGGAGTAAAAAACAGGACCCGCTTCCGAAGCGATGAAAAGACTATCTGCGTTTTTAAGTTTAACAAGCGCATAAAGTTTTTTCGAGGCAATCAGGTTCTCGTTTTTATGATGAATGATCTTTTTAGCCTTTCGCTCAAACTGCATAAGGCCACCCCAACTGGCGATCCACAGGTTGTTTTTTTCGTCTTCTGCTATATCGTAAATGATATTATCCGTAGCACTGTTGGCGTGAGAAGCAGGATAGATAATGAACTCATTCTTTTTGGGATTCCATTCGGTAATTCCATTGTTTTGTGTTCCTACATAATAAAAACTATCCCTGGTTTTGAAAATATCAATTACCATATTATCAGGCAGCGAACTATTATTGACCGGTTCGTTGTTGATGGAAGTAAACTGGTATTTCAGGGGGTCGTGTTTAGCAAGGCCGCTACCGCTCAACCCGCACCAGATAATGCCCTGCCGGTCTTTGAATAGGGATAAAACGAAATTTTTTCCCGGTGTCCTGTTGTCATAAGTCGAATGAATAGCTCGTTGAAATGTTTGCTTAACAGGGTCATATCGTATGATTCCTTTGCCTCTGGAGCCTATCCAAAGTGTGCCTTCATTGTCGGTTGTAAAACAACCGATGCCCTCGGCACCCGTTTCCAGCCTGCGAACGGACGCTGCTGCTGTCAAACTATCAGAAATATAAAAACAGCCTGCGGTCAATGTCCCGATCCAAAGCGATCCGTTAAATGAATACAATTCTTTTATTTCTGCAAACCGGTGCTGTGGCAACAACGCTTCGGGTATAAATCCGCTTCCTGATGGGACCATGTGAAACAAGTTGTGCATGAGGCTCACTATTACTTTGTTTTCATGAAACGTAATGGCTGTTACCTGGTTATGGTAAACGGAGTTGTCGAAGAAAGATTGAAGCGTTTTTGTTTTGGTATTAATAAAGAAAAGCCCTTTGTTAAAAGTAATAACCCAATATTCATTTTTTTTAAAGGAAAGTATTTTTTTGACCCCGGCATTTGACAACGCTGAAGCAAAGGGAAACAGTTCGGTAACCAACGCAAGAGAATCTCCCAACGGATGATATAAACACATCCCTTCAATAGTTCCTATCCACAATAAATTTTTTTCCGAATCGAAATAAAGTGCAGAGATATAATTAGAGGGTAATTTTTTGCCAATTTTAGTGCCTGGCCAATACACTTTAAATTCCTTTCCGTCATACCGGTTAAGTCCATCCTGCGTACCGATCCACATGAACCCGTCAGCATCCTGTGCAATGCTGTAACAACTGTTTTGTGAAAGTCCCTGTTGGGAGGAATAGTTCTCAAAATATAATGACTGGCCATATGATATGGCCGGGACATACAGGATAAATAGTAGTAGGATGAATCGCATCATGTTTACGCCCTGCAGTGCTGCTATACGGGTAGCTTTAAGTTTTTTGGTTAATTATCGTATTTTTTTTCCGTTGTACTCGAACGTTTCCTTAAATAAGCCGGCCATGGTAGAAAAGCCATTACTAATGTAACCTGTTTGTGTGAAAGAAGTACAGCGAATCTTTTTTTACAGGATAAGCCTGCCGTTAATGTGCCGGCAGGCGCCGTTGCTGTGGATAAGCCTGCCGCTTGCAAAAGGGCTACTAAAAATAATTAAACAAATAAGGAAACTATCAGCGCAGTTCATCTGCATACCGCTACGGGCCTCTTTAACCAGTTGTTTAGTTACTGCTGCCGGATAAAAGGTCTGCAACGCCGTTAATTAAATGGCGATTTTCTAAAGCCATGTCGAACGGTAGCTTTAATAAAGAATGAGATGAATAACCTGTATCTCATGCAAAACCAGGCAAGATGATGAGTATACATTTTGAAACTATAATCTCTGACTATGAATAAGATAATTTTTTCCCTGTTTACTGCGCTTGTAGTAAGCCACGACAGTACGGCACAGGAGTACGATATGGCACCCCTGGCCGGCGCTAAAATGTATTTTTCCGACAAGCCTTTTACCAACGGTCATGAAAACAGTAAAACCAGTTTCCATTCCTCAGATGCCATATATGGCAGAATCGAACTGAGCGGCCAGGCGCTGCAGGAAGCGTTCAGGTTCCCCAAGGACGGAGGCCCTACGTTGAGGAACAAAAATGACTACTTTTTAAATTATGCGCTGGGACTTTATAAGAATGGCGAACGGGTAGCATATTGGGGCAATTATCACAATTATATATATGTTTTTGAAAATCAGAAAGGACAAACTTTCCTGAACTTCGACATTGCTCCGGGCGCAGCAAATCCTTCAAGCCGTATCTCCCAGGACAATGATTTTGAATCGTACTTCTTTCCTTTTTACAGCCACCTTGTCCAGGAAAAGAATTTTCCGGACAATGGAGAATACACAGTAATGGTGTTATTATATAACAAATCGATGAATGCCTGGGGTAAAGACGAAGATCCCACGAAATGGCCCCTGGTGGTAGGTGAATTCAAGTTGCAATTTGATACAAAAGATATTGGGGATATGAAGAGCCGGGGTGAGGAAGCAAAAAATAAAATGAACACAGTGCAGTTGGATAAACTGCCGGACTATTTTACCAATCCTGTAAAAGTTACCGATCCGGCTGTCACTGTAGCGAAAGTAACGCCAATGATCAAAAAATACCTGGTCAATTACGAGATACTCAAAATAGCCATGGAGCCGTCATCCTCTATGTGGACCGTTGTAAAAAATGATTTAGGTATTCTGTCCTATCGGTATGTAACGGGCTATTATCGCATAGTGTATAAAAAAGACGGCAAATGCTCGCTGGGGTCCATCAGAGTGCTGCAGGATTATATAGGAGGGGGAAAATATGGCAACCTCTATTGTAAGTTCTGGGGCGACGAAGCAGCAATCGAATGCAGCAAAGTCAAATGATAAGGAAAATAAATTCCGGAGCGACTTTTCACACGGCCTCGTTAATCAATTTATCTAAAAATAAAAGAAATGAAGAAAGCAACGATCATGATCGCAGTTATCGCCGCGCTGGTAGTTACCGGGTGTAACAACGACGAAAAAAGCGGAGCCGGGAAAGCTGATCCGCAAAGCAGTCCCGGCGCCGTGGCAGAAACCATTTTTGATGCAGCAAAATCAGGAAACTACCAGACCCTTCCCCAACTGATCGACAGCGAAGCCGATGGGGACAGCAAGCGTATTGGTTCAGTAGCATCCGATCCTGCCATGCAGGAGGAATTCAAAAAGTATTTCGCAAAAGGAAAAATGAACGGCGAACCCCTGGTTGAAGGAGATAAGGCTTCCGTAAAGATCCTTTTTGGCCCAGACGGAGATAAGGAGGAGACTTTTGAAATGGTGAAGAAAAACGGCAACTGGTACCTGAAGTCGTTTTAAGTCAATGTCTGACCAGCCATCCGTGCATCATTCCCCGAAAGATGAAGGTTTGTTTAAAATGTCCTCCGTTCGCAGTAAAGGCGTACGGCTATAAACACATTAATCAGCTATTATGAAAAAAAACACAATGTCCGGGAACCGAAGCGCCCGCTGATGAAAGCCGTCTCTGTACTGTTTGCCGGACTGCTGATGACAATGCTTATTTCGTGCAGCAAAGACGATGACCCTTCTACTCCTGGCGTAACCGAACTAGTCTTAGGCAAGTGGTACGTTGAGTCCACTACGACAGGGTTGACGCCCTGCCAGAAGAGAACCAGCCTCACGTTTGAGACAAGCGGAACGGCGGCACTTGTCAACTTTGACAACAGCGGATCATCCTGCGTGCAGCACGCTCCGGCAACCTTGGGATACGAAGTGATTGACAACAAACACCTGGTGCTGAAGTCAGACGGAATGATCCAGTACGCAGAAATTATCAGCATTACCAAAGACCAAATGGTGTGGCGCTACAATGTGGGTGGTTCAGATGCCATATACATCTGGGACAGGGTCGAGGGATAGATATCCGAAGCATACCCGTTCAGAACAGTATTAAATCTTTCACGATAAAAACTATTACAATGAGAACACTGTCTGTGCTTTCGATTATTTTTTCACTGGTTTTTTTATCCTGGTATGTATTCTTTGTTAACAGCAACGGCAGGATAAGTGCGGAGGAATTTTCCATGGTCGGCATCGCGTTTGTCGTATGGAGTGTCCTTTTTTCCGTAATTGCAGCAGTTCATGCCTTCCGGAAACCCCGCAACAGAGCACGGTATAATTAAGTAAAGCGCATTCATGGTGAACCATATTCGCTGCAAAATGAACAATAGTCTTTGCAAACTGATGCTGATTTTATTGTCGGTTTTGGCCGGCTGCAGAGGATCGGATGTATACCGGGGTGACTGGAAAGCTTTGGACAGAAAAGGTAATAAGACTGAAATAACCTTTGATGCCAAAAGATTTACCGTTAACTATGAGAATGGTACGACGGAAACATTAGCCTATACACAGAATTCGATCTCGATCAGAAACTCAACCAGGAAGTATGGGATCAAACTAAAAGACGGCCGGTTTTTCTATATCTATTTTCCGCTATCCGGCGAAACAAGTAAAGGATGCATAACCCTTGAGTCGATGGAGCCGATATATACCATTGGCCGGACGGACTATGTTCCGTTTGATGAGATAATAAAGCCTGGAAGTGCTAAGCATTGAACTGATTGGAGGGAGTGCGTCCGCTTCCCACAGGCCTTAGTTACTATTTATTCATAACTATTGTGTTGAGCATTCCGTTCCGGGCGCCAGCCTCTCTGCCTGGAATGGCTTCGTTATTTACGGGGTACGCCGATGTCCTTTCACTATATCCCGATACAAAAATTCCTGCGCGAAGCAGAGCTTTTTGTATCGGAAAGAAAGATATTTTTTAACGCTTGAAAATTCAGAATCAGCCTCTATAAGATCCTTAGCGATCCAAATTTGATAGCCGACAGATTTTTCTACAGTCAAAACACCGGAGTTTTTTAAATACAAAAAACCTCGACTTCAATGAAACATTATGACATGATCCGGCTTGCTTATGTTGGCCTTTTCCACAAAATAGAGAATTGAAAGAGCCTAAACCTTCGATTTATCGAGCAAATAAGAAAAGATGGGTCAGAAAAGATGGAGAAATTGGTTCATGAAATGGTGAAAAAACCAGACAACTTAAGATTTGATCGATTTTCCGGGTACTGAATATCTAAAGGTTTTCAACTTCTGTTTTTATGTTGAATAGCCAAACTTAGGGTAATGGGGCACTTACAAAAATACCCTGACTGTAAGATCAAGTAGTAGCTATTACATTTAAATTTTTTATCCAATCAATCTTACTGGTAGAAAAAATCATTTGGAACTATTCCGTCGCCTACCCCTGGTCCTCTCAATGAGCATTTGTGACACTCACCAACCTGATCATATACGGCTCATCAACCGCATATTTTATCTCGAGTATTGTACCCGCTCTGTACTGCGTACCTCTATTATCTACCATTCTGTAGAACGTATCACCGTTTACGGTGTATTGCAGCAGCGCATCGTTATGCACGTTGTTCCTTCTGTGCCGGGTAATGGTTTTGTATTCCCTGACCTCTTTTACGGTGGCAAGGGTAGTGGCGGCGGGCGCGGTTTCGATTATTTTGTCCACTCTCTCTTCTCCCTTAATTGAAATGAAAATATGACCGGCGATAAGCAGTAACACAGGGATAATGATCAGCAATATCCATACAGCACTTCCCCGCTGCTTGCCACCTTGAAAGGATTTCATTTTTTTACCAATATAGCCTGTACTGAACAGTAAATAGTTAAGCAACAGGGCCGCACTTGTCGTGCCTATTATCGCAACAGTACCCAGAAAGGCATCATTTCTATAGCCATAGTAGTAAGTGGTGTAGTATCCGGTGGCCGCATACAGCAACCCCGCCAGCCATAGAAAAATTTTATACCGGTATAGTGTCAGGCTGATAAACAGGAACAAACAAATACTTCCAATAATCATCAATACATCCAGCAAAGTGAAACCGTTATTGAAGTACCCATTCCGGCTGATGGAATAAGCACCCCATATCGCGGCGGGTCCAACTATCGCCGAAATAAGAATGGCGATATTCCTGATCTTGCTGTTTTGTTTTTGCCGAGTAATTTTTTTCTCTTTGCCCTTCTCCGTTGGAACGATTACGATCCCACCCATATAGGCTTCTTTGGCATAACATTCATATCCTTTTACATAGCAGATATGTTCCTCTCCATTCGTTTTGGTTGATTCGTTGTAAGAAATGAACCCGCCGGACATAGCCTCGTTATAGAAGGATAACTTTTCGCCTTTTTGATTAACAGCCATCTTCATACACGCTTCACATAACCTTTCCGGGTAACGGGGGCTATAGGGCATTTCTTTGCCGCAAACAAAACACTGGCTGCTGGTTGGGGTATTCATGGAGCGATAAATTTCCTGCTATACAACTATCAACTTCTTTCCAGAAGTAATAAAGCTGCCGAAAAAAATCATGCGCGATTGGCGGCTTCCATTTTTGCCTCCATTTCCGCCTGCTTCAGTTTATTGGCCTTGTCAACGGCGGAAGGACTTCCGAAGAGTTGGAAAAGTTTTTGACGGAAGCCTTTCGCTTTTTTGACATCATTGATGATGTCGCCATATTCATGAAAATTGAGGTAGAGCGGGTTCACCGTGCTGTTGATTTTTTTCGTAATCCCGTAGTTCGGCTTTTCATCCTCTATCTGGTAGGTTTTGAAAAGTTTGTCCCAGATAATGAACATCACCCCGAAATTTTTGTCAAGGTACCGCTCGTTGGAACCATGATGCACCCGGTGGTTGGAAGGCGTTACTATCAGTTTTTCAATGATGGAAGGAAACTTACCGATGTGTTCGGTGTGTTGCCAGAATTGAAATAATACGCCTATCTGGTTAACCAGGAAAAATACAACCGGATGAAAACCGGCTAAGGCAACAGGCAGGAAAAAGAAGATTTTGAAATGCTGGACCCAGCTCAGCCTGAACGATACGGTCAGGTTATAGTTTTCAGCCGTGTGATGAACGATATGCGTAGCCCAGAAAAAGCGATTAAAATGAGAAATCCTGTGCGCCCAATAACTACAGAAATCATAGATTAACAAACAAGGTATAATCGTCCACCAGTTCAGCGTCATTCTCCATGGCACCAGGTTATACATAAAAACGGCGGCATAGATTAACCCCATCTTCGCCACTACATTAATGGCCACATTACCTAAGCCTACCAATAACGATCCAAAACTTTCTTTGCCACTATAGTTCTTTTTATTACTACGCCATGAATACCATATCTCGACTAATGTCAGCACAAACATCACAGGTATTGCATAAACGATGATGTCTCCTGATTGCTTTTCCAGGTTGATCAAATGTGAATAGGGAATAGGATCCGCTCCAAAAATATTATCCATTACAAGGCTTTAAAGAAGTAAATAAGATGGCATAACTAACAGCATGGCGAAACAGTTCATAGGTAAAAACCGGCGACGGGTTAAACGTATAACGTCTGAGGAGGTTGGACAATGACTTCGGCTACCGGCATCATTAACCGGGTTTTAAGCAGGGTGTTGGGCTTTGGGGAAGCCAGCGGGGCAAAAAAAACGTTCAGCGAATACCGGTAGTAGAATGCTTCTGTGCGGACAATTTGTAATACACGTTCAGCATCATCTGATTCATCTGCAGGACTGGGATCAGGAATTCCCATACAGCTTTCAATCAAATAGTCATCGTAGGAGTTCATTTCGTTGGTGAACTCCGCCTGTCTGGATGGTTGCTGAATAACCGGGAATACCATAAACAGGGAAGACTGTGTGACTAACATTAAATAAAAGATCGCCTTAATTGCTATGGTAAATATTCCTCTCAGTGCCAACCGGTTTAACCAAAGATAACGGGAACCATCTTATTCTGCAAACCGGCGGGTTGCTGGCGACATAATTTAACGCAGTATTTTTTTTGCGAAACCAAACAGTTGCACTTATATTTGCAACCGAACGGTTTACCATTAAAACAAAACTACTATGCAAAAGAAAATTCTTTTTGTTCTGTGTCTGCTCACAGGCCTGATGTTTATCAACGGAGGCCTCGACAAATTCTTTCACTACATGCCGGTACCTAAAGACATGCCCGAAAAGATGGTCAAGGCGGGAATGGCTTTTATGGAGATAAGCTGGCTGATGCCACTCGTGGGAGCGGCGGAATTGGTTGGCGGCATACTGCTCATTTTTCCCAGAACAAGAGCACTCGGCGTGCTGGTGATCATTCCTGTGTTAAGCGGCATCCTGCTGACAAATATTTATTTCGCGCCCTCCGGGCTGCCAATTGTATTTGCCATCATCGCTGTTATTATCTGGGCTATCATTGATAACCGGCATAAATACCTTCCCTTAATCAGTAAATAAACCATTTTCATTCGTGCGAAGGGATATTTTTCAAGCTATTGCAGACCCCACCAGGAGAGGAATCATCACCCTGATAGCCGTGCAGGCCATGACGCCCAATGCCATTGCCGAACATTTCGACATGACACGTCAGGCCATTTCCAAACACCTGAGGATTTTAACCGAATGCGACCTGGTCAAACAGGAACAGCAGGGCCGTGAAATTTATTATCAATTGGAGATCGATAAAATGAAAGAGGTGGACCAATGGATGGAGCAATTCAGAAAGATCTGGGAGACCCGCTTTCAGCAACTTGATCAACTCTTATCAACCATTAAAAAGAAAAAATAATGAACAGTCATTTGCAGTTTGATTTCATTACCGACAAAGAAAAAAAGACGCTGACCGTACGGCGCGAGTTTCTCGCCGGCCGCCCATTGGTATGGGATTGTTATACCAAAAGCGAGCTATTGAATCAATGGTTTGCTCCTGCGCCTTTGACTACCAAAACCAAATCAATGGATTTTCGCGATGGCGGCCACTGGCATTATGCCATGGTGGAACCCAACGGAACCGAATATTGGGGTTATACAGAATATGTGAAGATCAGTCCTATTGATTTTTACACCGCATTGGACGCTTTCAGTAATGAAGCAGGAGAGATCAACAACGATCTTCCCCGTGCGGAATGGCTGGTGACCTTCACCGATAAAGATGAGAATACACTGGTGGAAACAGTAGTGACCTATAAATCACTGGCCGACCTCGAAACAACCATCCAGATGGGGATGGAAGAAGGAATGATGTCAACGCTTGAAAGGCTGGATCAGTTGTTGGTCAACCTGAATGCACGTAAATAATCTGAATAAATTTCAAATGAATAAGCCGGAAATCTACATTCCGGCTTTTCTTTATCTCTATAAATGGCATCGTTTAGCATCCCGCTACTTTAACGAGACAAAAATCCCCGGCACGAGGCCAGGGATTTGTTGCATAATAAACACTATATCTAAACCAGCCTTAACGAAAATAATAACCTACCGAGAATCCGATCGTCTTCGAATAGATGCCTTCCACATAACCGTCTTTCTGCAGATCGTTCAGCACCGGTGAGAAGTGAGCATTCACAGCAATGCCATTCGGAAAAATGTATCCCATCGTCACATTGGCCGTTATGCCTGCCCGCCGAAGAGTGATTTCTGATTCATTTGGTTCATACAGACTATAAATTGATGATTCATCTTCGTATTTATAGCGGGCTTTCGCGCTTATCCCATATACCAGGCCTGCGCCAGCGCCAGCCGTAAATCCATCTTTAGAATACACCAGGCAAACGGGCACTTCCAGGAATTTGAGGTCCAGGCGGGCATACGATACCCGCGTATTGCGTTGTACCAGCAACATTTTTGGTTGAAGGGCCAGTTGCTTTCCGACTGGGATGAGTGCCGTAAAGCCACCCTGCCAGCCTGTACTGTTATTTTCTATTCCATCATCGCCTTTGAGGTTTAGATAACCGGTATTGATTCCCGCTTCCACGCCATACCGGATTTTTTGTGCGTGAAGAACTGTTGCAAAAAATATGGCTATGATTATTGTCAGGTATTTTTTCATTGTCTTTTATTAAGTATTAGAAAATATAGTTGAGCGAAATACCGTAAGAGTCGAGCCTGGTTTTGAATGCAGGATCGTCTGTGTGGTTGCTGGTATTCAATAAACTCTTGTTATAAAAACTACCGAGTTGAAATTTTTCCGACAGATCGAAACCCATCGTCACCTGCGCTTGCACATCCAGTCTTTTCATTGGCAATGCGCTGCCATCCTCATACAAATCTCTCGATTCATTCCAGTCGTCCCCTCCTTCAAACCGGCCGTGCAAACCGTAGGAGAGTACGGGTCCCGCGCCAATAAAGAATCGCTGCCGGCGATACACCGCCACGGCCGGCAACTGCATGGCATAAATATTAATAACATAAGGCCCCAGATCGCCGCCTTGCGTCGAGAACAGTAATCCCGACTGAATAGCAAATGTTCCGGATAAGCTAAATTCAACCGTTGGCCCGGCCAGCCATCCCGGTTTAGTACCGGAGAATTTATCATACACGGTTTCGTAACCCGTAAACGTATTCATTTGCATCGCGGCCTTAAAGCCCGGTTTTACATTTTGGGATGCAGCCTGCCATCCCGCTGCCATTAGCAGTACGGTCAATAGTCGTTTCATATGTGTTGTTTGTGATTTGAAATTTCAGAATAGTTCTGCCGTTTGTTGCTCGGGTGTTACCGGCCGGATGAATTTCGGTTGCCAGATATAACCAGACACCGGCTTGAGAAGCCGCCGGTAGTCGGCAGGGTTGATCGGCTTGAAATATTCATGTGGCGAACGCGTGAGTTTCGTTCGCAGGCCCATGTCTTTCATCAACATGTCGAGATGCAGGTAGTTGAACGGGGCAATACAGGTGCCGCTGAATTCAGCAGATACGGGTCTTGATTGTTTTCTCCAGACATGCATATAGTTTATTTCTTCCTGCATTGCCTCTTTTGTCACCGGCCGTAATTGACCTTCCGCATAACAGGCCAGCCAATGCGCCGCCACTTCTGAGGTAAGCGTGGTAAACAAACTGGAATTGTAACCAATGAAACCCATCGCCGGTACATCCGGGTGAACGATGTTGCGATAAAGACGATAAGCGTGCTGCTGAATAACTTTTTCACGCCATGTGGCTTCGAGGAAGGGCAACTCCTGTGTGAAGCCGGTGCCACACACCAATAAATCGGCTTCGATGGTATCACCATTATTCAATACTATCTTGTTGGCCTCCAGGCGGGCGATCTCTGCGCGCCTGGCATCGATCGTTCCTTTACGCACTTTCTCATAAAATCCTACCGGTGCCACACCGAGACTGCAACTGATCTGGTCTTCGATCCGGTGGGCCGGCACCATATCGCAGGCTTTGAGTGAGAACTGCATTTTAAGTAGAGCTTCCAGTCCCCGCCATTGCGCCCATACCAGCGGGCGGCCAAGTGTATGCAGCAGGCGCTGACCTGCCGATTTGCGCGGCGAATCAAAGAATGCTTCCGATAACCGGGAGAACAACAGGTAGCGCATATTGATCTTGTTACCGAAATAGCGCGGCACTTTCCATTGAGCTTTCCGGTAGATCAGTGTACAGCCGGCTGCCTCATCTGCCGCAAGCGTGGCAATATCTGTCGCCGATTTGGCAAAGCCCAATACGGCCACTTTTTTCCCTTTCAGTAAAGAAGAATCCCTGATCTGGCTGGAGTGAAGAATCTGCCCACCTCCGCGGATGAATTCCTGCTGACCGCTGAATTCCGGTATATAAGGTTTGTGAAAGGTGCCGGTGCATACAGCAGCAAAGTCAAACTTCTGCTGTTCCTCTTTATCGGTTTTTAAATCGGTATAACTGACATACCAACTGTTATGCCGGTAACTGAGGTTGTTGACAATGGTATGGAACCGTATACATGGCAGTACCTGGAAGTGTGCTGCATAATCCCGGAGATAAAGCTGTACCTGCGCACCCGAAGGCCACATCGGGTAGTGAGCAGGCATCGGGAAATCTGAAAAAGCATATTCATCCCTTGTCGTTTGCGTGGCCACACCATGGTATGACCGGCTGGCCTCCCACACGCCGCCAAGGTCACCGGCTTTTTCAAACACAGTTACTTTATAGCCTTTCTGCAAAAACACTTTGGCTGTTACCAGTCCGCTGAGCCCTGCACCAATAATTGCAATATGTTTCATGGTTAATGTTTTTTGATGCTGCTAAAGTACCGGCCCGGAGCGCCGGAGATACCGGTGGTTTAACGAAACAGTCATTTGAATTAATCGTTACTCCTTTTTTTGCCAGCGGCAAAAAAGTACGGTGACAGCCCTTAAAAGCCAGTAGGTTGTGCCATTATTCGATCCGTTAATCCAAACCCCTTTTTCGTTAAGTCGGAAGCTGCTTTCATGTTTTTTTTGCGCATATTTGTTTTATCGGATCACCTAAAACAGCCGCCATGCGTTGGACATTGATCGCCACCTTCCTTATCAGCAGTGTGCTTGCGGATGCGCAGACATGCACCGGCGACTCCTGGCAAACAGTGCGCACCAGAGGATATGGTACCGTTACAGCTCTTTGGGATGAAATAGAACCATTCATTTATACCGGTAAAGACAATCGTCTGCTGGGTGTTGAGTTTGAAATAATGGAGAGCTTCCAGGCTTACATAAAAAAACACTACAACGCAGACCTGCGTGTGGAGTGGAAAAAAGCCGGGTCTTTCGACAGCATTTATTATAAGGTGAAAAACGGCCGGGGCTGCGGCCTCTTTGGCTGGTCGTATTATTCCATTACACCGGAACGGATGAAAGAGGTAGATTTCAGCCTGCCCTATATGCCTGACGTAAACGTGCTGGTTACGAATAACCGGGAACCCATGTATGCCACCGCCCAGGAATTTACGGCACGCCTGCGGGAAATGACTGCCTACACGCAGCCCAACACCACGATGGCAGAAGACGTAACGTTGTTGAAGAACAATTTTCACAAAGGCTTACCCGTAGTGAATGTGGCCATCGACTATGATGTATTAAAAGAAATTGAAGCAAATGAAAGGAGCTTTGGTTACGTGCCGCTCTCCATTTACATCGTGGCACTTCAGAAAGGGATCAAGGTTAAACGGCAAATGGTGCTGGCCACCAACCGGCAGGGATTTGCCGCAGTAATGCCGAAAGGTTCGGATTGGAAGCCGTTGATTGATGAATATTTTTCTTCACCTGATTTCAGGCAGAAGGCAGGTAATACGGTTGCCAAATATCTGGGTTCACGCGTAAAAGACCTCGTGTTTGATACCATGCACGCCGGACATGATGGGGAAGAGGAAGGCAAGCTTGACCTGGTTTCTCTTGAAAAGGAAATCGTGACCCGCCGCCTGATGGATACGGCTGTTGAAGCCCAGCAGCACCGGTCCTACAGGAATATTATGCTGATCATACTGGTGTCGGTTGCCTTGCTGGCTGCTGTTCTGTACAGCCGGTTCCGCACCAAACAAAAACTCAACCGCCAGCTCAGGGCACATAATGAGGAGATCATCCGGCAGCGTGACCAGATCAATGAAATGAATAAGATGCTGCAGCTTAAAATATTGCAGTCGCGGCTGAATCCGCATTTCCTTTTCAACTCACTTAATTCCATTCAGTATTTTGTAATGGGAGATGATAAGAGCGCCACACTCACGTATATGAACCGTTTTTCTTCCTTCCTGCGTAAGATCATCGAGTACGGCGACAGCCTGAGTGTGGATGCGGAAAAGGAAGCCGGACTGCTGGAAGAGTATTTGTGGCTGGAACAATACCGTTTCAAGGATCGTTTCCGGTACGCTATCCGGCTCGACAAAAACTCCAGAGATTCTGCAGTGTTGCCCTTGATCAGTCTGTCGCTGGTCGAAGATGCTTTGTATAAAGGAATGCTCAACCTGCCTGAAGGCGAAACGGGACAACTGGATATAAGTTTTGAACGCAGCAACGGCACACTGAAAGTATCCGTAACCGATAACGGATTGCCCCGGTCGTCGGCAAAAGCACTGGATCAGCGTAAAGGCCTGGTCAATGGTACCGGCAACATTCTTGAAAGACGGTTGCAGTTATTCAATAAACAATCAAAGAAAAAAATTTACCAGCGATTGCGGGAACTCAGCGATCCGCAGGCCACCATTGCAGAACTGGAAATACCACAGCCATTATTTGAAAACGATCAAACCATTACCAACAATACGTGAACGATGAAATACAAAGCTGTTATTGTGGAAGATGAACAGTTGAACAGACATTTTCTATCCAAACTGATCACCGAATTCTGCCCGGATCTCGAGCTGGTGGGAAGTGCGTCCGGCCCGGATGACGCGGTTGCGATGATACAATCGCTTAAGCCGGAAATTGTTTTTATGGATATCGAGTTGCAGACCGCTACCGGCTTTGAAGTATTGGAACGGGTGCGGCCGCAGTTTTCTTTCCAGGTAATTTTTACCACGGCCTTCGATCACTACGCCATAAAAGCTATCCGATGCAGCGCCGTGGATTATATTTTAAAGCCTATCGGCACGGAGGAATTACAACAAGCCGTTGCCCGCGCCATCGAGGCTATCCAGACCAAGGAGCAGCATGCCAATCTTGAGCTGCTGCTGCGTAATATCAGGCGCCCGCAAGGGGAGGATTTCTCCATCAGTCTTTCCACTTCAGAAGGCATGGAATTCGTACCACTCAATAAGATCATCCGGCTCGAAGCTAAAGGCCCCTATACCACTTTCTTTATGAAGGACGGCCTGCAACTGATGGTGAGTAAAAATCTCAAGGAATATGAAATGATGTTAACGGAACATGGCTTTTTCCGCCTCCATAATTCCTATATCATCAACCTGAAAGAGGTGAAAAAAATGATCCGTACGGATGGGGGGTATGCGGTCATGACTGACGATGCGATGATCGCTATTTCTCCGAAGAAAAAAGAAGAGTTTATGACGCTGATCGGTCAGCGGTTAGTCTGATTCAATTCGCCGATCGCCTGCAAACAGGTGTTGTTTATTTTCTCAAAAAGGAAGTTCAGTTGATCTGCCGGTGCCTGTTGCCTTGCCTGGCGCTCCAGGCTGATTAATTCTTCACCGATCCATCTTTCCAGACCGAAAAGAGAAATTGCGTTGCGTAGAGAGTGTGCGGATTGATAGATGTCTTCGTACAAGGTATGATCAATCGCTTTTTTCAAACGGGTGAGCTCTTCCGGTGTCTGGCTGCAAAATTCAAGGGTCAGTTGCGCAATGAAAGCTGTGTTATCGCGGGTCTGGCTTCTCAGAAAAGAGAGGTCGGTGAGTGCTTCCGTAGCCGCATCTGCTTGTTGCCACCGTGCAATTTTTTCCAGTAATATTTTTTCGTTGAAAGGTTTGGGGATATAATCGTTCATACCCGCGGCAATACATTTTTCTTTCTCACCGGCAAATGCATGAGCCGTCATGGCAATGATCGGCGTACGCAGACCCATTTCGCGAATGCAGCGGGCCGTTTCGTAGCCATCCATCACCGGCATTTGTATATCCATCAATATCACATCGAATGAGTATTTACGGAGCAGGTCCAATGCCTGCATCCCGCTTTCGGCCTGTAGCGGCTCGAGGCCATTTTGCTGAAGGAGGACGGAAGCCAGTTTCCGGTTCATGGAATTGTCGTCGGCAACCAATATCCTGCCCGGGCTGATGCCGGCATGCTCCGCCTGTGTATGAACCGTTGGTTTCTCCGGTGACGCATTGGTTTTTTGATACGGTAGGGAAAACGAGAATTCGGTTTTCCCGGGTCTGCTTTGCACAGTAATGCTGCCGCCTAGCAGTTCTACCAATTGACGGGTTATAGAGAGGCCAAGACCGGTGCCGCCATATTCACGCGTGATCTGTGTGTCGGCCTGCATAAAGCGTTCAAAGATGTGTTCAAGTTTTTCAGAAGGAATGCCGATGCCCGTATCTGTTACGTTGAATTGTAGTACAACGTCATTGTGACTTTCTTTCTGCAGCAGACAAGTGACCGCTATCTGACCCTTGTTGGTAAACTTGACTGCGTTGCCGATCAGGTTGGTCAATATCTGCGTGAGGCGTACCGGGTCACCCACAACGGTAAAACGGATGGCCGGATCGATACGATAATCGAATGCCAGGCCTTTGGCGGTCGCAGACGAAGAGAGCATCGTGTAAACCGAATGGAGGAGTTCGCCAACATCGAATACCGTTTTTTCCAATGGAAACTTTCCCGAATCAATTCTCGAAAGATCGAGCACGTTGTTGATAATCGATAAAAGATTTTTTCCCGACAGTCCGATTGCGTCGAGGTATTCCTTTTGTGTGGCATCCAGGGGTGTTTTGCGCAACAGGTCGGTAAAGCCGATGATGGCAGAGAGCGGGGTGCGCAACTCATGGCTGATATTGGCAATGAAATCGGACTTGGCTTTTGCCGATTCTTCCGCCAGTATGCGCGAACGTTCGCGTTCTTCCTCCAACTGTTTGCGCTCGAAAAAGGTAGGGATGGAAACGGTTTCTGTTTTATTTATTTCGTTGTCGCCTTTGTCAAGATAGCGTGCAAGATGTTCCTGGATGCGGTCGGGAGGAGCCATGATGAACTGGCAGCATTCATCACCTTTAGCGATACATTTTATTTCCACGGCGGTCAGCGCCATGCCGAAGCTTTCTTCGCACCAGCCGGAGGAGTAGCCGGCATTCATGATACATACGGGTTCGTCGGCACGCTTGCCATCTCTCACCCATGAATCGGCTTCAAAGGAGTAAGGATGACGATAGTGCAGGTAAAAATCATTGTCGGGCGTGGGCGAACTTTCCGGCAGGATATCGACAAATGCCCATCCGGAAAATGCAAAATGTACGGGACCTGCTGACATACGTTTGACCGGATCCGATAAATGCATGCGTGCATGAAAATTACGCGCGTCTTCGATGCCAATGACGTGCGCGTAATCGAAGAGAAAATTCCTGCCGATGGCAAAAGCACCCGCGGTTCCTTTATCTGCGTAAAGATGCTGAATGGTTTCCATGAATCCTTTGGAAAAAGCGGCCGCGCGCACCAGCACATACCGTTGATCGTTGATCTCTATTGTGCCTTTGGCAGGATCCATCTTCAGGTGACGGAAATAGTCGGCTACCGTTTGTTGTGCCTGGTCGAATAGCGGGACCAGGTCCGCGGGAACCTTTGCTGCACGCTCGGTTGCAAGGGGAAGTTGCCGCAGGCGTGCGTTTTCTTTTTCCAATGCCATCAGTCTTTCCCGGAGCGCTATAATCTCAGCTTGCGTCATTATCACAGAATAAGTTAATCAAAACGGGGGCGGAGCAACTTAAAGATAATAATAAAATGCAGCGCGTGAGCTCCCGCTGCAGCAGGAAAGGGATGTGTCACAAAGAAAATCCCCCGTCGCCGGGGGATCAGACTATTCAAAAAAGATCTCAGGATTTCTTCATCTTCTGCGGATCCATCAGTCTTACCTTCTCCGCCAGCTCGATCACATTCGTCACATTGAGCTTCTCAAAAATTTTAGCCTTATAAGTACTGATGGTTGAATCATGAATATTCAACGTCGACTTAATCTCTGCGGGTGACGCACCCTTCACCAGCAATTGCATCACTTCCACCTCCCGGTTGGAAAGCGACGAAAGCCCTTCCTGTTTTTTTGAAGGATCGAGCAATTGTTCCACCAACTGCTCCTGCACAATTTTACTGATGTATTTTTCTCCGTTTAATACTTTGCTGATGGCTGCCTTTATTTCGTCGGGCGGTGCCGTTTTTTTCAGATAACCCTGCGCACCCGATTTCAGGTAACGGATGGCATACAACTGCTCATCATATGCAGAGAAGATCAAAATCGGAAGATTGGGCTGACGAAGTTTAACGGCCTCCACCATCTGAAGATTATCGCCGCCCGGAATATGAATATCCAGCAGCAGCAGATCAAGCGATTCTTTAGCAAGGATTTCCACAACTTCGTCGAATGTTTCGGCTTCGCGGATGACCGCTTCAGGATATTGTTCCCTGATCAGCATAGCAGTGCCCATACGAACCACGCTGTGGTCTTCGGCAATGAGGATTGTCGGCATCTTGGATTAAAGATGTTTCCGCCCGCTACGCGACCATGCCTTTGCCGGAGGACGGGGCATCAGGTTTTGGACACGGCAGTGGGGAGTTGGTTAGTAAATGTTACTGGTAAAAAACTAATTCAGCACAGTGCTCACCAGGTAAAAATACTAAACTCAATTGTATATTCGCCATTCATGCGTGCTTTTGTCCTCGTTTTTCTTTTACTTATGCCCTTCTCCGGCTTCTCCCGCATCGATTCCCTGCCGCAAAAACACGCAGGAATGAGATACGTACCCGGTGGCACCTTCGTTATGGGAGCCACCGACGACGAAGCAGGACCCGATGTTTTTCCTCCGCACCAGGTTACCCTCTCCGGTTTCTGGATGGATACGACCGAAGTCACCAACAAGTCCTTCGCCGCTTTTATCAACGCTACCGGTTACATCACCACCGCGGAACGTCAACCCGCCAACCCCAACGAACAACCCGGTGCCATGGTCTTTCAACCTGACCATGGTTGGCAATGGATAACCGGTGCCAACTGGCAACATCCATCCGGCCCCGGCAGCGACCTCTCGGGAAAAGATTTTCATCCCGTTGTGCAGATAAGTTGGGGAGATGCCAACGCTTATTGCACCTGGGCGGGTAAGCGCTTGCCAACAGAAGCCGAATGGGAATACGCCGCCCGCGGCGGAATCCGCGATGCTGTTTACCCCTGGGGAAGCCGGACTCCTGACACCGGCCCCGCAAAGGCCAATATATGGGAAGGCGATTTCCCTTCGCGTAATACAAAGGCCGACGGATATATTTTCACCGCACCCGTGGCGCAGTATCCGCCCAACGGCTACGGGCTGTACGACATGGCCGGTAATGTATGGGAATGGTGCAGCGATTGGTATGATGCCAGGTATTATGACCAACTGCAGGACAGTACAGCCGTCAATCCGCAGGGGCCCGCCGTGCCAGCCAAAGACAAAGTAATCCGCGGCGGCAGCTTTCTTTGCCACAATACTTATTGCTCCGGCTATCGTGTCAGCAGACGAATGTACACACCTCCCGATAATGCTATTATGCATACCGGTTTTCGTTGCGTAAAAGATATAAAACCCTGATACAGGATATTTTCAGACAATCGTTTGCATGTTGTTCTCACGCAAGGATTGATTATTTTCATTTTTCCATTACCTGGTTTACCAAACTGCTGTTATGAACAGACGCGAATTTGTCCGGAATACCGGATTGACGGCCGCCTCTATCGGCCTTGCTTCTCTTACGAATCTTTATGGCAACAATGCCGCTCCTTTACTGCGAGTGGGATTGATCGGCACGGGCCTCCGCGGTCAGAATCATCTCGATCTTTTATTGCGCCGCAAGGATGTGGAACTCGTTGCTATCTGCGATATCGAACCACGCATGCTCGATGACGCCAAAGCACGCATCAGCAAGAGCGGCCGCAAACAACCCACGGTTTACACCGGCGACGGGAACGCCTGGAAGAAAATGCTCGATAAAAATAAACTGGATGCAGTGATCATCAGCACACCATGGGAATGGCATAAACCCATGATCATCGGAGCACTCGATGCCGGCATTCCTTATGTGGGCACCGAAGTGGTTCTCGGCATTACGTTGGAAGATCATTGGGACGTGGTACGTGCAGCTGAGAGAACCGGCGGACAGGTAATGATGCTGGAAAATGTTTGTTATCGCCGCGATGTGATGGCCATACTCAACATGGTGCGGCAGGGTTTATTCGGTGAACTTATGCATTTGCAAGCAGGCTACCAGCACGATCTGCGCGAGGTGAAATTCAACGATGGTAAACAACCTTACGGCGGCGGCGTGGAGTTTGGTGAAAAAGGCTGGTCCGAAGCCCGCTGGCGTACGGATCATTCCGTGCATCGCAATGGTGATCTGTATCCGACACACGGCATCGGGCCCGTTGCGCATTATATCGGCATCAATCGCGGTAACCGTTTTCTTACACTGAATTCTTTTTCCACCAAGAGCCGCGGCCTGCATAATTATATTGTGAAAAAAGGTGGCGCTGCACACCCGAATGCTTCCGTAAATTTCCGCCTCGGCGATATCGTCACTACCCAAATCAATTGCGCCAATGGCGAAACGATCCTGCTGCAACACGATACCAATCTGCCACGGCCGTACTCTTTAGGTTTTCGGGTGCAGGGTACGGAAGGAATCTGGATGGATGTGAACAAAGGGATTTATATTGAAGGGAAATCTGCCAGGCCACATCAATGGGATCCGCAGAAAGAGTGGCTCGATAAATACGATCACCCTTTGTGGGCACGGTATGCGGGCGATACAGAAGGCGCCGGTCACGGAGGAATGGATTTTTTTGTGATCCATGCTTTTGTAGAAGCAGCCAAAAGAAAATTACCTGTACCAATGGATGTATACGACGCAGCAGCCTGGAGCGCCATCACACCACTGAGTGAAACGTCGGTCGAACTGGGTAACCAGACAGTGGAATTTCCCGATTTCACCGGCGGACAATGGATGCATCGCAAACCGGTTTTTGCACTCAACGACGATTTTTAATGTTATGAACGACAAGGCGATCATTTTACAAGCGTTTGGTATCGGTTCTCCTGTTCTTACCACCGCGTCATTAAGCAATGGATTAATTCACGGCACATGGCTGATAACAACGGCAGAGAACAAGTATGTTTTGCAACAACTCAATACCTCCATCTTTACCAATCCGCAAGCCGTTGCAGAAAATATCCGCAGCATCAGCGACCATCTTTCTTCCAAAAAGATTACACAACCTTTTCTTCAACCGGTTGCTGCGCCCGATAACGGCGACCTGTTGCAATTAAACGGACGGGTGTACCGGCTTTTCCATTTTATCCATGGAGGTCACAGTCTCAACTCGGTTGATACACCTCAGCAGGCATACGAGGCAGCGCGTCAGTTCGGACTTTTTACACGGCAGCTTCATGATATGAATATCGATCAGCTTCATATAACGCTGCCACTGTTTCATGACCTGGGTCATCGCTGCGAGGTTTTCCGCAATGCTTTACAGCAGGGCGATCCGGCCCGTCTTGCACAGGCTTCTTCTTTGATAGCTGAGTTGCAGCAACACAGCGATATCGAGCAACAGTATCACGCATTCGTTGCCAATCCTGCTTGTCTCCTGCGTGTAACGCACCACGATACCAAGATCAGCAATGTTTTACTGGATGAGCAGGGTAAGGGACTTGCCGTGATCGACCTGGATACGGTGATGCCCGGTTATTTTATCAGCGATCTCGGTGATATGTTCCGCACCTATCTTTCTCCCGCAGGAGAGGAGGAGCGTGACCTCGATAAACTGGCAGTCCGTCCCGACGTGTATAAGGGAATCGTGCAGGGATATTTAGCTGAAATGGGCAACCTGCTCACCCCAACCGAACATGGGTATATTTACTTCGCCGGCCGCTTTATGCTGTATATGCAGGCCATTCGTTTCCTCACCGATTACCTGCTGAACGATCGCTATTATGGCGAAAAGTATCCGCATCATAATTATCACCGCGCCGCCAACCAATTGCGGTTGCTGGAGCTGTATACGGAGCGGGAGAGTGAGTTACAATAGTGAATGGTGAATAGTGAATGGTGAATGGTGAATGGTGAAGCGCATGAATCATCTCTGCGCCTTAATCTCTTTGCGTCTTTGCGTGAAAAGCAGCGTCCTCTCACGCAAAGACGCATAGGGAGCAAAACCTTAAACCCTACGCCTTAAGCCCTAAGCCTTCCGCCTTCCACCTCAAGACGGCGGTTTCAACCGAAGACATTATATTTACGCGGATTGATATTAAAATTTCCTGCCTTGAAAGCAATTGTCTTCTTTTTCCTGTTGTGTTGCTGCGCTTTTACATCTCACGCGCAAACAACCCTGTCTAAAACCTGGGTCTCCGATCAGGGTAACGGACAATATAAGAATCCGGTGCTGCACGCCGATTACTCTGATCCCGATGCTGTGCGTGTAGGCGATTATTACTACATGACCGCTTCCAGTTTTAACTGCACGCCCGGATTGCCCGTTCTGAAATCCGCCGATCTCGTCAACTGGCAATTGATCGGTTATGCATTGCCCAGACAAGTACCGCTGGAACATTTCAATGAAGTGCGTAACGGAGAAGGCGTGTGGGCGCCCGCTATCCGTTATCACAAAGGCTTGTTTTATATTTACTATCCCGATCCTGATTTTGGTATTTACGTGGTGACGGCACAACGGGCCGAAGGTCCCTGGTCTGCGCCGGAATTGGTATTGCCGGGAAAGGGTATCATCGATCCTTGTCCGTTGTGGGACGATGACGGCAAAGCCTATCTCGTTTATGGTTGGGCTGCAAGCCGCGCCCAAGTCAATAGTCTGTTAACGGTAAGTCCTTTAAGTACCGATGGAAAAAAAGCAACCGGCGATGGCCGTCATGTCTTCGACGGGCACGATGCGCATCCGACATTGGAAGGACCGAAGTTTTATAAACGGAATGGTTACTATTACATCTTTGCACCGGCTGGCGGCGTGGCTACGGGCTGGCAACTCGTTTTACGATCAAAAAATATTTACGGCCCTTATGAAGAAAAGATCGTGATGGACCAGGGCCGTTCTCCCGTGAACGGACCTCACCAGGGTGCCTGGGTTGAAACGCCATCTGGCGATTCATGGTTTCTGCATTTCCAGGACAAAGGTGTATATGGTCGCGTAGTGCACCTGCAGCCCATGAGCTGGAAAAACAATTGGCCCGTAATCGGAGCCGATGCCGACGGCGATGGGAAAGGTGAACCCGTACTCCTGTACAAAAAGCCTGTTTCCAAAATCAATACAAAATATACGCCTCCTGAATCGGATGAATTCAATACAGCGCAGTTGGGTTTGCAGTGGCAATGGAATGCAAATCCTCAAATCACCTGGTGGGCGCAATTACCTCCTTCCGGCTATCTGCGTTTGTTCGCTTTGCGTCGTCCTGCCGGAAGCGTCAATATGTGGCAGGTGCCGAATTTATTGCTGCAAAAATTTCCCGCCCCGGCTTTCACCGTCACCACCAGACTCCGGCTCGTGGCCGATAGCAACGGTAAACAGGCGGGCCTGCTGGTAATGGGGCATGATTACGGTTATATCAGCATTCGTCGCAGTGGAAACGGTTACCTGCTTTCACAAATGTTGTGTAAGGATGCGGAGAAAGGACAGGCGGAGACAAAACAAGCCGGGCATTTCATCAACGGTGGATGGGTCTGGCTACGCGTACAGGTAAAAGAGGGCGGTGATTGTTTATTCAGTTATAGCACAGACGGCACGGCCTTTGCTCCATTGGGCAATGTTTTCAAAGCCAGAGAAGGCAAATGGATCGGTGCGCGTGTTGGTATTTTTTGTAATGGACCGGCGGAAGCACGCAACGGTGGTTATGCCGATTTCGACTGGTTCCATGTTGAACCTTAAATAATAATTTGTATGAAGAATCTTATTCGTTATAGCGCAGGAATTCTCGCATTGGCCATAACCGCTTGTTCCGCACCGCGGCAATCATTGCAATTGACCAATGCAACTGATCAGGACAAGAAAGACGAACTGGTCGTTTTAACACGCGCGCAGGTACAGCGTTTCACCGGAAAATTATCACCGGAGAAATACATCATCATCACCCGTCCCGGCCAGACCGGCCCTCCGGTATTGGTGCAACACGATGACCTCAACCACGACGGTGTGTGGGATGAAATCGCTTTTATGTTATCGCCCGCCGCCGGGGAGAAAAATGAATGGAAACTTGAGCCCTCCGATGCGCCGGCAACGATCAAGGCCGTTGTACGTGCACACGTACGCCAAAAGAGAAAGTCGGGTGATGGTACATTCGGTACCGATCTGGAAACGGATAGTATCCCTGCAGGTCAGCAGCCCACTGATTTCAGCAAAGAAAAATTACCGCCATTTCTCACAGAAGGTCCCGCCTGGGAAAACGATAAGGTTGGCTTTCGTTTTTATTTCGATGGACGCAACTGCAAAGACATTTGGGGAAAGACCACACCCCGCATGGTGCTCGATGAAGTAGGAACCAACCCTGCCAATAGCTATCATCATTTGTCGGATTGGGGGATGGATATTTTGAAAGTAGGCAAATCGCTTGGCGCCGGTGCATTAGCGGTGCATTTATCAAATGTGAACGGCCGCGATACCTTGTTGCGTCTTGGTGGTTTATCGATGGGGCCGGTTAAATACGAAAAGGTGGCTGATGGTCCGTTACGTGCAATTTTCAGGATGCATTATCCGGCCTGGCAGATACCCGGCCGTACCGGTACCATGTCGTTGACGGAAGAAATTCATATATGGGCCGGACAATATTTTTATGAGAGCAGGGTTACGCTCAACGGTGCGCGCGAAGGCGATGAACTGGTGACGGGGATTGTTAATCTCTACAATCTCCCTGCGAAAAGAGTGGACACACTCGATGCCTCCGTGCTTTATACTTTCGGCAGGCAATCGGAAAACAACGACAAACTGGGCCTCGCTATTTTAGTGGGAAAAGGTACTGCCGCCGATTTTGGTGTTACACCCAATGCGGGTAGTGACGTGTTGAATACTTACACCGTCAAATTTCCCGGCAACAAAGCCATATTCCGCTTTTATGCTGCCTGGGAAAAATCGGATGCCCGCTTCAGCGCCGAACAATCCTTCACCGATTTTCTGAAAACGGAGGCGTTTAATTTCAGCCGCCCCGTTTCCATTAACCGCTGATCTTAAGGAACGATCATTGTTTTACTGTGGAAGGTGTGCGCGCTGAAGTACCCGAGTGCGCCGCCTTGCATATTGGACACAGGATTCGCCGGTGTTGCCTGCTGGTTGCCGCCAGTGGCACTGCGGATCAGGCTGAACCAGTATTTATATATAGCAGGATCGATACAAAGAAAGTCGATCCTTACCTGGTCACCGCTTTTCAGTTTATCCTCATCATCATCGTCGTCGTCAAAGTCGAACAGCTTAGAGTTGATCCTTCTGCCATCGCTGTAATCATCGTTGCGGATCTGGATCGCCGTTTTTCTTTCGCCATTTATATATTGTATATAACGATAGCTGTTGCCCAGCCCCACGGGATCGGGATGGTCCACATTGACCACTTTCATATTTTCCCCGAAGAAAAATTCATCGGTTGCGTAGATCGTATCCATCAGCACTTTTTGCGGCATGGTGGACACGGCGGTGAACACTTCTCCGGTAGGTGCGGTAACACGCAAAGTATAACTGCGGCCCGAAACACCCGTCAATGCAGGAGCTTCGTATACACCGGGCGATGTTGGCGCCAGTGTGGTGGTGCCGCCACCATTTTCAGTAATGGTCACGGTGGCACCGGAGATACCGGGAAAGGTGTTGTCTTCGTCGAAGTCTTTTGTTTGTGTCAGCAACACTTTGGCCTGGCCCGGAATATCACTCAGCACGGCTTCTACCACATATTTCTTTTCGGCACTGTTGAGGTTGAGGTCGATTACTTTTTCGCAGGAACTAAACAGGCTCAGCATCAATACGCTTCCTATTCCTGTGAGCAACTTTGTTGTATATGATTGGATACGCATGTTATCAGAATTTAAAGTTGTAGGAAATGGAGGGAATGAATTTGAACAGGGCATAGCGTACGGCTTCTGTTTTGTTCGGATCGTTTTCCGCATCACGGAAGTCGATGATGTAAGCATTTTCCCGCCCGTAGGCATTATATAAACTGAAACTCAGTTCAGAGGTTCTTTTCTTTGTCTGTTTCAGCGTCCAGTTGGCGCCGATATCCAGGCGGTGATAATCCGGCATGCGGTAGCCGTTGCGATCGGTATAATAGAAAACGGTCTGATCGTTTACGCGGTATTTACCTGCGGGGAAGGTTACGGCGTCACCGGTATAGAATACCCAGGTAGCTGACACTGTCCATTTGCGGCTGAGTTGGTATGTACCGACGATGGCCACATCGTGTGTGCGGTCCTGGCGGGCGTTGTACCAGCGGTCGTTGTTGATACCGTTGATCTTTTTTTCTGTCTTGGATAAGGTATAGCTGAGCCAGCCGGTGAGCCTGCCCGTTTTTTTGCGCAGCAACCATTCAATACCGTAAGCGCGGCCCTTTCCATACAATAATTGTGATTCGATCGCATCGTTGTTGGCGAATACGTCTGCTCCGTCACGGTAGTCGATCTGGTTTTGCATGGATTTGTAATAGGCTTCCACGCTCAACTCATAATTATTGTTGAAGAGATCGCGGTAGAAACCGAGCGATACCTGGTCGGCGATCTCGGGTTTGATGATATTGGTGCTTGCAATCCATTTATCCGTAGGGTTGGAGGAGGTCGAGTTGGAGATCAGGTGCAGGCTTTGGGTGTTGCGTACATACGAAGCTTTCAGTGAGGTGCGCGGGTTGAACACATAACTGGCAGCGAGGCGCGGCTCGAGGTAGAAATAGGTTTTTACAAATTCTCCTTTGGAGTAGCTCATAGTGTCGAGCACTTTGCCTTCGTCATCTATATTATAGAAATCACCTTCTCCCAGGATGCTGAAGGAGGAAAGCCGCATGCCATAAGTCAGGTTGATCTTGTCGGATGCTTTCCAGGTATTGGTCAGGTAAAGCGCATTTTCCCATGAATAACGTTTCTGCAACGCGGAAGAATTAACGCTCGACGTAGCGGATGCCTTTACTTCGCCAGGGAGTATATTATGGTAAATACTATTCAGCCCAAATCGCCAGTTGTTGCGGCTGTTGGTGTACCATTGGTACTCGTGTTTAATGTTCCAGTCGCGGATGCGTGACAGGATGTCGAAGTCGTCGCCGCCGCTGCGGATGCCGATGTTATACTGGTAGTTGCTGTAAATAAGGGAAGTGTTGGAAAACAGTTTCGCATTGTAAATGTGATTCCAGCGCAGCGTGCCGGTAGAGTTGCCCCAGTCAATGCCAAATGTTTCACCGATGCCCAGCACATCTTTACCAAAATAACCAGACAGGTAAAGCCGGTCTTTATCGCCAAGCTGATAGTTCAGTTTGGCGTTCAGGTCATAGAAATAAAGTGTGTTGCGATTAATGGACGAATCGCTTGACAGCTTCAGGAATACATCCGCGTAGGTGCGGCGGCCTGTTACCAGGAAAGATGATTTTCCTTTCTGGATCGGTCCTTCCACGTTGAGTTTGGCCGAGATGAGTCCGAGGCCTCCGCTCACGTTATAGTCCTGGTTGTTACCGTCATTCATTTTAATATCCAATACGGATGAAAGGCGACCACCGTATTGAGCGGGCATCCCGCCTTTGTAAACGGTCATGTCTTTGATCGCATCGGAATTAAAAGTGGAGAAAAAGCCCAGCAGGTGGGAGGCATTGTACACCGGAGCTTCATCCAGCAGGATGAGGTTCTGATCTACGGCGCCACCGCGTACGTAAAAACCGCTGTTGCCTTCGCCGGCAGATTTGATACCGGGCAGCAACTGGATGGTTTTAAGAATGTCTTTTTCGCCAAATAAGACCGGAATGTTTTTGATGTCTTTGGTCGACAATTTCTCCACGCCCATCTGCGGGTTGGTGATACTGCGACCCCTGGTCTGCGCAGATACGGTTACGCCTTCGAGACTTTTAATTTCGTCTTCGAGTGCGATGTTGAGTCGCGTGTCTTTCTCCAGGTTAATGGTTTCGGTAAAGGTTTGCATACCGACCGCAGATACTTCGATCGTATGGCTGCCTTTATCCAGTGTAAGCGAGAAGAAGCCGTATTCATTACTGGTTACGCCCTGGTTGCCGGCCTTTATAGAAGCGCCGATCAATGTTTCACCTTTCGCTTTGGAGGTGATGGTACCGCTGATGGTAAATTTTTCCTGGGAAAAAACGGCCAGTGTGCTGCACAGCAGGAGCAGCGTGGTTATGGTTCTTTTTATCATAAGTCAATGCATGTCCAATTCACGACAACAGCAAAGCTGTTATCAAAAATCCTTTTCTGAAGCAATCGTAAAAAACTATTTCGCCGGAGAGTAGGCGTAGTCGATGCGGCCGGTCTGTTTTTTATTTTTATCAAACAATACTTCTTTGGTACGCAGACCTGCAGTATTATAAGCATAACGCCAGATCATGTAATCGCGTGTTCTGTTGGAAGTGACTACCATCTTTTGCGCTAATCTTCCTGCTGCATCGTATTCAAAGAGTGTCTCCGGTAAAAGCATTTTTTCATACTTGTCATACCTGACAATGTCTGAAAGCATTCCGTTGTCTGTATAATAATAATAAATAGGGTCGCCGAACTTCTTTCCCTTCCTGTAAAGCTGTTCGTCCGCAACTTTGCCCTTTTCGTCCCTACCAAACCGGAATTCGGTTGTATCAGCACTGTTTTTTATTCTCCACATTTTTTCAGGCAATCCGTCCGAACCATACTCCCACAGGTGTGTTTCGGTGTCATCGAACTCCTGGGATTTGTCGCTGGTGGTTGTTTTAACAGATATGGGGTAGTTATTGTTGGCCTGGTAAGTGTAAAGCGTTTGGGTAAAACCGGTGTCAGTGGAATCCGTTACAGAGAGGAGGCGTTGTTGTGCATCGAAACGGTAATAGACGGTATTCTTGTCGAACTTGTTGCGGGTGGTCACTTTCATCAGCCGGCCGTTATCGCCGATTTCCTGCCATTCGTTGAAGTCGGTATTTTTAGCGCCGCGTTCGTCAAAGCCGGTGGCCGATATTGAACCGATCTGCTGACTGACGAGCAGGCTCATGCGGGCATTGGTTTCAACCGTACCGATCACATCATTGTAGTAAAACTGCGCTTTGAGCGAATACAGGGATAAGGATAGTAAAATGCTGAAAAGATATTTCATCCGGTTAGGTTCTTTTGTCAAAATTAGCCAAATTAGCCTGTAAACGTAAAAGGGGGGCGTCTCCGTGTATATTTGCAATATTTATTTAAGAAAACTTTAGTATGTCGCACAGCCCTCTCCGGAAAGAACGGAACTGTCTGAATTGTGGAGCCTATGTTCAGGGACGCTTTTGCCAGGAATGCGGGCAGGAAAACGTAGAACCACGCGAAAGCTTTTGGGCCGTATCCTCGCACTTTGTGGCGGATATTTTTCACTTTGAAGGGAAATTCTTTAAAACGGTTGGATTACTGATCCGTAAACCTGGTTTTCTGACTGCCGAATACATGCGCGGACGCAGAATGCGGTACCTGCATCCGGTACGGATGTACCTGCTTACTTCTGCAGTTTTTTTCCTGATCTATTTTACTTTTTTTGCGGGTCATGGCTCGATGATCAATATCGGTTCGGGTAAACTGAAAACCATGGACCGGCTCGAACTCGCGGAAGGCTACAAACAGGTACTTGAAACCGATACAACCCGTACCGATCTGAAAGAACGGATTGCACTGCTGGAAGACACTTCACGCGTAATCAGTCCCGAAGAATTTCAAAATGCGATCATCAAACTCCGGAATGAAGGAATGTCGTTTGGTTTAAGAAAATATAAAAGTGTGGCCGCCTATGATTCTATTCAGGCATCGCTGCCCCGCGGAAAACGTGATGGATGGCTGGAACGTGTGTTCAACCGGAAATTCGTTTCCCTGAATGAAAAATACGGCGACGATCCCGAAGTACTGACCGAGAAATTAAACTCGGAAGTCTTGCACCGTGTGCCCTATATGCTGTTTGTGTCTTTACCATTGTTCATGTTGATCCTGAAACTGGTCTACATCAGGCGCAAACAATTTACAGCGGTCGATCACGGCATATTCACCCTGCATTTGTATATATTTTGTTTTGTGTTGTTGTTTTTTACCGAGCTGGTCAGTTCCCTGCAAAGCGTTACGGGCTGGGGTTTCCTTGGATATATAACAGTGGCGTTGTACCTGTCTGTGATCGTATACTTGTTGAAAGCGATGCGTAATTTTTATGCGCAATCCTGGGGCAAAACCATCGGCAAATTCATGCTGGTGTTTTTATCGGCAGCAGTGATGGCGGTATTGTTGCTGGCTGTTTTTCTTTCTTATTCTACATTGACTGTTAAATAAAACTTACCGATATGAGCGCTTCACTCAGTGATTCATTTCTGCGGCTGATCCGTATTATGGATGAGCTCCGCGAACAATGCCCTTGGGACCGCAAGCAAACCATTCAATCGCTCCGGCAGATGACCATCGAAGAAACATTCGAGCTGGCCGATGCGATCACTGAATCGGATTGGAAAGGTATCCGCGAAGAACTCGGCGACCTGATGCTGCACGTTGTGTTCTATGCAAAAATCGGTCGCGAGCAGGAAAAGTTCACCATGGAAGAAGTGCTTAATGGTATTTGTGAAAAGCTGATATCGCGTCATCCACATATTTATGGCAATGAAAAAGGCGAGAAGGTCCAGGTGGCGGACGCCGACGAAGTAAAAAAGAACTGGGAAAAGCTCAAACTGAAAGAAGGCAAGAAGTCGGTGCTGGAAGGCGTTCCGCGTTCATTGCCGGCTACGGTAAAAGCGATGCGCCTGCAGGAAAAAGCCCGGCAGGTGGGATTTGAATGGGAGAACAAAGACCAGGTATGGGAAAAGGTGGAAGAAGAAATGGCCGAACTACGGGAGGTAGCCGGCGGTCCGGACCATGCCAGAACCGAAGAAGAGTTCGGCGACCTGATCTTTTCATTGATCAATTACGCACGGTTTTTGCAGGTAGATGCGGAAAATGCATTGGAACGAACCAATAAAAAGTTTATCCACCGGTTTACTGAGATGGAAAAAATAGCCTTGGGCAACGGGAAAGATCTCCGTCAGCTATCCCTGGAAGAGATGGACGCCATCTGGACCACCGTAAAACAACAAAAGCAAGAGTGAAATACCGGCTGCTTCATACCTTTTACAGGGAGGGATTACTGCTGCTCGCCGCCGTGCTGCTATTTACCCTGTCCTTTGTTTTCAATAAAATTTACAGCAACAGAACCGCTGTAGCCGTGCAGGTACGTACGGCCGAAACATTCCTGCACAATTATGCCAACGACTTTGACCGCGTAGTGAATGATTCGGCATTGGTAAACCGGCTTTCCAACCGGCGCGAGACCAAACGCGAACTCGACATATTGGTGGGCAAAGGATACGGCTTTTTCCTTTACCGCCAGGCCGAAGGGGTAGCGAATCTTCGTTTCTGGAACGAGCAACTCATTCTTCCTCCTGCTGAAATCCGTGAAAAAAAAGACGGCGAATATTTCCGCAAACTTTCCAACGGTTATTATTATATCGTCCGCAAAACCATTCCGCATCAACCCGGGCTGGTAGCGTACGCCATGGTGCTGGTGCGTTCCTCTTTCTTTATCACCACCGAATATCTTCCTCAACATTTCACCTTCAGTGAAACGGCCGACAAACGCGTGGCCATCAGTTCGCAGGCAACGGATTTTGTCGTGAAGGACCGCAAAGGCGGTACATTGTTCTACCTGGATAAGCGAATGGCCAATAACATTCCGTACAACGACAATGTAACCATCGCACTGCGTTTCGGCGGCATGTTCTTCCTCTTGTTTTTTGTTTTCAGGATGGCGGAATGGTTTGCCTGGCGAAGACGCAAACGAATAGCTATCGGCGTACTCACGATATCCCTGTTGTTTATACGATTGCTGTTTTACCAATGGCCTGCACTCTTCAACCTCCGGCAGTTTGAACTGTTTGATCCCGCGATCTATGGCTCCAATATGATCCAGCGGTCGTTGGGTGACCTGCTGATTAATGCAGTAATGTTGTGTTGGGTGATGATCTATAGCTGGTCCAAACTGCATACGGTTCGTTTCTCCACGGAGGGCTGGCCGGTGTGGCGTAAATGGGCGGTAGGACTCGTAGCCCTGAGCCTGCTGATTTATTCCACCTTTGTGATCGCTTCGGTGATCCGCAGCATTGTGGCGGATTCGAAAATATCGTTTGACGTAACCGACTTTTACAGCCTGAGTGCTTATACGGTGGTCGGGTTCATTATCCTGGCCTGCCTTTCGCTTTCGTATTATTATTTCACGCAGTTATTGTTCCGTGTGCTGGTGGTGGTGTTCAAGGGGCGGCAGTTCCTCATCTATATAGCCATCGCCTTTACCGGACTGGTATACCTGACCATCCGTTCCGGTCACCGCGAGGTATTGTTCTATTTGCCGGTGCTGCTTTGGCTGATCGGTTATACCTGGCTGGTAAGCCGCCAGGGACTGGTGGTGTACCGCATCCGTTTCAATATTGCGGGTATCGTGCTCTGGATCTTCATTTTCTCCGTTTCGATTGCGGCCATTATGCTAAAGGAAAATGAACTGGCCGAATGGCAGCGCCGTAAATTCTATGCAGAAAAAATGGCCGTGCGCACCGATCCTTCCAGCGAACGGTTGATGAGCATTGCCATTACTTACTTGGATAATGACTTCCTGGAAGAAAACTTTCACCGGTTTACCGACAGTGCGGAAAATGATTATCTGCGCGACAGCATCATTACCAGCAACTACTCGGGTTATCTCGATAAATACGATACACGTCTTTATGCCTATGATGCCGAAGGTTATCCCCTCGGCAATGCCGATAACACCAGTTATGAAGCGATGAACACCATCGTAACGGTGCAGTCGAGGCCCACCGATGTACCCGATCTTTTTTATTACGAAACGGGCTTTGATAAATTCGCTTACATCACCGAGCGAAAAATAACGGATAGCCTGGGACGGCTGATGGGTTATTTCTTTATCGTATCCAATCCCAAGAAATACAGCAACGACGGGCTTTTCCCGGAAATGTTCCGGCAGTTCCGGCAAACAAGCGCAGAAACGTCACCGATCTATTCTTATGCAGTATACGGCAATAAACAATTGTTGTCGTCCTCGAGCAACTATCCCTTTGCCACGTCACTGGTGCAGGACCAGGTGCCGAGTGAAGAAGTGGAAAGCCGTAATAACGGTGAATACAATGAACTATGGTACCGCGTGAGCAACGACAAGGTAGTGGTGATGGTGCGGAAGAAAGATACATTTATCGAATCCATTACGCTGTTCTCTTACATATTCTGCAGCTTCCTTTTCCTGGTGGCGATTGTGCAGATATTGTCCTTCATCTTTAAAACGGGGTATCAGTTAAAAGATGCGCGGCGTATTTTCCAGACGAGCATACGCGTGCAGGTACACAATACATTCATCTTTGTCAGTGTCTTTTCCTTCATCATCATCGGGGTGGCAACCATCTCGTTTTTCATCCGCCGCTACGAGCGCAACAACAGCGACAAACTCAGCCGGACGATGAATATCATGGTCAATGAAATGCAGAAGAAGGCTTACTCCGGTGTTCATTTCCGTAATTCATTCTTCGGGCTGGATTCAACGGGCGTAACGGGGTTGCAGCGGTTGGTGGAAGAAGTATCCGATATTCACGGGGTGGACGTGAACGTGTTTGACCTGGACGGCAACCTGGTCGTGTCTTCGCAGCGTGATGTGTATACGAAAGGAGTACTGAGTACGAAAATAGATCCGCTGGCCTACTATCACCTGAGCCGCTTGCGGCAGAAACAACATGTGCAGAAAGAACGCGTATCGAACCTTTCTTACATGAGCATCTACGCGCCGGTGCGCGATGATGATGGAAAGGTATATGCGTACCTGGGCATCCCGTATTTTACTTCGCAATTGGAATTGAACCAGGAGATCTCCAACTTCCTGGTAACGATCATCAATCTCAACGCGTTCATCTTCCTGATCGCGGGATTGATCGCTTTGTTCATTACCAACAGGATCACCCGGTCGTTCTCGCTGATCAGTGAGAAAATGCGTGAGGTAAACCTCAGTACCGAAAATGAAATGATCCAGTGGAACCGTGATGATGAAATCGGTGAACTGGTGACGGAATACAACAAGATGGTGTCGAAGCTGGAACAGAGTGCAACGATGCTGGCCAAAACCGAACGGGAAGGTGCGTGGAGGGAAATGGCGCGGCAGGTAGCACACGAGATCAAAAACCCGCTCACACCGATGAAGCTGAGTTTGCAGTACCTGCAGAAAGCCATTGACGGCGATCACCCGGATGTACGCAAGCTTACGGGCAATGTAGCGAATACATTGGTAGAACAAATCGATCACCTGGCGAAGATCGCGGCGGACTTCTCGCAGTTTGCCAATATCGGCAATACAAAAGTTGAATTGTTCGATCTGCACGAGATCATCGGCTCTTTAAAAGACCTGTATAGCTCCAATTCGGCTGTATCCTTTACCTGGCACAAGTTGCAGGGGCTGGTGCGCATTGGGGCAGACAAAACGCAGATGAACCGCTTGTTCACCAACTTATTGGTCAATGCGATGGATGCGGCCAAAGAGCGGCCGATTTGTGAAATAACGATCGAAGAGAAACGCAGCAACGGTATGATACTGATCAGTATCAGCGACAATGGAGAAGGCATTCCGGAAGAAATGCATTCCAATATTTTTGTTCCCAACTTCACTACCAAAACGTCCGGCACGGGCCTGGGTCTCGCCATGTCAAAAGGCATTGTAGAGCAGGCGCACGGTAATATCTGGTTTGAAACAAAAGTGGGTGTGGGGACTACTTTCTTTGTGGAAATACCGGAAGCTAATTTGACAATTTGAAAATTTGAGAATTAGACAACGGTTACTGATGGTTTGGCTGCTAATAAAAAATCCGTCAAATTTTCAAATCATCAAATCTTCAAATTAGCTAAATACTCCTCCAGCTCTTTTCTTGTAAAACTGCTCAGGTTGTTTGCGGCTGTCAGACCGCCTTTTTGTGCGGCGAGTACGCCATAGCGTATATCGTCGAAACCTTTGATGAAGTGTGCATCGGGGTTGATCGAGAGCAGCACACCTTTTTCTATCGCATAGGGAATCCATTGCCAGTCGATATCGAGACGGCGGGGATGTGCATTCAATTCAATCACCACTTTATGTTCGGCACAGGCATCGATGATCGCGCGGTGATCGAGCGGATACCCGTTGCGGCTGAGCAGCAGGCGGCCCGTCATGTGACCGAGAATGGTGGTGGCGGGATGACTGATCGCCTTCAGCAGGCGGCTCATGGCCTTTTCCTGCGACATCTGCAGGTTGCTGTGTACGGAAGCTATAACTAGATCAAACGTGTTTAATACTTCGTCGGAATAATCCAGGCTGCCATCGTTGAGGATATCACACTCTATACTTTTGAAAATGCGAAACGGTGCCAGTTGTTCGTTGAGCTGGTCGATGTAGCGGTGCTGCTCGCGGATCCGTTCTTCCGTTAAGCCATTTGCGTAAGCAGCAGAGCGGGAGTGATCGGAAATGACGAGGTACTCCATACCGCGGCGGATCAAATCCTTCGCCATGTCTTCAATCGTGTCGGTGCCGTCACTCCAATTGCTGTGATTGTGAATGATACCTTTGATATCGGAAGGCTGGATAAGCACCGGCAGATCGTTTTGTTGCGCACGTGCGATGATATACGGCGCTTCTCGCAGGCAGGCTGGTATAGTTGCAATGCCGGCTTCCGCAAAAACGGATTCATCGGTAGCCGCAGGATCAGCATAATTAAACGAGAGCGAAGGATAGTCAATCAGGAATTGTTCCGTGAAAGCCGGCGCGCCGGTAGTCATGAACTGACGACGTACAAGATCTCCTTTACCTGTATACAAACGCAAACGAAGGCCATTGCGAAGCAGGTAAAGTAAACTGCCGGGATTGTCTTCCAGTAATTCAGGCGGGTAAGCCGTCTCGAATTTCGGTTTAACGTTCTCGTTGGTTTCGTCTACCACAAACTCGAGTTCTTCAATGGTCAATGACTGACGGCGGTAAGCGCCCGTGGGGCGCACGTTGCTGGCGCCGAAAAGATTTTCCAGGTAGCCTTTCACCTGCGGATAAATTTCATCGAGTTGCGCGTAAAGGAAATGACCTTGCGAGGCGAGATAAAAATCTATGGCGGCTAAAACATTCGCCTGTGTTTTGGCGCCGAAACCTTTGTAAAGAGTAAGGCGGTTTTCGTTGCAGGCGTATTGCAGTTCACCGATGGACTGAATACCCATCTCTTTCCAGATGGTATGAATCTTTTTCGGACCGAGACCTTTGATCTGCATGAGTTCGATCACGCCGGCGGGGGTAGCTTCGATCAATTCATCGAGTACCTGCAGACGACCGGTGTCGAGTAGTTCGATGATCTTGCGGGCAACGCTGTCGCCGATACCTTTCATACCGGCAAACTGGCTTCTGTCGGTAGCAGCGAGTGGCGCGGGAATTTTTTCAATGTAGAAGGCGGCGATGGAATAGGTCTTCGACTTGAAAGAATTTTCTCCGTGGATATCCAGGAGACGGGAGAGCAGGCTGAACTGGTCGGCAATAGCGGCATTATCCATGGATGCAAGATAATAATTAGGGAAAAGAGGAGTGGGAGGGGAATAAAAAAAGTCTCCTTTCGGAGACTCTATAAACTTGAAAAGAAATAAAAAATTATTTCTTTTTAGCTGCTTTCTTAGGAGCTGCTTTCTTAGCTGCTTTTTTAGGAGCCGCTTTTTTAGCTGCTTTCTTTGGAGCTGCTTTTTTAGCTGCTTTCTTTGGAGCTGCTTTTTTAGCTGCTTTCTTTGGGGCTGCTTTCTTAGCTGCTTTTTTTGGAGCAGCTTTTTTCTTAGTTGCCATTTTTTGTGAATTTAATGTTTAGTAGAATGGGTTATCGTTAGTAAAAATAATAATTATTTTATACTACCCAAATTTTTTTCCACAAAAAATGGGAACTGGAAAGCTTAAGCTTCTGCTTGTGCAGCAAGAACAGAAACAAAAGTTCTGTCTTTTGCACCTTTGCGGAACTCAACAACACCGTCGCTGAGAGCAAACAGAGTAAAGTCTTTACCAACACCTACGTTCTTACCAGGATGGTAAACAGTACCACGCTGACGTACGATGATGTTACCGGAAATGGCAGGTTGACCACCGAAAATTTTTACACCCAGGCGTTTGCTGCGGGAGTCGCGGCCGTTCTTAACACTACCTTCACCTTTCTTATGTGCCATGATTTACGTTGTTTAGAATGTTATATTTTTTATCCGCCCGTTTTTATACAGGCAACGATTGTCCGGATGATCAGGCTATTGCTGTTACCTTGATTTTGGTATAAGCAGTACGGTGACCTTTCTTTTTGTGAAAGCCTTTTCTTCTTTTCTGTTTGTAGGCGATCACAGTTTCACCTTTCACATGATCCAGAATCTCGGCGGTTACTTTCGCATTCGCTTCAGTACCTACTGTAAGTTTGCCACCGGCGTCAACCAGCAACACTTCCAGATCGAGTTTGTCTCCGGCATTGCCTTCAAGGCGCGGAACGAATAAGGTCTGGTCTTTTTCTACTTTGAATTGCTGACCGGCAACTTTTATTACTGCTAACATAGTCTGAAAATTAGGACGGCAAAGGTAAGGAGAAAATTTTAACCCGCCAATAAAAACAAAGTTTGATCCGGCAAATTTAAGTCTTTTGGCCCTTCATCCTGTATCTTTGTTAGCTTTGACAGGCCGGGCAAACACCCCTCACCACCGTGCCGGGTGGCCTGGTATTGACCCGCGGCAGAAAAATAAAGTAATGAAAATCAAATCGTTTTTAGCAAAACCCTTTGCTTCCTATGTATATAAAGGTATCCGCAAGGGAATGCATACAGCCGTCGCCGACCAGGAAAATATTTTAAAAATGCTGATCAAAACCGGCCGGAATACCGAGTACGGAAAACAGCAGGGACTGGGACAGGTGGGCAGCTACAACGAATTCCGGCAGGCAGTGCCGGTACTGGATTACGAACAAATGCGTCCTTTTATTGATATGATCAAAGAAGGCAAACACAATGTTCTCTGGAAAGGCCGCCCGATTTACTTCGCCAAAACATCCGGCACCACCAGCGGTACCAAATACATCCCCATCACCAAAGACTCTATTTCCAACCATATCAACTCCGCCCGCAACGCATTGTTGTGTTACATGGCAGAAACGGGTAACTCTCTTTTTGCCAACGGCAAAATGATCTTCCTGTCCGGCTCCCCCGTGCTCGAAAGAGTAAGCGACATTCCCACAGGACGACTCAGCGGCATCGTGAACCATCATATACCACGCTACCTGCGCACCAACCAGTTGCCGTCTTACGAAACCAATTGCATCGAAGATTGGGAAACCAAACTCAACCGCATCGTAGACGAAACCATCAACAAAGACATGACACTCATCAGTGGTATTCCGCCATGGATGCAGATGTACTTTGACGAACTGAACAAACGCACCGGCAAAAAAATAAAAGACATCTTCCCGCATTTCTCCGTAATGGTGTACGGCGGCGTAAACTTCGATCCCTACAAAGCCAAACTGTTTGACAGCATCGGCAAAAAAGTAGATGGTATCGAAACGTTTCCCGCATCGGAAGGGTTCTTTGCTTTCCAGGATTCGCAGGAGCAGGAAGGACTTTTGCTGAATACGGACAGCGGTATTTTCTTCGAATTTGTGCCCGCTGCCGAAATACACGATGAAAATCCCACCCGCCTTTCCCTCCGCGATGTAAAAGTGGGAGAGAACTATGCGCTGATCATCAACAGCAACGCAGGTCTATGGGGATATAATATCGGAGATACGGTAAAGTTTCTTTCCGTAGATCCGTACCGCCTGGTGGTAACGGGACGTACCAAACATTTCATTTCTGCGTTTGGAGAACATGTGATCGGTGAAGAAGTGGAATACAGTTTGCTGAAAGCGGCCGAGGAAGAGAACATCCATATCCGTGAGTTCACGGTGGCGCCTTTTGTAAGCGAGGATGCCGGTCGTTCTTACCACGAATGGTTTATCGAATTTGAAAATAAACCCGATAACCTGGAAGCGTTCGCCCGCAAACTGGACGACAACCTCCGGAAGAAGAATGTTTATTACGATGACCTGATCACCGGCAATATTCTCAAACCACTCAAACTGACGCCCGTCCGCCGCAATGGGTTCATTGATTATATGAAATCAATCGGCAAACTCGGCGGCCAAAACAAAGTGCCCCGCCTGAGCAACGACCGGAAGATAGCGGATGTGCTGGCAGGGTTTGGGGAAGGGTGAATCGTCAATCGTGAATCGTCAATAAGTGATATTTACATGCTGAGATTTTTTGACTTTTGACTTTTGAATTAACCCGGCTTTTCACCAAAAACTTTACAACTTAGTACTTAATACTTACTACTTAATAACTCGATGAACGAGACGCCCCATATCAAAAGAATAGCCATCTACGGCTCTACAGGTTCCATCGGAACGCAGACCCTGGATGTGATCAAAGGACACCCCGATAAATTTTCGGCAGAAGTGCTGACGGCACAAAACAATGCCGAACTGCTGATCGAACAGGCGCTGAAATTCAACCCCAACATCGTTGTGATCGGCGATGAGAAAAAATACAACGAAGTAAAACAGGCGCTGGCTGCTACGGATGTAAAAGTCTTTGCCGGTGAAAAAGCCCTGGAAGAAGTAGCCTGCATGGATTGTTATGACCTGATGCTCGCAGCTATCGTGGGATATGCCGGTCTTCGCCCAACACTGAAAGCGATCGAACATGGTAAAGCCATCGGATTGGCGAACAAAGAAACATTGGTGGTAGCCGGTGATATTGTCATGCAGAAAGCCGTGGAATACCGCGTACCCATCATTCCTGTCGACTCCGAACACTCGGCTATTTTTCAATGCCTCGTCGGGGAAACGCGCAATCGCATCGAGAAAATCATTCTTACCGCTTCCGGCGGACCATTTCTCGGACGTAAACCCAACTACCTGGTAAATGTGAAACGCGAACATGCGCTGCAACATCCCAACTGGAGCATGGGCGCAAAGATCACCATCGATTCGGCTACGTTAATGAACAAGGGACTGGAGATGATCGAAGCCAAATGGTTGTTCAATCTCGAGCCTGATCAGATACAGGTGCTGGTGCATCCGCAGAGTATCATTCACAGCATGGTGCAGTTCGAAGACGGTAGCATCAAAGCCCAGATGGGCCTGCCCGACATGAAACTGCCGATTCAATATGCTTTATCATTTCCTCAACGCATACCCAGCGATTTTCCGCGCTTTGATTTCAAAAAGATCAACACGCTCACATTTGAAGAAGCCGATCTGAAAACATTCCGCAACCTGGCATTGGCCATGGAAGCATTGGAGAAAGGCGGCAACCTGCCCTGTATCATGAATGCGGCCAACGAGATTGCCGTGTTTGCCTTCCTGCGCAACCGGCTCGGTTTCCTCGAAATGACTGATGTAATCGAAAAAGTGATGAACCGCGTACCTTTTATCGAAAAACCAACTTTGCAGGAATATTTTGAAAGCGACGGCGAAGCCCGGACCATGGCGGCGGATATCGTTCAGCTTTGAACCGAAATCTTGCAGAATTGTTAAGAATCAGCCCTTATAAACGGGGAATTTGCCATTCAACGCAAAACTTTGGTCCGGGATGCAGAGTATCTGAGAATTACCGGATATTTGCCCCGTTATAAAAAACTATATCACTCACACATGACCTTATTAGCCTTTAACTGGTCTGCCTTTGCGGCCAACCTCGGACAGTTTATCCTGGCATTTTCCATACTCATTGTTCTGCACGAGCTCGGACATTTCCTTACAGCGAAGTGGTTTGGATGCCGGGTGGAAAAATTCTATCTGTTCTTCAATCCCTGGTTTTCACTTTGGAAAAAGAAGATCGGTGACACGGAGTATGGTCTCGGATGGATTCCCCTGGGCGGGTATGTAAAGATCTCGGGCATGATCGACGAGAGCATGGACAAAGAGCAGATGAAACTGCCCCCCGAGCCTTACGAGTTTCGGGCGAAGCCAGCCTGGCAGCGCCTGATCATCATGCTGGCAGGTGTAATCATCAACTTTATCCTGGCGCTGGTATTATTTGCCATGATCTTATTTGTATGGGGCGAGGAACGTGTACCGAATAAAAACCTGAAATATGGCCTGGTAGCGGATTCGCTGGCCCTGTCTGCCGGATTGCGCACAGGTGACCTGATCACTTCGGTGAACGGTAAGCCCGTTGAATATTATAACACACTCTCAAAAGATATTTACTTCAGCCAGGACCCGGTGCTCGGTGTGCTTCGCAATGGCAAAGACACTACCATCAAACTGCCTGACGGCTTCCTGAGCAAGCTGAACAAAAACCAGATGAGGGGTTTTGTAACCGCGCGCTACATGCCGAAAGTAGGGAATGATGAAAAGGCAAAATATATCAACGGAAAAGTACAAGCCGACGATCAGTTGATCGCGGTGAACGATACCGCTGTTACTTATAACGATGAAGCGAATAAAATACTGAACAAGCTGCAGAGTGGTCCCGTAAACCTGACCTTCCTGCGCAATGGCCGCGATACGGTCAATGCCAGTTTCACGTTTGATGCGAAAGAAGGAACCGGGCTTCCCCTGTTTAAACGTTTCTACGATATTCTCGGCTATGAGAAGATTGAATATGGCTTCTTTGAATCCATTCCTGCCGGTGTCAACATGGGCATCGAGCGTTTGGGTGAATACATTGAAGGAATCCGTTTGCTGTTTGTATCGAAGCAGCACAAGGTGAATGAGAACCTGGGCAGTGTGATCAGTATCGGTAAAACATTTGGCGGTGAGTGGGACTGGCAGCGTTTCTGGACCATGACGGCGCTGTTCTCGATCATTCTCGCGTTTATGAATATTTTACCGATTCCTGCACTGGACGGTGGTCACGCGTTATTTACGTTAGTGGAAATGATCACCGGCCGCAAGCCCAGTGATAAGTTCATGGAATATGCGCAATTGGTTGGCATGGTGCTGTTGCTGGGGCTGATGGCGTATGCGATTGGGTTGGATATATTCAGATTATTCAGATAAAAAGCTAATTTGACAATTTGATGATTTGAAAATGACCCTCACGGTCTCTTATATTGTCAAATCATCAAATTTTCAAATCATCAAATTAATAGTAACTTCGCATCTCTGACATCTACCAAAAGGGGGTGTTTGGCTTTGACAGCGTAGGTCTTTGAAAGTGTAAGCATGTCGTGCGTTGGATAATTAGCACGTAAATCTGAATATTCAAACTTCAAATGGCAATACTCAGTATGCCATGGCTGCCTAATCAGTGATTAGTTAGTCATTAGGGCCGCCGGGCCGGTTGGTCTGTTACCATGCCCCGCCGCCGACTTAAAAACAAAACAGGCTGCGATAACCGGAAGCTGTAAAGGTTATCTAAGACCCATAGCTAAGTGATCAGTTGGTTTGTTCATTTCCTGCTGATCGCCGACAATTAATAGATGAAATAAGCATGTAGAAAGCTTTTGGGGAATACGTTTGGACACCGGTTCGAACCCGGTCACCTCCACCAGAGAGGACAAAAATGCGTTAGCATCTTTTGTCCTCTTTTTTTTGCTCGTCAGTTTCTTCTTTAATGTCTTTTGATTGTTCTCCACTCATGGCGCTCATCAGGTTGTCTTAACAGCGCTTATGCACATGAATGCCGGAAATGCATTCAGCTCCTTGTAATGCCTGGGATCAAGTTTTTCAAACTCCCTGACCGGCCTGGGCTCTACAAGTTCCCTGATATAAAAGCCATTCCCGGTAAAGGGTATTATACAATCCTGCAGGGACCTCCTGAAGCTGTTCATTTCGATTTTTTTCCCAAACCCGCTCCACGTGGCTTTAACATGCTCCACGGAAAAATATTTTTTCGACCTGAAATACGTATACTCAAAAAAAGGATGCTCGATCGAAACGACGACCATGCCATCAGGCTTTAATACCCGGTGGAATTCCCTGATGGTATTAGTCCAATCCTCTACATAATGCATCGCCAGCGCGCAGAGTACTACATCACAGGAACCGGTTTGTATCATCTCCATTGGTTGAGCCAGGTCGTGAACGAAAAACTGCCCGTTGCTTCCATTTCTTTCCTTTGCCAACTGCACCATCCGGGGACTGAGATCGAAACCGATCACTTTGGCACCCTTCTCCATCAGGATCTCGGCATACTTGCCGGGGCCGCAGGCCGCATCAAGAATAACCTTTCCCGTCACCTCCGGCAGCAGGTGCAAGGTGTTGGGGCGGTCATAATACGCATTGTGCGGTTTATGATCGATCAGTTCGTTATATTTCTCCGCCATCGCCTCGTACGCGGCCAGGATATCTTCTTTAATCATACTGCCAGCTAAGTTACGAAATCGCTTATCGTGGTCGTCGGGAAATGGCTTTTGAAAGCGACATCTCCCTTAGAAAGTATACCTATGAATAGGATGAACGCCGAAAGTTGACCGGTTTTACAATATAGTAAATGGTGAAAGTATACTGCTGCCACTTATATCTCCAGGTAGACGGCATTATTCGTTGTTGGCGACCTTAGAAATGCGCATTGTATCTTTGGGTTTATCTTTTCTGCATTTTAGTTAAACGAGTCCCGGAACTCCAGTGGAGATTGATTTGTTTTGTTCTTGAAAAGTTTGCTGAAACTTTGCGAATGTTCAAACCCCAGCTCATAGGCGATTTCAGCCACACTTAGTTTGGTAGTGGTAAGCCTTTCTTTCGCTTTCCCGATCAGTTTTTCATGGATGTACTGCTGGGCGTTCAATCCGATAAGTGAGCGGAGCATGTCGCTTAGATAGCCCGGTGATAGGTTCAGTTGTTGCGACAGGAATTGCACCGTAGGCAATCCCTGCTGCAGGGAGCGCAGGTTGTTGAAGTAATCATCTAAGATGGTTTCCGTTTTTTGAAGTATATCATCGTTCACTACTTTCCGCGTAATAAATTGGCGTTTATAAAAACGGTTGACATAACTCAGCAGCAATTCTATCTGGGCAATCATCACCTCCTGGCTAAATTCATCCACGCGACTGTTGAGTTCCTGCTCCATATTTTCGTAAATCGAAAGAATGGTTTTCCTTTCGGAGTCGGATAAATGCAGTGCTTCATTGGCTGAATAAGCAAAGTAACCGTATTGCCTGATCTTCGTTGCCAGAGGATGCCCTAATAAAAAATCAGGATGAATGAGTAAGATATAACAGTAAGTCTTGCTGTTATAATCTGTGCTGCCCACCAGTTGATTAGGGGCAAGGAACAGCATGCTCCCTTCATTGTAATCATAATAATCCCGTCCGTATTTTAGTCTGCCGGCATTATGCGTAATGAATGTGATCTTGTAGAAACTGAGCACATCATAAATAGGAGCCATGCCCGTATTGAACGGATTTTTTTCATTGAAATGGACCAGACTGATCAACGGATGTTGCGGTTTGGGCAAACCAAAAGCCTCGTGGCTTTCCGATATCGAGATAAACCGGACCAGTTTTTCGTTCTTGTTTTTCATATACTAAATATACTTAAACCTGTGGCTGGAAACAGCCACAGGTTTTTACTGGAGTCGATGTTACCAGGGTACAATATTGCCGGCACCTGCATAATGACGCGGCCCTGTAAAACTACCTGTCGGGATATCTTCTGCTAATGCTACCCTGATGGGTTCAAGAGAACCTTCTTCTACTGTATCGGTTCCCTGGAAATTGTTCAATGCCGTAGCGGTAAAACCGGGGCTTACGAGGTGAACTTTGATGTTTTCGCTTTCCAGTTCATTGGCCAGGGAAAGGAAGACGCCATTGAGGGCGGTTTTGGATGCGCCATAAACGGCATCGAAAGCGGAGCGGTAAGGATTTTCCGGGCTGGCATTCAATGTCAGGGATCCCAATGCGCTGGATACTGTTACAATCCGGGCGCCTGCAGTCTTACGCAACAAGGGTAAAAAAGCCTGTGTGACGGCCAGGGTGCCAAACACATTCGTTTCCCACACTGTTTTCATTTCAGTTAAAGAAGCGATACTTGCGCGCTGAGCTGCGAGCACGGCCTCCATCGTGCGCCCGGGTTGTCCGGCATGAGAAATGGCGGCGTTGTTGACCAGCAGCGTGAGATGACCGGATTCGTTTTCTATTCTCGTTACCGCCGTACGGATGGAATGGGGATCGGTAATGTCTAATTGAATGGCTTTCGACTTTCCGCCAATGTCAGCAACGGCTGCCGTTCCTTTTTCCAGCTTTCTGGCACCAACGTAAACCGTGTATCCGTTGCCGACCAGCGCCCTGGCAATCTGGAAACCAACACCTGTATTGGCTCCTGTAACCAGCGCCACTTTGTTTGCATTTGTCTGCATAATTTTTTATTTAGAGTTTATACGGCAAAATTCTGGGGCAACAGGATGATCTTTGTAGCCGAATCACGGAATGTTGTAGCCAGAATGAGGAAACCGTTGGAATTAAACAATTCTCCTCTACGATTCACCATTTTTGTCTTGCCGGCAACTTATCCTGCTTTCATCTCGTCAACTGCCAAACCAACCGACATGCGACTATTATTGACAATCGTTTGCTCTTTTCTCCTGCTCCCCGTTTTTTCGCAAAAGGCAACCGGTATCAAACAACTAAATGGAAAGACCGTTTCATCGACCAGTATCCAAAAAAGAGTGCAGCAGATTGTCGACAGTGCAAAACTGGCGGGACTTCAGGTCGCCATCGTCAATGATAATAAAATAATATGGACGGAAAGTTTCGGATTCAAGGACATCGAAAATCAACAGAAGCTGAACGACAGTACGGTTATGTACGCGGCTTCGCTCACCAAACCCGTCAGCGGTTATATTTTTATGCGCCTGGCGGAGAAAGGGATATTCAGTCTTGACAAACCTGTACGCGATTACCTGAAAAAGCCGATAGCAGAATACCCGAAATGGAAAGACCTGGCAGATGACACGGCCGCTTTCAATCGCATTACTCCCCGGATGTTGTTAAGCCATAGTGCCGGCCTGCCTGTATTGCGTCAGTTGTATGGTAACAAAACCAACCTGATCGCAAAACCCGGCGAAAAATTCTATTACTCTAACGAAGGTATCAACCTGCTTGGTTTCATGATCGAAGAGTATACCGGCAAAAAGCTGGAGGATATTGCAAGTGAAGAAGTATTTGCTCCACTACAGATGCCTCGCACAAGTATGATATGGGAGCATTCATTTGAAAACAATTTTTCCTTTGCTTATTTCAAAGACGGCAAGAAATACGGTTCTGAAAGACGCGAAAGTAGCCGCGCTGCGGGATCGATGACCACAACGGCGCAAGATTATGCCCGTTTTATGATCAACCTGATGAAAGAACAGGGCCTTAAAAAATCTTCATATCAGCAACTGTTATCACCACAAATTTTTGTCAAAAGTAAACGAGGCTTCGGTCCCTTGCGCGATAGCCTGACCAATGAAAACGATGCCATCAAATTGGCCTGGGGTCTGGGTATCGGATTATTCCAATCGCCTTACGGCAAAGGATTCTTCCATACCGGCCATGGAGAGGCCAATCAGAATTATGCTGTAGCCTTCCCTGAAAGAGGGATCGCCTTGGTCATGCTGAGTAACAGTGAAAATTTCGAAACCGTTTCTGCGGAACTGCTGAAAGCATGTATAGGCGATACGTATTCACCGTTGAAGTGGCTGGGACATGGAGGGCAATAAGTAGTAAGTAATAAGTAGTAAGTAGTAAGTAGTAAGTATAACAGCCTTGGTTCGTGTATACACGAACCAGTCCCGCAACTGCGGGATGTTTAGTTGACGATTGACGATTCACGATTCACGATTGACCATTGACGATTCACGATTGCTTCCGCATCGCGCTGGGCGTTATTCCCATGTATTTCCTGAACACGGTTGCGAAATACTGTGCATTCTGAAAACCTGTTTCAAATGCAATCTCTGCGATCGGCATCGCTGTTTTTCTCAGCAACTGCCGGGCATGTTCGATTTTGAACTTCATGATATAATCCAGCGGTGTTACCCCGGCTTCTTCTTTGAACCAGGCTTTGAAACGTGAAAGCGATAAACCTGTGTGATCCGCCAGTTGCTGCAAGGTGATCCACTCATCCGGATGTTGACGGATATAATTGTCTACCTGCGACAGTCTCGCAGAGCGCTTGCGTGTTGGACGGCTGGCCGCACTTTTAATCACAGATTGTAATACGGTTGCCAACGCCAGTTGCAATTCGATATGGTTAAAGGCTGAACGGTCCTGATCAAATAGCGTAAATACTTCATCGAGCAACGTTTTCAATCGTGGTGGCGCTTTGAAGTGCCGCGGAAGCTGTTTCAGTTGCTGCGCCCATGCTTGTGCCGATTTGTTTTCAAATTGCAGGAAACTATTTCCTTTCCCCGGTACACGCAGGATGATCCAATACAGTTCACCTTTGCCTTCCGGGTAGGTGCCCGTTCCATGCCATTCACCGGGATGCGTTACAAAGCATTCACCGCCTTTTACTTTGTGTAGTCGTCCACCCACTTCATATACCTGTTCGCCTTTGCTGCAATAAACGATCTCCAGCATATCCTTGTGCTGGTGCGCTGCCAATGCTTCACGTGTACGGCGGTATTGATATTTTCCCGCCACCAATACATCCTTCCATCCGCGGCGGCGGAAATCCAGTATGCGGCGTTCGCCGGTTGAAGTGATATCGAGTGGGGTGATTTTCGGCATGTATAAAATAGTACTGTGGTATAAACCGGAAAGTTTTTCTAAATGTACAATCTTAGTTTTGAAAACAACACAACTCAATCCATATGATCGAATTGAATCCGGCGCAGGTAAAGCTTTTTGAGGAACAGGGTTTTCTCGTAATCGAAAACATGCTCACACCCGAAGAGATTAAGTACTATCGCGATGTATACGAACGTTTCCTGAACAACGAAGTGGATGCGGGTAAGTTCCGTTCCGACCTGGGTGGTTTTGTGGACGATGGTACGGCACCTGTGCGTGAGCGCATTACCCAGATCATGTTGCCCAGCAGGATATTGCCGGAAATAGCCGATCAGCCCATGCATCACAAAGCGTTGAAGTTGTCGCAGCAATTATTGGGGGATGATATGGCCCTGGATTTCGATATGCTGATCGATAAGGCGCCATTTACCAATACGCCTACACCATGGCACCAGGATTGTTCTTACTGGATCGCGATGCCCGATAAAAGAGCGGCCAGCTGCTGGGTGGCACTGGATGATTGCGATGCGGATAACGGTTGTATGTGGTACGTACCCGGTTCCCACCTGTTGCCCGTGCGCGAACACAGACCGGCCGGCAAAGGAGGTGGCGCGCTCGAATGCGACGCCAGCGAATCGGAAGGAGTGGCGGTACCACTAAAAGCGGGTTCCTGTGTGTGGCATCACGGCGGCACCCTGCATTACAGCCGCGGCAACAGTACCGATCGTCGCCGCCGCGCATTCATCACCAATTTCCGCCCGGCATCAATGGTGGCTTATGAAAGAGAAAAAGGATTTGATCATACCGGTGAGAGAGAGGTGAGGAGTTGAGCCGCGCGGCGGCTCAAAATGTGTAAATGATAATAAAACGGTTGAGATCAGCCATTTTCACATTGAGCACATTTTCACATTTCCACATTATAACAGTAGATTTGTTCTTCTTAGACTGTGAATCTTATGAAGAAGAATAATAACGACAAGGCATCCGGAGGAGTGAAGGAAATAGCCCGTCTTGCCAATGTTTCAATAGCGACGGTTGACCGGGTGATACACAACCGCGAAGGTGTTTCCCAGAAGACCAAGAACAAAATTCAGGAGATCATCCGCAAGCTCAACTATCAGCCGAATGTGCTGGCACGAAGGCTGGCACTCGCTTCCCGCGGTACATTGCGGCTGGCGGTGCTGCTGCCTACAGCTTCCAACGAAACGGAATTCTGGCAGGCACCACTCGAAGGGATCAACCAGGCGGAAACAGAGATCAAACAATACGGCATAGAGATCGAACGATATTTTTTTGATCAGAACGATCAACGCTCTTTCGCAACGCAGGTGAAAAAGATCATTAAATCTGCACCGGACGGTATTTTATTTACGCCCATCTTTCCCGATGAATCTGTCAACCTCATCGAGAAAACACGTAAAGCCGGAACGCCTTATGTACTGATCAACTCGGATATTCCCGGATACGATTGCCTCTGCTATATCGGTGCAGAGATTTTCCAGAGTGGCTATCTCGCAGCACAGCTGATCAACTATGGCATACGCCGCAAACAAAAAGTACTGATTGCCAAAATCGCCCGGGAGATTGATAATAACTACGCCATCCTGCGCAAAGAAGACGGCTTCCGGGCTTATTTTCAGAATAATAGTCTCCACAACCAGCTGGTGACATTCGATACCACGGAAACGGATTATGCCGCCGTATCGCGCAAACTCGATCGTTTGCTGAAGAAGGAACAAGACATCGCTGCCATCTATGTTACTAACTCACGCGTATCACTGGTAGCACGCTACCTGGAACAGGCGGGGCTGAAAGATATTGTACTGATCGGATATGACTTTACCACGGACAACGTGGAATACCTGGATAAAGGCACGATCGACTTTCTGATCTGTGAAAAGCCTCAGGAGCAGGGGTACAAGGGTATCATGACCTTATTCCAGCATCTTGTATACTCAAATCCGATCGAGAAAAACTACCTGATGCCGATAGATATTATCACGAAGGAGAACCATCGTTTTTACAGGAATTAAGATATAAGGCATAAGGCGTAAGGTAGTAAGGTGTAAGGCGCGACAGGCTGCGGCTGTTTATTGACGATTGACGATTGACGATTCACGATTGACGATTCACCATTCACGCTTTTGAATTTTGACTTTCCTTATGAAGCAACTACTTCTTTCTCTATTCCTTTCAACAACCCTTCAGGCTCAAACGATTCATCCCTCCGCTGAATACGCCAACACACTTGAGCGGTTGTCCGCGAAATTGGTTCAGTTGCAACAACGCAACAGCCGGCAACCCGAATACGGCGGCATCTGGTGTGAGCACTGCCAGGTCTGGCACACACGCGCGGCAGAAGCTGTATTTCCTTTGACGGTATCCTATTTCATTACAAAAGACAAACACTATCTCCAATCGGCAAAGCTGGCTGCGGCCTGGTTATTCCGTCAGCAACAAAAAGATGGAAGCTGGAAGGAGACTCCGGAAGAATGGACAGGCACCACTACCGATCAATTGCTGATGCTGCTGCTTTCTTACGAAAAACTACAAACAGGATTTTCCCGGCAGGAAAAACAAGCATGGCAACAATCCATGCGCGCAGCCGCTGCCTACCTGCACCGTGTGATGCGCCCTGAGTTTGCCTCGATAAATTACGTCGCCACCACTACCGCCACACTGGCGAAAGCCGGACTGGTACTGAACGACACAATCTTTACCAATCGCGCGAAAGAACTGGCGCGCCGTACCATTGCCAAAATGGATGAGGACGGATTTTTGTATGGAGAAGGAGGGAAGAGCTATGGAAATAAAATGGGCATCGATCTCGGGTACAATATGGAAATGTCCTTATGGGGGCTTGGCCTGTATGCAAAACTAACCAGCGACACATTTGTATACAATCGCGTGCAAACGTCGCTGCAGCAACATTTATATTTTATTTACCCCAATGGTGCCCTCGATGCTTCCTGGGGTATCCGTTCCAATAAATGGACAGGTTATGGCAGTGCTACTTCCGATGGATGCCAGGCCTTGTTTAGCCTGATGGCTAAAGAAGATCCGCGTTATGCAACAGCGGCCATGCGCAACCTGGAATTTCTCCGCAGGCATTTTACCAAAGATGGATTGTTGGGCTTCGGGCTGCAATACGATGAGTTGTTTAATAAGCCACCGTGTATTTATCCAACTTTTGCGAAAGCAAAAAATTTAGCCATGGCCTATGAATGGGACAATGCGCCAGCCCGTGACGCCGCTGCACTTCCTGCTGACAGCACAGGCTGGATGAAATATTTTCCGTCACTCGATGTGGTGCAGGTGCGGACACGTACCATGATGGCGACCATCACGGCTTATCGCTATAAAGATCCCGCGGGCACCAAAGGCAAGTATATGTATCGCCCGGCAGGCGGCGCTATCAGCCATCTCTGGCTGGACGGGAATGATTTTCTGCAGGCTTCCAGTCCTACCGTATACACGCGCCCCGAGCCCATGAGCTTTCCCGAAGCGCCGGGTGTTGTGTCGCTTACACCACGCATTGAATACACAGACAGCCTCGGTTATTTTACCAACCTGTACGAGTACGATGCAAGACTCACCGCCAAACAGGTCAACAATACATTTTATGTTTCCGCCTTCGGTGAATTAAAAGATAAAAATTTTCTCACCGGCGGAATAGGGTATGGACTTCATTATACATTTTCCGATAAGGCGCTGGAGAAAAAAGTAGAGATCACCTGGCATGATGCACGCCGCACGGTTCGTATCGTTGAACCATTTATTACCGGTGGCCGGCTGAAAGTGATACAACAGGACGCCAAAACGGTGATACTGGATTACGGAAATAAAAAACTGCGGTTGCAGATTACCGAAGGAAAGGCCACATTGGTTTCGGGAGCGCATGCAGCGAATTATTGGACGCCTTATCCATCCTTACGGGCCTGGCCGGTAGAGCTGATCATATCACCGGATGGAGATGCCTATAATGCTGTAGTGCGCTATGTTATAGCCGAAATGTGATTTTTTTTGTTAAAAAACGTGTACGTACCCGGAAATTGTCTATTTTCATGTCTTCCTGTTAAATTGTCTGCCATGCCTGTACGTTTTTCTTCTTCTATTACCTGCGCGTATCTCTATCCGATCACGCGTTACGGCTATCCTCCCGATGTAAGCAAAACCAATGCACATCTGGAAGAAATGGCCGGCATGGGTTTCAATTCCCTGGAGTTGGAAGGCATCGGTGGTGACAATATCCTTTATCAGCACAAACACCGCAAACAACTTGCTGATAAGGTAAAAGAACTGGGTTGTACCATTCCCGTTTATTGCGTGGTGTTACCTGCGCTGGCCTCTGCCGATCCTGAACGGCAAAAAGAGTCGTTGGCTTTTTTTGAGATGGGATGCGAAACTGCCAGGTCATTGGGCGCTACCGCCGTGCTGGACAACGGCCCGTTGCTGCCGCTGGAGTTTCCGGCCGAAGCGCCGGTGAAAAGACATTACGACGATAAATACCTTGCGTCACTCGGTCTTCCAGCCGGTTTTTCCTGGGATGAATACGAGCTGCGTTTGACCCGTACGTATCAACAGGCTTGTTCCATTGCAGAACATTACGGACTCGATTATCACCTGCATCCTTGCGAAGGAAGCATGATCACCAATACAGATTCTTTCCTGCATTTTGCCGACAAGGTAAACGCAGATAACCTGCTTTTTAACCTCGATACCGCCAACCAGTTTTTCTTTCGCGATAACCTCGTCATCAGTCTGCTGCGTTTGCGCAACCGCATCGGTTATGTGCATTTATCGGACAACCGCGGCACGCGCGTTGAACACCTCGTGCCAGGCGAAGGATCGATTCATTGGGATAGCTTTTTCTCTACCCTGAAAGCGATCGGTTTCAAGGGACATTACGGGATTGATGTTGGCGGTGCCGAAACACCGATTACAGATATTAAAGCGGCTTACCTCCGTTCAGCACAATGGCTGGAGGAACAACTGACCGCGTATTCTTTAATGAATTAATCAACCAGTCATGCGATTGAATTGCCTGTCTTTGTTACGACGAACTTTTTTTGTACTAGGTTTCTTTGCGCCTTATTTGCTGAATGCGCAACCGCTTTACGATGTCACGCGTTTCGGTGCCATCGGCGACGGTACAACCGATAACACCACCGCTATTCAGCGTGCGATCGACAGCAGCGCTAAAACCGGCGGTAAAGTTTTTTTCCCGACAGGAACATTCCTGAGCGCAACACTTTATCTCAAAAGCAATGCAACCTTGCATTTGTCTGCGGGAGCCGTTTTGCTGGGCCAGGCTGATGCATCAAAATATCCTTATCAGGATCCGGGTATTCCCTTTTACGGCGACCAATGGGCAAAGCAGGCGCTGATCTTTTGTAAAGGACAGGAAAATGTTACCATCGAAGGAAAAGGTACGATAGACGGACAGGGCGCCCGCTTTGTTGTTAACACGATTAAAAAACCGGATCGTTATAAAAACCGTCCATACCTCTTATGGTTTGCCGGCAGTAAGAATATCACTGTAAGAGATGTGAGCCTGCGCAATTCTGCCTTCTGGATGCAGCATTATCTCGGTTGCGAGTTTGTGCTGATCGACGGCATTCATATCTGGAATCATTCCAATAAGAACAACGATATGATCGATATCGACGGCAGCAGGAATGTAACCATCACCAATATAACCGGTGATTCAGACGATGACGGCATTACCATTAAAAGTACGTCTCCACGTATTTCAGAAAATATTACCATTACCAATTGCATCGTCAGCAGCCATTGCAACGGTATCAAGTTCGGTACGGAATCTACGGGCGGTTTCCGCAATGTAACCGTCAGCAATTGCGTGATCCGTCCTTCGGCACAACGCCAGACCATTTACGGTAAACCCGATGGTATCAGCGGACTCGCACTGGAAGTAGTAGATGGTGGCATCATGGAAAATATCACCATCAGCAATCTCATCATCGAAGGGCCGCAGGTGCCCATCTTTATCCGCCTCGGAAACCGCGCACGTAAGTTCAGCGATACGGCTGCTGCTCCGTCAATCGGTCGCATCCGTCATATCCGTATTTCAGATATCATCGCCAGGGGTGCCGACACGGTCGGGTGTTCGATCTCCGGATTGGAGAAAGTGCCTGTAGAAGATATCACCCTGAGCAATATCACGATCGAAACTTCCGGCAGTGATATCGCCGGCAAGCCGTTCTCTGCCGTTGTTCCCGAACGTGAAGAAGATTATCCGGAGGCGACCATCTTCGGTAAATTACCTTCGTATGGCCTGTATGTCCGTTATGCAAAAGATATACAATTACACAATATCGTTTTGCGTCACAAAGGAACAGAACAACGCCCCGGCATCATGCTCGATCGTGTGGAGCGTTTTCAATTGACAGGACTGGATATCCAGAACTCTTCCGCTGCACCGGCTGCAGTTGCCATTGCCAGATCTGCGGAAGGAATTATCACGAATGCAAACAGGATAGAGGGGCTGACCAACCGGCTGCGTGCCGTACGTTTTGTCGTACGTGACAACAATACCACGAACGTAATGGTCGATAATAAACGTCTCTAAAAAATAAAGCTGTATGAAACTGAACAGGTATATTGCTTGCATCATACTGCTGTTGTGCGGCACTTATGCCGGTGCACAGTCTGCTCTCCAATTGGTGCAGCGTGTGGCTGACAAAGTGATCCGTGACACGCGGTTCAGTTTTAGCCGCGTGCCCCGTCCTGACGTACTCGGCATGCAGGTTGTCGATCTCAGGTCGTTGGCATTGACACCGGGACAGCAAGCGGTCGCGGAAAGAACATTCACGACAGATAAAGATGGAAGTTTCATGCTGGGCATCAGCAGCGGCATACCGTTCAGTCTGTACCAGGAGGGAACGTTGCTATACAAACAAACCGGCGGTAGCGCTGTCAAACCTTATGAATATGCCTACAACCGGTTTAAATTCGATACGGTTATTCATGTCCGGTTGAAAGCCGGCAGCAATAAGTTTAGTGTGAACGCGGAAAGGACGGGTGTTGCGCCGGTGCTGTTTTTCCGTTGGATTACGGAAGCCGGTGATATTGACAATAATGTTCGTGCGGCAATGCAACCCGCCGGTTGGTTAATGACCGGGCCCGTTGATAATCCGGTAGCGTACCCGCCCCCGGGCAAAAATGCCTGGCAACTCGCACCTCAGGTTTACCTTGCCGGGCTGGATACCGACAGCAACGCGGCGTATCTCCGCGATCCGTATTCCGATTGGCATTATTCACACGGCGCACTGGTGTGGAGTATTCAGCGCCTGGGAGAATTTTTGAATGATACCACTTATACCGGATACGGAAACCGGTACACTGATAATGTGCTGAACAACCTCGATTATTTCCGCTGGCAATATGATTCATTATTTGCCTACCGTGGTAGTTATCATCGCATCTTCCGGAGTTCCATGCTCGACGACGCAGGAGCGCCGGCATTACCTTTTTTTGCAAATGGCGTGGATCAGCGCAATCGCTCTTTACTCGATACATTGAATGCTTTTATCATGAACCGGCAGCCTCGTTTGGCCGATGGTATATTCTGCCGTCCCGAACCGGTTGCGTACACGGTGTGGGCGGATGATCTGTTTATGAGTGTACCGTTCCTGCTGGGCATGCAAAAACTCACGAACGACGATACTTATGGCAATGAAGCCATCCGGCAAGTGCTGGGTTTTGCGCGATACATCAGGGATCCTCAAACAGGCTTGTATTACCATGGCTGGTTTCAGACCACGGGCAAACCTTCAGGCGTCTTCTGGGGCAGGGCCAACGGCTGGGTGGCCTGGGCAATGGCGGAGCTGCTCGACAACCTGTCTCCCAAACACCCGCAATACAAGGCGGTGCTCAGACTTTATACAGCACACATGCAATCGCTGCTCCGCTACCAGGACACAGACGGGAGTTGGCATCAGGTGCTCAACAAAAAAGAATCTTATAAAGAAACCTCCTGCACGGCATTGTTTGCCCTTGCCATGGCAAGAGGCGTACGGAAAGGATGGTTGCCTGCATCTTATGCCGTACCCGCAAAAAAAGCATGGAGTTATGTTGCTTCGCAAATAAATGAACAAGGAGTGGTTAAAGGTATTTGCCAGGGGACGGAGATCGGTGAAGATGTTTCCTTTTATGAGAAAAGAAAAACGATCGATAACGATCCGCGCGGTCTGGGCGCGGTGATCACCGCCGGATTGGAGATAGCAAGATTGGAAAAATGAAAGGACTTATCATCATATTAAGCGTAATGCTTTTGAGTTGCATCTCCTGCTCGCAGCAAAAGAATAACATCAATTATTCTTTTGACATGGGCGCTCCGGGTACGGTACCGGCAGAACGTTACCGGCGTGTCGATCCTTCGCAACAATATACGGCAGCGCGTGGCTGGGGATGGTTGACGGCAACCGCCGGCTATTCCGACAGCACCGATAAAAAATTATCCTCGCCCCTTTACAGCAACGGCGTTTACGCCACCGACAGCCTGGTCTTTCGTGCAGATGTAACCAACGGTGAATACTGGTTAACCGTGATCGCAGGTTCCGGCCGGCTTGTCGATACCTCAACGATGACGATAGCCGTAAATGAAGAAAGATGGCCCGACACGATACAGTTGCCCTGGGAGCGTTTGGCCTTCAGAACAATTGTCCATAAAGTAAAGGCGCGCGATGGAAAAGTAATTGTAACGGTAAATGGTAAAGGGGCATCTGTCTGCGCTATCGAATTGAAACCGGTGATGCACTGGCCTGCCATGAAATTTACCACGCCACTCGAAACGGATACGCTCGATGTGCAGCAACAGGTAGCCAACTGGGAAAAGGCCGGTGACACCACTTCGACAGTTCAATATAACCTGTTGCAGGATTGCCGCCGTTATCTGCTTGCCTGTAGCTATGTGAGTGGCGGTGGTTGGTCGTGGGCATCGAAGAAAACCGGCATGAGTGCCATACACCGTTGTTTCGCCGCAGCCGATCTGTTGGCTTCGATCACGGCAGATGAGAAACATCCCTTACATGACCGCGCAACTTATCTGCTCGCGCGTGTGTATTACTGGCTCGATCTGGAGTCGGGTTATGATGATCTCGAGAAGCTTGCGAAAAAATATTTCAATAAACTCCAGGAAAAATACCCGGATCACACAGTGCTGAAAATGTACCGTGGTGAAAAGATCGCCAACAGCAATGTGGCTGTGGCCAAAATCGATGCACCCTCATGGGCTGTGGCGCAACGGGAAGCGATGACACGTATGCTGAAGTTGATCGAATGGTGGGTAACACAAAGGCAGACGCCGAATGGTGAACTTGGCGGCAAGTATGGGGATGACGTGGAGATACTGCGCTGGTGGTTGCCAGCCGTACTCGGAGCCGACGACAGCCTCGCCCGCCTGGGCTATACGCGGTTGGCCGATGGTGTCTGGAACAGCGATGCGATGGATCGCGGCTTTGCACGGCGTATCGATGATGTGGAACATGCGGCAGAACTTTTTCGCGATACACATCCCGGTATGTTCATGGTGCAGTACGGCGATCCCGAATATGTGGAACGTTGTCTGATCAGTATGCAGCATTTCCAGAATGTATGGACATCCGTTAATGAAAAAGGGCACCGTCATTTCAAATCGTATTATTTATCTGCCAGCAAAGTATTGGACAGCCTGCCTTTCGATGTGGATGTGGCGCTGAATGCAAGGGCCGTACTGCCCGGTCTGTGGGCCACCTGGTATAGCCAGCATCCGAGGATGCTGCAATTATTTGGAGAATGGTGTAAGGCATGGATCGAAGATGCCGCCCGCGCGGGTAATGGCAAACCCGCAGGAGTACTGCCTTCTGCCATCCGTTATCGTGATGACCGCATCGGTGGTTACAGCGATAAATGGTATGAACCGGGACTCAGCTATGATTACTATCAATGGGATCACCTTTCGCACGTCAACGAATTGTTGTATCACATGCTGGGCATGTATTCACTGACGGGCGATAAACAATATCTGCAACCAACGGCGTTGCTCGCAAAGTGGATGAATGAGCCGGTACCTGCAACAGCCGGTGAGCCAGGCTCCGAACAATGGGTACGTTACCAGTTGAACAGGGGAGGGCATGAGGATAATCCCGTATTGCATCCCATGTCGAAATTATTTTCGATGGCTTTGCAATTGACGGGTGATACACTTTACACCAAACTTGTTAACCGGTATGGTCAGGCGTTCAATAAATACATAACCGACGGTGATGTGGCCTGGTTGGAGAAAGGGTTAAACGATGTATTGGAATCATTGCGCTATAATTTTCCTTTGCAAACGAGCGAAGCCTTGTTTACGGATCGTATTTACGTGAAAGGAAGTAATGTACTGATGGGGATGTATACAGGCCACTTCGGTGCGGGATATGAATTTCCCGGCATGGCGGTGAGCTGGAAGAATACGGGAACGAATGTGTCGGTATTTGTGCGGGATGCAACGGATACCAGTCTGCATATTTCCCTGTATAACTTCGATGTGGCCAAAGAAGTGGTAATGCAAACCTGGCGGCTGAAACCCGGACGGTATACCGTAAGCATAAGCTCAGAAGATAAAACAGGTAACATCTCAGATACGAAAGAACAGGAACTGATCGTTAATGAGCAAATGGAAGCGACACGTCTTTCGTTGCAGGCCCGGCGCGGTTATCGCGTTACGGTTAAGCCGGTTGAATTTTTCAGTAACCATGTTTCCAGAAATCTTGCCGATATAGCCATTGCGCCGCGTGATGTGCGATTTGCAGATAAGGCGGTGCATTATCGTATACATAATATCGGCAGTAAAGAAGCGCGTAATGTAAAAGTGATTCTGCTTGCCGATGGGAAAGAAATCGGGCAGCAACAAGTAGCCGTACTGGCTGCACCTTTGGACCTGGTGCCACGTATTCACGAGGGGAATTTTCCCTTTGAACTGACGAGCGGCCACCACAGGTTGACCATAAAAATCGAGATACCGGACAACGAAATTACGAAGTTGAATAATGAGACATCCGTGATGGTAAATGTGCTGCTTTGAGAGGGAGATGAAGAAAAAATTATATTTTTTTGAAATTTCCGGGTACGTTACCGGAAATTGCTCTATATTAGTGTTACTAACGATTGAAGAGGGTAAAGAAGCTGCGTTTTGTGAAGGCTTGCCATAACCTTGAAGCGAACTTTCTTTCCGTCCGATATATATTCTCTTTTAGTTAAAAAGGCCTGGACCCCGAATGATTATTAGTAGAAATAGCTTGCTGTGTATCTTGCTGTTATTGGCGGCTGTGTGTCATGCACGCGAGTTGCCGGTGCTGCCCAAGCCACAGTATATTCAGTCCTCACAGGGCAATGCCTTGTTTTCCCCCAACTTCCGTTTCGTTTTTAAAAGCGTACCCGCCGATACCAGTCAATGGTTAAACCGTCATTGGCAAACTGGAAAGAAAACAGGTATGCAGGCAGCCTTTACCGTTGGCCTGTTAGGCAAAGACGCCGCATTTGATGCGCAGGTAACAGCGATGATCGATTATGCCAGACACCCGCTGGGTGACGAAGGGTATGTGCTGATCAACAAAGACGGCAAACGAATGCTTGCCGCCTACACCGGTAAAGGATTGTTTTATGGGATTCAATCCCTGAGACAGCTTACACGTAGTGGCTGGGACAAAGAAATTGTAATAGCTGACTGGCCGGACTTTGCGCATCGCGCGGTTTATGACGATATCAGTCGCGGCCCTGTCTCTACCGTTGATTATGTAAAAGAGCAGATCCGCCGGATGGCGGAACTCAAGATCAACAATCTTTCTTTTTATATAGAACATGTGGTGCAACCATTGTCGCACCCCGACTTTGCACCGGCGCAGGGAAAATTCACCATCGCGCAAATAAAAGAATTGTCTGCTTACGCACGTGACTACAATATGCAACTGGTTGGCAGTTTTCAGTCATTCGGTCATTTTGAAAAAATACTGGCCCTGCCGCAATACCGTTCGATGGGAGAGACCTCCACACTCATTTCTCCATTGGATCCGCGCGCAAAACAGTTCCTCGAAAATGTGATAGGCGAATTGTGCGACGCATTCAGTTCTCCTTATTTCAATGTCAACTGCGATGAAACATTTGATCTCACAAAAGGCCGCTCCAAGCCATATATCGATAGTGTGGGTGCTGCGCGTTTCTATGCCGACCACCTGAAATTTCTCTATGATGTGGTAAAGAAAAAAGGCAAGCAACTGATGATGTGGGGCGATATAGCGCTCGAGCACGAAGAAGTATTGGATATGTTACCTAAAGACGTGATCTACCTCACGTGGGAATATGGAGAGAAATCTTCTTATGCCAATTGGATCGATCCCTTTGTTCGCCGTGGTTTAAAATATGTGGTATGTCCCGGTGTATTGAATTCATACCGGATGTTTCCTGACATGGTGATGGCACGCGCCAATATCGATGGTTTTGTGTCCGAAGGAAAAACAAAAGGAGCGATGGGCGTTTTAACAACCGTATGGGATGATGGCGGCACTTATCTTTTCTCCGGCGATTGGTATGGCATATATGTAGCGGCAGAAAAAAGCTGGAATGCCGCGCCATTGGAAAAATCCACTTTCAACAAACGGTTTGAAGACATCGCTTACGGCATGTCGGATGGACGTTATGTAAAGGCTTTATTTCAGTTAATGGAACTGCGTTCGTTGTCGCTGACCTATAATCTCAACGATCAACTGTGGCAGCAAAAAATACTTCCACAGCCCGGTAAACAATTAATTCTGAACAATGACTCCGCGCCTGAAGCGCTTGCCATTCTCGATTCGGCAAAACATACGCTGAAGGATGCGAAACCCCGTTTGAACGAGACGGATATCCGTACCCTACTTTATTCCATCGATCAGTACCGGATCATGATGCGGACACGTCTCGGCATTGCCCGCATCGTGCAATCCTACCAGGCCTTACCAGCCACCGGTGTGCAGCGTGCTGCTGAATTGAAAAAGAGTATTGCCGTCACCAACGACCTGCTGACGGAGTACCGCCGTTTACGGGCCGGCTTCCGGAAAGCCTGGCTGCAGGAAAACCAACCGCATTGGCTGGATACGGCCTGCCTTCCTTACGATCGCAAAATTGCGGCACTGGAAACACTGCAGCAATCTTTGCAATCATTGGTAAAAAACAACAGCGGCGTTTTGCCCACGGCCTCTTCACTGGCGTTGGACATCCGTGTTACTAACCAGTTCTTTTTCAAAAACTGGATGCTGACCGGTTTTTTTGCCGGTGTTCCGGGTACGTTACCGGAATTTTTATACGCGGAAACCGATGAATATAACAAGCCTCCGTCTCCGGGCGATTTTACCACCTTCAAAGGCAAAAATTATCGCTGGCAGAAGTATTCTTCCACCGAAGGAGGTATCACCGATCTCGATGCGTGGTTCAATGCTCCCAAAGGGGCAGCTGTTTATGCCTATTGCTCCATCACTACCACCAATGTGGAAACGATCAACGCTTATCTCGGAGCGGCACAACCCGCGGAAGTTTTCTGCAACGGTGTGAAGATCCTGCGCACGGAAGGCAAGGCGGGTGAGCAGATGATTCGTTTGCCGTTAACTGCCGGCGTCAACCACCTGCTGATCAAACTCAACAAAGCGGAAGATCGTCCGTGGATGTTTACCTTCCGGCTAGATGACCAGATCAAAGTGACGAACCACAAACACAAATATCAACTGAATGCTAAAATCAAAACATATGAAGCGGACTAATTTACTGGCATGCTGGCTCACCGGATTGCTTGTTGCAGCATCGCCTGTTGCTGAAGCCCAGGTGAAGAAAGAAGAGGTGACACGCGCCATTAACGAAACGGCAGTTTACATCAAAGACGTATTACTCGATAGCGAAGGAAAGTCCCGCTGCGATTATAATATGACCGAAGGCAAATGGTATCCTTACGAAGTGCCCTGGCATACAGGTCAGGCCGTGCTGGCCTTACTGCAGGCATACAAAGCTACCGGCAACCAGGAATATCTCGCTTCCGCCAAAAAAGGCGGCGATTATTGGGCAAGCCTCGAAATCAAAGATCATCCGAAATTGAAAGGCATGGTCAATGCTATTCACGGGGATGCGCTCGGTGATGATTTCATTGTTTTCGCTACCGTTTCCGACGGCACCCCCGGTATTTATGAGTTGTCCCGCGTTACCGGCGATAAAAAGTATGCACGCGTGGCGACCAATGCCGCTTCATGGATGCTGGCCAACATGTATTATCCGGAGAAAGGTGTTTGTTATGATAATATCGATGCCAAAACCGGTGAAGTATTGAAAGAGTACAGCCCGTTCTGGAAGAAGATGGATAAGAAAGATCAGCAATTGATCAATGTGTCCCGTCCGAATACCGAAGGGTATCTTTTCAAAGAGGCTTTCGAATTTTCCGGTGAAAAGAAGTTCAGGGATGCTTATATCAACCTTTGCAACAGCCTGATCGAAAAGCAAGGCCCCGAAGGTGTGTGGATGCAGTTCATGCCCAACTTCGCCGATGTTCATTCTTTCCATCCGCGTTTTTCGCTGTGGTATGCCGAATCGCTGATCGAGGCTTTCAAACTCACCGGCGATCGCAAATACCTCGAGTCCGCAGCAAAGACCGCCCGCACTTTTGCGAAAGCCCAGCAAAAAGACGGAACTATTTTTTACGATAATTATACCAATGGCCGCGCCCCGGATAAAGGTTCCGTTACCGGTTCCGCCACATCACTTGCGGGTATCGTATGGATCGGTCTTGCAAAAGAAGGGTATAAAGAATTTGACCAGAACATCGAGCGTTCAGCCGAATGGGTGATCAATAACCGCTATGGCCAGGAACATCCTGATGTGAATCTGCGCGGTGCTGTTATCGAAACACGTATCCGTTTCAGAAAAGGAAAAGTATGGCTGACCAACCGCGATATCGGTACGTCATTCGCCCTGCGTTTCCTTGTCGACTACAAGAATTTTAAACAACTATAAGCCAACCAAAACGTCCACATCTATTTATTATTAAAAACAACTGTGTATGAAAAAAGCTAGTCTGCGATTGCTGTTACCGCTGCTGCTGGTAGCACTTTCTCTTCCCTTTTTTGCTGCCGCCCAGTCGGGAAACGGTAATATCAAAGGACAAATCACAGATACCGATGGTACCACACTGCCAGGTGCCTCCGTATCCATCAAGGGTACCACCAGGGGGGTGACGACCGACCTTTCCGGTAATTTCGAATTATTGAGCGTGAAAGCGGGCAAGTATACGCTCGTGATCAACTACATGGGCTACAAAGAAAGCCAGGTGGAAGTGGAGGTGAAAGCCGGCCAGACTGCCACCAACGATGTAAAACTTGAATCTACGATGGTCAGCCTGAAAGGGGTGACCATGACTTCCGTTCGTGAAGGACAGGGCAAAGCGCTGAACCAGCAACGGAATGCCGATAATATCAAACAGGTTATTTCTGCCGACCTGATAGGCCGTTATCCGGATCTCAACGTAGCGGAAGCCATGCAGCGTCTCCCGGGCGTGACCATCGGCCGCAATACCAGCGGTGAAGGTTCTACGGTTCAGCTTCGTGGCACCCCAGGTAACTTCACCAATATCAACGTGAACGGTGAACAAATCATGGGTACACAGGAAGGCGGACAACGTAACGCTGAACTGGACGTTATTCCGGTGAACGTGCTTGCTTCGATGGAAGTGGTGAAAACATTAACACCCGACCTGGATGGTGATGCCATCGCCGGTGCCATCAACATGAAGTCGCCTACTGCCACTTCGCTGAAAACGAAATTCACCCTCGACGCAGGTTTGGGTTACAACGACCTGCGCGGAAGTCTCAATGGTATCGGTAACGTTACCGCAGGCAAACGCTTTTTTGCCAATGCACAAAATCCCAACGGACGTCTCGGTGTAATGGTAACAGGCAGCTGGTACCGCACCAAAAACGGATACGATGATCAGCGTTCTGAAGTATGGCAGGCAAAAGACTTCGGAGATGGTAAAGGCCAGATTTATTTTCCTACGGATGTACGCCTGCTCTATGTAGAGAACCTGCGGACACGCCGTGGTGCTTCTGCTACCATTGATTATAACTTCAGCCCCGTTACCAATATCGTGGCCAACGTGATGTACAGCGATCATTTCAACGAACTGACACGTTACCGCAAACGTACACGTATGCAAACGGCCAATACCACTTACAACCAGACTACCGGTTTGTATACCACTACCCGTGGCCGTGGTTACAATGAGATCAAGGCCGCTACGGAAGATAACAGCAACCTCAACTTCAACATTTCCGGTGAAACAAAAATCGGCCGCGTGAAACTGGATGCCGGCGTTTTCATGAGCAACTCTTCTTTCGAAAATATTTCAGGTACCTACAATTTCATTACCGGTAATATTGCCCTGGAGATTGCTGACATTCACAGCGACTTCCTGAAACCAGGAGGTGTGGATTGGAAAAATAACGCATCACTTTATACCTACAATACAGTAGAACGTGACTACTGGAATACCGAAGGCAAAAACGCGGTTGGGCGTATCAATGCTTCTCTTCCTTATAAAATCGGTAAGAACTCTGCTACTTTCCAGACCGGTTTCAAAGTGAAGCGCATGCACAATAGCCGCTGGCGCCCGGAGACCGCACTGGTGAGCAACTATTCCGGTGTGGCCGCAGACGGACGTCTGACCAATTTCACCGGCAAACCTGAAGTATCTGCCGACCTGCTCGATGGTAACAACAATTTCGGCCTTGGTGCAGATCGCGACAAGACCATCGCTTTCTTCGAGAACAACCAGAACACCCGTTTCACGCAGGATATGGCCGGTACGCGTAAAATGATCGATACGTATTTCTATGACGCGGTTGAAACCGTTACATCAGGATATGTAATGAACCGTATACAGTTCAACCGCTTCATGTTACTCGGTGGTCTGCGCGTAGAGAAAACAGACGTGGATTACCAGGGTAATATCGTGGCAGAAGATGCCAACGGTGTTTGGTTGTCTACCACACGCACACGCAAACAAACCGATTACGTTCGTTTCCTGCCCAACATCCAGGGTAAATATGATCTGAACAAAAGTTCACTGATCCGCGCGGCACTGACTTATGGTTACTCACGTCCCAATTTTGTGGACCTGGTACCCGGCCGTGTAACGAGCATCCTGAGCCAGACTGTAACAGACGGTAATCCCGAACTGAAGCCGGCTTTCGCAACCAACGTAGACCTGATGTACGAGAAATACCTGTCTAATCTGGGTATCCTTTCTGCAGGCCTGTTCTACAAAAAAGTGGAGAAGTTCCAGTATGCCAGTGTTACGACGATCGAAGGCGATGAGTTCGAAAACGCAGACCTGTACCAGGGTTGGAGACTTTTCCGTACCCTTAACGGTGATGCTGCCGATGTATTTGGTTTGGAATTGAATGCGCAGGCTAACCTTACGTTCCTGCCTGGTGCATTGAAAGGAATTTCGATTCTGGCCAACTATACTTACACACATTCAAATGCAGACGCGCAATTCCGTAAGGATATCCGCCTGCCTGGTCAGGCTACACATACAGCCAACGGATCGCTCTCTTTCGCCTATAAAGGATTCAGCATCCAGGGCAACGTGAACTACAACGGTTCTTATACTGTAAGTCTTGGCGGAGACGACGACCAGGATGTTATACGCGCTGCACGTGTGCAGATCGATGCCAACACTTCTTACCGCATCAGCAAACGCTTTACCGTGTATGCTGAAGCACAGAACCTGACCAACGCCCCACAGATCGAATACTTCGGTGAACGCAACCGCATTTACAGAAATCAGTACTACTCCTTCTGGGGTCGTGCAGGTGTGAAGTTCAGATTCTAATATAAACAGTCCCGGGAACCCCGGTTCCCGGACTCTTTACCGGCACGGCTTCGTTGCCGTGCAGAGATATGCCTATAACGATTCGCTTGCTTATCGAAAGTCAAAATTTAAAAGTCAACACATTGCCCTGACCAGGTCAACGGGAAAATGTAAATCAATTAACGTGTAAGCAAGGAATACACGAATAGGAAAAAAAGAATACCATGAGAGATTTTGCAGTAGATCAGTTGAAAGTAAAAGTTTACGGAAGCAGGGAAGAAATGGGAAAAGATGCAGCACTCAAGGCTGCTGCCACGATCCGCGAACTATTGCAGCGGCAGGAGGAAGTGAACATCATCTTTGCCGCCGCCGCTTCACAGGAAGAATTTCTGAAAGTACTGATACAACAACCCGTTGAGTGGAACCGTGTGAATGCTTTCCATATGGACGAGTATACAGGGCTGCCCGCGGGTGCGCCACAATTGTTCGGTTATTTTTTAAGAGAACGTTTATTTGATAAAGTTGATTTCCGCGAAGTATATTATATCGACGGACAGGCAACAGATAAAGCTGCCGAGTGTGCGCGTTACGCCGCCTTGCTGCAGCAACATCCCGTAGACATTACATGCATGGGTATCGGGGAAAATACCCACCTCGCTTTCAATGACCCGCATGTGGCACATTTCGACGATCCGTATGCGGTAAAGATCGTGGACCTCGACGAAGCATGCAAACAGCAACAGGTCAACGAAGGCTGTTTCGCTGCAGTGCCCGAAGTGCCTTCTTTTGCTTATACTTTAACCATTCCCGCATTGCTGGCTGCCCGTTACATCTATTGCATGGTGCCCGGTGCCAGTAAAGCACAGGCCGTGTACCATACCCTCACAGATGCCATTACTGAATTATATCCGAGCACCATTCTCCGCAAACACGAACACGCAGAGTTGTTTCTCGACAAGGAAAGTGCGGCGCTGTATTTGGAGGAAGGTGTAAGGCTTAAGGTGTAAGGCCCGACACTTCGGGCCGAAGCTTCGGCCTAAGGTAAAACAGCCGTTATAAGTAGTAAGTTTTAAGTAATAGGTACGAAACCATTCACAATTCACAACATATGCAAACAGTTGCGATCAACGGTGACCTTTCCCGCTTTCATCAACTGGTATCTGATATGTTCCGCTGGCCCAATTCAAAAGCCGAATGGGAACAGTATCGCCTCAGCAAAGAACAGGTTGAATTTTACCGGGAGTATGGTTACGTAAGTAATATCAAACTGCTGGAAGAATGGCAGATCGAACGGTTGCTGAGCGAACTGGCAGCCATCGCCGATCCGGCTCACCCGGGAAATGCTTTGTTCTACCAGTTTGCTTCCAATGAATCGGCCGATCCCAATGCCGTTTTGTTTCATGCATTGGGTGCCTGGCGCATTACACAGGGATTTCATGATATACTCTGGAATCCGGCTTTCGTGATGGCCGCCAGTCAATTGCTCGGCGACCGCGCGGTACGCTTCTGGCATGATCAGCTTTTTTGCAAACCGGCACTGCACGGTGGAGTAGTGGCCTGGCACCAGGATTACTCCTACTGGACCAGAACGGTGCCGCTGCAACACCTTACCTGCTGGGTAGGTTTGGATGATGCCACTACCGAAAACGGCTGCCTGTATTATGTTCCTTACAGCCAGCATTGGGGTCTGCTCGATAAGCCCGAACTCGCCGGAGATATGGAAGGACTGATGGATTACCTGACCGATGAACAAAAAACACAGTTCAAGCCTATTCCCATCGAATTGAAAAAAGGACATGCCAGCTTTCATCATCCATTGATGGTGCATGGTTCTTATGCTAATAAGTCCGGACACGCACGCCGCGCATTTGTATTGAATGTATTTGCGGACGGCACCGAATCCAATTCCGCAGGTGAACTCCTGCCGAACACACCCAATATTGAAAAAGGGCAAAAAATGGAAGGACAATTTTATCCTTTGTTATTTGATCCCGCTATGACCGCAACAGCCTTATGACGACCATACGCTTTTTTTGTACACGCTGGGGCGCCGCCGGTATCGATTGGTACAAGTGGGCCGCCCAGGTGCGTACCGCAGGGTATGAAGGGGTGGAAACGGATGTACCCGTTGGCCGGCCAGAACTGCGCACCATGCTCGATGCATTGAAAGCCGAAGGCCTGCAATGGGTAGGACAGCACTGGCAGACCATGGATGCCGATTTTTCCACGCATAAAGCTGCCTACCGCGAACATTTAGATGATCTCATTGCCGCAGGGCCATTGTATATCAATTCGCATACCGGCCGTGACTGGTTTTCATTGGAACAAAACGAAGAACTGATCAACCTGGCAACGGAGTTATCCGTGCAATCGGGTATAGCCATCTATCATGAAACGCATCGCGGACGTTTTGCCTTTGCGGCGCATGTAGCGGCGGATTACATGGAGCGGTTGCCTGATCTGCGCTTTACACTCGATATATCACATTGGGTGACGGTGGCGGAATTCTGGTTGGAAGATCAGTCTGCCACCATCGCCAGTGCGATCGAACGCACCCGACATGTACACGCGCGTGTTGGCTACACACAGGGACCGCAGATCGCGGACCCGCGTTCGCCGGTATACGAAGAAGCGGTAGCCAAACATATTCATTGGTGGGACCGCGTGGTGGCGGCAGCCGTTAAGAGCAAAAGAAAGGAATTGATCTTCGTTCCCGAGTTTGGCCCGGCACCTTACATGCCATCCAATCCGAAAGACGACAGCCCGCTGGCAGATCAATGGAACATCAATTGTTACATGATGGATCTGCTGAAGAAAAGATACAACCAGACATTTCTAAATACAATCTCATGAGCAATGCGAAAGTAACAGAGCAACCATCCCGTTACCGTCATCTCGAACAGATGAGTACGGAAGAGATTGTACAACATATCAACGAAGAAGACCAGACGGTTGCGCTGGCTGTACAAAAAGAATTACCACGTATTGCAAAACTGGCAGAAGCTGTGGCAACACAATTGCAGAACGGCGGCCGTTTGTTTTACATAGGTGCCGGTACAAGCGGCAGACTCGGTGTGCTTGATGCAAGCGAGTGTCCGCCGACTTATGGTGTAGATGCAGGCATTGTCAATGGCCTGATGGCGGGAGGCGATGCCGCTTTGCGTTTTGGTATTGAAGATGCGGAAGACAGTTATGAAGCAGGCTGGCACGATCTGCTGGGCTATGCAATCAGTTCCCGCGATATCGTGATCGGTATTGCGGCAAGCGGTACCACACCGTATGTAGCAGGCGCATTGGAATCCTGCCGCAGGACTGGCGTGCCGACAGGCTGTATCGTTTGCAATCCCGGATCGCCGGTGGCCGCACATGCGGATTATCCGGTTGAAGTGATCGTCGGCCCTGAATTTGTAACGGGCAGCACACGCATGAAAAGCGGCACCGCCCAGAAGATGGTATTAAACATGATCTCAACCGCTGCCATGATCCGCATCGGCCGCGTAAAAGACAACCAGATGGTGCACATGCAGATCAGCAACGATAAACTGACCGACCGCGGTACGCAAATGCTGATGCAGCGGTCAGGCCTCACCGATTACGAAGAGGCAAAAGCATTGCTCCTGAAATACGGCAGCGTACAAGCAGCTATCGACCATTTAAACAACTGAAGATGGGCACCACAAACAACGAATTGACGAATAACAACGAAGCACCGGTCCGTAACATCATACTGATCGGCGGCTTCTTTTTTATATTCGGATTCATCTCCTGGATCAACGCCACGTTGATACCTTACCTGAAGATTGCCTGTGAGCTTGAAGAATGGCAGGCCTATCTCGTAACATTTGCCTTTTATATTTCCTATACGGTAATGGCCATTCCGTCCAGCGGCATACTCAAAAGAAGCGGCATGGTGAAAGGCATGAGCATCGGACTGGGTACGATGGCGGCGGGCTGTTTGCTATTTATTCCCGCAGCGTTGGTGCGCAACTACGGTGTCTTCCTGGGAGGATTATTTCTTACGGGTGCCGGACTTACTTTGCTGCAGACGGCCGTTAATCCTTATATCACCCTGTTGGGGCCCGCACGCACGGCGGCACGCCGCATCAGCATGATGGGTGTGTGTAATAAAGTGGCGGGCATATTGGCACCGTTGATCATGGGCAGCATCATCCTGAGCAACTCGGAAGGGCTCATTGAACAACTGGCGGTGATGGATCCGGCGGCAAAAAAAATAAGACTGGATGAACTGGCGCGTGATGTGATCGTACCTTATTGCATCATTGCCGGTATATTATTGCTATTGGCGGTTTTAATCCGCTTTGCGCATTTACCCGAAATCAAACAGGAAGAAGAAACCGTATTACGTTCTGCGGACAAGCCTGCACAACCATCTGGTATCACGTTGGCGATGACCACCGGATTCCTGGCGATTTTCTGCGCAGTAGGAGCGGAAGTGTTGGCAGGTGATACCATCGGCAATTACGGATTGTACCAGGGCATCGACCTTAATACGTCAAAAACATTAGCCTCGTACACACTTGCCTGCATGATGGTAGGATATATAGCGGGCATACTCGCCATTCCGCGTTTCATTTCCCAGCAAAAAGCATTCTACTGGTCGTCGTGGATCGGATTGTTATTAGTAGTGCTGATCCTGGTATTGCCGGGCAAATATTCGATCGTATGTGTGGCTTTGCTGGGGTTGGGAAATGCGATGCTGTGGCCGGCGATCTGGCCGCAGGCGCTCAGAGGTTTGACAGGCGCGCAATTGGCACGCGGCTCCGCCGTGCTGATCATGGGCATCGCGGGAGGCGCATTGTTGCCACTTTTATATGGATGGCTCACAGGCGTATCCGGTAATCAATTAGCCTATTGGATATTGATTCCGGTGTATGTATTCCTGATTTATTATAGTTTCACAGGATTGAAACAACCTTCTCCTGTTCGTTCGTAACTAATTAAACTGCTTTTTATGCAAGAGAAAAAACCGGGAAACTACAGATGGGTTGTATGCAGCCTGCTTTTTTTCGCCACTACGATCAACTACCTCGACCGCCAGGTGGTGGGTTATCTCAAACCCACACTGGAGCAGGAGTTTGGCTGGACTGAGACAGATTACAGTCACATCGTAATGGCCTTCACCGCGGCTTATGCCGGCGGTCTGTTATTATTTGGCCGGTTAATCGACCGCATCGGCAGTAAGATCGGTTATACCGTATCGATCACCTTGTGGAGTATTGCCGCAATGGCGCATGCATTGGTACGCACTACTTTTGGTTTTGGATTCGTGCGTGCTTTGCTCGGACTGGGAGAGTCGGGTAATTTTCCTGCTGCTGTTAAAACAGTAACGGAATGGTTTCCGAAAAAAGAAAGAGCACTCGCAACAGGATTTTTCGATTCGGGATCGAATATCGGTGCATTACTGGCACCCGTGATCATTCCGCTTTTATTGAGCGCTTACGGCTGGCAGGCAGCCTTCATCATTACCGGTGCTATCGGATTTTTATGGCTGATAGCCTGGCGTTTCTTTTACGAGATACCGGAGAAACACCGCAAGCTCAAAGCAGAAGAACTGGCCTATATCCGTAGCGACAACGAAGCAGAACCTGAAACAGATACACCGGAGGCACCGGTGAAATGGTTCCGTTTGTTCGGCATGAAACAAACCTGGGCGTTTATCATTGGTAAATTTTTCACCGATCCTATCTGGTACTTCTTTGCCTTCTGGTTGCCTTCGTATTTCTCCAGCACATTTCATTTGGATCTGAAGAAACCGAACCTTCCGCTGATCCTTGTTTACTTCGGCGCCACAATCGGCGCAGTAGGCGGAGGTTATCTCTCGTCCAAACTTATCAAAAAAGGCTGGCCTGTTTACAAAGCACGCAAGATCGCGTTGTTTGTTTCTGCGTTAGCCGTGTTACCTATTATCGCTACACGTTATACGGATGATATGTGGACGGTGGTTGCGCTGATCGCATTAGCCATTGCCGGTAATGCTGCGTGGAGTGCCAACATCTTTACGATTGTATCGGATATGATGCCGAAGAAAGCGGTGAGCTCCGTGATCGGTATCGGCGGAATGGCCGGCGCTGTTGGCGGTGTGCTGTTCCCCATGATGATCGGCGGTATTCTTGATTATTACAAGTCGATCAACAACATCACGGCCGGGTATAATATCATTTTCATTTTCTGCGGGCTTTCCTTTTTACTTGCGTGGTTGTTGATCCATTGGGTGACGCCGAAGATGAAGCCGGCTAAGTTCTGATTTGATTTTTCGGATTTTAAATATAGTTGTATGAAATGGATTTTGACCGCTGTGGCCTGCTTCACTGCGACCTGCAGTTTTGCGCAGCAAAAAACCATCTACCAGAAGGGATGGATCGATTTTAACAAGAATGGAAAGAAAGACATTTTTGAAGACACGACACAGTCTGTTGACAAAAGAGTGGAAGACCTGCTGTCGCAAATGACGCTGGAAGAAAAGACCTGTCAGATGGCGACCTTATATGGTTACGGCCGTGTGTTGAAAGATGAACTGCCTACCGCCGCCTGGAAGACGGCTATCTGGAAAGATGGCATCGCCAATATCGACGAGCACCTGAACAGCCTGCCTTTTAATCCGCATGCAACGTCGGAGCATTCGTTTCCTTTCAGCAAACACGCACGTGCGATCAATACCGTTCAAAAATGGTTCGTGGAAGAAACGCGCCTGGGTATTCCGGTGGATTTTACCAATGAAGGTATTCATGGTTTAACACATGACCGCGCCACATCGTTACCTGCACCTATCTCGATTGGCGCCACCTGGAATAAACAAATGGTCCGCCAGGCCGGTGAGATCGTAGGCCGCGAAGCAAAAGCATTGGGCTACACCAACGTGTACGCACCCATTCTGGATCCCGCACGTGATCAGCGCTGGGGACGCAACGTGGAATGTTACGGCGAAGATCCCTATCTGATTGCCGAACTGGGCAAGGCCATGACCCTAGGTATACAAAGCCAGGGTGTAGCGGCAACGATCAAACACTTCGCTGTATACAGCGTACCAAAAGGCGGCCGCGACGGAGAAGCACGTACCGATCCGCACGTGGCTCCCCGCGAGATGCACCAGTTGTATCTCTATCCGTTTAAAAAAGTGATACAGGAAGCTGCGCCGCTCGGTGTGATGAGCAGTTACAACGATTGGGACGGCGTGCCGGTGACCGGTAGTTATTATTTCCTTACGGAATTATTACGTCAGCAATATGGCTTCAGGGGATATGTAGTATCCGACAGCCGCGCGGTAGAATACATTTATGAAAAACACCGCGTAGCGAAAGATTTCAAAGAAGCCACACGTCAGGCCGTAGAAGCAGGCCTGAACGTATGGACCAATTTCGATCCGCCGGATGCCTATATCAATAATATCCGCGAACTGGTGCGCGAAGGAAAATTATCCATCAAAGTAGTAGATGATCGTGTGCGCGACGTACTGCGCGTGAAGTTTATGGTCGGACTTTTCAATCAGCCCTATGTTGCCGATCCTGCAGCCGCCGACAAATTGGTACACACGGCAAAAGACGAGGCCTTCTCGCATGAAATGAACAGGGAGTTGCTTGTATTGCTGAAGAACGAGAACAACCTGTTGCCCTTGAAAAAAGAAGGGTATAAAAAGATACTCGTTGCCGGTCCGCTGGCCGATGCCACGAAATATACGATCAGCCGGTATGGTCCTTCCAATAATCCGGTAACATCGGTATTGGCAGGTGTGAAAGCATTGATCGGAAACCGGGCAGAAGTAATCTATGAAAAAGGATGTGAAGTGACCAACGAAGGATGGCCCGAAACCGAGATCATCGATGCGCCATTGAGCAAAGAAGACCAGGCCAGCATAGCGCAGGCAGTGGCACGTGCCAACGAGTCGGATATTATCATTGCCGTGTTAGGTGAAGATGAAAAGACCGTAGGTGAAGGTTTGTCGCGTACTTCATTGGATCTTCCGGGCCGCCAGGAGCAACTGTTGCAGGCCCTGTATGCCACGGGTAAACCAGTGGTATTGGTTGTAGCAACCGGTCAGCCGTTAACGATCAACTGGGCACAGAAATATGTACCAGCGATTTTACATACAGGATTTCCCGGTCCGTCTGCAGGCAGGGCGATTGCAGAAGCTTTGTTTGGTGATTACAATCCCGGAGGCAAGCTCACTATGACCTATCCGAAGTCGACCGGTCAGATCGAATTCAACTTTCCGTTTAAGCCGGGATCACATGCCGATCAGCCACCGAAAGGAAGAAATGGTGCCGGCTATACCAGTGCGAATGGTGCGCTTTATCCGTTTGGATTTGGATTGAGTTATACGACTTTTAAATATGAAGGAATAAAAGTGTCGCCGCAGCAATTGCATTCGCAGGCGATCGTGAACGTGGAAGTAAAGGTGACGAATACCGGTTCACGCAAGGGTGATGAAGTGGTGCAATTGTATGTAAAACATCCGATCACCAATGTGATTACATATGTAACGCAGTTGCGTGGGTTCGAGCGCATCAGCCTGGAGCCGGGACAAACTAAAACCGTACAGTTTACGCTGCAGCCGGATGACCTGTCGATCCTGGATCAAAACATGAAATGGAACGTGCCGGAGGGAACTTACGAAGTGTTTATCGGCAGCTCGTCTGAGGACATCCGCCAGAGAGGTGAATTCACGATCCGGTAGGAGGGTGAAAAGGACGTAGCTGTAAACCGAAGAAATGGCTACATGGAAGTACTTAGTTATCGTAAAAACATCATTATCAAGGATCGCAAAATAACGGCAAATCGTAAAAATTGATGAAAAAGGGGGTGTTTTTCTCCTTTTTGATAATTTTCTAAGGTACTTTAGTAATCAGAAAGAGAGAATCCATCATCGATGAAAAGCCGGACTCGTTCCGACAAAAGAATTTAAATCTATACCATTGAAGACCCTAAACGACCCTCCTCGTCCAAAGCTCTGAGCAGGAAGATCGTCTTTAAAAGCCGGATTTTTTTCCGGCTTTTATTATTTATATAAACAACTTAAAAAGTCAAAAATCAACAATGGTCGTTTTACCATTTACCTATTGATTATCGCCTTAGTTTTTCCGCAATCAGGATCTTCAGTTTTCCCTGGTCGGCATCCAGCGTCTCTTTGTAAACTTTAATCCATCTATTGGCTTCCGCAGAATTGCCGCTTTCATAATAAGCACGGATCAACTCCAGTATGCCATCATCAAAAAGCGGGAACTGCTCATATAAATTGGTTAACGCTCCAATTGCGTCTGCGTAGTTTTTTTGCTCACGGTACAAGCGTCCGCTGTAGAAATCGAGGAATGAATCGCCGAATATCTGATGTAAAACAGTAATACACCTGTGCGCCCGGCTGTAATCTCCTGTCTTTTCTCCAATTACAAGATTGAGCAGGTAGTCCGATGCCTGTGTAGCCGTAACTCCCTCCCATTCTTTTGCAGCTTGTGAAGGATCGACGTAACAAAGCGTACGGAGCAAAAGGTCTATTGAGGCTTTCCGCGACGTATCGTTGGATAGCAGTTCCCATACATTTGTATAGGCCTCTTCATACCGGCGTTCGATCAGCATACTGTTAATCTTGTTTTCTTTCACTATGTATTGCAGCTCGTTATTTGCACCTTGTGTTTTGGCGCGAAAAATTGCTGCCAGCCGTTTGGTTAACGAACTGTTGTTTAAAAAACTAAATACCTCTATAAGACAAGGATTGTTTTCGCGTTTATTCAACACATAAAGATGATAGTCTACGAACCCAGGTGTATACATACGGAAAATCAGCATTTGCAGACTGTCGCGGATTTCACGTTTTACAAATTGATAGTGCCCCTTATAACGGGAGGGACCCAGGAAGCTGGTATCTACTGCGGACGGAAGCAGCGCGCTGACGTCTTCAGCGTTAAGTTTCGTTGCGTGCATAAGATTTACTTCGTTAGCCACGAATTGCGGATCAAATAGTGATAAGTAAGCGTTGGCGTTATTGTTATTAACCGCTTCTTCAATTCGGCTCGCTATATCCATGGCTTCCGGTTGACTGACTGTTACTTTAACAATGCTGCTAACCGGCTTTGGTTCTCGACGGGGATTGTAAAGGCAGGACGAAAATAACAGCAGGAGGAGTAACAGTCGGATGGCTTGTTTCATAATAAAAAGAATGGTGCTGCGAAAGTAAGTACCCCATTCCAATAATAAAAAAAGAGCCGGCAATGCCAGCTCTTCCATGTTATAGTACGGATTTGATTATGCTTTTCCTTCGAGGTAACGCATGATGTTTTCGCGCATCGGGCCGGCAACCTTGATCGCATCTACAATAGTTTGTTTATGCTTGTCAGGAAATTGCCTGTGCAGATAGGCTACCTCATTTGGGTCATTGCTATCTACCCGTAAACTATCTTGTTTTCCTTTTTTGTCTTTGCTGTCCATAGTATGAGGGTTTAACAGTAGTAAGGCAAAAGCTGTGCCTTTTTCTAATTCCTTTTTAATCATTTGCCACACAGCTTTTTCAATCAGCGATCTGCTTCAATCGCTTTACCCAATACTCCACTTATGGCGGATTCTTTTTCCGAATCTTTGTGCACCCATATCTTTTTCGTAGCATCGGCGGATAAAGGAACCGGTTTTATTTCCTGCGGTGGCAACAAAGGCATCCCCGCTTTTTTGCCGGCGATTCTGAAATCATATACGCGATATACAGGATCACTTGCTGTCTGTTCCACAGTGGCTTCCAACGCTAACACATAGCTGCTGTCTTCAAGCGGGAAATTGAATGCTATCGTAAATATTTTATCCATACAGGCATTTTCCGAAAGTCGAATACTATGCCAAAGCAGGGATATTTTTGATATATCAGGGTTTTCCCGGATGCGTTTTAACACCTGTGTTAACGCTTTAGGATTTTGTTGCCGTTTTTTTCCTGTTTGCTGTTTTTTTACGCGGGTTACTTTTCTTTTTTGCGGGCGTTCTTTTTTTGGCTGCCGTTCCTTTCTTTGCTGCCGCTTTCTTTTTGGGAGCTGCTTTTTTCTTTGTAGCGGTTTTCTTGCGTGCGGTTTTTTTCGCCGGCACTTTAGCACCTTCCTCACGCGCTTCAGATAAGCCGATTGCAATTGCCTGCTTGCGGCTTGTTACTTTTTGTCCGGAACCGCTTTTTAATGTTCCCTGTTTCTGTTCGTGAATAGCCCGGCCCACTTTGTCACCGGCTTTTTTTGAATACTTTGCCATGATCGTTATGTTTTAATGAGTAATAATTTTTAACTGACAACCTGCTCAAGACACATCAGCAGTTTGGTTAGCGCCGATTTCGCATAATAATTTTGATTCGCGGCCATAGCATTTTCTTCAGGCGCTTCCAGTCTGCCTTTGTAACAGATTTCTTTTCCATGTGCAATGGCCAGATAGGCGTATACTTTATTGTTGCCTTCGGGCACAGGCGACGCATAACCTGTTATTCCAATGCCCCAGTTACTGCCAAATAATCGTGCTACATGTTTTGCCATCTGCTCCGCTACTTTTTCCGATACACAGTTTGTCTGACGTGCATGAACGGGATCCACGGCCAACTGCCGGATTTTCTGTTGAAGGTTGTAAACCGTGATGCCGCCTTCATAAAAACGGCTGGCTTCGTCTACCTGCGAAAACATGAATTGCAGCAGACCGCTGGTAACACTCTCGGCAACGGCGAGGGTTTCCTGTTCCTGAATAAGATGATCCCTGATGGGATTAAGCAAATTGGCGTTTATCATTTCTATAAACTTTTACTTAAGGGAATACCGGTAATTGTACCGTTAGTTGAGTTGATTTTGCTATGGCGTTCAGATAAGACAAGGGCTTGCGCTGCATTCAACTGACCGGTAATACGCAGTTCTTTTCCTTCCGCGGTGATATAAGCGATGAAGAATTGTTCGATCTGCCGGAGCAGCTCTTCCGGTAGTTCTTCTATGCTTTGAACGTTTTCAAATTGCCGCGATATTTCCGTCACCGCCAGGTAACGGTGATTGGCGATGAGGTGTTCGCCTGTTCCCTGTTCTGCTAATAAACATCCGATCAGTCTCACATCTACCACACATCCGGGAAACGTGGTGAACTCGGATAACACCATTACATCGAGCGGGTCGCCATCTTCAGCGACGGTGTCGGGGATGAACCCGAAGTCAAAAGGAAAGCTCAGCCCATGCGCCAGTACCTTTTTTAGCCGGAAGGCCCGGCGGTTATTATCGTACGTATATTTTACATTGCTGTGGGCCGGTGTTTCAATAATGATATCCACGTTTTCATTTTTTAATAAAAAAACATGAATCGTGCCATCAGGTTATTCGCCTGTTTCAGCATGCGGCGCGTCAACGGGCTTGGATTGAGGTGAACCTTTTTGCCGGAAGTAGATAGAAAGTACCACAATCGCTGCTACCGAAAGAAATTCGCTTTGCCAGTTTTGAAAGGATTCAAACCAGAACCGGCTGTCTGCCAGGTAACCCGTTATGTTTTCGGGTGGCAGTCCCTTATGAGCGCGTAGTTCATTTTCATCCATCATGCTGCCATGAAAGTGCAGAACAAATGAAGCGAGGAATAACAGCACCAGTATAATGCTCAGGGAATGTTTATATAAAAAAAGTATCCAGCCGCCCCGCCGTACCGGCCAGGGAGCACCCGGTCTTTTGGCCGAAGGCTCGCGGTCCACTTCTTCTTTGCCTTCCAGCTTTTTGGATTCCGAAGATCCTTTTTGACGCAGGGAAATGGTGAGCACAACAAACAAAGCCATTTGCAGGAATTCACTTTCCCAGTTTTCGAATGTTGCCTGGATGAAATGTCCCGATTGCACATATGCTCCCGGGGAAAGCAGGGTCATGCCTTCTTCTTCCCGCTCTTTGTTATGTTCGTGATAACCGGTTACAAACTGGCCACCCAGCGATAAAAGGAACAGGAGTATAAAAACGATTGCCAGACCGTTATTGTGGATAAAGCGTTTCATATAATCGTTTATCCAAATCGCATACCCATAAATAAAAAAACCAGCAATATGGATATATTACTGGTTGGTGATCCAGGGTACTGCCGAGCATGAGAAGAATATCTTTGAAGGCAGTTTCGGTTAGTAACGACAGTCTTAGTGATATAAAGAAAGCTCTTTCTGCAAGTGATTCCCAATGCTCTTAGCGAACAGCCGCTTCGGGTTACCGAACGGTCAATTTGTTTCAGCCGGCCGGTTTGAAAGACCATTGATCACCGTTCAGCAGCGGGTGCGAACCTTTCAGCGACCTTCCATGAAGTTGCAATTGCCAGTGGCGGAAATATACATCCATGATCCAGGGCTGGAAGTGGAAGTCGAATTGATTAAAGGCGTGAAGGGGTTTGAAAACGGTTTTCTTCTCCGGGCAGTAATCAAAGACGAGAGTAATAGACTCTACAGATTGAGGAGAAAAGGTGAACACGCCATTGCGCGAGCCACGCAGTTGTTGCGAGCGGCCACCACCTTCGATCCGGCAAAGCACATGTGTATGCAACACGGGGTTTTCGGCCTGCACACCTACGCGTATATCGCTGCCGTATAGAAGACGCTCTTCTGTCAATGCAAAGTCGTCGCCGGGCGGAGTGCCGGTATCCAATACAAGGGTGTCTTCGTCCTGCTGATACCAGGATCCGCGGGCCGTTCGCTCCACTCCGGCCTGGGAGTAGAAGAAAAGGAAATGATGATCGTTGCTGAGCCGTATTCCGGTATGAACTCCACGCGGGCCGTCCATAAGATATTCACCGGCAAGGCTGGTGCCTGCTGTTGTTTTTTTCATGTGTGAATTGCTTGTGATAGACGGCGTGGACTCGCAGGAAAATTAACACCTGCAGGCCAGGAATAAGAACCGGGTTTGCCAATGGTCGTAACGGATAAGGCAATGGCAGGCACTTTTCAAATTTGTACTACCTTGCAGCTTTCCCGCAAAGCCCGGGATCATTAGTTTTTACAGCTTATGCCAACTACTTCTTTGTCTTCTTCCCGTTATACCGTTTTGTGGGGATTGCTGGCGGTGGCGTACGTGATCGGTCTTTTTGTGCCGCTGATGGACAGCGATGCGGCGCATCATGCCAATATAGCCCTGCATATGTACCAGCACGACAATTTCGTAGACCTGGTAGACAAAGGGCGTGATTATCTCGACAAGCCGCATTTACTTTTCTGGTTGTCCGCATTGAGCTATTATGTGTTCGGCGTGACCACCGTGGCCTATAAAATTCCTTCATTGCTTTTTTCGCTGGCGGGCATCTGGGCTACTTATCGTCTCGGTACGCGTTTGTACAACCGCGACACCGGCCGGCTGGCGGCATTGATACTCGGATCGGCACAGGCGTTTATCCTCGCCTGCATGGACGTAAGGATGGACGCTATCCTGACGAGCTGCATGATCCTGGCCGTATGGCAATTGGTGGAAACGGTACACAGCCGTAAATGGTATCATCCCGTGCTCGCCGCCTTGTTCATGGCGCTGGGCTTTTCCACCAAAGGACTGGTCGGTATCGTAATGCCGGGCGTTGCGATTTTCTTTTACCTGCTTTACCAACGCGCATTCAGACAAATCTTTCATCCGCGCTGGCTACTCGTGGGACTGATGACCGCGGTATTCATGCTGCCTGTTGTGTATTGTTACTACCTGCAATTCGACCGCCATCCTGAAAAAGTGATCCGCGGTATGACCAATATCTCCGGTATCAAATTCATTCTCTGGGGGCAAAACATCGAACGCCTCGATGGGAAAAGCTGGGGAGGGGGTAAACGTGATTATTTCTTTTACCTGCACACTATGCTGTGGGCATTCCTGCCCTGGTCGATATTGGCGTATTATGCGGCAGGCGCGCGGTTGAAGGAACTGATTCAAACAGGATTCCGCTATATAAAAGGACAGGAAGGATTAACGACGGCCACGTGCATCCTCATTTTTATATTGATCTCCCTGTCCAAATTCCAGTTGCCACATTATCTCAATATCCTGTTTCCGTTCTTTGCTATTCTCGTGGCGGCGCGCCTGCTCAATCTGGCGGAACGCAACCGCGATAAAACATTGCAGATATTATGGGGCATACAGGCGGGCATCGCTCTATTACTGGTGTTACTGCTCGTGGTGGTAAATGGCTGGTTCTTCCCGCTTCACAACTGGTTGATCGCATCGCTGGCAGCGGTTGCCTTATTGGCCTGTGTGAGCTTCCTGCGCGGATCTGCGCTGGTGAAATTGATATCTGTGAGCGTGGGTGTTGCCGCACTCGTCAATATTTTATTATCGGGGAACTTTTATCCTGCCATCATGAACTATCAGGGAGGTACGCAACTGGCCAAAGTGGCGAAAGAACAGCAGATCCCGCTGGACGAAGTACGTTTTTACCAGGCGCATAGTTTCACCTTTGATTTTTATACAAAACATTTAACCGCCATCGACAGTACATTGCCCGCTTCGGTGGATAAGGAACGTTGGTATTTTACCAGTACACCCGGACTGGAATCGATCCGTGCGTCCGGACTGAAAGTGGCAGAGGTGATCGAAAGAGATCATTTCCGTGTAACGCGCCTGAGCCTGAAATTCCTGAAGCCGGACACCAGGCCGCAGACTTTTGAAAAATATTATCTTGTCAAAATTGAACCCTGAAAGGGTTGATAGAATATGAACAGCCGCCTGAAATCTTATCTCAAGTTATTCCTCAAGATCGCTTTTACGGTAGCGGCACTCTGGCTTGTGTATACAAAAGTGGATCTGCAGGCACTGCTGGTTTTCTGGAAGAAAGCCAATGTGTGGTGGCTGGTGGTTGCGTTCCTGGTATTTGTTGTATCACAGGTTATTTCTTCTTTCCGGCTGCTTAATTTTTTCAAAAACATCCGGCTCAACCTCACGCTGGGTTACAATGTGCGGCTGTACCTCCTGGGAATGTTCTATAACCTGTTTCTTCCGGGTGGCATCGGTGGCGACGGCTATAAAATTCTCAAGGTAAAACGTGAACACAATCGTCCTGCGAAAGAAGTGTTCAGCGCCGTATTTTTCGATCGGTTAGCCGGCTTGTGGGCGCTTGGCGGTTTGTTGGTGCTGATGGGGTTGACATTGCCTGTATTCAGGGAATATGCCTTGTATGCAACTCTTGCCTTTTTCGCAGGGACGGCTGCTTACTATTGGGTGTTGCGCCGTTTCTTCCGTGATCACAGTGCGCGCTTCATCCGTACACATTTGCTGGCGCTGGGTGTGCAGGGCTGCCAATTGGTGGCGGTGATCTTTATCCTGCGCGCATTAGGTGTTACCGAGGAGTACCTGCCTTATATGTTCAGCTTTCTTGTGTCGTCGCTGGCCACCCTGTTTCCCTTCAGTGTAGGCGGACTAGGCGCCAGGGAAGTGGCCATTGTCTGGGTAGCCGGACAACTCGGACTGAATGAAGCTTTATGTGTATCGATCAGTCTTTGCTTTTATTGCCTTTCTGCGATCCTTTCGCTTTCCGCTGCAATATTTTTATTTCAACCCGAAAAGAAAACGACCGCGACCGAACCGCCCGTCGTTACCGAACCCTGACCGGATAATAAGGGCTGGCAAAATTTCCCTGCAAACTTCCATTAACAATCGACAACAGGAGCCGGTGCGTGCCGGGATCTGAAGGAATCTGCACTTCAATGGTAAATTGTTTGCGATAGCCCGGCGTAATAATGCTATCCGGAATGGCAAAGCTCTGCGGTGAATTTTCAAACTGATAAGAATAACGCGAGAATGAATAATCAAACTGTAAACGTTGATTGCGGTTGCTGAATGTCTGCCGGCTTTCGTTTGCCAGCTCTATGTTAACTGAAATCCGTGAGCCTGCTTTTGCTTCTTTGGGTAGATTCAGCGGGGTCAACTTCAACGTACTTACGGCTGTAAAGCTATCTACCCTTTCAAGCGTACCCAGGCGGAACGCTGATGCCACGTTAATATTGGCGCTGCTTGTATCACCGTCGCGGTAGATCCAGACTTCTTTGTTGTTCAATTGCTGATCGGCGGCAATCAGGTCGTAATGTGTTTTGCGGTAACTCTTGGTATTATAACCGATGGTGGTCACATCGGGATGATAAAACCGGTACAGGGAAGGGAAGGCATAACTGTTCGGAAAGATCACGGGCGTTGAACCAGCTTTATGATAGATCGTATCTGCCCAAGCTTTTGCCTGGAAGAAAGGTTTATAGTGTTTGATCTTCGCAACCGGTGAACCGGGAATAAGAAACAAGATTCTGGCGATAATGATGAGTATAATATTCGCAACAGCCAGGCGTAAAAAGAGGCGGCGCAGTTTGTCGGTACCGCGGTCCAGTATCTGTAGAAAAAGATAAACGAACGATACACCGCCAACCAGGGTCCAGTGCGGCTGCACATTATTTTTAAAGGAAGAAAAAAGAAAAAAAGCCAGCGTGCCCAGAAAAGTAAATTGATGCGCGCGACCCAGCAGGTCTTCTTTTTTCAACCGGAACAACTTGAAATAAAACAGCAGCGAGATCAATGGGCCCCATATCAGCAATTGCCCGGAAATATAAGCCGTGGTGTATTTTATTTTATAAATATGCGTGGCTCTCTCCACCAAATGAAAGCGGACAGTCGGCCAGTCGTGCGAATATTGCCAGTAAAGATGCGGCAGAAATAAAAGGATCACCAGCAATACGATCATCCAGAATGACCCGCGCGTCAGCAAACGGAGGTTGGACAATAACACGAAGAACACCGGCAATATACCGTGATACTTGCTGTAAAACATTCCTGCTATGGCCAGTGCTGTGAGCAGAATCGCCCCGCTGGAAGCCCGCTGCAGGTATTTTCCATAAGCATAAAAAAAGATGGCTGTAAAGAAAAACAGGGGTGCATCGGGCGTAGCAATGAAACTGTAAACATTAAAGATGAGTGTGGCCGCAAACAACGGAAGGTATAGTTGCACAGAACGCAGCCGTTGGGGCAGACCTGCGTAGATAATACCAATGCTTAAGGTAGTGACGAGTACGGTGCCTAATCTCGTAAAGAAAGGACCATGACCAAACGTTTCACCCATGCGCATCAGCAGCGTCACAAAAGGAGGGTGGTCGAAATAACCAAAGTCGGGATGCTGAGACAGCATCCAGTAATAGGCTTCGTCTCCGTCGATGCCGGAGAGTGCAGCCTGCAGACTATTGACCAGGAACCATCCTGCCATGAATAGAAACAGGATACGGTATTCCCGTTTTTGTTGCAGCGGGTTCGTCATGGAAAGTATTTTTTACAAAACAGTATCGGCAACCGGTTTCGGGCCGGTCTTTCCTTGTGCGGTATAGAGATGGCGCACAGCATAGGTTTTCTTATGCTGCGATTCATAGTAAGTACGCATGCTGATCTCTGCAATCAGCCCGATCGTGATCATCTGAATGCCACCCAGCAATAGGATCAACCCCAGGATGAGCATGGGCTTTCCGCCGATCTCGTGACCCAGAATTTTCAGTATGAACAGGTACAGGTTGATAAGAATACCCAATCCGAAGCTGATAAATCCGATTGTTCCGAAGAGGTGCATCGGCTTCTGCATGTATTTGCGGAAGAATACCATCAGCAACAGATCCGACATTACCTTGAAGGTTCTGTTGATGCCATATTTACTTTTTCCAAATTGACGCGGGTGGTGTTTTACATCAACCTGTGTAATGCGTGCGCCCTGCAGTTTGGCCAACACCGGAATGAAACGGTGTAATTCGCCATACAAACCGAGTTCGGTGGCTATTTCGCGTTTGAATACTTTCAGTGTACAACCATAGTCGCGGATGTAAACGCCGGTCATGCGGCGGATCAGCGCGTTGGCGATGCGGCTGGGAAATTTGCGCAGGATGAAACCGTCCTGCCTGTTTTTGCGGTTGCCGGCCACCACGTCCCAATCTTCGCGGATGAGCAGTTCAAGCATGGGCAGCACATCCGAAGGGTCGTTTTGCAGGTCGCCATCGAGCAGGGCTACATATTTGCCCGAGGTATGATCGATACCGGCCATCATGGCTGTGCTTTGCCCGTAATTTTTGCGGAGCTCGACCAATAACACGCGGTCGTCCATGTGTTCGCGGATCTGCGCCACTGTTTTGTCGGTGGAGCCGTCATCGACCAGTACTACTTCGTAGTCGGCGGTGCCGAGGTCTTCCCTGATCTTCGCTAAAAGGGGACGGATGTTTTCTTCTTCGTTGAAAACGGTAATGACGAGTGATAATTCGGGCATACAAACAGTTTCAGGCGCTAATGGGGTGATTTGCCTGCCATTGGGCAATGCAGTTGCAAATTTAGGAGGCTGGCGCCTTATTTCAACATTTTCCGGGTTTTAGCGATCGCCGCGGGCCCGCAGGAAGCCGGAACCGACGTGTAGTGCGAGGTTTCCCCGGGGGCGGGATCTTCCAAGGGAACCTGTTTCCATCCGCTCAGGCGGTAAACATAAAAGAGCTGCGCGAGTTGTCCATTGCGGTATACAGGGATGGTTTCCGCCAGTTCTACCTTATCATAATAATCATACAGCCGGTGCTCTTTTTCGGCGTATTCGATGGAGGCCACAATGCAGTAGGCTTGCCGGAGATTGGTTTGCCGCAGCCTCGCCGCGTTGAGCCAACTGTATTGATGCAGGTCTGCGATCCGCCCCAGCCCGATCACCGGGATACCTGCGGGATTGCAGAAATAATATTCAAAATGGGCACCCCACCAGGAGGAACAGACTACGGGCGTTCCGGGCGGCATTTTACCCGATTGTTGTTCCGCCGAATAAAAAGCCTCAAAGCGCTGGCCGGCCTCTTCCCAGCCATAACGATCCAGTGATACATCACCTTTTCCTTGTTGAAACCGTTCCTTGCTGCCGAACGTGCCGGGATAAAATTCGACGATCAGGGGCCAACTGATGGTAAAAAGTACAAAGAGCAGCGTGCCGATCCGCAATGAAATCGGGAAAGCCTGGCGGCTGCGCGCTGCAAGCCAGATAGCGGTTACAGGTATCAGCGTCGTATAAGCGGGCCCGCTCCAGTGCGGCCAGATATCCCTGAACATAGAGATAAACAAAAAGACCGCGGCCATTGGTACGCCTATATAATGGTAGAGCTTGATCACCGGGTGTGTGGCGCCGCGTTGGGTCCATGATGCATACACGGCCACCATCATCAATACAAAGTTGACCGGATTGTTGACGAGTATCTGTCCCAGCAGTTCGGCCCAGAACCCATCTTTCTGCTGCACGGTTTGGGCGATGTCTACGCGTTCGCTGTGAAAACGCCAGGTGATAAAATCGTAATGAATATTCCAGAACAGCAACGGACTGGCAATGAGGATAGCCAGGAGTGCTGCGGCGTAGAATTGCGGGAGCCGGAGCCATTTTCTGCCGGAGAAGACGGCAAACATACCGATGCCGGTCCAGATAAAAATACCGTGCACTTTGCTCATGATGCAAAGCCCGGAACCTAATCCCAATAACAACCAGCTTTTCCAGTCGCGGTCGTTGGTCCAGATGCGGGCCAGCATCCACATGGAGAAAGTCCACCACAGCAGTTGTGGAGAATCGGGCATTACCAGCACACCGGCAACGAGGCTGGTGTAAAAAGATATATTGTAAAGAATAACGGCAAACCAACCTGCACGCTGGTAGCTGATCTGGGTTACGGCTTTATACACAAACCAGGAAGCAAGCGCACAACTGACGATGCTGCTGAGGCGCACAAACAGTTCCTGTTCTTCCAGCAAAAGATTAAACGTAAAGACGCGGATACCGATGGCAACGAGCGGGGGATGATCGAAATAATTCCACTGCAACTGTTTGCTGTACAGCCAATAATAGCTTTCATCATTACCAAGTTCCATTATACTGGCCAGTAAAAAACGGAGCAGGGAAAAGCCCAGGATGAGCAACCATACCCTGGACGCGTACGACAGCGTACGAATAGGAACAGCTATATTCATGTTACGCATAAAACTAATACAGCGTTGATAACCGTTGCGGAGCTCAGCGCAGTGATAACGATTTGTTCATCTGTGGTGTTAAAACAAATAACACAAGGAATATGCCTCTTTATTAATCCGGTATCATTCTTGAAAAACAGGTTAAGTTTTGATGAATGAAACAAACCGTCGATTAAAAAACAGAGCTTTGCCGAAGGAAACACGGCAGAAAAAAGAACAATCAATATTATGAACACGTATAGCGTGCTAAACCAGCCTACCACCCGCTTTTCTAATCGTGTAGAGAACTACGTACGTTATCGTCCCTCTTATCCCTCCGCAGTTGTGGATTTTTTTGAGGAAAAGTTGGGACTTCACAGCGGGCAAACTATTGCCGATATTGGTTCGGGAACCGGATTATTTGCAGAACAACTATTAAAAAGAGGTTATAATGTGACCTGTGTGGAGCCGAATGAAGAAATGCGGCAGGCAGGTGTACGCAAACTCGGGCACTACCCCGGTTTTCAGAGTTTGCAGCACGCGGCCGAGGAAACAGGCCTGGAGGATTCGTCTGTTGACCTGATCACCGTAGCACAGGCCTTTCACTGGATGGATCCGGTGCTGACCAAACAGGAATTTGCGCGTATTCTTCGTCCGGGTGGACATCGCGTGCTGGCGTGGAATATCCGCATGAACAATTCGCCGTTTTTGCAGGCCTATAACGAGTTGAAAGTAGATTTTGCGATTGAGGGACGGGTGAACAATGAAATGGATAAGGAAATATTGGAAACATTCTTCGAGCCGGAAGAAATGCAATTGCAGACATTCCCGAATGTGCAGTGGCTGGACTTCGACGGACTGAAGGGGCAACTGTTGTCCTCATCGCAGGCGCCGTTACCGGGTTATTCCACTTATGATACGATGATCTCAAGTCTTGTGCAGTTATTTGTGGCGCACAACGAGAATGGGTTTGTGAAAATGGAGTATGAAACGAGGTTGTATTGGGGTGGTCCGGTGAAGGCTTAATAATTTCATCATTTGCATTATTAGCATACATCATTAAAGCCCGCTACTTTTGCGGCAAGTTTTTCTCATTAAGCAGTTAGTGTATACACGGCTTCCTTTCCAGGAGGCTGTTTTTTTTCGTGAATTGTCAATGGTGAATTGTCAATGGTGAATAAACAGCCAGGCTCTTAACTTAAATCTTAATACTTATTACTTATAACGGCTGTATTAACCTTAGCCCGAAGTGTCGGGCCTTACGCCTTACACCTTAAGCCTTAAACCTTCATGAATACCCAACTGCAGCCCTCTCAACTCTGCCAACCCTCTCATACGGCCGATACACGAATAACCCGGATTATTTTGTTTGCCCATATCGTCCAGCATCTGATGGCCGTGATCGGGACGGAAAGGAATGATATGCGGAACCTCCTGTTGTATTTTTAAAATCTCTTTAATGGTCGCATACATATCGGTGTCGCCATCGAGGTGATCGGCTTCGAAGAAATTGCCGGCTTCGTCGCGGCGGGTGTTGCGCAGGTGAACGAAATGAATTTTTTTACCAACGGCTTTTGCCATCTCAGGCAAATTATTTTGCGGATTGGCGCCAAGCGATCCTGTACAAAAACAAATGCCGTTGCTTTCCGATTTTTCCGCATTCAATATAAAATCAAGATCGGATGCCCTGCTCACGATGCGCGGCAGACCAAGAATATCAAATGGAGGATCGTCGGGATGGATCGCCAGACGGATACCTTCCTCTGCCGCCACCGGGGCTATTTCCTGTAAAAAATATTGCAGGTTGCTTCGCAAAGCGGCATGATCGATTTCATTGTACACGGCGAGTTTTTCCCGCATCTGCGCGATCGTTTGCTTTTCTTCACCCGGTATACCAAACATGACGATACCTGCGAGCTCGTCAAGTTGCGTTTGTGTATATGTTTTTATTTTATGGGCAGCTTCTTGCACAATGGCGGCGGGATAGGCCGCTTCCGCATTCGCGCGTTTGAGCAGGTAAATATCAAATACCGCCAGGTCCGACCAGTTAAAATAAAGTGCCAGCGATCCGTCGCGCATTTTATAGGCCAGATCGGTACGCGTCCAGTCGTTTACCGGCATGAAGTTGTACGTAAGTATGGGTATACCGGCCTTGCCGAGATTACGGATCGTCTGTTTATATTGATCGATATACTGCTGATAGTTGCCCGATCTCGTTTTGATCGATTCGTGAATGGTCACACTTTCCACTACGTCCCAGCTGAATCCCGCAGCCTCTACCGTTTCTTTTCTTTTGATGATTTCTTCCAGCGGCCATACCTCGCCGTGCGGAATATGATGCAGTGCGGTCACGATGCCGGCGGCACCGGTCTGCAATATTTGCGGAAGCGTTACAGGATCGGAGGGGCCGAACCAGCGCCAGGTTTCTTTTAATAACATCGGGGAAAAGTTTAAACGCCTGAATAAATATGAAAGCCGCCATCGATGCAGATCACTTCACCGCTTACAAAGGACGATGCATCACTCAATAGCCATATCAATGCACCGTTCAGTTCTTCCGGCGCTCCAAACCGGTTGAAGGGGGTATTGCGGATCACAGCTTCGCCACGCGCGGTGTAACTGCCATCAGGGTTGGTGAGCAACGCCCGGTTCTGATGGGTGATGAAGAAACCCGGTGCAATGGCATTCACCCGTAAACGCGTACCGTACCGCTTTGCCGTTTCCACACACATGAATCTTGTGTAGTTATCAATGGCTGCTTTGGCCATTGAGTAACCAAGCACGCGCGTGATGGCCGTTTGCGCAGCCATCGACGAAATGTTCACGATGCTGCCATTGCCGGACTGCTGCAGCGCTGGTCCGAATACACTTACGGGCAATAGCGTTCCGAATAAATTCAGGTCGAACGCTTTTTTCAATCCGTCGATATTGATGTCGAAAATGTCTGCATCAGGTCCGATCACGGCTTCGGGTAAATTACCTCCGGCCGCATTCACCAGGCCATCGATGCTGCCCCATTTGGCCAGTACTTCTTCACGTATGTTGATCAGCGCTTCTTTGTCCAATACATCGGCAGCGGCAAAAAAAGCTTCGCCACCTTTTTCGCGGATGCGTGCGGCTCTTTCTTCGCCCGTCTGCGTATTACGTCCGATCAGGACCACGCGTCCACCGCTGGCGGCGATCGATTCCACAAAGGCTTCACCAAGCACGCCGGTAGCACCGGTTACAATAATTACTTTTTTGTCCAGGGAAAAAGAAGGAGTTCCGTTCATATGTCTGTCTTGGATTGATGGCCCGGCAACCGGGTTGGCGAATTTACTATAAAAATCAACCCGACAAGACCTCAAACGTTCGTATTGCTCTCCGGATGTGTGATATGATAAACGAGGTATTCTCCTGCGTTGAGCGAGAAACTCGCTTTGCGGGAAATAGCTCGCGTTGCCTGCGTAAACAGATCGGTATACGTATCCGGAATAGCCGGATGATCGATGGTAAAGGTTGCCTGCTCTTTACTGAAATTGAGCAACACCAGTACTTTGTCTTTCTGGCGTCGGCACAGGTAAGCCAATACATCGTTGTGTCCTGAAGGTAATATCAATACCGAGGCACTTTCCTCCAATGCAAGATTGTGTTTACGTAAACCGAGCAAAGTAGTATAAAAACTTTCCAGTTCAATTTCTCCTGACCAGTCGATCTCGTCTTTTTCAAAAAAAGCAAGTCGTTTTTTATTGGGTTTTTCCTGACCGGAATAGATCAGCGGAATGCCGGGCCATGTACAGGAGAACACGGCCCATGCAAGTGCGGCGCTTCCGTATTTTTCATACTCGGTGCCGTGGTACGTGTTCTCGTCATGATTGGACGTAAACAATAATTTTCTTGAGCCGACCGGGTAGCGGATATAGTTGCCTAATAGCTGTATTACGTTGGCGAGTGTGGCGCCTTCTTCACCTGCCATATATTTATCGGCGGCGCGCATGGCTTCCCATCCGTAGGTGGCATCAAAGGCTTCATGGTATTCGAGGATTTCACATTCTGCCAGCCAGAATAATTCTTTCAAGGTATCGCACTCTGCTCTTGCTTCTACCCAAAAATCAAGGGGCACGGTGCGCGCCATATCGCAACGGAAACCGTCGATATCATACTCGCGGATCCAATGTTGCATGGCACGTATCATCTCGCGGCGGAGTTCAGGTACTTCATAATTCAGGTCGATCACATCGACCCAGCCGTAGAGCCCGGTGAAATTGCCTGCATCGTCTTTTCGGTACCAGTCGGGATATTGCATGGTCCATTGGTGATCATAGCCGGTGTGATTAGCTACCCAGTCGATAATCACTTTCATGCCACAGGCGTGTGCACTGCGGATCAGTTCGCGGAAATCGTCTGCTGAACCATACAGTGGATCAATATCGGTATACGAGCTGGCTGCGTAATAACTGCCCCAGGAACCCTGTCTTTTTTCTACACTGATGGGTGTTACAGGCATCAGCCAGAGAATTTCCACATTCATGCGGCACAATCTGGGAATATGTTCGATGAAGGCACGAAAAGTACCTTCATGGGTATATTGCCTGATATTGACTTCATATATATTGGTGCCGTTGCCCCAGGATACGATGGGAAATGCAGTGCTCATAGATCGAGGTTTGTTGTCAGGCAGTCAACCGCAAAAAACCAGCCAGTCGGCCGGGGGTAATAATTCCACTTTGCGCGGGGTACATTTTTTGTGTGATAATAAATATGGATGTTATACTGGGAGCGGATATCGGTACCACACATATAAAAGTTGTAACGGCAACTACATCGGGAAAAACACTTTCCGTGTTAAAAAGATCCGTAACGACTTCTCAACCGGTTGCCGGATTTCATGAACAATCACCAGAAGAAATTTTCCGGGACGTTATCGATCTTTGCAATAAGGCGCTCGATGAAGCGGCGAAAACGTACCAGGTGCTGGCTATTTCTTTCAGCACGGCCATGCACAGTTTATTACTAACGGACGAATACGGGCGTGCGCTTACACCGATGCTGACGTGGGCCGATATCCGCAGCACCGCTCAGGCCGATGAGTTGAAAAATACCGTTTCGGTTGAGCAATTGTATCATCGCACCGGCACGCCGTTGCACCCGATGTCGCCGCTGTGCAAACTGATCTGGTTTCGTGAAAATGAGCCTGCGCTTTTTGACCGTGCCGCGCGTTTTGTCTCTTTCAAGGAATTTCTTTTTTATCATCTTACCGGTGACTGGCTTATCGATTATTCCATGGCTTCGGCAACGGGATTGTTCGATTCGCAGCGTCTGCAATGGGATCATGAAGCGCTTGAACTCGCAGGTATTACAGCCGAACGATTGGCCGAACCCGTACCGGTTACCTATATGTGTACCGGCGATAAACTTCTTCTGTCTGTCAACAATGAACCTGTAAAACTAATCATCGGCGGCAGTGATGGTGCCATGGCGAACCTTGGTGCAGGCGCCGTAGGCAAAGGCCGCGCAGCCGTTACGATCGGCACCAGCGGTGCATTGCGCCTGTTGCATGAAGGATACAAACCCGACCGCAAGGGGCAATTGTTTTTTTACCTGCTCGATGAAAATACCTGGATTACCGGAGGTGCAATCAACAATGGCGGATTGGCCATTGAATGGTTGTCAGGCTTATTCGATAAACCGGTTGAAGATTTATTACAAGAGATCGAATCAATTGCTCCGGGCAGCGAGGGTTTGCTTTGCGTACCTTATCTGCAGGGAGAACGATTTCCCGTATGGGATGCAAAGATCAGTGGCAGTTTTGCCGGTTTGCGTGCTTATCACACCCGTGCGCATTTTGTTCGCGCGATAGTAGAAGGTATTTGTTATGGCTTGCACGAAGTATCGCAGGCATTGCGCAGCAATGAATACGTGGTAAGTGAACTGATCGCCTCCGGTGGATTTACACAGTCGGCCGAATGGGTGCAGATGCTGGCTGATATCACCGGTCTGCGGGTAAATGTCCCTTCCAATCCTGAAGCATCAGCGATGGGCGCTATTTTTACCGCACTGTATGCACTCGGATTGCGCGGCAGTTGGGACGAAGCTGCCAGTTTTATTTGCGACGAAAAGATCATTCAGCCGGATGAAAGTCGCAAGGCTGTTTATGCCGATGGTTACCGGCGTTACCTCGCGCTCCGGAATGTAACCTGATCTTGTGTATTTATTTCCCCAATACAAGTTGTTCGTAAAGCAGGAAGATGACGAATGCATTGTCGTTGCTACAATAGGCAGATGCTGGCATCTGTGGCATGTTAATGGAGGAAAACTCCTTTGACAAATAAAAAAACTATGCATCAACCGGTAAAATGGGTCATTAGCGGAACGGGCAGCATCGCGCACAGTTTTATCCGCGATCTGTCACTGACGGGCGTGCCACAGGAAGTGGTAGCCGTGCTTGGTCATTCGGAAGAAAGCACTAAAGAATTTGCGGAGCAGCATCAAATACCGGCTTACTATACCGACCTGGATGAACTGCTGCGTCATGTAAAAGCCGACGTCGCTTATGTAGCCAGTCCGCATACGCTGCATCACGAGCAGGCAATGGCATTCCTGGAAAAAGGCATACATGTGCTTTGCGAAAAACCAATGACCATTAATCACGAACAGTGCACGCAACTGGTGCAGCTTTCCAGGGAAAAAGATCGGTTCCTGATGGAAGGGATGTGGATCCGCTTCCTGCCCAGCATCACCAGGGTACTGGAACTGATCAATGAAGGTGTGATCGGCAAAATAACGACGGTAAAAGCGTCGATGCGGTACAAAGCTCCCCGCGATCCTGACAATCGTTATTTCGATCCGGAACTCGGCGGCGGCTCGTTGCTTGACCTGGGCATCTATCCGGTTTTCCTGTCTTTGCTGCTGCTCGGCAAACCCGATACCATTAAGGCGATCGGTACCTTGACAGAAGAAGGTATCGATGAAGAATGTTCGATGCTGCTGCATTACCGCAATGGACAACATGCCGTGCTGGAGTCTTCACTGCGTGCCAACACGGATCTGCCTGCTGAGATAACAGGAGAGAAGGGCGTGATCAAAATCCTGGATCCCTGGTATGAAAAGGCCACGGGTATCGAAGTAGAAGTATATGGACAAGGTAAAATAGTTTATCCGTGCAACTGGGAGGGACATGGGCTGCATTATGAGACAAGCGAAGTGCTTCGCTGCCTGCATATGGACAAAAACGAAAGTGAACAGATGCCGCATGCGTTCAGTTTAATGTTGCTCGAAGTAATGGACGAAGTGCGCCGGCAGATAAAAGTGACCTATGACATGTATGAATAAAAACTGAAGAGATGGAACACTGGACCGATGTGTTTTATAACAAAACGGTTTCCTGGTGGCGTTCATTTATGGACATGTTGCCGGAGATCTTGCTGGCGCTGCTGATCTTTTTGGTAGCGGTGGCCTGTGGCCGGCTGGTAAGGAGAGGTGTATTCAGGCTGGTACAGCGTTTCTCCGGTAAATCGTCGGTAGCACGGTTGTTTGCGGTGATCGTTCAACTGGTGGTGCTGCTGACAGGATTGTTTATTGCACTCGATATTCTGCAATTAAACAAGGCCGTTTCATCTTTGCTGGCAGGTGCAGGTATCATCGGTATCATTCTCGGGTTTGCCTTTCAGGATATTACCTCCAACTTTATATCCGGTGTTTATATCGCCATCAAGAAACCGTTCGATATCGGGCATACGATCAAAACCAATGATTTTATCGGTAATGTGGAAGATATCCAGTTGCGTTCGACTACTATCCGTACCTTTTCCGGATTGCACCTGATGATTCCCAACCGCGATATCATACAGAAGCCGTTGATCAATTATTCGCTGACGCGCGAGCGGCGTATCGAACTTGAGTTTTTTATCGATTCGGCCACTGATCTGCGTGCGTTCCGGGAAGCGGTGATGAAGGCAATGGCCAAACTTCATTATTTATTTCCCGGGCGCGATCCCGAGATTTATTTCAACGACTTCAGGGAAAACGCGATAAAGGTGGCGGTATGGTATTGGATAGATAATCATGCGCCGCCTGGTTATATGGTCGCACGGCACGATGCTATTTTTCATATCATGGACCACCTGAAAGAGAAAGAAATTTCTTTGATGGTTCCCATGTCGCTACAACAATTAAATCAACAGGCTACCAACTGACATTATGCAAAACATAACCTTATTTCAATTCTTCCACTGGTATTATTCTCCCGAAGGAAATCTCTGGCAACATGCCCGCGAAAAAGCTCCGCACCTGGCATCGCTGGGAGTGACGCACGTGTGGCTGCCACCTGCCTTTAAGTCTGCCCAGGGACAAAATGATCCGGGATATGCCGTATATGATATTTATGATCTGGGTGAATTTGATCAGAAAGGAACGGTCCGTACACGTTATGGCACCAAAGACGAATACCTCGAAGCCATCAAAGCCTTTCACGACAATGGCATCCAGGTATTGGCAGACGTGGTATTGAATCACATGCATGGTGGGGATGAAACCGAGAAGGTACGTGTGCAACAGGTGGATCCCGAAAACCGCACGGAAAAGATCGGTGAACCCCATGATATTGATGCGCATACGAAGTACACCTTTCCCGGCAGGGGAGATAAATATTCTTCTTTCAAATGGGATAAAAATTGCTTCACGGGCGTAGATACTTCGGCAGACAGCATTTTTGTCATTCTTAATGAACATACACACGGCGAATGGGACGAGATGCTGGAAGATGAAAAAGGAAACTATGATTATCTCATGGGGGCTGATATCGAATTCCGCAATCCTTATGTGCGGGAGGAATTAAAACATTGGGGTGATTGGTATTTGAAAACGACAAATGTTGATGGATTCCGGCTGGATGCGGTGAAACATATGCCTTATACTTTTTACAATGAATGGCTGGATCACGTTCGCGGTGTGGCGGGCAAAGATTTGTTTTGCGTAGCCGAATACTGGCGCAACGATCCGGAAATACTCAATCATTATATCGAGGTGACGGAAGGTCGCGTGCAGTTGTTCGACGTGCCGCTGCATATGAATTTTCATGAAGCTTCCGAGCAGGGCAATGATTATGATATGCGCAATATCCTCAACCACAGTTTGCTCGGTATCAATCCGGCCCGCAGCGTAACTTTTGTCGATAATCACGACACACAGCCTTTGCAGTCGCTGCAAATGCCCGTGCAGCAATGGTTTCAGCCGCATGCGTATGCCCTGATCCTACTACGGGAACAAGGCATTCCCTGTGTTTTTTATCCGGCATTGTACGATGCGAAATATGTAGACTACCAGGAAGACAAGGAAATCTACATCGAGCTGCACGGCGTTACCTGCGTGGAAAAAATGATGCGGACACGCTGCCACCTGGCCTACGGTTTTCAACGTGATTATTTCGATCATGGAAACACGATCGGCTGGACGCGCGAAGGTGTCGACGACAGGGAACATTCGGGCTGTGCAGTAGTAATCACCAACGGATCGGCGGGAAATAAGAAAATGGAAGTGGGAAAACGGCATGCAGGCAAAACATTTATCGATATCTGCAATCCCGAAGCCGGCAAGATCACCATCGACGAATACGGAGTAGCAGAATTTCATGTAGGAGACGGAGCCGTAGCAGTGTGGGTGCGAGAAGAGACGTTGCATTTTTTCACGGAGTCGTGATCGTGAATCGTCAATAAGTGAATAGTGAATGGTGATGGCGAGTTAATTTCTTGGCGACTTCGCGTGAAAAGCAGCAAGGTCACTAAAAGCTGCATCAGGAGCCAAGGCGCTGAAAATACTTTTAATTATGAAAATTAAGACTGAAATTTTTGAAGAGAAAGGTGCTCCTTATGAGGAGGCCGAAGTAAAAAAATTGGGTGAAAAATTCGAATTCACCGAAGGGCCGGTTTGGCATCCTTCGGGTTACCTGCTGTTCAGCGATACCCCGGCAAATCGTATTTACAGGATGACTGAAGATGGAGAAACGCAAGTGTTTCTCGAGAAAAGCGGCTGGAATGGAGAAGGAAAGGAGTGGCTGTCGGACCAGGTGGGCTCCAATGCATTGGCCTTTGACAAAACAGGACAGTTACTGATTTGCCAGCATGGCAATCATGCAATTGCAAGTTGGGATGGAGAGCATGATCCCGAACCGCTGATCAGTGAGTTTCAGCAAAAACCTTTTAATAGTCCCAATGATATTGCTGTGCGGTCTGATGGGGTGATTTACTTCACCGATCCGCCTTATGGCCTGAAGGAGCAGGTGTTGCACAAAGAACACTTTCAACCGGTTGGCGGACTTTATTGCTATCGTAACGGGAAAATCGATCTGCTTTCGGCTGACCTCAAATATCCGAATGGTCTCGCTTTTTCCAGCGATGAAAAATATTTGTATCTCGGTAGTAATCATCCGGATGAAACAAGATTGTACCGTTATACGCTTACCCCGAAAGGAGGTATTACGGAGCGGCGTATACTCGCGAGGCAAAATGGGGATGGAATGGTGGTGGATGCAAATGACAATATATTACTTGCCACTGATGAAGGAATATTGGTATTAGCACCTGCGGGACAACGTCTTGCATTGATTGGGTTGGCTGAAACTCCGACGAATATTTGTAAAGGTCCTGTGGCCGAGCAATTTTTTATAACCGCACGTTCTGCCGTTTTTCAGCTTTTGTTACCCGCATTGGGTAAATAATGTTTGACAAAGTGGGGAATCAGCGCAACACCACCGGGGCGCGAAATCTGGCCCGCTATTTTCCCTATAGTAAGTGGATTAAAAAATTATTAGAATGACTTCAGATGCTGGTTCACCGATCATGCAGTTATTTCAGCGTACACTGAAGGATATGTATTCTGCTGAACAATTGCTGCCGCATACACTTGGCGAATTACGCAAATCCTGTATGAGTGCCGAATTGTCGCTTTTATTGCTGGATGCGCGTACCATTACCAACGATCACCTGGCAAGGCTCGAACATATATTCAAGATCACCGAAACGCCAATGGAGAAGGGCTCCTGTGGTATGCTGGAAGACATAGATCACGAAATCAGTAAACTACGTCAGGAAAAAAATAATGATGCGCATTTCCGTGAATTGGCATTGATCGGTACTGCTCATCAGCTATTGCATTACAAAATCGCTGGCTATGGTAATTTGTCACGTATTTCCCGGAAGTATGGTTATACTGAAGCTGCCGATCTGTTAACGGCAAGCCGGCAGGAAGAGCAGGAACTGGATATGAAGTTGAATGCAATGGCAGAAGAAATGATGCGGGAGGAAAAAAAATAATATCTCAGGATTTTCCCTGGTTTTCTTACCAGCTCTCTAATAGTGTGTTATCCGGCATGGTTTAGGCAATTAGTATTTCCTAACCGCCTTATTTATGGAAAAGAAATACACATCGATGCTTGTTTTATCTGATGGCTCCCGCAGGCGGCGCCGTCAGATGAATGTACCCAAAAATAACAAACCTGCCCAACAGGTTACTCCTCCTGCACCGACGCCATCGTCGAAGCCCCCCGTTGTTCCCGTGCAGTCTGAGGGATATATCCACGCCAAGCGTTTCGATTGCCTGTAATACTGTTTGGCTATTTCACTCTTTCTCCGTCGTTAATAATCCTTTCACCAGTTTTCGCCATTGTGGTTTGTTCATTCCAGCCATGGCCAGTAATCCCAATACGAAATTCCGGATTTTATCCAGTATTGCTTTTGCGCCGGTATTCGGCGTTTCGTTGCGTCCGCTTACACGTGCGATTACCTTGTTGTTTTCCTGTAATACGATAAAACTACTGGTGGCGGCACTGGTGAAGAAGTGAGCGGTAGAACCGCTGCTGATGAAATGCGGAGATACGGGCCGTACTGTTAATATGGTGTATTGATAACCGGGCGACTCCTGTGTATCGATGGATTCAATCTTTACCCATTCCTGTCCTTGTCCGGCCTCGGGTCCGGGTGTAGCCGGTATATCAATAGCAATGTATAGATGTTTGCGCGCATTACCCGGATACCGGTGACCTTCGGTATCGTGCAGGCGGAAGATAGCACCGCCTCCGGCATATTGTTCCCATAGATTGACATTGAGAAGTTTGCCACGCGCAACGGCGTATAGTTTAGCGGCTTCTGCCACTGACTGACAACGTATGCTGAATTCGGTATCGGAACTGCTTCCTTTGTACTGAACTGGAATTTTCATGATGAGAATGAATGTTTGGTTCTTTTAACGGTAAACATTTCAGTCTAAAATCATGCCTTCCATTCAGGGAGACACATAATAAAGTCGCTGGAGAAAATGGGTGAGTTCTGCTCCGGTGAGGATAAAGTCCGCGGCGGATTGTTGCAGTGCCTGGTCGGGCATATAACGGACCAGGGCATCCGAAGGTTGCTGCACAACGGTAGTGCCTTTTCTTTCTTTGATATAGCGGAGTCCGGCCGCTCCATCGGCATTGGCACCGGAGAGCAGGATGCCTACTAATTTTTCTTTATACACATCGGCGGCCGCGCGGAATGCCAGGTCGATACTGGGCCGGCTGAAATGTTCTTTTTCGGAATAATCGAGCGAGAAACTGCCATCTTCTTCGATCAGCACATGATAATCTGCGGGGCAGAGATAAAGATGGCCACGTTCTACAATGTCTTTGTCTTCCACTTCTTTTACCACCAGGTGGGAGCGGAGGGAGAGCAACTCTTCCAGCCTTGATTCGCCCTGCGGATCGCGGTGAAGTACGAGTAAGACAGGAATGCTGAATCCTGCATTGATGGTATCCAGCAGGGTGAGTATCACCTGCAGGCTGCCGGCGGAACCGCCGATTGCAACGAGCGAGGCAGGGTAGGTCATTTTACCTTTTTCCATAATTTCTCCTTACCGGCTATCTGTTTGTATTTCGGTGCAATTGAGGAAAAACGGATCGATTCTTTTGTGCCCAGGGCCAGAAAACCGTTGGCCTCCAGGCTTTCATCAAACAAACTGAGTACACGGTCCTGCAGTTTTTTATTAAAATAGATCAGCACATTCCGGCAAAGAATCAGTTGGAATGAGTTGAACGAAAAATCTGTAACAAGATTATGGGTGGCAAAGATCATTTTTTCGCTGAGCGCCGGATCGAATTGTGCCAGGTGATAGCTTGCCGTATAATAGGAAGAAAAGTCGCGTGTACCGCCAGAAGCTACATAGTTCTTTGAATACTGCTGCATCTGCGATAGCGGAAAAATACCACTGCGGGCTTTGGCAAGCGCGGCTGGATTCATGTCCGTGGCATATAATAAGGTTTTGTGTAATAGCCCGGCTTCCTGTAGCAGGATCGCCATGGAATAAACTTCTTCGCCGGTGGCGCAGCCTGCATGCCATACTTTGATAAAAGGGTAAGTGGCCAGCAGCGGGATCACCGTTTCCCTTAAAATACGGTAAAAGCCCGGATCGCGCAGCATTTCGGTTACGGTGACGCTGATCTCTTCCACCACATGTTGAAAATAACTTTCGTCATGCAGGATGCGGTAACGCAACTCGGCGAAGCTCGACAGGTGATCGATCATGAGCAGCCGTTCGATCCTTCTTTTGAACGAAGCTTTGGAGTAATCGGAGAAGTCGTATCCATAGGTAACTGCCATATCGTTTATCAGCAGCTCGATATCTTCATCCGAAAGAAATATGGTCCTCGTTGGTTCCATTTTTATTCATCATGCCAGAAAATGCGCGAGCCTTTCCATCAGGCGGTCAACGTCTATCGGTTTTGAAATATAATCATCGGCGCCTGCCTCGAGACATTTTTCTTTATCGCCTTTCATTGCCTGCGCCGTTACGGCAATGACGGGCAATTTTTGCAATTGTTCGTGGCCGCGTATCATCCGCAACGCCTGGTATCCGTCGGTGCCGGGCATCATCATGTCCAGTAATATGATACCTGTCAGCGGATCGGCGGCGGCCATCCGGATGCCTTCCTCCGCGCTGGTGGCGGATGTGCTTTCGTACCCCCGGGAACGGAGCGTGGCCGTCAGTGCAAAAATGTTCTTAGCGTCATCATCGATGATGAGGATCTTATGGTTACTCATAGTTTAGTTAGTTGTTCCTTTTGGCTGAATGATCGTAGAGCCAGATGCGCAGCAGGGATACAAGCTGGTCCATATCTACGGGTTTTGAAATGTAATCGTCGGCACCGGCCTGTATGCATTTTTCGCGGTCGCCGGCCATGGCCTTGGCCGTGATGGCGATGACGGGCAGTTTTTTCCAGACACTGTTTGCCCGGATCTTGCTGATCGTTTCATAACCATCCATTTCAGGCATCATCATATCCATCAGCACAATATCGATGTCTTTCTCGCGCTTCAGCAATTCCAGCGCTTCCCTGCCGTTAATGGCCGGCACTACCTGCATCTGGTGCTGCTCCAGCACGCGTGTGAGGGAGAAAATATTCCTCACATCATCATCTGCCATCAGTACTTTACGTCCCTTCAATATTTCGGCCAATGGCTTCATACGCGGAGGGGCACCGCCTTCTTTTTTCTTGTGCTCTTCCATCAGATGCAGGAAGATGGACACTTCATCCAATATCCGGCGATAGGAGTGCGCCGTTTTTACTACAATCGAATCTGCATATTGTTTGATACGCATTTCTTCGCCGCGCGACAAACTTTTTCCTGTGAAAATGATAACAGGGAGGTGTTCGAGCCCTTTGTTTTTTTTCAGGCTTTCCAGCGTTGAATAAGCGTTCATGTCGGGCACACCCATGTCGAGGATCACACAATCCGCTTCTTTCTGCTGCAGCGTTTCCAGGCCCTGTTCGATGTTGGCAGAGATACGTGCACTGATATTGTGTGTGCTGAGGAAGTAGGAGAGCGCCTCGGCATGTTTTGTATTGTCTTCGATGATCAATACCTGCTTGTTGTCTTTATTCAGGTAGTATTCGATTTTTTCAAAAACCGAATTCATCTGATCGAGCGCAACGGGTTTGTTGATAAAGTCGATCGCTCCCAGGCTGATGCTTTGTTTTTTTACCGAATGGGAGGACATGATGTGCACCGGTATGTGACGGGTGAGCTTGTCTTTTTTCAATTCTTCCATTACTTCCCATCCGCTCTTGACCGGTAACTGAATGTCGAGCAGAATACCTGCGGGTAAGTAGCGGCGTGCTAATTCTACACCGTGGTCGCCACGTACGGCCACGATCGCTTTATATCCTTTACGTCTGGTAAAATCAACCAGTGCATGTGCGAAGCCGGTATCGTCTTCCACGATCAGCATCACTTTGTCGCCGGGTTGTACCTCGTCCCGGTCGTGGGGCATATCGGCCGGAATATGACCCGCAATAAATTCATACGGCTCGGGCAGGTTGGGCTCCGGATCGGTTGTGTCTGTTTCGATGGCAGGAAGTAGTTGTGCCAATGGTTCCTCCTTTTCCACGGTTGAGGGATTTACAGGGATGGAAAGAATAAACGTACTTCCCTTGCCATGTTCACTGGTTAAAGTGATATCGCCGCGCAGCAGCAACGCCAGTTGACGGCTGATCGACAGACCGAGACCGGTGCCACCGTATTTGCGGCGGGTGGAACCATCGGCCTGCTGGAATGCTTCGAAGATGAGTAATTGTTTTTCCTGCAGAATGCCAATGCCCGTATCGGTTACGCGGATGTTGAGATAACCTTTGAGTTCTTCCGGTGCGGAGAATGCGAGTTCCACGGAGCCTTTTTCGGTAAACTTGATGGCGTTGGAAATAAGGTTTTTGATGATCTGTTCGAGGCGGAGTTTATCGGTTTCGATTTCCTCCGGCGCGCGTTGCTCGCGCACGATGCGGAACTCAACGCCTTTTTCACGGGCCATTGGTTCAAACATCATCTGCATATCGCGTGCAATTTCACTGACAGGCACCACTTCGTATTCCAGTTCCATTTTGCCCGATTCGATCTTGGACAGATCGAGGATGTCGTCGATGAGCATGAGCAGGCTGTTGCCCGAGCTTTGAATGACGTTGGCAAATTCAACCTGTTCAGGTTTGAGATTGGTATCATTGTTTTCGCCGAGCAAACGGGAGAGCAGCAGGATCGAATTGAGTGGGGTGCGCAGTTCGTGCGACATGTTGGCGAGGAACTCCGACTTGTAGCGCGCGCTTAAGGCAAGCTCTTCCGATTTCTTTTGTATCTCGAGATTGCGCTGGAGAATGAGATCGTTTTTCTCTTCCAGTAATTTAGAACGTTCCTGCAGTTCGCTATTGGTTTCCATTAACTCTTCCTGTTGCACTTTGAGTTCTTCTTCGGAAGCCTGGAGTTTTTCAGCTTGCGCTTCGAGTTCGGTATTGAGGTTTTCAAGTTCGCTGTGCTGCGCTTGCAACTCTTCAGACTGTGCCTGTGTTTCTTCCAGCAATTCCTGCAGGCGTGCGCGACTCTGCGCGGTATTGAGTGCGATGCCCACCGGCTCCGCGATGGTATTGAACAATTGCAGATCGCGTTCGGTGAAGTCGTTGAATGCGCCGAGTTCGATTACACCTTTTACGCTGCCTTCGAAAATAACAGGGAAGGCCACGATGCTGCGGGGGCGAACTTCACCCAGCCCGAAGGTGATCACAAAATCTTCTTCCCGTATGTCCGTCGCTAAAACGGTGCGTTTGCTTTCAGCGGCCTGTCCGGTAACGCCGTTGCCGGATTCAATCTTATTCCGGATCGAATCGGCTTTTACGGCATAACCATTCTGGAAGGTGAGCATATTTTCTTCCAGTAAATAAAAGGCGCCGGCCTGTGCGTTGGTATAAGACGCCAGATGATTCAGTATTTCGCTGGTGAGATCGATCACTGTTTTTTCACCGGCCATTTTTTCACTCAATTGCATGGAACCTGTCTGCAACCATTCTTTATCTCCCAATAAAGTAAAGGAATGGTCGAGTGACGCAGCCATCATATTAAGCGAGAAGGAAAGATTTCCGAGCCCGTCGCTTTGTTCTTCATTCAGACGTATTTTATAATCACCTTTAGAAATTTGTGCGGCCAATCCCTGGATAATATCGATGCGGTTGGTGATATCCTTGTCTTTCGCCTGCAATTCCAGGGTAAGCTCGCGTTGACGCTTGAAGCTTTCACTGACTTTACGGTAGAAATAAACGGTAGTGAATACGGCGATCAATGCGGCAATGATGATCAGTACCGGTGTGAAAGCCGAAAACCGCTGTACAGAATCTGTTCGTTGAATCAGTAATTGTTGTTCTGTTTCCTGCATCTGGATCACCAGCCGGCGCGCACGGTCCATTTCGGCTTTACCTAAACGGAGTTGATTGGTATCGGCTTGTTTGATTGCGATCGAACGATTCAGGTAATCAAATCTCGCGGTAATGATAGCGGCGAGATCTGTCACACGTCGCTGTTGTATGGGATTGTCAGACGTCAGGCTCCGCACGGTATCGAGTGATGCCTGTGTTCTTTCGTGTGCACCGAAGTAAGGCGTCAGAAAAGAGGAGTCGCCGGTGAGCAGGTAGCCTCGCTGCCCGGTTTCAGCATCCTTGGTGTAGGAAATCACGTTTTCCAGTTCTTTCAATACCGTGTTGGTATGATTAACCTCGCCGGCACTATAAATAAGATTGCGGATGCTGATGAAGGAAGCTACTGAAGTCAGCAGCAGGATGGCGAGCGAAATTCCGAAACCCACGGTTAGTGTACGTCGCGTGTGGCTGGTAGGCATATTAAGCTTCTTTTTTAAGCGGAATAGAAAAATAGAATGTCGATCCTTTGCCCGGTTCACTGTTCACACCGTACTGCCCGCCGTGACGCCGGATGATTTCAGCACAGATATACAAACCGATTCCCATTCCCTGGAAACTCGACACGGCTTGCGGGGCGCGGTAAAATTTGTTGAACAGTTTTTTCTGATCGGCATCCGAAATGCCGATACCGAAGTCGGTAACGGAAAGCCAGAGTTCATTGTCTTTCACCCGCGCATCTACAATCACTTTGCGTTCATCGGGTGAATATTTGATAGCGTTGTTGATGAAATTGGTCACCACCTGGTCCAAACGCGATTCATTGCCATAAACCGGCACTGGTACAAATCCTGTTCGCTCGATCAGGTAATCGGGATAGCTGCGCTTGAACATTTCGATTTGCGTGGTGAGCATGGATTCGAAATCAAAACTCGTCTGGTCGAAAACCAGTTTGCCGCTTTCGAGTTTTGAAATATCGAGTAACTCGGCAATCAGTCCGTCGAGTTTTTTAACCTGTGTGAGTGTGCGGTCGATATAAAGCGACAAGGGATTTTTGTCGATTGCTTCGCGTTGCAGCAACTGCAGGTAAGCCTTTATGCTGGTCAGCGGTGTTTTCAGTTCGTGGCTGGCGATGCTGATGAATTCGTCTTTTTTCTGCACGGCCTGCTTCTGGTCTTCGATGTCGGTAAAGGTGCCGGCCCATTTCACCACTTTGTCATTTTCTCTTACCGGCATTACGCGAACGAGATGATAGCGCCAGTCGCCTCCATCGCGGCGGCGGATGCGGGCTTCCATTTCGATGGGCAACCCCCAGGGTATCTGGCGGAGCAGGGCGGTGCGGAAATCTTCGTCTTCCTCATGAACAGGAGGGAATTCACCGGCGCTGCCGGCATAATCGAGCCACCGGGTATTGTTGTATTCGAGGGTGCCTTCGGCCGTGGTGGTAAAAGCGATCTGTGGAATGGATTCGAGAATGGAGCGGAATTCGGCGGCTTTTTCGTCGGCTTCCCTTTTTGCCTTCTTTCTGTTCTCTACTTCCTGCACAAGGTCGATATGCATTTCCTGCATCTGGCGGCTTTGCTCGTATAGCCGGTAAAGTGTTTTCACCTTAAGCAGCAGGATGTCCGGATCGATGGGTTTGGTAATATAATCGACGCCGCCCGAGGAATATCCCCGGGTAATGTATTTTTTATCCGTGTTAACGGCCGTAAGAAAGATAATGGGAATATCCTTCGACTTGCTATAGCCCGATAAAATCTCAGCCACCTCAAAACCGTCCATCCCCGGCATCTGAACGTCCAGGATGATGAGGGCATACGAGTTGGCCAGTATTTTTTTGAGGGCCTCTTCACCGCTTGTTGCCGTATCTACGGGAAAGGAGTGGATGGAGAGGAGGGCCTTCAGTGAGTAAATATTCTCCGCTTTGTCATCGACAATAAGTATCATGCTGATCCTTTACGGTGTATTTTTTTTGGGGCTAGCAGCATAGTGCATAAAAATAAGGATTTAGCCCTACAAATTCTGTACCCGAACACAAAAACAACAGTTTACGGAAATAACGAAGGCAGACGGAGACTTTAAATTAAGAAAAACTTCTGTCTTATATTTACCGCGTGAAAAAAATCATTATTTACGACGACGATAAGGATTTGCTCGAAGTATGCAGTATTATTCTCGCTGCGCGGAATTTTGAAGTGGTCAATAAAGATAACTGCAACGACATACTGGAAGATATTGATACGCACAGCCCGGATGTGATCCTGATGGACAACTGGATTCCCGATATCGGCGGGGTAAAAGCGATACAGATTGTGAAAGGATCTCCCATACACAAGGGAGTGCCGGTGATTTTATTTACTGCCAATAATAATATACAGGAACTGGCCCAGGAAGCGGGCGCAGACTATGCACTGCAGAAACCTTTCGACATTGCAGAACTGGAGCAGATAGTGCTAAATGCCACACAGGTCAATTAATCAGCCTGCAAGTTTCTGCGGATGCCCAGCTCCAATCCACGAATTTCTGCCAATCCACGTAAACGCCCGATAGCCGAGTAGCCAGGGTTCGTTTTCTTTTTCAGGTCGTCGAGCATCTGGTGCCCATGATCGGGACGCATCGGAATGTTGGTTGCCTGTTTTTGCATCACCTCTACCAGCGCCTTTACCACTTCATACATATCAACGTCGCCTTCGAGATGGTCGGCTTCGAAGAAATTGCCTTCCTCATCGCGCAGCGTACTGCGGAGGTGAACGAAATGAATACGGTCGCCGAACAGGCGCACCATCGCGGGCAGATCATTATCTGCACGAACGCCGAAGGAACCCGTGCAAAAACAAAGACCGTTGGAAGACGAGGGAACGGCATTGAACAAAGCGGAAACCTGTTCGGGTGTGCTCACCACGCGTGGCAGACCGAACATCGGGTAAGGAGGGTCGTCGGGATGAATAGCCAGGAGGACGCCTTCCAGCCCGGCAACCGGTGCAATCTCGCCGAGGAACGAAATAAGGTTTCGTTGCAAACCGGCCGCGTCAATGCCCTTATAGGCATCGAGCGCCTGCTGGAATTGCGCCAGCGTGAAGCTTTCTTCGCTGCCGGGTAAGCCGGCAATGATGTTGCGTTGCAACTTCTGGCGGTCTTCATCGCTTAACTGACCGAGGTAATCGGCGGCTTTTTTTAATTCTTCCTCGCTGTATTCTTCTTTTGAACCCGGGCGCTGAAGCATGAGTGCATCAAAAGCAACATAAGCCGCGCGTTCAAAACGCAAAGCTTTGCTGCCATCAGCGCAGGTGAAGGAGAGATCGGTGCGTGTCCAGTCGAGCACGGGCATGAAGTTGTAGGTCACGATGCGGATATCGCAGGCCGCCAGGTTGCGGATGCTTTCCTTATAATTGATGATGTACTCTTCAAAATTGCCCGTGCGGGTTTTGATGCTCTCATGCACCGGGATACTTTCTACTACTGACCATACCAGTCCTGCCGCTTCAATTTCTTCTTTGCGTTTGAGAATTTCTTCTTTAGTCCATACTTGTCCGTTGGGTATATGATGGAGAGCGGATACGATGCCGGTGCATCCGGCCTGGCGTATATCCTGGAGACTTACAGGGTCATTCGGTCCGAACCAGCGCATTGTTTGTTGAAAGCGGTACATGGAAGTATTGAGTATTAAGTTTTAGGTTATAGGTTTAAGGCGTAAGGCTTAAGGTTAAAACAGCCGTTATAAGTAATAAGTATTAAGTTTTAGTTAAGAGCCTGGCTGTTTTATTCACGATTGACCATTCACCATTGACAATTGACAATTCACCCTTGCCGCAAGTTGCAGTAAAAAGAACAGCAAACATTAATGACCGTCGATTTTTTTGCGAAAACGTTTTCGAGCCGATGAAGAGTTATTTTTGCGGATATGGCTGGAACTGATCTTAAAAAACTGGCGCGGGAACTCAATCTCGCCGTATCGACGGTGTCGAGAGCGCTGCGTGACAGCCACGAGATTAGTGCTGCTACCAAAGCGCGGGTAAAAGCGCTGGCAGACAAATATGGTTTTCGTCCCAACCCGCATGCCAGCAGTCTCCGCCAGGCCAAAAGCCGCACTATAGCAGTGGTGGTTCCCGAGATCCGCAACAACTTTTTTTCGCAGGCAATAAATGGCATCGAGCTGGTGGCGCAGGAAAAAGGGTATCATGTACTTATTTACCTGACACATGAAAACAGTAAACAAGAACGCGAGGTAGTGCAGTTGCTGCAAAACGGCCGCGCAGACGGATTACTGATCTCGGTTACTGAAGCCGAATCTTATCCGCATCTTGAAGCCTGCCGCGAAGCTGAGTTGCCCATTGTCTTTTTTGATCGGGTAGTGGATGAGATCGATGCGCCACGGGTGATCACCGACGAAAAATTATTGGCTTATCAGACCTGTCGCCGGTTGCTCGAAAGCGGTTGCGAGCGCATTGCTTTTCTTACCATGGCCGGTAATCTTTCCATCAGCCGTCACCGGCAGGATGGTTATCTGCAGGCATTGAAAGAAAAAGGAAAGGAGCATTTATCCATTATTGTGGAATGCAGTGCTGCTGATGGCGACAGCCGTGAGCAGTTGAAAAAAATCCTGAGCGGTCCGCAACGGCCCGATGCGGTATTTGCCGCGGTGGAGAAACTGGCTGTGGACACGTATGAAGTTTGTGCCGGAATAGGATTGAATATACCGCAAGATCTTTGTGTGGCAGGTTTCTCCAATCTGACGGTTGCTTCACTTTTTAATCCGCCGATGACAACGGTTGTGCAACCCGCCTATGAGATCGGAAAGGAAGCTGCCGGCATTCTTTTTCGCTTGATCGAAGGCAAAAAATTGTTGCCGGGGGAACAAAAAAGAGTATTGCCATCGCACCTTGAATGGCGGCGTTCAACGGCACGTTAGGCATTTACCGCAAATAAAAAAAAGAGGGAAAACCGTCTTTTTTAATGGGTAATTTCCATTAAATCACTATATTAGAGAATAAGTAAAAATACGATAGATGAAATCGTAAAACTTTGTAGGTAAAAACACTTACACCGGTCTTTCTTTCATCAGTCGTTGTTGCTTTGAATCTTGGTAAGGTATTTTTCATTTACTTTTGACCACACAAACCTATCCTGAAACGTATAAGCCCTATATCCAAATGGAAAAAATTACTATACTGCTTGTTGACGATCACAAATTAATACGCGACTCCTGGTCATTTATCCTTAACAGCGATGACCGCTTTGAAGTCGTAGATTCTACCGGCAGCGGTGAAGAAGCCGTGGAGATCGCCAAGAACACCCGCCCCGATATTGTGCTGATGGATGTGAACATGAGTCCGATGAACGGATTCGATGCCACCAAGCAGATCCGTAAATTGTCACCTGGTTCGCGCGTGATCGGTGTATCCATGCACAGCATGCCTGCATACGCCAAGCGGCTGATCCAACTCGGAGCGATGGGCTATGTTACCAAAAACTCATCCAAAGAAGAAATGATCCATGCGATCATTGAAGTATACAATGGCAAAAAATATATTTGCGAAGAAGTAAAGAACATTCTTGCACAGCAGGAGATCCAGGATGAGCCGGGACAACCCGACATGAACAATCTCTCCCGCCGCGAGCTGGACATCATTCAGTTTATCAAGGATGGTTTTTCTTCCAAGGAAATTGCCGTGAAGCTGGACATTTCCCTGAAAACTGTTGAAGTTCACCGTTATAATATTCTCAAGAAGCTTAACCTGCGCAACACTGCTTCGCTTGTTAACTTTATCAATGCCCATGGACTCTGAACCATCCGTGTTAGTCAGCCGGATGGATGTGTGACATCCTAATCAATCTTTACACATGGCGGATCGTGAATGGTCAGCGGGCATCATGCAACCCGACGCAGTTTTTATTTCCGATATTCTTCAGCAACTTCCTGAAGCGGTTATCCTTGTTGGCTTTGACGGTTCATTCAAATGGATGAATGCAGAAGCGCAAAAACTGACCTCAGCATTTACAACTGATAACTCCGTTTTCTTTCTTAATAGTTACCTCGGACAACCGGAGCCTTTACCGGCACAGCTCGGTAAAATCACCACGCCTGGTACTACCTGCACCTGGGAACACTTTCTGCAACCATCCGCCATCTGGCTGAAGATTATCGCAAGGGCGGTGGAAGATGGCTGGTTGTTGGTACTGCAGGATATCACGGAAGACAAAGAGGCCCGGCTCGAGAGCAGCCGCCTGCAGGACAATTACCGCATATTGGTTAACAGCATAGATGGTATTGTATGGGAAATGGAAGCCGATGCCGACCGTTTCCGCTGTGTCAGCCGGCATGCGGAAAAAATGTTAGGCTATCCGTTGTCGTCCTGGTTGGAAGAATCCCATTTCTGGGAAGATCATATTCATCCAGATGACCGCGAATGGGTAATTAATTATTGTCACTCACGTTCGCAGGTAACCAATTATTACGAATTCACCTACCGCATGATAGCGGCCGACGGCCGCTCCGTATGGCTGCGCGATATCGTAAGCGTGGAAAGAACCGATGGCCGTCCTGCGGTGCTCAAAGGACTGATGATCGATATCTCCAAAGAGAAACGCATCATTGAAGAACTGGTGAAAGCCGGCGAACTATACGGCCTGGTCATGAAAGCGACCAACGATGTGATCTGGGATTGGGAGCTTGCAACAGGACAGCTCACCTGGAACGACAACTTCTTCTCGATGTTGGGTTATGAACGCAATATTACCCATCAGCATATTTCTTTCTGGGAAAGTTGTATTCATCCGCAGGACCGCGAACGCGTTACAACCGGCATCCGTCAGGCCGTAATCAACCGCGACAAAATATGGACGGCCGAATACCGCTTCATTAAATCTGATGGCAGCTATGTGACGATCTTCGACAGGGGGTATATTATTTTCGACGAACATAACGAACCCATCCGCATGATCGGTTCAATGGTCAATATCACCGAACAACGCGAAGCGCAACAAGAACTTGAGCATTCATACCGTACCATCCGGGAACTCAGTGATCACCTGCATCAGGTACGTGAGGAAGAACGTAAATCCATTGCCCGTGAAATACATGACGAACTCGGGCAACAGGTAACGGTGATGAAAATGGAAATCACCTGGTTGATTTCAGAAATAAAATCCGAGAGTCCGTTGGTGCGGCAGAAAATGGAAGGACTGCTGGACGTGTTGAAAGAAACCGTAGGCAGTATCCGCCGTATTGCTTCCGAACTGCGCCCAAGCCTGCTGGACGATCTCGGTCTTTCCGCGGCAATGGAATGGCACCTCAAAGAATTTGAAAAGCGCAGTGGTGTGCAAACGCATTTTGATTCAAACATACCTGATACGGAATTGCCGGATGGCATCCGCATCGCATTATTCCGCATACTGCAGGAATCCCTCACCAACGTAGCGCGCCACGCGCAGGCTTCACATGTAGTGGTAACTATTGTTTACCACGACGGAGCTATCGCCATGAACATTACCGATGATGGAAATGGCATGGATACTTCACGCCTCAAACATTCCAAAACCTACGGCATCCTCGGTATGAAAGAAAGAGCCGGCATGATGGGCGGTAATTACAGCATTGAAAGTGCGCCCGGCAAAGGCACCACGATTAGTGTGGAAATTCCCTGGGAGTATAAGTGAATCGTCAATCGTGAATCGCCAATCGTGAATCGTCAATCGTCAATCGTCAATCGTGAATCGTCAATAAGTCAATAAGTCAATAAGTGAATAAGTGAATGAGTGAATGAGAGAATGAGGTATCTAATACCCCGTGATTCTTATGCTCACGAATCATCTTGGGATAGGTGATCAATCGTGTTTGCCTACTACTTACTACTTATAACTTAAAACTTAAAACGGCTGCTCTCTACGCCTTCTCCCTCTTACTTATTGTTAAGAAAAACAGATTGACCGTTTAAGGGTATCTGTTGGATTGATCAGGGTACGTCTTCGCCTCTGTACCATCCTACATTTGTTATGAAGCTTCACCCGCCGATATCTTATCAAAAGACCTCCCAATAACCTGAGCCAACCCTGACCCTTGTCTGTGAATTAAGTCAACTGCCAGTACCCTTATCCGGCCGTAGCATATCCTTATGGTCCTCACTGAAGGAACTCGCATGCCCCTTTCTTTCTCCGGCAAGTCATGGCTAAAGACCATGTGTTTTTTTCGAAATCCTGTTTATCTATTGATCACTCAAAATCCCGATTTATGAAACGCAAGTTTTACCCAATGGTTTGCTTGTGCCTGTTCACGTTGCTATCACAAGTGGACGCGCAAGAGCTGTCACCGTTTTTAACTACAACTCCTTCTGCTGTTCAATCCCCGAAAAAAGATAAAAAATTACCCGCATCTGCTTCGGACGACTGGTATGGACATGCTGTTACACATCTTGAAAATTCATCCATCGCATTTGCTTCTCCTGCCAGCGGTACTTACGCCGCGGTCAATCTTAATAACCAATTGGCTTTCCGCATCGACGAAAAAGGTTATGCGGTAAAACAAATGACCGCCGGCAAAGCAGCTTACTGGCAGGTAGGATTTCGTGTATTGAACACGGGTTCACTACTCAAAGAACCAGCTTTGACAGGTGAAAATAAAGTGACATATACTTATACCAATATGATGGTGGAGTATGTGCACGAAAAGAAAGGCCTTCGACAAAATTTTATTATTCCTTCCCGTCCTTCCTCTGCTACTTCCGGATTGGAAGTACAGATGGAAGTAGAATCCAGCCTGGGTGTACGCACCGCAGGTGACGGAAGAATTTTCTTTCATTCACCCGCTAATACCGACGACATCAAAATGGCTTATGATGATCTGGTGGTGTGGGATGCGAATCACAAAAAACTGAAGGCAAAAATGTATTACGACGATCGCAGCAATAAACTCACTTTGTGGGTTGATGACCGCGACGCAACTTATCCTGTAACGATAGACCCTTTAAACCATTCTTCGGAATGGGCTACTTCTGCCGATGGTGTCCTGCCCGGTCTGCTTAACGGTCTCGCACTGCAGGTGCAGGCCTTATATGGCTTCACCGTTGCCGGTGTAGGCGACGTTAATGGCGATGGTTTTGATGACGTGGCCATCAGCGCACCTGCCATGGCCGATGTTATTTCAGGTTCCGGCAGCCTTGTTTCCGTCGGTGCTGTGTTCCTGTATTTCGGATCAGCTACCGGTCTGCCTACAGCACCAAGTAAAACACTGCAACCTAATACTGTTATTTCCGGCGGTCTGTTTGGTTTCAGTATTACGGCTGGTGATGTAACCGGCGACGGTATAAATGACCTGCTGATCAGCGCGCCACTGGATCAGGCAAGTGTGAACGTTGGTGGCAGTACCGTCGTGAGTGCCACTGTGGGTAAAATTTATATTTACCAGGGTGGCCCGCTTACCGGCACCAATCCCAGTCCGCTTATAAGCATTAACCTTACCGGCGGTAGTCTTTTCAACAGTACAACGGTAACCATTAATCCTTTATTTGGTTTCTCTATGGCAGTAGCCGAAGACATGAACGGCGACGGCAAAGGAGAGATCGTGGTAGGTGCGCCAACCTACGCGCGCATCAACGGTGCAGCTTCAGTCAAAACAGGCGGCGCATTCGTCTTCATGAGCGATGCAGGCAATACGTTTTCCACTATCCGCTCACTGGAACCTCCAACGGGTTCGCTGCTTGGTTTATACGGAGCAGTTGGTTCACTCGTGCAGGCAGTGCCTATTGTAGGTGGCACACTTTGGGTAGTAGCTGGTCCGCTGTTGTCCGGTGTGTTGAACGGACAAATAGATGGATTGCTGTTTGGCTTTAGTGTTGATGGTGCCGGCGATTTCGATAACAACGGTCAGAAAGACGTAGTAGTAGGCGCTCCGGCGGGTGTAAACCTCGGCGCCTTAACGGCCGGTGTTGGCGGGTTGGTACAGACGGTGCTCGATATCCTCAGCGGCCAGGTACTGGCAGGCACTGCTTATGTTTACAGCGGAACAGGTACCGATATCAATACAACATCTGTCGCACGTTTGCAGGCCAATACCAGCGGAGTTCTCAGTAATGCAGCCAACCTTTTTGGCTACCAGGTTAAAGGAGCAAAATATAAAAGCGGATCACGCACAGGTAATATTCTTGTGGGTGCACCCACAGGAAGTGTATTGCCACAAGTGTTAAACCTCCAGGTGAAAGCAGGGCAACTGCATGTATTCGCACGCAGAACCGGCGCATTTACCAATCCCGTTGCATCCAGCCAGGTACTTTCTTCTCCTCGTTCAACAAGTATTCTTTCTATCCTCAGCGGCCAGAATCTTAACCTGTCATTGTTGTATGCAAGCAGCTTTGATAACATGCGCGATGCCAACTGCGACGGTTTTGCCGACCTCGTGGTAGGTGAGCCGCTCTCCACCGCCGTTGGACTGGTAAATACAGACGTAGTCGGCGGATCTGCGTATATCTATTATGGAAACGCGGGCGGAACTTATTCTACTACACCGGCCTGGTCGTTGTTCAGCGAAACTTCGCCAACGCTGGGTGTGAACGCAACGGCCATGATTGGCAAAAGCGTATCTGATGCCGGTTTCGTAATGGGACCAACAAAACCTTCGAGAGCGCTGATCGGTGGTTCGAGCAATTCGCTGGATTTCGGTGCGGGCCTCCTGAATCTCGGCGCCACGCTCGGTACACTTACCAGCTTTGCTGCCGATAACAATGGTCTTGGTAAATCTTACACTTTTACTGCAACCAATTGTAATATCACTTTGCCGGCTTCCCTGCTTGAATTCGAAGGCGCTATCAATGGTAAAATTGTAAACCTGAATTGGACGTCAACACACGAAATGAACCTCAACGGGTATGAACTGGAACGCAGTATCAATGGGGTGGACTTCCAATCGATCGCGATGGTATTTGCGAGAGGCGAACAACGCAATGAATACCTGTACCCGGATAAATTCCCGTACATGGGGGTAAACTATTATCGCCTGAAAATAAAAGACAACGACGCACGCTATACCTATTCCAATATTGTAATGGTACGCTTCAGTGAGAAAGTACCGGGCGATGTGATCGTATCACCCAACCCGCTGAAAGCTGCGCCGATGCGCGTGAAGATGACGGGATTGGAACAAGGATCGTATACCTTAAAACTTCACAATAGTGTAGGTCAGGAATTGCTCACACGGCAAGTGAACGTAACCCAGCACGACCAGGTGGAAACTATTCCGCAGGCAGCATCGCTGACTCCGGGCATCTATTGGCTCAACATCTATGACAAAACACAAAGTCGCTTTAAAACGGTGCGGGTTTTGATTAATTGAGTGATCAACTACACAGGATGAAGCCTTAGGGGGACATATTCTTATGTTCCCCTTTGTTTTTCTTTATGTCTTGCTGCCAGCACCTGTAACACATCATCGAGTTTGAATTGTTTCGCCTGCAACAGGATGAGATAGTGATACAGCAGATCAGCCGCTTCGCCGAGGAACAGTTCTTTATTGTCGTCTTTACTTTCAATCACCAGTTCCACCGCTTCTTCACCTACTTTCTGTGCTACTTTGTTGATGCCTTTCTGAAAAAGCTTTGTTGTGTACGAAGCTTCATCGGGATTCGTCAAACGGTCCGTGATGATATTTTCCAATTGCTGAAGAGAAAAGGTGGGATTAGTTTCTCCAAAACAAGTATCCGCGCCGGTATGACAAACAGGCCCGACCGGAACAGCTTTTATCAGTAAAGTGTCCTGATCACAATCGAGCAGTATATCTTTCGTCAGCAAAAAATTCCCCGAAGTTTCGCCTTTGGTCCACAGCCGTTGTTTGCTTCTGCTGAAAAAACATACTTTGCCTTCCGTGCGTGTTTTATCAAGCGCTTCCTGGTTCATAAAGCCGAGCATCAGCACCTTACCGGAATTGACGTCTTGTACAACGGCAGGCATCAGTCCATCGGCGTATTTGGTAAAATCAGGTTTCATGTGTTTGAGTAGTTTAGGTCAGAGCCGCACGGAAATCCCTTCGCGGCGAAGATAATTTTTAAGATCAGGTATCTGTATTTCACGGAAGTGAAAAATGCTGGCGGCCAAAGCAGCGTCTGCTTTTCCTTTGGTAAAAGCTTCTGCGAAATGTGCTGCGGTTCCTGCACCGCCACTGGCGATTACCGGCACGGATACGGATGAGGCGATCTCAGCCGTTAGTTCGCAGGCGAAACCCTGTTTGGTGCCATCGTGGTTCATCGATGTTAGCAATATTTCACCGGCACCAAGGCGGCAGGCCTCTATTGCCCAGTCACGGCAGAGAACCGGCGTACGTGTGCGCCCGCCTTGCAAATACACATACCAGTTGCCGTCGTCTTCCTGCCGGGTGTCGATAGCCAGCACCACACACTGACTGCCGAAGCGGTCGGCGATAGCCGAAATCAAAGCCGGATTTTTAAAAGCGGCCGTATTGACGGAAATCTTATCGGCGCCGTGATCCAGTAACAGGCTCACTTCATCGGTACTGCTGATGCCACCGCCCACGGTAAAAGGAATATTGATCTCCCGCGCGATCTTTCTTACGAGTTCGCTTAAGGTTCTGCGTTTTTCTACCGTGGCTGTAATATCGAGGAATACCAGTTCGTCGGCACCGGCGGCAGCATACAGCGCTCCAAGTTCTACCGGATCTCCGGCATCGCGCAGGTTCACGAAATTGGTTCCTTTTACCGTGCGCCCGTCTTTTATATCCAGGCACGGAATAATACGTTTGGTCAGCATATCAATTGTATCGTTGAAGATCAGCCAGGCTGATCCGGTTTTCATAAATTGCTTTTCCGATGATCACACCTTTACAACCTGCTTCCAGCAGGGCATCGAGGTCGGCCACCGAAGACACACCGCCGCTCGCAATAAAATGCAGCGATGGAAATTCGCCAATGATCTCTTTATAAAGTTCAAGCGATGGTCCTTCCAGTTTTCCGTCTTTGCTTACATCGGTACAGAACACCTGCTGCACACCACGTTGCTGGTATTTCCGGATAAAATCTTTTACATCGATATCGGTCTGTTCCAGCCATCCGTGTATCGCGATCTTTTTTTCTTTTACATCAGCTCCCAATAAAAAACGGTCCGCGCCAAATGCAAGCAACCAACGGGCAAACTCTTCTTCCTTTTTTACGGCAATACTGCCGACGGTTGCATAGTGCGCGCCGGAATTGAATACAATCTGCACATCTGCCAGTTCCGCAATGCCGCCACCGAAGTCGATGCTCAGATTGGTTTTGCAGGCGATGGCCTCCAGCACTTTCCAGTTTTTAACTGTTTTGGCTTTGGCGCCATCGAGGTCAACGAGATGCAGCCGTTTTAAGCCCGCATCTTCAAATGCACGCGCTACTTCCAGCGGATGTTCGTTGTATACTTTTTTCTGTTCATAGTCACCTTGCGTCAGCCTTACGCATTTGCCATCTATGATATCGATAGCAGGAATTATCTCCATCTTTTGTGTTCGCCATTTTTTTTCCATCACTACAAACTCATGACCGAGATTATTCCAGGGCGCTCCGCTCTGCTGCAGGCCCATTTTCTCATACAGGCCGGTGGCGCTGAGGCGCGCATTACACCAGAGACGGGTTACTTTTTTTTGTTCCGCCAATTTCAACACGTGCTGCAGTAGTATCCAGGCAAGTCCTTTTCCCTGTTTATCGCGGCGCGTGGCGAGTTTGCGGAATTGCATTTCACCATTGCGTTCAAATACGGATACAACGGAGAGCAACTGGTTGTCTTCATATATGCCAAAATGTGAACCTGCTGCATCGTCGGGCAGCTTTACCGCGTCGATGGGCAGCTCCGGATACATTACTTCCTGCCTTAACGGCCATACATCATCTAATTTAGCAACCTGTACGTTCATGTTCAGAGGGATAAAAAGTTCTTCAATATCTGTTCGCCGGTAGCGGCGCTTTTTTCTGCGTGAAATTGTATGCCGTAGAAATTGTCTTTGTTAAGCGCGGCGGCGTAACGTATGCCATAATCGCAAAGAGCGATGGCGTAAGCGCTTTCAGGCGCATAGTAGCCGTGTACATTGTAGATATAACTGTTATCAGGTACAGCATTGAAAAGCGGTGAACGCAGATGATGAATCGTGTTCCAGCCGATCTGTGGCACTTTCAATTCGTTGGCTGTGCTGAATTTTTGTACGGTTACCGGGATGATATTGAGACAGGGTGTGTCTCTTTCTTCCGAATGCGCGCAAAGCAATTGCATGCCGAGGCAAATGCCCAATACCGGTTGTGTCAGGGTGGGGATTACTTTATCCAAACCTTTTTCGCGGAGATATTGCATGGCCGTAGCCGCTTCACCCACGCCGGGAAAGATCACACGGTCGGCGCTGCGGATCAGGGATTCGTCATCCGTAACCGTAGCCTGCGCGCCAATCCGCTCCAGTGCAAAAAGCACGGATTGCGTATTGCCGGCATTGTATTTTATAATAACAATATTCATCAGAGTGTTCCTTTTGTACTCGGTAATTGCATGTAGTCCACATCGCGGCGGATGGCTTGCCGCACACTGCGCGCCAGTGCTTTGAAAATCGATTCGATCTTGTGGTGCTCGTTTGTTCCTTCTGCTTTAATATTGAGATTGGAGCGGCTGGCATCGCTGAATGATTTAAAGAAATGGTAAAACATTTCGGTTGGCATTTCACCGATCTTTTCTCTTTTGAATTCCGCTTCCCAGACCAGCCAGGCGCGGCCGCTGAAGTCGAGCGCTACCTGTGCCAGGCAATCGTCCATCGGCAACGTGAAACCGTAACGGCCTATTCCTTTTTTGTCGCCCAATGCTTTGGCCAGCGTTTCGCCTAAAGCAATAGCCGTATCTTCTATAGTATGATGTTCATCGATATCGAGATCACCTTTCGTGTGAATGGTAAGGTCCATTCCGCTGTGGCGGCTCAATTGATCCAGCATGTGATCGAAGAATGGTAAACCGGTGCTGATATCCGAACGTCCGCTGCCATCGAGGTCGATGCGCACATAGATTTTTGTTTCCTGCGTATCACGGCGATGCTCCGCTACGCGGCGGCCCAGCCGCAATCTTTCATAGATGGCTTTCCAGCTCGATGTTTCCAGTTCGATGAAAGGCTGTAACGCGTTGTTGTCATCGTTTACTTCCGCCGCGCCCAGGTTGGGATCATTGTTGAGCCAGATGGCTTTACAACCCAGATTTTTTGCAAGCTGTACATCGGTGATGCGATCGCCGATCACAAACGATCCGGGAATATCGTAGCCGGGATTATTCAGGTATGAAGTGAGCATGCCGGTGCCGGGTTTGCGGGTGGGCAGGTTGTCGGCAGGAAAACTTTTATCAATATGAACCGCGCTGAAATGAATGTCCTCGTTAACCAGGCTTTGCATCACAAATTCATGAATAGGCCAGAATGTGTTTTCAGGAAAACTGTTCGTGCCTAAGCCGTCCTGGTTGGTAACCATCACGAGTTCAAAATCCAGTTCCAGGGCAATGCGGCGCATCCAGGTAAACATATCCGGATAGAAGGCCAGCTTTTCCCAGCTATCTACCTGGTAATCCGGTGGTGCTTCTTTCAAAAGGGTGCCGTCACGATCGATGAACAATATTTTTTTCATGCGTTATATGCTTTTAAGGCGTTGAGTAGTTGTTGGTTTTCTTCCGGTGTACCGACAGTGATGCGAAGACTGTTGTCGCAAAGGATCACTTTGGAACGGTTGCGTACGATGATACCTGTGTCGGTGAGGTAAGTGAATAGTTTATCGGCGTTGTCCATGGCCACAAGCAGGAAGTTGGCATCGGACGGGTAAACACGTTTGGTCACAGGCAGTTCCGCCAATTGTTTTGCCAGCCATTCGCGTTGTTCAACTGTCTGACGTGTCCAGTCGTTGATCTGTTCCATTTGCTGTAAAGCTTCGAGCGCGAGCGCCTGCGTGTGTTCGCCAAGATTATAAGGATATTTTACCTTGTTGAAATAATGGATTACTTCTTCCGATGCGAAGGCCATGCCAAGACGTAATCCTGCAAGACCCCATGCTTTTGAGAAAGTTTGCAACACAACAAGATTCGGGTACTCGGTCAGTTCGGGGAGGAAAGAACGTTGACGTGCATAATTGATATAGGCCTCGTCAACTACTACAATGCCATCGAAATTATTCAGTAATAGCTCGATGTCTTCGCGGTAGATGCTGTTGCCGGTAGGATTGTTGGGTGAACAGATAAAAATAAGTTTGGTAAACACATCGATCGATCCCGCAATCGCTTCGAGGTCGAGTTGGTAATCGGACTGAAGCGGTACTTCTTTTACTTTCACATTATTGATGTCTGCACACACTTCATACATGCCATAGGTAGGCGGACAAATAATCACGTTGTCTGTTACGGGTTCGCAAAAAATCCTGAACAACAGATCGATGGCTTCATCGCTGCCATTACCCAGGAAAATGCGTGAAGGCGGAATGCCTTTAATCCGGGCGATCTGTTCTTTGAGGCGATGTTGGAGCGGATCCGGATAGCGGTTCAGCGGTGATGAGTCGCGGCTTACGGCAAATCGCAGCGGGCTGCCCAATGCGTTTTCATTGGCGTCGAGAAAAACGGTGGCTTCACCGCTGAACTCGTGGCGCGCGGAAGAGTAGGGGCGCATTTTGCGGATATTATTCCTGACAAGATTTTCCAGATTAAAAGAGTCCATTACTGATAAAATATAAAATGGTTGAAAGAATATTAACGGTTGAGCCTGATTGCAACGGCTTGTTTGTGTGCCTGCAGTCCTTCTCCTTCTGCCATGGTCATCACCGTACCGGCAATGCCTTCCAGTCCTTTGCGGCTGAGCTGTTGAAAGCTGATGGTCTTACAAAAACTTTCCACTGAGACCCCGCTGTACATAGCGGCATATCCGCTTGTCGGCAACGTGTGATTGGTGCCACTTGCATAATCACCAACAGACTCTGGCGAATAGTGGCCAATGAAAACCGAACCGGCAGACTTCACTTTATTGGCAAACGTGGTGGCCTTATCGCAGGCCAGAATCAAATGTTCCGGCGCATAATAATTGGACAGGGTAATTGCATCGTCCAACGTTTTTACCAGTACGAGCCGGCTTTGCTTCAGGGCTTCACGCGTGATATCCCTTCGTTCCAGTTGTTGCAATTGTGCGGCCAGTTCTTCCTTTACTTTCCCGATCAGTTGTTCGGTTGTTGTCACCAGCACCACTTGTGAATCGGGGCCATGTTCTGCCTGCGACAAAAGATCTGCGGCCACGAAGGCAGCGTTGGCCGTTTCGTCGGCAATCACCAGTACTTCGGAAGGACCGGCCGGCATATCGATGGCGGCGAGCTGTTGCAACTGCTGTTTGGCAGCCGTTACATATTGGTTACCGGGACCAAAGATCTTGAAAACACGCGGAACACTTTTGGTGCCGTAGGCCATCGCTGCAATGGCCTGCGCGCCACCAATGCGGAAGATGCGCGTGATGCCGCAACATTGCGCAGCAAAAAGAATGGCAGGATGAACAGTACCATCCGCATTGGGAGGCGTGCAGAGAATGATCTCTTCACAACCTGCGATGCGCGCGGGAATGCCCAGCATTAATACGGTGGAGAAAAGCGGTGCAGAACCTCCGGGTATGTAAAGACCTACGCGTTCGATGGCCACACGTTTGCGCCAGCAACGGATACCCGGTTGCGTTTCGATCACCCCGGGGCGCAGTTGCTGTGCCTCGTGAAAACGGGTGATATTGGCTGCTGCCGTTTTGATGGCTTTGCGTAATGCCGGTGAAAGTTGTTTGGCAGCCGCTTGAATTTCTTTAGCGGATATTTCCAATTTTCCACCTTCCCATTTGTCGAGTTTGCGTGCGTAAACCTGGAGTGCTTTATCGCCGTTGGTCTTAACATCATCGAGGATGGCTGCCACGGTTTGTTGTACGTTGCCTGCGCGTTGCGCCGGACGTTGTAAGATAGATGGCCAGCGGGAAGCGGCGGGATATTTATAAACGCGCATCATCAGAGGATCATTTTTTCGATCGGTATAACCAGGATGCCTTCTGCGCCCTGTTGTTTCAACTGTTCAATGATATTCCAGAAATCGGTTTCGGTGATCACGGAATGTACGGAGCTCCAGCCGGGTTCTGCGAGTGGCAATACCGTGGGGCTGCGCATGCCGGGAAGCAGGCCGCAGATAGCGTCGAGCTTTTCGTTGGGTGCATTCAGCAATACATATTTGTTGTTGCGCGAACGTTTGACGGACTGAATACGGAACAATAATTTATGCAGGATTTTCTGCAAAGCGGGAGAGAGGTCGTTATTGCTGATGATCACCGCTTCTGATTGCAGGATGGTTTCAAGTTCGGTGAGTTCATTGGAGAAAAGCGTGTTGCCCGAACTCACGAGATCGCAGATGGCATCGGCGAGTCCGATACGCGGAGCTATTTCCACGGAGCCGCTGATGGTGTGAATATCGGCTTTGATCTTTTTCTTTTTCAGGTAGCCGGAGAGAATATGCGGATAGCTGGTGGCGATCTTTTTTCCGGCGAGGTCTTCTGCGGAGCGGATGCGCTTGTTGGCCGGAATGGCGAGAGAGAGGCGGCATTTACCAAAACCCAGTTTTTCGACGGTGTTGACTTTTTTGTTTTTTTCCAGCACGACGTTTTCACCAACGAAGCCGATATCGGCCACGCCGTCCTGCACGTATTCGGGAATATCGTCGTCGCGGAGGAAAAATATCTCTGCGGGAAAATTAGTGGCGGCCACGCGTAGTTGATTACGGCTGTTACCGGCGTCGATGCCACATTCTTTGAGCAGCCGCATCGAATCGTCGTGCAGGCGTCCTGATTTCTGAATAGCGATGCGAATTTTCTTTTCCATAAAAATGATATACGGGTCAAATAAAAAAGGCTTACCACTGGTAAGCCTTCAAGTATGATTAAACATAAAACATCTCACGGCTTACGGCTGTGTAAGAAATGATGATGAATATGTGTATTGTTGAACATTGCGGAGCAAATATAATTTATCCGGTCAAATAATGGACTGATAATAATAAATTAATATCAATGTCTAACGAACGTTAGCCACGGAAACGGGCGCTGGTGCCGGGGTTGCCGGGGCAGCCTGTTTTTTTGGAAGAGTAGCAGGACGTCGCTGCGATAACAACTGTCAGCAGGGCGGCCAATGCAAAAAGTTTCGTTTTCATGATGCGTGTTTGACTGGTTAAACGTGCGATTACAAGACTATAGTATGCAAATATACCTACGTATTAATTAAAAGTTCGGTTAAAAAACGGCTGTCATGATAAAAAAGTGGTTAACTAGGTCAGTTTCTTTACCTTTACGCCCGTTCTGAAAACCATAAATTGATGCTCCAACTAACCAAACCGCTTGCTGTTATTGACCTGGAAACAACCGGTGTCAATCTCGGTACGGACCGTATCATTGAATTTGCCGTGGTCAAGATACTTCCCGACGGCACCCGTATCCAGAAACGCAAGCTGATCAATCCCGAAATTGCTATCCCCGCTACGTCAACCGACATTCACGGGATTACTGATGAAATGGTGAAGGATGCACCTCCGTTCCGGCAGGTAGCGCAGGAGCTGAAGCAGATGCTTGACGGCTGCGACCTGGCCGGTTACAACTCCAACCGTTTTGATATTCCACTGCTCATCGAAGAATTTCTGCGCGCAGGTGTGGTGTTTGAAATGAAAGGACGCCGCATGGTAGACGTGCAGAATATTTTCCATAAAATGGAACAACGCACCCTGAGTGCGGCCTATCGTTTCTATTGCAACAAAACACTGGAAGGCGCACACGGAGCCGAAGTGGATGCCGCCGCTACATACGAAATATTGCTTGCACAACTCGAGCGCTATCCCGAACTCGGTACCACGCTCGATTCCATCAATAAAACCATCGGCGAAGAAGTGATTGTGGATTTCGCACGCAGGTTCATTATGGAAAATGGGGTAGAGATCTTCAACTTTGGTAAATACAAAGGAAAGTCTGTAGCAGAAGTACTAAAGGCTGAGCCTCAGTATTATGACTGGATGATGAAGGGCGATTTTCCGCAAAATACCAAGCAGAAACTTACCGAAATTTTCACCCGCACAAAACTGAAAAAAGCGTAAAAGATCTTGCTTTTTTGTGAACAATTTTTAACAATGGAACCTTTTTCGTTGTTGTAAATTCGTACAGTATATCTTTTGGAGAAGTTAGTCGTCATACCAACCTATAATGAGCGGGATAATATCTCCCGGATTCTTCATGCCATCTTTGGACTGAAACAGGATTTTCATGTGCTGGTGATCGATGACGGATCGCCTGATGGCACTGCTGCTATTGTCAAGCAAATGATGCAGCAATTTCCCGGTGAATTATTTATCGAAGAACGGAAAGGTAAACTCGGTTTGGGAACAGCCTATATCCATGGTTTTAAATGGGCCACCGCACGCGGCTATGCTTACATTTTTGAAATGGATGCCGACTTCTCCCATAATCCCAATGACCTGCCCCGCCTGTATGATGCCTGCAAGAATGGAGGCGCCGACCTGGCAGTAGGTTCACGTTATACCAAAGGTGGCGGCGTTACCAACTGGCCTGCCAATCGTATTGCTTTATCTAAAGGCGCTTCTATTTATACACGCATCATCACCTGGATGCCGGTGAAAGATCCGACAGCAGGATTTATGTGTTACAGCCGTGAAGTACTGGAAACAATCAATCTCGATCAGATTCAGTTTGTAGGTTATGCTTTTCAAATTGAAATGAAATTTGCAGCATGGAAACTTGGTTTCAAGATCAAGGAAGTGCCTATTCTTTTCCAGGACCGAACGTACGGCGTATCCAAAATGAACAAAGGCATTGTGAAGGAAGGGATTCTTGGTGTGCTGAAACTCCGCTGGCACAGTCTTTTCAAAAACTATCGCAAAAGGGTGAAGAATACAGAAGACGTGAATCGTGAATCGTCAATAGTGAATAAGGCAATAAGTCAATAAGTGAACGCTGGCTGAGGCCGAAACTTCGGCCCTCGAAGCCTGCGCGTGAATAAGTTAATAAGTGAATTGTCAATCGTGAATCGTGAATGATTTTCACATTTACACATTTTGATTTTTGTGCTTGTACAAAAATCAAATGGCTTCAACGAGGTAGTAGTTCTTTTTTCCTTTTTGTACCAAGATATAGCGGTCGTGTAACAACTGTTCTTCTTTCACTACATCTGTAACGGCTTCCACTTTGCGGCGGTTGATGCTTACACCACCACCTTGTACCAGTTTGCGCGCTTCGCCCTTGCTGGCAAAAACATGGGTTGTTGCCAGGAAACTCACTACATCAATGCCCGCTTTCAATTCGTCGCGGCTGATCGCTGCTTTTACCACACCTTCCATTGACTCAAGATCTTCGCGACTTAATGATTCAGCGGGAGCATTTTGATTGACGAAGAGTCTTTCGGTAGTGGCTACTGCTTTTTCAAATTCTTCACGGCCGTGTACAAAAGACGTCACTTCTTCCGCGAGTTTCTTCTGAAGAAGCCGTTGCTCGGGTGCCGCTTCATGTTGTTTTTTCAGTTCTTCGACCGTAGGTCGGTCCAGGAAGCTGAAGATCGGCAGCCAGGTAGCTGCGTCACTGTCGCTGGCATTGAGCCAGAACTGGTAAAATTGATAAGGCGATGTGCGGGAAGCATCGAGCCAGACATTGCCGGACTCGGTTTTACCGAATTTAGTGCCGTCGGCTTTGCGGATCAGGGGACAGGTAAAGGCAAAGGCTTCCCCGCCGGCCTTACGGCGGACCAGTTCGGTGCCGGTAGTGATATTGCCCCACTGGTCGCTGCCGCCCATCTGCAGTTTGCAGTTTTTGTTTTCGTAGAGCCAGTAGAAATCGTAGCCCTGCATGAGTTGGTAGGCAAATTCCGTATAACTGATGCCCACTTCGCCTTCAAAGCGTTTTTTCACACTATCCTTGGCCATCATGTAGTTAACGGTGATGTGCTTGCCGGTATCGCGCAGAAAATCGATGAATGATATTTCGCGGAACCAGTCGTAGTTGTTCACCAGTTCGGCGGCATTCGGTTTTCTGCTGTCAAAGTCGAGGAATTTTTCGAGCTGGGAGCGGATGCCGGCCACATTGCGGGCCAGGGTGTTCTCGTCCAGCAGGTTGCGTTCTTCGCTTTTGCCGCTGGGGTCACCGATCATACCCGTAGCGCCACCCACCAATGCCAGGGGTTTGTGCCCGGCTTTTTGCAGGTGTACCAGCAGCAAAATAGGAACGAGGCTGCCGATATGCAGGCTTTCGGCCGTGGGGTCAAACCCGATATAGGCCGTGGTCATTTCTTTCAGCAGTTGTTCCTCCGTGCCAGGCATGATATCCTGGATCATGCCTCTCCAGCGTAGTTCTTCTATGAGATTCATTGTGTTAGGTCGAAATTTGACCTCAAAAGTACGCCATCCCCGTCAAGGCCGGCCGATTAGACAATTTTTTTTCATTATATGCGTTTTCGGGCGTGCTTAATAGGAAGGAGGGCTATGATATTCCAAAGGTAAATGTTACTTTTGCAGGCAGCCCTAAGGACAAATAAACTGTCTAATTAATAACCGCTTATCTGAAAATTACCCGAATGAACCGCTTCAGTCTATACCTGACCCTGTGCTGCGTTTTTGTGTCGTTATCTTCCCGGGCTCAGTTTCGTAAATATTCGAATGAATTTCTCAACATTGGTGCAGGTGCGCGTGGACTTTCCATGGGCGGTGCGCAAGTGGCTGGTGTAGCAGATGGGACGGCCGGTTACTGGAACCCCGCCGGGCTGGTCAATATCAAAGACGATCCACAGGTTAATCTTATGCACGCCGAGTATTTTGCCGGTATCGGTAAATATGATTTCGTCAGCGTGGCATTTCCTTCCGCAAATAATAAGCGTACGATCGGCATCACAGGACTGCGTTTTGCCGTAGATGATATCATGAATACTTTGTTCCTGGTAGAACCAGATGGTACGCTCAACTATAACAACATTCAGGCATTTTCTTCTGCAGACTATGCCTTCATGCTTTCGTTCTCTCAAAAGCTGAAAGAAACGGAGAAGAAGAAGGTACACTTCGGGCTGAATGCAAAAGTGATCCACCGCAACGTGGGCAAGTTTGCCAAAGCCTGGGGTTTTGGTCTCGATGCAGGTTTACAAATCTATCAGGGTAAATGGCGCTTCGGTGTGGTGGGCCGTGATATCACGTCCACGTTCAACACCTGGTCATTCAGCTTTACCGAAAGAGAAAAAGAAGTGTTGTACCTCACCAACAATGAAATTCCGGTGAAGTCAACCGAAATGACCGCACCCCGCCTGGTGTTGGGTGTCGGCCGTGAATTCAGGATCAGCAAAAAAGCCACCCTGCTGGCTGAAACCAACTTCGACCTTACGTTCGACGGCAAACGTAACACCGTGATCATCGGAGACCCCGTTAGTGTGGATCCCAAGATCGGTCTCGAATGCAACTTCAACAATGTATTCTTCCTGAGAGCAGGGATCAACAATTTTCAGAAAGCGCTGGCCGATGGTGATACGCTCAATCAAAAGAAAGTGTGGATCTATCAGCCAAGCGCCGGTGCAGGTTTTCGCATTCAGAGCGTAACCATCGATTATGCATTTACGAACCTGGCCAATCAATCCAATCCCTTGTTTACCCACGTGTTTTCGCTTCGTCTGGATATGGCGGGAGACAAGAATAAAAAGAAGAAAAACTAAATCTGTACAACAAGCACAAAACGTTTTTTCATGAAACGATTTTTACTTCCATTTCTGCTTATCTGCTGCCTCAGTGCATCTGCACAGGTATACAATAACGAGTGGATCGACTATAGCAAAACCTATTATAAATTCAAAGTAGGTGCTTCGGGTCTTTACCGGATCAGTCAGTCTGCGCTCGGCAGCATAGGTCTGCAAACAACGCCTGTTGCACATTTTCAACTCTGGCGCAATGGTAAAGAAGTCCCTTTGTATACATCTGTTCAGACCGGTACACTCGGCGCTTCGGATTATATCGAGTTCTGGGGCGAAATGAACGACGGTAAAGCCGATAATCCGTTATACCGCAACGCTGATTTTCAGCTTTCGGATAAATGGAGCCTGCAGACCGATACGGCTGCTTACTTCCTTACCGTGAATACAGCGGGTAACAACCTCCGTCTCGTTCCTGCCGCCAATAATCTTCCAACCGGTGTTTCACCTGAGCCTTTCTTCATGCATACAACTGGTATCTACTACCGCAGCAAGATTGGTCAGGGTTATTCTTCCCCCGTTGAACACGAATACACGTATTCTTCTTCTTACGACGAAGGGGAGGGCTGGGTATCAGACGATATTCCGCGTGACGGCACACTTACTTTTTCCGACAATAACCTGGCTGTTTACACCGGCGCAGGCGCACCTGACGGCACTGTGCGGATCAATGCGGCCGGTAACGCGGAAAACCCGCGGAGACTCGTGCTAAAGTTGAATGGCAGCACCGTCATCGATCAACACATTGACTTTTTCAGCGCGCAGAAATTTTCCGCTACATTTCCTGTTTCGCTGATCAGCGGCAACAGCGCGAGCCTCGTGATAACCAACGCTACTGAACCCGTGCTGCCTCCTGCGACTCCGCTTCCGGACCGTCTCGACATCGCCATGATGGAAGTAAACTATCCGCGCCTGTTCAATTTCGGCGGCGCCAATACCAGTTTTAATTTCAGCCTTCCGGCCAATCCCTCAGGCAATTACCTGGAGATCACGAATTTTGTTTTTACCGGCATTCCGGTTTTGTACGATATCACCAACGGCCGCCGTTACGAAGGCAACACGGCTGTGGCGGGCACGATCCGTTTCTTCCTGCAACCCTCCAGTACAGCGCGTGAATTGGTACTGATGAATACAGCGCCAGCCAACATCCGCAACATTACCAGTTTTCAGCAGCGCAACTTTGTTAACTATCTGCTTCCCGCCAACCAGGGAGATTTCCTGATCATCACACACCCGAATGTACTCACCGGCACAGGTGGTACGCAGCCGGTGGAAGAGTACAAGAACTATCGCCGTTCCGCACAGGGCGGAGGTTATGTGGCCAATCTTTACATGATCGACGAACTGGTGGATCAGTTTGCATTTGGTATTAAAAAACATCCGCTGAGTGTCCGCAATTTCATCCGCTGGGCTCGCGCCAACTATACCCGCCCGCTGAAGAGTATATTCCTGGTAGGTAAAGGAGTGATGTATAACCAGTACCGCCAGTTTGAAAGCCATGTGGATATAGAAAAACTGAACCTTGTACCTACGTTTGGACAGCCGGCATCCGATAACCTGATGAGCGCCGCTCCGGGTAACTTTATTCCGCTGACGCCAATCGGGCGCTTGTCTGCGATCAATGGTGATGAAGTAGCGCTGTACCTGACCAAAGTAAAGCAGTATGAGCAACTGTATAGTTATACCTCACCGACGATTGCAGATAAATCATGGATGAAAAATGTGGTCCATGTGGTAGGGGCTAGTGATTTCAACACCAGCAACCTGTTGCGGATCGCATTGAACAATCATGCCAATATCATCAGCGATACAGCTTATGCGGGCAATGTCAGCAGTTTCGTGAAGACATCTGCAGACGCAGTACAACAACTCAACAGCAGCCGGATTGCCAATCTTTTTACGGAGGGTATCGGTCTGCTGACTTACTTCGGTCACTCTTCTTCCAGCACACTCGAATTTAACCTCGACAACCCGATGAACTATAACAATGCCGGCAAATACCCGGTATTTAATGTGATGGGTTGTAATGCAGGTAACTTCTATAATTTTAACCCTGCGCGTTTTGTAACAAAAGAAACTCTGTCGGAGAAATATGTACTGGCACCCGAGCGTGGCGCCATTGCCTTCCTTGCCAGTACGCACCTTGGTATCGTGCACTATCTCGACGTATACAATACGTGGAACTATACGGCCATGTCCACTACTCACTACGGTAAAACACTGGGAGAGATCATGGACCAGGCTATTGCACGTGTACTGAACGCTACCCCCGCAGGCGATTTCTATGCGCGCTTCCAGGTAGAACAATTCACTTTGCATGGTGATCCCGCCATCCGTTTTTACAGTAGTGAGAAACCTGACTATGCCATTGAAGATCCATTGGTGAAAGTAAGCCCCTCTTTCATTTCAGTAGCCGAAACACATTTTGAGCTCAATGCCAAATATGTGAACCTCGGTAAGTCGATCAACAAGAAAATGGTGGTGGAAGTAAAACGTACCTATCCTGACCTGACTACGGAGATCATTAAAAGAGACACGCTTGCCTTTACCAAATATGCAGACTCCGTACTAATTGATGTACCCATCGTTCCTACAAGAGACAAAGGGTTGAACAAGATCACCGTGACGTTGGATGCAGATAACAATATCGATGAATTGTACGAGTCGAACAACAGCATAACGAAGGACGTCTACATCTATGAAGATGAAGCGCGTCCGATCTACCCGTATCAATATTCCATTGTCAATCAGCAGAACATCAAGTTCAGTATTTCTTCCGCGAACGCTTTTGCCGAAATGCGGCAGTACAATGTTGAGATGGATACAACAGAGCTCTTCAACTCGCCGGCCAAAGTGGCCCGTTCGGTCAGCAGCACGGGCGGCCTGATACAATTTGATGCGCCGATGACGTTTACGGCCAACAGGGTTTATTACTGGCGCGTATCTCCGACGCCGGTCACCGGCGATCCGGTTTGGAACACCTCTTCCTTCGTATATATCCCGGGACCCGAAACCGGTTTTAACCAGTCGCATTACTTTCAACATGAAAAATCAAATAACTACAATACACATCTCCTGAACGATAAACGCCAGTGGGTGTACAATACTACCTCGAACAATATTTTCACCAGTAACGGTTGCTGGGCAACAGGCGCCGTACAGGAAACGGCCGTGAGTGTTTCCGTGAATGATAATCTTATCGGTGCCAATACCTGCTGGTTCTCTTCGCTGGTATTTAACGTACTTGATTCGGCAACGCTCGCGCCTTGGATCAATGTTACCCTCGACAATACATCGAACGGTGGAATGGGCCTGGCCCGTTTCGGAAGTCTGAGTAACAGCTGTACACCATCCCGTAAAATCAACTTCGAATGGCGCTATGATACACCGGAGCGTCGTAAGCTGATGATGAACTTCATGAAAGATTCAGTTCCCGACGGTCAATATGTGGTGGTGCGCAATTTTACCCTTTCTCCGGAATCATTCCCCGGCTTCCCGCAGGCATGGGCTGATGAATGGAAAGCTGACGAAAACATCTATGGTGCGGGGAACTCATTGTATCATTATCTTAAGAACGCAGGTCTCTCCGGAATAGACTCATTCTATCGGGCACGTCCGTTCATTCTTATTTATAAAAAGAATGACCCCAGCTTCACACCCAGATGGGTAGTGGGGAATGGGGTGTACGATGTAGTTACTCTTTCCACGGAACTGCTGGGCCGCGATGATAACGGCGCGCTTTCTTCTCCGCCAATGGGTCCTTCCAAAGCATGGAAAACATTCGAATGGGGCGGCTATTCCATGGAGACACCGAGCGATGACAGCGTGTACGCACACATCATCGGTATCACCCGCTCCGGTCAGGAAGACACCCTGATCCGCAACATTCCGAGATCACAACAGATCACCGATATCAGCTCCATCGATGTAGCCGACTATCCGTACCTGCGTATGTATATGCATACAAAAGATACCTCGCACCTGACGCCTTATCAACTGGACTACTGGCGCCTGTATTACGATCCGGTACCCGAAGGAGCTATTGCACCCAATATTTTCTTTACAACAAAAGATACGGTTGATGTTGGGGAACCTTTCCGCTTCGGTATCGGCTTCAAAAACGTGAGCCAGACACAGTTTGACAGTATAAAAGTTAAACTGTCGATCACCGACCGCAACAATATCGAGAACATCATTCCGATCCCGAAACAAAAAGACCTGTTGCCCAACGACACCATCAAACTGGAAGTGAACGTGGCAACCCAGTCACTCGCCGGAAAGAATATTCTCTTCGTGAACTTCAACCCCGATGAAGATCAGCCGGAGCAACATGTATTCAACAACTTTGCTTTCAGAAACCTTTATGTAAGGCCGGATAGTCTCAACCCGCTGCTGGATGTAACCTTCGACGGTACACACATCCTGAACAGGGATATCGTTTCGTCCAAACCAGACATCCTGATCAAACTCAAAGATGAAGCACGCTGGATGGTGCTCAACGATACGAGCCTGCTGAACCTGCATATCCGTTACCCGGATGGTTCACTGCGCCGTTACTATTTCAATAATGCCGACACGGTCCGCTTTACACCGGCAGGACAAGCACCTAATCCTGACAACACAGCTACAGTGACTGTACAGCCATGGCTGCAGCAGGATGGTGAGTATGAACTGATCGTAAGCGGTAAAGACAGGAGTGAGAATGCGGCCGGTAATATTGAATACCGCGTGGCATTCCAGGTAATCAATAAGCCGATGATCTCGAACATGCTCAACTATCCGAACCCCTTTACCACATCAACGGCATTTGTATTTACGCTCACAGGTAGTGAAGTGCCACAGAACCTGCGGATACAAGTCCTCACGATTACGGGTAAAGTAGTGCGGGAGATCACAAAAGACGAATTGGGAACCCTGCGTATCGGACGCAATATCACAGAATTCAAATGGGATGGAACGGATCAATACGGCGACAAGCTGGCAAACGGCGTGTACCTGTATCGCGTGATCACCAACCTCAATGGTAAGTCGCTGGATAAATACAAATCATCAGACGACAACACCGATAAATACTTCAATAAAGGTTACGGAAAAATGTACCTGATGCGATAAGCAGCAAGCGAAGATGGTTAGTCAGCGAAACCTGTTACTCGATGTTTTCAGAGGACTAGCCATCTTCCTTGTATTGCTGCGTCACGGGGCTCTTACAGCCATAACCACCCGCATGGGCTGGATCGGCGTGGATCTCTTTTTTGTACTCAGTGGATTTCTGGTCTCCGGGTTGCTGTTCCGCGAATATGCCGCCAATGGCTCTTTGCGTGCGGGACGATTCCTGCTGCGCCGTGCATTTAAAATCTATCCGCTGTTCTATGCAGTAGTGGTCATTTACCTGTTTTATAATTGGTGGAAAGGAGTATCGGTAACAACGGGATCGGTGCTGGCTGAACTGTTCTTTTTTCAAAACTATCATCCCGGCATTATCGGCATTTCCTGGTCGCTGGCGATCGAAGAACATTTCTATTTATTGCTGGCACTGGTGCTGACACTGGCGGCGACACGCGGTTATCTAAAAGGCAGGATAGTGCCCGTCGTATGTATATTGATTATGTTGCTTTGCCTTACCGGCCGCGCGCTGACGAATGCATGGCTGCCTTTTTCTCCTTACACACATTTTTTTCCCACGCATCTGCGTATTGACTCGCTGACGGCAGGTGTATTGCTTTCATGGTATTATCATTACCGGTATGAAGCAACGAAAACTTTTGCCCGCCGTTATTATCCGGCATTGTTGATTGTGGTAGCAGCAGGTTTGTTACCGGCATTTTTAATGGAGGCGGAAAATGAATTCATTCTTGTGCCGGGATTTACTTTGCTGTATGTAGCGTTTGGAGCGGCATTGGCGATCGGATTGATTTTTCAATGGCGGATTGAAAGAATATTGGCAGCAACCAGGTTAAAGGGCTTGTATCGCGCCCTGGCATTCATCGGCCGTTATTCTTATGCCATTTACCTGGTGCATATGTTGGCCGGCCCTGCCATCAGCAACTTCATCAATCAATATTTTTTCCGGGGAGACTTGCCTGTAATTTCTGTATTCCTGCTCAAAACAGCGGCCAATATCGGTACGGGCATCTTGCTTACCTGGCTCATCGAAAAGCCGGCCCTTGGCTGGCGGGATCGTTATTTTCCTGCGCCCGTGCTGAAGCCTTCCGCTTCACATGTGTAACGATGACAAAGGCGATAAATACGAATAATACTACAGTACTGATCCACCAGGCAATCTGCAGATCAGTCTGGTAATACTTCAATTCATATTCCTGTGGTCCGGCTGGTATTTCAAACGCCATGAATGCCACGTTAGCATCGAGCAGTTTTACACGTTGTCCGTAGCGGTACAACTCCCAGCGCGGATGACGGTTGATCATGATCACACCCCAGTTGTCGCCAATCGCATTTGTTTCAAAACGGATGGACTGTGGTGCAAAATCTTTGATACGGATCGCTCCCTGTATGGAGGTATCGATACGTAGCGGAGCCTTGATGTCGTCGATAAAAGCGATCAAACCTGTGGTATCCCTGGCCAGCGTTGCCGTATCCGCTATCGGGAAAATAAAGGCAGGGCTGTACAATAACGGATGTTGCAATAAACGTTGCCGCAATGGTTCATTGAACCAGAATTGATTTTGCACCAGCAAATTGCTTGGCGAAACGCGATATTCCGAGCGGCCGATCTGTTTGCTGTACATATTCCGTACACCGATCTCACTCATATCCTGCTCATTGCCTTCCCCGTTTTGCGCCAGCGTATAACGCAGGTCCGGCACGGGGTAGCCGTCTTTTTTAATTTCATTGATGCGTTGCTGCACAACAGTCGCGCGCGTATTCTTTACTACCGTGAACGGCTGAAACAACATGGTGAAAAAGATACAGTTCAGGACGCCCACTGTTGTGGCATAGCCAAATTGCCTTTGCCGGATAAACCGGAATAATAAGATCAGAAAGGGAACCTGCAGCAATATGTTCAGTAAAATAAGATCGCCTGCAGAAAGGCTTTCCATCAACTGTTTAATGCGGTCGCTCAGGGAACCTTTAGCCGCTGCCCATCCATTTGCAGAAAGTAAGGTCGGCCCACTGAGGATGGCAACAGCAAACAAGATTACCAACAATAATAAACAAACCGCCCAGCCACGTTTGAAGCGTTTGTCTACGCCGGTAGTAATCAGTTGATGGAAAAGCAAACCTGCGAGTACGCAACCAAAGAACAACGTAAAAAGTTTTGCATTAGCCGGATGACGGAAAGAGTCCATCAGCGGTAATACATAATAGGCTACGATCCGTAGTCCACCCATTTCGCCCAAACTGAATAAAAGGAAAACCAGCATTGCTCCTTTGCAGAAGGAAGCGGGGGCGGGAAGTTTGCGGTAAAAAAAAGCCGTCAGCATTAATATAAATGCCAGCAAACCGATATAAGAATTTCTTTCGAGCGGATCGGTTATTTCCACGCCGGGCATTTTCCATACCGCCAGCGGTGTGAGGTAAGAAGAAAGCAAAGCCGGGTGCAGGGGATTGCTCATCACATCCTCGTAAGAAGCCCCGGTGCCGCGTTCGGTCAGCGGGAGACTTTGATAAAAAGAAAGGATAGCCGGCAGGCACAACACAAGGAATAGCAGCATCATGGCTCCGTTCGTGAACAACAGATTTTTCCATTGAATATGCTTGCGCCAATCCAATACGATGCGGCGTATCAGCATGGCGATCATCAGGTAGGCAGTAATGATAAAGTCGGCGGGATAAGCACAGTTAAAAAGAAAATAAAGCGCGACCGCTGTATATATTCCCTGTTTGATCGAACGTTCTTCCAGGCAGCGGTAATAAAACAAGAATACATAGGGAAGAAAGGAGGCACTGGCGATCCAGTTGAGAAACTGACACGAGTCGCTGTTGAAACCACATAACATAAAAGCAACCGAGGCCATGATATTCGCCAGCGGATGCACGTTGAAATGTTTGAGCAGGTAGTACATACCTATGCCACTCAGGAACACATAAAGCAATGTCTCCAGTTGCAACGTATATAAGGTGTAGGGGCCGAAAAGAGAGAACAATTGAACGATGGGGTTCCAGGCACCCGATTGCATATCGCCGTGCAGGGGATAGCCGAGATTAAGGTAAGGCGTCCACAAGGATAACTGTCCGTTATGAAAAGATTCACTTACCAACCGGCGCACCGGCAGAAAATAATTAAGTGCATCATTTTTTAAGCTGAAAACATGCAGGCTCACCGGCCAGTACGCTATGGCTGTTATCAGCAGTAACAAAGCCAGGTAAGAAATATCAGGAAGGTAGCGGTTGCTTTGGCGCAGTTCAATCATGCTTGTTACGTTTATAATGGTTGAACAACCGCCACATATCGGCCATTACTTCAGGTGACTTCCAGATGGAAAGCCGCGAACCGCCCGGATCGTGCCAGCGACGCAAAGGAATCTCCGAACCGCGGCAGGCTGTCTGCAGATTACGGATACGCAACAGCAGTTCCACATCAAAAAACCATTTAGTGGTAAAAGGTTGTTCTATGATCTGCTGCAGCAAATCGATGCGGAAACATTTTGCGCCGCACTGCGTATCATAAATACCCAATCGATATTTCGTATCGATGAGTGTGGCAATAAAACGTCCGGTTACGTGCCGGAACTGTGAGCGCTGAATGGAGCTCTGCAGGGTTTTTATCCTGGAGCCGAGTACGTAATCAAGCGAGTCATTGGCAAGAATATCTTTCAGGCGGATAAATTCTTCGGGGCTGGTAGAGAGGTCTGCATCGAGATAACCGGCAAAAGTATAATCCGGCGTTTTGATGGCATGCAATAATCCCTGTCGTACAGCTTCAGCTTTGCCGCTGTTTTGTTTCAAAGAAATAATATGGATCCGGCCGGGCAGGGAGGCCGCGAGGGCCGCTAATACCTCCGCCGTGTTATCGGGGCTTCCATCGTCGACCATCACAAAATCGGCATCGGGGCGTTGCTGCAGGAACCGGACAAATATCTCCGGCCGCAGGCGCGCAGCTTCTTTATAACAGGGAACTATGATGGCCGTTTTTTGCATAAGCAGTAACATGAGAGTCCGGGAAAATGAATACCAATACGGGAGAAAGCATGACTCACCCGGAAGTCGAACCACAAAATAGACGAAATAATACGAGAAAAAAGCGGGCTTCCCTTCCAATTGTCGATGGATTGTGTTGTTTTCCACCACCCTGCTTTTTCTCCTAACAAACGAATAAGACGCGGAGGTAATAAGGCAAAGAAAAAATAACCGCTGCTGATAACCTCGAGGTTTTGTTCGCGGCACAGCTTTACTAACTGTTTGCGCGTATACCGGCGGTAATGAAGCAATAATTGATCGTGTTGTGAAAACAAACCCTGGAATGCGGGTACGGTTATCAACAGCGTGCCGCCAGGCTGCAGGACAGTTTGCACAGTATCATTCAACACGGCTGCATCATCTTCGCAATGTTCGATTACATCGGCGAGCATCGCGGCATCACTTTGTGGCTGTGCGGAAGACGCGGTTTGCAAAAAATCAACAGGCAAACCCGCAATACGTTGTTGTAACTGCTGAATCAGTTGCGGTGTATAGGCGGTGTCGATAGCCGTATAACGGTTGGCAACTCCAGCCTGTGCGAGTGTTTCGATCACGAACGCATCGCCGGCGCCTACATCTGTAAGGTGCTGGTGATTTTTGCCCAGCAGAAAACGGATAACACGTACCCGCGCGGTCTCCCACGGATGACGCAATGACTGTGCGGATGTTGTTCTGCTGAGTTCTGTAATATCCATAGCTGTAAGCCGGTGCGCAATAATACAAATAACCGGTTGGCAGACCTTGAAAAACCCCGAGGATTATTCGTATGAAATCTTTTTTCGGATAAAATACTGTTCAAAATAGCGGAAGCTGATCAGGCTCACCCCAATACCTACGAGGGTAGCGGCGACGGAGGCGGCGATCCGTGCTTCAGCCAGTGGTAAAGCGGGTGTAAAAAGATCCTGGAAATAGGGGGCGGTCAATATGAATACGGGCCAGTGAAAAACATAAAGCCCGTAGGAGATACGTCCGAAAAATTTCATCAACCCATTATCAAAAAGCAACCGGAGCAACCGGCTTTTATTTTCCACCCCTTCATTCACCAGCAAAGCAAACATTACTGCGAAGGTCGTATAACCGACAAACGCGAGGAATGGAAAAGTGTAGCCGTAATAGCGGTTGATAAAAAAGAAAATAAAATTGGCGAGTGCAAGACTCAGCACCACCGGCGCGGTATAATTCCGCAGAAAATCGATCCGGATCGTGCGAAGCAATGCGAGCATACTGCCGATGCAAATACCGTCGATCCGCGAGAAGGTATAAAAATTAAAATAAGCCAGCTCTTCGAGCTGGTAGTTCCACACCACGATGCGCAGTACTACCACTGCTACCAGTACAACAGCCAGTAAAGCAAACAACCGTGAAGGCTTGCGGAGAAGGAGGATGGTCAATGGCCAGATAAGATAAAACTGTTCTTCCACGGCCAGCGACCAGAAATGGTGAAGAATATTGGCATCGGTTGGTTTAAAAATATAAAGCCAGTTCTGCAAATAGGTCCACAACCACCACTGATTGTCGCGGTAATAAGCGAGTTGGGCGGTGAGGATGCCGCAGGCGGGAAGGATGAGGAGGAATAACACAAGACTGCCATAATAAAGCGGGAAGATGCGCAGCACGCGCCGCATATAAAAATTGCGCAGGAAATGGGGGCGGTTGACTGTTTTCATCAGGATGTCGGTGATAAGAAAACCTGACAGCACGAAGAACAGGTCAACGCCGAGCCATCCGAAGAAGAAATAATTAATGAAGCCGAAATTGTGATAAACGACAACCAGCAATATGGCCAGACCGCGCAGGCCATCCAGCACGGGGTAATGGGTTTTGGTGGGTGTCATCTTCAAATATAGGAGTGAATGGTGAAATTGTCAATCGTGAATCGTCAATCGTGAATGGAAAGAGCCTTCGTCTCCGCCTCACGCCGGCTATTAACACATCGACAAATCCGGCCTGAGCTTCGGAGTAGTTTAACATTTAAAACTTATTACGGCTGTTTATCCTCACGCCTTATACCTTCCACCTTACACCTTTTCCCTCAAAGACAGGCTTCGTAATAAATACTTGCCAATCATATCAAACTCCAGGTTCACCACATCTCCTTCTTTCAACTCCTGGAGGTTAGTATGTTCGTACGTAAAAGGAATGATGGCAACGCGAAAACTGTTGCGTGTAACGGCGAAAGCGGTAAGGCTGATGCCGTTGAGACAGATCGACCCTTTTTCGATCACCAGCGGGGCAAACGTTTCGGAGAAACGGATATCAAACTCGAAGCTGCCGTCTTTGGCGGTGCGGATGATGCAGGTGCCGGTAGTATCTACGTGTCCCTGCACAAAATGTCCGTCGAGACGCCCGTTGAGCTGGAGACAGCGTTCTATATTGACGAGGCAGCCGGGTTGCCAGTCGCCGAGATTGGTTTTGTCGAGTGTTTCGCGGATGGCGGTTACGCGGTGCAGGTCATCGCGGACCTCCTCCACGGTAAGACACACGCCGCTGTGGCTGACGCTTTGATCGGGTTTAAAGGAAGACGAAAGGGGGGAGCGGACCCAAAAGGTGCGGTTGCTGCCTTCCTCGGCAACGGATTCTATGCGACCCATGGTTTCAATGATACCGGTAAACATGGCGCAAAGTTCCAGAAAGCCGTGCATACCAGCAAATAGCACGATAAAAATGGAATTTTTTTGCATGGAAATAAAAAACGCTTATCTTTGCCGTCTCAAAAAAATGCCGAAGGAGGTATATAATTATGCTTATCATCGATTCTAAAGACTGCGAAAACATAGACAAGGCGCTGAAGAAGTACAAGAAGAAATTTGAAAAATCAAAAGTTCTTTTGCAACTGCGTGAGCGTCAAAGCTTCACGAAGCCTTCTGTAAAGCGTCGCGGTCAGGTGCTGAAAGCGATCTACAAGCAGCAGATCCAGAGCGGAAAAATCGAAGCCTGATATATTCAGCGCTTTTAAATGTTATATAAGAAAATAGCTGTGGGCTTTTGCCTGCGGCTATTTTTTTGCATTTTCGTAACTTCATCAGATGACAGCTTCTTCTGCGCCAGCTAATGATGCCATCATTCCGTTCCTGGATTACCTTAAATTCGAAAAAAGGTATTCGGCGCACACCATCCGGGCTTATGCCACGGACCTTCGCGACTTCAGCGAATTTTTGCTCGCCCGATATGGATCGGTAACTCTCACAGAGATCAGCGCTGCATTTGTGCGCAGTTGGCTGGCGGAGCTGCGGGGCGACGGTATTGAAGCGGTTTCTATTGCGCGGAAAATTTCTTCCCTTCGTTCGTTCTTCAAATATCATCTGCGCCAGGGAAATATTACGCAATTGCCATTGACAAGGGTAGTGGTGCCAAAGAAGAGTAAACGGTTACCGGTATTTGTAAAAGAAGAGGAGACCCGGCAGTTGCTGACGGCGCTGGAGCAGCATACGGAGGATTGGAAGAGCCTGAATGCGCATGCGCTCATCTCTTTGTTTTATGCCACCGGCATGCGTCTCAGCGAGTTGATCCAGCTCAAAGAGCATCACCTGGATGCGGGGCGGTTGCAGGTAAAAGTATTGGGGAAAGGCAACAAGGAGCGGATCATTCCCGTGAGCCGTGAAATGGCGGATCAGCTAAAGAAATACATGGCGGAAAAGCGGCGGTTGTTTGAGGGCCCGCATGAGAGTTTATTTGTGACGGAAAAGGGAAAAAAACTGTATCCGCGTTATGTGCAGCGGCTGGTGCAGGCTCACCTGGAGCAGGCGGCAACGCTGGACAAAAAAAGTCCCCACGTGCTGCGGCATACCTTCGCCACACATCTTGTGAATCAGGGCGCTGAGTTAAATGCGGTGAAGGAATTGCTGGGCCACAGCAGCCTGGCCTCCACGCAGGTTTATACGCACAATACGATCGAAAAACTGAAGGATGTATACCGCAAAGCGCATCCCCGGGCCTGAGTTGATTACGGGTTTTTGCGGGTGGAATTGTTGGAAAAAAATTAGGGTTTTTTGCTTGGGAACCGTATGAAAATTAGCTAACTTCAGAGCAGAGAACAGATGTTCAAAACATGGTAGCTCTTTTAATTATTGTCTCACTTATTAAACGCGATGATTATGAATGTAAACATTCAGACTGTTCGTTTTGATGCGGACAACAAGCTCGTAGAGTATGTTCAGCGGAAACTGCAAAAGCTCGGCACGTTTCACGACCGCATCATTGAAGTCCAGGTATATTTAAAACTGGACAATGTGGTACACACCATTAAGGACAAGATCGCAGAAATCCGTGTACATGTACCGCGGCACAACTTCTTTGTCAAATCGACCAGTAAGTCCTTTGAAGAATCTTTTGATGCTGCCCTTGACTCCGTTGTCAATCAGATAAAACGAAAGAAAGAAAAACAAGCTGCCTGACAGAATTTTAGAAAAGACTCCTCCGGGAGTCTTTTTTTTGTCTTTAATTTGCAACCGGTTGGAAAAAAGGTAAAAAAAACGTGCGGAGCAAATACAGTGTTGGCGGGCCTTTGAACAGTTTATTCACAACTGTTTGAAAACAAAGAAAAAAATCCTGCATCAAAATTTTTGCAATTGTCAAATTCCCTTACCTTTGCCTTCCCAAAAAATAACGGAATAATTTGTTACGCAAGTGACAGGAATTCCGGAAGTTCTTTCAGGATATAAGCCGAAGTAGCTCAGTTGGTAGAGCAACTGATTTGTAATCAGTAGGTCGGGGGTTCGACTCCCTTCTTCGGCTCAATCGGTAAACGGTTCGCTGTTTATTGATGGAATGGGTAGATGGCCGAGTGGTTAAAGGCGACAGACTGTAAATCTGTTCTCTTCGGAGTACGGAGGTTCGAATCCTTCTCTGCCCACAGTTAGTTAATTAGCCGATGTGTTGATTTGAAAATGCATATCGGATGGAAAAGTTCTTTTAATGGGGTGGTCTGATAGTTTGCAATTGTCACATGTTCAAATTATCAAATCATCAAATTAGTTCCCGCGGGAGTAGCTCATTTGGTAGAGCGGTAGCCTTCCAAGCTTCAGGTGGCCGGTTCGAGCCCGGTCTCCCGCTCACAGGCAGTTTGTAACACTGACAGGTGCTTTGTATCAGGCAGGCATTCAAAAGCAGTAACTCACAAACTGAACTACGCCGTTGTAGCTCAGGGGTAGAGCACTTCCTTGGTAGGGAAGAGGTCGTGAGTTCGATTCTCACTAACGGCTCGCAGTCAACCGTGATAATCGCCCGTGGCTTATTCCGGTAACTACACAGCAGTGATAATTGAAGCGAATAGTACGATACTGTTGGCTTATTATTATACACAAACAATAATTGGTAAAACACAACTAAAAACCGATAAAATGGCAAAAGAGACCTTTAAGAGGGAAAAACCTCACGTTAACATTGGTACCATTGGCCACGTTGACCATGGTAAAACCACGCTGACTGCCGCCATTACAGACATCCTTTCAAAGAAAGGTCTGGCGCAGGCTAAAAAATATGACGAAATCGACGGAGCTCCTGAGGAAAAAGAGCGCGGTATCACTATCAACACCGCTCACGTAGAATACGAAACAGCTAATCGTCACTATGCACACGTAGACTGCCCTGGTCACGCTGACTATGTGAAAAACATGATCACAGGTGCTGCCCAGATGGACGGTGCTATCTTAGTTGTGGCTGCTACAGACGGTCCTATGCCTCAAACAAAAGAACACATCCTGCTTGCTGCCCAGGTAGGTGTACCTAAAATGGTTGTGTTTCTGAATAAAGTTGACCTCGTTGACGACGAAGAGCTCCTGGAGCTGGTTGAGATCGAGGTTCGCGAAGAACTGACTAAACGCGGTTTCGACGGCGACAACACTCCAATCATCAAAGGTTCCGCTACTGGCGCCCTCGCTGGTGAAGAAAAGTGGGTTAAAGAAATTGAAAACCTGATGGACGCTGTTGACAGCTACATCCCACTGCCTCCTCGTCCGGTTGATCTGCCGTTCCTGATGAGCGTAGAGGACGTATTCTCTATCACTGGTCGTGGTACTGTTGCTACCGGTCGTATCGAACGTGGCCGTATCAAAGTTGGCGAGCCCGTTGAGATCGTAGGTCTGCAGGAATCTCCCCTGAACTCTACCGTTACAGGTGTTGAGATGTTCCGCAAACTCCTCGACGAAGGTGAAGCTGGTGACAACGCCGGTCTGCTCCTCCGTGGTGTTGAAAAAACACAGATCCGTCGCGGTATGGTAATCGTTAAACCCGGTTCCATCACTCCGCACACAGACTTCAAAGGCGAAGTTTACGTTCTGAGCAAAGACGAAGGTGGCCGTCACACTCCATTCTTCAACAAATACCGTCCTCAATTCTACTTCCGTACAACTGACGTTACAGGTGAAGTAGAACTGAATGCAGGAACAGAAATGGTTATGCCTGGTGATAACACCAACCTGACCGTTAAACTGATCCAACCGATCGCTATGGAAAAAGGTCTGAAATTCGCTATCCGCGAAGGTGGCCGTACCGTAGGTGCAGGACAGGTTACTGAGATCTTGAAATAAGTCCGGTCACAAGCCACAAGCTTGTAACAAGGATCGCAAATAATTATATATTTGCTAAGAAATACGCTAAAAGCTGTTCGCCGGATGGCGGATAGCTTTTAGCTTTCTACGGGCATAGTACAACGGTTAGTATAGAGGTCTCCAAAACCTTTGATCTGGGTTCGAATCCTAGTGCCCGTGCTACTTTTTGAGCGACTTAAATCGCAGATTTTTAAATCGAAACGATGAACAAAATCGGAAATTATTTCAGAGAGAGCTACAAGGAGCTGACCGAGAAGGTGACCTGGCCTACATGGGCACAACTCCAGCAGTCTACTATGATCGTACTCGTATCAACCATGCTGATCACAGCATTGGTATGGGTAATGGACTTCCTGGCCGGCGGCGCACTTAACTTTCTGTATCAAACCCTTTTTTAACGGACGATGGAAACAACAGCTAGCAATAATGCCCAGCAACCTGCCGAACAGGAAACCAAATGGTTCGTGCTTCGTGTAGTGAGCGGCAAGGAGCGTAAGGTTAAAGAGTACCTCGATAAAGAGATCTCCCGCGGCGGTTGGAGTGAAATCGTGAAACAGGTATTCCTGCCCGTGGAGAAAGTGTACAAGGTTGCCAATGGCAAAAAAGTCATGCGCGAACGCAACTATTATCCCGGTTATGTAATGATCGAGATCGTAGACGGCAAACTCAACGACGACCTGCGCGACGTTATCAAAAATACCAACAGCGTTATCCACTTCCTCGGTAAAGACGATCCTATCGCCCTCCGCAAATCAGAAGTGAATAAGATGCTAGGCAAGATCGACGAGATGACCGAAACCGGTGGCTTAAGCATGAGCGAACCGTTCATCGTTGGCGAAACCATCAAGATCATCGAAGGACCATTCAACGATTTCAACGGCGTAATCGAAGAAGTAAACGACGAGAAGAAGAAACTGAAAGTTACCGTGAAGATCTTCGGACGATCCACACCTGTAGAACTGAATTATATGCAGGTTGAAAAAATCAGCTAGTATACTGAAATAACTTTTTACCATAACGGGCCAACCTTAACAGTTGGCTCGTTGTCATTCCGCCGGTACCGTTATGCACAAATTAACGTCCCTGCAGGGATCAACCCGAACCGACCGCATCTGGCTTGTCATCTTCCTGGCTTGCTATGTCCTCTCCGTACTCATCAACCTCAGTTACTTTCCCCTCGACGGCGAAGAACCACGACGCGCCATCATCGCCATTGAAATGATGGAGTCCGGCAATTTCATCCGCCCCACCACCATGGGTTGGGAGTATTACAACAAACCACCGCTTTACAACTGGATCATCAGCGGACTCATGATACTCACGGGCTCATCCGATGAGTTAGCCGTACGGCTCGCTTCATTGCTCAGTATCCTCGCATGGGGACTGGCCAATTATTATTTCGTCAGAAAATTAATCTCGCCTTATACCGCTGTTCTTTCTTCTCTTTTTCTCATGACCAGCCTTGATCTTTTCTTCTGGGGATTGAGCAACGGCGGAGAGATCGATGTGTTCTACAGCCTGATCGTATACCTGCAGGCCATGACACTTTTTTATTTCAACCAGGACAAGCGATGGACAACAATGTACCTGCTTTCTTACGCATTGTGCGCAGTCGGATTTCTTACCAAAGGATTTCCTTCCCTGCTATTCCAGGGCCTCACGCTTGCAGCACTGTGCGTCTATAACCGATCGGTGCGCATATTATTCCATTGGGCCCATTTTGTGGGCATCGCCTTACTCGGCGTGCTGGTCGGAAGTTATTTTTATGTATATAGTTTTTACGGCCAGGCCGATAAATTTTTCGTTAACCTGCTGAAAGAATCGTTGAATAAATCAGCAGTAGGAGAGAATCGTCAGGCTCTCTGGAAAAAGACATTGATGTATCCCGCCGAATTCCTGAAGCTGCTGCTGCCCTGGTCGCTGTTCCTTTTCTTTCTTATCCGCAAAACAAAACTTAAACTGCGCCACACACCGCTGGTCTATTTTGCTTTGCTTTTTATTCTTTTCAATATTCCGGTGTACTGGTTTACCGGCAAGCCAAAGATGCGGTATGTGTACATGTTCATACCTTTTGCCTTGATGATTCTTACCTCGTTGTATGCCTCATTCCGCGAGCGCTATCCTGAGGTTGTGCAGAAGGTGTTGCACTATATGTTTATTCTGTTTGCATTGGTGCTGGCAGGGCTCATCATTTTACCTTTTCTAAAAGATGTGAACGAGGTGGCGGCAGGAATATGCATCTTGTTGCTGGCGGGATACCTGGTGATTTACCGGCGGTTGACGATCCGTTATGGAATTATATGTTTTGTCATGGGCCTTGCGTTGGTGCGACTGGTCTATGCGGTGGTGCTGATACCGGTACGTTATGAAGCCCGCGAAATAAAATATGACCAGGAAATGGAAAACATAGCGGATGCCAATGATAATCGTCCGCTCAGTTTTTATAAAAAACCGGACACACTCGATCTCGATATGGATCTGGAGATCGTGGATATCAATGAAGGTAAACTACCGGTGATCCCCGATATCGCGTACGAGATGCCGTATTATTATTATCTCTCCAGCGGTCAGATCATGCAGTACGATACGATACTCAGACCGGGTCAGTCCTATATAGGTTACCGTTCCGACGTAAGGCAACTGAATCCCGAAGTGCTCTATTCGTTTAAAGACAAGTACCAGCGGAATGAGGAAGTGATTTTATTCCGGATGCCTCCAGTAATGCTGAATCGGCGACAGGACACTCATTGATTAATATTTTTAACAATTTTTGCGGGATAACTAAATTTAGACCCGGATCTTTGTACAGATTTATAAATAGATTTATTACCGAGCCAACCTTTCATGTCATGAAGAATTTTTCTATCTTTTTTAGTGCTATTATTGCGCTAACGTTAACCGCCTGTTCGAAACCTGTTGAAGAAGATCCTACGCCTGATCCACCTGTGCCAGTAACACCAACAACTGTTACAATTTCTCCGCTCAGGAGCACATCAGAGATGAATATTATCAAAATTGGGAATACAGATGACACTCGTTATAACAATCCCGATATTGCTGTAGAAGCGTGGACGCAAAGTGGTAATCCCTATACCGTTAGGGGCGTTGTAAAATTCGACCTGGCGGCAATTCCTTCTGCTGAACGCGTACAGAGTGCAAAACTCCGTCTTTATTCCTACCCGTCGCCTACACTTAATGGCAATCTGCTGGTAGCTAATTTCGGAATGGATAACTCGCTTTTGGTTCAACGCATTACCACGATTTGGGGTAATCCCGGAGTAAACTGGTTTAACCAGCCTTCAACAACTACGGCAGGTCAGATTGTCGTACCTCATACCAGTTCGTCTGTGCTTGATCTGGAACTTGATGTAACCGCATTGGTGAAAACAATGATGACGGAAAATGCAAACTATGGGTTTATGCTGCGCCTGCAAAATGAGAATATTTATACCAGCCGTATTTTTGTGTCCAGTCACAGTCCGGTATATCCCGATAAACGGCCGGCGCTGGAAGTTGTTTACAAATAAGAAGTTGCTCTGTAGTCTTACGCTTTCGTGAACAGATATCCCTGCTCACGAAAGCTAAATAGGATGCAGGGGTAGTTTTTACGACTTACAATTAATAATATTCTTCACTGGTATGAAACTATTTCTTCTCATAACGGCCCTGACGCTGAGTTTGGCAGGTACATTTGCTATCATTCCGACGGCAAAAAAGACGACTGTGTCGTCGCAGAAGGACACTACAGTTATACTTGCTCCTTTAAAAAACACATCAGAAGTAAATATTATCGGGATAGGTCGTCGCGACGATACGCGTAAGGACAATCCGGACATTGCCGTAGAAGCATGGACCCAAAATGATATCCCCTATACGGTTCGCGGTGCAATCAAATTTGATTTTAGTTTGATACCGGAAGATGCCCTGATTAAAAGTGCACGGCTTTATCTTTATTCCTATCCCTCACCGACATTAAATGGTAACTTGGAGAATGCTAATGTAGGAAACAACAACGGCATCGTAGTGCAGAGAATAACGGATGATTGGCAGATACCTGGGATTAGTTGGTTCAACCAACCGCGTACAACCCGAAAAGACGAGATCAAGGTGCCGCATACTTCAACACCGGAACTCGATCTTGAACTGAATGTAACCAAACAGGTACGGGCCATGATTTCGGAGAAAAGAAACTATGGCTTTATGATCAGGCTTCAGAAGGAACGTATATATAACAGCCGCATTTTTGTATCGAGCCATAGTCCGGCGTACCCCGGGAAGCGGCCAAAACTGGAGATCGTGTATGAGGATAAGACGTCAATGGACCATTAACTAAATAGTAAATAGATCAATATTAAATGGATGTTCAGGTTGTGTTATCATGGGCACCACTCCGGGGGCACAAAACCTAACGTCTCACTTAATACTTATTACTTACAACTTAATAACCAACATCTTAAACCTTACACCTTACGCCTTCCACCTTAATTTGGTATTCTGATCAGACAGGCTTACTTTTGCACCCCCAATCAGTTCTTTCGATATCCCGGTTTTGCCGGGAGTGAGGAATTTGGGAGCTCTGGTCAATAATGCCAGGGCGCTTGAACCAATAAATCAAAAAGAAATGGCAAAAGAAATCAGCGGCTATGTAAAGCTGCAATGCAAGGGCGGCCAGGCCAACCCGGCTCCCCCGATCGGTCCTGCGCTGGGTTCCAAAGGTGTGAACATCATGGAATTCTGTAAGCAGTTCAATGCCCGCACACAGGACAAACCCGGAAAAGTTCTTCCGGTACTCATCACCGTTTACAGCGACAAAAGTTTTGACTTCGTCATCAAAACTCCTCCCGCAGCTATTCAGCTGATGGAAGCCGCTAAAATTCAGAAAGGTTCCAAAGAAAGCAACCGCGCCAAAGTAGGTAAAGTGAGCTGGGATCAGGTAGAGGCTATTGCTAAAGACAAAATGCCCGACCTGAACTGTTTCACCGTGGAAAGCGCCATGAAAATGGTTGCCGGTACTGCCCGCAGCATGGGTCTGAACGTAGAAGGGAAAGCTCCCTGGGAAAATTAATACGTTCCCGCTTTAACTAGAACCTTTTAAAACGAATTACAATGGCATTCATTAGCAAAAAAAGAAAGGCGGTCAACTCCAAAGTGAACGCTGACAAAGCATACTCGCTCAAAGAAGCTTCTTCTTTGGTGAAAGAGATCAACACAACAAAATTCGACGCTTCTGTTGACCTGCACGTGCGTCTGGGTGTAGACCCCAAGAAAGCCGACCAGGCAATCCGCGGTACTGTTACCCTCCCTCACGGCACCGGTAAAACAAAGCGTGTACTCGTACTCTGCACTCCTGATAAAGAAGCTGCCGCCAACGAAGCAGGCGCTGATTATGTAGGACTGGATGAGTTCATCACTAAAATCGAAGGCGGATGGGTAGATATCGATGTGATCATCGCTACACCTGCCGTAATGCCTAAGATCGGTAAACTGGGTAAAGTACTCGGTCCACGTAACCTGATGCCCAACCCCAAGACCGGCACTGTAACAAATGATGTAGCTGCTGCCGTCAACGAAGTTAAAGGTGGTAAGATTGCTTTTAAAGTTGACAAAGCCGGTATCATTCACGCCTCTATCGGTCGTGTGAGCTTTGCTCCCGAGAAACTCGCGGAAAACAGCCAGGAATTCCTGAATGCTATCATCCGTGCAAAACCTGCTACTGCCAAAGGTACTTACCTGAAAGGCATCAGCATGGCCAGCTCCATGAGCCCCGGTATCAGCGTAGATACCAAAGCGTTTATTCACTAAGCGCTGACCAGCTTTCCCCAACCAAAGAAGGGGAGTAGTTTCAAACTTTAACGAAGTCAAAACTTACTAAAATGACTAAAGATCAAAAAAACGAAGTGATTGAACTGCTGAAAGGCAAGTTCGAACAATATAACAACTTCTACATCACTGACACCGAGTCACTGAGCGTAGAACAAGTTGGCAAGCTGCGCCGCACTTGCTTCGACAAATCTGTTGAGATGAAGGTGGCTAAAAACACCCTCATCCGTAAAGCACTGGAATCGCTGGACAGCGAAAAATATGCAGGTATCTATGATTCACTGCACAAAGTAACTGCCCTGATGTTCTCTGAAAACCCCAAAGAACCAGCGCTGATCCTGAGTTCTTTCCGCAAGGAGAGCAACGGAGACAAGCCTGTTCTGAAGGCCGCTTTCATCAACGGCGACATCTATGAAGGTGATGCACAACTGAAAGCCCTCACACAGATCAAGACCAAGAACGAGCTCATCGGCGAAGTTATCGGTCTTCTTCAGTCTCCTGCCAAGCGCGTACTGGCTGCCCTGTTGCACCATCACGAGCAACAAGCCGGCGGAAGCACCGAAGCAGAGGCACCCGCTACAGCGGAGTAATTCCCCGACGTATGATCAGGCTTGCCTGATTGCGTATATAACTACCCGGCCTGAGGGTATAAAACAAAGGCACAAACAATTTTTTTAAAGAAGCCGTCGGATCCTTAACACGGAGATGAAGACGGTAAAAATTCAAAACAATGGCAGACGTAAAAGCATTAGCCGAAAGCCTGGTAGGCTTGACAGTAAAAGAAGTACAAGAACTGGCTGATTTCCTGAAATCAGAGTACGGTATCGAACCCGCTGCTGCTGCAGTAGTAGTTGCTGCTGGTGGCGACGGTGGTGGAGCCGCTGCTGAAGAAAAAACTGCATTTGACGTAATCCTGAAGAGCGGTGGCGCTTCTAAACTGAACGTAGTTAAGATCGTTAAAGATCTGACTGGTCTCGGTCTGAAAGAAGCGAAAGAACTGGTTGACACAGCTCCGAAGCCCGTTAAAGAAGGTGTATCTAAAGCAGAAGCTGAAGATATCGCAGCTAAGCTGAAAGAAGCCGGTGCTGACGTAGAGGTTGCTTAATCGCATCTCTCAAAAGATAAAATGGCCCCCACTTGCTGGGGGCTTTTTTTATTCCAGTTGCAGGTAAGGTGTAAGCTTCGCAATCGTCTCCTCATCCATCACCGCCATTTTCCGCAGATCGCCGGGCTGCCGGAAGGGGCCATGCTGCGACCGGTACACAATGATCGCCTTTGCCAACTTATACCGGATGTAAGGATGCTGCGCCAATTCCTCCATCAACGCCGTATTGACCGCGATCTGCCGCAGACGTAATTCACCGAGCCGCAATTGCGGGAGTATTCTCCGGAACACCGAATCCGGTAATCCATAGGTTTCCGCTATCTGCTCTATCCGGCAGAAACCACCGAGTTTTTCGCGGAAGCTGATGATCCGGGCCGCGAGCCGCGGACCAATCCCCGGTAATGATTCGAACAATGCACTGTCGGCCGCGTTGATATCAACAGATAACTGCACAGGTTTGTAAGATTTTTTTCCGGTAAGTGGGGAAGGAGGCGCGGGTTGCGCAATGCTGACATAGGGACGTATCCGCGCCGCATCTGCCGGGGATAGCCCGTAGATGCGATCGATGTCTTCCGGCGAACGGAAACGTCCGCCACGGGCGCGGAAACGCATCAGCGTGCGGACCGTTTTTTCTCTTAACCCAAGTTTCAGCCAACCGGCACTGTCAAGTGTATTGGGATCAAAATAGAACAGCGGGGCGTGCGCCCACTGTTCCGCCGGTGTGGCAGCTTCCGGCTCTTCAGGCAGCAATACTGTCGACAGCCAGGAGGTGTCTGCCCGCAGCGGCGGATCCTTTGGCGGAAGAAAGGAGGGGCCCGACAGGAGCAACAAGATGCTAATCAGGAGACTGTACACGGCCACACGTTCTTTGTACGTGAAGCCGGGGAGGAAGGCGGCCGGAGATCGTTTTTTCATAAAAGGCCGTTTGCGGAAAATTAATAACAGGCGGCTCGAAAACCATGATGTTTTGGCCAGATTGTTGTGTGCAAACTTTTTTTGCCGATAAATATATTTTCTTACCTTTGCAGTCCTTTATTTTGGCCAAATATATTTTGACGTTTCAAACCATTTCTAAATAATTAGTAATCAGTTACTTTCGTTTTTTCTAAAATGAAGGTCTGAAAGTGGTTTGCGCGTCCAGACTCATTTAAACCGGTTTTTACGCATATGTCTTCAACAAAAGCGAACGCAAGAGTGGATTTCGGTAAGATTAAGCACCTGGCTGAAACACCCGATCTGCTTGAAGTACAAATTCAGTCCTTTAAGGAATTTTTTCAGTTAGAGACGACTCCTGACAAACGGAATAACGAAGGCCTTTTCCGTGTGTTTAAGGATAACTTTCCTATTACTGATACCCGCAACATTTTCGTGCTGGAATTCCTGGATTACTTCATCGATCCTCCCCGTTATTCTATTGACGAGTGTATGGAGCGTGGTCTTACCTACGCCGTACCGCTGAAAGCGAAACTGCGCCTCAGCTGTAATGACGAGGAGCACGTGGATTTTCAGACCATCGTACAGGATGTATTCCTGGGTAACATTCCTTACATGACTCCCCGCGGTACCTTCGTGATCAACGGAGCCGAGCGTGTTGTCGTTAGTCAGTTGCACCGTTCACCCGGTGTATTCTTCGGTCAGTCCGTTCACCCGAACGGCACCAAGATTTATTCCGCCCGCGTTATCCCCTTCAAAGGTGCGTGGATGGAATTTGCTACCGACATCAACAACGTGATGTACGCATACATCGACCGTAAGAAAAAATTCCCCGTAACCACCCTGCTCCGTGCTATCGGTTACGAAACAGATAAAGACATCCTCGAACTCTTCGGCATGGCCGACGAAGTAAAGGGTGATAAAAAATCCCTTGGCAAATACGTTGGCAAGCGCCTCGCTGCCCGCGTACTCCGCACATGGGTAGAAGACTTCGTTGACGAGGATACCGGTGAAGTTGTTTCCATCGAACGTAACGAGATCGTTATGGAACGCGATACCATCCTCGACGAAGAAGCCATCGACACCATCTCCGACATGGAAGTGAAGAGCGTTTTCGTTCAACGCGAAGATGTTGGTGGTGACTACGCTATTATCTACAACACCCTCAACAAGGACACTTCCAACAGCGAGCTGGAAGCGGTACAGTTTATCTACCGCCAGTTGCGTGGTGCCGACGCGCCGGACAACGAAACTGCCCGCGGTATCATCGACAAACTGTTCTTCAGCGACAAACGCTATGACCTGGGTGAAGTAGGACGCTACAAGATCAACCGCAAGCTGAACATCGATCAGCCGCTTGATAAAAAAGTACTGACCAAGGAAGATATCATCCTTATCATCAAATACCTAGTAAGACTTACCAACGGTAAAGCTGAGATCGATGATATCGATCACCTGAGCAACCGCCGTGTACGTACGGTAGGTGAGCAATTGTACGCTCAATTCGGCGTAGGTCTGGCCCGTATGGCCCGTACCATCCGCGAGCGTATGAACGTGCGCGATAATGAAGTGTTTACCCCGGTAGACCTCATCAACGCCCGTACGCTCAGCTCTGTAATCAACTCTTTCTTCGGTACATCACAGCTTTCACAGTTCCTCGACCAGACCAACCCGCTCTCTGAGATCACGCACAAGCGTCGTATCTCCGCACTCGGACCAGGCGGTCTGAGCCGTGAGCGTGCTGGCTTTGAGGTGCGTGACGTACACTACTCACACTACGGACGTCTGTGTACCATCGAAACACCGGAAGGACCAAACATCGGTCTGATCTCTACACTTTGCGTACACGCAAAGATCAACGACATGGGCTTTATCGAAACGCCTTATCGTAAAGTAGAGAACGGTAAAGTAAACATGAAGCAACTCGCGCTGCTGAGTGCAGAAGAAGAAGATACGGCCAAGATCGCCCAGGCAAACTCCGCATTGGATGACAACGGAAACTTCCTGGAAGATCGTATCGTAAGCCGCGAAACAGGTGACTTCCCGATCCTCGATAAAAATGAAGTGGAATACATGGACGTTGCGCCCAACCAGATTGTTGGTCTGAGTGCTTCCCTGATTCCGTTCCTCGAGCATGATGACGCCAACCGTGCGCTCATGGGATCAAACATGCAACGTCAGGCTGTACCCCTGCTGCGTCCCGATGTACCTGTTGTAGGTACTGGTCTGGAAGGCAAGGCTGCACGCGACGCACGTATCCAGATCCACGCAGAAGGAGAGGGTGTGGTTGAATTCGTAGATGCCAATGAGATCCACGTTCGCTATGACCGCGACGAGGAAGAGAAACTGGTTTCTTTCGAAGATGACCTGCGCGTTTACCGCCTCACAAAATTCATCAAAACCAACCAGGAAACCTGTATCAACCTGAAGCCTGCCGTGAAGAAAGGCCAGAAGGTGAAAAGAGGCGACTTCCTGACGGAAGGATATGCTACCCGCACCGGCGAGCTGGCTCTCGGTAAAAACCTGAAAGTGGCGTTCATGCCATGGAAAGGTTACAACTTCGAGGATGCCATCGTAATCAGCGAGCGTGTAGTGAAAGAAGATATGTTCACCTCCGTGCACATCTCCGAGTATGAACTCGAAGTACGTGACACCAAACTGGGTGAAGAAGAACTTACGCCGGATATCCCCAACGTATCTGAGGAAGCTACCCGCGACCTCGATGAGAATGGTATCATCCGCGTAGGCGCCCAAATCAAAGAAGGTGATATTCTGATCGGTAAGATCACCCCTAAAGGTGAATCTGATCCTACTCCGGAAGAGAAACTGCTCCGTGCCATCTTCGGCGACAAAGCCGGCGATGCAAAAGACGCATCACTGAAAGCACCAAACGGTGTGGAAGGTATCGTTATCGGCAAAAAACTCTTCCAGCGTGCCAAGAAGGATAAGAATGCAAAAGTGCGTGAAAAGGCCGCTATCGAGAAACTCGAGAAAATTCACGAGAAGAACGAAGCTGACCTGCTGCAGGTATTGCTTGACAAACTGACCACCCTGCTGAAAGATCATTCTTCTACCGGTGTTACCAACAACTTCGGTGAAGTACAGATCGGTAAAGGTGCCAAGTTCACTGCTAAAAACCTGGCCGGCCTGGATTATGCCAACATGAATCCGCTGGGATGGACAGGCGACGCCAAAGTGGATGATCAGATCAACATCCTGTTGCACAACTATAATATCAAGTACAACGAAGAACTGGGACGATACAAACGCGAGAAGTTCAACATCTCAATCGGTGACGAACTGCCCGCCGGTGTACTGAAACTGGCTAAAGTGTACCTGGCTGTTAAGCGTAAGCTGAAAGTAGGGGACAAGATGGCCGGTCGTCACGGAAACAAAGGTATCGTTGCCAAGATCGTACGTGCAGAAGATATGCCGTTCCTGGAAGACGGAACACCGGTTGATATCGTGCTTAACCCGCTGGGGGTACCAAGCCGTATGAACCTCGGACAGATCTATGAAACCGTATTGGGATGGGCCGGTGTACAATTGGGTGTGAAATTCGCCACCCCGATCTTCGACGGTGCAAGCACTGAAGAAATCGAGAAATATTGTGCGGAAGCAGGTATTCCTAAATTCGGTCACACTTATCTGCACGATGGTGAAACCGGAGAGCGCTTCCACCAGAAAGCAACCGTTGGTGTGATCTATATGATCAAACTGCACCACATGGTGGACGATAAGATGCACGCCCGTTCGATCGGACCATACAGCTTGATCACACAGCAGCCGCTTGGTGGTAAGGCTCAGTTCGGTGGCCAGCGTTTCGGGGAAATGGAAGTGTGGGCACTCGAAGCCTACGGTGCTTCCAACATCCTGCAGGAATTGCTGACCCTTAAATCAGATGATATCATCGGTCGCGCGAAAACCTACGAGGCTATCGTGAAAGGTGATAACGTTCCGAGAGCAGGCGTACCTGAATCGTTCAACGTACTGGTACATGAACTGCGCGGTCTGGGTCTCGATCTGAAGTTTGACTAATTCATTTCATAGGTAAGAGTCAGTGACCAACGGGTCACTGACTCTTACCCTTTGATTTTTGACTTTTTACTTTTGACTTTTTAATTCAAAATATGGCTATCAAAAAAGAAAATCGTCCCAAAGCGGCTTTTTCACAGATCACCATCGGTCTTGCTTCTCCGGATAATATCCTGGAAAGAAGCTATGGTGAAGTATTGAAGCCGGAAACCATCAACTATCGTACTTACAAGCCTGAGCGTGATGGTTTGTTCTGCGAGAGAATTTTCGGGCCTGTAAAAGATTACGAATGTGCTTGCGGTAAATACAAGCGTATCCGTTACAAAGGGATTGTCTGCGACCGTTGCGGTGTTGAAGTTACCGAGAAGAAAGTACGTCGCGAGAGAATGGGACACATCAAACTTGTTGTACCTGTTGTGCATATCTGGTATTTCAAGTCACTGCCTAACAAAATCGGTTACCTGCTGGGTGTGAGCTCCAAGAAACTGGAGACCATCATTTACTACGAGCGTTATGTAGTAATCCAGCCCGGTATCCGGGCCGATAAAGGACAGAATTATGGTGATTTGCTGACGGAAGAGGAATACCTGGACATCCTGGATACCCTGCCGAAAGACAACCAGTATCTGCCCGATGACGACGCAAACAAATTCATTGCTAAAATGGGTGCTGAAGCGGTACATGACATGCTGCAGCGCATCGACCTGGACCAACTGTCCTTCGATCTGCGCAATGCTGCTGCTACCGAAACTTCACAACAGCGTAAAGCTGATGCCCTGAAGCGCCTGAGCGTGGTGGAAGCTTTCCGCGATGCCAATACACGTATCACCAACCGCCCCGAGTGGATGGTGATGCAATACATTCCGGTTATTCCACCGGAACTGCGTCCGCTCGTTCCCCTGGACGGCGGCCGTTTCGCTTCTTCCGACCTCAACGACCTTTACCGTCGTGTGATCATCCGTAACAACCGTCTCAAGCGTCTGCTGGAGATCAAGGCACCTGAGGTGATCCTGCGTAACGAAAAGCGTATGCTGCAGGAAGCGATCGACAGCCTGTTCGACAACAGCCGTAAATCCAACGCGGTGAAAGCCGAAGGTGGCCGTGCACTGAAGTCACTGTCTGACGTACTGAAAGGTAAACAAGGCCGTTTCCGTCAGAACCTCCTCGGTAAACGTGTGGACTATTCCGGTCGTTCCGTAATCGTGGTAGGTCCTGAAATGAAATTGCATGAGTGCGGTCTGCCGAAAGACATGGCAGCAGAACTCTTCAAGCCATTTATCATCCGTAAGCTGATCGAAAGAGGCATCGTTAAAACGGTAAAATCTGCCCGTAAACTGGTAGATAAGAAGGAAGCGGTGGTTTGGGATATCCTCGAAAACATCCTGAAAGGACACCCGGTTCTCCTCAACCGTGCCCCAACGCTTCACCGTCTGTCAATCCAGGCCTTCCAGCCTAAACTGATCGAAGGTAAAGCGATCCAGCTGCACCCGCTCGTAACGTCTGCGTTCAACGCCGACTTTGACGGTGACCAGATGGCGGTTCACGTACCTCTGAGCAACGCAGCGGTTCTTGAAGCACAGTTGCTGATGCTGGCTTCTCACAACATCCTCAACCCGCAGAATGGTACGCCTATTACCCTTCCTTCACAGGACATGGTACTCGGTCTGTACTACATCACCAAGGGTAAGCGCACCAACGAAACGGAAACCATCCGTGGCGAAGGCAAAGCTTTCTATTCTGCCGAGGAAGTAATCATCGCTCACAACGAGAAAAAAGTAGACCTGCACGCATGGATCAAGGTGAAAGCCAATATCCGTAATGCCGACGGCCTGCTGGAACATAAACTCATCGAGACCACTGTTGGCCGCGTTATCTTCAACCAGTTTGTACCGGTAGAAGTGGGCTTTGTAAACGCCCTGCTGACCAAGAAGAATCTCCGTGAGATCATCGGTGACATCATTGAAATCACCAACATCCCGAAAACGGCGAAGTTCCTGGACGATATCAAACAACTTGGTTTCCGTACAGCCTTCCAGGGTGGTCTGTCATTCTCTATCAATGACCTGATCATTCCGGATATCAAAGAACAACTGCTCGAAAACGCGAAAGGTGAAGTAGATGAGGTATGGGAAAACTATAACATGGGTCTCATCACCAACAACGAACGTTATAACCAGATCGTGGATATCTGGAGCCGTGTGGATACGCGCCTGACCGAGACACTGATCCGTGAGCTGGCCACCGACAAACAGGGCTTCAACTCCGTATACATGATGCTGGATTCCGGTGCCCGTGGTTCCAAGCAGCAGATCAAGCAGCTTGCCGGTATCCGGGGTCTGATGGCCAAACCTCGTAAATCCGGTTCTACCGGAAGCGAGATCATCGAAAACCCGATCCTCTCCAACTTCAAAGGCGGTCTGAACGTATTGGATTACTTCATCTCTACGCACGGTGCCCGTAAGGGTCTGGCGGATACCGCTCTTAAAACGGCGGATGCCGGTTACCTGACACGTCGTCTCGTAGACGTAGCCCAGGACGTGGTGATCACCGAAGAGGATTGCGGTACACTCCGTGGTATTGCTACTTCAGCACTGAAAGACAACGAAGACATCATCGAGCCGCTGGCCGACCGTATAGAAGGTCGTACCTCGCTGCATGATATCTATAACCCTGTTTCCGATGAACTGATCATTGCTGCCGGTGACGAAATCACCGCTTCACTGGCCCGTAAGATCGAAGATGCAGGTATCGAATTTGTAGAAATCCGTTCTGTACTGACCTGCGAAAGCAAGCGCGGATGCTGCGTTAAATGTTATGGTCGTAACCTGGCTTCAGGTGTAATGGCACAGAGAGGCGACGCAACAGGTATCATCGCTGCACAGTCAATCGGTGAACCAGGCACACAGCTGACCCTCCGTACCTTCCACGTGGGTGGTGTTGCGGGCTCTGCTGCTACCGACTCTACCATGCTGGCCAAGTTCGACGGTACTATCCAGTTCGACGGTCTGCGTACAGTTACCACAGAAAATTCAGAAGGCGACAAGATCCAGGTTGTTATCGGCCGTACCGGTGAGGTGCGTATCGTTGACACCAAGAACGACCGCCTGATGATCACCAACAACATCCCTTACGGTTCTACCCTGAACGTGAAAGACGGTCAGAAGATTACCAAAGGCGAAGTGATCTGTACATGGGACCCTTATAACAACGTTATCGTTGCCGAGATCGACGGTACCATGAAGTTCGAAAACGTCATCGAAGGTGTTACTTACCGCGAGGAAGCTGACGAACAAACAGGTCACCGTGAGAAAGTGGTTATCGAAACCCGCGATAAGACCAAGATCCCGTCTATCGTTGTGGAAGGCAAGGAAAATAAATCTTATAACCTGCCTACCGGAAGCCATATCATGGTAGAAGAAGGCGAGCAGGTGAAAGCCGGTAAAGTACTCGTGAAGATTCCACGCGTGTTGGGTAAACTGCGTGACATCACGGGTGGTCTGCCTCGTGTAACCGAATTGTTTGAAGCACGTAACCCAAGCAACCCTGCCGTTGTATCCGAGATCGATGGTGTGGTAGGAATGGGCGCTATCAAACGCGGTAACCGCGAGATCGTGATCGAAGCAAAAGACGGTGTAACCAAAAAATACCTGGTGCCGCTCACACGCCAGATCCTGGCGCAGGACGGTGACTTCGTAAAAGCCGGTTCTCCGCTCAGCGATGGTCAGATCTCTCCGCAGGACATCCTCGCTATCCAGGGACCATTCGCTGTACAGCAGTACGTAGTGAATGAGATCCAGGAAGTATACCGACTGCAGGGTGTACGGATCAACGACAAACACATTGAAGTGATCGTGCGCCAGATGATGCGTAAAGTGAACATCGTGGATCCGGGTGATACCCGCTTCCTCGAGGACGATCTGGTAGATAAGTTTGAGTTTGTGGAAGAGAACGATTACATCTTCGACAAGAAGGTAGTAACCGATCCGGGTGAATCAACCAAGCTCCGCGCTGGTCAGATCATCAGCCTCCGCGAGCTGCGCGAAGAGAACTCTATCCTGCGTCGCAACGACAAGAAGCCGGTAGAGTACCGCGATACACAAGCGGCTACCTCTTCACCGACCCTGCTCGGTATCACCAAAGCATCGCTTGGTGTACAAAGCTGGATTTCGGCCGCATCATTCCAGGAAACCACCAAAGTACTTTCTTCGGCTGCCATCCACGGCAAAACCGACGAAATGCTCGGTCTGAAGGAGAACGTGATCACAGGTCACCCGATCCCGGCCGGTACTGGTCTCCGCGAATTCGAAAACATGATCGTGGGCAGCAAAGAAGAATACGAATTGCTGCAAACTACCCGCGAAGCCATGACATTCGACGAAGAAGAGTAAGCGATTATTCGCTTCATGATACAAGGAGCAGATTTATTCTGCTCCTTTTTTTATTATAAGGTAGACGGTAAAAGGCTTAGGGCAGAAGGTTTTAAGTGATAAGTAAGGCGGCAGGCACGAACCAGTTTGAGCCATTCACGATTGCCGAGTGACGATTCACCCAACACCTGTTAAGGGTTTCCTAAAGTGACCATTATCCCTATCTTTGCCACCCCTGATTGTTAACTTGCAAAAAAAAGCGTTGAATGAAAAATTTCTCCCTGGTTCTTAATGTAGTCTTACTGATCGCAGTGGGCGTACTTTTCTTCCTGTTCTTTAATTCCGGTAGAAAGGATGCAGCTGCACATCGTCAGCCTAACAAAGACTCAGCGACCGCCAACAAACCTTTCCGCATTGCTTATTTTGAAATGGACTCCGTACAGGAACACAGCGAAATGGTGAAAGACGTAAAAGCTGAAATGAACAAGGAGGAAGAAGGCATCAATGCACAACTCAACAATCTCGTTCGCTCTTACCAGGAAAAACGTTCAGGCTACCAGGCACGCCAGGAAAAAGGTCAGATGACACCCGACGACCTCAACCGCGCAATGGAAGACCTCCAGGCTACCGAGCAAAGCATCGCACAAAAAAGACAACAGCTCGAGCAGAGCTACGGCGAAAAAGTAACACAACGCAACCTGACCATGCGCAAAAAGATCGAAGAGTTCATCGCAGAGTATAACAAGAACAGCGGCTTCACTTATATCATCGCAGACGAACCCGGCATTTTCTATTACAAAGATTCTTCTTTCAACATCACCGCAGATGTGATCAGCGGACTCAATGATAAGTACCGCTCCGAAAAAGGTAAAGACAAGAAGTAAAAGAGCATACAATATTCTCAATAACCTCCCGCACAATGGGAGGTTTTTTGTTTATAACGCCTTCGGCGAAAAATGAAACGAATGTATTATCTTGAACCATAAACACTGTTTATGACCCAACAACCCTCTCTGCGTCAGTCCATGGGACTGCTGGACGGCACCATGATCGTAGCCGGCTCCATGATCGGATCTGGCATTTTCATCGTGAGTGCCGACATGACGCGGCTCGTTGGTTCAGGCGGTTGGCTCATTCTTCTCTGGGTCCTCACCGGTATCATGACCGTCTTCGCAGCCGTTAGCTATGGTGAACTATCTTCTATGTTTCCCAAAGCCGGCGGCCAATACGTTTATCTCAAAGAAGCCTATAATCCCTTAACAGGATTTCTATACGGCTGGAGTTTCTTTACCGTCATACAAACGGGCACCATCGCCGCAGTGGGTGTAGCCTTCAGCAAATTCGCCGGTTATTTTATTCCCGCATTGACCATGGACGAAAAGAACATGCTCTTTGATGCCGGAGGTGGATTTAAAATATATCCGGCACAATTGGTTTCCATCGCACTCGTCATTTTTCTAACCTGGGTAAATACGCGCGGTGTAAAAGAAGGGAAATTGGTGCAACGCATTTTCACCCTCACCAAACTCCTCGCCATCTTCGGGCTCATTGTATTTGGTTTCCTGCTGGCAGCCGATGCCGATGTGTGGAATTTTAATTGGAGCAGTGGTTTCGACCTGCAATACACGCAGGCCGTAAAAGATGAAGCAGGTAAACAAATTGGCTGGTCTGCCTTTCAGGCGCCAGCTACCATGATGATGGCGATCGGATTGATATCTTCAGCTATGGTCGGTTCTGTGTTCAGCAGCGTTGCCTGGGAAAACGTAACCTTCATCGCCGGCGAGATCCGCAATCCGAAACGCAATGTGGGCCTGAGTTTGTTCCTCGGTACCATTATCGTTACTGTCGTATATGTACTGACCAACCTGATGTATGTATCCGTGCTGCCATTGACACCTCCCGCAGGTGATGCACCGGCTGTATTTCCCACCGAAGCAGCGGGCAATATTGCTTTCGCCGTTCAGGACAGGGTTGCCACTGCGGTATCTACCAACATTTTTGGCGCCAACGGCACGTTGATCATCGCGATCATGATCATGGTGTCTACCTTCGGCTGCAACAACGGACTTATCCTGAGTGGCGCACGCGTTTATTATACTATGGCAAAAGACGGATTGTTCCTGCGTCAGGCCGGACAACTCAATAAAAATGATGTGCCGGGCTGGGCATTGTGGGCACAATGTATCTGGACAAGCCTGCTTTGCCTGAGCGGACAATACGGAACCTTGCTCAACTATGTTGTATTTATCACTTTACTATTTTATATCCTGACCATTCTCGGCATCTTCCGTTTGCGCCGCACGCGCCCTGATGCAGAAAGGCCTTATAAGGCATTCGGTTATCCTGTAGTTCCTATTATCTACTGCCTGCTGGCGGGTACGATGGCAGTGGGACTGATCTACGCGCAGTGGCAAACATCAGTATTTGGTTTGGGAATATTATTGCTCGGTATTCCTGTTTATTATCTCTCCCGGAAAAAACAAACTCCATCAGCAGAAAGCTGAATTCATTGATATGTCTACGATCACTCTTGCTATACATGGCGGCGCCGGTACTATTCTTCGTGAACACATGACACCGGCATTGGAAGCCGCTTATCAGCAGGCTTTACAACGCGCGTTGGATAAAGGCTATGCTGTGCTGGAAAAACAAGGTACTGCACTGGATGCGGTAGAAACCGCGGTGAAAGACCTGGAGGACGAGCCTTTATTCAATGCAGGAAAAGGTTCCGTGTTTACGTTTAACGGCGAACATGAAATGGATGCGGCCATCATGGATGGCAGCAATGGCATGGCAGGCGCAGTGGCTGGCGTACGCGGCATCCGGAACCCTGTTGAACTGGCCCGGGCGGTAATGCAACATACCGAACATGTATTCCTGGCCGGAAGAGGTGCGGAAGAATTGGCAAAAGCACTCGGCATTCCCGAAGCATCTCCTGATTATTTTTTTACCGAACAACGCAATGCTCAATGGAAACTGGCGCAGGAGAGCGGACAGACAGCCCTCGATCACAACATTCAATTAAAAGATAAGAAATTCGGTACAGTAGGTGCGGTTGCCTGTGATCATGCTGGTAATGTGGCCGCGGCAACAAGCACCGGCGGTATGACCAACAAGCGCTGGGGCCGTATTGGTGACAGTCCCATTATTGGCAGCGGTACTTATGCCAGTAACCATACCTGCGCGATCAGTTGTACGGGTCACGGTGAATTATTCATCCGGTCAATCGCAGCTTACGATGTAAGTTGCCTGATGGAATACAAAGGGATGACGCTTGAAGAAGCCATGCGAATGGTTGTGATGCATAAACTGGTAAAGATCGGCGGCGAAGGAGGGATGATCGGCGTGGATGCAGCCGGCAATGCGGCGCTGTTATTCAACAGTGAAGGGATGTACAGAGGAGTGAGGAGCAGCAGTGGTGTCAGTGAAGTGGCGATCTATAAGTAGGTGAATAAGTCAATAAGTCATCGTGAATGGTGAATCGTCAATGGTGAATAAAACAGCCACAGTTGCTTCCTGAGGCCGATACTTCGGCCTCAGGAAGGGCGACTATGGCTGTTTACTTATCACTTATTACTTATAACTTACAACTCCTCTCTCAGTGATGCGCAAAATCAAGATCATAATTTCCCTTGATCCTTTCCATCGGCGGATTGAAATAACCGTATTTTAAATCGGGGAACTCTTCGCGGATCAGTTCCTGCAATTGTTTTACACCCATACATTCACCCGTATCACCCACACCGATCTTACCAAGATACCAATCGGGATCGATATTGAAATTTCTCCATTGAATCATCTTCAGACCTGTATCACGGATCAATTTGCGTAAGGCTTCATACTCGGCAACACTATCCGTCATGCCGGGGAATACAAAATAATTGATAGAGGTCCAGCCACCGAAACTGTTAACCACTTTCAGGCTTTCCACTATATCGTCAAAGTGGTAGTTGTTGGGGCGGTAATAAGGCATGTATATTTCAGCACGTGCAGAGTTGGTGCTCACACGAATGGAATCAAGACCTGCTTCGCAGAGTTTGCGGACGGCGTCGGGCTTGGAGCCATTCGTATTGATATTGATACTGCCTTTGGGCGTATGCTTCCGGATTTCAATGATGGCTTCGCGAATGGTTTCCCACATCAGCAATGGTTCGCCTTCGCAACCCTGACCAAAACTCACGATCGGGAAGGGAGCTTCCTCCAGATGGGGAACCGTGAACTCTACAATCTCTTCCTTGCTCGGTTTGAATTGCAGGCGGTCCTGCGTGGATACGATCGTTTCTTCATCGGGCTGAAGAGAGATGCAGCCTACACAGTTTGCGTTACAGGCAGGCGAGGAAGGAATGGGACATTCCCATCTTCCAAGAAAATAGTTGCGTGCAGCAGGGCATTGATAAGTCAATGCACAGTTGTTCGCAAGGTGTTGCACAAGACGGTTGTGCGGATAGGCTTTCAGCAAATGGTCTACACCTTTCTCTACTTTTTGCTGGTCATACCCTTCACAATCCTGGCGGATATCCTGTTCGATGCGAACGGCAGGCACATAAAACTTTTCATCATACCATCCTGCGGCGGTATAGCAGAACAACGGAAGCGTAGGCGCATCCGGTGAAGTTTCATAAGCCGCGAGGTAAAAGCCGGTATGCGCAGGAGGGATGAAGGCCGCCACGGCCCATCCTTTTTCACAAAGACGCATTTCACCTGTCACCACATCTATTCCAATGCCGCGACGTCCCGGCAGCTCATACAATGAACCGCCATCGGGCAATTCGATCCACTCGTCTGCAGGCACTTCCATTGCATCCCAACCACTCCGGCCGGTCACATACAGCGACGTATCTTCAAATATATTTCCCTGGCCGTCGGAATAGAGGAGGTAGGGAGAATGGGATAATTCCATGCGATGAGTTAAATAGTTAATCAGGCGCTCATACGTGCCTGACAAAAACGATTGAATTCAGACTCCGGAATATCACCCGGAGTGTTGACGATCTCGTTCTGCAGGATTTTGTTGTTCTTGAAATCCAGCGTCAGCAGACCATCTTTCAGTATTACATTATTCATTTCCTTCCACGACACGGTCCTTGCAGGAAAGGAGGGATAAAATATATGATCAACCGCCACCTGCACGATCAACTGGCGGCGCGATATGATATAAAAAGCAAACAGCAGAAAGTTTAATGCGGCGGGTAACCAGTAAGTCATCAGCGCCCAGCTGAATATCAGGTAAAAAAAAGAAGCGGTCAACGGATCCCAGCTGCGCGTACTTCTTTTGTTACGTCCCATGAACCAGGCGACGGCAAAAGAAAGCGGGCAAAGTACCAATCCCGTCAATGCAAAACTTCTGTGCGATGGATTGCTGGTATAAAACGCGAGCAATGCCAGCAAGGTGAGGTTGAGCAGAATGATCAGTATGGCAAAAATCCTGTATTGCCGCACGCGGTTGTTCTTCAGCACCAATTCATATTTATCCTTTCCACTTTCCATACCATGAAATTAGCTGTTGCTGGCCACAAGCAGGTTACATAATTTAAATAATACGCGTGCACCAACGTTGGCATTCCAATCAGTGTCGGAGATACCTACTTCGCAAAGATCGAAGCCGATGAGCTGGCGTCCGCTTTCGATCACTTTACGGAAGAGATAAAATGTCTCTTCCATTTCAAAACCGCCGGGTACCGGCGTGCCTGTATGCGGACACAATTTGCGGTCCAGGCCATCGATATCGAAACTCACATACACTTTTTGCGGCAGTGTGCTTACAATCTCGTCTACAATGCGTTTCCAGGTATCTCCTTCAAACAAACGGTTTTTGATATCGCGGTCGAAGTAGGTGACTACTCTGCCATTGCTGTTGCGCAAATAATCCCATTCATCGCTGCCATAGTCGCGTACACCCACCTGCACGATGCGTGAGATCTGTGGAATTTCTTCCAGTGCATTGTACATGATACTTGCGTGCGAGTAATTAAAACCTTCGTATGCTTTGCGGAGATCACAGTGTGCATCAATCTGGAGAATGCCGTAGTCGCCTTCCTTTTCACCGATCGCTTTCAGGTAGCCGAGCGAAATACTATGATCGCCGCCGAGAAGTGCCACCAGCTTGCCTTTATCGAGCAAGGCTTTGGTTTGGTCGTATACCCACTGGTTAAGGAAATTGCCCCCTTCGTTCACATCTCTCATGGTCTTGCACATGAACTGGTTGGCGGCTACTTCCTGTCCTTTTGAAATATAGTCGATATACAACTCGGCTTCTTTGCGCAGGTAATCGCTTTTCATCAGCACCTTGCGGTCGCATTGGCGCATATAGTAGCCGTTTTTCCAGCCTTCGGGTACTTCGGGATCAAACAGATCCACCTGCATGGAGGCTTTCAGAATGGCCTCAGGCGCGCGCGCAGTACCTGCGCCGTAGCTCACGGACACTTCCCAGGGCACGGGCACTATCACCAAACGGGCTGTCTCTTCATCGGTCGGCAGACCGAAAATGTTATTGTTGGGATTACTCACCGCATTGGGATCGTAATTCAATAAATCTACCATGGTTATGTATTGAAAAAAACGGGTGCAAGTTACGTCTTTTTCATTTGGCGGAGCAGTCGGGAATTGTTTGATCAGTAACAGACTGGTTTTTAAGGGATAGTGTTTAGGTCGAATTTGATAATTTGAAAATTTGATAATGTGACGCTGGTGACGTCCTATTCATTCCCAAATTCCCAAATTTTCAAATCATCAAATTTTCAAATTACACACCTGGTTCCTGCTGGCTCAGGCAATGAAAACTTCCCAGGCCCCAGATGATCTCCGTAGAATCGATACCTACCACACGACGGTCAGGAAATGCTTCCTGGATCAATTGCAGCGCCTTGTCGTCCTGCGCACAACGGTAAGTAGGTACGATCACTGATTTATTAGCGATGTAAAAATTAGCATAAGAAGCGGGGAGACGCTGATCGTCCCAGATCACAGCGTCCGGCATCGGCAGTTCCACGATGTTTAGCTGACGTCCGTTGAGCAAACGCATTTGTTTTAACTGACGCAGGTTCTGCTGCAACAGTTCGTAGTTTTCATCCTGCTTGTTGCTTTCAACAACGGTCAGCACCGTGTCTTCGTTCACAAAGCGAACCGTGTCGTCGATGTGCCCGTCTGTATCGTCGCCAATGATTCCTTCGTCCACCCAAAGCACCTGTTGAATGCCATAATAGTCGGCGAGGTATTTTTCTATCTGCTGTTGATTGAGATGCGGATTGCGGTTGGGATTGAGCAGGCAGGCCGTGGATGTGAGCAGGGTGCCTTTTCCATTGAACTCAACAGAGCCGCCTTCCATCACGATGCCGGGATGAAATACGGGCAGGTGAAAATGTTCGGCAATGCGCGTTGGGATTACATCATCGAGATCATAAGGGGGATATTTATCGCCCCAGGCATTATAGCCCCAGTCGACGATCACCTTTTTATGTTCTGCATCCGGGTTGATCAGGAATGCGGGACCGTGATCACGGCACCAGGCGTCATTGGTGGGGTGAAAGAAAAATTCGACTTTGGTCAGGTCTACGTTTGCTTTCTGTAACTGATCGATGGCAAAAGCCTTCATGCCGTCATCCGCCACGTTGATGCGCACCAGTTCGCCTGCGGTCAGTTCTTTGATGAACTGTGCATAAGCCGGATAGATCCCGTTGATCTTGCCGGGCCAACTGGCTTCTTTGTGCGGCCAGCTCAGCCACGTAGCTACATGCGGAGCAAATTCAGCGGGAAAATAGTAGCCCAGCTCACGCGGTGTTACGCCGGCCGGAAAAGCAGGTGATAATGCGCTCATAGCAAGTTATTAGGATTGATTATCCTTCGTCGATATAACGTTTGGTAATAGGTTGATAAGAGTCGATGCGGCGATCGCGGAGGAAGGGCCAGTGTGTGCGGTACTGATCGGTTTTTGAAAGATCCAGCTCTTCCACGTGCACTTCTTCGTTTTCGTGCGATGCCTGGTAAAGAATGCTGCCGAATGGGTTGGTGATAAATGAACCTCCCCAGAATTTCATGGCACCCTGCTGCTCGAGCCCTACACGGTTCACGCTCACTACGTGTACGCCATTGGCTACAGAGTGGCTGCGTTGAATAGTCTGCCACGCATTGTATTGTTCCGTATTGGTAGGCGCATCCTGCGAAGTCGCCCAGCCGATAGCGGTTGGGTAGAAAAGGATTTCTGCACCCATCAGCGAAGTGATGCGGGCTCCTTCAGGATACCATTGGTCCCAGCAGATGAGCACACCAATGGTGGCAAATTTTGTTTTGAAAACTTTATATCCCAGGTCGCCGGGAGTGAAGTAAAATTTTTCGTAGTAAGCGGGATCATCCGGAATATGCATTTTCCGGTATTTACCTAAATAGGTACCGTCGGCATCGAGCACGGCGGTGGTATTATGATAAAGGCCTTCTGCACGTTTTTCAAACAGGGAAGCAATGATCACTACACCCAGTTCTTTCGCTACAGCAGTAAGGCGATCGGTAGAAGGGCCGGGAATAGCTTCCGCAAGCTGGAAGTTGGCGTAGTCTTCCACATCACAGAAATACAATGAGGTGAATAGCTCCTGGAGACAAACGATCTGCGCACCTTTGGCGGCTGCTTCGCGGACACGTTCAACCGCTTTATTGAGGTTTGCTTCCTTATCCGCCGTACAGCTCATCTGTACGATACCGACTTTAACTTTTGCCATGCTGAAAAATATTGAATCGCAAATTTAAGAAAATCTGCATGGCTATCCGTCACCTCAGAAGGTTTTCATCTGAGATTTAACCAAAGCAAAATAAGCCGGTTATTTGCGGCCCATCTGGCGCAGGAAAGAAACGTGCGAGGCTACGGCATAACGCACACGGGGATACTCGATGTACTGGATGCCATACTCTTCGCATGCTTTACGGATGATCTTGCTGATAGCAGGATAATGCACGTGAGAGATTTTAGGGAATAAATGGTGCTCTACCTGGAAATTCAATCCGCCGACAAACCAGCTTACCACACGGTTGCGGGTGGCAAAGTTTGCTGTTGTTTTCAACTGGTGAATAGCCCACTCATCCTCCATTTTACCAGTGGCATCGTTGGGCATGGGGAAATGTGTATGTTCAACAGTATGCGCCAACTGGAATACAATGCTGAGTACAAAACCTGCCACGAGACCCATGGTGAGGAAACCAACCAGCCAGGGAATTACGCCGGCGAAATAGATCGGCAATACCACGAAAATCACAGCGTGCGCGAATTTGTAGAACCAGAAGAAGAAATGCTCCTGTGCGGTCATTTTCTTAAGCGGAATAGAACCGATTTTGAGCATGAAGTATTTTTTGTAGTCGGTAACAAATACCCACCACAGGTACAGCAGCGAATAAGCTGCCCAGAAATAGTAATGCTGGTACTTGTGAATTTTATAATGATCCTGCTCGTCGCAGAGACGCAGGAGGGGGCGTGCCTCGATATCATCGTCCACACCGTGGATGTTGGTATAGGTATGGTGAATCACATTGTGCTTGGTCTTCCACATGTGCTGGCTGGCACCCAGGAAGTTGGCCACATTGCTGGCAAAACTATTTACCCATTTGTAACGGCTGAAGCTGCCGTGTGCACCATCATGCATCACGTTGAAACCGATCGCCGCAATCAGGCAACCCAGGGTGATTGACTCCAGTACGCCCCACAGTACGCCAGGTGTAAAGAACACGAGATGAATGTAGATGCCAATGAAAGCAATAAGCAGAATACCTGCTTTTACGTACAGTTTATAATTACCGGTGGGCGATTTTCCTTTTTGGGCAAAATACTCACTGATTCTTCTTTTCAGCTCACCGTGAAAGGAAGCCTGGATCTTTGGGAATTTGGGACTAGCCATGATATAACTTGAAATACAATTAAATAACTCGATTAGCGGATAGCCAAAGATAGTCCTTTCTGGCGGCAAATCTGTCATGAGATCGCCACAGATGACCGCTAAGTGGATAAATAGGCCCTTTTCGGGGGCGATTTAACATTAGGTTTCGTTCAGGATCAGCGCATCCAGGCTGCTGATGCCGATTTTTTTATCAGAAATGAAGCCTTCGGCGTATTTCACGCCGATTCGCTTGCCCAGCATCCGCGCCCGGGCAATGATGCTGTCGAGGAAGTCAGGAGTAGAAATATAGGTCTGCGGACCTTCCTCACCAGACGGAGACGTGTGGAACTGGGTGGCATAAGCTTGCACGGCCTGCATGCGTTGTTCGAAAGAGTCGCTGATGTCGATTAGCAGATCAGGTTCATGGTACCAGTCCTGCATATACTGCAGAAAATAGCGGGGACGCCATTTTTCCTGTTCGTTGCCCTGCTCGTCTTTGGTACTGATGCGCGCCAGACCTGAGAGAAAACAGGCGTCGCTGATCAGGTGGCCGGCGCGTCCATGATCGGGATGGCGGTCGTTGAGAATATTTCCGATGATGATATCGGGACGATATTTACGGATGGTTTGGATAAGCTGAAGCTGATGTGCTTCGTCGTTGCGGAAAAAGCCATCACGCATTTTTAAATTTTCGCGCACGGCTACACCGATGATGCGTGCTGCGTCTGCTGCTTCCGTGTAGCGGGTTTCAACAGTGCCGCGTGTGCCCAGCTCTCCTTGTGTAAGATCGACAATGCCGGCGGTCTTACCGCGGCGTATTTCATTGATCAGCGTACCGGAACAACCCAACTCAACATCATCGGGGTGTACGCCTATGGCGAGGATGTCTAATTTCATGCTGCAAGATACTGAATAGGAAGAATTAGCGGCGTTGGTAATTACCATACCAGCTACCATCAATTTCTTTGACGAAAGTTTCTATCTGCCGGTCAAAGGAATCGTTGTTTGAGTCGTATTGCTGTTTGAGGTTGCCGCCGAAGAAAAAGGCAACGGTCTGGTACATCCGGGCATTGAGGCCGCCTTTGAATTCTTTGATAATCTCGTAACAATTGTTGCCCGTTTGCCGGTTGATCAGTTTCATCAATACTTTTCCCTGGTAAACGGATAAGTTGGACAGTGGATCAGCAAACTGTTTCTTGAGTTCCTTCTCTTTCGACTTGATGATGGCTTTACGTGCTTTTTTGTCTTTCACATTTTCCAGTTGACGGTTGATCTCATTGATCGTATAACCGGCTGCGCGGGCGTAGGGGTAAGTAACATGAACAGCCCTGCGCAAACGCGTCCATTCTTCCTGGCGTTGGGCCAATTGGGCGGGGGAAAGTTTGGAAATCCAGATATTTTCTTCTTCGCGGTAGGAGAGCATTTCGAAAGAAGCCGGATCGCCGGTATAACCATACCATACGGCACCAACGATGATGGTGTCATTGGGGCCCCATTTTTTTTCGCGTTCTTCAAACGGCGGAATGGGCGGACTCTGCGCCTTTACGGATAAGGTGAAGCAAAGCAGAATGACCGGCAGCATGTATGACAGGGTGGGGCGCATGCACCACTAAATTACATCACAAATGTTATTGCGGAAGAAACCAGCCCGGATTTTCGTTGTTTTTAACCATTTAAGAACCTGCAGCGGAGGCTTCGGCCGAAGGAATGGTCTTGTTGCGTGCAGCACGGTTAAGCCGGATCCGGCGCGCCATGCTCATAAACGTACCAAAGGCGGTGATCACGATCCCGCCCCACAACACGCCGATAAAGGGGAATTTGTAGGCTTTCAGGGTAACATACTCCAGTACATTGTCGGACTCCCGTACGCCGATATTGGCTTTGCCACCGTTTAGCTCGTCCAGACGCAATACCAGTCCTTCAGCCATCACGGTGTCGGGCTCGGCGTAAGAAGGCTTATCGAAGGGCTTCACAAGCAACAGATTCCTTTTGTAATCGCCCTGGCGCGCAAAGGAATGCACACGCAGGGTTGCTGTATAGGCACTGTCTTTCGGACTCAATTTGTCCAGCGGAATATTATCAGATCCGGCGAGGTCTTCCAGGATGATGTATCCTTTTGAATAAAAAATGGTATCGCCAACGGAACGAACATGACTCACAAATTTAGACGTGTCGGTATTTTTTCCGGGGTCAGGCATGGAAGAAACATACACGAATACGTCGTGGCTCAGGTAATGGCGTGCATCCGGGCTGGACATGAGCGCATTCTCTTTATCATTGATAAAAGCATCCGGCCACAACGTGAATTGTTCACCGGTTTCACGCTGACGGAAATCGATGCGGAAATAACGTTGTGTTGGTTTTTTGGGATGCAATGAATCGCCCCGGTAAGTAACATCGTACTTGCCCATTTTCATGGTCATGCCTTTGACAAGCGTCAGGTTTTCGCCGGGTTTCTGGTCACTCTTTTCACCAAAAGAAACCGCAATGCCGCTGGTGTTGTACGAAAGCACTTCTTTTTTCGCGGACGACAACAGAATGCCCAGTAATACCAGGCCAAAACCGAGGTGCGCCACAGAACCGCCGCTCAGGTTCAGTTTGCCGCGCATACCGATCCAGATATAACCGGCGTTGGCGATGATGGCGTAAACACTGGCAGCCACGGCCAGCCAGATCTCCATCTCGAAGCCTAATCCTTTTTGGGTATAGTTAACCTTGCCAAACGCCAGCACCAATGCCGAAGCAATAATGGAAAGAATAAGCGGCAGGGCCATTTTCTTCCAGAACATTTTCGTAGGTGTATTGCGATAGCGGAGGTATTGCGTTGCGCCTGTAAGTATGCCAATGATAACGGCTACCAGCACCTGTATCTGGTTATAACTGTATTCCACATCTTCCGGTGCGGCCGTATTGATGCCGAATAATTTATTGAAAACCGGCAGCGAGGTTTTAAAAATGATCACCATCGCCGAGAGGAAAAATACCAGTGAGCCGATGAACATCCAGAATTCGCGTGAAGAGCCTTCTTCCTCTTTTTTCACGGATGGCACCTGCTGGAAAACAAAAACCATGAAAGTGATTACGCCTGCAAGCATCGCGATCAAAGGCAGCCAGCTAATGTTGAGGAAATAGCAGGCAAGTCCGAGAACAGCTGCCGAGAATAATGTAATGATGCGTTTATTAAACGTATTGGCTGCCAGGATCGGCGCGAGCCATACAAATCCGTAAAGAAACAGGAACAGTTGAACGTTCATGCCAAGGTCCGTGAAGGCGTGAACGGAAGATTCACCGAGAATACCACTGCGCGTCAGGAACGTGGAGTACAGTACAAAAATGAAAGTTAGGACGAGGAACAGGTAGGTTGAACGCAGCGAGTAACCGCTGTGTTTGTAGATCAGTAACGTGTGAATGCCTGCGGCCAATATCAGCCATGGCACGAGCGAAGCGTTCTCTACGGGATCCCAGGCCCAATAGCCGCCGAAGTTGAGCGATTCGTAGGCCCACCAGGCCCCCATCATAATACCTACTCCAAACACGGCAAGGGAGAAAAGCGCCCAGGGCAAAGCCTGGTTGACCCACTCGCTGATCCGGCGTGTCCATAAACCGGCCAGTGCAAAAGCAAAGGGAATGAGGGTAGAAGCGAAACCCAGGAACAGCACGGGCGGGTGGATCACCATCCATCTGTTTTGCAGCAAAGGGTTGAGGCCATTGCCATCCACGATGTGCGACAGGTAGTCGTTCATGATCGGGCCGGCGAGGTTGCCATTGACACGGAAGTCGGGGTTATTGAGAAAGCCTTCGGTGTCGCGCAGCAGAATAAACGGGTTGGTGCCGATCTTGCTGCCGAAGAAAAAGATACCGAGCACCATAGTCGCCAGTGCGAACTGCGCGCCGCTGATGATGGTCATGACGGAAGACTCCCAGGACTTGGCGGTTTTGATCACTACCAATCCCAGCAGGCAATGCCAGAATGACCAGAGCAGGAAACTACCTTCCTGTCCTTCCCAGAAGCAGGCGAGAAGGTATTTAAACTCAAGGGAGAGATTGCTGTGTTTCCAGGCGTAATAATATTCGAACCGGTGGTTGTGAATGATGTAAAACAGGATGGCGAAAATGGAAATAACCGAAATGACTTCGGTGATAAAAGCACCGCGGGCAAGCGTACGCCAGGGGGAAAAAGTGGTACCGGGATTCAGGCGTACCGTGCGCACGTCCATAAAATAAGCGATGGTCGCTACCAATGATGCTACGAGGGACAGAATAATAAAGAAATGACCTAGCTGTCCCGGAAGCAGGTACTCGCCAATGTATTTTTCCATGTCAACTTATTTGGACAGTTCGCTGATCGTACGTGTGGAGGCGGGCTGCGCTCCGTTTGAACCGGCCTGGGTGGTTTGCGTATTGTTGCTACCCGCTTCTTCCTTGTATTTGGACGGGCATTTAGTCTGGATGTTGCTGCACTCGAAAACGCCGTTTACATACTTACCTTTCATGACCAGCCGGGGGGCCTGCTCGAAGTTTTCGGGCTTCGGGTTATTGTAAATGACTTTCACTTTTTCACCGAGGGTATCAATAGCGGTAAAGCTCAGGAAATTGGGGTTGTTGATGGCATCGTACTGGAGAGGCGAACCTTTGTCCCAACTGGCCATCAGGTGCACGAACTTACCGGGTTTGGATCTGGCAGTGGCTACGGTATCGTAGGTAGAGGTGGCTTGGAGGAAGCTAACCAAAACGGCAACTGCTGCGGCAATTGCGACAAGCAAAATAATGTGGATCTTTTTCATGCGCCCCTTTTCTATTAAATGTGCGGTAAAATTACGTCAAAAATTGGTCATATACCGCCTCCTTAACAAGCTGTGGATGCTTTTGTTGGGAAAAAGGTAAAATAAATCCCGGCAGGAGGGCTGCCGGGATCGGGGTAGGGCAATACAGAATAATCCATGACAAAACCGGAGAAGAGAAACAATCTGTTGACCCCCGAAAGATCATCGTTCATGTTGCCTGCAATATCCGCTCGCGCGGGGGCTGCGTTTGCACCTGGTACCTTTCTTTGTAATTGCCCGGCAGGTAGTACCGTTTGCTATCGTTTTACTACCGGTTGTTTTTTTGTTATGATTGCTTTCGCAGATACCAGGGCTGTCACCACCGTTGCAGCATTGGCAGGTACTGCAACCGGAACAGGCCTTATACGGTGTATCTCCATAAGTTTTACCGAAACGGCGTGAAATAGTATCCGTTTCCGTATCGATCTCCTTGTGACGCCCCTGCCTGGGACGTTCAAGGCAGGCAACGGTCCCCGACAGATATAACAAGCAGCAGAGCAATACCAGTGAGGATGCTTTCAAAATTTTCATTGAAGAGGTTTGCTTTAAAAATAAGCGCATACACTATTTTTGAGAAGACCCCTGCCTGCCGTAAAAAACTGCGTGTGCAGGCGATGACAGCCTTAAATCCGCTACGGACAATACTTATGAAAAAATGAGCGCCTGTCCGCAGATCGCTGCCGCCAACGAAAGAAGGGGAATTTTCCCCGTCACCCCTTATCTTTGACCCCTAACAAACAACCGATTGTATGCAATTTGAACTGACCGAAGAGCAACGCATGATCCAACAGGCTGCCCGTGATTTCGCCCGCCAGGAATGCCTTCCGGGTGTGATCGAAAGAGACGAAAAACAGCTTTTCCCCCGCGAACAGTTGAGCAAACTCGCCGACCTCGGATTCCTGGGAATGATGGTCGACGAAAAATATGGTGGTGCCGGTCTGGATACGGTCAGTTATGTTCTGGCGATGGAAGAGATTTCCAAAATCGATGCAAGTGTAAGCGTGGCCATGAGCGTCAACAACAGCCTGGTTTGTTACGGCCTGCAGCAATACGGCTCGGAAGAACAGAAACAGCAATACCTCGTTCCCCTGGCCCAGGGCAAGAAGGATGGTGAATTGTATATCGGTGCATTCATGCTCAGTGAACCTGAAGCAGGCAGCGATGCCACCAGCCAGCGTACAACGGCTGAAGACATGGGCGATCACTATCTGCTGAATGGCACCAAAAACTGGATCACCAACGGCGGCTCGGCTTCCGTATACCTGGTTATTGCGCAAACTGATGCCAGCAAAGGATCAAAAGGCATTAACGTACTCATCGTTGAGAAAAACTGGCCCGGGGTAACCGTTGCCGCCAAAGAAAATAAACTCGGTATCCGCGGAAGCGATACCCATACCGTGATGTTCACGGACGTAAAAGTGCCGAAAGAAAACCGTATCGGTGACGATGGATTCGGATTCACTTTTGCGATGAAGACACTGGCCGGTGGCCGCATCGGCATTGCTTCGCAGGCACTCGGCATTGCCAGTGGCGCTTACGAGCTTGCACGCGAATATGCCAAAACCCGCAAAGCATTCGGCACCGAGATCATGAATCACCAGGCCATCGCATTCAAACTGGCAGATATGGCAACGCGCATCGAAGCGTCGCGTTTGCTTTGCCTGAAAGCTGCATGGGAAAAAGACGAGAAGATCGATTACACCCTGAGCTCGTCGATGGCCAAAGTATTTTCTTCCGAAACGGCCATGTGGACGACCGTTGAAGCCGTACAGATTCATGGTGGTTATGGTTATGTAAAAGAATACCATGTGGAAAGGCTGATGCGTGATGCCAAGATCACCCAGATTTATGAAGGCACCAGTGAAGTGCAGCGGATTGTTATCAGCCGTTCGATCCTTAAAGGGAAGTAGTAAGTAATAAGTAATAAGAGACGATTCACTATTGACGATTCACCATTGACCATTCACTTTTTTTGAATTTTGGCTTTAAATCTTGCACAATATCAACACCTCGCCGAAGAGCTCGCTCCGAAAAATGTAACCCTGGTGGCCGTGTCTAAAACCAAACCGGTTGAAGACATCAAAGCACTCTATGATGCAGGCCAACGGGATTTCGGCGAAAATTATGTACAGGAACTGCTGGAGAAGCAACCTGTGCTCCCCTCAGACATACGCTGGCATTTTATCGGTCATTTGCAACGCAATAAAGTGCGCTCCATCGCGCCTTTTGTACACTTGATTCATGGTGTAGACAGTTATCGTCTCTTACACGAAATTCATAAAGAAGCGCTCAGGGCGGGACGGCAGATCGATTGCCTGTTGCAGATACATATAGCCAATGAAGAAACGAAATTTGGCCTGGACGCGACGGAACTGGCAGCGCTATGGGCACAAATAACAGCCCAGCCACTCACGGGCGTGCGCATCAGGGGAATGATGGGCATGGCGTCTTTTACCGATAACCCGGCCGTTGTAAGAGAAGAGTTCCAACATCTGCACAGTCTGTTTGTGCAATACCAATCCCTCGCCGACTATGCGGCATTTGATACCCTTTCGATGGGGATGAGCGCTGATTTCAGAATTGCGGTAGAAAGCGGCAGCACACTGGTACGTGTAGGCAGCCTGCTGTTCGGCGCACGTTAATAATAACTATTAACTGCCGCGCTGCGAACCAGTATTGGCTTGCTTGGAAACAAAACCAGAAGCGGGCTTCTGAATAAATTTCGAACCCTGCGGACCTGAGCCTGCTTTCTTCTTATCTGCCTTCTTCTTATCCTTTCCTTTTTGCTGATTCAATAACGACATAACGACTGTTTGTCTTTAAAATTAAGAAAGAGACGACAAGCAGTAAAATATTTTTATTATTTTACTTTCAGAAAATATTGAAAATATAGAATTGTTGATTAGTTTTGTACGACAATTCGCTTATGAACACGCTTACCTACCTGCTGTATCTGTTGATAACCGGTGCGGTGACGATCAGGGCCGGTTGGTTGTTTTATTACCACGGCCGCCTTTACATCCTCCGGTTATTACATGGCGATGAAGCACTCACAAATTTCATCAACAAGGCATTACTCACTGGTTATTACCTGTTGAACCTTGGTCATCTTGCCCTGACCTTACGTAGCTGGCCGGCCATCCATACGGTACCACAGATGATCGGCTATATCGCTTTCAGAAGCGGCGGCATTTTTCTTCTGCTCGGCGTCATACATTTTTTGAATATGGGCGCGATCTACCTGATCGGCCTTCGTAAACAAACTATTTCTTCAACCTAAATCTCCGGTTATGGGACACTCTTTTCATGTTACCGCCTACCTCATCTATTTGCCCGTTGCTTTGCTGCTCACCTGGTATGTGGCACGCACCCTTTTCCGCAACAGCCGTGTATTTATGCTCGACATTTTCAATGGCCGTGCAGATATTGCGCTTTCTACCAACCGGCTTTTTGAAACAGGGTTTTACCTGCTCAACATGGGCTTCGCTCTCTGGATTTTGCATATAAGAGGCGAAATTCTTACCGGCAGGGAAATGACAGAAGTGCTCAGCTACAAACTTGGCGGCTTCAGTATTTACCTGGGCTGCATGCTGTTTCTCAATCTCTACATGTTCTTCCGTGGCCGCCGCATAGCCCGTCAACGCGCGCGCCTGCACGAAGCCGTAGCGGTTATTAATAAAGAAGATAAATAAAAAAGGGCCCAGGCCCTTTTTTATAATGTGTAAATGTGCCCGCTTTGAGCGGGATGTGAAAATGTGTAAATGCGTCTCATCCTGGTCATTTTATTTTCACATTCCCGGGGATTCGGGACACATGGAAGATTTTTTGCGCTAGCGCAAAAAATCTTCCAGATCCTTATTCAATTCATCCCGATGGGTGATGAACAATCCATGCGGAGCGCCGGGATATACTTTATACAAGGAACCGGATACAGCTTTCGCCGTTTGTTCACTCGTAATATCGTGCGGAACAATCTTGTCGTCGTCACCATGAATGATTAACGTGGGTACTTTTATAGCAGAGAGTTCACTGCGGAAATCCGTTGCAGAAAAGGAGCCGACGCAATCGATAGTGGCCTTGGGAGATGCAGGCAAGGTCAATGAATGCGCCCAATCGAGCAGCGGCTGGCTCACCGGATGATGCAGCAGGGTTTCTCCGAAAAAGTCTTTACCAAATCCGGTCAGGAACGCCGGACGATCATCAATAATCTTTTCAATAAACCCATCAAATACCGATTGATCGATGCCTTCGGGATGATCGGCGGTTTTTAATAAGAATGGAATGATGGAAGAGATGAGTGCAATCTTTTTCACACGCGCCGCCTTGTGACGGCTGCAGTATCTTACCACTTCGCCTCCGCCCATCGAGAAGCCAACAAGCGTTACATCCTGCAGGTCCAGTGTGTCAAGCACCAGCTTCAGATCGTCTGCCAGATGATTATAGTCATAACCACTCCAGGGTTTGAAGGATTGCCCGAAACCACGACGGTCATAGGCAATCACCCTGTATCCCTTGGCTGCAAAATGCAGTAACTGGTTTTCCCACATGCGATGGCTGGATGGCCAACCATGTATAAAAACGACTGGTTTTCCTTCTCCCCAGTCTTCGTAGTAAAGTTTTACGGGATCACGCCCGCCGGCAGATTCTATAAAAGGCATAAAGTATTGTTTGTGTTTAGGAAACAAATAACCTGCCACCGGGCAGTTGCATTCGGTGCCCGTGGTTACTATATCTCCCGTGTAACAGTTTTTGTGGGGATAAATCTTCCCAAATCCCCATTGGGATGCCTGGAACACAACAGGTATTGTTTTTGCAAGGTCTTTTCTGTCCTTTTTCAACAAATTCTAAAACCATGTTTATGCATTCAGCTTTCTCTCTCCGCAGACTTGCTCTTGTTGTAATGGCCACAGGCAGTGCCTGGCTGGTAGCTTGCAACAACGACGCAGATAACAAGGATAAAAAAGAAGATTCACTGGCTACTTCCCCGGATACTGCCAGTCACATGCAACACAACCCTTCCGGTCCTGAAGCGCCGATGGCGATGGTGAAACATGCGGAAGTAACAATAGAAGCTACTTATCCAGATACCACTTTAACCGGTTCGGCCAAGTTTGATGCGGACAACGGTAAAGTAAAAATGGTACTCGATATCACCGTTCCCTCCAAAGCAAATAAAAGTGTAGCCGTTCACCTGCATCAGCACGGCGATTGCGGCGATCATGGCAATATGAGCCACGGTCACTGGAATCCGACCAACGTTAAACACGGTAAATGGGGCGAAGGTGAATACCACCTCGGCGATATCGGCAACGTGAAGCTCGACGGTAAAGGAAAAGGTTCCATCACCGTAGAAACCGACCGCTGGACATTGGGTGGCGACACAACCTCCAATATTCTGGGCAAAGCGTTGATCGTTCACGGTGGTGTGGATGATTATAAAACCCAGCCCACAGGTAATGCGGGTGGTCGTATCGGCTGCGGCGTGATACGTTAAGGATGTAATCTGTCAGCAAACAGTAAATAGAAGCAGGCCGTTCGTTGGGAACGGCCGCTTTTTTTTATGCGATGAAGGAGTCGTCAATCGTCAATCGTGAATCGTGAATCCGCCCCTTGTCGCGTATTTTCATAAACATTACGAGTCTGATGAAGGTTCAATGCGTTCCAGGATGATCTACACAGATGATCATTGACCATTCACCATTGACGATTGACGATTCACGATTGACGATTCGCCATTGACCATTCACCCCTTCGGTACGATCATCTTTAAAGCCTTAGGCTGAATAACCGCTTCCACAGTATTTGTTTTACCACGATATTCACCATCTACCTGGAAATGGGCTTTGTGCCGCGACCGGATCTCAATCGCTTTTGCCTGGAAAAATTCCGTTTTCGCAGGATTGAAGTTTTTATGAATAAAACGCATTTTGAATATCTCGGTAAAAGAGATTTTGCGGATTACCACCACTTCAAAACGTTCGTCGTATAAACTGCCTTCGGGATTGATCATTACGCCGTTTCCATATTGCGTGGCATTTGCTATTACTACCATCGCGGCTCTTCTTACTACTTCTTCCCGGTCAGTGGTCAGTTTTATTTGCATGTATTTCGTTTGCCACAATACTTTCCAGGCAGCTTTCACATACCCCCATTGCCCGCGTTTTTTCTCTTCGTCGAATTTTTTTATCACAAAAGCATTGAAGCCGATATCGGCCAGGTGGATACAAAGTTCTCCATTCACTTTTGTCAAGTGGATGGGCTTTACTTCCCCTTGGATCAAAGTGTGTAATGCCTGTTCCGGATCTGCAGGTATTCCAAGCTCCGTAGCCATGCCATTGGCTGAACCGGCGGGGAGAATGCCTACTGGCGTCTCGGTGCCGTGTACGCATTCCGCTACGAGTTTCAGCGTGCCGTCGCCGCCAACGGCAATTACGCGGTCGGCTTTCGCCTCCCTGATGACCGTGCAGATTTGCTCCGGATCGCAGGGGTTGGGAAAGGGATAGAGGTGGATTTCATATTCATTACGGGAAGAAAAAAAAGCCTTGATGGCTTCTTCCCAGTCCGTATCGCTATTTCCGGCACCCGGGTTGATAATAAATAGTAAACGAATAGTTGCTGGTGACATATGCTAAACATACATCGTCCGTTTCTTACCGTGTACGTTCGCCTAAGGCGCACGTCAAGATTTACCACGGTTTTGGTCATACACATGATATGATCATCTTCGGACATGTTTTCAACCATTCAACCAAATATGCTGCCAGTCATGTGCGCAATCCTTTGCGTAATGTGTGGAGAATGTTGCGCCTTTTTTTCGTGCGGCCACTTCCCGACGTAAAAGTGATGTTACAATGGAATAACGCGGTCATTTCATCGCTGACCGAAACGGATGGTTTTTTCCGCATAGACTGGAAATCTGATACAGAAGTACATGCGGGATGGCACCAGGTAATGGTTAAGGCGGGCGACAGCACCAACGGGATCGTGGGGCAGGGGTTGGTTTTCGTTCCCCACAAAACACAATTCGGCTTTATTTCAGACATCGACGATACTATCATGGTGTCGCATTCCGGTACGGTATGGCAGCGGATGAAAACATTATTGTTCAATAGTCCGCATACGCGCAAAATATTCCCCGATGTTGCGCTGCATTATTCCATGTTATCGGCTGCGCATACCACACCGGAAGCTCCCAATCCTTTCTTTTATGTATCGAGCAGTGAGTGGAATCTTTATGATTACCTCGTGGATGTTTTCCGTTTCAGAAAACTACCGGAAGGGGCCTTCCTGCTGAACCAGATCAAGCGGTGGTATGAGATACTAAAGACCGGCAAGACCAAACATCAGGGGAAGTTGTTGCGTATCGCCAGGATATTCGAGGCTTTCCCCAATCAGCGGTTTGTTTTACTCGGTGATAATTCTCAAAGTGATCCGGATATCTATTTCAAACTGGCAGAAAAATACGGATCGCGTGTACACGCCGTTTATATACGCGTTGTCAACAGCCGCCGTTTGCCTGTAACTGAGCAAACATTGCAATCGCTCGAAGAAAAAGGAATAAAAGTGTGTTTGTTTACGCACAGTGCGGAGGCAATTGCTCATTCGCGCGCAATAGGCCTTATTGTATAAGTTATCAATTAGTTAAGGCAAGGCAATACAAGGCATATGGCAACTTTCAAGTGTTAAAAAAGACGTTGCTGAGTTCAATAGATAAGTGCAATTTTTGAAAACAAAAGAAAAAAGCTTTTAAGGGCTTTTTTCTTTTGACTGAGTAGTGCAATCTTTGGATTACTTATGTCAAAAAACTACACGCATCTCAGTT